>TARA_B100000963_G_scaffold148278_3_pt1 | contig 182844 bp, 164 predicted proteins | sample TARA_B100000963 | Tara Oceans TARA_B100000963 (sample SAMEA2622097) | marine metagenome | biome: marine biome (ENVO:00000447); feature: surface water layer (ENVO:00002042); material: "saline water (ENVO:00002010), including plankton (ENVO:xxxxxxxx)" | depth 5 m | reverse complement strand
GCGTGACAGGCATGTATTCTAACCAACTGAACTACCAGACCAATTTTTCTAAATATACACTTGATTTATTATTTAACAAAGAAAAAAAAATCAAAGTAATTGATTTATTTCAATAAAGAATTTATGGAATCTTCATAAGTAGCATGCGATGCAACTCCAACTTGTCTGCCTACAACTTCTCCTTTATGAAAAATTAAAACAGTTGGAATATTTCTAATACCATATTTAGCTGCAAATTCTTGATTGTTATCAACATCTAACTTACCTATAACTGCTTTTCCCTGAAATTTTTTACTTAATTCTTCTATTATTGGTCCCAAAACTCTACATGGACCGCACCATTCAGCCCAAAAGTCAACCATAACAGGTTTGTCAGATTTTAAAACAATTTCATCAAAATTTGAATCAGTAATCTCTAAAGCCATCTTGTATATTTTTTACAAAAGTAACATTAATATTCACAATTAAAAAATATAAAGATGATACCTAATTAAGTTTATAATTAATTTCCTTTTTTTCGAGTACGCTCAAAAACTTATTTGTAATTGAAACCTTATTTTTTCTACTTAAAGAGGTTATTTTAATTTCCTCATTTAATTCGATAATATCAAAAAATAGGCTTTTAGTACCTTTATTTTTTTCTATTATTCCTTTTAGATTATTAATGCTATTATCGTTTAAATCGTTTATGTTAATTTTAATTGTAATTTTTTTCGAATTAGTGTTAATAGTATCTTGAAGTAATTCAAATGAATTAAATTGAATGTATGGTTCTCCTCTTTTACCTGTTTCTTTATTAACCCAACCTTCTTTAATATAAAACTTGACTCTAATGAACTGATTTTCAATTAAAAAATGTCGATATTTTAAGTACTCTTCAGAAAAGATTCTAAACTCATATTGATCTTTGTAATCCTCCAAAATAAATTTAGCCCAACTTTTTCCATTTCTTGTTTTAAGATGAACAACCTCATTTATGATCCCTCCAACAATAATTTCCTTATTAACTATATCATTTAGATTTGATAACTCAGATAAACTTGTCGATGTAAAATATTTTATTTCCCTGTGGAAAGCATCTAATGGATGACCAGAAATGTATATACCTATAACTTCTTTCTCTCGCTTTAACTTAACTAAACTCGGCCATAAGTCACATTGAGGCAGAGGTATTTCAGATGCTTCAAAAGTATTTTCATCACCAAACAAATTAGTTTGTGATGAATTCTGATTCTGTTGATATTTAGAACCATATTTTATGGCTTTCTCTATAAAAATTGATCCATCTCCATCTTCAACAAAATACTGGGCTCTATGCGATTGGTTAAATGAGTCAAGGGCTCCGGCTAAAACTAAATTTTCTAATGCTTTTTTATTTGCAGTTCTTAGATCAATTTTTTTTGTTAAATCAAAAATTGATTTATAGTGTGAATCTTTTCTATTTTTAATAATTGTTTCAACTGCAGATTGTCCAACTCCCTTTATTGCGCCCATTCCAAATCTAATTTGTTGTTTTTTATTTACCGTAAATTTATAAAATGACTCATTGACATCTGGACCTAATACGTTAAGCCCCATCCTTCTACATTCTTCCATAAAAAATGTAACTTGTTTTATATCATTCATATTATTTGAAAGAACTGCTGCCATATATTCAGCTGGATAATTAGCTTTAAGATATGCTGTTTGGTAACCTATCCATGCATAACAAGTTGAATGAGACTTATTAAATGCATATGAGGCAAATGCCTCCCAATCCTTCCAAATTTTAGTCAATATTTCCTCAGTATGACCATTTTGAATTCCACCCTGAATAAATTTAGGTTTTAATTTTTTTAGAAGATCAAAAATTTTCTTACCCATAGCCTTCCTAAGTAAATCAGCATCACCTTTGGAAAAATTTGCTATTTTTTGAGATAGTAACATGACTTGTTCTTGATAAACAGTAATACCATAAGTTTCCTTTAAATACTGCTCCATCACTGGTAAATCATATTTTATTTTTTCATTACCATTTTTTCTTGCAACAAAACTGGGGATGTATTCTAATGGACCAGGCCTATACAAAGCATTCATGGCAATTAAATCGTCAAACTTATTAGGTTTTAAATCCTTGAGATATTTTTGCATTCCTGGCGATTCATATTGAAATACACCAACTGTATCACCTCTTTGAAATAATTCATAAGTTTTTTTGTCATTAATTGGAAAACTATCTGGATCTAAATTTATTTCATGAATGTACTTTATTAATTTTACTGTGTCCTTTATAACTGTAAGTGTTTTCAAACCCAAAAAATCCATCTTTAATAATCCCGCTTCCTCAACAACAGAATTGTCAAATTGAGTTACGTAGAGATTTGAATCTTTTGCTCTTGTAATTGGAACAAAATTTGTAATATTATCAGGTGTAATTATAACTCCGCAAGCATGAATACCAGTATTTCTTAAAGTACCTTCAAGTAATTTGGCTTGATTAATTGTATCAGATGCAAGGCTAGTCTCTTTTGATATATTAATTATTTCCCTCACATTATTATGCTCATCAGTCCTTAAAATTTGTTTTAATTCACTATCTGTTGATTTAAAAAGATCCGAAAGTTTAATATTTGGTATTAATTTTGAAATTCTGTCTGCTTCACCTAAAGATAAATCTAAAACTCTAGCCGTATCTCTTATTGACGATTTAGCTGCCATTCTTCCATAAGTAATAATTTGAGCAACTTGATTTGATCCATATTTTTTTATAACATAATCTAGGACCTTAGACCTTCCTTCATCGTCAAAATCAATATCAATATCTGGTAAACTAACCCTATCAGGGTTCAAAAATCTTTCAAATAATAAATTGTATTTAATTGGGTCTAGGTTAACTATACCTAATGAATATGCAACTACTGAACCCGCCGCTGAACCCCTTCCTGGTCCAACGGATACCCCAGTTTTTCTTGCTTCACTAATTAAATCCTGAACTATCAAAAAATATCCAGGGTAGCCAGTGTTTGATATTACTTTTAATTCAAAATCAATCCTTGATTTTATTTCATCATTCAATTTCAAATATCTTCTTTTGGCACCGATATATGTTAAATGTCTTAGATATGAATTTTCTATATCATTAATTTTGTCCTTATTTTCATCTAAAAATCTATTTGGAATTTTAAACTTAGGTAATAAAACCTCTCGTTTTAAGTCAAAAAAGTCTATTTTATCAACTAATTCTTTAATATTTGAAATTGCCTCTGGAAGATCCTCAAATAAAGTAATCATCTGTTCTTGTGATTTTATATAATATTCTTGATTAGGTAATCCATATCTGAATCCTCTTCCTTTTCCTATTGGTGTAGATTGTTTCTCGCCATCTTTAAGACATAATAATATGTCGTGTGCATTTGCCTCGTCTTTTGCAACATAATAAGTGTTATTTGTGGCAATAAGCTTAACTTTATATTTTTTTGAAAATTTGATTAGAGAAGAGTTAATTATTTCCTCTTGCTCTTCACCATGGCGCATTATCTCTAAATAAAAGTCACCCTTAAATTTTTCATGCCACCACTGTAAAGATTCCTCTGCATCTTTTTCACCATATTTTAGAATTTTTAAAGGTATTTCGCCATAGCTACTTCCTGAAAGAACAATTAAATCATCTTTGTATTTTTCAACTATACTTTTGTCAATTCTTGGTACATAATAGAACCCATCAATATTTGCAATTGAGCTCATCTTGGATAAATTATTATATCCATTTTTATTTTTAGCAATAAATAATACCTGATATCCATTATCTCTAACTGATTTATCCTTATGATCATCACATATGTTAAATTCACATCCAATAATTGGTTTAATTTGTGAGTTTAAGTCATATTCCTTATTTCTTAAATTTATTGCTTTTATAAAATGAAAGGAACCCATTAAATTACTATTATCAGTAATTGCAATTGCAGGCATTTTATGTTTCTCAGCTGCACCGATCAAGTTTATTATTTTTGATGTTGACTGAAGAACAGAAAATTGTGAGCGATTATGAAGATGCACAAAATAGGAAGACTTTATCTTTATGTTTGTATCATTATTAACAAGATTTTTTTTAATAGATTTTTTTGATCTTAATTTTTTTGACTCTTCTTTTAAATTTCTATGAGTAATTCCGAGTGGTTCTACAATATTTGGATTTTGTTCAAGGATTTTGTTACAAATATTATCTTTATCTTCTAATTCAAATGGACTAATTTTTTTTGTCCTTAATAGTTCAAATAAACATCTTGCTGTAGCATCAACGTCAGCTGAAGCATTATGAGCCTCATTAAAATTTTTACCAAAAATTTTGAAATGTAGTTCACTAAGAGTTGGGAATTTATATTTACCTCCTTTACCTCCAGGAAGCATACATATATTTGCTGTTTCTTGATTACATGTGTCAATTTTTGAAATTTTTTTTAAAGGATCAATATTATAATATCTATAATATTCAGATGAAAAAATATTTATATCAAAAACAATATTATGACCACAGAGATACTTTGTGTTTGATAAAATATTTTTAAACTCTTGAAGTACTTCTTTTAAATCAGCTCCTTTTTTTTGAGCCAATTCTGTTGAAATCCCATGAACTTTTTCGGCTGCAAATGGAATTTCGAAACCATCAGGTTTTATTAGATAATTTTTATATTCAAGACATTTTCCGGCTTCATCATGCAGTTGCCAAGCTAATTGGACACACCTTGGCCAATTATTTGAATCTGATACAGGAGCATTCCACCTTTTAGGTAATCCAGTGGTTTCAGTATCGAAAATTAAAAACATAATAAACAAAGTTTAATTTTAAAAATATAAAATATAAGATTTAATAATTATTATTTGTTAAACTATTTATTAAGATTAGATATTATATTTGTTAAAAAAATTGTAAAATTAAATCATTATTAAAATCATTTGAATTTAATGAGTTAAAAGAAAGGTCAAATGACCTTTTTTTGAGAGAAAACTATACCGTAAAACTTGATAAATGTTACGGATCCGGCATTTCTTTTGTGATTTCAAAAATATTTTTAAAATTTAAAAAAAACTTAATTTTTATCTGTGATGATAGAGAAAAAGCAATGCATCACGTTGATGATTTTGAGAAAATTATAGGTGAAGATAAAGTAATGTTTTTTCCTTCATTAGAAAATGATTTGTCAAGAAATAGCAATTCAAATAACAAAGACCTGAATTTTAGAACAGAGATAGTTTCAAAAATAAAAAATAAAAAAAATAAAAATTATATAATAGTAAGCTATCCAGAGGCTATTTGTATAAAAGTTGCCAATAAATCCATTTTTGAAAAATATTCAATTAATCTAAAAAAGAATTTGAAAATATCATTTGATGAATTGATTGAAAAATTATTTCAATTTAATTTTGAAAAAGTAAATTTTGTAGTTAATCCTGGTGAATTTGCAGTAAGAGGAGGTATTATAGATGTTTATTCGTATGCAAATCAAAATCCTTTTAGAATAGATTTTTTTGGAGAAATAATTGAAAGTATTAGGGAATTTAATGTTGATAATCAATTATCTTCAAATGAAGTTTTGGAAGCTAAAATACAAGCAGAAGAAAATTCAATACTATTTAAAAAAAACAGAATAAATTTAATTGAATTGTTCAATAAAGACGGAGTTATTGTCTACAAAAATTTTGATAAATTAATTCATATTTGTAATGAAATATTCAAGAAAAATAAACTCCCTAGCAAAGAGGACAATACAATTAATTATTCATCTAAAAATGAATTTTTAAAAATTAATGAATTTGGAAAAAAATTCATAATTGATAAATCTGAAAATTTTAATTTATTAGAAAAAATCAACTTTGGACAAGTTCCTCAACCCTCTTTTAATAGAAATTTTAATTTTTTAAATAAACATCTAGAAAATGATAAAAAAAATAGATTCAAAAGTTATTTTTTTTGTTCAAATAAACTTCAAAAAAATAGACTAATAGAAATTTTAAATACTGAAAAAAAAGGTTTGAGTTATAATTTTTTCGATGAAACAATTCATGAGGGTTTTATTGATAATAAATCAAGAATATCTTATCTAACGGATCATCAGATTTTCAACAGATATCATAGTTTTAAATCAAATAAATTTAATAAAGATGAATCAATAAAAATTAAAGAATTAATTCATCTTAAATTAAACGATTATGTAGTACACATTGATCACGGAATTGGGGTTTTTGGAGGTTTAAAAAAAATAGATGTAAATAACTCAACTCATGAAACAATAAAATTAATATATGCCGATAGAGATATTCTGTATTTAAATATTCATTCTTTACATAAAATTTCTAAATATAATGGTAAAGATGGGAATGTTCCAAAAATATACAAGCTTGGTTCAAACTCATGGAAAAAAGTTAAAGAAAAAACTAAAACTAAAGTAAAAAAAATTGCATTTGATTTAATTAAGCTATATGCAAGAAGGAAAGAAAAAAAAGGTTTCCAATTTAAATCTGACAGTAATCTACAAATTGAATTGGAAGCATCATTTTTATTTGAAGAGACTAATGATCAAATAAAATCTATTAACGAGGTTAAAAAAGATATGGAAAGCCCTCAGCCAATGGATAGATTAATTTGTGGTGATGTTGGTTTTGGTAAAACAGAAATTGCTATTAGAGCTGCTTTTAAAGCTGTTGACAATAATAAACAGGTAGCTGTATTAGTTCCAACTACAATTTTATCATTCCAACATTTTAAAACATTTTCAAAAAGACTTAAAGATTTTCCAATCACAATAGAATATTTAAACAGATTCAAAAGCATTAAAGAAAAAAGAGAAATATTAGTCAATTTAAAATCTGGTAAAATTGACATATTAATTGGAACTCATCAATTGGTAAGTGAAAATGTAATTTATAAAGATCTGGGATTATTGATTGTTGATGAGGAACAAAAATTTGGGGTGAATGTAAAGGAAAAATTAAAATCTCTAAAAGTGAATGTAGATGTTTTAACTCTAACCGCAACTCCAATACCAAGGACCTTGCAGTTTAGTTTGATGAATGCAAGAGATTTATCAATAATCAATACTCCGCCAGCAAACAGATATCCTATCTTGAGTGAAATAATAAAATTTAATCATGAAAAAATTAAAAATGCAATCCTAAATGAGATTAATAGGGGCGGGCAAGTTTTTTTTATTCATAATAAAATTGAAAATATTCTAGATTTAAAAACTTTTATTGAAAAATTAGTTCCAAATATAAATATAAGAATAGGCCACGGTCAAATGAAAGGAGATGAGTTAGAGAAAAATTTGATTGATTTTATTGATGGTAAATTTGATGTTTTAATTGCAACGACAATAATTGAAAACGGCTTGGATGTTCCAAATGCAAACACAATTTTTATTAATAACTCTCAAAATTTTGGTTTAAGTGATCTTCATCAAATGAGGGGAAGAGTTGGTAGAAGTAATAAAAAAGCATTTTGTTATTTCATAATTCCAGGAATTAATTCAATTTCTAGGGACGCGGAGAAAAGAATAAATGCAATTGAACAATACTCAGGTCTTGGATCGGGAATTCAAATTGCTATGAAAGATTTGGAAATTAGAGGAGCAGGAAATTTACTTGGAGCTGAACAAAGTGGATTTATAAATGATGTTGGTTTTGAAACTTATCATAAAATTTTAAAGGAGGCTGTAAATGAAATTAAAGAAAAAGAATTTGAAAAACTTTTTGAAAAAGAAAAGTTTCAAAAAAATGAAATCAGTGACATAACTATAGATTTTGATATTCCAATATTAATACCTGACAATTACATAAATATTTCAATTGAAAGAATGAAAATTTATAAAGAATTAAGCGAGATTAAATCTGATTACAATTTGAATTTATATAAAAAAAATTTAATTGATAGATTTGGAAGTTTCCCAAAAGAATTAAATAATCTTTTTGAAGTAATTAAATTAAAATGGAAAGTTTCAAAACTTGGTATACACAAAATTATTTTAAGAAAAAATATTTGTACCGCTTTTTTTATAAATAAAATAGATTCTTTTTTTGAAAATCAAGAGTTCTCTTTATTTCTAAATTTTCTTAAAAGAAATAATAAGAGGATACAACTAATTGAAAAAAAGATAAACCATGAAAAAAAAATGCTATTGAAAATTGAAGAAATAAAAAAAATAAAAGATTTGAATAATTTATTTAATGAATTAGAGATTTTTTAAGTCTTTAATTACTTTAAATGCAATGTTTACATAATCCTCATCAACTAAAATAGTGAACTCATTGGAGGTGGATATTACCTCTCTTATATTAACTCCCTCCCATGAAAGTCTTTGAAAAATAAAATAATAAATTCCAGGAACTGACACATTTTCATTTGGAAGTTTAATTGAAACTGATGACAAATTTTCATACTTATTTACTAAAAATTCTTTTTCAAAACAATTTTCAAAAAAAGTTTTAAGATTGCTACTTATAACAATGTTACATTCACTTACTCCTCTTGATGATGTATAAAAAGAATCCTTATTATCATTAACTTCTGTTAAAAACTTTGCTTGTGAAGCTAAAAAGGTAGAAGAAATTTTAAAATTATAATCTAGTAGGGAGGACCTAACAGTTATATCTCCAATCTTATTTAAAGTTTTAATTATTTTGTGAGTTGATATGAACTCCATATTATCTGATATCCTTTTTAGTGACATAACTATCGCTCCATTGTTAGCATTTTTTTTTAAAATTTTTTCGATGTCAGGTTTTATAATTCTAGACAGTGAAGTAAGATTAATTATGCCTTGAGAGAGAGCTGTTGATAAAAAAGGTTTTGTTTTAATATAATCTTCAACAACTGAGGAAATTGTTTTCATGATAACAAAAATAATAATTTTAAAACATTTTGTTATTTTACGAACATTTTTTTATCATTAAATTAATTGAGTTTTTTAGACTTAAATACTATTTTTGTTATAAATACTTTAAAATAAAAAATCAGAAAAGATATACAGTAACAGCCGCTTTACCATATACTAATGGTCCAATTCATATTGGACACTTAGCTGGGGTATATATACCCGCAGACGTTTATGTTAGATACCTAAGAGAAAAAAAAAATGATGTATTATTTATATGCGGTAGTGATGAACACGGAGTTGCAATTACAATAAAAGCCAAAAAAGAAAAAACCACTCCAAAGGAAATTATTGATAAATACCATAGAATTATTAAAGAATCATTTACAAAACTTGGTATATCATTTGATAATTACTCCAGAACATCAAAAAAAATTCATCATGAGACTGCATCAGAATTTTTTAAATGTCTTTATGATCAAAATAAACTAATTGAAAAAACATCAGATCAACTATATGATAATGAAGAAAAACAATTTTTAGCGGACAGATATGTAACAGGTGAATGTCCAAAATGTGATAACAAAAATGCATACGGTGATCAATGTGAAAAATGTGGTTCAACACTAAGTCCTGAGGAGCTAATAAATCCTAAATCTACTATTTCAGGCTCAAAACCAATGATAAAAAAAACAAAACACTGGTATTTACCACTAGATAAGTATGAAAAATTTATTAGTACTTGGATTGAAAAAAAAGATAAAGTAAAATGGAAAAGTAATGTAATTGGTCAGATAAAATCATGGGTTGAAAATGGCCTTAAACCAAGGGCTATAACCAGAGATTTGAAATGGGGTATACCAGTACCAATTGATGGTGTTAAAGATAAAGTCTTATATGTATGGTTTGATGCTCCTATAGGTTACATTTCGGCAACAAAAGAATGGGCTGAGCAAAATAATAAAGATTGGAAACCTTATTGGCTAGACCAAAATACTGAGTTAATTCATTTTATAGGCAAAGACAACATTGTCTTTCATTGCATAATTTTTCCAATTATTTTAAAGGAGATGGGTGGTTATATTTTACCTAAAAATGTTCCTGCAAATGAGTTTTTAAATCTCGAGGGTAAAAAGATTTCAACATCAAAAAATTGGGCTGTGTGGTTACCTGAATTTCTTAAAGATTTTAAAAATGACACTGATATATTAAGATATGTTTTAATTAGTAATATACCTGAAACTAAGGACAGTGACTTTAGCTGGAAAGATTTTCAATCCAAAAATAATAATGAATTGGTTTCTATACTTGGAAACTTTATAAATAGAGTTTTTGTACTGATTAATAAAAATTATAAAGGAAATATTCCAAAAATGAACTTGTTGACCAGTTATGACAAAAATATTATTTCTAAAATAAAAACACTTCCACTTATTATTGGCAATCATATTGAGAATTATAAATTTAGAGAAGCTTTAAAAGAAATGATGAATATTTCTAGAATTGGAAACAAGTATCTTGCTGATCAAGAACCATGGAAATTGTTTACTTCAGATCCTGAAAGAGCCTCAACAATAATGTTTATATCTGCTCAAATAACTTGTATGATTTCTGTTTTGAGTAAGCCTTTTTTACCAAATTTTAGCATTAAATTATCAGATATGTTAAATTTTAAATTCAATCTAAATTGGAATCTATTAAGTGAAAAGTATCCATATTTAAAAAATGGTCATAAAATAAATCAAAGCGAATTGATTTTTAAAAAAATTGAGGATTCGTTTATAAATGAACAAATTGAAAAACTTAAAAAAAATAGTTATTTAAACCAAGTTTGACTTTTCATATTTATAGCTGCAATCACAATATCTTTTCTGCTTATTTGTCCAACCAATTTTTCATTTTCAGTAACTGGAAATCTTCTTCTTGAAGTATTGTAAAACTTAGAAGCTGCATCAAAAATACTTGTTGAAGAATTAATAGTGTCAATATTTTTTTCCATATAATTTTTAACTCTTTTATCTAAAATTGGCATATTAAAGTATCTACTTTCTGAGATTTCTTTCATGCAGTCTGCCTCAGATATAACTCCTACGATTTTTCCATTTTTATTTAAAACAGGTCCTCCTGATATTTTATGTTTGACAAATTTTTTCATCACGTCAAAAATTGATTCATTAGGAGAAAAAACAACTAAATTTCTTCTCATAATATCTTTTACAAGAATATTTTTATTTACATTACTTCTAGTAGATCTTACACCCTGAAAACTCTTAATTGTCAAATGTTTTTTTGTTAATGATTTTATCTAATTTAGTAAAAATTGACTAATAAATGAAAAAAATTGGAATCTTAGGTTGCGGTTGGCTTGGATTTTCACTAGCAAAAAACTTAATTAAGAATGGTTATGAAATCCACGGATCATCTACAAGAATTGAAAAAAAAAATGAGTTTGAAAAAAATAAAATAATTTTTTATTTAATTAAAATTGATCAAAATGAAATTAAAGGTAATATTGATTTTTTTAAAAATATTGAAATTTTAATTATTTGTATCCCCCCTGGTAAAGAAAACAATTACAATTATTCTAAAATTATTAATCTCTGTTGTCAAGAAATCTTAATAAATAAAATTAAAAACATTCTATTCACAAGCAGTATTTCAGTTTATGGGCAAATTAATGGAGAAATTGATGAAAAAGTTAAACCTAAACCAATAAATATTTCATCAAAAGAAATTCTAATGAGTGAGAAAAAATTAATGAGTTTTAAAAAAATTAATTCAACAATTTTGAGACTGGGGGGATTAATAGGTGTAGATAGAAATCCAATTTATAGTTTAGTTAAAAAAGATGTAGTAAAAATTGATGGACGTATTAATTTAATCCATCAAAAAGAATGTATTTCAATAATTAGTGAACTAATAAAAAAGCCATTTTCAAATGACGTATTTAATTGTGTTTATCCATATCATCCATTAAAAAAAGATTTTTATGAAAAACAAGCGTTATTGAGAAATTTAAGTCTGAAAAAAATTATTTACTCTCAAAAAAACGAAAAAACTATAAATTCAACTAAAATTTCAAAATATTTAAATTACAAGTTTAAATTTGACATAAATTTACTTGAATCTGATTTTTGAGTTAGAATTGAAATCATAAATTCTATTAGCTTTAAGATTCTCACTTAAAATTAGGTTTTCTGTCATTTTCAAAAATGCATTATAGTAATAATTTAAGTCATATATTGATTTTTGAAGAAGTGAGTCTTGATTAGCCGAACTATTATATTTACAAATTAAAATTTTAGTTTTAATAACTTTCAATCTCGAAACAAATTGAGGATTATTAATTTTAGACGGTAAATTTGACTCTAATAACTCATTACATTGACTTATAGCATCATCTAAAAAAGTATCGATACCATTTAAGTTTAAAATAAAGATAGATTCAATTGATTTTCTGAAGTTTTTAAAATTTTTTAATTTGCCTACTGTTGAATCAATTTTTGTATTTTTTGAAAATTGATAAATAGGGAGAATTTTATTATTATTTTTTGTTTCGATAACTTCTCTTTTATTTTTTGTAGATGTAATAAGCTCACTTTTGTTGTATGAGCAATTAGTAAATAGAAAAAAAGATATAGTAATTAAAAAAAACTTCATATCTAAATATCAATAAAATTTATTCTTAGTAAAAGTACCATAAAAAATAAAAATTGAACAAAAAATAAATTATGGCAAAAGTAGGATCTGACATCAACTTTCCAATAGTGATAAAAAAAATGCATTGGTAACGAAACAAAAAACCAACCTAAATAATTTTGCAATGTTGGCATTCCTCCTTCAAAAATCCAAAAGTCTAGGGTAGGAGCAAGAGGCTCCATTAATAAATCTAATAATAACATTAAGGCCATGCCAATAAAAATTTTTACAAAAAAATTTTTACTAAATTCTCTTGCTATAGCGCCGCTACAAATTGTTAAAACTGACCAATTGCAACATATTAATATTGGTACTCCAAATAATTTAGGTCCAAGAGCACTCCCATATATATAATCTCCAAATATCAAATTGTGATTTACTCCCAAAAATTCAGATATAAAACCAAAAAAAAAAGAAAGAATAAGTATCTTAAAAAAGTTATTTGATTTATAAGATGTAATTACTAACAGAGTGAAATTTATAGTTAAGTTAAGTGGTGTCATTGATAAAAACCATCTCGCGTCGAAATACACAATACCAATTATTCCAGTAAGATGAAACAACCAAATTATAAAAATTGAGAGTGGAACTAAATTCATGTTAAGTTTTTAGAAACTAAATCACTAACTATTTTAGCTGAGTTTAAACATAATGGTATTCCACCACCAGGATGAACAGTTCCACCACAAAAAAATAAATTATCATATGTTTTTGAAAAATTTGGATGCCTCACAAATGACGACTTTAAATCATTACTTGAATTGCCATACAAAGCCCCCATAAATGATTCAGTTTGTTTATCAATAATCTTGGGAGTAACAACTTTCTCTTCTTCAATATAATCTCTTATTTCACATTTTAAAATCTTATTTATTTTATAAATTATATTATTCCTTAATTTTTTTACTATTTTTTCCCAATCTTGACCAGAATCTGAGGGAACATTTACCATTACAAACCAATTTTCTGAATTTTTTGGTGCATCACTTTTTACATCTTTTGAAGTAATATTTATATATACAGTAGGATCTTCAGAAACAGATTTTTTTCCAAAAATATTTTCAAACTCTTTCTTATAGTCATTTGAGAATAATATATTGTGTAAATCTAACATCTTAAACTTACTTGAAATTCCCCAGTAAAAAATTACTGCAGAGCTAGATCTTTCTATTTTAGACAATTTAGAAGCTAGTTTTTTATCACCTAATAATTTTTTGTATGTATAATATACATCAGAATTTGAAACTAAAATATTAGATTCATAAAATTTACCGTTAGAATTAACTCCTTGAACTTTGTTATCTTTGGTGACTATTTTATTAATCCTACTGTTAAATAAAAACTCAACTCCTTGCCTTTTTGCTAATTTGAATAGGGAATTTGTTATTTCTACCATTCCTTTTTTTGGAATGAATGTCCCAATATTATTTTCTAAATGTTGTATCAATGACATAATGCCTGACGTTTTGTAAGGATTAGAACCATTATAGGTTGCATATCTGTCAAACATTTGAACTAGGTGCTTTTCTTTTAACTGATATTGATTTACTTGATGTAATGTTTTATTTAAATCTAATTTTTTGATATTCAGTATGGCCTTAAAAGTTTGTTTATTGAACAAATTCCTGTAATCGTGTAAAGATTTTTTTAGGAAAATTGATTCTGTTAAATCATATTTAATTTTTGATTTATTCATGTACTTTAATATGGTTTTTTCATCAACATTCAAATTTGAACTGATTTCATTTGTGAATTTTTTTTTATCAAAAAAACTTTTTATTGTTACTCCATCTTCCCAAAAATAGTTACAAGAGACTTCTTTTCTTTTATATTGAAAAAACTTTGAAATATCCTCGTCACAAATGCTAAATAAATCTTTAACAAGTTCTGGCATTGTAAAAAGTGAAGGACCATAGTCAAACCTGTATTTCCCTAATTTAAAGTTTGATAATTTCCCACCAGGAAATGAATTTGCCTCAAAAACTTTGACCTTAAAGCCTAATTTTGCAAGTCTTATACTCACTGCAATTCCTGCAACTCCTGATCCAATAACTATAACATTATCCATAACTGAAATTAATTATTAATCTCACCAATTAATTCAAATCTTGTAAACATGTCCTCTTTATACCAACTTTCTCTCTTGGTTTTTCTTACAATTTCGGAATGATTTTTATTTTTGTATGCGAACATATCTATTGATGCTTCATCTTTCCAAATACTAATGGTTGCCTGCTGAATAAAAGGTAATTCCCCAACCCCTTTGAAATATTCAACACCTTTAGCTTTTTTTATAGCATCCGAAGCCATATTTACAAAGGACCAAAATCTTAAAAGTTTACTTATTCTTAAGGTGGCTCTTGTTAATACTAAAACTTTTTTTGATGTATCTCTCTTAGTATTATTTTTTATTATAAATGGATTTTCTCCACTCCATAAACCTTTTGAGAAGAATGGTTTTAATAGCAATATTTTATGATTAAAAGATTTATTTACATAAGTTAAATACCATTTATTTTTTTTTCTAAAATTTTCAAAACATTCTTCATTCTCCCAAACACACAATAAAGCATATGTTGAGAAATCTGGCCATAAACTAAAACCCTTTCCTCCACCAGTTCCTAAAATTTTGTAAAAATTTAGTCCTTTTAACTCATTCAAAATCCCTCTTGAAATAGCCATTTGTTTGAAGGCCCAGAATTTATTTGATTTAAGATTGAAAATAGAAATTGTTGTCAATCTGTTCATAATAATTTTTTTTAATCAAAAATAATTTAATTTGATTTATTATTACATATTTAAAATGTAATTTATTAATTTTAAACAAAAAAAAATGACTCCCACATTTGTAGCAAATGTTGTAATTGTAACGACTATAATAGTAATTTTTTTTATCATTAGAGATTTAAGAAGTAAGAAATGAAAACTCATGATAAAATAGACAAACTCATTTATCTATTAATTACAATCAATGTTTTTGCAATGGTACTTGAATCTCATGAGTCTTTAAGAAATTTATATTCAAAATCATTTTACTATTTTGAATTCTTATCAATTATTTTATTTACAGTTGAATATTTCTATAGAATTATCTATAACTTCAAGTCAAATAATAAAAACGGTATGTTCAAATATATTTTCAGCTTTTATGGAATTGTTGATTTATTATCTATTTTACCATTCTATCTTGGAAGTTTTATTAGTCTCGATGGAAGATTTATAAGAATTTTAAGATTGTTTAGACTTACAAGAATATTTAAACTAGGTCGATACAGTTCATCATTAAGACTTTTTATTAGGGCAATGACTTCTGTAAAAAATGAACTTACATTTACTCTTTTTCTATCTCTCTTAATTATACTATTTTCCGCTTCAGCAATATACTATTTAGAATATGAAGCACAACCAGATAAATTTTCAAGTATAACTGAATCAGTATGGTGGGCTACAGTTTCACTTGCTACCGTAGGCTACGGAGATGTTTATCCAATCACAATTGGAGGTAAAATATTTGCTACCATAATATCTTTAGTTGGTATTGGAATTGTTGCAATTCCAACAGGTGTTATTAGTGCTTCATTTGTTGAGCAGATAAACAAACAAAAAAAATCTAGAAATATTGAACTCTAAAACTAATGAGAGAAAAAATAGCTATTATTGGATCAGGTTTTTCATCTTTGTCTGCATCATGTTATCTTTCAAAAGCTGGATTTGATGTAACTATCCTTGAAAAAAATAATTCTTTTGGAGGCAGAGCACGTCAATTTAAAAAAGATGGATTTACCTTTGATATAGGTCCCTCGTGGTATTGGATGCCAGATATATTTGAAAATTTTTTTGATGACTTCAATGAAAAAAGAGAAAATTTTTACGACTTAGAAAAACTTGATCCAGCTTATGAGGTTTATTTTGGACCAAATGATAGTATTAAAATTGGCGATTCTTTAGAAAAAATTTTTGACACCTTTGAAAAAGAAGAAAAGGGAAGTTCTTTGAAATTAAAAAAATTTATTAAAAAATGTGAGTCTAATTATGATATAGCTGTTAGAAAATTACTCCCAAAAATGCCCGGTATTTCACCTCTTGAATTAATAACAAGAGAAACAATATTAAAGTTTAAATACTTTTTAACTAATGTAAAAACTGAAGTTGAAAAGGATTTTAAAAATACTAAACTTTTACAAATACTTCAATTTCCTGTTCTATTTCTTGGAGCAAAACCAAGTGATACGCCAGCATTTTATAACTTCATGAATTATGCAGATTTTGGTCTCGGCACTTGGCACCCCAAAAAAGGTATGTACAGTATTGTTGAAGGGATGGTGAAACTTGCAAAAAAATTAGGAGTAAAATTAAAAAAAAATATGACAGTCTCAGAAATATTAGTTAGCAATAAAAAAGCTATTGGTTTGATTGCTAATAGAAAAAAATATGTTTTTGATATAATTTTATCCGGAGCTGATTATGCTCATTCAGAATCACTTTTAAAAGAAAAACATAGGATGTACAATAATAAGTACTGGCTAAGTAGAACTTTTGCACCATCATCGCTCATTTTCTTTATTGGTCTAAATAAAAAAATTAAAAATGTATCTCACCATACTCTTTTTTTTGACCAGGGCTTTGATGAACATGCTAAAAGTATTTATGACAATCCTGAGTGGCCAAAAAATCCGTTGTTTTACTGCAATTTCCCTTCGATATCAGATCCCTCAATGGCTCCTGTAAATAAAGAGGCATGTTTTATATTAATCCCGTTAGCGCCTGGAATTAAAGATTCAAAAAGTGAGAGGGAAAAATACTTTAAAATTGTTTTAAAAAGACTTGAAAGTCTTACTAATCAAAAAATAGAGGATAGTATTCTCTTTAAAGAATCATATTGTTTGAACGAATTCATAAATGATTATAATTCATACAAAGGAAATGCATATGGAATGGCTAACACCCTATTGCAAACTGCATTTCTTAGACCTAAATTAAAAAGTAAAAAAGTTGACAACCTTTTTTTTACAGGGCAACTAACAGTTCCTGGTCCAGGCGTGCCACCAGCATTAATTTCAGGAAAATTAGTTTCAAAAATTATCGAAGACCAATATCTTGAGGCCTAAATACCCAGTAAACAATTTTAATTTCTTTTTCTTTATCTAAAATAATTGAATCCAAGTAATTTATATTACTATTTACTTCAATCGTATACTCATCTAATTGTCCAATAATTTGCTCCCACAATTCAATTCTTTTAAGTAGGTTATACTTAAGATATTTATCTTTCTGAATATATTTTCTGTTATCAATCCAAAACTGGGATTTTTCGGTAGCTATTTTGTCAATATCAAAAACCCATTTATTTTTTACCCTTTTTTCAAAGTCCTCTATGTATGTTTTTTCCTCTGATGCAGTATTTTCAATAATATATTTTAATTGAGTTCCGTCGTAAGTTCTATTAACGCGTCTACCCAATTCGGGGCCCAAAAATCTGAAAGTACCGTCTAACTTTATAGCATCATACACTACTCTAGGGGGGTCAAAAGGATCTCTTGATGTATAAAAAGAAAACGGAGCATATCTACCATCCTCATCAAAAACAACAAAAATACTATCATTATCCTCCTCCCATTTTAAATACTGAGTCTTATACATATCACTAACCCAAACTAATTGATTCTTGTATTCTCCAGTATAATCCCTCATACTTTTTAATTCATCTCTTAATCCAATCAAATTTTCTATATTAGACTCTCTATCATCAGATTCTCCACCTTTTTGTTCAACTCCAAAGGAGACAAGTACACCAAAAAAAACAATTAAAAAGTTAAGAATTGCTTTTTTTAATCTATCATAAAAGTCTTTCCAAGAAAATCTGTCACCTAATGTAATTATTCTATAAAACCAATTTAGTTCCTCGGTTCTTATACCCTCTTCCTCCTCTTTGTATTGTCTATTATTCTTTGACATCAATTATATAATTATAGAATATTAATTTAGTCTAAATGGGTTAGTAATATCAAATAATTCATCAAATATATTTTTTAAAAAAGATTCAAAACTAGAAATAAACTCTTCATCTATATAGTTTGAATTATTAACATAATTGTCTAAATTAAGAAAATAATTTTTAGTATTTCGTAATGAAATTATCCCTCCAATAATTTTTTTTGATTTATATAATTTCTTTTTCGAAATATAAGCATAAAGAAGAAGTTGGAAAAGTGGAGCAGATTTTTCATTATTTAATTCTAAAAAATCTTTAAGAATTAAATCTTTTTTTTCAACTAATCCAGATTTATAATCAATTATTCTAATTTCTCCGTCAAATAAGTCAACTCGATCAATAACGCCAATCATCTTTACAGGAAAATCATATTTTAAAAAATTTAGTTTAAATTCAAAAAAATTTTCTAGTTCAATAATTTTAATTTTATGTCCCTTTTCTATTAATTCTCTTTCATAGTTTAAATAACCAGTTATAATTTCCTTTATATTTTCATACAATAATAAATTTGCCCCTTTTAACAACTCGGGTTTTATATTTATTAGATTTTTAATATTCTTTTTTAAAATTTTTTCTGTTGAGGATTTAATTTGATTAATATGATTTAATTTTAAAAATTTCTTTAGGTAAGGTCTATACATGTCCTCTAGACATTTATGAATCAACGTTCCTTTGTCTAAATCTGACACGCTAAAATCCAAATTATACTTATCATCAATTTTTAATATTCTTTTATCATAAAAATAAATTTGATTTTTTAAATATTCATGAATTGAAGTAGCTGAAAAACCTTTTTCGGCAATTAATTTTAATTGTTTTAAAATTGATTGATTTTTCTGAATAATTCTATCGTCTTGGTCTATTGAAAAGACTTCTAACGATTTTGTAAAGGATTTTAAATTATGCTTTTCAATTTTATCATATTCAATCTGATATAAAAATCTGCTTTTTTCACCAGATGATAATGAACTAACTTGATTATTGTAGAGCAAGGATATGTTTTTTGATCTTTGAAGTAAATGATAAAAATAATATGAATAAATTGCATCATTGTCGAAATCTACAGGTAAGTTAAATTCTTTTCTAATTTGATTAGAGAAAAAACTATAATTTTGATTTAATTTTGGGAAAATCCCCTCATTTAGCCCTGTCACAATAATATTTTCAAAATCAAGATTTCTAGATTCCAATAATCCCATTACTTGAACATCATCATCTAAAGATCCATTAAAATTTATTTTTTTGTCTTCAATAATTTGGTCAAAACAATATCTTAGAATTTTAAATGAATCACTGATTTTTTGTGAATCATAAGTTATTTTTATACTCTTAAATAAATCCTGAAAATAGGACAACGACAAAAATTGGTTATTTGTAATTTGATTTTTTTTAAAATAATCAATAATTTTTAAAAAAATATTTACTAAATCATTTGCAACTATATTTTTTTTAAAAATTAGATCTAATATTTTTGATTTTTCCTTTGTTATTTTTTTTATGTCACTTAGTGATATTCGGTCCATATTAAGCTTTTTGAAACGATCAATAACGTTTTTTATTACTATTTGATCCTTTTCAACTATTTCTTTTATGGATCCATGATTAAGTATTTTTAAAACATTATGAGAATTAAAATATGAATCTTTTGAATCTTCATGAAGATCAATAATCAAATCAAAAAATGAATACAATGGACTGAGTTTTAAATTGTATCCCATTGAAACATTAAATTTTTTAATTTCATTAGGAAATCCCGATAATATTGGAATTAAGAGACTTTCATCTGCGAGAATAACTGCTGTCCTGCGCAATTTATTTACTTTATGATACTCTAATATTTTTTGCCCAACATACTTTGATTGAGAAATTTCATCTGGAAAACCAACAATTTCAATATTTTTATTAGATGAAAATGTGTCACAAAAAAATTGATATTTATTTCTTTTATAATAATTCCAATCTTTTAAATATTTTCGAATAAAATGACCATTTAAATAATATTGATTATTTATGAATAACTGATCAATATCCCAATAAACTTCTGCTAGACCTGATTCAAGAAACTCTTGGAAAATTATTGTTTCTGCTTTGTTTAAAGCATTGAACCCAACAAAAAAATGTTTTTTTTTTGTTGATTCTATGTATATTGGTAAAGAATCTATCGCCTCCCTATATATTAGACCTTTATATTTAAACTTGTTTGTCGACAGCTGTTTTTTTAAAGCTTTATAATACTTTGGAAGTCTTTCCCAAAAATTTAAATTGAATTTATATCTGATTTTTTGATCCCAAAAGCTTAATTTGTGATAAGATACAAGATCTTTGAAGAACATTTCAGTGTTAACTAAGTAGGAATCAAGCTTATTAAAATCAGATAACAATGTTGGTGCCCAAATCAGAAAATTTTCAAAGTTATCTGTTTCGCTTTTGGGAGTATTGGACTTGTAAACTTGATAAAAATCCAATATCAGTCTTAGTTTGTCTGCTTCGCAACTATCAGACAACTCATTAATAAATTCAGATATAGTAAATGTTTGAGGAGAAATTATTGGCTTTGATATTAGTTTTGAGATGCTATCTAAAATATAAAGTTTTGATCTATTGTTAGGTAAAACAATTATACAATCATTGGGTAAATTAACCCTATCTAATATTCTTTTTGAGACTTCATCTAAGAATGTTTTCAATACTTAAAAATTTTATTCTTAATTTAAAAAAAAAAGCACCAATTGATGGTGCTTTTTAAAGTTAAAGTGTTTTAGTTGTCATTTAATTGATAATTGTACCCTTCTATTAGATTCTCTTCCTTTTGAGGTATCATTACTTTTAATTGGTTTATCTTCACCAAATCCTACAACTTCAAGTCTATTAGAATCAACACCTTTTTCTATTAGAGCACTTTTAACACTCTCAGCTCTTCGTTCAGAAAGTTTTTGATTGAAAGAGGAACTTCCATCACTCGAGGCGTGACCCTGAACTAAAAATTGTTGATTAGGGTACTTGTTGATCATGCTTACAAAAAATTCTAATACTGAATTGGAAGAAGGCGTTAATTTAGAACTTGAAGACATGAATTTAATCATATTAGATTCATCAGATAGAATGCTAGTTTCATCATCAGAAGCAATTGGACAACCGTCGTTTTCTTTACTTCCAGGAGTATTTGGACATTTGTCGCTTTTATCAACAACTCCGTCACCATCACTGTCAGGACATCCATTAGTTTCTAATGAACCAGCCTTATTAGGACATTCATCATTTTTATCAGCTACACCATCTCCATCAGAATCAGGACATCCATTTAAACCTTTTGTACCTGATTGATCAGGGCACTCATCAATATTGTCAGAAACACCATCTCCATCAGAATCAGGACAACCATTCATATCTTTTGTTCCAGGTTGATCAGGGCATTGATCATCCTTATCAGCTATTCCATCTCCATCAGTATCTGGACATCCAGCAAACTCTTCGAGTCCAGGCACATCAGGACACTCATCATTCTTGTCAGAAATACCATCCCCGTCAGAGTCTAAGCTTCCAAGCTTAATTGATACACCAATGACATGCTGAAAATGTTTGTAAGCCTTTACCTCATCAGCATTTCTATATGATGAGCTTATATTTAAAGCTAGTTTATCAGAAAGATCAATATTTAAACCAACACCTGCAAGAGCTGTTTCTGAAACGTCAGATGATGGGAAAGGTCCTTTTTTATTACCTACACCATCCTCAAAACTGGAAAATCCATAACCAGCAAATAAATATGGGTTAACACTGCCGGAGGTAGAAATATTATATTTTAAGATTCCATCTAAAGAATAATAAGATAAGTCTTGAGCTAAGCTATATCCTGATATTTTGTTTATAGCAAATTGCCCACCAATTGAAAATCCACCTCCAATATATCTATATATTCCAAGAGCAGGAATACCAATAGCTGTATTTGCGTCTACATTATCACCTTGTAGGCTAATCACATTAATGCCTAAACTTACAGCCCATGGTGAATTTTGATCTTGTGAAAAAGATTTAGTTGTTAATAATAAAATTATTATTAAAAAGTATGATTTTAAAGTGTTCATTTTTTTTTGTTGATAGTTACACTAAGTTAATATCTTTATCCGATTTGGCAAAAAGATAAATTCAGTTTTTTTAACAAATTCAAACATTTATTAGAAAATGATTATTTTGATAGGATTATAATCAGTATATACTAAAATTTTCTTTTCAACAATTAATCCAGTTTGAATAATTTTGTCCTCATAATTAATTAACTGAATCTTATCGTCTTTAAATATTTTTCCAGTTTTAAAATCCATAATTATCGCAATTTTACCCTTAATAATTAATCTATCAATTCTAATTTTATTTTTATCATTAGATAATACTTCAATTTCTTTTTGGACACTGTAATTTTTGGTGAAATATTTTTTAATTAATTTATTGTTAAGAATGTTTTTTAAAAATCTCACATATGTGTTTTTTTCTTTAATTTCTATTTTTTTGTAATAAATAAATTCATCCACAACTAAATCTATATCAACCACAGAATCAATCTTTTGAAGTAAATCATGAATTAATATACCTCTTTCTGTTTTTTTTTCGTTAGTATCACAAACAAGTTTTGATTCCCAATCATATTTTTTTTCTAATAATTTTACACTATTTGAATTATGATGATTTTTTTTAATCTTTTCATTCAATTTAAGTTTTCCTAATCTGTATAACCCGTCCTCAAACGAAATCGAACTATCAATTTTCAGGTCTTCAATTAAGGAAGAATAAGATTTTTTTTCATTTTTTCTAGGTATTTTTGTAATAATAAAGTTGCAATTTATTGCTCTTGTCAAAGAAACATATAATACGGTGAGTGCATCAAACTCATTTTCTTTAATTTTTTTTCCATAAATATCTTCTCCTTGCTCACCAAACATTTTTAATTTATCAGAAAAATTAATTAATGTGTTAAAATTATTGTTTTTTAAAACTGAATTTGAATTAATCCATACTTGATCATTTCTTCTTGGTTGAATTGGCTCATCAAAAAAAGGTAATATTACAATTGGAAATTCTAAACCTTTAGATTTATGAATTGTTAATAATTTGACTGAATTAAGAGATTCTGAATTCGGAACAACTAAATTTGAATGATTCAAATCCCAATAATCTATAAAGGAACAAAAATCAGATTTATTGGATTTAGTATAGTTGAAAATCTCGTTTAAAAAAGAATTAGTGAATATGTCCAATTCTTTCGAAAATCTAAAAGAATAAACCGCATACTCAATTGCATCATAAAGAGATAATTTAGTAAATCTGAAATAATCAAATTCGTTATATCCAAAAAATATTTTTTCTATCGGGCTATTTAAATATTTATGTATAAATTGATGATACGTATATGAATTTTTTGCTTTTTTATCAAATAAAAAATCTAGTATTACTTTTCGGTAATTTTTATCCTCTTCATCAGTAGTTAATTTGATTAGATTTATAAGATAATTAACTTTTTCAGAAGAAGAAAGCTTTAATGAATCTTGAGAAGAAAAAGGAATGTTGTTTTTAATTAGCTCCTCAGCTATTAATATTGCTTGATTTTTTTTTCTAACTAAAATTGCGATGTCTGATAAATTATAATTTTTTGATAAAATAAAATTAATTTTAGAAACAGTTTTCTTGCAATATATTCTATTTAAATCTTCTATTTTATTATTATAATCAAATTGTTCAATCTCAACATATCCTTCAATTTTATTTTCAAAACTTTGACTAGTTGCTGATTCGAAAACTATTTTAAAATCTTTAAAAGAAGTGTTTTTAAGTATTGATTTAAAAAAAGAGTTGTTAAAGTTTACAACCTTTTTAGAACTTCTGTAATTTTTTTTTAAAGTTAGAATTTTTGATTTAATTTGAAAGGGACTTTTTTGGGACAAAAGATCTATAAATTGTTCTACATTCCCTCCTCTCCATCTGTAAATTGACTGCTTAGGATCACCAACTAATAATAATTTTCCAGTTTCACCAGACTCATCCATATTTTCAATTGAATTTGATATAAGAGGTATTAAATTCTGCCATTGTAAAAAAGAGGTGTCTTGAAATTCGTCTAAAAAGAAATATTTATATTTTTCACCTAATTTTTCATATATGTATGGACTTGAAAAATTTAATACTTTGTTGAAAATTTTAAAGTTAAAAGTTTCAATAAGTAATTTATTTTCCTCTTTTTGAATTTCTTGTAGTTCATCCTCAATCATTTTAAAAAAAGCCATTGGTGAAAAATGTTTTCTAACCTCAGATATAAATAAATACTTTGAATAAATTTTTTTAGAATCAAAAAACATTTTATACAGGATAGGGATCAAATTATCTATCAATTCCCGCTTACTCTCCGCGGTATTTTTGTTAAAAAGATTCTTTTTTTCAATTAAATTATTTTCTAATTTATTTTTAAAAATATTATTTAAATCTAGTTTAGATAACCTAGAAAAAAATCTAGGTATCAAATTATACTTGAAGTCAGAATTTAAAAGACCGCTATTTTTTATTTTTTTAATTCCTTCAAAACCAATTTCCTTAATTTCATTTTTTAATTTTTCTTGAATTTTATAAAAATTAATTTCACGATTGTAAAAATCCTTTAATGATTCTTTTTTTAAACTTTGAAAATTTTTAAAATTATTTTCCTTTAACAATAATTTAGAGATAAGTAGTAAATCCAACTCAATGTTCAGACTTTTAGTTTGAGCTAATTTATATGACGAGTAATTAACGAGAATTTTTGTAACCAAGGGATCTCTTCCAACCTTATTTATAATTCTTTTAATAATTTTATTTAATATTATTTCTGAGTTTAACTCAACTTGAAAATTATAAGCTATATCTAAATCTTTGTAAAAATCTCTAATAATTTTTAAAGAAAACTTATCTAAAGTTTTTATTTCAAAAAAAGAATATTGATGTAATATTTTTTTTAAAATAACACCAGACTTGTACTCTAATTCGTTAGTTGATAAATTTGTTTTTTTTGAAATTTCAAGAAATAAACTCTGATATTGTTTTTTATCTTTTGTTTTTGAAAAGTAGTATAGTGTCCTAATTATTCTACTTTTCATCTCAAAGACAGCTTTATTAGTGAATGTCAAACCTATTAGTTTTTTAAATTCGTCATTTGAATTTTTTGAAAGTATTTCAAATAAATAGTTTTTAACTAATGTGTAAGTTTTACCAGTCCCTGCAGATGCATTAATTATACTTAACATATAAGATTAATCAAAAAAAGTTGTATATAAATTTAAAGAATCTTTAATTTGTATATAATAAAAAAAAAAAAATGTCATTCCAATTACCAAAATTACCTTACAGCTTCGATTCCTTAGAGCCCCATATTGATAGTAAAACTATGGAAATCCATTATTCAAAACATCATAATGGGTACACAAATAATTTAAACAATGCATTGTTAGGGACAAATAAAGAATCCGAAACAATTGAAAACATTCTTAAGTTTATAGATTTAAATAATTCAGCCTTAAGAAATAACGCTGGTGGATATTACAACCACTGTCTTTTTTGGGAAATTTTATCTCCTAATAGTGAAGGAAAACCTCTAGAAAAAACATCAAAATTGATAAATGATTCTTTTGGTTCATTTGAAAATTTTAAAGATCAATTTTCAAAAGCTGCCTCAACCAGATTTGGATCTGGATGGGCATGGCTATGTGCTAAAAATGATTCTTTGGAAATTTGTTCCACAGCAAATCAAGATAATCCACTAATGCCCGGTATTGGATGTGGAGGTAAACCAATTCTTTGTATAGATGTGTGGGAACACGCGTATTATTTAAATTATCAAAATAGAAGACCTGAATACATAAAAGCTTTTTTTGAAATTATTAATTGGGTAAAAGTTGAGGAGATTTTAAATTACTAACTCAATACGCCCTTTTCGATTTACCTTCGTAGAAGTTTACAAATGACTTATTTGCTATCTTAATGCCACCTGGAGTTGGATAATTTCCAGTAAAATACCAGTCCCCTTTATGATTTGGACAAGCTTTTTGCAAATCCTCAACTTTTTGAAAAATTATTTTTACCTCTGACTTTATATCCTTATCAACTAAAAGTTCAGCAATTTTGTTAGATATTTTCTCATAAGAGAAAGGTTTATATAATTCTTTGACATAATTAATTGGTTCAGCAGAATTATTTTTTAAACTTTTCATGCATTTTCGATATATACCATCAATTATTTCTTTTTTATTTCCATTCAAACGGTGTAGTTCAATAGCTGCCCTAAACGCAACAAAATCCTCTAGTTTTGCCATATCGATTCCATAGCAATCTGGAAATCTTATTTGCGGAGCACTAGATATTATAATAATTTTTTTTGGTCCAAGCCTATCAAGCATTTTTAAAATGCTTTTTTTTAGTGTAGTTCCTCTTACAATACTATCATCAATTACAACAAGATTATCTGTTTTTTTTACAACCCCATAGGTTATATCATAAACATGTTCGACTAAATCGTTTCTACTTTTATCTTCAGTTATGAATGTTCTTAATTTAGCATCTTTAATTGCAATTTTCTCAATTCGCGGTCTCAATTTCAACAAATTAGATATTTTAATTTTATCAATATTTTTTTTATTTAATTCATTGTTAATTTTTTCTCTAATAAAATCTTGAGCAGCACCAATTAAACCGTAAAAAGATGTTTCAGCAGTATTTGGAATATATGAGAAAACTGTATTAGTTAAATCTTGAGAAATCACATCAAGTGTTTGCGGTAGAAGAAACCTTCCTAAACTTTTCCTTTCCTTGTATATTTCCAAATCACTTCCCCTCGAGAAATAAATTCTTTCAAAAGAGCAAGATTGTTGTGTTTTCTTCTCCAAAACCTCTCTAAAAAAAACACTTCCAGACTTTTTTATTATAATTGCAGATCCCGGATTAAGTTCTTTAATACTTTTGTATGGTATGTTAAAAACTGTCTGAATAGCTGGTCTTTCAGAGGCAACTACAACTATTTCATCATTGTCACAATAGAAAGCTGGTCTTATCCCAGAGGGATCTCTTAGAACAAAAGCATCTCCATGACCTAACATTCCAGCAATTGCATAACCCCCATCCCAATCTCGAGCAGCTTTCTTTAATATTTTTGAAATTTTCAGTCTCTCTGCTATAAGTGGAGAGGCTTGATTTTTATTGAAACCTTCTTTCTTTAAATCTTTATAAACTTTTGCTACCGCGTCATCAAGAAAGTGACCAATTTTTTCCATGACTGTAATAGTATCCGCCTTCTCTTTAGGATGTTGTCCTAACAATATTAAGTTTTTAAATAACTCAGAAACATTTGTCATATTAAAATTTCCAGCTACTATCAAGTTTCTGTGCATCCAATTATTTTGTCTTAAAAAAGGATGTACACTTTCAATTCCGTTTTTACCAAATGTTCCGTATCTCACATGTCCCAACATTAATTCACCCAGATATGGTGCAACTTTTTTTAACCTTTCACAATCATTTAAAATATTTTCATTTTTTTGAACATCACTGATTCTATCAATTATTTGACTAAAAATATCTTGAATTGGTTGTTGATCAATTGATCTAACCCTGCTAATATATCTTTGTCCAGGTGTCATATTAAGCTTAATACTAGCAAAACCAGCTCCATCTTGACCTCTATTATGTTGTTTCTCCATCATTAGATACATTTTTTTTATGCCATATAATGGAGAGCCATATTTGTCGTTATAATATTGAAGTGGTTTTTTTAGCCTAATTAGAGCAATTCCGCACTCATGATTAATATGATCACTCATAAATATTTCTAGATTTAATGCCCATAAAATGAAGTTAGTAATTTAAAATGATTTAATCTTTTATTTAAGTCAAATTTGGTTACATCTAACAAAGATTTTATTCCAAAAGATTCAACAGTGAAAGAAGCTAAAATTGTACCATATAAAATTGATTGTTTTATTGTTTCAAAGTTAATAATATCTTGGTTTGATAAAAAACCTGCAATTCCTCCTGCAAATGTATCACCTGCACCTGTTGGATCTTTAGTTTTATTAGTTGGATAAGATGGAATAATGAATAGTTTATTATTACTAAAAAACATACACCCATGTTCACCTTTTTTTATTATTAAATACTCGATTCCCATTTCAAGAATTTTATCTGCTGCCTTAAATAGTGAGTTTTCTCCAGACAATAGCCTTGCTTCCTCGTCATTAAGAGAAAGTAAATCAACATTTGGAATAATTTTTTCTAAAGTATTTCTGAAATTTTGTATCCATATATTCATTGTATCAAGCAAAATAAATTTTGGACGAGACTTAATTTGATTGAGAACATCTAATTGTATATTAGGATCTAAATTCCCAATAATCAGTATTTCAGGTTTTAAATTGATTTTATCAATAATCGGGTTAAATTTATCTAAAACATTTAGTTTAGTCTCTAGTGTCGTTCTTGAGTTCATGTCATGACTATATTTACCACTCCAAAAAAAAGTATTTGATTGAATATCTTTTTTAATCCCATCGCAATTAATATTGTTTTTTTTTAGAATCTCAAGATCTTTATTCTCAAAATCTTTACCAATAACTGAAATTATTGAACAATCATTTGAAAATTTAGATGCCGCTAAAGCTATATAAGGGCAGGAACCCCCGAGTATTCTAGTAACTTTATCAAAAGGAGTTTCAATTGCATCATAAGCAATTGTCCCTACTATTAAAATTTTTTTAGACATCAAACAAATATATTGTCATTAAAATTAATTATATACTTTTTAAACAATATTATTTTCAAAATTCTTGTCAATAATTAAATTATCTCCTTTAGCTGCATTATGGGCTAAAAAGTCACACCTTTCATTTTGAGGATGATTACTGTGTCCCTTTACCCACTTGAATTTAATATTGTGAGTTTCGAACAACTTCAAAAATTTTTTCCATAAATCAGAATTTTTTTTTCCCTTGAATTTATTTTTTTTCCATTTAAAAATCCATTTTTTTTCAACTGCATCTATTACATATTTAGAGTCAGAAAAAATAACTACTTCTTGATTTATTTTTTTTAGCTTTTCAAGTCCCTTTATCACAGCAAGTAATTCCATCCTGTTATTAGTAGTATGTCTGTAACCATTATAAAATTCTTTTTTATAATTTTTTCCTTTCCATTGCATAACAATTCCGTAACCTCCGGGACCCGGATTACCGATAGATGAACCATCTGTATATATTTCAACCATGTGAACTAATTTAGTAAACTCTCAATAACCTTAGGATAATATTTATGTTCAATTATTTTGATTTTATCCGATATAATTTTTACGGTATCTGCACTATTAATTTTAATTTTTTTTTGGAATATAATTTCACCTTCATCATAATTTTCATTTACATAGTGAATAGTTATTCCGGAAACGCTATCATTGTTTTTTTTAACACTTTCATGCACCTTTAAACCATACATTCCTTTACCACCATGAAGAGGTAAAAGTGAGGGATGAATATTAACAATTTTATTACAAAAATTATTAATAATATTTACAGGGATTTTTATTAAAAATCCAGCTAAAACTATCAAATCTGGTTTAATTCCTTTAAAAAAATCATATGTTTTATTTTCGTCAAATCTATTGTTTTGAATTACAAAGTGAGGTATGTTATGTTTTTTTGCTCTATCTAATACATAAGCATCTTTATTGTTGGAAATTATGCAAGAAATTTTGATTTTTTTTTGAAGTTTAAAATATCTAATTATTGATTCTGCATTTGAACCATTTCCTGATGCAAGAATCACAATTTTTTTCATAAAAAATATTAATTATTAAAATTATAAATATTTGTATTTCAATTAAAAAGACAAAATTACTTAAAATTAATTTGTTAAAAAATATATTTAATTTAAGTTGATGAGAATATGTCTTGAAGTTTTTATATTTTTGACAAAAACAAAATCATTAAAATAATTATATATGTCAGATATTACATCAAGAGTCAAAGCAATAATTGTCGATAAATTAGGCGTTGACGAAAACGAAGTTGTTAAAGAAGCGAGCTTTACAAATGATCTGGGTGCTGATTCTTTAGATACAGTTGAACTAATTATGGAATTTGAAAAGGAATTTGATTTACAAATCCCTGATGATCAAGCTGAAAATATATCAACTGTCGGACAAGCAATACAATATATTGAAGAATCTAGTTAATTTAAACTAAATGAAACCCAGACGTGTTGTTGTTACAGGCTTGGGTGCTATCACTCCAATTGGAAATAATTTAAATGATTTTTGGAAAAATCTATTGATTGGTAAAAGTGGGGCTGCTCCTATTACTTATTTTGATACATTAAATTTCAAAACCAAATTTGCCTGTGAACTTAAAAATTATAATTTTTTAGATTTTTTTGACAAAAAAGAAGCTAGAAGACTTGATAAATTTTGTCAGTACTCTCTTATCTCAAGCGATGAAGCTATTAAGGATTCTGGCATTAAAAAAAATAAATTAAATCATGAGAGAATAGGTGTAATTTGGGGAGCTGGAATTGGAGGTTTAGAAACTTTTCAAAATGAAATAATTGAATTTACAGAGAATAACAAATTTCCAAGATTTAATCCATTTTTCATACCAAAAATGATTTCTGATATTGCACCAGGTATGATTTCAATAAAGAATGAATTTAAAGGTCCAAATTTTGCCACTGTATCTGCTTGCGCATCATCAACAAACGCATTAATTGATGCTCTAAATTATATAAAAATGGATTATGCAGATGTTATTGTTACTGGAGGATCTGAAGCTGCAATAACTTATGCTGGAATAGGAGGCTTTAATGCTATGCATGCGTTGTCTACGAGAAATGATGATCCTAAAACTGCTTCTAGACCGTTTGACAAAGATAGAGATGGATTTGTTTTAGGAGAGGGGTCGGGTGCCATTATTTTAGAAGAATATGAGCATGCAAAAAAAAGAAATGCAAAAATTTATGCTGAATTTATTGGTGGAGGTCTTTCAGCAGACGCTTACCACATGACAGCTCCACATCCTGAGGGAAATGGTGCCAGAAGTGTCATGATTAATGCACTTAAAAATTCTAAAACATCACCTAAAGAAGTTGATGCAATTAATATGCATGGAACATCAACTCCTTTAGGTGATATTTCTGAATCTAGAGCAATTAAAGATGTTTTTGGTGAACATTCTTATAATATTAATCTCAATTCAACAAAATCTATGACAGGGCACTTATTAGGTGCTGCTGGAGCTATTGAAGCTATATCAGTCATTTTATCAATCAATGAAGGCATAATACCTCCAACAATCAATAATTACAATCTAGATGATAAGATTGATCCAAAATTAAATTTCACAATTTCAAAAGCTCAAAGGAGAAATGTAAATATTGGTTTGTCAAATACATTTGGCTTTGGTGGACATAACGCTTGTGTTGTATTTAAGAAAATTCAATAAATGAGCATAAAATTTCACAAACTAGATTTTATTAATGATGAAAAATTTCTATTAATAGCTATTCATTCTAATATAGAAATTTTTTTTTTAGCTTATTTATTGAATAAAAATTTAAAAACTTCATTCAAAAAAATTAAGCATAATATTGTAAGCAATGAAAATAATCACTTATTTGAGAGATATCAATCTATTGACCAAAATAAAACAGAAAAAATAGATTTGTTTTCAAATAAGTCTATTTTAAAAAAAAGCCAGACTAAAAAAGAAGTTTTTTCACTTTTCAACTCAAGTTACTTTAAAAATTTTTTTTTTATTAATGAATTTAAAGATGTTGATTTTTTTATTAAAAAAGATTCAGTTAATAATTTAGATTTATTGATAAAAAAAATTAAATTAATAGATGAAATTGAATCAGCGTATTTTGTAGATAAAAAACTTTTAAATAATAAAGATAATTTAATTTTTGATTAAAAATATGTTTAAAAAAACTAAAGTTGTAGCAACATTAGGTCCCTCCTGTTCAGAGGACAGCACTATTCAAAAAATGATTGAAAATGGGGTAGATGTATTTAGAATAAACTTTTCTCATGCTGATCACAAAAGTGTCGAAAAGAAAATAAAAAGTATAAGATTTTTAAGTAAAAAATTAAAAGTTAACATATCAATTTTAGCTGACCTTCAAGGACCAAAATTAAGAATTGGACTAGTTGATGATGGTTGTTTTTTAAAGGTTAATGATGAATTCCATTTTCATAATACAAATAAATTTACAGGAAACTCAAAAAAAGCATTTATTAACTACGATAGATTTGCAAGTGATGTTAATATTGGTGAGAAAGTCCTACTTGATGATGGGAAAATTATATTGGAAATTAAATCAACAAATAAAAAAGACTACGTCTCATCTAAGGTAATACAAGGCGGAGAACTAAAATCTAAAAGAGGAGTTAATTTGCCTAATACAAAAATTTCTTTACCTGCACTAACTGAAAAAGATATTTCTGATGTTATTTTTGCTATCAATAATGGAGTAGATTGGATTGCCCTTTCATTTGTTAGAAATCAATCAGATTTAATTAAACTTAAACAAATTATTGAAGAAAAATCAAATCAACGCATACCAATAATAGCAAAAATTGAAAAACCTGAAGCTATTGAAAATATTGATGAAATTGTAAAAAATTGTGACGGAATTATGGTTGCAAGAGGAGATTTAGGAGTAGAAGTTCCTGCCGCAGATGTACCTTTATTGCAAAAAAAGCTTGTCATTAAAGCTAAAAAGCAAAGAATACCTGTTATTATTGCAACTCAAATGATGGAAACAATGATTAATAAACCTACTGCTACAAGAGCTGAAGTCAACGATGTAGCTAATTCTGTAATGGATGGAGCTGACGCTGTAATGTTATCAGGTGAAACATCAATTGGAAAATATCCAGTTGAAGTAGTTAAAACTATTACATCTATTTTGAAGAAAGTAGAAAATTCCCCTTTAATTAAAGTTACTCTTAAACCACCAAAAGTCAGGACAAAGAGATTTATTACCAAATCTGTTTGCTATCATGCGGCTGTAATGTCAAATGAAATTGATGCCAAAGCAATATGTACTTTAACTAACAGCGGTTATACTGCTTTTCAGATTTCCTCTTGGAGACCAAATTCAAACATTTTAGTTTTTACTTCTAACAAAAGAATTTTATCACAACTGAATTTGCTTTGGGGAGTCAAGTCTTTTTTTTATGACAAATTTGAAAGCACTGACAAAACAATAGAAGAAGTTAATAGCATAGCAAAAAAGGAAGGTTATATTAAAAAAGGAGATATGCTAATAAATCTTGCATCTATGCCAATTTCTAATAAAGGTATGGTAAATACCATGAGGATATCTCAACTATAAACTTATACAGATAATGAATCAAAAAAATCCTTCATTTGAATATCATGAATAGAAAGAACTTTATGCAAACTTTTTAAGGTGCAATTAGTACCTTTTTCCATTTTCCAATACTGAATTCTGCTAATTCTATTGTCCCATGCAAAAACCTCATAGCTTTTGTATCCAGCTTTTTTTCTTAGCTCTTTTACTTTTGAACCAATAGATTTTTTTAAAATATCAAATTTTTCTTCGCTAGACATAAGAAATTCGCAATATTTTATTATTTACTAACTTAAATATAACAATAATTTAATATTTCAGTGTAAAAAATTAGATTTTTTAAATTGAGAGATAAATCTTACATCATTTTCGTAAAACATTCTAATATCTTCTATTTGATACAATAGCATAGTAATTCTTTCAATACCCATACCAAAAGCAAACCCAGAATATTCATCAGAATTAATTTTACAATTTTTTAGTACATTTGGGTCAACCATACCACAACCCATAATTTCTAACCATCCTGTACCTTTTGTGATTTTATGATCAACTTCAGATTCAAGACCCCAGTATATGTCAACCTCAGCACTTGGTTCTGTAAAAGGAAAATAAGAAGGTCTTAATCTAATTTTAGATTTACCAAAAAGAGATTTAGTAAAATATATTATGGTTTGTTTCAATTCTGAAAAAGACACATTTTTGTTAATATAAAGACCCTCGATTTGATGAAAAATACAATGTGATCTTGACGAAATTGCTTCATTTCGATAAACTCTTCCAGGAGATATAATTCTTATTGGAGGAGTTTTTTCTTCCATATATCTAACCTGAACTGAAGATGTATGGGTTCTCAAAAGAAATTCAGGATTAGATTTTATAAAAAAAGTATCTTGCATATCTCTAGCAGGATGATATTTTGGTAAGTTTAGAGCAGTAAAATTATGCCAATCGTCTTCAATTTCCGGACCCTCAGAAATACCATAACCAATTTTAGAAAAAATATCTATTATTTTATTTTTGACAATTGAAATAGGATGAGACGAACCAATTTCAAAAGGAAATCCTGGACGAGAAAGATCAAAGTCTTTGTTTGAAATTTTTTGTTGACTTTTTAGTTTTTTGCTTATTGATTCTATTTTATCATTAACCTCTTTTTTTAAATCATTTAGTGCTTTACCATAAGATTTTTTATCTTTTTGATTAATATCCTTAAAAAGTTTGAACAAATCAGTTATTATACCTTTCTTTCCTAAATATTTAATTCTGAAATTTTCAAGATTAACTTGACTATCAGTCTCAAAATTTTGAACATTTTTAATATGACTTTTTACTTTTTTAATCATACTTTAAAATTAATAAATTATTTAAAGTTTAATTGTTTTTATTTAATAAGACATTAAATTAGTTAGTAATTTGTACATTAACTTGAATTATTTAGATATAATATTTTTTTTGATTCTCTTTTATGGAATGTTTAGAGGATATAAAAGAGGATTTATTATTGAAGTATCTTCTATACTATCTATCTTTTTAGGATTAATAGGATCCTTTACTGTGTCAAATAACTCAGATGATTTTCTTTTATTTTTTTTTAAGGAAAATAGTTTGCCTCCAAAATGGGTAATATTTATTATTAGTTTTATCATTATAATTTTTTTTACATCATTTTTTGCAAAATATTTAACTAAATTTTTGAAGAAAATATATCTTGGCAGAATAAATAAACTTTTGGGTTTAATTTTTGGGTTCGTAAAATTTGCTACTTTGATATGTATTTTTTCTTTTTTACTGGAAGAATTTTTTTTATTTTTTTCATTTGAAAATAATTCAGTATTTACTGAATCCTATGTTCTGCCAATCGTTAGTAATCTAAATGAGATAATTTTAAATTACTTAATAGATAAGAAAAGTTAATCAATTAGCTTTATACCTTTTGATTTTATCCATCCCTCAGCACCATTTTCCAATTTAATTTTTAACCAATTTTCAAGTTTTTCTAAAATATTCACTTTAGTACCCTCATGCAAATTAAATAAAACTTCTGATCTATCATTAGGTTCGTCATTAACTGATATTTGCTTTTCAAAAACAATAGCTTCAATTAATGAAGAATCATAAATTGATTTTTTAGTTCCAATTATAAAAGTTATTGTGATTAATAAAAAAAATAAAGATGTTATTGAAAAAAATATTTTTTTTAATCTAGTGTTACTAATCAGATAATAAATGCTAAATAGTATACAAAAAACCCATATTAATAATAACAAAATATAACCCCATTGATTAGTGCTAAATAAATTAAACAAATAAATTTGAAAATTTTCAATTTGAGACTTAGGTAACTTTTCAATTAAATCAATTTTCATATTTTCAGCATATCCAAGATTGTTTAAAATATCTCGGTCCATGGGAGACATTTTTTTTGCTTTTTCAAAATATAATATACTATGAGCAGTAGAATCAAGTTTATAGTAAGTATTACCTATATTAAAATACAATTCAGCGCTATGGTAATTTTCATTTAAAACTTCAAAATATGAATCTAGAGCTTTTTCAAATTGTCCATTATTATAAAAATCATTACCTGCCTTAAAATAGTTTTCACTATTTTGACTAAATGATAAGTTTGTAACCAACACAAATATTAATTTATAAAATAACACACTAAAAAAATTAATTTTCATACCAAAAAACATATTAGATTATTTTGTCTATTTCAGTTATAATATTCAATGCATTATCATAATCATCTTTAATTCTCACCTCTGAAATTTGAGAATACCTTGCAATTTCACAATCTTCTAATTGCTTAATTAAAGATTCAACTATTTTAGAATCAACTTTTTTATTGATTAATATTTTTTCAATTTTTAATTTATTTAAATCTGAGGTTTTCAAAGTTAATTTAATCTTTAAAAAATTTAAAAGGGCCCTTTCTAAAGAATCATAAAATTTATCTTTATTATCTATTTTATCTTTAGCAGTTATTAAATATTTCTTAGCAATTTTTGTGGCATCTCTTTTGGAAATGTTAAGCTTCCCTCTAAATTTTTTGACAATCTTTGAAACAATTATAACAAAAATAAGTAAAGCAAGCGGCAAAAATAATTGAAAATAAAATCTTTTTGAACCCCAATAATAATATTTTTCTATTGAAATTAAATCTGTGCTAAGCTTAACAAAGCCGAATTTTTTAGAACCTAATACATTTAAATTAGACTTTTTAGTATCATTTGAATTAGCTATGAAGTTTGAATTAGGAGAATTTAAAACATTTACAGTATATTCATTAGAATTTAAAGAAATGTATTTTTCTTTTTCTGGATCGAAATATGAGAAATTAAAAATTGGGATTGGAAATTTACCTTCACTTTGAGGTACGATTGTATAAACTTCACTTATACTTCCACTCATTCCATTTAAATTAGTTTTGACTTTTTCAACATATTCTGGTTCATATACTTCAAGATTTGGTGGTACAATTAATTTTGGAGGTTTAAACAATTTTAAATTACCTTTTCCATTAATTTTTACTGAAGCTTGAAAAGATTCTGATAATTTTAATTCATTCTTATTTAAATTAAATGATAAGTCAAATTTTCCAACTGCACCATTGAAACTTTTAGGTTTTCCTTCTTCTGGTAATTCCTTAACAAGGATATTTTTTTTACCTGCAGAAATAACTTTTGGTATTTGTTCATATATTCTATTTCCAAAAAAATCTCTTCTATTTGTTGGAATATCTAATGAAATGTTTAGCGATAGTGGGTCAATCGTCAAGCTTCCAGATTTTTGTGGATATAATACAGCTTTGTGCCAAGTTACATATTGATATAGATTTCCCTTATAACTTCCTTGTTTGACCTCTAATCTTGGTATTTTAATCAAATGGCTCCAAAAATCTGGGTATTTTGGACTATCTATCTCATTTACATTTGAAATTCTAATTTCAGGAGAATAATATAATTTGTAAACAATTGTAATTGCTTGATTTATGTATGGATTGAAATCTGAAATTTCTGCAACCAGATAAATGTCATTATTTGCGAGATTATCAGAATTATTTTTAGGTGTAATGTCAACAACACTAGTTATATTTAATTCAATGGGTGAGGTTTTGTATAACTGACCATTTATCTCAATGGATGCTTGCCCTATTGTTAATTTTCCTTTTAATTTAGGTGATAAAAAATAAGTGTATTTTTTTGAAAATGTCCTCTTTCCATTAATCCATGAATTACTGATTGCTTGATTAGGACCACCTACGATATTAAACCCAGTGAATTCAGGTGGAATAAAATTGTCACCGTTTTCATTCATTTCAAAAACGACTCTTAACCTTTCGTTTATTCCTAATTCACTTTTACTTACTGTAGCTTTAAATGAGACCTGTGAAATAGAATTGGCCCAAACTAAAAAAAATACAAATAATATTTTTAAACGATTTAAATTTAACATATAATCACCAATCTTTTTCATTTTTAATTGGAACACCTTTGATTTTCTTCTTGTTAATTTTGTCTTGAACATTCATCTCCTGATTATTCATTGCCTCCAAAATACTTTTTACCTGTTCAGGAGATAGATTTCCCGAATTATCCACTTTATTATTGTCTTTTTTATTATCTCTATTATTTTGATTGCTCTCATTTTTATTTTCATTATCATCTTTAGACTCATTACCATTCTCTTTATTTTCTTTATTTTCTTCAGATTTGTTTTTGTCTAAATCTTCATCTTTATTTTTTTCATTTTTTTCTTTCTCATTTTTAGATTCACTTTTATTTTCATTTTCTAACAACTTTTTGGCTAAAGCATAATTATATCTTGTTTCATCATCGAAAGAATTATTTTTCAAAGCATTTTTATAGGCCTCAAGAGCTTTTGCATAATCCTTTTTTTTCATAAAAGAGTTTCCCATGTTATGTAAAGAACTGTGCTTATTTTTTTTGGAGTTTGACGACTTCTGACTTTGAAAAAATCTTTGTGAGGCTTCATCAAAATCTCCCATTTGATAATGATTATTACCTAAATTATGCATTCCTAAAGTTTTATCATCGTCTTTTGAAATTGATTTTCTATAATTTAATTCCGATTCAATATATTTTTCTTCATTATACAAACTGTTAGCTTCAAATAAATTATTATCAGTATTATTTTGACAAAATATATTAGTTAAAAAAAATAATAAAATTATGGTTAGTTTAATTTTCATTGAATAAATTCATTTTTTTAATCCATTTGGTTTTAGTCTCCAAAACAAAAAAATCAATACATATAACAATCAAAGCAATTAGCAAAAATAATTGAAATCTATCTTTAAATGAAATAAATTTTTTAGCCTCAAACTCATTCTTATCAATTTCTTTTAATTTTTCTTTAAAAAATTCAGTCACATTTTTTGTGTTATTTCCGTCTAAATATGCTCCACCGGATTCATCTGAAATATTAATTAAAAAATTTGAATTTCTTTTTGTAATTACCACTTCATTGTTTTTATCTTTTTTATAATTTTGAACAACACCGTTCACCTTAATGGGTATTGGCGAACCTAACTCATATCCTACTCCAAATGTGAATATTTTAATACCATTTTTCTTGGCACTTAAAACAAATTCATTTGAAAAGTTATTGTGGTCTTCTCCATCAGAGATTAATACTAATACTTTATTGGTTTTTTCATCCAAATTAAATGAATTAACTCCTAGATTGATAGCCTCATTAATGGCAGTGCCTTGCGATGACAAAAGATCTGTATTTAGGGATTGTAAAAACATTTTAGCTGATCCATAATCGGTTGTTATAGGAAGTTGTGGGACTGCAGTTGCAGCATAAGCTATGATTCCAATTCGATCACTTACAAGATCATCAATAATTGCCGAAACAAGTCTTTTAGCTTTTTCAAGTCTATTCGGAGCTATGTCTTCAGCTAACATACTTTTTGATACATCCAAAGCAAAAATTATGTCAATACCCTCCCTTTTTACAGTTTCAAGCTCGGTACCAATTTTTGGATTAACTAATCCAAAAATCATAAAAGATAGACATATTATGAATAGGATGAATTTCAGATTAAACTTAAAAAATGATTTATAAGGACTAAGAACACTTAGGTTGCTTGATGAGGTAAATTTTTTTTGAGTTTTAATTTTCCACCTAATTAAAAAGATATGAACTATTATAAATAGTGGTATCACAATAAATAAATAAAAGTAACTTGGTGAGTCTAGTTGATACATTATATAAAACTTTTAAAAATTAAATTTTTCATTAGCCAATGAAAAGCCAGAATAGTAAAAGATATGATTGCAAAAATTCTATACTTTTCATTATAATTATAAAATTTTATTTCCTCTATTTCAGTTTTCTCAAGCTTATTAATTTCATCATATATCTCTTGCAGTCTTCTTGCATCAGTAGCTCTAAAATACAATCCACCTGTCTTATCAGCTATTTCTTTCAAAAGTAATTCGTCTATTTCAACTTTAGTTAATCCGTATTGAAAATCACCATTTGGTAATATCCCAATTGGAGCCCGAGCACTTCCATTACTTCCCAATCCAATTGTATATGTTTTTATTTGAAATTCTCTAGCAAGTTCAGCAGCTATTTTAGGATCAATAAATCCAGAATTATTAACTCCATCAGTTAGAAGAATTATGACCTTACTTTTTGCTTTACTTTCTTTTAATCTATTAACTGATGTAGCTAATCCCATACCTATTGCAGTACCATCTTCAATCACTCCATCATAGGCAATTTCAGACAAAGATTTGTTTACAATACTCTTATCACTTGTAATAGGAGTTTTTGTGTAGCTTTCACCTGCATAAAGAACAAGACCAATTCTGTCATTAACTCGATTTTCTATAAAACTAGATGCAACTTTTTTTAATGCATTTAATCGATTTGGTTTCAAATCTTGCGCCAACATGCTTGACGAAATATCAATAGTCATAATTATGTCTATTCCCTTGTTAATTATTCTTTGAGATGAAACATCAACTGTTTGAGGCCTTGATAAGGCAATAATTAAAAAAATGATAGAAAATATTTTTAATAATATTAGAAAATACTTAAATCTAATCCAAAACATAGACTTTTGGCCAAATATAGATGTTGATGATATGCCTAGTATTGCTTGGGTTTTATTAAAAAACTTATAAATAAATAATATAATTGGAACTATGATTAAAAGAAACCAAAAATATTCAGGATTAGCAAAAGTTAAATTTTCAATCACAACTATAATTCTTTTATTATTTTAACAGAGTTTATTAGTCGCTTTTCAATGACTTTTCCATATCTATCTTCTTTGTCATAAATCATTTGAAATTCAATGGTTGATTTATTGAGCATAATAATTAGATTAAAAAAATTACATCTTGTAAATTTACTTTCTGAATTAACAATATCTGCGGAACCGAAAATCTTAAACCCCTCTATACCATCATTTAAATTAATAACTTCGTTCTTGGGAAATATATTTTTTGCACCATTAACCTGAAATTCACTTAAAAAATCATCTAAAACTTTTTTTATAATTTCATCCTTGTATTGATTTGAATTTAAACTATTTTCGTTTATTTCTAAAGGAGGTTTAATTTTTAAACTTATTGAAAATGGAGATCCCCAATCTCCTTCAAAATTATATGTTCTTATCTCTTTTTTGTCTCCACTAATCCTCTTTAAAATTTCTGGTGTTTCAATCTCAATTGGAGGGAATCCGTATTGACTCTTATACCAATTATTATTTAGAATTTTTTTAGTTGGATAAAATAATATTTGATCTCTTACAGGGTAATAACCATAAGTTAATATTAGTGACCCTAGACTAACTAAAATTAATGCAAAAAGGCTAATGAAAGCAATTTTTATATTTCTCTTTCGTTTAATGGAAATTTGTTCAAGAACATATTTTTGTGTTTTTTGAATCTCTTCAAATGAAGGTTCAGGGATTATTTTTTGAGTATTTTTTACTACCTTCTCAACTAGAATTCTATCTTCAATTGCAATTTCATTATTAAAAGATAGTTTTGCAAATTTTACCAAATCAGCCTTTTCTAATACAATTTTTAAATTATCTATTATGTAATCATCTATAGGAATTGTTCCATCTTTTTTTAGTTGCTTTAGTTTAAATAATAATTCATTTGAAGTACTTTCAAGAGCAGATACTTTTGCTTCCTCCTCCAGATATCTTCTGACAATTTGAGTTAATTTTGTATAATATATTTTATACTCTCTCTGCTCATTTAAAGTCATTTTTTCTAAATCTTTTAAATCCTCTAAAGCTTTATCAAATGGTTTAACAATGTTTTTAACTTCTTTGACTTTTGGTTTTAGTTTTTTTATGACAATAAAAATTACTATTAAAATAATCGCAGCTATAAAAATCCATAAAAATTTATTGAATAAATCGTCGTAATTTTTTTCTACATCGATTATTGGCTTTATACCATACATTGGCTGTTTAAGTGTATCTACTTCTACTCCTGAAATAAATACTTTAACAGCTTCTGTTTCAAAATCAAAATTATTGATTTTAATTTTTTGTTTTGGAATTGTATACGCACCCGAGTCGAAGTGAATTAATTTATATTTTTTTATAAAAAAATAATCTGGGTTTTTGAATATTGTATCTAGTTTTGACTCTTCAATTACCTCAAATGGAGAAAAAAAAATATTTTTATTAAACTTTATTTCATTTATTGTATCAAGGTTAATTTTAATTTGATATGAAATTTCCTGTCCGATTTTTACCTTAGCTGAATCAACTGAAATAGATATTTTCGGAGACGGTTGAGAAAAAATAAAATTTATGTTTAATAAAAAGTAAAATAAAATTAGTTTCATTAAATTCTTCTTTTAAAGTAAGACAATAATTTTTTAACGAAGTCATCATCAGTTTGACAGGAGATTTGCCCGCTTCCATTTTTTTTAAAACTTTCTTCAAAATAATTGACTTTTCTGTAATAGTTTATTGTATGATTTGATTTAAATGACTTAGAATTTGTATTAACGTAATTAATTATATTGGTTTCATTATCTCTAAATGGAACTATTCCTAAATTGGGAATATTAGATTCTAGTTTATCGTAAACTCTAATTCCAGTTAAATCATGTTTTTTCGAAACAAGTTGAATTGAGTTCTCGTAGTCACTATCAATGAAGTCAGATAATATAAAAACAATAGACTTTTTTTTAATAACTCGCATTAAAAAACTTAAGGCCTTAGATATTGAGGTACTTTTACTATGTGGCTTAAATTCAATTAACTCTCTGATTATTCTAAGAATGTGAGACTTGCCTTTTTTTGGAGGAATAAATAATTCAATTTGATCTGAAAATAATATAAGACCAACTTTATCATTGTTTTGTAGGGCAGAAAAAGATAATGTTGCGGAAATTTCTGTAATCAGTTCTCTTTTAAATTTTGTTGAAGTACCAAAAAATTCAGATGCACTTATATCAACAACTAGCATCATAGTTAATTCTCTTTCCTCTTCAAAAATCTTTATAAATGGTTCATTATATCTAGCAGTTACATTCCAATCAATAGATCTTACATCGTCACCGAACTCATATTTTCTGACTTCACTAAATGTCATTCCTCTTCCCTTAAATGTTGACTGATATTCACCACCAAACAAGTTTTCACTTAACCTTCTGGTTTTAATTTCAATCTTTCTAACCTTTTTTAGGAGTTCTTTTGTTTCCACTAATAAATAATTTAATTATTAAGGAACTTCAATCTGATTAATTATCTGTTCAATTAAATCTTCAGATGTTATATTTTCAGCCTCCGCCTCATATGTTAAGCCTATTCTGTGTCTTAAAACATCAAATACAACCTCCCTAACGTCCTCAGGTATTACATAACCACGATGATTGATAAATGCATTACACTTTGCTGCTAAAGCAAGATTAATAGACCCTCTGGGTGATGCACCAAAACTAATCATAGGCTTAATTTTTTCTAATTTATACTTTTCAGGATATCTAGAAGCAAAAATTAAATCTAGAATATATTTTTGTATTTTGTCATCAATATAAATTTCATTTATTATTTCTTGGGCTTTACTAATTTGGCTAATAGATATAACACTTGATAATTTCCCATTATTATTATTCAAATTATTTAGCATAATTTTTTTTTCATCTTCAATGCTTGGATAATCAACAATTACTTTAAGCATAAACCTGTCTACTTGGGCTTCTGGCAGAGGATAAGTCCCTTCTTGCTCAACAGGGTTTTGTGTTGCCATCACCAAAAAGGGTTTTTTTAATTGAAATGTTGAATCACCAATTGTAACTTGTCTTTCTTGCATAGCCTCTAAAAGTGCTGATTGAACTTTTGCAGGGGCTCTATTGATTTCGTCTGCCAGGACAAAATTTGCAAAAATTGGTCCCTTTTTTATTGAAAAATCGTTTTCTTTCATGTTAAAAATCATAGTTCCAATAACATCAGCAGGAAGAAGATCAGGAGTAAACTGAATACGACTAAATGAGGCTTTTATGGCATTGCTCAATGAATTTATAGCTAATGTTTTTGCTAATCCAGGAACACCCTCAAGTAAAATATGACCACGCCCCAACAAACCTATTAAGAGCCTCTCAACCATTTTACTTTGACCAATAATAACTTTTCCTATCTCTAAAACTAACAAATCAATAAAAGCACTTTCACTTTTTATTTTTTCATTAATAATTTTAATATCACTTGTTTTATTCATTATTTTTTTTTTGGAAGACAAATTTGTGAAATTATTTAATTTAATCTTGTTAATAATTGGTTAAATGTAGAAATTAGATGAATTTTGGTGAGCAATACTTTTTTAATGAACAAACTTATTTCAAAGTCAAGAATAATAGCTGGAACAATGTCTTGGGGTTCGTGGGGGAAAAATTTAAATGAAAACGAAATTGCAGACTTAATAATAAATTTTTGTCAAGCAGGAATAACTGCATTTGATCATGCCGACATTTATGGTGGTTATACAACTGAATTGGAATTTGGAAAAGCATTCAAAAAACTTCATATAAATAGATCCAATGTTAAATTCATAACTAAATGCGGAATTATGTATCCGTGTAATAAAAATAATTTTAAAGTAAAACACTATGATTATTCGGCAAAAAATATCAGAAAATCAATTGAAAATTCTCTAAATAACTTGAACACGGAATATATAGATGTTTTTTTATTACATAGACCAAGTCCATTAATGAAAGTGGAAGAAATAGGGGATGTGATTTCTGAATTAAAAGAGGAAAAAAAAATCATCTCTTTTGGTGTGTCAAATTTTTCTGAAAATCAGATTAACTTACTTGAAAAAACGACTGACATTGATTGGAATCAAATTGAATTATCAATTACTAATAACTCCCCTTTTACAAACGGATTAGTAGATTATCTAAATCAAAAAAATATTGGAATAATGGCATGGAGTCCACTAGGTGATTTTTTTAAAAACAGATCTCTATCAAATAGAGCTTTATCAGAATTGTTGGAGATTTTAAACAAAAAATATTCATCAACAAACGATCAACTTCTTTTATCTTGGTTGATGAAACATCCCTCAAAAATTTTTCCAGTCATTGGGACAACCAATTATGAGAGAATTAATTTGGCTGCAGATTCAGAAAACATTGAATTAGAAATAACTGATTGGTTTTTAATGTATGAAAAAATAAATGGTAAAAGGGTTCCATGAAATATAAAAATATTTTTATTACTGGATCGTCAAGTGGAATTGGACTCGCAACTGCTTTAAAATTTAATATTGAAGGTTACAGACTTATTTTGTGTGCAAGGAACAAAGAAAAGTTAGCTAAATTAATTAAAAAAATAAAAGTTCCATATCATATTTTAATTTTTGATGTAAGTAAAAAAGATGATGTATTTAAGTCAGTAAAATCGTTACCAAAGGAGTTTTCAAAAATTGATATCTTAATTAATAATGCAGGAAACGCTCATGGGCTTGAAAAATCGAGTGAGTGTGAAATAGATGATTGGGATAACATGGTTGATTCGAATTTGAAAGGGTTATTATATGTTACTAAATCTATCATCAAATCAATGGTTTCCAATAGATCAGGCCATATAATAAATGTTGGGTCAATAGCTGCTAAAGAAGCTTATCCAAAAGGAAATGTTTATTGTGCAACCAAAGCTGCTGTTGATAAATTTACTGAAGGACTACGAATTGATTTAAATGAATATAATATAAAAGTTGGGGCAATTCATCCAGGACTAGTTAACACAAATTTTTCAACAATTAGATTTAAAGGGGATAAAAAAAGAGCTGATTTAGTTTATGATGGACTAATCCCACTATTGGGAAAGGATATAGCTGATATCATCTTTTTTATGGTTGAGTGCCCTTACCATGTTAACATATCAGACATCACAGTATTACCAACTTCTCAAGCAAATACTTACATTTTAAATAAACAGAAAAATCAATCCTCAATTTCTTGATATAAAAAATGATTATATGGAAATTTTTTCTCGTACAATTTTTTTATTTTTTCATAAATAATGTTTTTAAAAGTGTCAATATTGTCTTTATTTAAGGCAGATATAAAGATTGCTCCATTATTTGTTTTAGACATCCAAGTGGATTCCCATTCCTTAATCGTATAATTTTTTGATGTTTTTTTATATATCAAATCATCTTTATCATACGGATCTGGTCTATAATTATCAATTTTATTAAAAACCATTATCGTTGGTTTTTGATTACAATTGATTTCCAAAAGAATAGAGTTAACAGATTCAATATGTTCTTCAAAATTTGAATGAGATATGTCTACAACATGAATTAATAAATCTGCCTCCTCAACTTCATCTAGTGTGCTCTTAAAAGATTCAATTAATTGAGTTGGTAACTTTCGAATGAATCCAACAGTGTCACTCAATAAGAAAGGTAAATTTTTAATAACTACTTTTCTAACGGTTGTATCTAAGGTTGCAAAAAGCTTATTTTCAGCAAAAACCTTACTTTTAGACAATAAATTCATTAAGGTAGATTTTCCTACATTCGTGTATCCTACAATAGCCAATCTAATTAGATAACCTCTATTACCTCTCTGAACAGACATTTGCTTATCAATTACTTCAATTTTTTTTTTAAGTAATGAAATTTTATCCCTAACGATTCTTCTATCTGTTTCAATTTCTGTTTCTCCAGGCCCTCTCATACCTATACCTCCCTTTTGTCTTTCTAAATGAGTCCATAAACCCTTTAATCTTGGTAATAAATACTCATATTGAGCTAACTCAACTTGTTTTTTTGCATAGCTTGTTTTAGCTCTTTGAGCAAAAATGTCTAAAATTAACCCTGTTCTATCTAAAATTTTACATTTTAATTTCTCTTCAATATTTCTTAATTGAACTGGTGAGAGTTCATCATCAAAAATAACTGTAGCTACATCATTTTTATAAATAAACAATTTTATTTCATTTAATTTTCCAGAACCAATAAAAGTTTTTGGATTGGATTGTTTTATTTTTTGTATAAATATCTCTAAAACTAAACCACCTGCAGTGAGAGTTAGAAATTTCAATTCATCCAAATATTCCTTTGATTTTTGATTACTTTCTAATGAATTAATTACTCCAACTAATACAGTTTTTTCAAACTTTAGGTCTTTTATTTCTATCATTTTATTTTGTGGATGGGTATGATTTCAAATTAATTTTTTCTCCATTATAAACGGCGTATGTGAAGTTTGAGATCCAATCGCCTAAGTTGATGTAAAATGATTCTTTATTCAATTTTACCTTCATTGGAAGATGTCTGTGACCAAAAATGAAATAATTAAAAGGTTTCTCTTTTAATTTTATTTCACAGAAATTAATTAACCACTCTTTTTCTTTTCCAAGAAATTTTATTTCATTTCCTGATATTATTTTATTTTTCTTTGATAGATATTGCCCTAATCTTACTCCCAAATCTGGATGAATTAACTTAAATAAAAATTTATTAATTCTATTAGTTAAAAAAACTTTTAAAAGCTTGTAACCATAGTCTTTTGGCCCAAGTCCATCTCCATGGCCTACAAAAAAAATATGATCATTAATTTTTATTTCTTTGGGTTCTTTCCATACAATCAACCCAAGTTCACTCTCAAAGTAGTTATTTATCCAATGATCATGATTACCTGGAAAAAAATTTACTTTAATCCCACTATCACATATTTCAGCTAGTTTACCAAATGTTCTCACAAATCCTTTAGGTACTACTTTATCATACTCAAACCAAAAGTCAATCAAGTCACCTAATAAAAAAATTTCTTGTGCATCTTCTTTAACATAGTCAAGCCATTTTACAAAAAGCTTTTCCCTTTCTAAACTTTTTTTGAAATTAGGGGAACCTAGATGATTATCAGACGCAAAATATATATTTTTTTTATTTCTTAATTTCATTGGTCTGAACTATTATGTTAATTTTAAATAGCTTGATCAAGATCTTCAATCAAATCATTTACATCTTCAATGCCTACACTAAGTCTTATAAGTGAGTCAGTGACTCCACTTTTTTCTCTCTCTAATTTTGGAATAGATGCGTGTGTCATACTTGCAGGATGTCCTGAAAGGCTTTCAACTCCACCTAAAGATTCAGCAATAGTAAAAATTTTTAGTTTCTCCATTATTGAAACTGCAGAATTGTAGTTAGCGCCTTTTGGAACAAACGATATCATGCCTCCAAAATCATTCATCTGTAATTTTGCAACTTGATGATTAGGATGATCTTCAAAACCAGGCCAATAAACCTTATCAATATTAGGATGATTTTTTAGAAAAATTGCTATTTGCTTAGCATTACTACAATGTCTCTCCATTCTAACATGAAGTGTTTTAATACCTCTTAGTGTTAGAAAACTGTCCATTGGTCCACAAACAGCACCACTGGCATTTTGTATAAAATATAATTTTTCAGCAAGACTAGAATCGTTTACTGCAATTAATCCTAAAATTAAATCACTATGTCCACCTAAATATTTTGTAGCGGAATGAACAGCAATATCTGCTCCTAAAGAAATAGGCCTTTGGAGATAAGGGCTAGCAAATGTATTATCAGCGGCCAAAATAATATTATTCTCCTTAGCTAAAATTGAAACTTTACTAATATCTACTATATTCATCATAGGATTAGTAGGAGTTTCCAACCAAATCATTTTCGTTTTTTTGGTAATTTTTTTCTTTATGTTGTCTATCTTACGCATATCAACAAAATGAAATTTAACTCCAAAAGTTTCAAAAATTTTTGTGAACAATCTGTAAGAACCGCCATAAAGGTCATTAGTTGAAATTACCTCATCTCCAGGGTTTAGAAGTTTAATCACAGCATCTATTGCAGCTAACCCGGAAGCAAATCCCAATCCATATTGGGCTCCTTCTAAACTAGCAATTGAATTCTCTAATGCTTTTCTAGTAGGATTGTGAGTTCTGCTATATTCAAAGCCTTTATGTTTTCCTGGTGAATCTTGAACATAAGTTGATGTTTGATATATTGGCGGCATTATAGCGTTAAACGCAGAATCAATTTCTTGACCTCCATGTATTGTTTTTGAATTAAAACGAAGTTTTTTTTTCATAAACTTTTAATTTATGAACAAAGTTAGAATTTTAGGTTGATTTTTACACAATTTAAATTTTTAAAGTTACTTTGTTTCTTTTTAAATTAATTAAATTAAAATGTCAAAAAAGAACTTAGCTCTTTTTGCAGCTTTTACTGCTACAACTATTTATGCATTAAACCATACCATTGCAAAAGTTGTAATGCCAAAATTTATTGAACCCATAGGATTTGTTCAATTGAGAATTATTGGCGCAGCAATTTTGTTTTGGATAGTAAGTTTCTTTGTTCCTAAGGATAAAATAAAAATTAAAGATTTTAAAAAAATTTTTCTGGCTACTTGCATAGGAATGTTCATAAATATGATTGCTTACATTAAAGGATTAAGTTTAACAACTCCTATAAATGCAGGATTAATTTCAACTCTAACTCCTCTTTTCGTTTTGATTTTATCCTACATCTTTCTTAAAGAGAATATAACCCCAAAAAAAGTTATGGGAATTTCTCTTGGATTCTTTGGAGCAGTTATTTTAATTATATTGGGAGATAATTTAACAGAAAATGCTCCTAATCCTTTTTTTGGTAATATTCTTTTACTAATAAATTGTTTATGTTATGGTTCTTTTCTAATAGTAATAAAAAATTTACTTACTAAATATCACTTTGTAAATTTAGTTAAGTGGATGTTTACAATAGGAATATTTCTAAATCTACCTTTTGGATATGACCAACTGATGCTAGTAGAATGGGAGAAAATTCCTTTTGAGGGTTTTTGGAGAATTTGCTTTGTAGTAATTGGTACTACGTTTTTAACTTATCTACTAAATATTTATGCACTTAAAAGACTAAGTCCAACTGTAGTCGTAATATTTGCTTATATGCAACCAATAATTGCGATTATTTATGCAGTAATTAGTGAAAATGATAAATTGGATTTTGTAAAAGTTATTTCATGTCTAGTAATACTGTCTGGGGTTTATCTAGTCACCCAAAAAACTAAATAGACCAAGCTTTGCCACCAGTGGCCTCATTAAGATCAACACAACCTATCTGACGTCCAGGTATTGGAGAATAAGCTAAAACTTTTTCACCAATATGCTCAGACATCTTAAATGCACTAACACCCCTGCTTCTTAGACTAATCAAAAAATTATAACTGGCTGCGTCATCTGAGTCTCCTTTGGTCCATTTTTCAATTTGCGACTTATTTGCCTTTAAGTAATAAGCAAGTCTTGAGTCAATATCATCCAATGTCATGTCAGAGATATTTTTTTTATCAATTGCAGCTTTAGTTGTTAGTAAATATTTTTCAGCTAATCTTTTAATATTTTTTTGTTCATCCTCACCAGATACGTGTTTTATGTACCCATCTATAAATTGAGTTAAATTTAAATCAGTAGCACCTGGGATATTTTCTGTTTTCGGTAAAATAACTTCTAAAGTTTTTGTTATTAACTCTGCCTCCTGTGAGCTAAATATCTCTGGATTCCATGATAAATTTGATTTACCTGAACAACTTTGTAGTAAACTAATTACCGTTGAAGACATAGTGATTCCTCCGATTGAGAGTCCTAAATTTTTTAATGCATCTCTTCTTTCCATTATTGTTTAATTTAAATATTCATTTTCTTTAATTCATTAACTGCATAATTGGCTGCTCTGGCAGTAAGAGCCATATATGTAAGTGATGGATTAACACAACTACCAGATGTTAATGAAGATCCATCAGTTACAAACACGTTTGGTACGTTGTGTATCTGATTAAATTTATTTAAAACAGAGGTCTTAGGATCTCTTCCCATTCTTGCAGTTCCCATTTCATGAATACCTAATCCAAAACCGTAATTGTTATCGTATCCATATACGTTTTTAAATCCAGCATTTTCTAACATCTCCATAGCCTGTTCTTTCATGTCTTTCCTCATGTTAATCTCATTCTCTCTTATTTTGGCATCAAAAGTTACGGTAGGTAGACCCCATTTATCTTTTTTATCAAAATCCATAAACATTTTATTATCATGATGTGGAAGTATCTCACCAAAAGCTGTCATTCCTATCGACCAAGAACCTGGCTCTAAAATCGATTTTTTGAATTCAGCCCCATAACCAAATTCGTTTGCCGATTCGTTAAGATTTCCTCCTCTATTCCCTCCACCTTGATAACCATAGCCTCTTAGGAAATTTTTTTGTTCAGTTACTCCACCAATATTCCTAAATCTAGGAATATAAATACCATTTGGTCTTCTACCTAAATAGTATTTATCTTTATGATTGTCCGATTGCCCTCCTGCTCCGACTTGAAAATGATGGTCCATGATATTATGTCCTAATTCTCCAGACTCATTTCCAAGACCATTAGGATATTCATTAGAACGGGATTGCATTAAAATTGATGTAGAAGCTACAGTTGAAGCACATAGAAAAACAATTTTAGATTTATACTCAATGACCTCATGAGTTTCAGAATCAATTATTCTAACACCCGTGGCTCTTTTAGAGTCTCTATTGTAAATAACTTCACTCACAATTGAGTTTGGCCTAAGGGTCATGTTTCCAGTTTTTTCTGCCATTGGTAAAGTCGATGAGTTACTACTAAAATATGCTCCATAAGGACAACCTCTTCTGCACCTGTTTCTATACTGACAAGAGGCTCTACCCTGAGCAGTAAAATGAGGTTTATTTTCAGTTATGTGTGCAACTCTCCCGATGGTTAAAAGCCTGCCATCATTATATTTTTCATTAATTGAATTTTTAAGGTCATTTTCTATACAATTTAACTCCATAGGCTTTAAAAACTCGCTATCTGGTAGTTGTGGCAGGTTTAACTTTTCTCCACTAACTCCGATGTGTTTTTCTACATATGAGTACCAAGGAGCTAAATCCTTATATCTAATAGGCCAATCTATGGCAATTCCCTCTTTCGCATTTGCGAGAAAATCAAATTCACTAAATCTGTAAACTTGTCTTGCCCAAAGTAAAGATTTGCCACCAACATGATAACCTCTGATCCAGTCAAATCTTTTTACTTCGTTGTAAGGATGTTCTAAATCATTAACGAAATAATGTTTTGTAGCTTCAGTATTAACGTAATTTGTCCTACTTTGTATTGGTTGGTTTTTTCTAATGTCTTTAGTTATTACATCTCCGTGAGGAAAATCCCACGAATCCATATTTGCAGTGGTATAGTCTTCTCGGTGTTTGACCATCCTGCCTCTTTCTAAAACTAGTGTTTTAAGACCTTTTTCTGTTAGTTCCTTTGCAGCCCATCCCCCACTTACTCCTGTTCCAACCACAATCGCATCGTAACTCAGATTATCATTAGCCATATCATTAGAATTTTTGATTCAAATATATTTAAAAAAATTAGTAAATTGATCCTTATATACTAAATTTTTGTATTTAAATGAATAGAAAAAAATTTATAACCTCGTCCCTCTCCTCACTTGTTGGACTATCTAGTATGAGTATGATAAAATTTAATGAAATGAATACTCCCGGAAAACCCACAAAAAAAATATCTTCAATTAATTCGTCAAAATCTAATTTATTTAAATTATCACTAGCTCAGTGGTCTATTCACAAACAAATAGAAAATGGAATGACTTCTCCATTTGAATTTGCCTCAATTGCTAATAGTTGGGGATTTGATGGACTGGAATATGTGGATGATCTCTACAACATTAAAGAAGGGAAAAATGTAAAGCAAAAACTTGATAATTTTATTAAAATTTCAAATGAAAAAGCTGAACAATTTAATCAGGTAAACTTAATTATAATGGTTGATGAGGAGGGAGACCTTTCAATTAAATCAAAATTAAAAAGAAAAAAACATATATCAAATCATTTCAAATGGATTGATGCTGCTGTAGCTATGAATTGCCACTCCGTTAGAATTAATCTCTTTGGTGTAGATGATCATTTTGCATGGAAAGAATACTCAAAAGAAAGTTTATTAAAAATCTGCGAATATGCAATTGATAAAAAAATAAATATTTTAGTTGAAAATCACGGTTATTTGTCTTCTAATGCGTCTTTACTAATGGAAGTTATTAACGATGTAAATATGAAAAATTGCGGCACACTCCCGGATTTTGGAAATTTCTGTTTAGGTAGAGTTGGTGGTGACAGATGGGATACAGCTTGCATTGAAGAATATGATAAATACAAAGGAGTCAAAGAATTATTACCAAAAGCTTTTGCAGTGAGTGCTAAGTCGTATGATTTTGATAATTTGGGAAATGAAACCTCAATTGATTATTTAAAAATGCTTCAAATGGTTAAAGATTCTGGTTACAGAGGATACATAGGTATAGAATATGAAGGTGAAAGATTATCTGAGATGGAGGGCTCATTAGCGACAAAAAATTTAATTGTTAATACAATTCCAAAATTAAGTTGATTGTCAAATAGATGAAAACTTTACAAAGATTAATGCATTTTAGCTATATTGTAATATGAAAAATAAAAAAATAAAAAAATGAGTGAGAAATTAAGATTAGGTATTCTAGGAGGTGGTGGAGATTCATTAATTGGAGTTCTCCATCGGGTAGCTGCTAATATGTTTGACCAATACGAAATTATAGGTGGCTGTTTCAATCCAGATCCTAAAGAAAATGAAAAATTTGCTGAAAAACTGGGTTTAAATTCAAATAGAGTTTATGATAGTTTTGAGATTTTAATTGATTCTGAAATGAAACTACCTGCGGAAGAAAGAATGCAGGTTGTTTCTGTTTTAACACCAAATTTTTTGCACTATCCAATGGCAAAAAAATTACTTGAAAATGGCTTCAATGTCATATGTGAAAAGCCATTAACTACCTCCTATTCTGAAGCAATTGAACTGGAAGAGCTTCAGAAAGAAAATAAAACTGCATTTGCTGTAACGTATACTTATACTGGCTATCCGATTGTTAGACAAATGAAAGATATGATTAAAAACGGCGTAATAGGTAAAATTCAAAAAGTTGACATGCAATATTACCAAGGTTGGATAAATCCGATAATTCATGATAAATCTCAAAGAAATTCTGTTTGGAGGCTTGATCCAAAAAAAGCAGGAATCAGCAGTTGTATAGGTGATATTGGAACCCACGCTTATCACATGTTAGAATATCTTACAGACATGAAAGTTAAAGAGGTCTTAGCAGATTTAAATCATCTCTATGAAGACAATGAATTGGATATAGATGGTACAGTCTTAATAAGATTTTCTGATCACAGCAAAGGAGTTATAAGAGCAAGTCAAATTGCAACAGGTGAAGAAAATAATTTGACAGTAGCAATTTATGGTGATAAAGGTGGTTTTAGATGGGAACAAGAAAATCCAAACTATTTATATTATTTGACTAATGACAAACCCTTACAAGTTCTTAAACCCGGAAATCCCTATTTGTCAGAATTTTCATTACAAGACACAAAACTCCCAGCTGGTCATCCAGAAGGTATTTTTGATTCGATGGGTAATATTTACAATGGTGTTGCAAGAAAAATAAAAGGAATCAAAAATTTTGATGGAGGATTTCCTACGCTTGAGGAAGGGGTTAGAGGGATGAAATTTATTGAAAAAGTTGTTGAATCTAATGCCAAAGGTAATATCTGGCTTAATCTTTAAATAATAATAATTATGAGAACTATAAAAGGACCTGCTATATTTTTAGCTCAATTTGTCGATAACAAAGCCCCATTCAATTCCTTGGATGGAATGTGTAAATGGGCATCAAATATGGGATACAAAGGAATTCAAATACCAACATGGGAAAATTTTTTAATAGACTTAGATAAGGCAGCTGAAAGTCAAACTTATTGTGATGAGCTTAAAGGGAAAATTAATTCTTATGGATTGGAAATTACTGAATTAGCTAGTCATTTGCAAGGTCAATTAGTAGCTGTTCATCCTGCTTATGATTTGTTATTTGATGCTTTTGCTCCAGATAAAGTAAAAAACAATCCTAAAGCAAGAACTGAATGGGCAATTGAAACAATGAAAAAATGTGCCATAGCAAGTAAAAGATTAGGAATTAAATCACATGCTACGTTTTCCGGGTCTCTAATGTGGCATACATGGCATCCCTGGCCTCAAAATCCTGCTGGACTTGTAAATTTAGCATTTGAAGAGTTAGCTAAACGTTGGATGCCTATTCTTAATACCTTTGACGAAAATGGAGTTGATGTCTGTTATGAAATTCACCCAGGAGAGGATTTACATGATGGTGTAACTTTTGAAAGATTCTTAAAGGCAACTAATAATCATAAAAGAGTAAATATATTGTATGACCCCAGTCATTTTGTACTCCAACAATTGGACTACATAACTTACATAGATCATTATCATGAATTTATCAAAGCATTTCATGTTAAAGATTCAGAATTTAACCCAACTGGAAAAAAAGGAGTGTTTGGTGGCTATGGAGATTGGATTGATAGAGCTGGAAGGTATAGATCGCCTGGTGATGGACAAGTTGATTTTAGAACAATTTTTTCAAAGTTGACTCAATACGGATGTGATGTTTGGGCTGTTATTGAATGGGAATGTTGTATTAAAAGTCCAGCACAAGGTGCCAAGGAAGGTGCACCATTTATCAATAAACACATCATTGAGGCAACAAAAAAAACATTTGACGATTTTGCTGGTGTTGGAGATACTGATAAAGATTATTTAAAGAAAATTCTTGGTATATAATATTTAAAAAAAAATAAAATGATTAATTCAATAATTTCAATAATAATTTTAATATCAAATTTCTCTTTTGCTAATAAAAAAAATGATCACAAAGAACAAAAAAAAATCAATAATGAGTGGAAAATTCTTTTTAATGGTCATGATTTTGAGGGATGGCATCAATACAATGGTTTAAAAATTTCTGAAAAATGGTCTATAGAAGAGGGGGTAATGATTTTTGATCCATCAAAAGGTTCAAAAAAATACGGTGGAAATGATATTGTTACAAATCAAGAATTCACAAATTTTGAACTTTCTCTTGAATGGAAAATTAGTGAAGGTGGTAACAGTGGTCTTTTCTGGGGAGTTCAAGAATTAGAAAATCTTGGAACTCCTTACTTAACTGGTCCTGAAATTCAAATTCTTGACAACGATAGACATCCAGATGCAAAAATTAATCCTAAATTCCATCAGGCAGGTTCCTTATATGATATGGTTCAACCCATCGAAGACGTTTGCAAACCAGCGAACCAATGGAATTTAATGATATTAAAGATTGATCACTCTAAAAATTTAGGAAGTGTAATTCTTAATGGTGTTGAAATTGTAAAATTTCCACTTGCAGGTCCAAAGTGGCATGACTTAGTTGAAAATTCTAAATTTTCTGATTGGGAATATTTTGGATCCTTTAAAACAGGTAAAATAGGTTTACAAGATCATGGAGATAAAGTATCTTTTCGAAATATAAAAATAAGAGAATTGTAATTATGGTTCAATCCATGACTGGTTTTGGTAAAGCTGAAGCCATTATTAAGTCAAAAAAAATAGTAGTAGAACTTAGAACACTTAATAGTAAAACATTAGACTTAAATTTAAAATATCCTGAATTTTTAGGAGATCTTGATTTGCTTATTAGAAAAAATATTTCTAATAAACTAATTAAGGGTAAAATTGATTTAATTATTAATATTGAAAAAAGTAAATCTTTAAATAGATTTAAAATCAATCCGGACATAGTTAAAGACTATATAAATCAACTAAATTCAATAAAAAAAGATACAACTAAAAATTATATAAACATTGCCGTAAAACTACCTGACTCCTTATCTAAACTTAGTGATGAGTTTAATAAAAATGATTTAAAGAAGATATTTAATTTAATCGATAAGGCAATTAACAGAGCTATTAAATTTAGACTATATGAAGGAAAATCAATTTCTAAAAGTTTTAAGCTTCAAATAAAAAAAATAGAAAATGCTCTTAAGCAAATTAAAAAACTTCAAAAATCTAGAATATTTAAAAAAAAAGGGAAAATTAAGAGTTCATTAAAAGAGCTAAAACTTAAGGTGGATCAAAATAGATTTGAACAAGAACTTATTTATTACATAGAGAAATATGATTTTTCAGAAGAAATAGACAGGCTTGATTCTCATTTAAATTTATTTAAATTGACACATAATCAAAAGGGTGACAATGGAAAAAAATTGGGTTTTATTGCTCAAGAAATTGGTAGAGAAATAAACACAATTGGATCTAAGGCAAATGATTCAAAAATCCAGAAATTCGTTGTTGATATGAAAGATAATCTTGAAAAAATAAAAGAACAAATTTATAATATTATTTAATCATGAAAAGTGAGAGGATAATTGTTTGTTCAGGTCCTTCCGGAAGTGGTAAGTCATCACTAGTTAACTTTGTTCTCAAAAAAGAAAAAAAAATTGGATTCGCAATATCTGCTACGTCAAGATTACCGAGAAAAAACGAAAAAAATGGCATTGATTATTATTTTTTATCCTTAAATGAGTTTAAAAAAAAAATTATAAATAATGAATTTATTGAATATGAAGAGGTATACAGTGGAATTTATTATGGAACGCTTAAGTCTGAAGTCAAAAGATTAAATAACTTAAATTTATCTATATTAATTGACATGGATGTTAAAGGAGGTTTGAATATAAAAAAAAAATTACCTGACAAAACCCTGACAATATTTATTAAACCTCCATCAATTAATGAGCTCGAGAAAAGATTAAGAAGAAGAATGACTAATAGTGATGATGACATTTCTATAAGAATTGATAAAGCTCACAAAGAAATGCTATATTCAAAATATTATGATATTATAATTGAAAATGATAATTTAGAAAAAGCACAAAAAACAATTTTAGATAAAATTATTTCTTTCACTAAATAATTTAAAATAATGGAAAAAATCGGTTTTTTCTTTGGATCTTTTAATCCAGTTCACAAAGGTCATATCAACATTGCTAAATTCGCGCTAAATGAAGTAAAATTAAATAAAGTATTTTTTATTTTAAGTCCTTTAAATCCCTTCAAAATGGGAAGAAAAAATATTTTATTAGATGTTAATCATAGATATGAAATTCTTAAACTAGCTACAGAGAAATATAAAAACATGATTCCCAGTGATATTGAATTTGCTATGAAAAAACCAAATTATACATTTGATACTCTTGCAAAATTGGAAAATATTTATCCCAAAAAAAAATTCTATTTGATAATGGGATCTGACAATTTTAAATATTTTGATAAATGGAAAAATTATGAAAAAATATTAAAGAAATATAAGTTATTAATTTACCCTAGACAAGGAGAAGAAACTAACTCCTATTTAAAAAATTACAATTCTGTAACATTTCTGAAGGGAAGTTCTTTTGATATGTCGTCAGATATAATTAGACAAAAAATAAAATCCGGAAATTCTTTAGATAAATATATTTCAAAGGATACTATTACTTACATCAAAAATAATAACTTATATATTTAATTATATTTCATTTAAAACTTTTACTAATTTCTTAGTTAAATTTTCTCTTGAATAAAGATCAATATTTTTATATTTGTTGGAATTTTTCTTACCCCTCTTCCAATTAATTATAAGATTATTTAAAAATTTGGGGATATTTTCTTGGTTATCTCCTTTAGTAACAAGAGTATTTTCTCCTTCTAATAATAATTTTCCCATCTCACTATTTTTGTCACCAAAACAAAGAATCGGTGAATTAGCTGCCATATACTCATATATTTTGCCTGAAATCATTAGCTTTTCAGCTGATTGATAAACAAAATTTACAAGTAAACATGAATCTTTTATTAGTTTTACAGACTTTTTGTGACTAATATATCCAATAAACTTAGTTTTTATCTTTGGTAATTTTTTTTGAAATTCATTCAATATTGTTTTAGATATATTTCCAGCAAAAGTTAACTCAATAAAATCCTCAGAATACTGATTTGAAACTTTTAAAAGTACATTTAAGAATTCTTTATATGATTGCTTATTTGTTAAATTACCTGTATGAACTATTTTAAAAAGATTTGATTTTTTATACTTTAATGTTTTAAAAAGTTCTTTGTCAAAACCATTTTTAATTGAGTAAAAGTTTTGCTTTGATTTAATTTTATTCATTAATAAATCTTGAAATTCACCATCCGATGAAGTTAGCACTGCTGAAGCATTTGTCAAAACCTTTTTTTCATAATTAATATCTCTTTTTATGGAAAAAGGTAATCTAAATAAATCCTTATTATAAAAAATTTCATTCCAAGGATCTCTGAAGTCAGTTATCCATTTTAATTTAAAATTTTTAAATAATTTTAATCCTATCAAATGAGTTGAATGAGGAGGTCCAGTAGTAATTAGATATTTTATTTTTTCCCTTCTTATAATATTAGCTGCAGCTTTCTTAGCGTAAAATCCCCAACCAATCCTGGCATCAGGTATAAAAAAGTTACCACGTATAAATGAAAAAAATTGTAAAAAAATATTACTATTATTAATTTCTCCCGTGGGAATTCCTTCTCTCTCACTATTTTTTGTTAATAATGAAAAGGTTTTTAATGGTTCAAGTGTATTAGTTGTTGTTACTTTAATTTCTTTAACAATATCTAATAGACTTTCATCAAAATGTCTGTAAGAAGCTTTTTTTGGTGAAACTGTCAATATCATTGGATTCCAGCCAAACTTTTTTAAGTATTTAGAAAAATAAACCCATCTTTGAACACCTGACCCTCCTGATGGTGGCCAATAGTAAGTTATTATTAATATATTTTTATTTTCCAATCAATACTTAATTTGTAGTGCTCATTTTTGAGCTTTAAATAAAGGGACTGATGAGCAGGCTTCTCCGTAAAAAATACTTTTTGCAACTGATTGGAGTTTATTAAACAATTGTATATATGCATTTTCTGGAATTTTTTTATTAGTACATCCCTTGATAATAACAGGTTTGTTATTGTATTTATTAAAATCAATTTTTGATATAATATCATTAAAAACTTGCTCTTTAAGATTATCTAATGAACCATAAACTACTTTTTTTGATACTTTACTCAAATACATAGAAACTAGCATGGATGCCCAAGATGGAATTATAGCTTTTGATTCACAATTAATTGCAACAAATTGATTTCTATATTTCTCCCAATTAAAATTTTTTGCTTTTTTTCTAAATTCTTTTTCTCTTAAAACAAACCCTTGATCAAGCCATAGACTTATATCAAATACCTGCATTTTATTTTCAGGATAAAATTCCTCCAAATCAATCAACATAAGAGGGCTTGATTTTACCCTATTAATTATTTTTTCTTTCATATTTATAATAAACCTAATTCAAGCTTAGCTTCCTCACTCATTAAATCTTTTGACCAAGGAGGTTCAAAAGTCATTTCAATTTCAACTTCATTAACTAAATCAATAGAGCTAACTTTTTCTTTAACCTCTTGGGGTAAACTTTCAGCAACTGGACAATTTGGTGATGTTAAAGTCATTACAATTTTAACATCATTATTTTCATTAACAAAAACATCATATATTAATCCAAGCTCATAAATGTCAACAGGAATTTCTGGATCAAAAATTGATTTTAATACTTTCACAATTTCGTCTCCAAGAAGCAAAGAATCATTTTTTTTATTCTGTACCATATTAGTTTAATTGAGTTTTGTATGCCAATGCATACATTTTGATTTGTTTAATCATAGAAACTAAGCCATTAGCTCTAGTGGGAGACAAATGTTCTTTCAAACCTATTTGATCAATAAATTTTGTATCAGCATTAAGTATTTCATCTGGGTGTTGTTTTGAAAAAACTCTTATTAAAATTGCTATTATACCCTTAGTTATTATTGCATCGCTGTCTGCTGTGAATGTCAATTTTTTTTCATCTAATTCAGCATGCATCCAAACTTTACTCTGACAACCTTTAATAATATTGTCATCTGTTTTATATTTTTCTTTAATTAGCGGTAAAGATTTACCCAAATCAATCATATGCTCGTATCTTTGCGTCCAATCATCAAAGAAGGAAAACTCTTCAATTAATTCTTTTTGTATTTTACTTATTGATTTCAAATTAAGATAACATTTTAATTGCTTTATTAATTGACAAAATTAAAAAATCTATTTCTTTTTTTGTATTGTAAAAAGAGAATGATACCCTCACTGTTCCAGGAATTTCATAATAGTCCATAACAGGCTGAGCACAATGTTGCCCTGTTCTTACTGCAATACCCATTTTATCTAATATACTTCCCAAATCATATGGATGAATACTAGCTACATTGAAGGAAATCACAGAAATTTTGTTTTTAGCCTCACCAAAAATCCTTAAACCTCTAATTTCTTTTAACTTTTTGGTTGCATATTTTAACAATTCATTCTCATAGTTTTCAATTTCCTTTAAACCAATTCCATTAATGTAATCTAAAGCTGCACCAAAAGCAATAACTCCTGAAATATTTGGTGTTCCAGCTTCAAATTTGTGAGGTAAATCTGCATACGATGTTTTTTCAAATGTAACTTCGGAAATCATTTCTCCTCCTCCTTGATAAGGAGGTAGCTCATTTAATAATGCCTCCTTGCCATACAAAAAACCAATACCTGTTGGTCCGCAAAGTTTATGGGCTGAAGTTACATAAAAATCTGTATTTAAATCAATTAAATCTGTTTCAATATGAGGTGCAGATTGTGCTCCATCAATTAAAACCTTTGCATCATACTTGTGCGCTTCTTTAATAATTTTTTTTATGGGATTTATTGTCCCAAGAGAATTTGAAACATGATTAACAAAAACTAGTTTAGTTTTATTATTGAGTAATTTTTTATATGCTTTTAAGTCTAAATCACCGGATAAATTCATTGGTATAACCTTTAAAATTGAGCCTGTCTTTTCAGCTAACATTTGTAAAGGAACGATATTGGAGTGATGTTCAAGATTTGAAACTATTATTTCGTCTCCCTTTTTTAAAATATTTGAATATCCCGAGGCAATAAGATTAATACCATGAGTTGTCCCAGATGTAAAAATAATCTCTTTTATTTTTGAAATATTAAAGTGATTTTTAATTTTTTTACGGACTAACTCATATTCAGATGTAGCCTCTTGACTCAAGAAATGGACACCTCTATGAATATTAGAATTATAATTAGAATAATATTCGGAAATTTTATTAATAACTTGAATAGGTGTCTGAGAAGTTGCAGCATTATCAAAATATATTAAGTCATTTCCTTTTATTTTTCTACTTAGTATTGGAAAATCTTTTCTTATTTTTTCAATATCCATATCAAGTACTATAAATCATATACTAGGTTAACACCTAATTTTTTTGCTATAAGAGATTTAATTCTTTTTTTTAATATAGGTAATTTAACGCTCTCAAGTACATTATTTGCAAAAGCATAAGTTAAAAGCGCTTTTGCTTCTTTCTTTGGAATTCCTCTGGACCTAAGATAAAATAAAGATTTATTATCTAATTGCCCAACAGTACAACCATGGGAACATTTGACATCGTCAGCAAAAATTTCAAGTTGAGGTTTTGTGTTAATTGTTGAATTTCTATCTAAAAGTAAATTGTTATTTTGTTGAAAAGCATTTGTTTTTTGGGCAATTTTGTCGACATATATTTTGCCGTTAAAAACTCCAACAGAATTATCTGAAAAAATACCTTTGTAATCTTGATGACTTTCACAATTGGGCATAGAATGCTTAACAAGTGTATGATGATCAACATGTTGAGTTGCTTCTAAAATAGTTATTCCCTTCATAGTTGACTGAATAAATTCCCCTGACTGATAAAAATTTAGATTATTTCTAGTTAGATTTCCACCAAATGAAAATGTATGAACACTTGCATTACTTCCATTCATTTGTGATAGATAAGTATTGTCAATTAGAGAGGAATGTAATGAATCGTTCTGAATTTTATAATAATCCAAAATTGACCTTTCATTCAGAAAAATTTCGGTTACTGAATTAGTTAAAACATCAGATTTACCAAGGCTTTGATGTCTCTCAATTATCTGGGCAGTTGAATTTTCCTCTAAAATAATCAGGTTTCTAGGTTGTAAAAATAAATTACCTTGTTTGCCAGAGGAAAAATGAACTATTTCAATCGGTTTTTCAGATGAAACAGATTTTGGGATAAAAATATAAGCACCTTCTCTAGTAAAGGAAGTATTCAGTCTAGTGAGAGAATCAGATTTATGAGTAATTTTATCAAAATAATTAATTATTATTTTTTCATATTTATGTTTGTTTAGTGCAGCGGAAAGAAGACAAACATCAATCCCATCATGAGTAGTATCAGATAAAAAAGGGCTATAAATTCCATCAATAAATACAATTTTGTATGTATCTAATTCATACAAAAAGAATTTTTTGACTTCCTTTAACTCAATTGCAAATTCCTCTTTAGTAAAAATTCTGTAATTTTTTTTTAACAAATTATCAAGAGATGTGTATTTCCATTCTTCGTCTTTTTTAGAGGGGAAGCCGGCTTTTTCAAAATAATCAAAATTTTTTGATCTAATCTGATGAATCTTAGTATTTAGGTCCATTTCCTCCTCAAATGCAACAAATGAGGAAATTAATTTTTCCTTTAATTCCATTTTAATTAAGTTCTTTTTTTATCCAATCATATCCATTTTCTTCTAAATTTTTAGCAAGACTTTTATCACCTGACTTTACAATTTGTCCATCAAACATGACATGAACAAAATCAGGAACAATATAATCTAGTAGTCTTTGGTAATGTGTAATTACAATTGTAGCATTTTCGTCAGTTTTTAATCGGTTTACTCCGTTGGCTACTACCTTAAGAGCATCAATATCTAATCCTGAATCAGTCTCATCAAGTATTGAAAGTCTGGGTTCAAGCATAGCCATTTGAAAAATTTCATTTCTTTTTTTTTCACCGCCAGAAAAACCCTCGTTTAATGACCTTGATAAAAATCTAGAGTCTATGTCCAAAAGTTTGGACTTTTCTCTTATTTTTTTGAGCAAAGCAGAAGAATCCATATCATCAAGTCCTTTTGCCTTTCTAATGGAATTTATAGCAGTTTTTATAAAGTTTGTGACAGTGATGCCGGGTATTTCAACTGGATATTGAAATGATAAGAAAATTCCACTATGAGCTCTTGATTCGGGATCCATTTCTGAAAGATCAATGTCATCAAAAAGCATTTGCCCTTTTGAAACGACAAAATCATCACTTCCTGCAACAACAGATGAAAAAGTACTTTTGCCAGAACCATTTGGTCCCATTATAGCGTGGACCTCTCCTGGATTGACGTTTAAATTAATCCCTTTTAAAATAGTTGTTCCGTCTGCAGATGCATGTAAATCGTTAATTTTTAACATATTTTTTAATTTAACCTACTGAGCCCTCAAGAGATATTTCAAGTAATTTTTGTGCCTCAATTGCAAATTCCATTGGCAATTTGTTTAATACTTCCTTGCTAAAACCATTAACTATCAGTGCAATAGCTTTTTCAGTATCAATACCCCTCTGGTTGCAGTAAAAAATTTGGTCTTCTCCAATCTTACTAGTTGTAGCCTCATGTTCAATTTGAGATGTGTTATTTTTTGCTTCAATGTATGGAAATGTGTGTGCTCCACACTCATTCCCCATTAGAAGAGAATCACACTGTGAAAAATTCCTTGCGTTTTTTGCTCTAGGACTAATTTTTACAAGTCCTCTGTAGCTATTTTGAGATTGCCCAGCAGAAATTCCTTTTGAAATAATAGTACTTTTGGTATTTTTACCCAGATGAACCATCTTAGTTCCAGTGTCAGCCTGTTGAAAATTATTTGTCACAGCAATAGAGTAAAATTCTCCTATAGATTGATTTCCTTTAAGAATACATGATGGGTACTTCCATGTGACAGCAGAACCAGTTTCAACTTGAGTCCAAGATATTTTTGATCTATTATGACATATACCTCTTTTAGTTACAAAATTAAATACCCCTCCTTTTCCATTTTTGTCTCCTGGGTACCAATTTTGAACTGTAGAATATTTTATTTCAGCGTCATCTAAGGCAATCAATTCAACTACTGCAGCGTGTAATTGATTTTCATCTCTTGAAGGAGCAGTACAACCCTCAAGATAACTTACATAGCTTGATTCGTCAGCTATGACTAAAGTTCTTTCAAATTGACCAGTTCCAGCTTGATTAATTCTAAAATAAGTTGACAATTCCATTGGGCACCTAACCCCTTTTGGTATGTAACAAAAAGATCCATCAGAAAAAACAGCTGAATTCAATGCAGCAAAATAATTGTCTTTTGGGGGTATTACAGTACCTAAATACCTTTTTACCAAATCTGGGTAACTTTTTATTGCTTCAGATATCGAACAAAATATTATCCCCTTCTTAGCTAATGTATCCCTAAAAGTAGTTGCAACTGAAACTGAATCCATTACAATATCAACAGCAACTCCAGTTAATTTTTTCTGCTCATCAATAGAAATTCCAAGTTTATTGAAAGTTTTAATTAACTCTGGATCAACTTCATCTAAGCTATCATATTTAGGTTTTCCTTTTGGTGCAGAATAATAAGATATTGATTGATAATCTGGTTTATTATATTTTACGTTAGCCCAACTAGGTTCATCCATTTCTTTCCATGATCTATAAGCGGAAAGTCTCCAGTCTGTCATCCATTTTGGCTCTCCTTTTCTTTTAGATATTTTTCTTACAACATCCTCATTTAAACCAATCTCAAAAGTATCAGACTCGATATCAGTGTAAAAGCCATACTCATACTCCTTAGTCTCCAATTCTTTCTTTAATTCCTCTTCAGTGTAACTCATATATATATTATTTTAAAGTGAAAAACTTTCTCCACATCCACAAGTTCTGTTGGCATTAGGATTATTAAAAACAAAACCTTTACCATTCAATCCTCCAGAATATTCAAGTGTAGTGCCAATCAAGTAAAGTAAACTTTTTTTATCAACTAGAATTCTTACGCTGTTATCAGTGTAAATTTTATCATCGTCTGATTTTAATTTATCAAATTTTAATTCATATGATAAACCGGAGCAACCGCCACTTTTAACCCCAACTCTAACAAAATCAACCTGAGGGTCAAAACCATCATCTTTCATTAAAGAAGAAACTTTTAATTTAGCAGAATCAGAAACTTTTATCATAGCATTGATAAATTTATAATAACACTGCAAATATAATGCTTTTTATGAGTGAATACAATTATTTATCATTCCATAAACCTTTATTTACAAGTAAAACCTTATGATTTAGTTAATTTATAACTATATATTTGAACATTACAATTAGCTTCATGAAAAAAAACAATAAAATAACTAAGATATCCGAGTTGGGTGAATTTAAATTTATCAAAAAAATCACAAATTCATTTGAAATTAAGAATAGAGAAACCATAAAGGGAATTGGTGATGATAGTGCAGTATTGAATTTCAATTCAAATGATGTAATTATATCTAATGATATTTTGATTGAAGGAATTCATTTTGACCTAACCTACAATCCATTAAAGCACTTAGGTTATAAGGCTGTAATTGTTAATTTATCCGATATTTATGCAATGAATGCAAAGCCTAGCCAAATAATTTTATCAATAGGTTTATCAAATAGATTTTCAGTTGAAGCAATTCAAGAACTATATGATGGAGTTCTTCAAGCGTGCAAAAACTATAGTATTGATTTGGTTGGAGGAGACACATCATCCTCTGAAAAAGGCTTAATTATATCTGTAACTGCAATTGGTTACACTCAAAGAAAAAAAATTAGTTACAGGAATAATGCTAAACCAAATGATTTAATTGTTGTTTCAGGTGATCTGGGTGGGGCATATATGGGTCTTCAAATTTTAGAGAGAGAAAAATCAGTGTTAAATGTCAACCCAAACTCAAAACCTGATTTATCAAATTATAGTTACTCTATTCAAAGATTTTTAAAACCTGAGGCCAGAAAAGATGTTATAAAATTATTACATGAATTAAATATTTTTCCTACATCAATGATTGATATAAGTGACGGGCTTTCATCAGATCTAATTCATATTGCAAAAAATTCTAAAGCTGGATTTAACTTATTTGAGGATAAAATTCCAATTGATGATGAGGTAAAAAGAATTTGTGAGGAATTTAAAATTAACAGCACCACTGCCGCCCTAAATGGAGGTGAAGATTATGAACTTCTTTTCACTATTAATCAAAAAGATTATGATAAAATTAAGGATATAAATGATTTGTCAATTATTGGACACATGACAAAGGATAATGAACAATATTTAATTAACAAAATTGGTCAAAAAATTGAACTTAATAGTCAAGGCTGGGACACTTTTAAGTATTAGCCAAGAGCTACATCTAAAATCATCATAATAACAAAACCTCCAATAAATCCCAAAGTTGCAATATCAGTATACTTATCGAGCTGAGTTTCAGGAATCACTTCTTCAACAACAACGAAAATCATTGCTCCCGCTGCAAATGAAAGAGCGTAAGGTAAAATTGGAGTGAAAAAAGTTACTGCTAATGCACCTAAAACAGCAGCAATAGGTTCCACAATTGCAGACAGTTGACCGTACCAAAAACTTTTAAATTTACTCAAGCCAGCTCTTCTAAGTGGCATTGAAATTGCGATACCCTCTGGAAAATTTTGTATTCCTATACCTAATGCTAATGCAATAGCGCCTGAAACTGTTGCTTCAGGAACACCGGCTGCTACTCCGCCAAATATTACGCCAACTGCTAGCCCTTCAGGGATGTTATGTAAAGTTATGGCTAATGCTAGTAAAGTAGTCTTTTTCCAAGGTGTTTTTATTCCCTCGCTTTCTTTAAAATTTATGTGTATATGAGGTAAAAGTTTATCTAAAGAAAATATGAAGAGCGCTCCTAATGAAAAACCAAGTGCAGATGGAAAAACTTTATAAAATCCCTCTCCTCTAGTCATTTCTATACCAGGAGCCAATAAACTCCAAAAACTTGCTGCAACCATAACACCTCCTGTAAAACCAAGCATTCCGTCCAAAAAGGCTCTATTAATACCTTTAAATAAATATACAAAAGAAGCTCCAAGAGCAGTCAATCCCCAAGTAAAAAGTGTTGCATAAAAAGCAGCAATTATGGGATTTAAACCTTCAAAAAAATTAACAATATTTTCCATTTAGAAATTTTCTCAAATATATTAAAGTTTTGTACTGTAAAACAATATTATTTAAAAAAAAAACTAATTAGTATATAAGTTGTAAAAAAGTATTTATTATTTTGAAAATAGAATGAACAAAAAAACAATTTTTGATTACGTTATATGTGGGTCCGGAGCTGCTGGACTTTCCCTTGTAAATGAGCTAATTAATGACAAATATTTTTTCAATCATAAAATTCTTTTGTTAGATAAAAAAAAAAAGAATACAAACGATAGAACATGGACTTTTTGGGAGAAAGGAGAAGGAAAACATGATGACATCCTAAGGAAAGTATGGACTAAAGCCTTTTTTTCATCAAAAAATTTAAAAAAAACTTTTAAAACCCAACCTTATAAATTTAAATGTGTCAGAGGTATAAATTTTTATGATAAAATTTTAAAAAAAATTAGTAAACATAAAAATATTACTTTACTGAATGAAGAAGTAAAAAAAATCATTGATGAAAATGACAATGTTAAAGTTATAACTAGCAGAAATACCTTCACTTGTAAAAAAGTATTTTCTAGTATCATTAAACCAATTAGTGATAATAGAAAATATCCTCTTTTAAAACAACACTTCATTGGTTGGTTTATTAAGACGGAAAAAAATATTTTCAACGATGACAAAATCACTTTTATGGATTTTGATATTGACCAAAAAAATAATACTAGATTCATGTATATTTTACCTTTTAAAAAAAACGAAGCATTAATAGAATATACCCTATTTTCCAAAAATATATTAAATGACATTGAATATGAAAAGGAAATAAAAAATTATATTGATAAAAAATTGAAAGTAAATTATAAAATAATTGAAAAAGAAAAAGGTGTAATTCCAATGACTTCATTTGAGTTTTGGAGATTTAATTCAAAAAATTTGATTTATATAGGAACAGCAGGCGGCTGGACAAAATCTAGTACAGGATTTACTTTTTTCAAAACAATAAAAAAAAGCAAAGAATTAAAAGAATATTTAAAAACAGATAAAGCTCTTGACAAATTTGAAAAGAAAAGTAAATATTGGTTATATGACAGTATTTTGATTGACGTTTTGTATGAAAACAACTCTTTAGGTGAAAAAGTATTTGAGACAATGTTTAAAAAAAATTCGCCAAAACTTATATTTGATTTTTTAGATGAAAAAACAACTTTTCAAGAGGATATAAAATTATTTTTAAGCTTCCCAAAAATAATTTTTTTAAAATCATTAATTAAAAGACTTTTCAAAACTATATTTCTCTAAATAGTATTTTATCTGTTAATTTTTTGTATAATTTTTTTTCATTGTCTGAAATTGGGAACTTTTTTATCAATTTATAACACTTGTTTTGATATTTAGTTATATCATTTGATACTTTTTTTTCAACATTATTTTTTATAAAAATTTCTTTTACTCTATTGATTTTTGTTTTAGAATCCACACTATTTTTTTGCGAATATAACTTCAACAATTCTTTTTTTTCTTTAACTGACGCACTTTCGTATGTATTTATATATAGTAAAGTCTTTTTATTTTCTAAAATATCTGTTCCAATTTTCTTTCCAAATATATTTTTATTTCCAAAAATATCTAAATAATCGTCTTGTATCTGAAATGCGATTCCTAAATTTATTCCATATTCATAAAATAAATCACTGTAACTATTTGATAGTCCACCAATTAAAGCCCCCATTTTAAGTGAACAAGCAATTAACTCAGAGGTTTTATATCTAATCATCTCAATATAATCAGATTTAGTTATTTTTTCAATTTGTGAATAATCAATATCCCTCTGCTGGCCAACACATAATTTTACAGAAGTCTCATTCAATAAAATTGATAATTTTTTAAACAATTTATCTGAGTAGGGTTGAAGAAATTGATAAGATAAAATATTCATTAAATCTCCGGACAAAATTGCGGTGTTTAAATCCCATTTTTCGTGAATGGTTTGCTTACCTCTTCTAAGGTTTGATCTGTCAATTATGTCATCATGAACCAATGTAAAATTATGAAGAAACTCAACACAAATTGCAGCCGGAAGGGCTTTATTAATATTCTTTCGAAGAATATCACATGTCATAATTAGTAAGACAGGTCTAACTCTTTTACCGCCAATTCGCATAAAATATTTAATCGGACCGTATAAATTTTTTGGATCTTTAAAATTTAAATTTTCATCTAAATAATCGTTAAATAACTTTTCGTATTTTAAAACCAAAACATCCAAATAAAATTAATTTCTAAAATATAAATTTATTATGTAATTATAAATAGATATTTGGCTTTATATTTGCATAAAATTTGATATTTATCTGGATTGATTTTTCTTATTGATGAAAAATTGTTTTTTACTTTTTTTATTACTTACAAAAATATTATTTGCTCAAAACGAGTCAAATAGGATTAGTATTTCAGATGCTGTTGAACTATCGTTAACTTATAACCTTGAAATGCAAAATGCAAACAAAGAGTTAGAAAAAGCATATAAAGAAAAGTGGAAAACTATATCAATAGGTTTACCCGAAATAACTAGTTCTTTTGTTTATCAGAATTATATTGAACTTCCAACTTCTCTTGTACCAGCCGAGTTTTTTGGAGGAAAATCAGGAGAATTTGCAGAAATTAATTTTGGAACTGAACAAACTGTTAATGCTTCAATCAAATTGAATCAACTTATTTTTGATGGAACCTACATAATAGGATTGCAAGGGATAAAACTATTTTTAGATGTTGCTAATAATATGAAAAAAAAAACTGAACAATATGTGAAATCGTCAGTAATATCTGCATATACAAATTTATTATTAAGCAAAGAAAATTTAAAAATACTTAGACTAAATTCTTTAAATCTTGAACAAAATATCAGTGAAACTGAAGAATTATTTAAAAATGGTTTTATAGAAGAGGAAAGTTTAGAACAATTAAAATTAACCTACAATGAAATAATATCTAAACTAAATTATGCCGAGGAATTTGAAAAAATATTTAGACAAATGTTGAATTTTATTGTTGGATTTGATCTTGAATCCAAAGTTATATTAACTGATTCACTTGAAGGTCTTGCCTTTAAGAGTTCAAACAAGGATGAGTTTAATGATAATTTTAATATTGAAAATAATTTAGATTTCAAAATTGCATTAAATAATGTTTATGAAAAAAAATTGTTTTACAGGTTGGAAAAAGCTAAATCTCTTCCATCCATTTCTGCGTTTTATAATGCTGGATATACTGGTAACAGTAATTCGTTCACATTTACTGATAAAAATCAAAAATGGTTTAGTTCGTCTTTATTTGGTTTAAAAGTGGATTTTCCAATATTTAGTTCTTTAGGTCGGTCTGCGAGCTCTCAAAAGGCTAAATTAACTCTAGATCAAGCTCAATTATCTTTTGAAGCTGCAGAGAAAAATATTAATTTAAAATATCAAAAAGTTAAAACAGAATATTTTATGCAATTAGAAAAATATTTTATTTCAAAAGAAAACTTGAAACTTGCAGAACGTATTGAAAGTAAAAATCAAATTAAATTTTTCGAGGGTTTATCAGAAAGCTTTGATTTAAGACAAGCACAACTTCAGCTTTATTCAGCTCAAAGTACTTATTTAAGTTCAATGAAGAATCTTATTGATAAAAAATATGAATTAGAACTAATAATTAATGAATCCCCATAAAATGAAAAGAAAAACCATTCTGTTATTTTTATTAATATCAATTTACTCTTGTTCAATTGATAATAAAAGAAGTAATCAAATTATTGATGTAAATTCATCAATCGAGATTCTTGAGAACACAAAAAAAGAAAAAACTTCAATGCTTGAAAAAATTCAAGATGAATTAACAATGATAAATGAACTCTTAGACAAAAAAAATAATTTAAAAAATATAATTAGTGTCTCAAGATTGTTAATAAAACCTGAACCTTTAGACCATTTTATTGATTTTCAGGGAACAGTTAAAAGCGATAGGAATATAGTGGTTTTCCCAGAAATGAATGGAATTTTAAAATACATATATGTTAAAGAAGGACAGAATGTAAAAAAAGGACAACTATTAGCTGAATCCAGTAATGAAGTTTTAAAAATAAAACTTGAACAACTTATTATTAAAAATAATTTACTCAAAACTACTTTTGAAAGAAACGAAAAATTATGGGGGAAAAAAATTGGATCAGAAATTGACTATTTAAGATCTAAAACTGAGTACCTATCCAGTAGTAAAAATATTAAAGAAATAGAAAAACAAATTGAAAAAACAAAATTCTATGCACAGTTCTCCGGTACTATTGACGAAATTTTTTCAAAAATAGGTTCTAATATTAATGCTGGTATAACTCCTATTTTAAGACTCATTAATTTGGATCAAATTTACGTTGAATCAGAAATACCTGAAAAACATATATTAAATATTAAGAAAGGCTCAAAAGTTATAGTTAGTTTATTTAATACTGAAAAAATAAATTCAAAAATAACAAAAGTTGGTAATCATATCAATCCCTCAAATAGGTCATTTAAAGTTAGAGTCGATATAGAAAAATCAAAAGATTTTTTTAAACCTAATATGAGTTGTAAATTAAAAATAAATGATTATTCTAATGATAATTCTATTTTAATTCCTGTAAATAATATTCTTGAGGACTCAAATGGAGAATTTTATGTATACAAAATAGTCCAAGATAATGACTCTAATTTGTTAAAGTCTATAAAAACACCAGTAATTATTGGTAGATCTATTGACAATAAAATTGAGATCATTAAAGGTCTTAAAATTAATGATCAAATAGTTCAAGACGGATTGAGATTAATAAAGAATAATCAAAATATTAAAATTATTAAATAAAAAAACTTGAAAAGAAAATTACAATTCAAAGAGTTTTACTTATCATCTTGGGCTATAAATAACAGCACTATAATTTATGTGTTAATTTTTCTTTTTTTTTCATTGGGTTTCTTCTCATACCTAACTATGCCTAGGGAAAACTTTCCTGACATACAAGAGACTGAAATATTTGTTAGTTCATCTTATCCAGGTAATACAGCTGAGGATATTGAAACACTTATTACAAATCCACTTGAGGAAGCTTTCAAAGGGATTCAAAATGTTAAGGAAATTTCCTCATCCTCAATAGAAAATTTTTCAATGATTACAATTGAATTTGACGATAAAATTGATGTTAATGTAGCAAAGCAAAAAGTCCAAGAGGAAATAAATAGTGTTGTTTCAAATTCTGATTGGCCAGTTTTTAATAATTCAAAAATTGAACCTAAGGCATTTGAATTCATTTTCTCTGAAGAAATACCAATTATTAATGTTAGTTTAATTGGAGATTATCCATCCGGAAAAATGAAGTTTTTTGCTGAAAATTTAAAGGATAACATTGAAGAATTAGACGAAATTATTGGTGTAGAAATTGTTGGTATTGAAGAATTTGAAGTTGAAATTTCATTAGATGTCTTCAAAATGAATGCATCAAAAGTAAGTTTTGATAATGTAATAAATTCATTGAATAGAGAAAATCAAACGATTTCTGCAGGCAATATTATTGGTGAAGGACAAAGAAGAAATGTAAGACTTGTTGGTGAAATTTCTGATCCCGCCGAGTTAAAAAAAATTGTAGTTAAAACTCAAAATGGTGCTGTCTATCTTGAAGATATTGCCTCAATTCAGTTTAAAGAAAAAGAAAAAAAATCATTTGCTAGATCTTTTGGTAAGGAGGCTGTTATGTTGAATATTAAAAAAAGAAGTAATAAAAATCTAATACAGGCAGTAAAAAAAATTAGAGATATCGTAAAATCTAAAAAGGAGAGATTTTTACCGAGTGATGTTGAAATTCAAATATCTAACGATCAATCAAGTGAAACAATTAATTTAGTTAATGACCTTACTAACAACATAATTTTTGGTGTTGTTTTAGTTATTACAGTGTTAATGTTTTTTTTAGGATTAAGAAATGCCTTATTTGTAGGTTTTGCAATACCAATGTCAATGTTTATGTCATTTATGATTTTAAATTTCTTTGGATATACAATTAATAGAATGACTCTTTTTGGGCTAATTATGGGTCTTGGAATGTTAGTTGATAATGGAATTGTAGTTGTTGAGAATGCATTTAGACTTATGCAAAAAGAGGGCCTCTCAAAGATTGACGCTGCAAAAAAAGGTGTCGGTGAAATCGCATTTCCTATTATAATTTCAACAATTACAACTATTGCTGCATTTATACCTCTTGGTTTTTGGCCTGGTATAATTGGCAAGTTTATGATATTTTTTCCATTAACACTTTCTATAGTTTTAGGTTCATCTCTTTTTGTTGCAATATTTTTTAATTCAATGTTAGTCTCAAAATTTATGGATATTAACGATAGGGAAATTTCAAATAAAAATTCAATAATTATAACTGGATTTTTAAGCTTTTTTGGTTCAATTATGCTATTCTTTGATGGCCCATCTCGTGGATTTGGAACCTTACTAATTGTCCTATCTTTAATTTTTTGGCTTTATAAAAGAGTTTTGAAAAAGTGGACCACATATTTTCAAAAAAGTTTAATTAAAAATTTAGAGACTTATTACAAAAGTTTTCTAAACTTTGCCTTAACAAAAAGAAATCCATTGTTGTTTATTTTTGGAACCTTTGGATTGTTAATATCTTCATTTTTAATTTTGGGAATTTCTTCTCCGAAAGTTGAATTTTTTCCAGCTAATATGCCAGCTCAAATAATAATTTATCTTGAATATCCAGAAGGTACAAGTATTTCTAAGACTAATTTAACTGCTTTGAAATTTGAGAAAGAAATAAATTATGTTGTAAATCAAAGTAAGTACATTATCAATGATAAAAATTTTATGGTAGAATCTTATGTTTCACAGATAGGATCTGGCTCTCAAAACCCTGTTACAGACAAAGGTGCAGTTAACGATATGCCTAATAAAGCAAAAATTACCTTGACACTAGCTGAATTTAAAAATAGGAAGGGACTATCTAGTGAAATTTTAAGAAGCGAAATACAAAAAGAAGTTGAAGATAAATTTCCTGGACTTTTAATTTCGGTTGAAAAAGACCAAAAAAGTCCACCTGTTGGATACCCAATAAGTATTGAAATAACTGGATCTGATTATGATAAATTAATATTAACAGCTAATAGAATGAGAGAATTCATTGACTCAAAAAAAATACTTGGTGTTGAAGAGCTGAAAATTGATGTAAATAAAAACAAGCCTGGAATTGAATTAAAAGTAAAAAGAGAAAAAGCAGGTGAATTAGATATAACTGCAGGTCAAATTGGTAATCAGTTAAGAAGATCAATTTTTGGTGAAAAAATTGGAATTTTTAAGAAAAATAGTGAAGATTATGATATAAATTTAAGATTAGACAAAGATGACAGATATAATTTAGAAACATTAATGAATCAATATATAATTTTCAGAGACCAAGCTTCTGGTAAAATTAAACAAATACCCATTTCATCAGTTGTTGACTTTAACAATACTCAATCTTTTAGTAAAATAAAGCATAAAAATTTAAAAAGAATTGTAACACTTTATTCCTCAGTTCTGGCAGGATACAACGAAAATGAGGTTGTTGATGAGGTTTCAAATCAACTCTCCAATTTTGATATTGGTGAGGGAATAAACTACAAATTTGGGGGACAAATTGAGGAGCAAGAATCAAATTTAAATTTTTTGATTTCAGCTTTAATTGCTGCACTAGCACTAATAATATTTATACTTGTTTTTCAATTTAATTCAATATCAAATCCAATTATAATTTTATTTTCAATACTACTCAGTTTCACAGGAGTCTTGTATGGTATTAGTATTTTCAATATGCCATTTGTTATTCTTATGACAATGATGGGAATCATATCATTAGCTGGAATAGTTGTAAATAATAGTGTTGTATTAATTGATTACACACAATTATTAATTGATAGAAAAAAAGATGAATTAAATATTGAACCAAAAGCATTTCTTAATATAAATATTTTGAGAGAAACTTTAATTGAGGGTGGTGTAGCTAGACTAAGACCTGTAATTTTAACTGCAGTAACTACGATTCTTGGCTTATTACCATTAGCTATTGGTCTTAATTTAGATTTTTTCTCTTTGTTTTCTATGTGGAACCCAAATATCTATTTTGGTGGTGACAATCACCATTTTTGGGGACCATTAGCATGGACAGTTATTTTTGGTCTTAGTTTTGCAACTTTTTTAACCCTTATAATAGTTCCATGTTGTTTTTACACTGTTTATCAACTAAAACAATTAAAAATTAGATTAGGATATTAAAATAGTTTTTAATAAATATCTTATTAAATTTGTCAAACTAAAAACTTAAATATTGAGAACTCATAATTGTGGAGAATTAAATATTGATAATCTAAACGAAACGGTTACTTTGTGCGGTTGGGTTCAGAAGGTTCGAAACAAAGGGTTCATGATATGGTTAGATTTGAGAGACCAGCACGGTATCACTCAAGTTTTATTTGATCAAGAAAGAACTAGTAAAAAGATATTTGACAAATTAAATACTATTAATAGAGAATATGTACTTCAAATTAATGGAATAGTAATTGAAAGAATTTCAAAAAATAATCAAATTAATACTGGAGAAATTGAAATTTTGGCCCAAAAAATTAATATCCTTAACAGTTCCTTAACTCCTCCTTTCACTGTTGAAAATAAAACTGATGGTGGTGAAGAATTAAGAATGAAATACAGATTTATAGATATTAGAAGAGACGAAATTTCTAAAAATATTCAACTTAGGTCAAAAATTAATTTTGAAATAAGAAAATTTTTTAACAAAAATGGATTTTTAGATATCGAGACGCCCTATTTAATAAAATCTACTCCCGAAGGTGCGAGAGATTTTATTGTTCCATCTAGAATTAACAAAGGTGAATTTTACGCATTACCTCAATCACCGCAAACATTTAAACAATTACTGGTTATTGGAGGGATTGATAAATATTTTCAAATAGTTAAATGTTTTAGAGATGAAGACCTAAGATCTGATAGACAACCTGAATTTACTCAGATAGATTGTGAAATGTCTTTTGTTGATCAAAAAGATGTAATGAACATCTTTGAGAATTTTATTAAAGAATTATTTTTTAAAATTAAAAATATAAAATTAAATGATTTTCCCATTTTATCATATGAAGATGCTATGAAAAAATACGGTTCAGATAAGCCAGATATTCGATTTGATATGCAAATTCATAATTTAAATGAAGTTTTAAAAAATAATAAAATTCAAATTTTTAATAATAATGATTCAAATTTATGTATTTGTGTAAAAGACGGCGCTAAGTTAAGTAGAAATCAAATTGACGATTTAAACAATTGGGTTAAAAATTCTGAAATTGGAGGTAAAGGTTTTATGTGGATCAAATACAATCATGACGGTACAATAAAATCCTCAATTAACAAGTTAATTGATAATTTGAAGGCAAATGAAATTTTGAAAGTCTGTAAAGGTAACTTTGGTGACTTAATAATTTTAATTTCTGGTAATAATAAAACGCCATTTATTCAACTTGGATCTTTGAGAATTGAGATTGCAAAAAGACTTGACCTTATAAAAACTAAAGAATTCTGTCCACTATGGATCAATGATTTCCCATTATTTGAATTAGACGAAAATACCAAAAAAATTTCTTCAATGCATCATCCTTTTACTTCACCTAAAGTTGAACATATTGAACTCTTAGATTCCTCTCCTGAAAATGTTTATGCAAATTCTTATGATTTAGTTATTAATGGAGTTGAAATAGGTGGTGGATCAATACGAATTCATGATTCAAAAATTCAGAAAAAAATATTTGAAATTTTAGGTTTTTCAAAAAAAGAATATTTAAATCAATTTGGATTTTTGATTGAAGCCCTTAAGTACGGTGCCCCCCCACATGGAGGAATTGCATTTGGATTAGATAGACTTGTAGCATTAATGGCTAATAAACAAGCTATAAGAGATTTTATTGCATTTCCTAAAAATAATTCAGGAAAAGATATTATGATTGAATCTCCAAACAAAATTTCTGATGATCAACTCAATGAACTTAATCTGTCAATAAATAATGAATAAGATTATTAAAACATTATTTTTTCTAATTATACTTGGATTGTTTATAGGGTCAATAGTTTCATTTAAATCAACTAATTCTATTGGCGAAAAAATTATTGGCTTTTCCGTTTTAATTGGTGCATTTATTTTTTTACCACTCTTTTTATATTATACATATAAAGACAAAAATCTTAATGATTACACATTCAAAGAAAAAAAAAATGACAATTTATCGTAAAAAATAATGAATAGTTAAAACATTCTAGTACTTTTGTGGTAATTTAATAATTATGACAGGAACAGTAAAATTTTTTAATGTCTCCAAAGGTTATGGTTTCATTACCAATGATGAAACAGGTGAAGACATTTTCGTACATGCTACATCTCTTGGTGGAAATACTATAAAGGATGGTGATAAAGTTGAATATGAAGAGGAAGATGGAAAAAAAGGGAAAGTAGCGGGTAATATAAAATTACTCTAGACAAAACCCTTTATTCTGACTATTTCTTAAAATTAAAAGGATTTAATTCTTTTTTTTTTAAAAAATCTTTGAATTAAATCAAGTGACTCTTTTTGTAAGATTCCACTTGAAACAAGAATCTTATGGTTTTTTTTCGGCTGAGTGGATATGCCGCCCTTTTTTGGATCAGAAACTGAATAAACTATTTTGCTTATACGGCTCATAATCAATGCCTCAAAACACATAACACATGGCTCTAAAGTTACATATAAAGTGCAATCAACAAGATATTTTGAATTAATTTTATTAGTTGCTGATGTAATTGAAATCATTTCAGCATGAGCAGTAACATCAGTAAGAGTCTCAACTAAATTATGTGATTTAGCTAAAACAATATTGTTTTTTACAATTACAGCTCCTACAGGAACTTCATCTTTTTCATATGCCAGCTTTGCATATTTGTATGCCAGTTTCATATAGTATTCGTCATTGAATTTAATGCACATTTTTATAAATTTTCATTATAATGAATAATTGATTTTCATTTTGTATATTAAATAAGATATGGAAGATAAAGAAAAAATTTTTTTGATAGATGCTTATGCATTAATTTACAGAGGTTATTATGCCTTTATAAAAAATCCGAGAATCAATTCTAAAGGAACAGATACCTCTGCTATTTTTGGTTTTATGAATTCACTATTAGATTTAATAAAAAGAGAAAAACCTAAAAATTTGTCTGTTTGCTTTGATAAAGGTGGGTCTAAATTTAGAAATGAAATATTCAAGGAGTATAAAGCTAATAGGCACGAAACACCCGAGGCAATTAAAATTGCCGTACCATATATCAAGAAAATTTTAGAAAGCATGAACATCTCAGCTATAGAAAAAGAAGGATATGAAGCTGACGATATTATTGGAACAATAGCTAGAGAGGCCGAGAGAAAAAATTATAAAACATATATGGTGACTCCTGATAAAGATTTTGCCCAACTTGTCTCTGATAACATTTTTATTTACAAGCCAGCTAGGATGGGAAATGGTATTGAAATTTGGGGAATACCAGAGGTGAAAAAAAAATTTGAAGTAGACGAACCTAAACAAGTTATAGATTACCTTGCAATGATGGGAGACTCCTCTGATAACATTCCTGGATTACCTGGGGTTGGTGATAAAACAGCTAAAAAATTTATAAAAGAATATGGGAGTATTGAGAACCTTATTGATAATGTTGAGTCAATTAAAGGTAAATTAAAAGATAAAATTCAAACTAATAAAGAATTAGGTTTTTTATCAAAAAAATTGGCAAAAATTCTAACCAATGTCCCTGTAAAAATTGATTTTAATGAATTTGAAATAAGTAAACCAGACTTTAACAAATTAAATAAAATTTTTGAAGAATTAGAATTTAAAAGAATCAGTGAATCCATTCTAAAAATTTTCAACTTAGATAATAAAGTTGAAACAGGTAATGAAAAAAATACTAATAAAGGAACTCAAATTAATCTATTCAATCAAAATTCAGAATTAAATTTAATAAATGAAAAAAAAGTAGATTTTTTTCAAAATAAGCTTTATCAGTACCTAACTGGAACTTTAGAAAAAAATTTATTTCTTGAAAAATTAAAAAAACATAAAGTCTTATCATTTAAAATTTTTAGTCAAGATCATTCAAAATTTGATAGTGAAATTCTTGGAATCGGTTTTTCTTATAAAGAAAATATTGGATATTATTTTAAAATGGGTGAAAAAAATAAATCAGATGGAGACATACAAATTCTAAAAGAAATATTTGAGGACGAAAACATTGAAAAAATTAGTTATGATATTAAAAAGGATTTAAAAAAATTGAATGAAATAGGTATTGACGTTAAAGGTAAAATTTTTGATAATTTAATTGCACACTATTTAATTGATCCAGACATAAGCCATGAAATTGACTTATTGTCAAAAAAATATTTAAATCATTCAGCTGAAAATTTTATAGATAATAAAAATATATATAATGAAGAAATTAAATCCCAAACAAAATTTTTCTGTAATTATACTGATATTAATCTGAGTTTAAAAAAAGTTTTTGAACTTGAATTAAAATCTCTAAATAATAAGCTATATAACGAAATTGAAATTCCACTTATCAAAGTACTATCAAATATTGAGAGAGAGGGTGTTTCTTTGGATACAGATTTTTTAAAAAAATTATCAAATACACTTAATCAAAAATTGAAAAAGATTGAACATATAATTTTCAAAAAATCTGGAGAAGAATTTAATATTGCTTCACCTAAACAGCTAGGTTTGATTTTATTTGAAAAATTAAAAATTGTAAAAAATCCAAAAAAAACTAAAGGAGGACAATATTCTACTGCAGAGGAAATTTTATCCGATTTAGCAAACCAAAATACTATTGTGAGTGATGTATTAAATTGGAGATCAATACAAAAAATTTTGAATACCTATGTTGAATCATTACCCAAAGAAATCAATCCAAAAACTAATAGAATTCACACCATTTTTAATCAAGCTACGGTCTCTACTGGAAGACTAAGTAGCCAATCACCAAATCTCCAAAATATTCCCATAAGAACTGATATCGGCAAGGAAGTTAGGAAAGCATTTGTTCCTAGAAATAGTGACTATTCAATTTTAGCTGCTGACTATTCACAAATAGAATTAAGAATAATTGCATCTTTCAGTAATGATAAGGCTATGATAAATTCTTTTTTAAATGATGAAGATATACATGCAAGCACAGCTTCAAGTGTATACGGTGTTAATTTAAATGAAGTGACAAGAGTCCAAAGAAGTAATGCTAAAACGATAAATTTTGGAATAATGTACGGTGTTTCAGCATTCGGACTTAGTCAACAAACAGACCTGTCAAGAACTGAATCAAAAGAATTAATCGAGAAATATTATGTCACGTATAATGAGCTTAACAATTATATTAAAAATCAAATTGATAAGGCAAGAGAGTTAGGTTTTGTTGAAACAATTCTTGGAAGAAGGAGATATTTAAGAAATATTTTGTCCCAAAATGCAGTTGTAAGGTCAAGTGATGAAAGAAATGCTATAAATGCTCCTATACAAGGAAGTGCTGCTGACATTATTAAAATCGCTATGATTAATATTTTTGATGAACTTGAAAAAAAACAGCTGAACTCAAAAATGATTCTTCAGGTTCACGATGAGTTAGTTTTTGAGGTTCTAAATGAGGAGATAGAGGAATTATCTAATATAGTTGAAGAAAAAATGCAGAATGCTTATCAATTGAAGGTACCACTAAAAGTTGATATAGGAATAGGAAAAAATTGGTTAGAGGCACACTAATTTATGAAAGTGAAAGTCTTGAAAAGTTACTAATCTCCAACTCCTTATCAATAGAATTTATATAATCCTTTACTGAAATTTTATTTTCTTTAATATAATTCTGGTTTATCAAAGTGTTATCTTTAAAAAATTTATTGAGTTTCCCATTAGCAATATTTTCAATGATTTTTTCAGGTTTACCCTCTTGAATTAGTTGCTCTTTAATAATTTGAGTTTCTTTGTCAATTGTGTTTTTATCAACACTTTCTTTATCTAGAGCAATTGGATTCATTGCAGCTACCTGCATTGATATATTTTTTGAAATTTCAGGAGAATCAGCGGTTTTTTTTGATAAACTAACGAGTGAAGCTAACTTATTACCAGCATGTATGTATGAGCCTACATATTCACCTTTTATTTTTTTAAATGAGCCAATTTCAATTTTTTCACCAATTACGCCAGTTTGTTCAATTAACTTATCAGAAATATTTATTCCTTGAATTTTAGAGTTTAATATATTCTCAATACTGTCATGGTTCAAAGCTATTTCAGCTATATCATTGGCTAGTTTAATAAAACTGTCATTTTTTGCAACAAAATCAGTCTCACAATTTAGCGAAATAAGAATACCTTCAGTATTATTGGAATTAACTTTTGCAAATACCACACCCTCAGAGGAGGACCTATCAGCTCGATTGGCAGCAACTTTTTGACCTTTTTTTCTAAGATTTTCAATTGCTTTATCAAAATTACCTTTAGACTCAACTAAAGCCTTTTTACAATCCATCATACCTGCTCCCGTAACTTTTCTTAAATCGTTTACCTCCTTAGCTGTAATTTTCATATGGAAAAATTTAAATAATTATTAATTCTTTTCTTTGCCACTGTTATCTGGACTTTCAACGATATTCTCAACTGCTTTGGCAGACTCCTCTTTTAATTTCTGTCTTTCTGATAGACCCTCTTGAATTGATTCAACTACAATAGATAGAATCTTTCTAATAGATTTTGAAGCATCATCATTAGACGGAATTACAAAATCAACATCTCTTGGATCAGAATTAGTGTCTACCATTGCAAAAATTGGAATTTTTAGTTTCTGAGCTTCTTTTATCGCAATATGCTCTCTTTTTATATCAACTATAAAGACAGCGCCAGGTAATCTTGTCATTTCAGAGATAGAACCCAAATTTTTATCTAATTTTTCCCTTAATCTATCAACTTGTAACTTTTCTTTTTTAGAAAGAGTTTCAAAGGTGCCATCTTTTTTCATCCTATCTATAGATGTCATTTTTTTAACGGCCTTTCTTATTGTAACAAAATTAGTCAACATACCGCCAGGCCACCTTTCAGTAATGTAGGGCATTTTAACTTTTTTAGCCATTTCAGATACAATATCTTTGGCTTGTTTTTTTGTTGCAACAAACAATATTTTTCTTCCAGATTCAGCAATTTTATTCAGTGCCTTTGTTGCCTCTTGAATTTTACTTGATGTCTTGTATAGATTAATAATATGTATTCCATTTCTCTCCATATATATATATGGAGACATATTAGGATTCCACTTTCTGGTTAAGTGTCCAAAATGAACACCAGATTCAATTAATTCTTTTATTTCTATTTTTGCCATTTTATTTTAGTTTACTTTCTTTGATTTAGCAATATTAAAGTAGCTTAAAAGGTCTTTAATATTTAGATGCTAAACTAAAAATTAATTATACAGAGGTTTGTTTTGATATATCAATAATATTTCTTTAGTTAAATTATCTTTTGGAAAACTGGAATTTTTTCCTAGCTTTCTTTCTTCCATACTTTTTCCTCTCAACCATTCTGGGATCGCGGGTTAGTAGTCCTTCATCTTTTAAGACTTTTCTAAAATCATTATTTAATTCAATAAGAGCTTTAGATATTGCAAGTCTAACTGATTCAGCCTGACCAGTGCTTCCACCACCTTTAACAGTAACTTTAATGTCATAATTCTTCTCAGTATCAGTCAGCTTAAGTGGCTGTAAAACTTTATATTGTAGGATTGGGGTGGGAAAGTATTTATTTAAATCTATTTTATTGACTGAAAAGTTGCCCTTACCAGATTTAATAAATACCCTTGCTATCGAAGTTTTTCTTCTACCTGATGTGCTTACTAATTCCATAATTATCTTTGAATATTAATTGCTTTTGGCTTTTGCCCTTCGTGAGTATGGTCATTACTTGAGAAAACCTTCAAATTTTTAAAAATCAAATTACCTAGTTTATTTTTAGGCAACATACCTTTCACAGACTTTTCAATAACCTTATTTGGGTTTTTGTTAAATTGATTTTCAACAGATATTATCTTTTGACCTCCGGGGTAGCCAGAGTGAGAGATATATTTTTTTTGTTTCCATTTTTTACCAGTCAAATTTATTTTTGATGAATTAATAACTATTACATAATCACCACAATCAACATGAGGGGTAAAGTAAGGCTTATGCTTACCTCTTAAAAGTTTGGAGATTTCAGAACAAGCTCTACCTAGACTAACTCCAGCGACATCCACTAACAACCAGTCTTTACTAACTGTTGATTTATTAGCTGAAATAGTTTTATACTTTAATGTTTCCAATGTTTAATCATTAAATTAAGGCCAGCAAATTTAAGATAAATTATTAACTTCGCCAAAATACCATATTTAATTATATAACTAAATGAGTCTAAGTCACGAGTTTTGGTTTTGGTTAATTTTAATTTTATTGTCTTTTAATTATATATTCAATAATGTTTTAGAATATTTGAATGACAGAAATTGGAATACAAAAATTCCAAACACCTTAAAAAAATTTTATAAAAAAGATGATTATGAATTAGCAAAAAATTACAAAATTGAAAAAAGTAAATTATCATTTATTCTAAATACATTTAATTTTTTTCTAACATTCAGTGTAATATATTTTAATGGATTTGGTTATTTAAATAATTTTTTGAATTTAAAAATCGAAAATATTTTTTATCAATCTTTGTCATTTTTTTTCATCCTTTTTCTTGTAAACTTTATAATTTCAATACCGTTTAACATATATTCTACCTTTTACATTGAAGAAAAATATGGATTCAACAGAACCTCAGTTAAAACTTTTATTATTGATAAGATAAAATCCATCTTAATTTTTATTTTTCTAAGTTCATTTTTAATTTTTGTAGGAAGTAAGATCATTGAAATACTTGAAAAAAACTTTTGGGTTTTAATATGGATTTCTTTATCAGCATTAATAATTTTTTTAAATATGTTTTATGCTAAATTAATTGTGCCAATTTTTAATAAATTAACACCATTGGATGATGGTTCTTTAAAAAAGAAAATTAAATTATACGCAGATAAAGTCGGATATTCAATAGAAAATATTTTTTTAATTGATGGTTCTAAAAGATCAACTAAGGCTAATGCTTTTTTTTCTGGTTTAGGTCCAAAAAAAACAATTGCATTATACGATACTTTAGTAAAAAATCACTCTGAGGAAGAACTTGTTGCTGTTCTTGCACACGAAGTTGGTCACTACAAGAAAAATCATATTTTTTTAAATCTTATAATTACAATTATTAACTTAGGAATAATTTCATTTTTATTTGAGCTATGTATGAGTCAACTAAATCTGGCAATAGCTTTAGGATCTGATTATATGAATTTTCATATTGGAATCGTTGCTTTTAGTTTTATATATTCTCCAATTAGTTTAATTTCTGGAGTAATAAGCAATATAATTAGTAGAAAAAATGAATTCGAGGCAGACAAATATGCTAAAGAAACATATGGGGGGAAACCCTTAGCTTTAGCTCTAAAAAAACTTTCTGTGAGTTTATTGTCAAATCTTTATCCTCACCCAACTTATGTTTTTTTTCATTATTCTCATCCACCCTTACTGAGAAGATTGGAAAAATTGGAGTAATTAAATTTTCAAATACTTAAAATGGTAAATCGTCCTCGACTTCATTGTCTTCTTCATCAGTCTTTTCAAAATTATTATTGAGTGTAGAACTTATTTCACTAATTGTTTCCTCAGTAAACTTTTCTATCCTCCAAGCTTGAATTGAGTTAAAATATTTAGTCTCTCCCTCAGGATTAACCCATTCTCTACCTCTCAAATTAATACTTACCTTAACTGTATCATTTACCTCAAAACTATCTAGCAATTCGCATTTATCCTGAACAAACTCAATAATTATATTTTGGGGATATTGTTCGTTAGTTGTAACCACAAATTCTCTTTTTCTGAAACCATTACTTCCATATGTTTTGACTGAGTCAATCCATTTTATATTTCCACTAATTTCCATTAAATAAATTTATTACATAAATTTAAAAAAATGTTTTTTTATATACTAAATCAAATAACTTAAAAAAACCTAATTGAAAAAAAAAATTAAATACATTTTAAAAAATTGGTGGTTATTAGGATCATTTTCTATTGTTCTACTTATAATTTGGAATACAAGCGTGCTATTCCAATTAATTAAAACCGAGGAAAGAAATAAAATTGAGCTTTGGGCAATTGCTCAAGAAGAATTAATTAAAAGTTCAAATCTAAATTTTAATGACAGTAATCTCCCTTTTGATATTATCCAAAAAATTGGTAAAACTCCAATTATTCAAGTGAATTCAAAAGGGAAAATAATTGATTTTAAAAATATTAATATTGAAAACATAGAGGATAAAATTGATTCTTCTTTTCTATATAATAAATTGAACTTATTCAAGTCCCAAAATGAACCAATAACAATAAAATATAAAAATCTTATCGATCAAAAAATTTATTATGGCGACTCCACTCTTCTTCAAAAATTAAAATATTATCCTTTAGCATTGTCATTAATTATTGTTCTTTTTGCCCTTGTAATATTTTATGTATATAAAACCTCAATAATTTCAGAACAAAATAAATTATGGGCTGGAATTGCTAAAGAAACTGCACACCAAATTGCTACACCTATAACGTCATTAATTGGTTGGGTAACTCTAATTAAAAATAAAAATAAAAAAGAAACAATTGATGAAATAGAAAAAGATATTAGTAGATTAAAAATAATAGCTGACAGATTTTCAAAGATAGGTTCAATTCCTGTTTTAAAAAATCAAAATATTAATTTGATAATTTTTGATACAATAAACTACTTGAAATCTAGGAGTTCAAAATCAATTATTTGGGAAATAAATTCAAGCAAAAAAAAAATATTAGTTCCAATTAATTCAATTTTATTTTCTTGGACCATTGAAAACCTGTTGGTTAACTCTATTGACTCAATAAAAGGAAACGGAAAAATATCTATAAATATAGATAATAAGAAAAAATATGTTTATGTATATATATCGGACAATGGTACTGGTATAAAGAAACTTGAAATAAAAAATATTTTTAAACCCGGCTATACTACAAAAAAAAGAGGATGGGGTTTAGGTTTATCACTATCAAAGAGAATTATTGAAAATTATCATAAGGGGAAGTTGACTTTGAAGGAAACCAAAATTAATTTTGGTTCAACTTTTTTAATAGAGTTGAATAAGACATATTCAAAAATTTGATTTTATGAGGTTAGCTATTTCTCTCATTTTTTTATCAGACAGTTTTATCTTTACTTTAAACGTTGCCTCATCCATATTTTTTACAGGAATTAAATGCACATGAACATGAGGTACTTCAAGACCAATTACTGATAAGGATACTCTATTACAAGGCACTGATTTTTCAATTGCCTTTGCAACCTTTCTGGAGAAAGCCATAAGATCAAGGTATTCGTCTTCTGTTAAGTCTAAAAATTTATCGACTTGTTTTTTTGTCACACACAGCGTATGACCAATAGAATTAGGATTGATATCTAAAAAGGCAAAATGTTTATTATCCTCTGCTATCTTAAAAGATGATAATTGACCTGAAATAATTTTTGAAAAAATTGAATTCAAAGTTATGATCTTGAAATTTTTAATATTTCTAACTTAATTGTACCACTTGGAACATTAATAATAGCGCTTTCACCAACTTTTTTTCCTAAAAGTCCTTTGCCAATTGGTGAGTCAACAGAAATTTTACCCGAACTAAGGTCAGCCTCCCTTTGAGCAACTAATGTGTATTCCATTTCACTATTATTCATTTTATTCAGGACCTTTACTGTTGATAATACTAAAACTTTTGAATTATCAAGTTGAGACTCATCAATTAATCTTGCACTAGATAAAATTTCTTCTAATTTTGATATTCTTAACTCCAATAAACCTTGAGCTTCTTTAGCAGCATCATATTCAGCATTTTCACTTAAATCACCTTTGTCTCTGGCTTCAGCAATCGCCTTAGAAGCTCGAGGTCTCTCAATATCTTTTAAATGATTTAACTCCTGCTTTAATTTTTTAAAACCTGCTTTGGTATAATATGATACTTTACTCATTTATTTAACCTTTAAATGTGATTTATACTAACAAATATATAAATTTGAAATAATGTTTAAAACAATGTAATTGTATAAATTAGTAATCATATATCTTCTTGTAGTTTTTGTAAACTGTCAAAAAAACTCTATAAATAAAAATCCTTTTATACCCTATTTAAAATTTGATTATGATATTAATTTAAACTTACCAGAATACGATAATTTAAAATTTGTAGGAGGAACAAAAATAATCGATAGGATAGGATATAAAGGTGTAATTGTTTTTAATCTTAACGGAAACAATTTCCTTGCCTGGGAGGCAAGTTGTCCAAATGAAATTCCAAGTAATTGCTCCAAAACTAAAATTGAAGGAGTTTTAGCTGTATGTGAGTGTAATGAAAATAAATATAGTTTAGCTACTGGTCAAATAATATTAGACAAAACCTCTACAAAAAAATATTTTCCTTTAGTTAATTATGGTATCATAAAAACTGGAAATATTTTAAAAATTTCCAATTAATCACATTTTGATTCTAACTCCTAATAAATAATTTGTTGTTGCCTGTGGGTATAAACCAATACCCTCAATAGTTTTGACCTGGCCTGGATTAGACCAAGTATCATCATAATTGTACCAATATCCATTAGAACTGTAAAACTTATTAAATAAGTTATTTATAAGTAAAGAAATTTGAATTTCTTTGAAAAAAGATTTTGGTTTTATTAGATAATTTACACTTAAATCATTTACAAAATAAGAATCGAGTTTTGACAATTCAGAACCTATGTTGCTTAGGTATTGATCTCCAATATATTTTGACAAAAATTCAAAAATCAAATTTTCTGAATTTCTATAAACTAGTTTACTCCCAATGATAATTGAGGGAGAAAAGGAAATTTCAGTTTCACCAAGATTTTGTATAATCCCATCTCTTTTGAAAAAAAATTCTTTGTTAATGTTTCGACTAAATGAAAAATTATTTAACCACTGAATCTTTGAACTAATTTTAAAATAGGATTCAAATTCAACACCGGTTCTGTAACTATCTCCAACATTTTTTCTTATTGGAAAACCCACCTCATCTAATTCTCCTGTTAACACCAATTGATCCTTATACATCATGTGATAAAAATTCAAATTCAAATTTATGTTGCTAACTGAATATTTGTATCCTAACTCAAAATCAAAAAGCTTTTCAGATTTTGGTGATCCATTATCATAATCAGTCTTATTTGGCTCTCTATTAGCAACAGCAAATGAAAAATAAGCTAACGAACTTTCATTAATAAATAGATTAAATCCCGCTTTAGGATTAAAAAAATTAAATTTTTCATCCACATTTGTGTCTACTGGTCCATTTAATGTTCCTTTTAGATCATATTTTACATAACGATATTGTAAATCTGTAAAAAAAGTAAGGTAATTTTTGATTGAGAATGTTGTTTTAAAAAATATATTTGCATCACTTTTTTTACCTAGAGTATAATAAAATCTGTGATTTGGCTGAGCATTACTTGAAAATTTTGACCATACTAAATTTCCGTAGTGGTCTCCAATGTATCTACTGAATGAACCTCCAACTATGATTTTATTATTACTAGATTCTTTTTGGAATGAAAAAGTTGTGACATAAAAATCATTATCTAGCCATTTTTGAGTTACATTATTAGTGGTATTAATTATACTATTGCCTATTTTGATATCCTCAAGCATTAAACTAGAAAATGACTGATTATTATTGTATTCTTCATAAAAACCATATCCACGTGTATAATTTAACCCTAGAGAAAAATCCCATTTAACAGATAATTTTTGATTCCAATGAAATTGAAAATGACTTTGGTTATAGTCGTCAACTTGATTTTCATAAAATTTAATAAAATCTCCATTTTCGTCATATATCTCGCCAGCTACATTGTATCTTCTATTAACTTTTAATGTTTCTGGATCAACCCCATACCATGATTGATATGTAATTTCTTCACCGCCAAATAAAATAAGTTTTAACAATGTTTTTTCGTTATAATAAATTCCTTGAAAAAAATATGAATTAAGATCAGATGATGCTCTGTCGATATATCCATCTGACTTTATAGTAGAATGTCTTCCTGAGAATTCAAATTTATTATTAATTAATCCAGTAGTATATTTTACAGTTCTTTTTCTTGAATTAAAACTACCAAAACTTTGCGATATTTCTGAAAATCTATCTTTATAAAGTCCATCAGTCTGAATATTCAAACTTGCACCAAATGCAGAAGAACCATTTACAGAAGTTCCAACTCCTCTTTGTAATTGAATATTTTTAATTGATGATGTAAAATCAGGTAAATTAACCCAAAAAGTTCCCTGAGATTCAGCATCATTATATGGTATTCCATTTATAGTAACATTAACTCTTGTAGCATCACTGCCTCTTACTCTAATACCTGTATAACCAATTCCAGCACCAGCATCTGAGTAACTGACAACAGAAGGTAAATTTTTTAATAAAATTGGTAAATCTTGTCCAAGATTTCGTTTTGATAATTCCTCTGAATCAATATCCGAAAAAGTCATTGGAATATCTTTTGATGCTCTAGAACCAGTCACACTTACTTCGTCTAAAAGGTAAATCTTTGAAAATATAGAGTCGTTTTTTTGAACTTGAGAAATACTGATAATCGGAATTAACAATAAAAAAGTATACAATCTTTTCATAACAAATAAACTTAATGTAAGTGCTATATTTAAGACTGCTTCTATCCCTTGGCAGCATTATCTGCCCAGGTTCATAGGGTATAATCTCAGCTTTTAATAGCACCCCTTTTTTGTAAATTTAACTCTATTTTTTATATAATGAAATAAATCTATCGATTTTTAATATTGATTTTCTTAGTCTGGCTTCCTTTGAACCACTAACTAAAAAAAAATTTAAATTATTTTTTACTAATTGATCTCTATAATAATTAAACATTGATTTTCTATCATTTGGTCTGTCTCTTAAGTCATCTTTTTCCCATGGAATGTCAATATCAGTTAATATATATAAATCATAATTTGTATTGTTACTAATTTTATTTAAAAATGGATCACAATAACCGTCAAAGTGCGTCTCAGACCAAATTTTTGTTACCAAAATATTTGTGTCACAAAATAAAATTTTGTTAGCTATTTTACTTAATTTATTCTCACTTTTTAGTTGTTCAATTGCGATTTGAATCAAATCATTTTTGTCACATTTAATCTTTTTATCGTCCCATTTTTTTTGCAAATAATTTCTTGCAAATTCTTTAACTAAATATGTTTTGTAATATTTAGCAAGATCCATACCTAAAGTAGTTTTTCCAGTTGATTCAGGACCAAATAAAACTATTTTAAAACATTCTGATTTATCTTGTTTAATATTTTTTTCCATTTAAAAAATCCACTTATCGCTAAAAAAATAAAAATTATATATTGTATGCTTGTAATTGTTGCACCTTTATAAAAATATAAAGGTATTGAAATAAAATTTCCAATAATCCAAAAACTCCAGTGTTCAATTTTTCTTTTTGCCATCAAAAACATAGCTGAAAAAAAAATTGCAGTAGTTAGTGTATCAAATATTGCAAATGAATTGTTCCACATATTAAAATATTTATAGATTAGAAATATGGAAATAAAAGAAATTAAAAATATTACAACCACAATATTTGTTGTTGAGTTGTCGGATCTAGAAATAATATTTGTGTATTTATTTAATTTTTTTTGTTTCCAAAAAAACCAACCATAAATACTCATTAAAAAAAAATAAATATTAATTATTAAATCCCCTACAAGTCCCCAATTAAACAACAAATAGACGTAAATACCAGTCGATATAATTCCTGTAGGATATACGAAAATATTATTTGCTCTTGCAAAAACAACACTTATAACCCCAAAGATCATGGCAAAGAACTCAAGAGTAATTTCATGAAAACTATATTGAGAATATTGTCCAAATAAAAAATTAAAAATTTGGTCTGTAATCACTTCTGTCACCTTTAATTATTTTGATATTCAAAATTATTGAATTTGAGTTCAAAAAAGTATTTTCGATAATTTTTATCAGATCATTCATTAGAGGGAAATAGTCTCCGTAAATTTGAGTACTTAAAGGAGTTTCAGTTACGCTATATCCTGTTTTTCTAAGAGAAATTATAAAATCTCTGATTATTGTTTTATATTCATTATCAAGTGGCGCTAGTGTTAATTCAACTGAAATTTTCATATTTTTTATTTGTAAGCTAGGGTTAAATAATACTCTCGAAAAGTAATAAATTTTAATTTAAATTTTAAATTAAAATTCTCAGTTTTTACAGTCGCGTTACCAAAAGAATCTTGAAGTTTAAAGGGATTAATAATTATATTTTTTTTAAAACTAATTCCCGACATATTAATAATTTTATATACAGCCTCTTTTGAAGTCCAAATTCTAGTTAACATTTTATCTTGATCAGTCCTATTTAAAAAATTATTTTCAAATTTTGATAAAAATTTTTGTTTTACTATTGAAATTTTTTTTCTTTCCTTTTCTATATCAACACCAATTTCACTTGTACTTAAAGCTAGAACTAAAATATTTAAACAATGGGAAATTGAGATAAACTTGTTTAACTTTAAAAGAGGCTTACCATAAGTATCATATATTAAATTATTTGTTTCAATATTTAAAAAAATTAAAATCAATCTTATAACAACAAACTCCTTTCTTTTAGAATCTAACTTTATAGAATTTAACAAAGTTTTATCTTTTTTTGACAATTTCAACATAGAAATCAGTTGTGTCTCTAATTCAGTTATTTCCCAAATTATGACTCTTGAATTAAAATTTAAATCAAAATCTTTAATTATTGGCATGCCTAAATCCTAAAAAGTAACTATTTTTGCAAAGTTATTCATAGAAAGTTTATAAATGGAAAATTCTACATCAATTTTAAATTATAAAGTTAAAGACATTAATCTGGCTGATTGGGGAAGAAATGAAATCAAATTGGCAGAAAAAGAAATGCCTGGACTTATGTCTGTAAGGAAAGAGTACAAAGATAAAAAACCTTTAAGTGGAGCAAGAATAGCTGGATGTCTTCACATGACTATTCAAACGGCTGTTTTGATTGAAACTCTTGTTGAGCTTGGCGCTGAAGTCACATGGTCGTCTTGTAATATTTTTTCAACACAAGATCATGCTGCTGCTGCAATTGCTGCTGCTGGAATTCCAGTATTTGCTTGGAAAGGTATGAATGAAGATGAATTCGATTGGTGTATAGAGCAAACTCTATTTTTTGGTAAAGAAAAGAAGCCTTTAAATATGATTTTAGATGATGGTGGTGATTTAACTAACATGGTTTTTGATAAATATCCTGAACTTATAAAAAATATTCGTGGTTTAAGTGAAGAAACTACAACTGGTGTTCATAGACTTTATGAAAGAATGCAAAATAAAACGTTACCTATTCCTGCTTTCAATGTTAATGACTCTGTAACAAAGTCAAAATTCGATAATAAGTACGGAACTAAAGAAAGTGCCGTTGACGCAATCAGAAGAGCTACTGATATAATGCTTGCTGGTAAAAGAGTCTTAGTTGCTGGTTATGGAGATGTTGGTAAGGGAACTGCTGCATCTTTTAGAGGAGCTGGATCTATTGTTACCGTTTCTGAAATTGATCCTATTTGTGCTCTTCAAGCTGCAATGGACGGATTTGAAGTAAAAAAAATTAACTCTGTAATTAGTGAAAGTGATATAGTAATTACTGCTACAGGTAACAAAAATATTATTACAGGTGAACATTTTTTAAAAATGAAAGATAAAGCAATAGTTTGCAACATTGGACATTTTGATAATGAAATTGATATGGCATGGCTTAATTCTAATTTTGGGCATCTTAAAACAACAATTAAACCTCAAGTTGAACTTTTTAAGCTTGAAAATGGTAATGAAATAATTGTTTTAGCTGAAGGAAGGCTAGTTAATCTAGGATGTGCTACCGGTCATCCTAGTTTTGTTATGAGTAATTCATTTACTAATCAAACTCTTGCTCAAATTGAGCTTTGGAATAATTATAAAGACTATGATAAAAAGGTATATATGTTACCAAAACATTTAGATGAAAAAGTTGCTAAGTTACACCTCAAACATTTAGGTGTTGAATTAGAGAAGCTAACTGAAGATCAGGCAAAATACATTGGAGTAAATAAAAATGGTCCTTTTAAACCTGAATATTACAGATACTAATTAAATTAGATTAAAGATTATAAACTAATAACAGATACAAAAGATTTGTTATCTTTTTTTTTGGTGAAAACAACATTTCCATCGATACTAGCATGAATTGTATGATCTTTTCCAATGTAAACATTTTTACCCGGCTTATGTTTTGTGCCTCTTTGTCTTACAATTATGTTTCCTGCCTTTACTAGCTGGCCACCAAAAATTTTGACTCCTAATCTTTTTGAGTGAGATTCTCTTCCGTTTTTTGAACTTCCTACACCTTTTTTATGTGCCATTATTAAAAATTTTGTTTATACCTTAGTTTTACTTTTAGTTTTTGAGATTCTCTTGCCAACTGAATTATCATTCTTATTTTCAGATTCTTTTTTTACGGATTTCTTTGTAATCTTTTTTTTATCCATGTCTTTTGAAGAAGAAACATTGTGCAATATTGACTGAATACTAATTTGCGTTAGAGACTGTCTATGTCCATTTTTAACTTTATATCCTTTTCTTCTTTTCTTTTTAAAAACAATTACCTTGTCACCTTTTAAATGCTTTAAAATTTTTGCCTTGACAGTGATATTATTTACTAAAGGAGAGCCAATAAATGTTTTTTTACCATCATAAAATAAATAAATTTTATCAAAATTTACACTAGATCCCTCTTTATGATCAAGTCTATGTACGAAAATATCAGTTTTTTCGAAAACTTTAAATTGTTGACCTAATATATCTACTACAGCGAACATAAAATATAAATACGGGATGCAAATTTAACTAATTTATCATCATATGCAATTATAAAATTAATTAATGTTACTTTAACAAATTAAAATAATCTTTGTTCCTAGGTATATATTCGGGAACAATTTTTTTCATTAGTATAATTAACTCATTTGCTTTAACTTCACTTTTTCTTGAAACTTCAATTAAATTATTTATTTGATCAATACTATTTTTAAATTTTTCTTTTTTTGCTATATATATTAATTCATGATGTGATTTTTTTAAATTTTCATTTTCAGTTAAAAGCTCTTCAAATAACTTTTCACCAGGCCTAACTCCTGTATATGTAATTTCAATATCTTCATTTTCAATAAATCCAGATAATCTTATCATATTTACTGCAAGATCATATATTTTTACAGGATCACCCATGTCAAAAACATAAATCTCACCACCCTTACCAATTGCACCGGCTTCAAGAACTAATTGACATGCCTCAGTAATCGTCATAAAATATCTTGTGATTTCTGGGTCAGTTATAGTAACAGGGCCTCCATTTGAAATTTGTTTTTTGAAAATTGGAACTACAGATCCCGAAGATCCTAAAACATTTCCAAACCTTGTTATAATTATCTTAGTCTGAGATTTATCTGATAAAATTGATGAATAAATCTCAGCAATTCTTTTTGAGGCACCCATTACATTAGAAGGGTTAACTGCTTTATCTGTTGAAACTAATACAAAATTAGTTACATTATACTTTATAGCATTATCTAAAACATTTTTTGTACCCAGTATATTATTTAAAATTGAATCCGATGGATGACTCTCCGTCATAAAAACATTTTTGAATGCTGCCGCATGAAAAACAATGTCTATTTTACTACTTCTAAAAACTTTATCAATTGAGTGATTGTCTGTAACAGATTTTAGTAAGTAATCAACTTTAATGTCAATGTTTAAATCTGATAATTCATTTTTGATATTGAATAAACTTAATTCAGAATTATCAACTAAAATTAATTTTTTAGGTTGATAATTTATTAATTGCCTTACAATTTCAGATCCTATTGAACCAGCTGCGCCAGTTATAAGAATGGTTTTTTGTTGATACTGTTTTTTGTTTTTTTTAACATCAATTTTAATTGCATCTCTTTTTAGTAAATCTTCAATTATTATTGGCTTTAGGTTCCCCAAAATTCCTTTACTTGACGCATACCTATCTATTGATGGTAAATTGAAAATTTTAACTGATTTTTTTTTAAAAAAATTAAACAGTTCTTTTTTTCTCTTTTGTTTTAATTTGTCAGTTGAAATAATGACTTGCTTTATTCTATTTTCAGTGACAAACTTTTCTAACTTTTTATCTAAGCTGAAAACAGTTTTGCCCTCAATACTTCTACCAATTTTGGTTTTATCGTCATCAATAAATCCAGAAATTAGAGTTGTGTTACTATCATCTAATGCTTTTTTTATCATCAAGCCATTCACTCCAGCTCCAAATAAAAGAGTGTTAATTAACTTATTTTCTTTAGAACTCTTAGAATATAAAATTCTGGTAATTAGTCTGTACAGAGATAAAAACGATAATGAAATATAAAATAACAATATCAAATAATTGTAATGAGATCTTGTGTTTGCATTTAGATATATAGCATATAATAAAACTGCAATTAAAAGACCTGAAGCAATTTTACCTATATCAATAAATGTTGTAAATCTTAACAACATTACGTAACCTTTAAAAATGGTAATTGAAACAAGACAAATTAATATGAAAATAACTTTATCAGAATTAGATCTAATAATTATACTTGAATTATTTAAAAAGAGAAGTATCTCAACTGAAAAAAACAAAAAAATTGCATCTAATACATATGAATACTTTTTTGAATAATGTTTTTTAAAAATTTTTTCAAGCATTAGTTCAAATTAAATATATTACATAATATCTTATTAATTCTCTCTTTATCATATTTATCTAAATTTGTTCCGGAAGGTAAACACAAACCATTATTAAAAATCTTTTCACAAATATCTGATCCATAAAATGAACAGCTTTTATATAGTGGTTGGATATGCATTGGTTTCCATAAAGGTCTAGATTCAATATTTTCCTTTAGTAATTCGATTCTAACTTTATCTCTATCAATATTTGAAAATTTAGATTTATCGATTAGTATGGTTGTTAACCATCTATTGCTAAAAAAACCTTGAGGTTCGTTTAAAAAGCTTATTCCATCAACATCTCCTAAAATTTTAAAATAAAACTCATATATTTCTCTTCTTTTTTTTATTCTTTCTTTCAACACAGATAGCTGTCCAAGACCAATTGCAGCTGAGATGTTTGAAATTCTGTAATTATATCCGACTTCAGTGTGTTCGTAATGATCAACATTGTCCTGCTTTGACTGAGTTGCCAAATATTTAACTCTTGTAATTTTCTCATTATCAGTTGACAATAATGCTCCACCTCCAGATGTAGTAATTATTTTATTACCATTAAAACTTAGTATCCCAAAATCACCAAAACATCCAGTCATTTTACCATTAATTTTAGATCCTAAAGATTCAGCAGCATCTTCAATTACAGGGATGCCATACTTTTCTGATAATTTTATAATATCATACATTTTAGCTGGCATACCATAAAGATTAACTACTATTATAGCTTTTGGTTTTTTTCCAAATTTTAAATTTTTTATAATTGCCTTTTCTAAATAACTAGGACACATATTCCATGTTTCAACTTCCGAATCAATAAAAACTGGTACTGCTCCCAAATATTTAACTGGATTAACAGATCCAACAAATGTGAAGGATTGACACAACACAATATCATCTTTATTTACTCCAAGTAGGTTTAGAGCTAAGTGGATTGCTGAGGTGCCTGATTGCAATGCAGCAACGTATCTATTATCATGTATGTTTGATAACTCCTTTTCAAATAAATCAATGTGAGGTCCAACTGGAGCAATCCAGTTTGTTTCAAAAGCATCATTAACAAATTTGATTTCTTTACCACTCATATGTGGTGGAGACAACAAAATTTTTTTTTTATTCATTGATTCATTTTTTTTGCAGGTGATCCAACTACCTTTAAATTATTTGGGATATCATTTAAAACAACTGATCCAGCACCAACAGTTACATTTTTACCAATTTTAATATTTGGTAAAATGACTGATCCTGCTCCAATTAAAGAGCACGAACCTACTTCAACATTTCCACAAATTGTAACTCCTGGGCCTACATGAACATAATCCCCAATTTCACAATCGTGATCGACTGAACTACTTGTATTTATAATACAATGTTTACCAATTTTAACGTCAGTCTGAATAACACTATTATGAGCAATAACAGAACCAAGTCCTATTTTACTATTTTTATCAACTATAGATGATTTATCAATAGCAGTAAAAAAATCATGTGATATTTGAGAAACAATTTTTTTTCTTTTGATATTGGGCCCAACACAAACAATAATCTTTGAACTTTTATACTTTTTTTCCTCATATTTTCCAAGTACTGGAAGTCCACAATGCGTCTTTTTATTTAGGTTATCATCAAAGATTCCCAAAATTTCACCTCCAAAATTAGTTACTATACTAATTACAACTTTAGCATGTCCTCCTGCACCAAACAATAAATATTTAATTTTTGCCATTAAATGGTTCTATAGGTTTATTGTCCAAAGAATTTATTCCGTAAGCAAAAATAACTTTTGAAATTGATTTTAGTATGATATTAACATCCAAAAAAAAACTTTGTTTTCTGACGTATTCAATGTCAAATTCAAATTTTTGCTTCCATGAAATATTATTTCTTCCCATAATTTGAGCTAACCCAGTAATACCTGGTTTAACATTATGTCTTTTTTTTTGATCTTTATTGTACAAAGATAAATATTCTGGCAATAAGGGTCTAGGTCCAACAAAACTCATATTCCCAGACAAAACATTAAGGATTTGAGGTAACTCATCTATTGAAAATTTTCTTAAAAACACACCAATTTTTGTGATTCTTAAAGAGTCATTAAGCAGCATACCATTTTTATCTCTTTTCGAGTTCATTGTTCTAAACTTTATTATTTTAAAAAACTTTTCGTTTAGTCCCACTCTAGTTTGCATAAATAAGGGATTTCCTGAGTGATGAATTGTTAATATGAAATATATTAATATTAAAAACGGAAGTAATATTATAAATAGGCTTAAAGCAAATATTTTATCAAAAAGATATTTTATTAGAGTGTACATTTAACCAAGTTATTGTATTCAATTAGAAGTTTTTTCCAAAAATACTTTTGATCATATTTTTCTTTTATCGAAAACCTGCAATTTTTAGAAAGTTTTGAAATCAATTTTTTATCCATAATTTTTTGCATTGACTTAATTAACGCATCTATATTTTTTGGCGGAATGAGAAAACCATTAATATTGTCTTGAATTATCTCATTACAACCATTTATATTGGACGCAATACAAGGAAGATTCATTGCACATGCTTGCAATAAAACGTTCGGAAATCCCTCCCTGTACGAAGGAAAAACAAAACAACTCGCAATTGAAAGATAGGGTCTAACATCATTCTTAAAACCAGTTAAAATTATATTTCTATTTTCATTAATTAATTTTATTGAACTTTTACTTAGTGGATCTATATCGCTTTCAATCATACCAACTATTAGTAACTTGCAATTTTTATATTTAAAATTTAATTCATTAAATGCTGAAATCAATTCATTAATTCCCTTATCTTTTACAACTCTTCCAACGTAACAAAAAACAAAATCATTTTTTAAAATTTTTAAACTATTCTTTAATAGACTTTTCATTTTAAACGAAAAATTATCATGGAAATATTTTGTGTCAATTCCATTTGATGATCCATTTCCTAAAGTTTTAATTTTTTTTTCTTCACAGAATTTTTTACTTAAAATATATTCCATTAGATTTTTTGAGTTTGAATAAACATTTGATGCAAACAAGTATGTTAATTTTTCAATAAAAATTAATATCTTTTTTTTAATAAATTTACTCTCCATCAAAGGTAATCCTGCAACCGTGTGCATTCTTATTGGTACTCCAGCAAAAAATGAGGCTGTCATTCCAACAAAACCTGCTTTTGGAGTATGAGAGTGAACAATTTTTGGTTTTTCTTTTTTTAAAAAAAAATATAATTTTAAAATCGCAATAATATCTTTAAAGGGAGTAATCTTTCTTGTTAGTTGTAGGCAAAAAGTTTTGACACCTTGCTTTTTCCCTAGCTTTTCTAATTCATTTTTATTTGATGAAACAATGGTTATGTCATAAAACTTACCAAAATACCTTGGTTGATTTTCTAAAAGTTTTTCAAATGATATTGGAACTGTTGTTATTCTAATTAATTTCTCCATCATTTTAAATTTTCAAACAAAAATGAATAGTATTTTTGTACTGTTTTTTCAAAAGATAAAACTTTCTTTTGATAAGAAATAACCTTATTTATCTCTTTAATACTTCTTTTAGCTTTAATTATTGATTCTACCTTAGATACAAATTCATCATTATTTGAAACTAAATGTCCATACTTATAATTTTTTAAAATTTCTCCTGAATCTCCAGCATCAAAACCTACAATTGGAGTTCCAAAAACAGATGCCTCAACTAAAACATTCGGATATCCCTCTCCAAACTTTGATGTGAAAAACATGCACTCTGAATTAAAATAATATGATTCAAGATTATCAACTTCTCCAATAAGATGAATCTTATTTCTAATTTTTTTTGAAAAATAACTTAATTTCCAATTTCTTCCAATTATAACCAATTTATAGTCTGGATTTGATAAAAGAAGATTCTCTCCGATTTTTTTGAGATCTTTAGGGCTTTTTTGTTGATTAAATCGTCCTACAAATAAAAAATATTTAAAATTTAAAAATGCTTTATCTAAATTTATTTTTTTAAATTTTTTCGCTAAATTATTTTGAATGACTAAATTTTTTTCTTCTGAGAAAAAATATTTTTCATGTTCAATTTTTGATTTATAGGAGCAATAAATTATATTGGGTCTTAATATTTTTGATAAAAAACCAAAAAAATATAGAGATAATTTTTGATAAAACTGAAAAATACCAAAATTTGAATGTCTAATATTCCAGTAAACTTTTTTATTAATTCCCTTTAAAAATAATTTCAATTGTACGTAAAAAATTGATTTATACATCCATGCTATAATTTTTATTTCTTTTTCCCGAAGAAGTTGATCAATTTTTAAATTGCTTTTTTTAGAATTTAAAACATTACAAAAGTTAACTATTTTAGCATAGTTGAAATCTGATTTAGAACCTGACAAAGTAATAACAGTTTGTTCGACACCTAATTTGTCAAGTTCCTCAACTAATCTAACCAGTACATTTTCTGCACCGCCACTTTTTAGAGTTGGAATAATGTGAATTAATTTTTTCAAATTCAAAAAATTTATAATCGCTGGAACTCTAGATCGTTGTAGAATCCTTTAATATCATATACAAATCCGTCATTTTTAAGAACTTTTTTGGGATCAAATTTTTGAAATTCTTTATGACCTACAGCTAAAATAACTACATCATATCTTATATTAGAACTTAAACTAATCTTTCTAGAATTTTTAAAATTTCTAGATAATAACGCATCATTAATATAGGGATCATAAACATCAACTTGATAATCATTTTTTAATAATTCATTATACAAATCAATAACTTTAGAATTTCTTGTGTCAGGACAATTTTCTTTAAAAGTTACACCAAGAATCAAAATTTCAATTTCTGAAGATTTATTTTTTTTAGCTGATATTTTGTGGGTTACTTCATTTGCAATATAGAATGGAATTTGATCATTTATTTTTCTTCCAGCAAGAATCATTTCAGGTTTATATCCCAATTTTTTTGACTTGTAAGCTAAATAATAGGGATCTACACCTATACAGTGTCCTCCAACTAGTCCAGGATAAAATTTTAGAAAATTCCATTTTGTTTCAGCTGCTTTTAAAACCTCATTTGTATCAATATTCATCTTATTAAAAATTATTGCCAACTCATTCATAAATGCAATATTTATGTCTCTTTGAGTATTTTCAATAACTTTAGCAGCTTCAGCAGTTTTTATATTTGGCGCTTGATAAACTCCAGCCTTAATTATAGAACCATATAGTTTTGACAGAAAATTCAGAGTTTTTTTACTAGAGCCAGAAACGATTTTTGTAATTGATTCGAGTCTATGAATTTTATCACCAGGATTAATTCTCTCAGGACTGTAGCCAACAAAAAAATCCTGATTATATTTAAAATTAGTAATTTCTTCAATAATTGGCACACAAACTTCCTCAGTTAAACCAGGATACACAGTTGACTCATATACAACAGTGTCCCCTTTTTTTAATATTAAACTCAAACTTCTTGTTGCTTCAATTATCGAATTTAAATCTGGGGATTTGTTATGTTTGACAGGGGTTGGTACTGTAATAATAATAACATTACAGATTTTAAGATCTTTTATGTTACTAGTCAAGTATAAATTATTATTAAGAGTTTTTTTTAATTCAGAATATTTAATTTCACCTGTAATATCCTCAAATTTTTTTAGATCTTTTATCCTATTTTTATCCAAATCCATTCCAAATACTTCAAAATTTTTAGCAAAAGAAACTGCTAGTGGAAGACCTACATAACCCAAGCCAATTATTCCAATTTTAACTTTCATTTTTTAACTTTATAATAATTCAAATACCAGTCAATGAATTTTCTGACTCCAAACTGTATGTTTGTTTTAGGTTTAAATTTAAAATCTTTAAAAAGATCAGAAACATCAGCATAAGTGTCTTTTACATCTCCTAGTTGAATATCTTCAAATTCAATTTTAAACTTTTTGTCTAAACATTTTTCAATTACATTAACAAAATCTAGTAAGTTAACAGGTTTATTATTACCAATATTATAAATTTTACATTGATTTTTAATTGGATTTTTGATTATACTAAAAATTCCCTCAACAATGTCGTCTATGTATGTAAAATCTCTCAACATGTTACCCTTGTTAAACACTTTTATTTTTTCATTATTAATTAATGCTTTAACAAACAAAAAAAGTGCCATATCAGGTCTACCCCAAGGTCCATAAACAGTAAAGAATCTCAATCCTACAGTTTTCATATTATACAAGTGAGAATAAGAGTGAGCAACTAACTCATTAGATTTTTTAGTTGCCCCATATAATGAAATAGGACTATCTGTAGTATCTTTTGTAGAAAAAGGCAGCTTTCTGTTTGCTCCATATACTGATGAACTAGAGGCGTATAAAAAATTATTGATTTTAAAATTTTTACAACAATCAATTACATTTTGAAATCCTACTATATTACTTTTAATATAGGCATTTGGATTAGTTAAAGAGTATCTAACCCCTGCTTGCGCAGCTAAATTACATACTAGGCTTGGTTTTTCATTTTTAAAAATTAATTTTAAATTATCATTATCAACTATATCACATTTATAGAAAGTATAATTTCTGAATTTAAATTTAATTTTATTTGATTTGTATTTAATTCCTGACTTTTTAAGTCTGTCGATTTTTAATTTGGTGTCATAATAAGTATTTAAATTATCTATTCCAATAACCTCATAATTTTCACTTAATAACTTATTTACAAGATGGAATCCGATAAATCCAGCACTTCCAGTAACGAGAATTTTCAAAATAAACCTAAATATTAGTTTCGACTCTCAAAGATAATTTTTTTGACTTTATTAATAGTTAAGTTATGTTAGTTTTAACAAGATTACAGCTAATAAATTAGAATTTCATTCATAAAATATTAATTTTAGTATATATTTCAATAATACTATGTTATTTATCGATAACATTTTAAAGCCAATATTCAATAATATTGATAATCACCCCTATAGGAATGCATTTTTTATATTAGAAAAATATTATACATACAAAGATTTAGGGGTTGAAATAAATAAAATTAGACTTCATTTGAAGTCAATAAAAAATAAAAATAAGTTTTTTGGACTAGTTACTAATGATGACTTACAAACTTATGCCACAATAATTGCTCTTTGGTCTGAGGGTAAAGCATTTGTTCCAATTAATCCTAAAAATCCTCATAAAAGAAATATAAAAATAATAAATCAAATAAATTTATTTCATGTTTTTGACACTAATTCTGAAAGTTTATATAAAAATTTGAAAGTTATAAACCCTCATAAGTTAGAATATAATAACAACATAGTTAATGAAATATTTTTAAGTGAAAAAAATAATGATGAATTACTAACATATATTCTTTTTACCTCCGGTAGTACAGGTGAACCCAAAGGGGTTAAAATTAGCAGAAAAAATATTAGTTCATTTTTTGAAAATTTTTGGAAATCTGGAATTACAATAAATCCCTTTGACAGATGTTTACAATCTTTTGATCTCACTTTCGACGTTTCTATTCAATCTTTTATTGCTCCTATAGTTAGAGGTGCCTGTGTATATACAGTTCCAAATAATCAAATTAAATATAGTTATATATATAATTTACTAGAAAAACAAAATATTACATTTGCTGTTTTAGTCCCCTCTTTACTCGGATACTTAAGGCCTTATTTTTCAGAAATTTCATTAAAAAATTTAAAAAATTGTATCATAACTGCGGAATCATGTTCGATCGATTTAGCTTTAGAATGGATGAAATGCGTACCAAATTGTAATGTATTTAATTATTATGGACCTACAGAAGTTACAATTTACTGTTCATATTATAAATTAAAAAAGAAAAAAAACATTTCTCAAAATGGATTACTATCAATAGGTAAGTTATTTAAAAAGCTAAAAAAAATTATTATTGACAAGAATGGTAATATTTTACCAAATAATAAAAAAGGTGAACTCTGTATAAGTGGCGATCAAGTTTCTTCAGGTTATTGGAATAATCCAAAAAAAAATAATTCCTCTTTTTTTACTTTAAAATATGAAAATATTGATCGAAGGTTTTATAAAACGGGTGATATATGCTCAATTACGAAAGATGACAACATACTTATTCATGGTAGACTTGACTCTCAAATAAAAATTGATGGATTCAGAATCGAAATAGGAGAAATTGAATTTATTAGCAGAAAATATTTGAAAAACGTAAATGTTGTTATAATTCCAAATAAAATAAAGGACAATTATAAACTAATTGCATTTATTGAATCAAAAAAAATTAATACAAATTTGTATAAAAATTATTTACGTTTAAAATTACCAACATATATGATTCCATCAAAAATTATTTTATTAGATAAATTCCCTCTTAACTCAAATGATAAAATTGATAAGATAGTGTTAAAAAGAATGATTAATGATTGAAAAATTAGAAATAAAAAAAGCCTCAAAAAAAGATATTGATTTTATAATTGAATCTATAATAGCTGCTGAAAAAAATAATACTGAAATTTTAAGTTACTCTAAAATTTTTAACTTGAAAATTTCAAAGGTAAAAGAAATTTTAAAACAAACTTTACTTTTTAATGTTGATGGATGCGAACTATCAATTAGTAGCTATTTAATTGGATTCATTAAAAATAAACCCGTAGCTTCTGTGGGTGCATGGGTTGAAGGAAAAACTGGATTACCTTCTTCAACTATAAAAGGAAATCTTCTTTTTAAATCTATGCCAACTGATTCAATTAAGTATGCTAAAAGTATTTTTAATATTACATCAAAATTGTATACCCAATATATTCTTAATTCCTTTTGTATAGGTATAGTTTATATCAAAAAAAACTACAGAGGTTATGGGATATTTAAAAAAATTTTAGAAATTCACATTAATAATATTAATAAAGGAGAAAGAAAAATGAATACATATGTTCATGTGTTTTCTAATAATATTTCTGCAATAAAAACATATGAAAAGAACGGTTTTGTCGTGATAAAAGAGATAAAATCAGATGATAATGAAATCAAAAAGTATTTACCATTTAATAAAAAACAAATCTTAATTAAAAAAACTGATGATTAAAAAAAATGTTATTTTAATACTGACAGATATTTTTAAGGAAATTTTCAATAATGAGGATATTGTCTTAGATATTAAAATGACTGCCAAAGATATTGACAATTGGGACTCATTAACTCATATGCTACTTATCGCTAAAATTGAGGAAAAATTTTCGATAAAATTCAAATTAAAAGAATTGAGTAATCTGGATAATGTTGGTAATTTGGTTGAGATAATCAATGAAAAAATTTAAATAATGGTTTTTACCTCATTTGAGTTTATAATTTTCTTTTTATCTCTATCAATATTTTACTTTAGTATTTCTATAAAATACAGATGGAAATTACTGTTAATTTATAGCTTATTTTTTTATGGTTTAATTAAGCCTATTTTTATTTTAATATTATTATTTATATCCATAATTATATATCTAGGCTCAATATTATTTGAAAAAATAAATTACGAAAAATATAAGTTTTATAGTTTTATTATAATTCTATTAATTACTATAGCTCCACTATTATTTTTTAAATATTTTAATTTAATAAACCAATACATACTTACATTTTTTGAAAGACCCCCTTCAAAAAATATTTTAAGTAATTCATGGTTAATATTACCAATTGGGATTTCATATTATACATTTATGGCTGTTGGTTATATAACTGATGTTTATAATGAAAAAATAAAAGCTGAAAAAAATTTATTTATGGTGATGTTATTCATTTCATTTTTTCCTTTAGTAATGTCAGGTCCAATTGAGAGAGCAGAAAAAATGTTTGATCAATTTAGAAATAACTTATTTTTTGACCATAAAAAAGTCATTTATGGGTTTCAAATGATCTTGTGGGGAATGTTTTTAAAACTGGTTTTAGCTGATAATTTATCTTTATTTTTAAATCCTATTTTTGAAAATATTAATTATAGTAGTGGTAAAACAATCTTATTAGCAATATCGCTGTATCCTTTTCAAATTTATGGAGATTTAGGGGGATACTCTCTGTTAGCAATTGGTTTTTCAAGTATTTTAGGTGTTCATATTAGGATTAATTTTAAAAGACCTTTTTTTTCCACTTCTATGTCAAATTTTTGGAGAAGATGGCATATATCTTTGATAAGTTGGATAACAGATTATATTTATACACCCATAACTTTTTTTCTAAGAAAAAATGGATTGTTTGGAATCATCTTATCACTTCTTCTTACATTCCTAATTGCTGGTTTATGGCATGATGCAACTATCCCGTTCGTTATTTGGGGTTTAATTCAAGGTATTGTTTTAAGCTTCGAAGCAATAACAAAATCAAGTAGATTAAAAATATTTAATAAAAATTCTTTAAATAATAATATTTTTTTCAAAGTATGTTGCTCAATATTTGTTTACTTTATCTTTTCGTTTTCATTAATTTTTGGAGGTCCTTTTGAATCACTAAATGAATGTTTATTTGTTATTGAAAAAATTTTTTTTAATAATGATTCTTTTTCGTATGATAAAACAGAATTATTAAAATTGATTATTTTAATTTTAATAGTATTATTTTTAGAATTTAAACAAGAGTATTATCCAGAAAAATTAAAACTTTTTAGAAATAAAAATATCCTAATCAGATGGATCTCTTACTTATCAATTATACTCTTTATTGTTTTACTTGGTGTTTTTAGCAATGATAACTTTATATACTTTCAATTTTGAAAATAAATTCTAAATTTTTTAAAAAACTCTTTTTTTTTACTTTGATATCTTTTATTTCAATTGAGTACTCAATTCGGATATTTAAATTAACAAATGATATTCCTCAAAGAGAAATTGATGAAAATGGTTTGCAAACATATGTGGTTAACCAAACTGGATATTTTAATAATAATTTATGGAAAGTTAATGAATATGGATTTATTGGTTTAAAAGATGTCAATCATGATAATCAAATTTTAATAATTGGTGATTCAATGATAGAAAACATTATGAATCCTATTGAGTGTAATTTGGGTTACTATATAAAAAATCAAATGAAAGAAAAATATGGGGTTTTTGAAATTGGTAGATCAGGAATGACACTTATTGAGGCAATGGAATTTAAAAAAAAATATGAGACAATTATTAAACCAAAAAAAATAATTGTATTTATAAATGAAAATGATGTAGAAGAATCAATATCAGAAATTTCAAGACTTAGTGACAGACTTCAAATTAGTATTAACAGTGGAGATTTAGAAAAAGTAAAAATCAAGTATCCCGTTTTAAAAAAAATTTTATACAATATTAAGACTATTTACTACTTATATATCAAAGGTTATTTTAGTGTAAATTTTTTAAATTTTCAAACTAATAAAAAAGTTATGGAAACCAATTATGGAAAGTTAGAAAAGTTCTTTACAATACTTAAATTAAATTATGATCTTGAAAAAGTTACATTCTTGATCAATTCTAATGATCCAAATATTGAATTAATTGAGAGTGCACTCAAAAAAAATAAACTAATTAAATTTAAAACATTAGAAAATTGGTTTGTAAAAGGAGATGGTCATTGGAACTGTTTAGGCCATAAAAATATATCAAATCTGATTGTTGAAAGACTCAACAATATTTACATAAATTAAAACATACGATATATTTCATGAATATTGTAAAAGTAGCTCTCAAGTGAAAATTTTTTTTTAACGGTTTGATTTAAATTTTTAGATAACTTTAGTCTTAATTTATCATCATTTTTAAGTTTATTAATTGCCTTAATTAAATCTTTTTGATCAATTTCTTTAGGCTTAACAAGTTCCTTAGTTTCAAAATTTACAACATAATCGGGAAAGGGTACCGCTTTTTTTTGTCTACTCTTAAATGTAATTTTGTTTTTAGGATTTAATAAAATACCATTTTTATTGTCAGTAATTATTTCTGGAATACCATCAACCTTAGATGCAATAACAGGTTTTGAACAAAAACCAGATTCGATGATAACATTACCTAATGGTTCTCTTATGGAAGGAACAACAATTACATCCATTTTTGAAATAAATTCTATGGGGTTAGACCTTCCTGTAAAATTTATGTTTTCGTAGCCATTAGCTCTGATTTTAAGATCATTTTCAAGAACGCCATCTCCAGCTATAAAAAATTTAATCTCCCTCATTTTTTTTGCCACATCAATTAAAATATGAACACCTTTAGGTGTATCTAATCTACCTATAAATCCTACACAAAAATCATCAGAGTATTTTTTAAAATTACCGTTTTTAAAACTTTCACTTAGAACACCATTATAAATTACTTTAATCTTATTTTTATCAACTTTAAATCTCTTAGTTAAAATAATTTTTGAAGCTTCTGAATTAGCAACTATTACATCGGCATACTCTGCGTTTTTTCTTATTATTTTGATATCTTTTTTTGATGCATTCCAAGATGTCCCTCTTTCATGATAAATAATATTACTGCATCTTAAAAACTTCAATAAGTAGTATATTCTCTTACTCGATAAATTATTGTAAAAATGTATAATATAATTTTTGGAAATTAAAAAAAATAAGAATTTAATCATTTCATACAACGATTTACTAAAATTAGTATAGTATTTCTTTATTTGGATATAATAAGTGTCAACTTCATGCATTCCATAAATCTTATGATTAAATTCACTTTTATTTTTTAATAAATTAAATAATGAAATAAATGAAGACTGTATCCCTCCAACTGCAGCAAATGTAACTTGGTGTATTATGGTTTTAGATTTCATACTTTTTTAGTTTACCAAGAACCCCAATATATTTATTCTTAAATTTAAAAATTTTGTAATCTAAACTTGAGCTTTGACAAATTTCATAAAAAAATTTGTCATCTTGAATATCATCAAAAATTAAAATTGATTTATTAGATATTTTTTTCTTTATTAACTTGTAGACATTTATTTTACCTTCGTATGTTTTGTCAGAATCATAATGAAAAATATCAATATGCTTTATATTTGATATCAGTTTTGGTATATTAATCTCGTCTCCTTCAATTTTTAATTCCCAATTAGGAAATTTTTTCTTGTCAACTAAAATTCCAATGTAGTTTTCTGGATTTTTAATTCTAAAATAAGGAAAATCACTACTGTAAAGTTTACCATATTTATTTTTTTTCAAGGCTTTTAAAATTGACAAAGATGAAAATCCTGCGGCAACTCCAGTCTCCAAAATAACTTTGGGTTTATAATATCTTACAAAAAAATATAATAATATATCGTTAGCTCCCCCACCTAATTTGACTTTAATATTTTTCAATCTGGTATTGGCATAATCATTAAGTTTTAAACTTTCATTTTTAGTTTCAATAAATAGTTTATGATCAATGTTTTTCAAAAATTTCCCTATAGAAGATTTATTTGAATCTAACCAATTTTCATATTGATTTTTATCAAACTTGTTTTTTGAAAATCTTCTAATTATTTTTTTTAACATAACTACTGATCTTCCTTTTTTAAAAACTTGATTAAGAATATTTATAATTATATTCATGTTGAATTTTTTCTCAAAAGATAAAAAAGGTGATACGGGAAAAATTCATTATGAAAAGACTTTTCTATTTTCATGTCTAATGAACTTATTATTTTTTTAAAATCCCTTTTTGTAAAATTTTTATCTCCAACCTCCCACCAGTGTGGATTATATTTGTCACTTCTTTTTTTATAATCCTCTACTGGTCTTATTTTTTTGAATAGCCTTCCCCAACTTAAATTCAATTGCTTATTGAAGTACCCAAATTTTGAAGGAAATAAATTTAAATTAATGTTAAGTGAAATATATCTTCCACTATATGGAACTGATACATAAACATATTTATTTGACAAATTCTTCATTTTTTTTAAACTAGATTTAACCGATTCTATAGGATTATGCTCTAAAACTTGAAAAGCACACACAATGTCATATTTTTTTTTGTCACTGTAATTCAAAATTGTAGATACATGGTCAGGGAAAAAAAGTTCATCATTAAAATCAACACCTACATGTTTAATTTTAAAATGTTTAACTATAGCTGAAGTACAACCCCTTCCAATACCAAATTCTAACATCGAATTAATGTCTGGATTTATAATTGCCTCTCTTGCTTGATAAAAAATAGATATAAATTGATTTTTTCTGCCTAATGTAAAATCGTTCGAATAATATTTGTACCATTTTGAACATTTGTCTTTGAAATCTTTTTTCATTTTCCTTTAACTATTTTATTTAAAATATTTATTATACTCTCCTTCTATTAACCTTGAAATCGCGAAAGCTTTAATGCATTTTGGTCTTGCTCCTACAAATGTTAAAATTTTCTTTTTCATTTTAAGTTTCAATAATTTTTACAAAATCATTTTTATCTAATCTATAAGTTGAATTATCATATTTATCAATTGCAATATTATTATTAAAATTTAGGGTATTTCCTGCCTTAGATACCCAGCCCACTCTCTTTGCTGGTATTCCAACCATAAGAGCATATGGTTTAACATTTTTTGTTACGACAGCTCCACTACCAATTAGTGAATATTCTCCAATAGTTATTCCACATAATATTGTGGCATTTGCACCAATTGTGCAACCTTTTTTTAAAAGAGTTTTTTTAAACTCATTTTTTCTGTTAATAAATGATCTGGGATTTGTTATGTTAGTAAAAACCATTGATGGTCCCAGAAAAACATCATCTTCACATTTAACTCCATCATAGATTGATACATTGTTTTGTACCTTAACATTATTTCCTAAAATCACATTGGGACCCACAACACAGTTTTGGCCTAGAGAACAATTTTTTCCAATTACTGAATCTTTCATTATGTGACAAAAATGCCAAATTTTTGATTTATCACCAATAGATGCATTTTTGTCTACGTATGAAGATTCGTGGATGAAATATTTTTTCATATTTTAATTGATTTTTTTAATATAAGAATGACTGTTTTTCAAGTTATCTGAAATTTTTTGATTTCTTATTAATGACACAGTTTTTATAGACTCATATGAATCAATGAGTCCAAAACCCTCACCTTTAAGTATTTTCTCATAACTATGTAGATGAAGGTTCTTAAAGCCTGAAGAAAACTCAATTTCCTTATCTTGAGCTCTTAAACTTCTGAAAGTTTTAACTCCTTCTTTTTTTAAATTTTCCGGAATATATTTCTCATTAATACTTAAAAACCACCTAACATTTGCATTTTTAAAATGCAAAATTCCAGCATGAGTATCTAATTTTTTTAAATGAACTTTACTTTCTTTTAAGGGACCAAATATCCAATTAAGCATATCAAAAAAATGAATACCAATATTTGATGAAATACCACCACTTTTTGCATCGTCTCCTTTCCAACTAATAAAGTACCATTTCCCTCTAGAAGTGATATAAGTTAGATCAATTTCAAAAATTTTTTTTGGATTTTTAATTAAATCATTTAATACTTTTTTTTTGAACTTTATAACTGCCGGGTGAAGTCTTAATTGAAGAATAGTATTTACTTTTTTTCCGGTTTCTTTTTCAACTAAAATTAGTTGCTCAACATTATGAGGATTTAAAACCAAAGGTTTTTCGCAAATTATATCACAATTATTTTTTAATCCAAATCTGATATGTGAATCATGTAAATAATTAGGTGAGGCTATAGATAAAAAATCTATCTTTTCACCTGAGTACCTTAGCTTGTTTATATATCTTTCAAACCTTTCAAACTCCTTAAAATAAGACGCATTTGGGAAATACTTATCTAAAACACCAATTCCGTCATATGGATCAAATGCTGCAACTAAATTATTCTTAGTTTTATTTATAGCTTCCATATGTCTTGGTGCAATATATCCTGAAGCTCCTATTAAAGCAAAGTTTTTCATTTTATAAATTTATTATTAGTTTAAATTAAAATTTTTAAGATAATTTTTTGATATCCATGAAATTGCATTTCTTGGTCTCTTGAAAATATCTTTTAATATTTCCTTGTAACTAGTCGAACATATAATTAATGTTGGATCTATCCAATATCTAAATACTGAAGTATCAAATTGATGCCATAATTTTTTTCCGACAGGTCCAATTAATCCAAAAGGTAATTTGAAAATAAATCTTAAAGGAATAACCCATTTTGGACTTATTTTGTAATTATTTGTAGGTAAACTATTATCCCATACACCCCCAAAATTGTTTCTTTTTAACATATCTAAATACATCATTTGTTTATATTTATATTTAGATGGTACTTTTTTCCAAAAAAATAAATATTCATCGTCCCATAATGGTAATTTCCAATCATAATGATAAAATTCATAGACTCTTTGACCTGAAACAACGTATTTTGACTGTCTGTCAATAAACTCAGAATACTCATAAAAAAGGTGTGCATTTTCTACATTTAAATTATTACAATGTTGTGTAATTGAATTCCATAATTGATTTTTGATTTCTTTAATATTTTTTTTTGTTTTCATATAACCCCATAATGAGAAATGTTTATCAATTAACTTATCCAAAATTAAATCTCTAAGAATTTGATTTTTTTTAAACTTTGACAGATTTTTATATAGCTTATTGATATGGCCTCCTGACAAAAAATCACCTGAATTTCCATTAACAAAAACACAATCTTTGTCAATGAATTTATTTTCTTGTAAAAATTTAAAGGTTGAAATACTCTGAATAAAAGGTATTGCTGTATGATTTTCAGAAAACTTCAAAAAATCTTTATAATCATTTGAATTATAAAATTTTCTTTCACTATTATGAGTTAAAGGCACAAAAATCCATTCGTAATTTAGTTTTTTTGCTATAGATTTTGAAACTTTTGATTCAAAATTCCCTTTTTGACCATAAGAATAACATTTTACGTTTTTTGCTCCTAGATGAAATAAAATTGAAACAACTAACCTTGAATCGTTTCCAGCGCTTAATGGAACTATAATTTGACGACTACCGACTTGTCTTAATAATCTTTTAAAAATTAATAAAGTAATATCAGTAAGCTCCTTCAATAAAGAGTCATACTTTTTTTTACTTAATTTACCAAAATATGAAAAATAAGTGTTCTTAATAATTGTGTCATTTTCAATTAAAATATATTCACCAGCAATAGGTGTAATTAAATTTGAATAAATTGATTTCGATCCAATAGTAAAACCCCCCATTGATATTTCTCTTATGGAATCTTTGTTGATTTTTTTAATAAAATGTTTACTTTTTACTAATGAATGTGACAAATCGCTTACATGTATATCTCCGTCAATTTTTGACAAATGAATTGGCGTGCTTCTAATTCTATCTATTGCTATCAAGCAATAATTTTTATTAATAAAAATAAATGCAAAATGACCGTCTAGCGTTTTCAAAAAATTTTTAATTTTTGATTTTTTAATTTTATTTAGATTATTAAGAACCTGACTTATTTTGTGCGAATTAAAAGATCCTTTTATCCATAACTTACAATTTGAAATTTTGTAAAATTGCCAAAATTTACTCTTATTTATTTTAATTTTAATTTCCATCAATTAAATTTAATATTAGTTTAGATCCTATTGATCCTGCATACTTTTTTGACGATAGAAAATATTTATCATCATAATTTTTTCTGTGAATCTCTTTCTCATTCCATTTTCTTAAAATATCTTCATAAGGAAGATTTAAAAAATCAGTTAATTGCTTTTTCCAGCCTACTTTGTCATAATTAAAAAAGAAAAAGGAATCTTTAAATGCTTTTTTCACGTTTTCGTTTTCTAATGGTTCGTAAAAATCCGAATCTAAAAAAATTAAAGGTACATTAGCTCCAATACACCACTCAAGGGTACTTTCTGAGGACTGAGTTATTATAATATCAGCTATTGACCTTACATATCTGAAGTCTTCCTCTCCTTTAAAAATTTTTATATTTTCAAATTTTTTAATGTAATTATTTAAAATCTCATTTTTATCCTTTAAATATTGCATAGTTGGGTAGGATTTGTAAATGACATTTTTATTAATTTTACCAAGTGTTGAAAGTAAGGACAACTCATCATTAAATATTTCTGGATTTGTTTTTGTATAAGGAAAATATTTGCCCGGATTTAGCTCAATATTATGAGAAATATAAATTACATTTATTCCAGTTAAATTAAACTTCTTTTTCAATACAAATTTTTTAAAAGATTTATATTTCAATATTTTGGGAAATTGCGGTGCTCCAACTACATCAAGTTTTAAGTTAGAGTTTTTATTTTTTTTATGTGTTATTTTGGAAGCTTTTGAATAACAAAAGAGTCTATTTGATGTAAGTGATTCATTTGCAAAAAAATATTGTAGTGAATCCCTAGAATTACCTACAGTTAAACCGTGCTCGGCTGAAATTACCTCAATACCATTATATGACAAAGCATCATAAGTTGATTTTCCAAAAAGACCAAAAAGTCCGTTAGATAAGCATAAATTAAAATTTATTTGTTTCTTATAATCGTAAATTTTTTTTCTCATTAAATCTTTTTTTGAAAACAAATCAATAATATTTGAATTTATTATATCCGATAAAACACAGGTATAGGCAGTGTATACTTTAGTATTGTTAAAAAATTTATACTTTAACTTATCCAATTCCTTTTTTACAATTTTATAAACAGTTTCATATTTACCATAAGTATAACTATCGCTTAGCAAATTATCATATGTAGTTCTCAACTCATTTTTTACTGGTAAAGTTCCAATACCACATCTAAATAATTCAAATTCAATTTCTCTTGTTATATAGTTTTGACCTATCTTGAGTATCTTCTTTTTAGAATTAAATTTTAAATTTCTCTTAAGTATCTCATAAGCTAAAATTTTGTAATTAAAATTTAATAAGTTTAAAAATTTTGATTTTGAGCTCGGATCATTTTTATAATAAATATTGGCTTTCCCTCTATTAATAATTTTAAAAGGATGTCCAATTTTTCTGACAATTAATTCATATAAATTTATAAATCTATAATAAAAATCTTTTGATAACTCTTCATCATATATTTCAACTATAATTTTATTTGATTTCTTTCTTGAGATTATCTTATCGATAATAATGGCTTTAGTTAGTAAATTAAATGCAACTAAGTGTGGTTCAATAACAACGAAATATTTAGAGGCATAATTAAATTTTTTTTTAAAAAATATTTTATCTATTTTTTTATTAATTTCTACTATGCATTTTTCGAAATCAATATATATTTTTTCGTATTCATTACTTGATAATAAATTGTCAATATAATTTGTACTTTTTGTAAAAGGAATATATGTAGATTCCTGAAATAATTTCATAAAGCCATTAAATTAAGTTTTTTTATAATGAGCATGTTTTAACCTTTCTCCTCTTTTAATATCAATTATGGCTTTTTTGCCAAGAATTTTAATTAAATATTTTGGATGCAAACCATATCCCGGTCTGATTGATTTTATGTTTTTTTCAGTAAATAATTCACCCTTCTTAATATCATTTACTACATATAATGATCTTGAAAAAGCCTTTCCTTTAATTTGTTTATCTGTTAAATTATAATCAATTCTACCTAAAGAAGTTTCAGCTTCTCTAACACATTTCACCATTTTCTTAAACTCATTTTTATCTAGAGAAAAACTTGAGTCAGGCGTTTCAATTGATTTATCTAACATGAAGTGTTTTTCAATAATTTTTGCACCTAAACTGGTAGCAACTATTGGGCAATTTATTCCCAAAGTGTGATCTGATAGCCCAATTATAACCTCAAATTTGTCTTTTAAATCACTTATCATAGATAAATTTGCTTCCTCTATTGGTGCTGGATAAGCTGAAGTACATTTTAATAATGCAATTTGATTATTATTCTGTTCCCTAATTGTTTTAAGAGCTAATTCAATATCATTAAAATCTGCGATTCCTGTTGATAATATAATTGGTTTACCAGTAGATGCAATATATTTAATTAATGGAATATCTGTAATTTCAAAGGAAGCTATTTTATAAATGGGATTGTTTAGTTTTTCTAAAAAATCAACTGCAGTATGATCAAAAGGAGAAGAAAAACATATAAGACCCTCTTCATTTGCAACATGATATAGCTGTTTGTGCCATTTCCATGGAGTGTGAGCTTTTTCATATAATTTATAATAATTTTGACCATCCCAAATTGAGCCAGCACTAATTATAAAATCTTTTTTCTTTGAGTCAATCGTTATTGTGTCTGCGGTGTATGTTTGTAATTTTATTGCATCAGCCCCAGCCTTTTTTGCTGCTTTTATAGTTTCAATTGCGATCTTTAATGATCCTGCGTGATTTGCTGAAAGTTCAGCGACAATAAATACTTTTTTTGTTATTTCGTCTAATTTTATCATGGGTTTAATCCTTTGATTAACACAAAAGCTTCAGCATATTTTTTATTGATTAATGTTCCATTATACTTTGCCAAATTTATTAGGGCCTCTTTCGATCTTGGATGAGGATATTCTCTTTTTTCAAATATATATTTATCCATTGCTTTAACTTTTGCGTTTATGTTTTCTATATCTAGATGAAAAAAATAATTTGGAAAAAAACTATTATTATGAGAGAGTTGCCATTCAGTACTTGATGGAGTTTGAAATGAAAATATGTATTTTAAATTTTCACAATTAATATTTACAGGTCTAGTAGCTGTAATTACAGATTGAAAAACAATTCTGTGATCAATATTTAAATCACCTCCATGATGAGTAAATATTATATTTGGTTCATAAGATTCAATTTCTTTTTCTACAATTTTAATAACATCTAATATAGGAATAGAATCAAATTTGTTGTCCGGTAAATCATGCACTACCAAATCATCATATCCAATTATTTTTTTTGATTCATTAATACAATTCAAATGACTTTGAATTTCTTTTGAAATATTTTTTTTATCATTTAACTCATATCTGGATGCAATCCCTTTTGACATTATAACAACCTTAATTGAATTTTTGAATTTTTTCAAATAATTTAACGTACCTCCAAGACCAAGGATTTCATCATCAGGATGAGCTGCTATAACTAAAATTTTATTTCTATTTATTTTTATCATGATTAATTTTTTTCAGCAATAATTAACATTACTTCTTTAGTATTTATAAAACTTGTTTTGGTTTTAAAAAAAATTTTTAGTTTGTTAATAAGTTCTTTTTTATAGTATTTATCGTAGAAAGTAGAATTTTCCCAATAACTAATAAAATCGTTGATGTTTTTCCACTCAATTTTATTAGTTGTCTTAAAAATTCTTGTTTTATAATATTTTCTTGATAAATAGTTTATCACCTTATCATACATAAAATCTGTACAAGTGAATTTTATTTTTTTGTCTATTTTTAATCCTGTTGATTCAATCATATCAAAAATTTCTTTGTTATTATTTCCGTGAGGACCCATTACAATAAACTGGCCTTTTTGATTAATGCTATTTTTAATTTTTTTTAACACTTCATCAATATCTTTTGAATAATACAATCCATACGATACAAAAATTACATCATACTTTTTTTTGTTTTTTAAAAAAAATTCGTCTATGCCAATATTAAATGTTGAAATTTTACTTTTATCGAAATATGATGAATTTTTAATGTGATTTAAAGACTCTTGAGATATATCCACCAAATCAATATGGCTATTAACATAGTGTTTTATTAAATATTCAGACTGTTTACCTGTTCCACAACACAACTCTAAAATATTTAAAGGCCTTGTGTCTTTTGATATTAATTTGAATGCCCATTTATTAATATCAATTCTTTGGTTTTTTTCGTTGTGTTCAATTCTTTTTTTTAAAGAAAATGAATTTATTGCTTTATCTCTCATAGTTCTAACTGTAAATTTTAATTATAAACTTTTTACCTTTATAATAAAAAAAAGCAGGGTATCTTTCATTATCAACAACTCTTAGAAGATTAAAATTTTTTTTTATTGATTTTTCAATATCTAGCTCACTGTCCATGGGCAATCTTTTTTTATAATATGTACCTTTACCTATCATATGTTTTTTTTCTATTTTAGGATGCCTTTTTAAAAATTCTTTAATTAAACTAAAGGTGATTTCTGCTTGTTTTTTTCTTATCTCATTAACTAATTCGTTGCCCTTAAAAGATATTTTTTGTTTTAAATAATAAGGTCCTTTATCAACCGTTTCACTTGCTTCAAATAATGTTACCACAACTTCATTTTTACCCTCTAAAATTTGATGAGTTAATGGAGACCAACCTCTGCCTAATGGTAAATCACTTTCATGAACAACAATATTAAATTTATTAAGATTTAGTTTTTTAAAAATATTTTCACAAGATAATAGTATTAATAAATCACCACTTAAAACCTTTTTGTGATCATTTATTAAGCTACAAAAGTATCCACATCCTTTTAATTCTTGAACAAAATCTTTTGCATAATTATTCATCCATGATTTACTGTTATCAATTAAAATTTGGATTTTTTTAATCATAACTTTTTATTTTTGAGTGTATTAATACATCAATAAAATTATCATTGTAAAAATGATGATCTTTTAATCTTGCTTCCTCATAAAAATTATTATCCGATAAAACCTTATACAAATTGGGTCTCAGATTAAATGAGTACACATACAATTTTTTAAAATTTAAATTTTTAAATGCCAATTCTTCAATCATAAATATAAAGTTTGTCCAATATATCTCGAAATAAGGTTTTTCCTCTTCAGTATTCATTAAAAAGGAAATTTCAGCATTTTTACTATTCCAGTCAATGTGAACTAGGCCTCCATATCCTTTAATTATGTCATTTTTAAAAAAAGAAAATAATAATTGATTAGGATATTTAATATTAAATTGAGGATTAATTATTTCATTAAAATATTTAATTTGTTGACTTTTTGTAATTTCTTTTGATTGTCTTAAATGGTAAATTTGCTCATTTCTCCATTTCATAATTTTAAACTTATCTTCATCTCTAATTGGCACAATTGAAAATGGTTCAGAGTAAAATTTTTGTTTATTAATTGATATATATTTTCTCATTATCATACTCTAACTTGTATATTATTTTTTTTCATTAAGTTCTTAATATCATTAGGTGTATATTGAGTAAAATGAAAAATACTTGATGCTCCAATTGCACCATAAAAATTTGAATTTATTAATTGAATGAAATGATCAGGATTGCCTGCCCCTCCAACTGCAATAATTGGTTTTTGAGTTAATAAACTTGAATACTCTAAAAGTTTTATATCATATCCTTTCATACAACCGTCATGACTCACACAATTTATAACGTACTCACCTACATCGCATTTGTTCATTTCACAAATAAAATCTTCCATAACCAAATTATTATTTTTTGAACCTTGTATGAAATATTTTTTTTTATCAATCTGAACATCTACGGAAATAGAAATACATTGGCTGCCAAAATAATTAACTGCATCTCTGATAAAGTTAATATCATTTAAAGCTTTGGTTTTTATTAAAACTTTGTCAGCTCCAATTTTTAAAAGATTTGATATGTCTTCAAATGAAGATATTCCACCACCAATTGTTACTGGCATAAAACACTCTTCAATAACGTTTTCAACAAGATTTAAATTAATTTTTCTTTTCATTTTTGAGGCCATAATATCAATAAAAACTAATTCGTCTACATTTCTAGAGTTAAATACTCTAGCAGACTGAATTGGATTTCCAACAGTTCTGGGCAATTTAAATTGTTTAGTTTTAACTAGACTTAATCCGTTAAAAGTTAATATAGGAATAACTCTAACCTTAAGCATTCTGAAAAAAATTTTTTAACAGTGTTAAACCAGATTCCTGACTTTTCTCAGGGTGAAACTGAGTTGCATATATATTCTTTTTACGAACTGAGGCAACCATTTTTTGTCCATAATTAAAATAGCTTTCAATAACCTTTTTATTTTTTGGAATTACATGGAAACTATGAATAAAATAAAAATTACAATTAATATTATCTTCCTTGAAATTACCATTAAAACATATATTATTCCATCCTAAGTGAGGTATTCTTAAATTATTGGATTTAATTTTTTTTACTTCTCCCTTAATCCATCCTAAACCCCTGGTAGGTTCAGGTTCATACCCTTTTTCAAAAATTAATTGCATCCCCAAACAGATTCCTAAAAATTTTTTTTTATTATCAATAACCTCTTTTTTCAAAATCAAATCCAACTTTTTTTCTTTTAAATTTTTCATTCCTTGTGCATATGAACCTACACCAGGTAACAATATTGAGGAAGATTTATTAATTGTATATACATTATTTGTAATTGTGTTTTTAATACCCAAATAATTTAAAGATTTTTGAACTGAAGCTAAATTCCCTAACCCGTAATCTATTATTGCTACCATTATTATTTAATATTAAATGTTGGGATTAAATTAAAATTATTGTCTCTTTTATAATTTCCATTTTTATCTTTTTCAAATAAAATTGGATTGGTAAACGAATCAATTATTCTATCAATTTCTGATTTTGACATCCCAGAATATTCAATAAATGATTTTATCCCGTAGTGAGGATATTTACCATCAAATTGTTTTACGATTTTTAGAGCTTCTCCCCTTGTCATTCTGTTGTTTCTAATATCAATACAAACATGGTCAGTTGCTCTGCCAAACCCATATTTAACATACTTTAGATAATCATGTAAACTAACTAACTTTTCATCCAGATTTTCGTAGTTTGTGTAGGTACCTTCTAATGGCCCGTCCTCTTTTACATTAAAACCAACTTTTTTAACTATCTCAAGTTGCTTTCTGGCATCCCAGAAGAAATATGAACCAAGAAATATTCCTGTTACTCCAACTTTTCTTATTTCCTCGTCACTAGGATAAAAATAAGGGGTGAGATCTTTCTTTGATATCCCATTAACACCAATCATATCATCAATTCTATTTCCTAGTAAACCTCCAAATTCCTCTAGCCAATTTCTATCTAAAATTCTACTTTGAACTGATCTCAAATCTGGACCTCCATATTCCATTTGTGAATTTTCTCCCCATATAATTAAAGGTATATTCATCTTAACAGCTATCATAACAGGAATTGTAAAAATCCCTATGTGATTAGGCCACATTTCATCTCCAATTCTTTTGAAAGACTCTATTACCATACTTCGATAAACATTATAGTTTTTTTTAAAGTGAATTAAATCAATTCCTAATTTTGAAATATTATCGAGATTTTTAGAACCTATTTCTGTAACATAGGTCGTTTCAAAACAGACGCATAGTGGATTCATTCCACATATTTCCTTCATAAAATATGCTTGATATGTACTGTCTTTTCCTCCACTAACTGGAATTAAACAGTCATACCCTATTCCATCTTTTTTATAATGATTAACAATTTTAAAAAATTCTTTCTCTCTCTTTTTCCAATCAATATTTTTATCTTTATTAATTGCAGTCTGACATGCACTACACAAGCCTTCTTCATTAAATGACAAATCAGGTTTTGTCTCTGGAAATAAACAATTAATACAATGCTTTAATACCATTTTAATTTTTTTTTAATAAAAACCAATTCATATCATCTTGAGGATAATTATTATCTTTAGAGTAACAAAATCCATAATCCATTAACTCTAAATCAGGGTAATAACTCATTAATTCACCTGCAAAATCTCTTTTAAATAATTTGTTTTGATGACCTCTGTACTTTATCGAAATTGGACTAGGGTTAAAATACTCAAAAACTAAAATGTATTTCCTGCTGTATTTATATAACTTTTCGTAAACATTTTTTAATTTGTTTGGATTAATATGAATTAATACACCCTTTGTAAAAGTTAAATCAAATTTTTCTTCTGACTCAAAATCAAAAATTGATTTATTAAACACATTATTATTTCCAATAAGTTTTGATAGTTCTAAACAAGCTTTTTTATTAATTTCTATTGCTTTAAGTGAAATTTTTGGATATAACAATTTGATTGCTTTTAAATTCATACCAATGTTTGAACCAAACTCTAAACATGAATTTAATTTCCTAGTTTGCGATAAAATTTTTGAAAAAAAGTTTAGATTTGAAGCAAGTAATTTCCCGCCCTTATTTCTTTCAATATATTCGTCTCCGAAAACCCCTGCCCAGAATTCTTCTTGATCTGTTGTGAAATTCATTTTTTATTTTTTTTATATTTTACTTCTGCCTTTTGCCAATCATCTATATTATCAATGTCTTGAAAATTTTCATTTGAAACTAACCAGTAACCGGTATTATTCATGATAAGTGATTTTTTTTTTAAAATTTTATCAGTTTTAAACCAATAAAACTGACCTGAATCATAATAGGCTTTGTCTAAATCTTGTGTTCTACTTTTCTCAAAATCTTTAAAAACGTAAGATAATTTTCCTTCATCAGATATCTTCAGTGCTCTTTGTATTGGATGTGAATATTTAATAATTGGTATTAAAGAATCAAAATTTCCATTTAAAAACTTATCAAAACTGATATTTAGATCTTTTTGGGTAACCAACGCTGCAGTTGGATAAATGCATAAGCCCATATTAAAAAACTCGTTTTGTTTTAAATAAGTTTCTAAAACCTCTATCAATACATCTACAGTTGTTGCATAATCGTTAGAATTTTTTTTACTTCTTAAAAAAGGGACTTTAGCGCCATAACTAAGTGAAATTTTGGCAATTTCTTCATCGTCAGTTGAAACAATTACTTCATCAAATAAATCTGACTTAATTACTATTTTAATTACATATGAAATAATGGGTTTTTCCATAAATAGTTTTATATTTTTATTTGGAATTCTTTTACTTCCTGATCTAGCCGGTATAATTGCTATTTTTTTCAACTCAAAAAATTTTTAATTTCCTTAATAATAAAATCTTGTTCTTTATCCTTTAATGATGGATACAAAGGCAGACTAAGACACCTACTGTAATATTTTTCTGAATTTATAAAAGTTTGTTTACCATATAATCTTTCATAAAATGGTTGCTTATGAATTGGTATGTAGTGTACTTGGGTATTAATTCCCCTTTTCTTTAAATATTCATATAAACCTTTCCTATTTTCTAACTGAATTACATATAAATGAAATGCATGTTTATTTTCTGAATCAATACGAGGGGTTTTTAAATCAAGATTTTTAAGTGCATTATTATAATTATTTGCTAACTCTATTCTTCTTTCGAGTTTTTTTTCTGCTCTATTTAATTGCGAAATTCCAAGAGCACACAAAATATCTGGCATTCTATAGTTGTAACCCAAATCATTCATTTCATAATACCACCCACCATGGTACTCTGACATATTTTTCCTAATTTTTGTTATTCCATGTGATCTCAAAAGCTGTATTTTTTCATACAATTTAAAATTATTAGTAGTTATCATACCACCCTCTCCACAAGTAATATGTTTTACTGGATGAAAAGAAAAAATAGCTAAGTCTGCAAATTTACCATTCCCACAATTTTGTTTCGAACCATTTTTATCAATAAAATATCCACCAGGAGCATGACATGAATCTTCTAATAGCCACAAATTAAATTCATCAGCTAAATCTTTAAATTTTTCCATATTTACAGGATAGCCAGCAAAGTCTACTGGAATAATACCATTATATGTGCCTTTTGGAGCATTAGATAATTTTTCTCTAACTTTATCAAAATCAATTGTTAGACTCTTAGAATCAATATCACAAAACTCAACTCTACCATTGCAATAATGAATTGCATTAACTGAAGCCGCAAATGTTATTGGTGATGAAATCACCTTGGAATTTCTATTTACACCTAAAGCAAGACAAGACAAATGAAGTGCAGCGGTACCACTTGAAACGCTAACGGCATATTTTGATCCAACATATTTTGAGAAAGATTCTTCAAATTGTGATACTTTTGGACCTTGAGTTATAAAATCACTATTTAAAACATCCTTGACAGCCTCAATATCTTCGTTGCTAATATCTTGTTTACCATATGGAATTTGAAAATCTGCCAAATTAATTTTTTTCATTAATATTTATCTTTATTAATTGTCTTAGTTCATCTACTGTTAATTTGATAGGATTCGATTCTGAATTATATGAAAATCCTTGTTTAACAGTTTTTGCATTAAATTTTTTAATAAATTCTTTAATTTTCCAAGTTGGATTTTGAGGAAGGATGACATAGTATTTACCCATATCATAAGTGGAAAAAGAATCTGAAGGAGTTATCATTTCTTCATGTATTTTTTCTCCTGGTCTTATACCGATTATTTTATGTTCACATTCAGGAGCAATTGCATTAGCTAGATCTAAAATATTAAATGAGGGTATTTTGGGAATAAAAATTTCTCCACCCCAAGAATTATTTAGTGCATGAAAAATCATATCAACTCCCTCGTTTAATGAGATATTAAACCTTGTCATTTTTGAGTTAGTGATTGGTAAAATTCCTTCATGTCTCTTTTTTAAAAAATATGGTATAACTGACCCTTTTGATCCCATTACATTTCCATATCTAACTACTGAAAAATTAATTTTTCTCTTTCCTTTAATATTATTTGCAGCTATAAATAGTTTATCCGAAGTTAATTTTGTAGCTCCATATAAATTAATTGGAGCTGCAGCCTTATCAGTTGAAAGTGCTACTACTTTTTCAACATTTGATTCAAGGCAGGCATTTATTAAAGTTTCAGCACCTAGGACATTTGTCTTTATACATTCAACAGGATTATATTCAGCAATATGAACATGTTTCATGGCAGCTGTATGAATGACGTAATCGATTTCATTTAAAGCACCTTTTATTCTACTGTAGTCTCTAATGTCACCAATAAAATATCTAATGCCAGGATATTTAGATTCATTGAATTTTTGACTCATTTCAAATTGTTTTTGTTCATCTCTAGAAAAAATTACTAGTCTCTTTATGGCTGGATATTTACTTAATATTCTTGAAACAATTGCATTTCCAAGTGATCCTGTCCCGCCAGTTATTAATAAAGATTTTTTATTAAACATTACTTATACTTTTATTTTATTTTGTTTTATCATTTTATCCTTAATATTAAAAATTTGATTACAATCTTTTAATGTTGACATTTTATGTGATATTATAATTAAAGTTTTTGAGCCTTTTAAAAATCCTACAGCTTCCATGAAATGTGATTCAGTTATCGAATCAAGTGATGCTGTTGCTTCATCTAAAATCAATAATTCAGGATCATTATACAATGCTCTTGCAATTCCTACTCTTTGCATCTGACCGCCAGATAGTTTTACTCCACGCTCACCAACATTTGTATTAAATCCCTCATCAAGGGAGTTGATAAGATTTGTAAGTTGTGCGGCATCGATTGATCTATTAATTGAGTCATAATTTATTTTTTCAGTACTAACCCCCAAAGCAATATTATTAACTATAGAATCATCCGTTAGATAGATGCTTTGAGGAACATATCCGATTTTTTTTTGCCAGGATTTGATATTTGTTCCAATATTAACACCATCGACAATTATTGATCCCCTTTCGGGTCTAAAAAGACCTGTAATTAAACTTGCTAGAGTACTTTTACCAGAACCAGAGCTACCAATAATTCCAATACAATCACCTTTCTTAATAATCAAATTTGAGTTTTCAAGTATGTAATCATTTTCTTGTTCATACTTAAAAGACAAATTTTTAATTTCTATTTTTTTATTGAATTTAATTTCATTAAAACTCTTATCAATTTTATTTTCATATTTCATATTACTCTTAAACTCATCATACAACAAATCTATTGATGATGAATAATATTTCATATTTTGCAATGCAGAAATAATTCGATTAAATGAGGGAATCATTCGAAAAGTTGCAGCAACAAAAACCCCTAAAATAGTTAATAATTCGTCTACATCCTTATCTTGCTGAATCATTAAAAAAATAAATCCGACAATACCAAATACAGCAATAATCTCTAATAAATATCTGGGTATTTGAGATGTTGTTAAATAATTTCTAAGAATGTTAGCTCTTAAAAAATTATTATTTGAAAAAATATTGTTAAAAAACTTTTTTCTTCCTAATATTAAAATTTCTTTAATTCCTCCAAATCCCTCTAAAATATTTTTGGAAATACTCTGATCTAATTTTTCCCTTTTTTCCCCCCAATATTTCAAACTTTTTTTTGAAAATTCAATAACTAATAATGAAAAAAAAGTGAAAAAAACCCCTACAATAACAGCTCCAAAAGGCTCAATGTATATTAAGGTTGCAATAATTGAAATCAACAATGCGAATTCAATAAAAAGAGAAACAAGTGATGTACAATAACTTCTAAATAAATTGACCTCAACCTGAATATTTTTTATAAGAAGAGATGAATTTTTTTTCAAGTGGAATGAATAGTCTTGATTCAAATAATGGCTAAAAAGTTTAATTGATAATTGTGCATATAAATTTGACAAAAAAGTATTTTGCTTAAATGCAAGAAAAATTAAAAAAAGTGTTTTTACTATATATACTAAAATTATACTAATTAATGAGTAATATAAAAATTCGTTGTTATTAATATCACCTAAATATTCTTTTATATGTCTTATACCATATGTATCATTAATTAACTCTGGATCTAGTATAATTGTTATTAATGGTATAATTAGTCCTAATCCAAATATCTCAAGAAACATTCCAATAACTAATAGAAGAGATAGGTACACAAGTGAAAGCTTTTGTTGTTTTGTAAGTAAAAATTTTATTTTATTTATGGATTCAATCATCTATCTATAATCTATTTCCCAATATAGTTGACATTTAATTTCTTTTGATTTAAAATATTTCTTCCATCAAATATTCTAACGGGTTTTTTTATATTTTTTTTAATTTTGTTCCAATCAAAGGAATTAAATTGACTCCATTCTGTTAGAATTGCTATAGCGAAAGTATTTAAAATACATTCTAAATAATCTGAATGAACAAAGACTTTTTTAAGCTTTTCTTTAATTATTGATTTTTTTTCTCCTTTAGATTTCCAAAGTGAAATTAAGTCATTTAGAATCTGCTCCTCTTTGATCATTGGATCAAAAATATGAATAACAGCTCCTTCGTCTAATAACTGACTTGTCACATAGATAGCAGGTGATTCTCTACTATCACTAGTATCCTTTTTAAAAGCCCAACCAAATAAACTTATTTTTTTGTTGTTAACTGTTCCATTTAATCCTTGGATAATTTTTTTTGTAAAACGTAATTTTTGATAATTATTAATTTTAACAACTTGGTGCCAATACTCTCCTACCTCTTCAAGACCGTAATATCTGCATAAATAAACTAAATTTAAAATATCTTTTTGAAAACAAGATCCTCCAAATCCAACTGATACCTTTAAAAATTTTGATCCTATCCTACTATCCATGCCAATTGCATTGGAAACTTCTTCGATGTCTGCACCAGTTTTCTCGCATAACGCAGATAAACTATTAATTGATGATATCCTTTGGGCTAACATTGCATTTGATGCCAACTTTGAGAGCTCAGAAGACCACACATTAGTAGTTAAAATTTTTTCCTTAGGAATCCATCTACTGTAGATCGAAACAATTGACTTAACAGCAGATTGTCCCGATTTTGTGTTATCTCCCCCAACTAAAACTCTATCAGATTTATACAAATCTTCAATAGCAGTTCCCTCAGCTAAAAATTCAGGATTTGAAATGACTTCAAACTTTACCTTATTATTATTTTCAGACAAAACCTCTTTAATTTTTTCAGCAGTTCTAACAGGCAGAGTTGATTTTTCAACAACAATTTTATCATTTTTCGAAGCATTTGCTATTTGCCTAGCACACGATTCAACAAAAGTTAAATCCGCAGCCATACCTTTCCCTTCTCCATACATTTTGGTTGGAGTATTTACAGCCATGAATATAATCTCAGACCTATAGATAGCTTTATCGATTTCAGTTGAAAAGAATAAATTCTTATTTCTGGTTTTAATTATGATCTCTTTTAAACCAGGTTCAAAGATTGGTAATTTATCATAATTTGGGTCATTCCAAGAATCAATTTTTTTTGAATCTTTGTCTACTACAGTTACATTAATTTGTGGACACTTTAATGCAATTACAGCCATAGTAGGACCTCCAACATATCCGGCTCCAATACAACAAATATTAGATATTTTCATACAATAAAATACTATGTTGATTATTATTTTCTCTAGAGGCTAAGTAAAAACTGATTTTCCTATCTATTATATCTTGAATTTTTTTTTCAAGGCCCTCAATGTATTCAGTATTTAATTGATCCCCAATTAATATGACCTCTACATTTCCAGAGTCAATACCTTTAGCATAATCACCAACTAATAAGATTTTATTAACTGACCCCATTCTTTCCAAAACTTTCTCAACTATTTTTTCAAGACCCAGATGTTTAAAAACAACTTTTTGTAAAACATCAAAAAGCGGGTGTGATGTATTAGCCTTGTATGCAACTTTATTGTTGTCTTTGTATTTTTCTAAATATCCGGCGTCAGATAAATGGTTTAATTCTTTTCTAATTGAATTTGTTGACTCGTTAAATTCTGACGCTAATCCATTTAAATAACCTCGATTAGCCTGACTTACAAAAAACTTTATGAGCAGGCGTAATCGGGTTTTTGAGGTTATTAAATTATTAAGCACTAAATGTTTATTAAATCTAGTAACAAAAGTACTTAAAAATATTTAATATTTATTACTTTTTTTTATTTTTTTTATTTGCAGTATTTATCATACTCTTGAAAATACATTCTTTTCTTACCTTTTATCCTTAATTGGTCTAATAATTTACAGGCATCGTCTCTTTTATTTAAATTAATTAAAGATAATGCTTTATATCTCATAGCTCTTAAAGAATGGATTGTATGCCTAGTAGGAATAACTAAATTAAAAAATGAAATAGCACTTTCGAATTTTTTGGATTCAAAAAGAGCAAACCCTGCATTTAAAGGAAATACTGGATCTAATGGATCTAAATCATTTGCTTGCTTAAATAAAATAAATGCTTGATCATAAGACTTATTTTTATAAAGCTCTACAGCCTCTCTTCCTAATTTCTCAGCTTCAATCATCCTCGCTTGACCATAGGTAAGAATCTTATATAATGAAAAAATACTTTGATTATCGGGGAAAAGGTTAAATGCATTTGCAGCCTGTTTCATTGCATGTGGATCTCCAATATTTCTTGTATTAGCCAAAGCTTGAAGATACAATTGCCATATAACAGAATCATCACCAAATACATCCTTGGCTTTATTGAATGCATTTTCAATTCCAGAAATATTTTTTTTATTTATGAGTGTCTTTATATATAAATCAAAATGAGGTTTATTTCTTGGTATGTTTTCAAATGCAACTTTACTGTAAATGTATGCACTATCAATATTACCCTCTTGAAAGAAAAACTGACCTTTTAAATTTTCTGGAAAATATATAAAGGGGTTATCTTTTGCTCCTTCCGAAGCAAACTTATGTGCCTTATCCTTTAAATTATTTAAGTAATAATATCTGGCTTTCATAGCTTTAATAGGAAGAGCAGTCTCAGTTAAATTTGGGAATTCATCTGAAATCTGATCTAACTCATCTAAACTCATTTCAAATCTGTTGTTATTAAATTCAAATAGAAGCTTTCCTTGCTTTGTTAATGAGTTATATGAAATAATATGTACAATTGTTGACAAAATAATCCCTGTGAGAAAAAAGGAAAAGAAGGTTCTAGCAGTTATAGTATTAAATAATAATTTGAAATTTTTGTTTTCATTTATCAGATAAAGAATCATTCCAATTAACAAAATTAAAGATGATTGCATAAGTGGTCTGGCAACTGGAAAATTAAGTGAAGCGTCTAATGCGTAAACGAACAATGAACACCCTAAAATAAAATATATTAATGAATACTCCATGGATTTACTCTTAATGAGTAAGAATAATAGATTAATAAATAAGAAAATAAAAATTGAGAGATATAATAAACCCCCTAAAATCCCGAGTTCAGAAAAAAACTGAAGAAAGTCGTTATGGGCATGATATGGGACTGTATAACCATTTATATGTCTTTTACCATACTCAATTGATGCAATCTTCCAATTTCCCAACCCACAACCCACAAAAGGATTGTCTTTTAAATGGTTATATACGTCTAACCAATAATCAAATCTTCCATTAGAAGCTTCATTATTAAACTGAATTTTTCCAACTGTATTTGTAAATGAATTTGTGTTGGCATTTGTAGCCAAAAATTCATTAATCGAAAAGGATAAAATAAAAGAAACAATTCCATATGATATTGAAACTAGTGCTGGTCTGAATGATATATTTTTTTTAAAATAACTTACAATGAAAAAACCAATGTAAAAAATGACAACTAGACTTGAGCTGAGAATTGCAGCTCTAGCATTAACAAGAGATATTGCCAGAAAAGATAAAACTAAAATAGAAAAGGATATAAACTTTATTAATTTATACTTTGTTACATTAATTAAATATAGTACGAAAGGGATTTTAATCGCTATTGATGCTGCAGTGATATTCTTATTTCCACTAACACCTTTTACTCTTGTTAGACTAAAGTATTCAGTACTAGAATAAACATCAAAAAAGTCATTATAATAAGCTACAATTTCGATCAATAAAAAACCGCCAAAAACGTAAGTGATAAATAATATTGGTTGAATAACTTTAGAAATTAATAAATAAGAAAAAATACATGCTATGAAAACATTAAAATATCGAGGTAGATTAATTAATGTCTCAACCTTATTAATTGCATAAAAATATGATATTGATGCCCATAGGATTAAAATTAAATAAGCCCAAAAAAAATAGTTTTTAAAAATCTTAGATAGAGAGTCTAAAAACTTATCTGAATTTACAATTAGATATATTGCTGTAATAAAGTTAATTGATCCAAAATATACCCACTGAGGAGCAAGAATATCTATTGAGCCAATTGCTGGAATTGCACCTGTAAGAATATACAATACTAAAAGAATATATGTTGGTAAAGAGTTATACTTAATAAGACTCATTTAATAAAATTTGAAAAATATAAATATAAAAAAAGCCCTCTAAAATGAGGGCTTTTTTATTAAGAAAAACGGTTTACTAAAAACGTTTCCTAAACTTATTAATTAAGATCCAATTAGCGCAACCTCTGCAGCAGTACTAATATCGTCACCAGCAGTTACGTTACCAGCAGCATTGTCAGCAGTAAATGCAGCAGCATTTGTTTTAGTTGCAGCATCAGAACTTGCAGTAGCCTTATAGTTTACTACATCTATTTCAATCTCAAAAGATGTTGTACCTAAAGCAGTTGAAGCAACAAAACTTCCTAAATAAGTTTTCAGATCAAAAATACCACTTGAATTTGTGATTGCAGCAGGAACAGCAGGCTTAGTTTCCGTAGCAGCTGTAGCAGCAACCATATCAGCAGTAAGAGCGTTATCAGTAACAGATACTTTCAATGAAGCAGCTACTCCGTCAGGATCAGTTATAGAGTTAAAACTAATAGCAGCTAACAAAGCATTACCATTAACATTTAATAATCTAACTTCAGCAAGATTATCAGCATTTAAAGCTGTAATCTTATCATTGTTATCAAATGTAAATTCAGCACCTAACATACCTTCAACATGGTCGTGACCAATTGTAGCGTTTTCTAAACCAGTAGCACCTGAGATAGAAACAACTCTAATCTCACCTGCAGTAGTTATGTTCTTAAGCGTAGCAGCAGGAGATGTTGCGATAAATTTAGATAACTTACCACCAACTGTGATATCAGTTAAAGCAGCAGCACCAGCTACAACCTCAACACCATTTAATTGGTTAGCATCAAGATCACCATCAGCAGCAGCACCAGTTACATCTAATACTTTTAAAGTATCATAATCAGCATCAATAGAAAGTGAAGCAGATTTAGATTGTGCACTAATCGTTAAATTTTCAACAGCAGGGGCTACTAAACTTTTTCCACCCACAGTAACATTACCACTAGTTGACTTTAATTTAACAGTCTTAGCAAGAGTTAATGTTAATGAAGTCGCTTGAGATAAAGCAGCAGCATTTAAATCAAGTACTGTAGATAAAGTAGTTGCACCAGCATTAGTTGCCCAAGCAGGAACATTCATGATATCAGCACTAATAGTAGCAGTACCTAAAGAAGTCATAGCATCTAACCATAACTGTCCAGCTCCAGAAACACTAGCATCATCAATTTCAGTTGCAGACTTAATGTTTATAATTGTTGGAGATGAAACACTAGCTATAGTAAGATTATCAATCTTTTTAGAAGCTATGTCAATTTGTGTAGTAACACTTGAAGCAGTAACTGATAAATCATTATCAGAACCTGTATTACCTAAATTAATTGTTGTTGCAACATTAGCAGCTAAAGAAGTAACTAAAGCAGTACCTACATCAATTGTAGTTGCACTGTTAAGTACTAATACACCAGCAGCACTACCTGCAGAATATATTGCAGCAGCAGTTGATCCAGTTAGATCAACGCTAGTAGCGCCAGTTCCAACTTGAATACTACCAGTAACAGCTATGTTGTTCAATTTAACGTCTCCTGCACTTGTTGCAGTTACACTACCTGTAACAGTAGTTAATTTATCCATTGTTGGAAAGTTTTGAGCAGTTAAATTTAAATCAGTGTCTACAAATGTTAGATTAGAAAATGATAGTACACCAGGACTTGTTGAAGTAGAATAAGTTCCACTAACAGCAAGTTGACCACCAGATGTAGTACCTAATACTGTAGCAATTTTATCTGTAACAGCACTAATTCTTGCTAAATCTACACCAGCTGTATTTAAAAACGTATCGCTTAAAGTAACAACAATGTTACCATTAACAATAACGTTAGGATCAGTAGGATCAGTTGATACTAATGATTCAGCATATTGTAGAGTTGGTAAGCTGTTAATAGTAATTGATTGATTAATTACAGCATTAGCAGCCAATAATTCTTTTACATCAGACTCAACAGTTGATAACTGAGTCTTAACAGCAGTTAAATCAGCAGCAGAAGCAACTGAGGCAAGAGCTGTTTCGATAGCATCAAGATCTGCTTGAGCAGTTGCTAAACCTGATGACAAAGCATCAGTTTGAGCAGCAGTAGCAAGACCACCAACGGTAGCCTTTAACGCAGCAACATCAGCACCAACAGTTGCTAAACCAGCAATTGAGGTCTGAAGATTTGCAATTTTCGTGTTTAGATCAGCAAACTGATCATCATAATTTTGGCAGCCAACTAACGTTAGTGCGACAGCCAAAAGACTTAATAAACCTTTTTTCATTTGTTTAAAAATTAAATTAAAATTAATAATGCTTAATATTTTAGATTAACATTTAGATGCAAATATAACTATATAATTTAAACAACAAATATTTTTTTTAAAAAAACACACAATTCAAATGCTGAATTTTATAATTAAAAACACCCAAAAAGCATATTTAGATTAATAATTTAAATTAGAAAATCATATTATCTTAATAAAAAAACCCCAGCAGTACTGGGGTTTAAAAGGTTTTTAAGGTTTTTATTGAACAAATACTTCAATAAAACAAATTTACTTATTTTTTGCTGAATTCTACTATCGAATCAAACGTTTTATTAACAATTAATTGAATTAATTAACTTTTTTAGAGTTTTTTTGCGATTTTAAGTAAAATATTTTTGAAACTGTTATTTAAATACTCAATATTTGATCTATGATTACTTACCATCAAACTAAAAACATACTTTTTTTCTCCTTTATATATATATCCACTTAAGACTCTATTATTTCTTAATGTTCCTGTCTTGGCAAAAACAGAACCAATTTTGTTATAATTTAAAAAATACCTTGGAAATAAATTAACAATTCCTTGTTTGCCTAATATTTCATAAATTTTATTCAAAACATATAAAATAAATTCTGTGTTTAGAAGATTGTACCTAGACATCCCTGAACCGTCGATCCAAAAAATTTTGTCGCTCCAATCAGTAAATTCATTTTTTTGAAAAGTTTTAATCTGCTGCTCAATATTAAACCTATTTGAACCTTTCCCACTAGTCATCATAATAATTGATTCAGCTACAAGATTATCACTGTCTTGAATCAATAGCTCATACAATGCTTTATCATTTGAATAGATAGTTTTAAAGTTTTCTGACAATTCAAGTTCATTATATTTAATATCAATTTTTTTGCCTATCTCATCTTCTAATAATTTAACAAATAAACTATCATTAGTTCGAAATGGAATTAATATTGAATCCTTATTATTTGAAACTTTAAAATCATTAACAAACTTTAATTGATTATCCAATAGCTTATCCTCAAAATATTTTGGTACAAAATCCAATTTGTTTTTATCATTTTTAGTTTTTTTTATTTTAATTAAATTTCCAAAAATTGGAAAAATAGATCTTTCAGGAGAAAAATAATAATTTACATCATCCCATGCCCAGCCAGGTCCTAACAATTCAGATTGATTTTTTTTAACTATATATACTAGGGAGTCTTTTTGACTTTTTAATAATTCTATGATAGGAGAATCATTTTTTTTGGGGTGTTTTAAAAGGGGGTACCCAGTAGACCAAAAATAAAATTTGTCATTTTTTTTTCTGTAATTCAAAATTGGGAAAGAATCAAAGTTTTTTAAACCCATGTAAAGAGTTAAAAGTTTGACGTTTGATCCAGGAGTCATTAATTTATCTGAGTTATAGTCAACTATTCTTTTACTATTAGATAATTGGCCTAGAGAAAATGCAACTGAAGAGCCATCTAGAGACTTCTCTTTTGAAATTATTCTTGATATTTTTTTATTAGAGAATCTCTGTGAAAAAGTTTCTGTGTGATTCATTAAAAATATAAGTAGAAGGAATATTCTAAATGTCACAATTTTTTTTCTCATATATTATATAAATTTATAATTATTGAAATAAAAAACATACATTGTGAAATCAAATTTATCTATGCAAATTAATAAAACCATTTTAGCTAAAAAATATTGGAAAAAAAATATACAATACTTAATAATTCTTCTTTCAATATGGGCATTAGTCTCTTTTGGCGCTGGTATTGTTTTTAAAGAAACTTTAGATCAAATATATCTTTATGGATTTCCTTTGGGATTTTGGTTTGCTCAACAAGGATCAATATACGTATTTGTGATATTAATTTTTATATACGTAAGGTTAATGAATAGACTAGATGATTCAGTAAAAAAGGAATTAAAATAATTAAAAAATGAGCGTACAAATTTGGACTTACATAATTGTTGGTTTAACATTTGGTTTATATATATACATTGCAATTAGGAGTAAAGCAGCCTCTACCAAAGAATTTTATGTGGCTGGTGGAGGTGTGTCGCCCCTTGCCAATGGAATGGCAACAGCTGCTGATTGGATGTCAGCTGCCTCTTTTATATCTATGGCTGGTATTATTGCTTTTGCAGGATATGATGGCTCAGTATATTTAATGGGATGGACAGGTGGTTACGTCTTGCTAGCTTTACTACTTGCTCCATATCTAAGAAAATTTGGAAAATTTACAGTTCCAGACTTTATCGGGGATAGATATTACTCACAAAATGCTAGAATGGTTGCTGTTGTTTGTGCACTTATAGTTTCATTCACTTACGTTGCTGGACAGATGAGAGGTGTGGGTATAGTTTTTTCAAGATTTTTAGAGGTTGATATAAACACAGGTGTATATATTGGTATGGCAATAGTGCTATTTTATGCTGTACTTGGTGGGATGAAAGGGATAACATATACTCAAGTAGCGCAATACTGTGTTCTAATTTTTGCTTTTATGGTACCTGCGATTTTCATCTCAATTCAAATGACTGGTAATCCAATTCCACAATTAGGAATGGGTGGTGAAATTAATGATGGCTCAGGCCAATTTTTACTTGAAAAATTAAATGGTTTATCAAAAGAATTAGGGTTTAGTGAATACACAAAAGGTAATAAGTCAGTAATTGATGTTTTTTGTATTACTTTGGCTCTTATGGTAGGTACTGCAGGACTGCCTCATGTTATAGTTAGGTTTTTCACAGTTAAAAAAATGAGAGACGCTAGAAAATCAGTGGGATTAGCTCTTTTGTTCATTGCGCTACTCTATGCAACAGCTCCAGCAGTTTCAGTTTTTGCAAAAACAAACCTAATTGAAACAGTTAGTAATCAACCTTATTCTTCTATGCCTAGTTGGTTTAAAAATTGGGAGGATACAGGTTTAATAGAATTTATTGATAAGAATGGTGACAATAAAATTCAATATTTAGCAGATGCCTCAAAAAATGAGCTAAAAATTGATAATGACATAATGGTTCTTGCCAACCCAGAGATAGCAAATCTTCCAGCATGGGTAATTGCCCTTGTTGCTGCAGGGGGACTAGCTGCAGCGCTATCTACTGCTGCTGGATTACTACTTGTTATTTCAACATCAGTTTCAAATGATCTTGTAAAGAAAGTTATTAATCCTAACATAAGTGAAAAATCTGAATTATGGACTGCAAGAATTTCAGCTTCGATTGCAGTTGTTATAGCAGGTTATTTTGGAATTAACCCTCCGGGATTTGTAGCTGCAGTTGTTGCTCTTGCATTTGGACTTGCTGCTGCTTCTTTGTTCCCAGCAATAGTTCTAGGTATTTTCTCTAAAAGAATTAACTCTATTGGTGCAGTTAGTGGAATGATAGTTGGTATTTTATTTATGCTTTTTTACATGATGAAATTCAAGTTAGGTTGGCTAGGTGCTATTCCGTCTAGTGATCAGTGGTGGTTCGGTATTTCACCTGAGGGTTTTGGAGCTATTGCAATGATTATGAATTTTTTAGTATCCATTTCAGTATCACTTCTGACAAGCCCCCCACCAAAGCAAATTCAAGAAATGGTTGAAAATATAAGAGTACCGGAAGAATTCAACTAATGAAGATCTTGTTTATAATTTCAATAATTATTACACTTTTAAGTTATGCTGAAGTGATAGTGATGTATAATCTTCTTAGTTTTATAGACAAACCTTATCTTTATGTCGGACTACTTTTTAATGTTTTGTCAGTATTTATTTTTTTTAAACTGAGAAATTAATATTTAAGTGAAATACCTAGATAAAAATTTCTCTTTGGAGCTGGTTCGTAGAATCTACTACCGAAAGCATTAATTCTTATGTTATCAGAGTAATCTGTATTGAACACATTGTTGACTCCTAAGTATGGATTTATTTTAAATTTTCTTTTCTCAAGTAATTTATTATCTAGATTCAACCTAAAATTTGAAATCAAATAGCCTGGTTCAAGATTATTATTAGTATCAGAGGTATACAATTCTCCAAAATATTGAATTTGAAATTTCAAAACCAAACTACTTGAAAAAAAATAGTTGAATTCAGATTTAAAATTGTGTTTTGGAATCCCAGGTATATAATTTCCTTCTAGATCTTGAGAATTAACAATATAGTTGTCAAACTTGAAATCTGAGTAAGTGTACGAATTAGTTATTTTAACTTTACCAAAAGAATTGTAAGCGCTTACCTCAATACCTCTCCTTTTAGTTTTTCCAGCATTTCTGTAATATTTTCTACCAGGAGTAGATTCTATTTCGTAAGGTATAATCTCGTCTTTAACTGGTATGTAAAATGCAACAAATTCTAAATAAGAATTTTCTTTGACTACTTTATAACCTAATTCAAAATTTGAAGCCTTTTGAGAATTTAGCTCAGGATTTAACCCAGAATCACCAAATGGATTAGCTGATAATTCACTTAAAGTTGGGGTTTCAAAACTTGTTGAAAAAGATGTCCAAATATTTTGAATATCAGAAATTTTATATCCAATAGAAAAACTTGGATTGATTTGATTTAGTTTAATATTTTTTGGAGAATTGTCTGTTCCAATTGTGTTTGAGTCCCATCTTAAACCGAAATTTAACTGTGTATTGTCTAATAATATTTGATCTAATATAAATAGTCCAACATTACTAAATGATTCAATCTGACTAAGAGTATTTTCTCCTTGTAAACCTTTTAAATTCTTAAATCTATTTCTGAAGTCCTCTTGATCTGAATACTCAACACCAATTAGTAATTTGTTTGAAAAGCCGTTAAATTTCTTGGAATTTGAATAATTAAAATTCATACCCCAATAATCTCTTTGTAAATCAACTATTCCTCCAAACTCAAAAGGGAGCTTGCCAAAGAAATTTCTATTTGAATAAAATGCTGATGCATTCCATTGATTATTTTGATTTTTATAATTCCACCCAATTGATGATTTAAAATGATTTATTTTTTCATAGGTGTCATATTCCTTGTTTCTAGAGCGAGCAAAAGATGGATTGTTGTTTCTCTCCTGATCAGTTAACCCTCCTGGATCCCCAGCATATGGACTATTTGTGTAAGAAATTTGAAAGTTTAAATCTCCAAAACTACTAGATGTCATAGCTTTAATAGCCAAATTTGTCTGTTCTAACTCAGATCTTTCCCTGTAACCATTACTTTGAATTCTGTTAGCATGCAATATAAATTTAATACCATTTTTATTAAGCCCAATAGTACTTTGAAAATTTTTGGTGTTATATGAGCCAAGAGTTGATTTTAAGTTTATAAAGTTGTTTTCAAAGCTAGATAAAGACTCAATATAGATTACCCCACCTGAAGAATTTCCATACAAAGTTGATGATGGACCCCTAATTACTTCAATTCTTTCAATCAATCCAAGATTTAAATTATCAATTTGACCTTGACCATCAGGAGTTGTCTCTGGGATTCCGTCAACAACTAGTTTTAAACCTCTAATACCAAATGCAGACCTTGATCCAAAACCTCTTGAAGATATTCTCAGATCTTGTGCGTAGTTATATGAATTTAAACTTTGTATTCCAGGGAATGAAAACAGGTATTCTTTCAAAGAAATTTGTTGAAAAGAATTTTGATCAATTGAATCTAAAACTGAAACTGATAAAGACAAATTACTTAAATTATTTTGAATCTTAGTAGAATTAACTGTCACCTCACTTAGAGATACAGTGTCTGCAACTATACTATTATCTTGTGAATGAGACAAATAAAAAGCAAATAACAAACAAAATGATATTGTTTTAGAAGTAAACTTTATCAACACTTAGCAATTTTTTAACAATATTATAAAAGAATTTAAACAATTAAAAGATTTAAAGTATTTTTAATTATACAATTTATGGACTTTGTATTTAAAATTATTATATGTATTTAAATGATAGCGAAGAATTTATAGCACTACTCATTGCAATTGGACTTGTTGTGGGAATTTTATATAAGAGTTATACTGACTATCACAAAATGACAAAAGAACACAACAAAAAAGTGATAGAAAAAACAAAAAACGAAGAATACATAAAGGCTCTAACAAAACAATTAGAAATTAAAAATGAATTGCTAAAAAAAGTAATTGAATTAAAAAACAAGAGGAAAAAATAATTTATTTGTATATACAACAATTGTTATAACATTACTTATATACTCTTACGTAATCAATTTCCATAACACCCTCTGAAAAATCTGTATCAACTCTATTTCCTACGAAATTTCCTCCAACTGCAACATTTAGAATTAAAAAAAACTTTTGATTAAACGGGTACGTTGAACTGTTTTTGAAACTGTAAACAATAATATTATCAATTAAAAAAATTAATTCATTACTAGTCCACTCAAGTGAATAAACATGAAACTCTTCGGATACATTGTTAATTTCATTTTTGATTGAAGTAAAATAAACATGGTCTCCATTTTCGTTAGCCATGTGAACAGTTGTATGAATTTTATCTTTTCTGTAATAGTCATACTCCATGATATCAATTTCTCCAGATCGTGGCCAATTAACCTCATCAAAATTTGATCCAATCATCCAAATGGCAGGCCATGTGCCTCCTCCTTTTGGAAGTTTAGCTTTTACATCAACTCTTCCATACATGAAATCAAAAAGATCTTTACTAACAATTCTTGCTGATGTAAACTCCTTGCCTTTATAACTTTCTCTTAGCGCAGTGATTTTCAAAAGCCCATCTTCAACTTTTAGATTTTTTCTATCATTTGTATAATATTGAAGTTCGTTATTCCACCAACTTCCATTGTTTGGAGGAATAATTTCAGCATACCAATTCTTATCACAAATTCGACCATCATTATCAAATTCGTCTGACCAAATTAAGGTTTTAAAATCTCCTGTTGGTTTTGTATTTGGTATTAAGCCACTACAACCTAAATCTTCTTCAGTTTGTTGAATTGATTCTGTTTGAACTAAAAAATCTTGATTTAAAATTGAATCATCTTCAATACTTCCACTTTTACATGAAAATGTAAAAAATATTAAGAAAATTTTTGTAATCTTTTTTAACATTTATGTAAGATACATTAATTTAAAATTAATAAATTAGAAAATGGAAATAATTCCCCATGCCGGATTTAGCCTATTTTCTTTTATCAGAGCGATACCGGGAATTTTGATTTTAATTTTAATATCATACATAATAAGTATTGACAGAAAAAATATTCCTTGGAGGACTGTAATTACAGCTTTTACAGCACAGCTTTTAATTGGTATTTGTATTCTAAAAGTACCATTAGTTAAAATATTTTTTGAAAAGATTGGTGAAATATTTATAGCAATAATTGATTCAACTACAGCTGGAACTTCATTTCTTTTTGGTTCAATCATAAACAACAAGGAATATGTTTTCGCATTAAATGTATTACCGATAATCATTTTTTTTTCAGCGCTCACATCTGTCCTATACTATTTTGGGATAATACAAAAAATTGTAGGTGGTTTTGCATTTCTACTTAAAAATCTTGTTAAAATTTCAGGTGCTGAAAGTTTATCACTAACTGGGAATGTATTTCTTGGACAAACTGAAGCGCCGCTTTTAATCAAGAAATACTTGTCTAAAATGAATCATTCTGAGATTTATACTGTTATGATTGGAGGGATGGCAACAATTGCAGGCTCAGTAATGGCTGGATACATAGGTTTTCTAGGAGGTGAAGATCCAATTGAAAAAATGAATGTAACTAAAAATTTATTGGCTGCATCAGTTATGGCTGCACCTGGAGCAGTTGCAATAGCAAAAATTATTGTACCAAACCCGAAAAAGATTCTAAATGACGAAGTATCAATACATGAAGACAAATCAAATCAAAATATACTTGATGCAATAACAAATGGAACATTACAAGGCTTAAAACTTGCTTTTAACGTTGGGGCTCTTTTATTAGTATTTATAGCTCTTCTTGCGCTTTTGAATAAACTATTATTTTTTTTAGGTGATTTTTCTAACCTGAATTTAGTGATTCAACAAAATACAAATTATCAGGAATTATCACTTGAATTTATTCTTGGATTTATTTTAGCTCCAATTATGTGGATAATTGGAGTAGCTAAAGAAGACATTACTCTAATGGGACAACTATTAGGTATCAAAATTGCCGCAAATGAATTTCTGGGTTATGTATATTTAAGTGACCTAAAAAATACCCTAAATCCAATCCATTTACTTTATGAAAAATCAATTATAATGGCAACTTTTATGCTTTGTGGATTTGCTAACTTTCAATCAATAGCGATTCAAATTGGAGGTCTAGGATCATTGGCTCCTAATAAGATTAAGGTAATATCAAAATATGGTTTTAAAGCAGTTATTGGAGGTACAATTGTCTCTCTTATCTCTGCCACATTTGCAGGAATGATATTAGGCTAATTTAATTTAAAAATTTTGTTCTAATTTTTCTCCACTTAAATACCAATAATACTCCAAAAATAATTGAGTTAACCATAAAAAATAGACCTAGATTAATCTCTCCGTACAAAAAATATCCAGTAGAAAACATTATACTATAAATCAAAATAGAGCCAATTACCATTGCATACAATCCATCTATGAGGGCTTTATTTTCTGATTTTTGTTTTGTAATATTTGACTTAATTAAAACCTTATTCCAGCCTGGACCTCCTGGTCTTATTTTTGAATAAAAATTAATTAAGACTTTATCACTTTCAGGTTTAGTAATGAAAGTGACAATTAACCAAAGGAAAGTCGTAACTATAACAACAAAAGGATATTCCATATAATCTTCAAATAAACCACTATCAGAGTTAAATAAAAATGGACCTAAAGGAGTTAATTTTAATAATATTGAAATTATTCCTGATGCAAACATTGCAGTTATTTCACTCCAAGCATTAATCCTCCACCAAAACCATCTCAAAATAAAAATTAACCCAGTGCCTGCTCCAAAAACTAATAGAATATTGAAAAGCTGAAGTGCATTTTGAAGCAGCAATGCTAATATAGCACTCAAAACCATAAGTAAAATAGTTGATATTCTTCCAACAGCAACTAATTTTTTTTCAGATGCATAAGGATTAATCTGTTGTTTATAATAATCATATACTATATAAGAAGACCCCCAATTCAATTGAGTTGAAATCGTGCTCATATATGCAGAAATTAGAGATGCTAAAACTAAACCCAATAAACCACTTGGTAAAAGAGTTAACATAGCTGAGTAGGCTAAATCATTACCAATTTTGTCATCGCCAATATTTGGAAATGCACTCTTAATACTATCTAGATCAGGAAATATAACTAACGAAGCAAGAGCAACCAATATCCATGGCCATGGTCTAAGTGCGTAATGCATAATATTAAAAAAGAATGTAGCAGCAATTGCGTGATTTTCGTTTTTTGAAGCCAACATTCTTTGTGCAATATATCCACCGCCTCCAGGCTCTGCTCCAGGATACCAAGAGCTCCACCATTGAACAGCCAATGGAATAATAAAAAGTGTAATTAAAACATTTATATCACTTAAATCAGGTATAATCGATATTTTTTTAGAAATAGTCTCATTTGAAATCAAATTATTTAAACCCCCAATCTCAGGTAAATTGATTAAATAATAAGCTGCGCCAATTGAACCAACCATAGCCACAAAAAATAAAATTAAATCAGTATATACAACGCCTTTAAATCCTCCCAAAGCGCTAAAAATCATTGTTACTAAACCAGCACCAACAACAGTTTGCCAAGGATCTAGGTTTAGCATTACCCCTCCAATTTTAATTGCAGCTAAAGTTACAGATGCCATAGTTATTACATTGAATATTACTCCCAAATAAATAGCCCGAAACTTTCTTAAAAAAACTGCTGCTGGTCCACCATATCTAAGTTCATAAAACTCTAAATCAGTATTAACGTTAGATTTCCTCCAAAGCTTAGCATAAACAAAAACAGTTAAGAGTCCAGTCAAAAGAAATGCCCACCAAACCCAATTTCCTGACACCCCGTTTGATCTAACAATATCAGTTACCAAATTTGGAGTATCAGTTGAAAAAGTAGTTGCCACCATAGACACACCTAGCAACCACCAGGGCATATTTTTACCAGATAAAAAAAACTGGGATGAGTCCTTACCAGCCTTTTTAGATACCCAGAAACCAATAAAGAGAGAGATACCAAAAAAAAACAGAATTATTAAAATATCAAGCGTTGATAAACTCATTTTATTTAATTTTGTATTAATTAAGTTGATTTAAAAGTAAATTAAAATATTCTCAAATAAAAATTGACAAGTACTTTTAATTAAAGTTTAATATGAAAGAGAGTTTGTACATTTTTTTGTTATTGATAAATCCATTTTTTTACAATACTTATTGTCAAATTGACAATTCAATAAACTCCTTTGGAAACAACGAAAAAAAATCGTTTGAATTAATTGCGCCAAAAGAAAACGTGCCTTTAATAGGTCGCAGCATATCTGAACCTGACGTAATTGATTTAACTGACCCAAGCATTGACTACAATAGAGATAAATCAGATGAAAAATTTATAAATCCAAATCAACAATATCTTTCTAGATTAAAATCACCAGAGGATAAAAAAAACCCTAACCTGTTTAGACAAAATCAATATTTGGGGGACTTTAAATTAAATGGGGATTCCGTTGAAATAATTTTTAGAGATCATGAATATTTTGATGGTGACAGAGTGAGAATACTTGTAAATGATATTGTTATAGTTGAAAATGTTTTACTTGAAAACTCTTTCAAAGGACTAAACTATAAACTAAAATCAGGTTTTAATAAAATTGATTTTCTAGCACTCAATCAAGGTGAATCAGGACCTAATACAGCTGAAATAAGAGTTTTTAATGAAAAAGGGGGCTTAGTTACATCCAATCAATGGAATCTTGCCACTGGTGTAAAAGCAACTTTGATTGTCGTTAAAGATTAATAATTTTAATTAAATTATATTAATTTAAATTGACCGTCAAGTAAAGTTATCATAAAAAAATTCTCGGTATATTTATTCATATTTAAATTCCAATTAAATGCTAAAGTGTTTGATTTTCGACATGGACGGAACAATTGTTGATAGTATTCCGTTTCACAAAAGATCATGGGAAATTTTTTCAAAAACTTACCCAATTGATAATCTTGAAAAAAAATTAACAAATCAAAATAAAGGTGGAACCATAAGAGAAATTATGGAATTTCTTATGCCTGAGTACAAAAACAATAAAGACAAAATAGAAGAACTTGGAAACTTGAAAGAATCGATTTTTAGGAAAATATATAAGCCATACATAAAGCCATTGCCTGGATTTATAAAATTTATTCAAAACGCTAAAATTAATAATCTATCTATCAATCTTGCAAGTAATGGTGATCATAATAATATTAATTTTATAATTGAATGTATAAATTGCAACAGTTATTTTGACCTTAAAATTGGATCAAACGACGTTAAAAAAGGTAAGCCCAATCCTGAGATGTTTATAAAAATTATGAAAAAAATCAATGTCCTTCCGAAAGAATGTCTGATTTTTGAGGATTCGATAGAAGGTGTAAAAGCAGGTTTAAAGTCCGGTTCAAAAGTTATAGGAGTAACAACTACTCATTCAAAAAATAAACTAATTAATCTTGGATGTTCCTTAACAATAGACAACTATGATGATAATAATTTGTTAATTAAAATTATGGACAAGTTGTTTAAATAATTATTAATTTAGATGGTATATGAAGGGTGAGCTATTTAATGACATTGAAGGTAACAAAGTTGACCCTGTATCTTACACAAAAAAAATATTAAAAGAAAATCCATATGTCGATATACATATTGGGACTGATTCTCAAAGTAAAGCTAAAAAAACTCTTTTTACAACTGTTATTGCATACAGATACGGAAATCGTGGTGTTCACTATATTTTGTCAAAAATTGGTTTACCAAAAATAAAAGATATGTGGACTAGACTTTGGAAAGAGGCCGAATTAAGTATAAATATATCTGAATTAATAACTGATACAATTGATATTCCAATTGAAATAGATATGGATTATAATGAAAGTGACAATTTCAAATCTCATAAATTAGTTGCCGCAACTAAAGGTTGGGCAAATTCTCTAGGTTATAAAGTTAATGTTAAACCCAACAACCAAATTGCGACAAAAGCTGCAGATCATCATTGTAAAAAGTTTTAGATAAAGTATATATTAATTAAAATCAAACATAATGAAAAAAGCATTGATTGTTATTTTTTTGATACTATCATGTTCAACTGAAAATAATTCTGACAATCTTAATTCGAAGGTTGAAAAACTAATTTCTAAAATGTCTTTAAAAGAAAAAATTGGACAAATGGCTCAAATTAATTTGACAGTAATAGCAAAAGGTCCAAACAAATGGAGTTCTTTTGAGCCTCTTGAACTTGATATTGAAAAAACCAAAAAAGCTATTTTAGAATACAAAGTTGGTTCAATACTAAATACCACAAATAATCAAGCAAGAAGCCCTGAGGTTTGGAATAAAACAATTAATCAATTACAAAAAATTGCAATAGAGGAGTCAGAATCAAAAATTCCAATAATATACGGTATTGACGGAATTCATGGGGCAACATATACTGTTGGTGCAACTATGTTTCCACAACAAATTGGAACTGCTGCGAGTTGGAATCCAAATAATGCATTTAATATGGCTAAAGTATCTGCATACGAAATTAAAGCCTGCGGCATTCCATGGAATTTTTCACCTGTAATTGATTTAGGGCAAGATCCAAGATTCCCTAGACAATTTGAAACTTTTGGAGAGGACCCATATTTGGTGAGTCAAATGGGTGATCAAATGATTATAGGTTATCAAGGAGAAAAAAATCAGATTTCAGACTCCGAAAAATTAGCAGTATCTATTAAACATTTTCTTGGTTATCAAACTACTATAAGTGGAAAAGATAGAACGCCATCATATATCCCTGAGCATGTATTAAGAGAATTACATCTAGCTCCCTTTAAATCCGCAATCGATCTTGGTGCAAAAACTATTATGGTAAACTCTGGAATCATAAACGGAGTCCCTACCCACTCTGACCATTATTTACTTACTGAAGTGTTAAGAAATGAATTAGGTTTTGAAGGTGTTGTTTTGACTGATTGGGAAGATATTAATAAACTTCATGACAGAGATAAAGTTGCTTCTTCTAGAAAAGATGCTATTGAAATTGCAATTAAAGCTGGTGTAGATATGTCAATGATTCCATACGATTATGAAGAATTCTGTGATAATTTATTTGAATTAGTTGAAGAGGGAAGAATCTCACTTTCAAGAATTGATAAGTCAGTTAGGCGAATTTTAAAATTGAAATTTGAACTAAATTTATTTGAAAATCCATATACAGATTTTAAAGACTATCCCGACTTCAACTCTAAAGAATTTGAAAAACTAGCTTATGACTCGGCTGCTGAATCAATTACCTTATTAAAAAATAATAATTCAATTTTGCCTATTAAACCTGGAAAAAAAATTTTAGTAACTGGTCCAAATGCGAATTCTATGAGGACATTGAATGGCGCATGGACATATTCCTGGCAAGGAGAAAAAACTGATAAATTCGCTGAAAAATATAATACCATATACGAGGCAATATCAAATAATTTTGGAAAAAATAACGTCAAACATATTCCTGGAATTTCTTATCCTGTAAATCAGGATTATGACAAGGAACCTAAATTTGAGTACTACGATCAATACGCTGATAAGTTTAATGAGGCGCTTAGAGAGGCTAGAAAATCTGATATTATAATTTTATGCTTAGGTGAAAATACATATACTGAAAAGCCTGGGGATATTAATGATTTAAATTTGCATCCTCTCCAAAAAAAATTAGCCAGAGAATTAGCTAAAACAAAAAAACCAATAATTTTATTGTTAAATAGTGGTAGACCAAGAATAATTACTGATATTGAGAGTCTTTCTTCTGCCACTGTAAATCTTTATCTTCCTGGAAACTATGGCGGTGACGCCTTATCAGATATATTAGTAGGTAAAGTGAATCCATCTGGTAAACTTCCATATTCTTATCCAAGCTTTGTGAATTCTCTAGTTCCATATAACTATAAGCCTTCAGATATACAAAACAATTCTCAGGGTGGATATAATTATGTTGGAGAGGTTAATTATCTGTATCCATTTGGTTATGGTCTTAGTTATAGCTCATTTAAATATAGTAATCTTGAAGTAGATAAAAATATTTATAAAATTAAGGATACTATTAAAATTAATGTAGATGTTAAAAACAACAGCTCAATATTAGGTAAAGAAACAATTCAATTGTATTCCAAAGATAATTATGCAACTTTAACTCCAGATATTAAAAGACTTAGAAGATTTAAAAAAATTGAAATTGACCCAATGGAAACAATAAAAGTTTCTTTCAATCTTCCTGTTTCTGAGCTTAGTTATATTAATTTAAAAAATGAAACGGAAGTGGAACCTGGAACATTTGATATAATGATTTCTGATATTAAAAAAACAATTGAAATAATTGACTAATTTATCCAGTAAAATAAGTTAATACAAATATTATTATAACAACAAGAATCCCTGAAAATGCTATGTCAGTCTTTGTATAGCTATTTTTAGCACTTGCTCTTTGTTCATTTGTAATGGTTGAAAATGTAAGTCCTTTTAATTTCTCCTCTAACTGCGGTTTTGTTAAAAGTGACGCAATAATACATATTGTAACAGAAAAAATGAACATAAAAATAGCCATATGTGAAAAATTAATAGTAGCGAATAAGTATAAAAATCCATCTAAAGATTCTTTAAATATTTCCGAAATTATTCTCAAAGCAGCTACAACTAAACCAGAAAATAAAGTTACGATTGCAGCATCAGGTGTTACCCTTTTCCATGTAATTCCGAGTAAAAAAACAGCTGCCACTGGTGGCGCAATATAAGATTGTACGCTTTGAAGATATTGATACAAAACTCCGCCCCCTATTCTTTCCATAATTGGAATCCAAATAATCCCCATAACAACCATAATTGTTGTCGCAACTTTTCCAATATTTAATAGTTTGTTTTCTGAACTGTTGGGACTGATTTTTTTATATATATCAATTGTGAAAATTGTTGAGCATGAATTAAAAACAGATGCTAAAGAACTCATTAAAGCTGCCATTAGTCCTCCAGCAACTAAACCTTTCAACCCAACAGGCAAGAGTGTTTTAACTAGAATTGGAAATGCTTGATCACTTTTTTCTAACATTATAACTCCTTGCTTATCTAAAGCAAAAGCAATAATCCCAGGAATTAAAAATATAAAAATGGGTAGTATTTTGAGATAGGCTCCAAAAATTGCACCTCTTCTTCCAATTTTAATATTATTAGCAGCTAGTGTTCTTTGGACAATATATTGATCAGTACACCAATACCATATACCAACAATTGTACCTCCAAATAATAAACCTGTCCATGGAAAATCAGGATCACTCATTGGGCGCCACATATTAAAATGTTCAGATCCAACTGTTTCTCTTAGATTACTCCAGCCTCCTACCTCAGTTAATCCAAGATAAGTTATAATAACAGATCCTGCAATTAATATAATTGTTTGTAATGTTTCGGTATAAATAACAGCTTTTAGCCCCCCAATTACAGTATACACTCCGGTGAAGATAACAATCCCAATTGCTCCATACCAAAATGGAATTCCAATTAGTTCTGATACAACAATTCCTCCAGCGTATATTGTAACTGATACCTTTGTAATGACATACCCGAGAAGAGAGAAAATAGATAAAAACCATCTTGACCGACTATCAAATCTTTTCTCCAAAAATTCTGGCATAGTAAACACACCGCTTCTCATATAAAAGGGGAGAAACACCCATCCTAACAATAATACTATCCAAGCGTGGAGTTCATAATGAGCCATTGGCATACCAGATTCAGCTCCTGTTCCTGCTAAGCCAACAACATGCTCAGAACCAATATTTGAGGCAAAAATTGAGGCTCCAATAACGAACCATCCAACATTTCTACCAGCTAAGAAATAATCCTCTGTATTTTTATTTTTTTGAATAACAACCCAAGCAGATATTCCTATCAAAGCAAAAAAATACAATGATAGCACAATCCAATCAGCAGTTTCTAATATTGAGTTCACTTATATATTTTACAAGTATTGATTAATAATACTTTCATAAAGCTCTTGCTTTCCGCTAATCGACTTTAACTCATCATTGTCTTTTGAAAAATTGTACAAATCAGTCAAACTAAGCAAACCATTTTCAAAATCTTTTCCCTTTCCTTTGTCAAATGATGAATATCTATTTTTTCTTAACTCACTGAATTTTGAATTTGACAAAATAGCGTCCGCAACTATAAGACCCCTTGCAAATGTATCAACTCCAGCTATATGAGCAATAAAAGTATCTTCTACATCAGTTGAGTTCCTTCTAAGTTTTGCATCAAAATTAACTCCCCCGCCTTTAAGTCCTCCTGAACTTAACAAAACTAACATAGCCTCGGTTACCTCAAGAAGATTATTAGGAAACTGGTCAGTATCCCAACCATTTTGATAATCACCTCTGTTAGCGTCAATACTACCTAACATACCCGCATCAGCTGCAACTTGAAGTTCATGTTGAAAAGTATGGTGTGCCAAGGTTGCGTGATTAACCTCAACATTGATTTTAAAATCATTTTGAAGGTTATGCTGATTCAAAAAACCTACTACAGTAGCACAATCATAATCGTATTGGTGTTTCGATGGCTCAGCAGGCTTAGGCTCAATGAAAAAATTACCTTTAAAACCAACTGACCTACCGTAATCACGAGATAAGGATAAGAACTTACCCATGTGATCTAGTTCTCTTTTCATATCTGTATTTAAAAGCGACATATATCCCTCTCTTCCTCCCCAAAAGACATAATTCTCACCTCCTAATTTAACCGTAATATCAAGTGCAATTTTAATTTGAGCTGATGCTCTAGCCAATACATTAAAATCAGGATTTGTTGATGCTCCATTCATATATCTTGGATGAGTAAATAAATTCGCCGTTCCCCATAAAGGCTTCTTGCCCGAACTTTGTTGATGTTGTTTTAGATAGTCTGCTACTTCATGAAGCATTTTTTCAGTTTTAATCAAATTTTCTCCTTCGTCAACTATATCAACGTCATGAAAACAATAATAATCAAAACCCATTTTGTTTAAAAATTCAAAAGCGGCATCTGCCTTATCCTTAGCTCTTTGAATGGGATCTGAATTTTTATTCCATGGATAATTTTGTGTTCCTGCTCCAAAGGGGTCTCCACCAACATTACATAATGTATGCCAGTATGCCATTGCAAACTTCAAATGATCTTTTAATTTTTTGCCTGCAACTACTCTGTTCGCATCATAATACTTGTATGCTAGAGGATTATCAGATTCTTTTCCTTCATAATTTATTTTTGTAATGCCCTTAAAATACTCTTTATTTGAACTCATATGCTTGATATTAAACTATTTAAATTATACTTCCACTTATTGTATGCCTCTTTATATTTTTTTAGATCTATATCTGGTTTTACTGAATCAACAAAATCTTGAGATGTAATTTTATTTGACAAATCAGAAATGTTGTTGTTTTCAACACTACTAGCTCTAGCTGCTCCAACAGCTCCAGTTGTATTATATCTCTCAATTGGAGCATTAATCAATGTAGCTATAGTATTAATGAAAACCTCTGAGCGAAACAAGTTGTCATTTCCAACTTTTAACACTTTAATCTCTATCTCGTCGTTTTTCAAAATTTCAATTCCATAAAAAAAAGCAAATGCAATACCCTCTAAAGTTGCTCTGCACAAATGGGCAGAGGAGTGAATATTTAGGTTTATATTTTTTAAGTTAGTGTTTAGAATTTTATTTTCAAAAATCCTTTCAGAACCGTTACCAAAAGGATATACCATTAAGTCTTCACTTCCAATAGGGACAGTTTTTGCCATGTTATTCATATCCTCATAACTAGAAGCTCCAATTAATCTTTTCAACCAACTATATTGAATACCAGCTCCATTTATATTCAAAAGCTTTCCAACTAATGGGCTTTTACTGGTATACGAAACATGAGCAAAATTATTTATTCTAGTCATTTCATTAACAAATTTTCCATTTGATATTCCATATACAACTCCAGATGTTCCTCCAGTAGCAGCAACTTGTCCGGGGTTTAAAACACCCAGAGACATTGCATTGTTTGGCTGATCTCCCGCTCTGTATGATATTTTTGTACCCTCCGCTAATCCTGATTCCACAGAGCCTTTTTTGTCAACTGTAGATTGAACTCCAAAAGTAGGAACTATATCTGGTACCAATTCACTTGAAATATCATAAATTTTAAGAATTTCCTCAGATACGCTTTTATTTTTAAAGTCCCAAAAAATACCCTCAGATAAACCACAAACAGTTGAATTAACTTTTCCTGAAAACTTAAAAGCAATATAATCTCCAGGTAACATAAACTTCTTAATTTTCCTAAATACATTTGGTTCATTCTCCTTAACCCATCTTAATTTTGAAGCAGTAAAATTAGCTGGAGAGTTAAATAAATGTTCTTTACAATACTTTGTTCCCAATTTCAAAAAAGCATTATCACCAATTTGAACTGCTCTACTATCACACCAAATAATTGAAGGTCTTAAAATTTGAAAATTTTCGTCAACTATAACTAAACCATGCATTTGGTATGCAATTCCAATTGTCTTTATAAGTCCTGGATCAATACTAAATTTTTCAATGATTTCTTTTGTGGCTCGGCATACATAATCCCACCAAAGATTTGGGTCTTGCTCTGCCCATCCTTTTTTTTCAGAATTAATTTTCATCTCATCGTCAGGATACTTTACCCCTGCAACAACTTTACCAGAATTATACTCAACTAAACTTGCTTTAATTGATGAGCTGCCTATATCATACCCAATTGAATACATAAAAATTTATTCAACTATTCTTGAACCTTTAATCTCAAAATCCATTACAGTGCCAGTAATTTCATTTTCATTCACTTTGAGTTCTAACGACATAGGAGTCCCCATAGCATCAGCCTCGACTAATATAGTATTATCTGTGACTTCAGTTGAGTCTACTTGAAATACACCATCCAATTGTCCTTCACCAACAAGTTCAGAAGAGTAGGTGTCTTCAGATTTAGTAACTTTTAGAACAATTGGCACATCACCATATGGGGTATCTAAAATGGTTATATTAAAATCACCAACCATCATGTCTTTCTTAGCAGTTTTAAAAATTGCACACGATTGGATTATGAACAACATCATTAATGATACAGGTATAATTTTTTTCATTTTATTATTTTTTAATTTATTTATTTTTCAGAATTAAATATAATCAATTTTAATTCAAATTATTATTCAATTATTGACTGAAATACCAGTCTTCTGAATGCAGCTGAAGTTGGATCGTTTTCAATATCATAAGTTTGTTTGTAAATGATTCCAATAATATTTTCAACAGGGTCGACAAATGCAGAAGTATTCCAATAACCACCCGTTGACAATGTTCCAGAACTTCCGCCATATCCTTTGTAAAGATCTTTATCAGTTAATACCACAAAAGCCAAACTTAATTGATTTCCCCCGGCACTGATATTCTGCCCTTCAGTAATGATCTCAATAGTTTTTTTACCAACAATTTGATTGCCATTGTTCTTTCCTTTGTTAAGAATCATTTGTAAAAATTTTGCATAATCTGTAACAGTGCTTGTTAGTCCACATCCGCCAAAAAATAAACTTTTAGAACCTTCAATTGGATAATTAACATTAAATCTATTATCATTAAAATCCTCCCATTTACCATCTTTTTTTGTTTGAACTGAAACTAGCCTTTCATTTTTGTCAGATTCTATATAAAATTGGGTATCGTTCATTCCAAGTGGATCAAAAATTCTTTTTCTAAAAAAATCATTAAGTGACATCCCTGACTGTAATTCAATGAAATAACCCAAAACATCAAGGCCTACAGAATATGTGAACTGCTTACCAGGTTCATGATGTAAGGGATATTTAGCAATATTTTTTATAACATTTTCAATCTTAACCTCCTCATCGCAAAAGCACATGACTCCGTTATTCATGAACTTTTTATTTTTCTTTGCAAAAATTGCTTTCATCTCTGGATTGGAATCAATAAAACCATAACCCAAACCAGAGGAATGAGTTAGTAGATGTCTGATGGTAATTTTCTTATTTGCCTTAATTGAAGTGTAAGTTGAATCAATTTTGTTAAATTTTTTTAATATTCTGTGATTTTTAAATTCGGGAATAAATTTTTCAATAGGGTCATCCAAACTGAAGTCTCCCTCCTCCCAAAGCATCATGACTGCTAAAGATGTGATGGCTTTAGTCATTGAAGCAATTCTAAAAATATTGTCTTTCTGAAATTTAACCTCTTTGTAAACATTTTCATTTCCAAATGCTTTGTGATATACAATTTTACCGTCTTTGACAATCAATGTAACGGCACCGGGAATAATATTTTCTGAAATAGAGTTTTCAAAATATTTATCAATTCTATTAAGTCTCTCTGAAGAAATCCCAACACTCTCGGGGGAAACATTTTGAAAATTTGAATATGAATTAGATTTAGGGGTTTGGCTTGTTTTACTGGAACATCCAAATATCGCAATAGAAAATATATATATAAAAAACCTCACGTTCCAAATATAGTCAAAACTACACCTCTCATAACATATTTTAATATACAATAAAAACATACATTTTTTATATATTGTAAATAAATCAATAAAAATGAAAAAAAAAATTTCACGTAGAGGCTTTATAAATAAAGCCTCAGTTATAGGTTCTGCTCCATTTATTTTATCAAATGATATTATTCAAAAAAAATCAAAAAATATTATTTCTGAACCTAGTTTAGAAGGTAAAAAAGTCTTATTTGTTTATGGTGGTTGGAAAGGACACTTTCCCAAAGAATCTAAAGAGTTATTTGTTCCATGGTTTGAATCAGAGGGGGCTAAAGTAACATTATCTGAGACTTTAGATATTTATGAAGATGAAGTAAAAATGATGGATTTTGATCTAATTGTTCAAGCTATTACAATGGGTAGTCCGACTGCTAACCAACTTAAAGGTTTAATGAAAACAATATACTCAGGAGTTGGCTTTACTGGTTGGCATGGTGGAATTGGTGACTCGTTTGTACCTCAAGGTAAATTTTACAGGATGGTTCAACAATTTCAATCAATGGTTGGTGGATTTTTTATAAAACATCCCGGAAATTTCATTGATTATGATGTTAAAATAATTAATAAAGATGATTATATAACTTCTGGTATCAAGGATTTTACTGCAGTGAATACTGAGCAATATTACTTACTTGTTGATCCTAATATAAAAGTATTAGCAACATCAAAATTTTATGATAAATATGAGGAGGGTATTGGCGGTTCAACTATGCCAGTAGCGTGGAAGAAAAATTATGGTAAGGGGAGAATTTTTTACCAATCAATAGGTCACCACCTAAGGGAGTTTGAAATTTTTGAAATAATGGAAATTCAAAAAAGAGGAATGAGGTGGGCGTCAGAAAGTAAGTACCATCCCTTTGAAAGTTGTATATCACCAGCTTCCTATTCGTAAAATGATTTTTAATAAAATTGTTTACTTATATATCTTTTTGGTTACAATTATCTCTTGCTCAAAAAGAGAGATTTCTCCTAATATTGTCTTTATCCTAACCGATGATCAAGGTTACAATGATTTAGGCTGCTATGGAGCAAAAGATATTGAAACTCCTAATATTGACAAATTAGCTGAAAACGGAGCACTATTTAAGTCCTACTATGCCACTCATGCAGTTTGTTCTGCATCAAGGGCATCAATTATGACAGGTTTTTATGCTAATAGAATGCAAATGTATGGAGCATTTATGCCAGAAAGTAGTTTTGGTCTTAATCCAGATGAAATTACAATTGCTGAAATTCTTAAAGAAAAAGATTATTCAACATCATTTTATGGGAAGTGGCATTTGGGAGATGCCCCTGAATTCTTCCCAAATAATCAAGGTTTTGACGACTTTTATGGTATTTTGTACTCAAATGATATGTGGCCAAAACATCCACAACAAGGAACTAATTTCAATTTTTCTGATATTTATTTATATGAAAATTTTGAAAAAATTGAACCTATCTATGATCAATCATTATTAACTAAAAAATTTACTGATAAAACAATAGAATTCATTAATAAAAATAAAGATAATCCCTTCTTTGTTTTTTTATCTCATCCCCAGCCACACGTTCCACTTTACGCAAGCAGTGATTTTTTAGGCAAATCAAAAAGAGGCTTATATGGAGATGTAATACAAGAAATAGACTATTCAGTTGGAAGAATATTCAAGGAACTTGAAAAGTTAAATTTAGAAAAAAATACATTGATAATTTTTACATCTGACAATGGTCCATGGCTTTCATATGGTACTCACTCTGGCTCTGCTGGATACCTAAAAGAGGGGAAAGGGACTACATGGGAAGGTGGACAAAGAGTACCGGCAATAGTTTATTATCCAAAACTAATTAAGACTAAGACTATTATTGAAGCTCCAGTTATGGGCATAGATTGGTTTCCTACAATTAGTGATATTTTGTCAAAAAAAAATAATTTCAATATTGATGGAAAATCTATCATAAAACTTTTATCAGGTGAATCAAATAAATCACCACACAAAAACTTATTTTTTTATTACAATCAAAATGAACTTCACTCAATAAGACATCACGATTGGAAATATTACTTCCCTCATAAATACAGATCATTAAATGGAAGAGAAGGGAAAAATGATGGTACTCCAATTAAATATGATATGAATAAACTAACTTATCCAGAACTATATGATTTATCAAAAGATATTAAAGAAGAAAATAATCTTATTAATCAATTCCCTGAAATAAAAGTAAAAATTGAAAGAATTGCTGATTCTGTAAGATTAGTTTTAGGTGATAAATTAAATAAAATTAAGGGAAATCAAATAAGACAAATTGGTCAAACTAACCATTTTAAGAAAATTCCATAGAGTCATAAACCTTAACTTTATCCCACAAATAACTTGCATTTTCAACAAATTTTAAGTGTGTTGGATCGTCTTGGTAAATATCTTGATCTTCTTTAGATTTAAAAGTGACAATTAAACTTAAATCATAAGAGCTATCTACGACATCTCTTTCACTTTCAACAGGTGAACCTACGTGAGAAGTTAGTACTTGATTATTCTCTGCTAAAAATTTATTCAACTCATTATGGAGTTTAATTGTATCTACTTTAGACTTAGAGTTTTTAAGCCAAAAGTACACTACATGAAAAAAAGGTCCTTGCTCAAAACTTGAACTCATTTTAAATTTTCTTGAGAATTAAATTTTTCCACCTAACCTTAATACCTCCACCATCATGAATTTGAAGAGCAATAGCACCCTTTCCTTTTCCTATTTTTTCGTCATTTATTGATATCATCTGCACTCCGTTTAGCCAGGTTTTGACTTTATTGCCCTTTACTCTTATTTTCATAAGATTCCATCCCCCCATTTTTAATGCACTATCTTTTGAAGGATCAGGTTTAATCAACCAACCCCTTCCATATGATTCATAGATTCCTCCAGAGTTGCTTCCAGGAGGAGCAACCTCAACTTGCCAACCACTTATTTTAGTGCCCTCTAGAGTTGATCTAAAAAATATCCCACTATTTCCGTTAGCCTCTTGTTTAAATTCAACGGTGAGAATAAAATCATCGTAGAATTGTTCAGTTGATAAATATCCGTAACCTTTATCAGGTCCGCTCTCACAGATTATTTCACCATTTGATGCATACCAGAGTTCAGTACCATGCTTGATCCATCCGTCAAGATTTTCACCATTAAATAGAGAAATATTATTTGATTGAGCAACTAAACTGAAATTACTAACTAAAGTTGAAATTAATATTAATATTTTGAGTTTCATGTTTATTTTTTTTTTAAATGTAGTAATTAAATTTAAAAAGATAAAGTTTGAATAAATTTAAATTGTTTAGAAAAAAAAATAATAAATTGTATTACAAAACTTAATAAACAAATTTTTATGAAAAATTCCATCTATCTTATATTAATCCTTTCAATTGTATTTTTTTCCTGTAATTCTAATAAGGAGGATACAAGACCTAACATTTTGTTTATTATGTCTGACGACCATGCATTCCAAGCTATAAGTTCATATGGCTACAATCTTAATAATACTCCTAATATTGATCGAATTGCAAAAGAGGGTGCGATTTTTAAAAACAGCTTTGTTACAAACTCAATATGCGCTCCCAGTAGAGCTGTAATGCTAACGGGCAAGCATAGTTTTTTGAACGGAAAAGTTGATAATATTCAAGATTTCAATTGGGATCAAAATAGTTTCGCTAAAGAGCTTAAAAAGTCTGGTTATCAAACTGCACTTATTGGTAAAATTCACCTCAGGGGACTTCCTCAAGGGTTTGATTATTCTGCTGTATTACCAGGGCAAGGACACTATTATAATCCGGACTTTATTATTGACGGTGTTATGGAAAGAATTCAAGGCTATGTTACAACAATAACTACTAATTTGAGTTTGGATTGGTTAAAAAATAAAAGAGAAAAAAATAAACCTTTTTTATTACTCTATCATCAAAAGGCCCCTCATAGAAATTGGCAATCTGAAGAAAAATATTTAACCTTGTTTGATGACAAAACATTTGATTTCCCTTCAAACTTTTTTGATGATTACAAAGGAAGAAAAGCTGCTGCCGCTCAAGAAATGATGATATCAGCTAGTGAGGATCAGTTAGCAAAAACTCATGGACCGGGTGGTCACGGTAGGTGGGGTCATGATTTTAAACTTTTAACAGACCCTTATGGAAGAGATACAAGGTTTAATCAAGAATTGGAAAGATTTACCCCTGAGCAAAAGAAAGCATGGCTTGATGCATATACCCCTAAAAATGATGCAATGAGAAATGCAAACCTTAAAGATAAAGATTTAGCTCTATGGAAATTTAATAGATATCTTAAAGATTACTTAAGAACTATTCAATCAGTAGATGACGGAGTGGGTGAGGTTTTAAATTATTTGGATGAGGCGGGCCTATCGGATAACACTATTGTAGTCTACACCTCAGACCAAGGTTTTTATCTTGGCGAACATGGCTGGTTTGATAAAAGATTTATGTATGAAGAATCTTTAAAAACTCCTTTTTTAATTAGATATCCAAAAGAAATTCCTGCTGGATCTGAGGTAGATGAATTAATTCAAAATCTTGATTATGCGCCAACTTTTTTGGATTATGCTAACGTTAAAATACCTGAAGACATGCAAGGTGAGTCTTTTAGAAAAATTGTTAGTAATGAAACAGAAGAATGGAGAGATGCTATTTACTATACATATTATGAATACCCTTCAGTACATATGGTAAAAAGACACTACGGGGTAAGAACTGATAGATATAAACTAATTCACTTTTACTATGATATTGATGAATGGGAATTGTTTGATTTAAAAAATGATCCAAATGAAATGAACAATATATATAATGATCCTAAATATTCTAAAATCAAAGAACAAATGCATAAAAAATTATCTGAACTTAGGGTTAAATATGGGGATTCAAAAGAAATGGACCAAAAGAATTTAGATAGGTATCTAGGAGCAATTAAAGATGGAAAGGTTTGGGGTATAAAAAAATGGGATAAATAAATGAGATTTAAAATTAATTTTTATTTGGCATTTTCAATTTTAATTTTTCATGTTTTCAATTTTTCCTTTAGTCAAAGTGAGTTGGCATTATCAAAAGCCCAAAAAAAAGAGATACAGAAAAATAAAAAACTTGAAAAAAAACTAAGAAAACTTCAAAATCCAAAATGGTTAACAACCATAGATGGTTATATTGGGAGATTTACTGATGACAAAAGTACCTACAGGAAAAATCCCTCTTTTGAAGCAAATTTTGATAGTAAAATAAAATCAACTCAAGGCCAAAGAGCAGACCTATTGTATGGATACAAATATGGTTATGATAAGTTAGAGAAAAGAATCATTCAAATTGTCTTATTTCGTCCAGAAATAACTGAAATACAAGTTACTATTAAAGCAAATTGTAATGACCATATGAAAGGGGAATTTAGTAGTGAGTTTGGTTATCAAGGAATTCAGATGCTTTATCTCTATGAAAGAGATTTAGAAATTATCAGGAAAATAAATAAAGTTGAATTTTTCTTAGCAGACCAGAAAGTCACTCATCCTTCAATACATCAAAAAATGATTTACGCAATAAATAACTTGTGTAGGGGTTAAAATCTATATAGCTTCTTCCTTACCAGATTTTACTGCCTTATAAATAGCATCAATTACTTTCATGTCTTTTAACCCCTCATCACCATAAACATTTTTTGCCTTGGTATTTGATAAAAGGCTGTAAGCAATTCCGTCCATATGTTTTTGCTGCTGATTAACTGGTGAAATATTCATTGGTTTTCCATTAATAACTCCAGCCAGTCCTCTGTAGGTGTAACTTGGACTCATTTGAATCCTTCCTTTTTCAAGGCCAAGATAAAATCTATTTATGTTGGTTGCATATGTGGTAATGTTACTTGCAACTGCACCTGAAGGAAAATTCATTTGCCATAAAATAGTTTCGTCAACTTCCTTGAATTTAACTTTATCTGTTTTAATTTCTTGTGCTGTCAGAGAGATAGGCTCTTCACCTATTGTATATCTTGCCGCCTGAATAACATATATACCTACATCCATTAATGCTCCTCCTCCAGCTAAACTATGATTTAACCTCCATTGCCTAGGATTTCCAATTCTAAAACCAAATCCTCCTTCAAAAACTTTAACACTTCCGTAAACTTTTTCTTCACATAATCTCATAATCTCAGAATGGAAAGGGTCATAATGTAATCTGTATCCAATAAAGAGTTTTTTACCCACCTTTTTTGCCACATCTATCATCTCTTGAGCCTCAATAGCGTTAAGTGCCATCGGCTTTTCACATATTACGTGTTTGCCTGCTCTCAAAGCTCTGATTGTATATTCTTTGTGCATGGAATTAGGAAGAACAATATATACAATGTCAATATCTTTATTTTTAGACAATTCATCATAATTATTATAACTAAAAATGTTACTTTCTTTTAGATTATACTGTTTTTTCCATTTTATTGCCTTTGATGGTGTTCCGGTAACGATACCTTTTAACTCACAAAATTCAGCACCATCTAGAGCAGGGGCAAGTTCATTTGTTGAGTAACCTCCAAGTCCTACTAATGCAATACCTAGTTTCTTATTATTGGTTTTAGAGAATTGTTTCATTAAATTTTGACTAAATAATGGACTAGTGAAAGTAGTGGCTCCAGCCAATGTTAATATTTGCTTTGAGAAATCTCTTCTGGTAGACATAATTTTATTGTTTATTTTAAAAATAAAAAAAAAACAATAATTATTTATTTTTTTCCTAAATAATAATCAAATGAAATTTTTCCTGGACCGTTTATCAAAATAATTGAAAATCCAACCAAAAATAAAAGAGCGGGTTCCATTTTTTTAAAAGGATCATCTCCATGAACAATAAATGCCGCTACTATCATAGTTATAATTGGAAAAAATGAAAAAAATCTTGTTTTAAGACCAATGATAATTAAGGCTGGAGCTACTAATTCGGAAAAAGTTGCAAGGTACAATGACAATTCCTTTCCTAGACCAATTGGATCTGCAAACCTAATTTTTTCTTCAAAAATTTTATAAAACTTTGGAATACCATGAGTTATCATAAAAGTCGAGAAAAAAATTCTGGCTAAAAAAATAGAAATATCATTTTTGTTTAAATTCATATTACTGTTTAATAATTAATTGAGACCTACTTGTATTTTTACCAGATACTTTCATAATGTATGATCCTTGCTTTAAATCATTTGCAATGATAGTAATATTTCTATCAAAATTTTGAAGTAAATGATTTGATTTTTGTATTAATTTACCATCTGAAGAGAATATTTCCACAAGAATATCGCTATCATCCCCACCGACAATAACTAAAATTTGATTTTCAAACGGGTTTGGAGATATAAGTACGTCTTCCGAATTAAAATAAGACTCTTCAAAAATACCTTGACACTCAAATCCTGTTGAAATTTTAATACTATTAAACCCTTTGTTCAATTCAACTGTAACCTCACTTTCCTTTGTTTGACTAGTTATACCATTATGAGTTATATTATAAGTTTTTCCACCAGACAAATTAAATGTTTTGCTAGTTTTTAATTGATTTGATTTGCTTGTAACAGACAAGGGTGCTGGCTCATTTATTACTATCTCGTAGCACCTTTGATACTCGGATGAAGGAAATCCTTCAACTGTAAAACACATATTATATATACCAGCTGAAAGATCTTTCAGCGTCCATAATCTGTCATTAATGACTTGATTTAAATTTAACGCACCAGTTAAAACTAAATTATATGTGTAACTAGGGTCGCCAAACGTAACTATAATTTCATTTTGACCTGCACATTTTTCTTTTTTCTTAACCGTTATATTGTTCGCTGGTAAATATAAGATTTCACAACCCTGAAGATTAACTACCTTTCCAAGTTTGGTGTCAGGACATATATCACTTGGATTCCAAACGCCATCATGGTCTTGGTCGTCAGAGACATCTCCAACTCCGTCTCCATCACTATCTGCTTGATCTGGGTTCGCTGTAAATGGGCTATTATCAATTATATCATTAACACCATCACCATCTGAGTCGTTATCAGCGCTTACTGCAACAGTTTGAATTTGAATAGCAGTATTATTACCCTCAGGAACACTTATCTGAGTTTGAGTCACAACTATTGGAACATTTGTATCACCATCAGTCTCATTTATAGTTTTTACCTGTACCTCATAAATATTATCTTTGTTGTGATCCATAGGATTTTCAAAATCAGGTGGTGTTATAAAATCTAAATAATCCTCAGATTCTGTATCTCCAACATTTGTAAGAACACCTCTGTTTTGAGCACCTCTTCTTCTTATTGTAAATAGATCTTTATCAGCGCCACCTGTTATTTCTTTTTTTATCTTCCATTTTCCAACGCCTCCCTTCTCTTTAATATTAGGATTATAATATCTTGTGTGATCTACCTTGGCTGTCTCAGTGTTTGACTCCTTAGATTTAGGAACATCAAATACAGAGATAGAAAATGAAGCAATTGAAAAAGTATTTGGTACATCAATAACCTGGATAAACAAGGTTTTTGTTGACTCTTTAACACCATTGGAAGCTGTAATTTCAATTGAATGAGTTGTCTTGTTTTCATAATCTAACTCCTCTACTAAAAATAAATCATTACCATTTCTGAGTTCAACCAAATTTGAATCTTTTCCTCCACCAATAGATAAAGTAACAGGTAACTGTTGTGAGTCACTAGCCTGAATTGACAAAACAAGTGTATCAACTTCAGCTCCCTCCGAAAGGAGTAAAAGAGGAAGATTTAAAACTGGAGCCTTAATAGCGCATCCGTTAGGATTTACTTGTTCTCCACTCTCGGTATCAGGGCACTCATCTTCTTCATTTAAAACTCCATCTAAATCAAGATCCAAATCTCTAACTGAACAACCATCTTCATTAATTTCCTCTCCTGGTAAAGTAGTATCAGGACATTTATCTTTATCATTTGGTATTCCATCTTGATCTCTATCTTTTTGGAGATCTGAGCAACCATTCTCATCAACTTCAGCTCCCTCTTGTGTTCCAGAACAAAGATCTATGTCATTGTTTACTCCATCATTGTCATCATCTTTTTGTGCATATGAACATCCTTTATTGTCAACTCCTCTGTAATTTTCATCATTAGTATTAGTATTTGGACACTCATCATCCTTATCAAAGACGCCATCCCCATCAGCATCTGGAAATAGACTAGCGGATATTGATGTAATAGATGAATTACCTAATACATCAAATAAAGCATTAGTAGATGAAACAGTTATTGAAATATCAAAACCAGGAACAGGTACAACATTGTAACCTAAAATATATGACAAACCACTCTTTGTAATACTAGTTGGAGAATTTGAGAAAGTAACTTGAGTAGCAGTAGAGGATATACCAAAATTAAAATTTGAAACCTGTAATGATGCATTGGATGTTGAAGAAGGATATGCCTCTTCATTTAAAGTAATTTTTAGAGTTGAAGACGTCAAAATTGTGATTGAAATAATTTTAGGACCAGTCTTATCATTGAGAGATATATTTTTTAAAGATGGAAGAGCCTCATTTCCAAAAATATCATAAACTGAATTGCTAGCAACACCAACTTCCAGCATTTCGTCTCCTCTAGCAGTAGGTGATGCATTCAGACTTATACCTAATAAATATTTTGAAAAAGTTGGTGAGACAAGATTTGTAATTTTAGTTATTGATGATGGTATTGTTGAGGAAAGTGTAGCTGAGCCACCTATTATTCTTAAAGTAAAATCATTAATATTTAATGAGGATGTTGTAGTGTTTGATCCATAAACCTTTTCATTAAATGTAACTGTAACAGTACTATTATTATTACTTATTTCGTCAATTGAAATAATGGATGGTGATGAGTTATCAATTGTAAAAGTGATGCTATTGGTTCCTGAATAGGCATTACCACTTAGATCTGAACCTGAGACAGTAACAATAGATTGCCCATTATAATTATCCGGTACATCCCATAAATAGTACCATAAAGTATTCGATGAATTAGATGAAATCATGTCAAAAGAATTGTTTTGACCAGAGATAACTACTTTAGGAGAAACAGTCATTGGCTCACTAAATTGAGCAGTTATAGATACCACTGATGATCCGGATACCAAGTTATCATTATCATTATCAGCTAGTTCAACAGTTGGTGCAAACAAATCAGGTAATAATAATTCTGATGCAGACAATTCCCTATTATAATACTTAATAGTAGATATATGACCGTAAAATGATCTATCATCTGGAGAAGTTGTCCCGCCAGATGAATTAGCCTCTGAAGTAGTTCCAATCCATCCAAATCTTGGAGTCTCTACATCAAAATGATCTGAAATTGGATCAGCGGTGCTCATATCAGTTGTATGGATAAGAACACCATCTACATAATATTTTAATCCAGCATCTGTATTTGCTTTAAAAGTTACAGCTACGTCATGCCATTTACCATCTCTCAGATCAATATTTGACGTTCTAGTATAATCATCAAAAGTTCCATCGCTATTTGTAAAATGAAAGGCTGGTTTTCCAGTAGAACTACTAACTCCAGCTTGTACAGATCCTATTGTATATCTCCATACAGCACTTCTGTCAAAAGATATAATTGTATTTTCAGAATTGTCACTATGAACTGGAATTTTAATCCTTGATATAATTGTTAATTCATTGAGCTGATCTGATGGACCTGATAAATAATTTAAACCTGAAATATATACTCCGTCATCTCCAGTTGCATCACTAGGAAAATAGATTGCCTTCTCATCAAAATCATATGAGATTTTCGTTCCAGTAACAACTCCAGTATATCCATTTCCACTTAAATCATTAACTGTACTTGTTGAGTTTTGAGTATTATAGGAACTTGGATTATTAAAGTCATAATAGAGTAATAAATTATTATTTAGGCTGACAGTATTTGAACTTTGATTTGTTAACGAAATATTACCAAGAGAATCATAAATTGAATTTGAATTAGGTGTTATAGTCAATACCTCTGACCCGTTAGCAATACCAAGGAGTGGAATTCCAAGGGTGATTGTATGACTAGCCTGAGCTGAATTATTTAATGGGGTACCATCAAGCCAATACCATCCTCCAGAGGGTTCTGAATAATCTGATGCTGATGTATCTTGAAATAAACCAATCCATGTATTATTGGCGTTACTAACTGAGGTTCCATTAAATGAAGGATAAATAGAAAATAAAAAATCGTACTCAACTTGGGAATTAATTACAAGCAAATAGCCTCCAGCAGTTCTAGCAGCATTATAGGCTGAATTCCAACCAGAGCTTGAATCACTTAAAAAATAAGAGTGCCCATAAAATGAACCCAAGTATGTATATCCGCTTACTGAGGTAGATCCATTTTCAAGTTCCAATATATGTTTTATAGAAAGACTTTCTTGATGATCATTAATGAGAAATTTCCCAAATTCAACTGCAGAATACCCCCCTATATGAGCATAATTTTCGTTACCTCCACTATTGTTTGGCTCATTGTTTCCCCAAGTAAGAGCATTAGCAATATTTTCAGAGTAATTTGTTGCCCTTAGATTTTCTGAGTAAGAAATTGATGTGGGAATAGTACTTGACAGGGTAGCTGTTCCTCCACTTATTGATAAACTAAAATCATTCACTTCAAGAGCTGTTGTTCCAGTAGAGGTCCCAGAAAGTTTTTCATCAAAGCTAATTTTTACTAGGGTATTGTCAGGATTACCCAGTTGCGAGGATATAATTCGAGGACCCTGTTCATCTCCAAAATCTTTGATTCCTACTTTTATTGAAATTGTTTGACTAACACCATTGCTGTATGCTACATTTAAATTAAATTCATAAAAATTATCGTTATTAGAATCAATTGGACCCTCATAATCCTTTGGCGGCAAGACAATATTTATTGAACCTGAGTCACCCGATATTGTATTTGAAGAAATTGAAAAATGTTGTGAATCTGCTCCAGAAATTGAATATGTAATTGGAGTATTATCAACAACTTCAATTCTTCTATTTTTTAAAGAATTTGTCGACTGATATGAATTTTCAAAAATCGTCAATGTAGATGTAGCATTTTCGTTCACACCAAATGCAGTTATTTCAAGAATATGTTTATGTGAGTCAGCAGGATTCTCATCACTCCAAACATTTTGTTGTGAGCTGAATTGAGATCCAGAACCAGAGGGATCTCTGGTAAATAAAACAGCATTTTGACCAGAGCCAGTTGGTTGATCACTCCTCCAAGCAAAATAACTTTGAGGTGTTCCGTTATTACCGTCTAACCATGTATCACTTGACTTTTGAACTGCTATCCATGTTTGGTTAAGTGAGCTACTGGCAAGTAAAGTACCTACTAAATTATTTTTTGACTGATCTTTAATTGAGATTAAACCCCCGAAAGCATTAATGTCGCTAATAGCAGCAGTTGCAGAAACAAGAGCAGAATTCCAACTTGAAGCACTTTTGGATATAAAATAAAGAGAACCCTCACTATCTCCAATAAAGTCGTAACCAGGAACTGTTGGCTCTAAAATATTTGGGGGTTCGGAATCACTTAAGTTAACTGTATTAGAGGACTGATTTGTTGATGCTACATTACCAGAACTATCAAAAATAGAGTTTGAATTTATCCCAACAGTAATTACCTCCTGACCATTTAATGGAGATGATATTTGAAATCCAATTTCATAATTTTGATTTTTAGCACTATCAAAAACCTTTAAATTTTTCCAATAACCCTTATAAACTTGACCATTTGAATAATTATAATTTGTTAATACCTCGTCAAAAGTTGTGCCTTGTGACTCTGCAGCAAAAGTTATCGAACTTGAACTAGAGCCAGCAGTTTTTACAAGATTGTTGTCAATGTAAAGTTTTATTACACCAAAATCATATTCAATTTTGGCTCTATACCATTTATTTGAAACCAACTGTGTATTTGAATCATAAGTTCTAGTTGAGTTATTGTATAATATACCTGGATTTCCGGAGCTATTAATCTCTATGCCTAACCATCTATAACTTGTTCCAGCAACCAAAATCGGCATATTCTTTAATTCATCCATTTTAAAATCTAGTTCAAAAGAAAAACTTTTGGTCCTGTCAATATTTATACTTGGGGTTTTAATTGGTCCTCCATTATTACAATTGCCCACACAATATATTCCATCACTGTAAATTCCTTTGTAATCAACATTAGAATTTGCATTAGTTGATTGATCAGTTACGTTAGAATGATTGTTTGTAATATCTTTATAAAAGTTAGATGATGAAGAATCATTGGTGAATGGATAATGTGCTAAAAGACCTCCTGTTTTTAAATCAATAAAACTTGGACTAGAACTTGAAAGTGATCCTGTTCCTCCTGACATTGTTAAATTAAAATCAGAGGCTGTTAGCGTAGCTGCAGAAGTATTGGTGAAAACTTCTTCGTTAAATTTCAATAAAATAGAATTAGTGTAATCCTGATTATAAATAGATGTGGACTTTATAATTGGTGGATCTGTATCCTGAGCTAACAAAGGATTTAGATTAAATACAATGCCAAAAAATATTAGAAAAATAATTTTTCTCATTTGTAAACCTATTAAATAATAGTTTTGGATTAAGTATTAAAAATACGAATTAAATTGTGTATTACTAATAAATTAGAAGAATTCAACTGGTAAACAGATAATTACCATTTTTTTAAACCTAATAGCTTTTCTCCCAATGAGCTTAGTTTTGCTTTTTTATATTTTATTTTTTCCCAATTTCTTGGATCACCTGGAAATGCATAACCTTCAGGGGCAATTCTGTCCTTCCACGATTTAATTCTCCAGTCTCTTAGTTCGCTATTTTCATTTTGTGCAGGCATCATAGATATGTATTGTGCAATCCTAACTTTATCGGCAGTTAAGTTTGGTCTAATACCGTGAGGTAAAAGACTATTGAAGATTAACATGTCTCCTAATTCAAGTCCTACTTTAACAATTTTGTCCTCTAAACCTCTAATATCAGGTATAAAAGGATTGTATCCTTTTTTTTGATCGATAATCCATTTATCAAAATTTCTGTACAGCCAAGGTATGCATTGAAATCCCCCCATATTTTGATCCATCTGGTCTGATAATGCCAATACCCCTTGTACATTTTGAGGATTTGTTGATGGGTCATAGTCCCAATGGATAAAACCTTTATAATCATGATCTTGATGTAATGGAAAATTTAAATTTGCTCTATCAATAGTAACCCATAAATCTTTTGTACCCCAGATATCAATAAATGCTTTATATATTTTTTCACTTTGTCTATTCTCCCAAAGAAACTGATGATTATAAACCTCAACCATACCCGTTCCTGCAAGTTCTTTCATTTTCATCTCAGCTCTAGGTGAAGTATACCAAGTATCTTTATTTTTAGGATCTTTTTCCTCAAATTCCCAAAGAAAAGAAGCTGTTTTTTTAGCTTGGTTTTTAGATACAGCACTTTTGATTATTACATAACCATTCTCAAGCCAAAAATCCCATTGGTCTGATGATAAGAAATTAAGTGGTTCACCATTTGTTCTTTTATTTAAAGTAAGTTTACTTGATTTTGCAGTGGAAGGATTCCCTGGAATATCTTTATGATTTGCAATTTTTTCCATTAGAGAGACAAAATCCAATCTACTAATAGATCTGACCAAGAGTCAATAGGTGAATTTTTTTTTGCCATACCAAAACCGTGACCTCCTTTTTGAAACATATGTAAATCGGCCTCAGCACCTGCCTTAATCCAATCACTGTATATTTTAACTGACGCAGGTGCCAACTTTAAATTATCATCATTAGCACAAACAATAAAAGCGGGTGGTTTATACTCAGGAACCTCTTGATCCTCGACAACAATCATCCAAGGGTAAATAGGGGCAATAAAATTTGGTAAGTTTTTCTTTTTAGCTCTATATGCTGTCTCCATTGTTACAGCTCCTCCTGCTGAAAATCCCATGAGTCCAATCTTATCAGGATTAATACCATATTTTTTTGAATTTTTTCTTAAATGTGCAATTGCATACAAAGCATCGTCAGATGCATATTTTAAAATAATCTTTTCTTTACCAGGAATAGATACATTGGAATGCGGAGTTAATCTGTATTTTAATACCACTGCTGTTATACCATTTTCACTAAGTTTTTCAGCTACTCGAGTACCTTCTTTTTCAAAAGCACTAAATACAAGACCTCCTCCTGGACAAACTATCATGGTCTTATCGGTGGTATTTTCGCCTTTAGCCTTGTAAATTAACATTTTAGGTTCAGATATGTTATAAATCCAAACTCCTTCTTCCTTTGAATTTTCTTTAACATATTCTGGATAAGTCTTAAGATCCCATTTTTTGGTTTTGACAGGGATTATCTCTTGAGAGTAAAGAGAATTAGCAGTAATCATTAGTAATACTAGAAATAATTTTTTCATTGTTTTTTATACAATATAGCAAATACTATTTATTTTGTTTTGATTGATTATCAAAAAATATTGATAAGAAAAAACCAGTTAAAAAAATCACAGATGTACCAACTACAATTGTTAAATAAGAATGAAACGGATTGGAAACACCAAATAGATAACTAAATAAATTAGGTACACTTAAAATTAGTATCGAGATTATTCCAAATATAATTGATATAACAGGGATTATTTTATGTTTTATTTTTGGAGCAAGTGCCATTAAAAATAAACCTAACATTCCCCCGCTGAAAATTGAAGCTAACTCCCACCATGAATCCAATGCACTTTTAACGTTAATCATTGCAAGAGCAACAATTATACCTAACAAACATACCGCCAAAGAGGCAATATATAATATTCTCATTTGCGCTTTATCATCTTGTTTATTTGAAAAAAATCTATTGTAATAATCAATTAATATTACAGTTGCTGAGCTATTATAACTAGTTGATAATGTAGACATGCCCGCTGAAAAAATTGATGCAATTAAAAGTCCACTTATTCCCTGTGGTAAGACATTAACAATAAAATATGGGAAAACTTTATCGGGTGATTCTGATATGGCCTCAGGAAGAAATTCACCACTGTTATAGTATCCCCACAAAATTGTTCCAATAAACAAAAAAAGAGCTGAAACCGGCACATACATTAAACCACCTATTAAAGCAGAAGACTTGGCTTTACTATCTGATTCTGTTAGAAGGTATCTTTGTATGTAATTTTGATCAATACCAAAATTTTGAAGATTGATAAATAACCCATAAATAAGAACAACCCAAAATGTAGTAGAATTTAATTCTAAACCAAAACTTCCTAAACTAAATTTTTCATTTAAAATAACAGTTTCAAATATCTTTTCTGGACCACTCCCAGAGTTATATAAGATAAATGCAATACAAATAATTGCACCAAGTATCAAGAGAATTCCTTGAATTGCATCAGTCCAAACCACAGCTTGTATTCCACCAAAAATAGAATATATAGCTACGATTATTCCTGTTAAAATAATTACTGAGACCAAATCAAAACCTAAAAAAGTATTTAATGTTAATCCCAGCAAATAAAGTATTGTGCCAATTCTCATAACCTGAGTTAGAAGATAACAAGAGGATACATAAACTCTGGACCATGTTCCAAATCTGTCTTCTATAAACTTGTAAGCTGACGGGCTATTAATTTTTCTGTAAAGAGGAACAAAATATTTAACTGCTATCACTGATGCAATTGGAAGAGATAAACTAAAAACAAATGCATTCCAATTTGAACCATATGCATTTCCTGGTAATGCTAAGTAGCTGATACTACTAACAAATGTTGCAAAAATAGAAAATGAAACAACCCAACTAGGAATTTTACTACCTGCTGTAATAAACATTTTTGAGCTTCTGTTTTTTTTGAAAAAAGATATGCCAAAAAAAGTTATACCCATTACATAAATAAAAAAGACTAGTAAATCAATAATTGAAATAGAATCCATTTATTATATTCTTTTAAGCATAATTAATCTAAAATCCATAAGTTCTTTTCCGTTCTTTTTTAAACCCCTTAATGTAAGGGTCCCTTTGCCTTTTTTTAAATTTAAAACTCCTAATTTTAAAGGGATGAAATCTTTTACATAAGATTCGATTCTTTCTGATCTATCATTGCCGGCGCCGTATTCTTCCGGGTCATGAAATAAACTTATTTCTTTAGATATTTTTTCATTTAAAAAACTTAATTCAATAATTGAACCTTTTGAGTCTTCAGCACAAGTATAATAAACTTCAACTTCAAAATTTCCTTGATCAGGTACTTCAACCTCCCAATTAATTGTATCATTTAAATCAACCCAGTTAGTTAAAAAACTACAATTAGGATATCGATTAGATCTAACGATTTTCCCTTTAGGGGTCGCATCTCTTGCAGGTATTTGAGTATATTTCATTGATGGATCTCCAATAACAAACGGTCTTTTGACTGAATCATTTAACTCAGTTAAAACCTCTTTTTTCCATCTTTTTTTCTCATCTAACATTTTTTTAAAAATATCTGTTTCAATATTAGAAACATCTTCTAATTGATTTGGATCTTTTACCATATTAAAAAGCTTATTCTCATTATCAAGACGATAATTTTGAGATCTTAAACTCACCTTTCCTCTCCAATAGTGATGAAATATTCTTCCGGGCAAAATTCTTTTATCACCCATTATTATGGGTTTTAAGCTCACTCCATCCAACTTATTTTTTGGTTTTGAATTAATTCCTATAAAATCTTTTAATGTTGGTAAAATATCAATACCTGAGGCAATCTGTTTTATTATTTTCCCAGCCGGGATGGTTCCTTTCCAATAAATAGTCATAGGTGACCTTACACCTCCCTCATCAGTTGATCCTTTGATTCCTTTCATCTGACCATTCCACCTGTGCCCGTTAGGTCCATTATCAGATAGATAAATAATTATTGTGTTATTATCAATATTTAAATTTTCTAATGTATTAACTATTCTTCCTACATTCATATCAATATTCTCACACATTGCCAGTGCAGATCTAGTATGATCTGGCCCCTTAGATGCATTGGTTCCAAAAGCTTTATCCATGTCAATCTTTGTTTTTGTCCCCTTTTGTAATATATCTTTATCTTTAAATTTAATCCAATTTTCGTCTGGAACCTGCATTGGGCTGTGAGGAGTATTATAGGGCAAATACAATAAAAAAGGATTGTTTTTATTTTTTTTAATAAATTCAATTCCATAGTTTGTAAAATCATCTATTATGTAACCTTTTCCCCTTCTTATTTCACCATTTCTCTCTAAGATTGGATTAAAATAATTTCCCCAGTGACCTGAGCAGAATCCATAAAAATCATTAAAACCTCTTGTATTTGGGTGATAAGGGGCTTGCATGCCATTATGCCATTTTCCGTATGCGGCTGTGTCATATCCTGCCTTTTTAAAAACGTCTGCAATAGTTTCTTCATCAACATCAATTCTCTCTCCCCCTTTTGAAACATCATAGACACCAGTTCTTACATGATGTCTTCCCGTTAGTATTTCGGCTCTTGTTGGAGAACACACCGGACTAACGAAAAAACGATCAAAACGGGTACCCTCTCTGAAGATCTTATCAATGTTTGGTGTGTTTAAATCTTTATTCCCATTTACACTTAAATCTCCCCAACCCTGATCATCGGTTAAAAAAATTATGACATTTGGAGGTTTTTGAGATATTTCGTTACAAGAAGAAAATATCAAAATGAATATTGAAAAAAATGAACATTTTATTAGACTTTTCATTTGTATTTTTTTTTTTTAAACATTTAAATTTAAAATATTAAATTCATTTTTAAAATTATTAGACACTTATATGGAATCAGAATATCATGTTAAGAAATTTTATACGGGTTCAAGAATTATTGAAAATGTTTGTGTGAATACAATTGACAACAAAATTGACAATTGGAATAAAGAGTCATTTGATACTAATAAATCTTTTGAGTATATGATTCCCAGCTTTATCGATCTACAAATTTATGGTGCTAAAAATTCACTTTTAATGGTTGAGCCAAAAGAGGAAACAATAAAAAGGATTTATGATCACAATATTGAAAGTGGTACTTTTTTTTTCCAACCTACAATTGCATCAGAATCAAAAGGTACAATCCTTAAAAGTATTGATGCAGTTAAAAGTTATATCTCAAATGGTGGAAGAGGATGTTTGGGTCTTCATATTGAAGGCCCTTGGATTAACCCAAATAAAAAAGGAGCTCACTCTTTAAAATATATAAATCCGCCAATTGAAAAAGATGTTAAAGAAATAATTGAAAGAGCTGAAGGCTCAATTAGTATGATCACGCTTGCACCTGAAGTTGTTGAAGAAAAAATTATTAAACTTATATTAGATAATGATATCGTTATATCAATAGGTCATTCTGAGTTAAGTTATAAAAATACAATAGAGTATATGAATAAAGGGGTCAATGCAGCCACTCACCTTTTTAATGCTATGCCCTCAATTCATCATAGAGACAAAAACTTAACTTTAGCAATTCTAGAAAATGACAAAATTTTTTCGAGCATTATATGTGACGGTTTTCATGTTGATTTTAGCATGATAAGACTTGCACACAAATTAAAAAGAAATTCACTTTTTTGCATTACAGACGGTGTAACTGAATCAAATGATGAGCAATATAGCCATAAATTTAATGGAAAATTTTACGAAAATAATGGTGTACTTTCAGGATCATCAGTAACTATGCACGAGAGTTTTAAGAATTTAATAAACAAGGTTGGTCTTTCTTTTTATGAGGCTTTGGAGATGTGTTGTGTCACCCCATTAAAAGTATTTAAAAATAAAAATTTACTTCCATTAGGCACTAATTCAGAAAACTCATTCATTATTTTAGACAAAAACTTGAACTTAATTAAATAGTTTTTTGAAAATTACATCACCTAAATAAAAACTTAGACCTAATAGAAAAGGGTATAAAAAAAATAGCCAGAAGACATCCCAAAAATTAATAAGTGATTTAACTGGGATTTTTTCATAAATTCCATTTAAAAAATCATACCATGTCTTTAATCCCAAAAATTGTGCTATTATATTTAAAATAATGGCAGAAACTAAAATTATAATTCCAATAAAATAAAGCCTTAACATCTATAAAAATTTCTAAATTTTTCTTTTCCAAGTAATTCTTTCGTATGATTCCAGGCCTTTTTTAAGTAGCTTGTAATTGACTGACTGAATTTTATTCATTTTTTCTATATCAATAGGATTTTTCTCATAAAAATCGTCCTTGACATTGTAAAATCTACCATCTGAATAAAGTTTAAAAATCTTATTTCTTGTCCACTCAATTTCTTTTCTACCCCAATTGTCTCCTGATATATTTTGTTGATATGGCCTTGGGTAATACCATGTATGTATAAACTTTTTTTTATTGTTTTCTTTTCCGAGTATTTGAGGTAAAAAACTTATCCCATCAACATCTAAAGATTTTGAAACCTTAATCCCTGAAATATCACATATTGTAGGCAAAAAATCACTAAAATCAATTAAACTTGAATCGACAACTCCCTGTTTTGTCTGACCTTTCCATGAAACTAATAATGGAGCATGGGTTCCATTATCAGTTGTTTTACCCTTTCCCCATTCCATTTCTCCGTCAAGATATTTAGATACAATTGGAGCATCAGTGCCATTATCTGATGTAAAAATAATTATAGTATCCTCTAACAATTTTAAATCCTTTAAATTGTTATAAATCCTACCAACTAATTTGTCCATATAATTTACCATATCTCCAAAATAAATTGGATTACCCTTGTATTCAAGACTCCCTTTACTTTCAGGATCAAAATCACCTGAATCTGGGGTTGGAACAAAAGGGCAATGTGTTAGTAACATGGGATAGTAAACTAAAAATGGTGTTTTTTCATTTCTTTTCACAAATTCATTTATATAGTCTACAATAACTTCTGGGCCAAAAGATCCATTGTCGTAATTTACAGTAACTCCGTTTACATCTAAAATCGGATTGGGATAGCGAGTATCATGGCCATCAGAATCTACTCTGGGTAATTTGTGTTGCCATAGTATATGCTCATCAAAACCAAAATGATAAGGAAGATTAGCTTCCTTTCCTAATTGCCACTTACCAGCAATTAGCGTTTTATATCCCTTTTCTTTTAAAAGTTGGCTGAAAACAGTTTCATTCTTATCGAGTTTAGCAAAATCTAAATAATTTTTTTTTCCAGTTTTACCAGTCATAATCCTAACTCTTGATGGAGTACATATTGGTTCAGAATGACAATTGATAAATCTAACTCCTTTTTTAGCTAACATGTCGATATTTGGTGTTAAATATGATTTTCCTCCATTTACAGAAATCGATTCATAACCAAGATCATCAGCCATTATCAAAACTATATTCGGTTTTTTTTGAGAAAAACTGATGTTAATTAATAACAGAAAAAATAAAAATCTTATTATCATTTTTTTGGTCTTGGTATTGCTCCGGTTTTTTTTGCCCAATTAGTCCACATTAAGGACATTGTATTAACTTTGTCTGGATATTTGTCTGATAAATCATTTAACTCCGTTCTATCAAGTTCCATATCAAATAATTCCCACTGACTTTTATCTAAATTTTCAACTTTATCCCACTTTTGGGGGTTACTAATTGAAGCTTTAGATACTAGTTTCCATTTTCCCATTCTAACAGCTCTATTACCTTCATGTTCCCAATATAGCGCATCTCTTTTTAAATTTAAATTGTTGAATGCCGGGACTAAACTCAATCCCTCAAGTGGGGTAATTACATTTCCATTATACTCATCAGGATATTTTGAACCAGATATCTCTAGACAAGTGGCCATAATATCAATTAAATGTGATGGTTGTTCTCTTAAATCACCCTTAGCTAAAATACTATTGGGCCAATGAACAACTAAAGGAGATGCAATTCCTCCCTCATGAACATAATGTTTGTATTCCCTAAAAGGAGTATTGCTTACATTTGCCCATGAAGGTCCATATGCAGAATAACTCTCAGGAGGACCAGCTAAAGCATTTCTCATAATCTTCACTGGAATTCCATCTCTTGTTATATCTGGAATCATTTTTGTTTGGAGTTCTTTAGGGTCCATAGGAGGCTGATTTTCTCTGAATTGCACTCTATTTTTTATCCAACCTAATTCTTCAGCACAAGCTCCATTGTCTTGTAAATAAAAAATAAGTGTATTATCTAACTCTTGATTTTCCTCTAATTTTCTGACAATTTTACCTATGCCCTGATCCATCCTATCTATCATAGCTGCATAAACTTCCATGTTTCTAATTTCCCAATCTCTATCTTCAATATTATCTTGCCAGCTTTTAACATTTTTATCTCTAGGTGAAAGTTCCCATTGTTTCTTAATGATTCCCATTACTTTCATTCTGTCAATTCTTTCTTGTCGAATTTTATCCCATCCAATATTGTATTTTCCTTTATATCTGTCTATGTCTTCAGGTAAAGCATGTAAAGGCCAGTGGGGAGCAGTGTATGAAATATACATAAAAAAGGGGTCTGATTGTTTATTTTGATCAATAAATTCAATTGCATAATCAGTTACTTTGTCAGTAAAATAAAAGTTCTCTCCGGGGGGAATATATTCATTGTCTATTGCTAATGATCTTGGATCAAAAAAACTACCTGCACCCGAAATCATTCCAAAAAATTTATCAAAACCTCTTTGCCTTGGCCAATTTGACTTATCAGGATTTATAATTCCTTGAGGCGAGTCGTCGTATGGTGTAATATGCCACTTTCCAGATAAATATGTTGAATATCCGTTTCCTCTTAAAACCTCTGCTATAGTAACAGCATTTTTACTTAAATCACCCTTAAATGCAGGAGTCCCTCTATCACCAGAATCTGACATACCTCCCATTCCAGCCTGATGGGGGTGTAGTCCTGTTAATAATGAAGCTCTAGTTGGACAACATCGAGCAGTATTATAAAATTGAGTAAATCTTAGTCCATTCATTGCCAAATTATCTATATTAGGAGTAGGAATTTCTCCACCATAACAAGACAAATCAGAAAAACCCATATCATCAGACATTATAATTATAATGTTTGGTTTTTTATCCACTCGCTTAGATGTACATCCTATGACTAAAAAAATAAAAGCCAAATATTTAAAAATATTCATTTTAAAAAAAGTTAATGTTTTATTGCTCCTAACAATATAATATTTTTTTTGAAATGATCAATATACAGCCAACTCAGCTATACTAGTAAAAAAATAATCTTTACTATCCTGATGCCAGTGATCTCCTCCACCAGCATCACCCTTAATTCTTATACCCTTTGTTTTAATTTCATCAAATTGAATTAAATAATTCATGTAATGTGCTTTGTTAACAAAATTGTTAGAATTATCAAATTCAGGAGTTATTTCAACTGGTTTAAAAATTCTTCTCCATCTTCCCTTATCATTTAAATACTCTATATTTAAATTTTGAAACCACCCCCCATTTTCCTCCATTGTTCCTGTCGAAAAGATAATTTTAGAAATTGTTTTAGTATCATTCCAGGTATATCCATAAAAGTTTTTTTGAATATTTTTTTTTGAATTGATACTGTAAAAAACAGAATTATTTCCATAAATTTTTCCATCATTTATAACAGAAACATCCTTACTAAAAATATTTTTTGATACCGTTATCCACATTTTATCTACAACCAAGCTATCAGTATACTTGGTGCTTGAGATTATTTTTGTGTCATCATCCCTTGCAATGTTTCTATTTAAAATATTAAACGTTATAAAATTTAAATTTTCTTGATTATTAAATTTAGACTGAACTATTATTCTATAAACACCAGCATTAGTTGGCACTCCCGAGAAAGTACCATTCTCAAATGTTATTCCATCAGGTAGTGTAGATAAATCTACTGTCCATTTAATTAAGTTGTTTGGATAAGTTGCTGAAATTGAATAGTTTAATTCTTTTCCAATTTCAAAATAAATAAACGGTTCAATAGCTATCTCAAATTTAGGAGAAAAATCTGCTTCTGTATTAATTTTATAGTAGATATCATCTGATTTTTTATATATTTCTCCACCATTTAAAACAATTGTCTTTTCAGCTTGTTTGATTGTTTTGTTTATAATTTCAGAAATTTCAATATCAGGTAAATCATACCTTGTTATATTTTTATAAAAATTATTAAATGGTTTTTTCCATTTATTTTCCTTAAACGGATACATGAGATTTCTAGGCAGAGATTCAAAACCATTTGCTATGGCTAACAAACCAGACATTGTTGCTGTTTGATTATCAGCATCAAAACCTAATCCAGCTGCTATATCAAGTGTTTTTAAAAAATCTCCATTACCATAAAGTAAAGCCAATATACCACAGGCTCCATTTAAATTGGCATTCCACATTGTCTTTGTCTCAATTGGTTCGTTAACATAGTATTTTTGGTATAATTCCTCCCTAGCCTTTTTCCAATCACTAAAATCAGGATATTTTTTATGTATATTTTTTACATCAATTACAGTATTATAAAAAACGCCATTTTTTGGTACAGATTCAAGCCCTATTGATATTAAATTGTTTATATCACTCTCAAAAAATGCTGCTGAATACATAGCTCCATAAAATATTGTTGGTTCAACTCCCCAATCTTCATTTGTTATTTTTGCAGCCCACTTCGATTTCTCACTTGCGTATCGAATCATTCCAGGAGAAGTGACTGCCCATATCTCATTTACTAGTTGTGGATCAATTTGAAACCAATGTGGATTATATTTTTTTGATCCTGACAAGGGTGGCTGTAAACCATTTTTCATTGAAGCAACCGCAGCTCTATTAGCCAACCAAACTCTGTCACGAACATGATTTACCCAAGCTTTTGATAAATCACTATAAGATGGTTCAACACCTTTTTCTTCCATTTGCAACAAATACATGTACTCAATATCAGTATCGTCATCTGAAAAAGCACCATCTATTTCACTCATTAATTTTAAATGATATTCTGAATATTTAAAATTTCTTAAACTGTCAGGTCTGTGGGAATCAATATATTGACACTCATGAGGTAATCCATAAATATTTCCTATAATTTGTCCTATCCAAGATGCATAGACCTTATCCTCATATTCAGCTTTAGAGATTGTAATGTATCTACTGTTTTGGAAATCCTCACAACTAATTATGATAAAGGAGATGCAAACATATAAAAATATAGAAAAAAAAATTTTCATTATTGTAAGGTTATTTAATTCTTATCTAATTTAATCCACATCCAACTCCAATTAACAATATTTTTTTTTCTAGATCTTAAATGAATGGAAATATCATAGATGCCAGGATTTTTGAACTCAACTTCACCAATTCTATGGGATTTAAAATTTTTGATATGCCAATCTTGTAGTGGTTCCCCAACAGTTTTACCAGTTGGCTTAAAGTTGCCTTTCAATACTTGTTTGTCGTCAACAAAAACAACAATATCTCCTAAATCTTTATCACTTTGATTGCTGTAGGAAGTATCAAATAAATATTTTCCTGGTTCATCAATAAAAATCTTCCAATTAATAACTTCTTCAGAACTTAAATTAATATTTTCAGGTATAGTACCATATTTGGTTTTTTTATTAATTCTGGTATTATTTTTAAGCATATGATAATTTTGAAGATTCAAAGAATACCCTCTTTCAAAATTTTTCCCAACTAACCCCTTTATTGCTTTTGGTTTTTCATCATATTCAATCACAAAAACAGAAACATATTTATCAACGGGATTATTTGGTAAATCAACTTTTGTCAATACATCATTATGAATAAATGACAGTGGCTCCCTGGACTTATCAGATAAAGAGTAAATTTTATCGGGTTTTGACTTTATACCTGTTACAAACAAATTATTGTCAATAGGCCAATTAATTACGTGAAGATATATTTTATGTTTGTCGTCATTTTTATATGTAATTTTTCCCCAGTCATGTATGTCTGAATTTAGATCATAGGCACCAGCTCCATATATTGATGATCCGTTAATTTTAAGCCAATCTCCAATTTCATTTAATCTAAGTAAAGATTCATATCTTAAAGATCCATCATATCGAGGTCCAATATTTAACATTAAATTCCCATTTAAGCTCACATTTCCAATTAAAGCTTTCAATATAGATGTCGTTGACTTCCATCTATATTCGTTTGCATTAAATCCCCACGAGTTTGCAATAGTAGCTGGAGTTTGCCATGGATACTCTAACTTTTCTTTTCCTAGTTGGTTATCTCCTAAGGTTCTAAAATCAACGTCACTATCCTCTTCAATTGATAGACCTAACCTTGAATTAATAAGGCATTTTGGCTGTAATTTTCTAATCAATTTCTTCAATTGAAAAAGTTGTTCTTTTTTAACAATTGTTTTTGAATGATGTATCCACATATCAAACCATATGATTGATATTTCTCCGTAATTTGTTAGTAGTTCAGTCATTTGTGGAATAACTTTTTCTTGCCAATAATCATCATAGAGATCTGGGTCTAACCCGTAAATTTCATTTGTATGATCCCATGATCTTTTATCATTCCAATCTATCCAATGAGAATAATATAGACCTAATTTTATCCCATGTTTTTTACATGCATCAGCAAGTTCTTTCACAATATCTCTTCTGTTTTTTGACATTTCGTAAATATTAAATTCACTTGCTTTAGAATTCCATAGGGCAAAACCATCGTGATGTTTAGCTGTTAAAGTAATATATTTCATACCTGCCTCTTTTGCCAATAAAACCCATTTTTCAGGATCAATTTTTTCCCAGTTAAATTTGTCTATTAGTTTAATGTATTGATCATCACTTATTCTATTTCTGTATTGAATCCATTCTGCATATTGATTATTATTCCTAAGATTTTCTCCTTTCCAAACTCCCTCTGCAGAACTATATAATCCCCAATGAATAAACATACCAAATCTTTGATCAACAAACCACTTTGCTCGATCTGAAGTATTTGATTGAGAAACAAGTGTAAGTGAAAAAAAATAAATTATTAGTGAAAGTATGTATCTCATTTTTTA
>TARA_B100000963_G_scaffold35099_3_pt1 | contig 210192 bp, 207 predicted proteins | sample TARA_B100000963 | Tara Oceans TARA_B100000963 (sample SAMEA2622097) | marine metagenome | biome: marine biome (ENVO:00000447); feature: surface water layer (ENVO:00002042); material: "saline water (ENVO:00002010), including plankton (ENVO:xxxxxxxx)" | depth 5 m | reverse complement strand
TTTGCGCAAGTGTTTGGCGTCTATCCTCAAGATAAATACAAAAAAGCCAGTATGCGCAATATTGCTCAGGTTATCGGCATCGAAGGTCAAAACGAAGACATCGCAGAATTTACCCGTCGATTGGTGTTCAATACCCTAATTGGCAATGCGGATATGCATCTGAAGAATTGGTCTGTGATTTACAAAGACAAGCGCGCAGCATCGATTGCACCTGCTTATGACTTTGTCTCGACCATTCCTTATATCCCCGATGATAGTACATCGCTGAAGGTGAGTCGTAGCAAGAAATTCAGTGATTTCACGCTGGATGAGCTGTCACACTTGGCGGCTAAAGCCATGCTGCCAGAAAAATTGGTGTTAGATACTGCCAAGCAAACCGTGGCAGGCTTTCATGAAATCTGGGCGAAAGAAAAAGCGCATTTACCACTTACCAAGTCGATGATTGAAGCAATCGAAACACATTTGCGAAGCATACCGCTACGCTAAAATGAGAACCGACGCGTACAGAAATGCAGAGGCGTCGGTCATATTGGCTTGAAAGCTGTGTTTGAAAGGTATGTTTAGTGACCTATTTTGTCAATCAAAGCCCCGATTGCCCTATTCCTTGGGGCTGCTAGTTTCGCCTGATGGGCTTTTTCGGCATGCGGCTGCGTTTGCCATCGAAAAAGGCCAATACTCTGAACCCCTCTTGTTTAAAAAGAAAGGGGTGATCCTTCATAACCTAGGCTGTACGTTAGGCGTGCAGGCGGGATGAGCCCCAGTTTGCGTCCTAGGCCGACAATCACGTAGAACGTGAGTTTTAGCGTCAGCCAAGGAGCGAGTACCACGAGTACCATCAGGCAATACCGGGTAAGTGCGTAGCCTATGCCATAAGGTTGTTCGAGTAGGGCAATGCCAATACACCAACCAAGGCCTGCCAGCATGGTTATCGGAAAGGGAATGCTGATCGGCACACCAGTTTTACTGCGTTCCTTGGGTAGGTCCCATACCCCCGTGGTTAAATCCATTTCACGCCACATGGCTTCGCAAAGTTCGCTTTTGCGCACGCCCAATACCAAAAACAGGCAGCAAGCGAGGTAGTTATCGCGGCCAAAGCTATTGATATGGGTATGAAACACGCTAAAGGCGTAGTGAATTTCCTCTTTGCTGAGTATCCTGTCTTTACTGGACTCCACGCCACCGGCATCGTCCACGGTAAATGCTGCGGCGGGATTGTTCAGCGTTAAGTCGAGCTTTATCGCATGTCGAAACAGCTGCTTCATGTACATCAAGGTATCGTTGGCAATGGTAGGGCGGTTATTTTCTCGATGCCAGGTAACTCGATTTTTTGTTTTTCCAAAAGAGGATCTATGCCGTCGCGTACTTCTTTTCGAAAGTATGCAGCGGCAATTCTAGCGTCGGCAAACGACATTAAAGGAAATTGCCCCAAGGTTGCTTCTCGTCTTCCTTTGGCTGTGGTGTAGCGGATCATCCAATAAGGCGAGCCCTGTTTGCAGACGCAAAAGTATAACCCTTCACCGTCTGAATATTTTTTTGGTCGGCTTTGCTGTAAGCAATAACCTGTTTTGCTGTGAGTTTTCCCATGTTTACTCCATAGTTGCTGAAATAATGGAGGAGCCAATAATGGCTGCCCACCATTTTGCCCACCACTTAAACAGCAACTGGTAACGGACATCTGCAAACCGATTTGGACGGGGAAAATAAAAAAGCCCTGTATTTACAAGCAAATAACAGGGCTTTTAAGACATTCTTGGACGGGTAACTTTCTACCCAGGAACCTATTCGATGTTTTGGATCTGCTCGCGCATCTGCTCGATAAGCACTTTAAGTTCTACTGCAGATTGGGTGATCTCGGTGTTAATGGATTTTGAGCCCAGCGTGTTCGATTCGCGGTTAAATTCCTGCATCATAAAGTCCAGGCGACGACCGCAGGCACCGCCTTTGTTCAGGATCTTGCGGGTTTCACCTACGTGAGAATTGAGGCGATCGAGCTCTTCAGCCACATCCACTTTTTGCGCTAACAGGATCATCTCCTGTTCAATACGGGAGGCGTCCAAGTCCAGCTTGGCTTCTTCAAAGCGGGTCAGAATCCGTTCCCGTTGCCAGGTAAGGATCTCCGGCATGCGCCCGGCCACTTTCTGCGCTTCTATCTCAATGGCATCAAGGCGCTGCTCAATCAGCGACTTGAGATTTTCGCCCTCATCGCCCCGGGCAGTAATAAAGTCATCCATGGCTTTTTCGAGGCCGGTCAGTAAGTCGGCCTGAATAGTATCTGTATCGGCCTCTTCGGCAGCAATGACACCCGGCCAGCGCAGTACATCGAGTGGGTTGACGCCGGTAGACTGACCGTGCGACTGTACCCAGTCCGCAGCATGTAATACCTGCTTGGCCAGCTCTTCGTTAAGGGTTAACTTAGTGACGGCTGCGTCATTGGCGGTAAAGCGTAAGGCGCACTCTACTTTGCCGCGTTGTAAACGCTTTCTGAAGCGGTCGCGCAGCAGCGGTTCTAAGCTACGAAACTGTTCCGGTAAACGAAAATAGGTTTCCAGGTAGCGTTGGTTAACTGAGCGAATTTCCCATACTGCGGTTCCCCAGTCTTTTTTTACTTCGCTGCGCGCGAAAGCCGTCATGCTGTAAATCATTGTATTGTCCGTCGGCATATTGCTTGTGTTGTAACCTATTGTACTACAGTCCGCACCTTAACCCTATGCCTTTGCTTCGATGCCACAGAGCTGCGTTTCACATGGAACATCGCTCAGCCTGGAATGATTCAACGTTCAACTTATGCCATTAATTACGGTATACTAGCGCCGTTAAATTAGCCGAGCACCCAATTTCAGGAGATTACCATGCGCCCAAGTGGCCGAACTGCCAGCCAAATCCGCCCCGTCACCATTACCCGTAACTTTACCTGCCATGCAGAAGGTTCTGTGCTGGTGGAATTTGGTAACACCAAAGTCTTGTGTAATGCCACGGTTGAAGAGGGCGTACCACGTTTTATGAAAGGTCAGGGAAAAGGCTGGATCACCGCTGAGTACAGCATGCTGCCCCGCTCTACGCATACCCGCTCGCAACGCGAAGCTGCGCGTGGCAAGCAAGGCGGTCGTACCCTTGAAATACAGCGTTTGATTGCCCGCTCTTTACGTGCTGCGGTAGATCTTAAATTACTCGGTGAAAATACCATTACCTTTGATTGCGACGTGATCCAGGCCGATGGCGGTACCCGCACTGCCTCTATTACTGGTGCTTGTGTGGCGTTAATCGACGCCCTTACCTACATGCGTAACAAAGGCATAATTAAAGCTAACCCGCTCAAGCACATGATTGCTGCGCTGTCGGTAGGCATTTACGAAGGTACACCTATCGCCGATCTGGAGTACATCGAAGATTCAGCGGCTGAAACAGACATGAACGTGGTGATGACCGAAACCGGTAAGCTAATTGAAGTGCAGGGTACGGCCGAAGGCGAACCCTTCTCCTTTGAAGAAATGCACGAACTGCTGGAAATCGCCAAGCATGGTTTACGTGAATTGTTTGATATTCAGAAAGCGGCATTAAATTAAGTTTCGGAGTTCCCATGAAAGCATTCCAACAGGCGTTTATTGAGTTCGCGATTGCCCGTGGCGTTCTGAAATTTGGTGAATTTACCTTAAAGTCTGGCCGTAAAAGCCCGTATTTCTTTAACGCGGGCTTGTTTAATCGCGGTGGCGATTTAGCCAAACTGGGTCGTTACTATGCAGATGCATTAACCGATGCGGGCATCGACTTTGATGTATTGTTTGGTCCTGCCTACAAAGGGATCCCAATTGCTACCACTACCGCGGTGGCACTGGCCGACCATCACGATATGGATGTGCCGTATTGCTTTAACCGTAAAGAAGCCAAAGCCCATGGCGAAGGCGGCAACCTGGTGGGCAGCCCGCTGGAAGGTAAAGTGATGCTGGTGGATGACGTGATTACTGCGGGCACCGCGATCCGTGAATCCATGACCCTGATTGCAGCCAATAATGCTTCGCTTGCCGGTGTGCTGATTGCTCTGGACCGCCAGGAGCGTGGTACCGGCGAGCTTTCGGCAATTCAGGAAGTCGAGCGCGACTACAACACCAAAGTGGTGTCTATTGTTTCACTGAATGATGTAGTTACCTACCTCAGGTCTGCCGGTGGATACGATGAGGCGATCAGCGCTATCGAAACCTATCGGGAAAACTATGGCATCTGAGCCTACGGTTAACTGGCAGAACGCCGATCACCAACTGGATGCGCTGGGCCTTAGGTGCCCGGAGCCGGTAATGATGGTGCGTTTGCAAATGCGTAAGCTCGAAGATGGCCAGACGCTGTGCATTACTGCCGATGATCCGGCCACGGTCAGAGACATCCCCAGTTTTTGCCGTTTTATGCAGCACACCCTGGTAGCAGCTGATACCGAACAACTTCCCTATCGCTATTTATTGAAAAAGGGCCTCTAGCCTTCTGACGCTGCCTGTAACACCAGCTGTTGCAGGCAGTGCTTATGTTCCAGCGACGTGCTGTGAATGTCACTCAAATGAATCTTCTGGCCCTGCAGTAACTGCTTTAGCACCGATACCCTCAACTGCACATTAACGAACTCCGGTTGTGGCTGAAATGTTTTCATTGGATCCTCCTTCCTGATCAATGCAGATGGGTTGAAAACTGCATCACATCATCGTGACGTAACCATTCTTTTAACTGATGAATGGTGGACAGTAGTTGTGGCTCCGATGCATACAGCGGCATCAGCGCTGAGAGCTGTTGCTGAGTGTCATTGAGCACATCCTGGCTGAATTCAGACTGCGCTTTACTGCAATGATTTACCGCCATGGCGGCCGCCACGAAGCTCACCAGATCCTGATGGTAAATTTGCGATGTGCTGTCAGGCCGGCGCAGCGCAAATAATATGGACTGGGCAATTTCCCATACCTGGGTGTAGAGCTTTCTGGCCCGGGATAGCTCGCCATCGCGCCTGAGTTGCAATGCCTCAAGTTTAAGCTTTTGTCGTTCGAACCGGGCCTGCTCCGGATGCAGTTGTAACCATTTCCGATAGACCGGGCAAAGTAATGAGCTGCGCATAACCACTATCTCCTTTAATCCAGCAATGCATTAGAGTCATTACCAAGTTAATCTAAATGAGAATTATTATCAATAGTGGTTTTTGAGTTGGTTGCTAGCTGAGTATCAGCCACAGTCCGGCGGCAACAACCGTAATGCCGATCATGGCTTTGGTTTTGTAGCGACGAATAAAGCGTTCAGCTTTGTTGCCGAATACTTTAACTATCAGCGCCAAACCAAAGTACCTTAGCGAACGGGCGATAACAGTCGCCAGTAAAAACAGCCAGATAGAGTATTTGGTGGCGCCAGCAGCGAGCATTGCTATCTGAAATGGCACCGGCACAATGCCCAGCGTTAGCACAAACCAGAAGCCCTGAACCTCCATTTTTTGCGTAACGCGCTCAAATTGTTGTTCGGAGCCAAACCAGCTAATCAGGTCCTGACCCACGGCATCAAAAAGAAAATAACCAATGGCATAGCCAAACAGCGCGCCAAAAATACAGCCAACCGTGGCCATTAAGGCAATGAGCCAGAGTTTTTCCCGTTTGGCCTGCATTAACGGAATAAGTACCGCTTCCAGTGGGATGGGTACAATGGTGGATTCCAGAAAGGAGGCAATCGTGATCCCGCGCAGCATATGCTGGGAGTCCACGAGTGCCTTGGTCTTACGTTTTAGTTTCTCTTTCACCAAGGGAAAACGCCCCTATTGTTTGTAAATTTTTCCGCCCTTCATTACAAACTGCACGTTTTCCAGTGTCGTAATATCTTGCAGCGGATTGCCCTTAACCGCGACGATATCTGCGAATTTACCGGCCTCCAGGGTGCCTAGCTTATCTTCAATGCCGAGCATGGTGGCTGCGTTTATCGTAGCGGCTTGTATTGCTTTTGCAGGGGACATGCCAGCTTTCACCATCAAACCAAATTCCTGACCATTATCACCATGAGCCGAGACGCCGCTGTCGGTACCGAAGGCAATGTTGACACCATTCTTATAAGCTTTGCCAAATGTGGCCTGAATCAGGGGACCAATCGCTGCGGCTTTCGGGCGCACGATGTCTGGAAAGTAGCCGTCGATCTTGGCTTTTTCGGCGACAAACTCACCAGCCAGAATGGTTGGCACATAATAGGTGCCGTGCTCTTTCATCAGGGCCATCACCTCTTCGTCCATGTAGGTGCCATGTTCAATGGAGGTGACGCCGGCTTTGATAGCGCGGATCATGCCCTCCTTACCATGGGCGTGTACCGCAACCGTCATACCGTAGTCTTTTGCGGTAGCGACCACAGCATCGAGTTCATCGTCCATAAACTGAGGATTCTGACCGCTTTTAGCGACGCTTAACACGCCTCCCGTGGCGGTAATTTTAATCGCGTCGGCGCCATCCTGATAACGCTGACGAACGGCCTGGCGTGCTTCGGCCACACCGTTAATAACGCCCGCAGCCGGGCCGGTATCCGGACGAATTCGCTTAGCCATGCCGTTGCTGGGATCAGCGTGGCCGCCGGTGGTAGCAAGCGATTTAGCCGCAGTGTATATACGCGGGCCGGTTGCCATGCCCTGATTAATCGCGTTGCGCAGTGATACCGTCTCGTTATAGCTGTCGCCTAAGTTGCGCACGGTGGTAAAGCCTGCCATCAGGGTTTTATTGGCATAATGGGCCGCGGCCAGGGCGTAATCGGCTTCGTTGAGGGTATAGCGCTTAAGGTACGACGAGGTGCCGCTTTGCTGGGAGCTCAGATGAACATGCATGTCCATTAAGCCTGGCAGTACTACCGACTCAGAAAGATCGATAAGCGTATCGCCTTTGCCCACCTTAATATGGCCTTTGCGGATCTCGCTGATGGTGTCGTTCTCTATAATCAGTGATACCGGGCCGGTTAGCTTGTCGTCAGTGCCGGTGAAGGCGTTGCCCGCATGGATCACCGTGGCGGCCTGTACATAACTCACAGGGAGCAGGGCCACAGCCACCAGGATAGACTTAATCGTGTTCTTCATTGTGCTTTGCTCTTGTTGTTGTGAAGTCACTTCACTTTATGTCATGACTGGCGCTTTTACAAAATACCCTGCACACTAACAGCAACTTACAATGCTCCCTGAAGAGCAACAGGAAAATACCAATAAATAAAAGGAACTCCCGCTATGCAACAAAGATTAAAGAAAATATCAGCGCATTCACTGGCTATCCATCTGGCACTGGTGTTTACCATTCTGTCCCTGATATTCATGCTGCCATTTACGCTTTTGGTGACCTCGGCGGTACCGAATATGCCTGAGCAAAATGGAATGCCGTTTATGTTCACCGGCGCAATGACATTTGTGATGCCGTTTTTCTATTTTGTTTTCACTTACATTTTTACGCTGATTATGGCGTTTATCTATAACCTGCTGGCTAAACTGACCGGCGGCGTAAAGGTTACGCTGGAAGCAAATGACTAATGGTTAACAAGCAAGCGCCAATAAAAAAGCCACCGTCAGGTGGCTTTTTCAATAACGTTTTTCGTTGCGGGCTTACCGGGCCATCAGGCTGTCTTTCAGTTCGCGTAATTTCGCTTTAATGCGGCGCATGTTATCCGGGCCGGTGCGCAGTAGCTGTTTCTGCGGGTCAGATAAACCTTCCAGGCGCTCGTCGGCGTACTTGTACATAACGGAATCCGTATAAACTTCTACCGGCATCTTAACTTCTGGTGTATCCAGCAGCGTATCGATGGCTTCAATCAGTACCTCGGTGAAAGGCTGGTCCGGGTCACCAATTTCAGCATACTTGGTCTGAATCTCGTCCTGATAAGTTTCATACAGGGCAATCAGATCTTCGTTGCTCATTGACTCAAGAACATCCACATACGGGGTATAACGCTTGTAACTGGCGGAGTCTATCCACTCGCGGTCGGCCTGGGTATACACCCTGAAGTCCTGGTCCGGTGGCGTTAGTAAGCGGTGATTTGGCGCCATTTCGTCATCGGCCAGATTGGTTGCGGCAACAACAAAGCGTTGTAACAGACCATCGTTAACCAACAGGCGGCTCAGTGCTGGTGAGGTGGCAATAGTTTCCAGCGCAGCCTTAATGGCCGTATCGCTTACGTCCAGTGGCTCTGGCTCGGGAGCCGGCTCCGGCATCGGCTCTACTTCCTGATCCGGATCGATTTCTACCGGCTCTGGCGGAGGCGTAGCTTCAAAGGTATCGGCTGGCTCAGGCTCAATTGGTTCAGGTTGTGCAACTGCTGGCGTTTCTGGTTCAACAACTGGTTGCGGCTCTGGTTCGCTCGATGGCCACATCAGCACCACCAGCAACACAATAACGATTACACCAATTACTATGGCATAAGGTAACCAGGATCGTTGCTCAGTATTTTCGCTCATATTTATCTACCTTGATCATTGGCTGCGGAATTCCATACTATCAGAGTTAATGACAATCCGCTGAAAATCAATGCACTATTGCAAATCTTTTCGATTATGAAAACTCATTTGCTGCGCTCATATTTATTGAATACAGCACTTGGCAGCAAGAGTAAACCGTTAACAGGTACGATTTTATAGATGCTTTGGGGGTAATTTGGTTCACTTCATCCTTTCTCTACTTTCGTGCGTACTAAAAAACGAACTACTGATTTCGGAGTGTTTATGCACAAGTTTATGAGCAGCGATATTGAGAAAGGCCCGCTGGAAATCGAGAACCTGGAAGTTCAGTCGTACGAAATGAATGTCTATCTGGTCCAGCTAACCATTGATGGCAATACCGGCCTGGTGTTTAGCGATAAAAACCAACCCATGCGGTTTTACAGTGCCGGCCATATTCGTGAGTTTTTCGCCCATTGCGAGGTGGCCAATTCATTTATGACCCACGATACCCCTTACGATGAAATGATTGGTAATCCGCCTAAGGCCAAACACTCCATGGCGTTGCCTTTCAGCATGGAATTACCTTATTAAAGCCACTTCGCGGCGGCCTCGCGCAAATCCACCTGCGTATTCAGGCGTTTAGCCAGTAAATACAGGCCGCCAAGTTTGCGATGGATAAATACCGCGTCTATGGGCGGTACATGCCAGAAGTCTTGCTCGAAGCTAAGCGCCATGCCTGCTGATTGTATACGTCCCAACAGGTCGCTGTTGCCAAAGTCGTAGGCCCCGTCACAGTATAATGCCTCACAAGCCAGACGCCCCATGGCCAGCACGCTGGCTTGTTGTTCCTCTGAGTGAGACTCCTGCATTAAGCCAATAGCTAATGCGGCTTCGGCCACACCAGGCATATCCTCTTCGGCCATACAGCGAAGTAGCTGTAAGTAGCCGTCAGAAATAGCCGCTGGGATTTCCCGGCAGGCACCGAAATCCAGTAAGGCGATCTGCTGCGAGTCGGGCATGTAGCGGTAGTTTGCCATGTTCGGGTCGCTCTGGATTAGCCGGAAGGCAAACACCTCATCAAAAAACAGCCTGAACAGCTCCGTCATCAGGTGATTACGCACTGTCTGTGGTTGTTCGCTTAGTGCTTCGACAGGGCTACTAATAATATGCGTCATCGCCAGTACAGTAGGTGTGCTGAGCGCTGTATACACCTCGGGTACTACAAAACTCTCGAAATCTGCTGCTGCCTGCTGGTAGCGGGTCATCATGTCGGCTTCCCGAACATAGTTTGCTTCGTCATGCAGTTGCAGTTTGGCTTCGCCCAGTAGTGGCTTTATATCAAAGGAGCCGGGAAGCAAGCCGGAAAGCTTTATAATGCTGGCTACGTTATCTACGTCGCTGTCGATGCTGTTACCAATGCCCGGATACTGCACTTTGACCGCCAGCGTTTCACCCTGCATGGTAATCACCTTGTGAACCTGGCCAATGGAAGCCGCGGCAATGGGCGCATAGGAAAAATACAGCAGCGTGTCGAACCAGCCTGTGCCCCAGGCTTCGTCGAGCACTTGTTGCAATTGCTCTTTGGGCATCGGGTCGGCGTCTTCCCGCAGGCGGGCTAAAATGGCGCTGAGTTCAGGCGGTAGCAGCTCGCCGCTGTCCATGGAAATAAGCTGGCCTAGTTTCATGGCGGCCCCTCGCAAAGACGCCAGCTGGTCGGTAATGCGCTGAATATTTTTAGGGGTGAGAACCAGGTCTGATAAAACCGGCCGTTGGCCTGAGAGCAACTTAGTGGTGCCGTTGGAGATAACGCTACCGGCAATTCTGGTGGCCAGCGATCCGATCCGCGAAAGCCTGGCTATGCGTGAGCTGGGAACGGGTTTATTTTTCGGGGGCTGGCTCATACACCCTTAAACGAATTGCGATATAAACTGGATCAGCATGCCGGCGGCGCTGCCAAAACCAAAACCGAACCAGCCGTTTTTGCCCAGATAACGGGCCAAAGAGGCGCCGAAGATACCGCACCACAGCATGCTGCCGTAAATGGCCATTAAGCCTGTGCCCATACCGCTGTCTGGTAAGAACATCATTATAATAATGGTGAGTGCCATGGCCCCGGAAAGAAACACAAAGATAATGTTTTTCTTTTTCGCTGCGGGTGCGTCGGTTTGCTTGGTGTCGGTCATTCAGATTGCCCTGTCATTGTTTTGAGCATCATGACCATTTACGCAGGTCAGGTCAAATGCGACCTTGGTCTGAATAAGTAGTACCGCAAGGGTTCCAGCGGTACTAAGAGTCATTAAAAGTGGACTTCCAGCAATTCAACACTGTCGGTAAAGGTCAGTGTTTTTAAATCGCCATTGCCTTCCACATTGATGGTGTTCACCTGCTCCGGCCATAAGTCCCGCAGCGCGTCGTGGCGAATTTGCAGGCCCTCCAGTGCAGGTGGCTGGGCAGTTTCCTGATAAACCCAGAAGTGCTTACCTTCTACCTCAAAACCCACCAGGTTGAGCGGCAGCGAGTCATTTTGTGCATCAAATAGCACAAAGCGATTGGCTACGTAACTGGCAAACCGGGCCTGGGTGTCTTTGTCATCCAGAATATCGGCGGTTTTCTTAAACATGGCTTTCACCGCGTGCTCTGCATCATGCAGATTAAACCGGTGCATGATTTCGATATTCTCGGTGCGCGGATTAAACAACACCGTTGTGATAGCGATTTTCTGCTGATGTGCCACAGCCTGACCACAGGCCACAAAGAACAGCAGGGCATAAAGCCCTGCCTGCATGACATTTTTTACTCGATTGAGTTTAGTTGTCATCACCTTCTTTCTTCTCGCCGTCTTCGTCGGTCTTCAGCTCAGTTTTGATATCCTGCATGATATCGCGACGAGCACCGGTTTTCGTACGCTTAGACTTGTACGCTTCGATCCGTGAAGGAATGATTTGACGTGGGTAGTGGTTGTTTTCTACATCCACATCAGCTGTTTCCCAGCGCGGGTCAACAGTTACGCTTACCAGCTCTTTATCTTTGTCGGTCACCACCAGCTTGCTGACAGCCTTAGGGGTACGACGCCAGATTTCAGCCGGAATACGCATCATTTCCTTGGTACCGTCGGCAAAGGTCATTTCCAGAATAATTGGCATAACCAGACCGCCCACGTTAGAAAACTCCATCACGTAGTAGTTTTTGTCTTCTTCAACGGCACGTTCAAAGGCTTTACGTTCCCATGGCTCAAGCTTTTTCAGCCAGCTTTGGTACTTGTTACGTTCTTTGTTGGTAACCGTAAACTGATCGTTTTCGTCGTAGAAGTCGGTGATATCAGGGAAGCGTTCTACCCACAGCTTACGACCTTCTTCTTTGTTACGTTCAACGGTCAGCGACATCGGCTTGTCTTTTTCAAACTGACGCTCACGGGCATAATCGATATCCGGATCTTCAGTATCCAGGCGCAGCTTGTATACTTTGTCCAGTGAGATATCTACGTGATCAGTAGTGTAAAACCAGCCTCGCCAGAACCAATCCAGATCAACGCCTGACGCTTCTTCCATGGTGCGGAAGAAATCAGATGGCGTAGGACGTTTAAACATCCAGCGCTCGGCGTACTCTTTAAAGGCAAAGTCAAACAGCTCTCGGCCCAGGATAGTTTCGCGCAGAATGTTCAGGGCAACCGCTGGCTTGGTGTAAGCATTCGGGCCTAAACGCAGTACAGAATCAGACTGAGTCATGATCGGTACCTGAGTTTGTGACTTCATGTAACCTGTTACGTCGCGCGGTTCAACACCCCATGGAATGTCCGGATCCCATTCGCGACCGGCAACACCGTCGAGGAAGCTGTTTAAGCCTTCGTCCATCCAGGTCCACTGACGTTCGTCAGAGTTAACGATCATCGGGAAGTAATTGTGACCGATCTCATGGATAACCACACCAATCAGGAACCGCTTCTCAGCCAGTGAGTAAGTACGTGAGCCGTCATCCTGTAATTCAGTACGCGGGCCGTTGAAGGTGATCATGGGATATTCCATGCCACCTACCGGACCATTTACCGACTGCGCTGTTGGGTACGGGTAGTTAAAGGTAAAGCGGTTGTACACTTCCAGCGTATGTACGATGGACTCAGTAGAATATTTTTTCCACAGATCGCCACCTTCTTTTGGCCAGAACGACATCGCCATTACGTGCTTCTGCGGACCGCCCTGCTTAACGCCTTTGGCATCCCACATAAACTTACGTGAAGAGGCCCAGGCAAAGTCACGTACGTTGTCGGCCTTGAAGTGCCAGGTTTTGGTATCGCTGGTGCCTTCTTTTTCGTTTTCCAGCGCTTCTTCCGGCGTAACGATAAAGACCGGACGATCAGCATCTTCGGCTTCTTCCAGACGATCGCGCTGTTCACTGGTCAGCACATCTCTGGGGTTTTGCAGCACACCGGTAGAAGATACGATGTGGTCAGCTGGTACGGTCATGGATACTTCGTAATCACCGAATTCCAGGGTAAATTCACCGCGACCGATAAATTCTTTGTTAGTCCAGGCTTCGTAATCGGTGTAAGCCGCCAGACGCGGGAACCATTGAGCCATCAGGAAAATATCGTTGCCGCCTTCACGTTCGTCATCCGGGAAGTGCTCGTAACCAGAACGCGCTGATACCGCATCTTCTTCAACAATGTTGTAGCCAAAGTCGATGTTCAGTTCGGTTTTCTTGCCCGGCTTTAATGGTTCAGCCAGATCAACACGCATCAGGGTGCCAACAATCACGTAGTGCAGAGGCTTACCACGGCCATCAGTGACTTTCTTGATTTGGTAACCCAGTTCGTTGTCGTCAACAAACTGCTGGCGACGAATAGCGCCCATGGATAATTTGGCTGGTGAACTGCCAGAAGCGGCAGAAGTTGCTGGCCCACGGTTACCAATACCACCAAAGGTAGTGGTCAGTGCCGACATGGAGTCGTCACGGAATTTGTTCTGATCCAGTTGGATCCACAGGTATTTCAGCGTATCCGGCGCATTGTTGTGATAAACAATTTCTTCACTGGCATCAATGCGACGCTTTTCTTCGTCCAGCGTTACATCAATATCGTAGTCAACTTGCTGTTGCCAGTACTGGTGGCCTGGTTCACCCGCCGCGTTACGATAAACGTTTGGCGTGGGTAACACTTCTTCCAGCTGGCGGAACTTATCCTCAAAATCACCTTTGGTTTGCTTGATTGCACCATCAGCAAAAGCTGGCGTGGCTGACATAATCGACAGCACTGGCATCAACCAAACTAACTTCGGCATACGCTTACTCATAGGTATTCCTTCGTCGTTAAGTGGAAAATGGCTCAGATTGACGAGAAGGAATTCCTTAACGCATCGTCACCTATATTTATTGGAAAGCACATAGTTTAATTCTAATACGGTGAAATTTGCCAGCGATTGACCGTAAATAGCCAAAAACTGAACGCAAACAGAGCTTCACAGGGCAAGATATTCATGGTTTTTTGTTTGTTTTGTGGGCGCGTTGTAATATTCTTAACACCCCGTTTATCTATCGATTTCTCCAGATGAGTACATTTTCCTGGCAACGCGCTGTTATCAAGATAGGAAGCGCTCTGATTGCGCCAGACGGACAGCGATGCAGTGGCCGGTACTTACTTCCCATAGCGCGATTTATCAATGCCAGCCGTGAGGCGGGTAAAGAGGTGATTTTGGTGTCTTCGGGCAGTGTTGCTGCCGGAAGAGCCAAAATTCCGGTCAATCACGTGGCATCCATCGCTGAAAAGCAGGCCATGGCGGCCATTGGCCAGATTGATATGATGGCTAACTGGCAGCGTTTTTTTGATTTTCCCTGTGCCCAGGTGCTGCTGACCTATGACGATCTGCACGACCGCACGCGCTATGTAAATATCAAAAATACCATTCGTGAATTACTCAATCACCAGGCGCTGCCTATCGTTAATGAAAACGATACCGTGGCAGTCAATGAACTGAAAGTGGGCGATAACGACAATCTGGCGGCCTACACCGCACTGGTGGCCGGCGCCGATACACTGATCATTTGCTCCGACATTGATGGCCTGTACAGCGCAGACCCGCGTATAAATCCCGATGCGACGCTTATTCCCGAAGTGGAGCACATTACCCCGGATATATATGCCATTGCTGGCGGTGCCGGTACGTCAGTAGGTACCGGCGGGATGCGAACCAAAATCGAAGCCGCCGATAAATGCACGCGCAGTGGTATTCAGACACTGATTGTTAACGGCCGCAATGGAACGGTTTTTGATGCCTTGCACGAAGGGCAACTACCGGGCACGCTGTTTAAAGCACAGCAGTCACAGAAAACTGCTCGTCGTTTATGGCTCGAGCACACCTTAAAAACTCGCGGACGCGTTGAGGTGGATGAAGGTGCCAAAAAAGCCTTGGTGAATAAAGGTGCATCTTTACTGCCGTCAGGTGTGATAGAAGTAAGTGGTCACTTTAGCCCTGGAGATGCGATCGAAATTCATTGCGGTAAACAGGTGCTTGGTAAAGGTATTGCACTGTATGGGGCGCAGGAGTTGCGACAAATCAAAGGCGCTAAGAGCGCACAGATCAATACTATCCTTGGGTATGACAGTGGCGAGGTGATTGTCCACCGGGATGATCTGGTGCTATTTAAGCCCTGAGACAATGTGCGGCGAGCCTTTAATGACTGCGCCCCAGCACTGCTACAATTAACTGATCCGTTTATCAAAGGGAGTCGGTATGAGTTTCTCAATTCGTAAAGCCGCCAGTGAGGCAAAAGTGGCCGCCAGACAGGTTGCCCGGTTGACAGGCGAGCAAAAACGCGCGGTATTGATGGCCATCAGCAAACACCTGGTGAGTCAGGTGAGTAACATCCTAAGTGCTAACCAGCTCGACCTGGAGCATGCCAAAACGGTAGGGCTGGATGCCGCCATGGTCGACCGCTTAACCCTTACCGAAGAGCGGGTTATGGGTATTGCTAATGCGGTTGCCTCCATTGCGAATCAAACCGATCCGGTGGGCGAAATTAAAGCGCTTAAAACCATGGCCAGCGGTATTCAGGTAGGCAAAATGCGCATTCCGCTAGGCGTGATTGCAATGATTTATGAATCGCGCCCCAATGTCACCATCGATGCCGCTGCGCTTTGCTTCAAAGCGGGTAATGCCGTGATCCTGCGCGGCGGTAAGGAAGCGCTGCACTCTAATCTGGCGCTGGCAGCCTGTATTCACCATGTGTTGCGCGAATTTGATATCGATACGGCGGCGGTCACTGTTATCCCCGACCCGAATCGCGAGATCATGAACAAACTCATGACCTTAAAAGAGTATATCGACCTGATTATTCCCCGTGGTGGTGAAGGCTTAATAGAGTACGTCAGCGAGCGCAGCCAGATCCCGGTGATCCAGCACTACAAAGGGGTTTGCCATTTGTACGTTGACAAAGACGCCGATCTTGAACAGGCCCTGAGGCTGCTGGAAAACGGCAAAACCCAGCGTACCGGCGTGTGTAATGCACTGGAAACCTGTCTGGTTCACGCGGATGTGGCCGATACGTTTTTGCCCCGGGCGGCCGCCATGCTCAAGCAGCATAACACCATGATCCACGCCTGCGACTCGTCAATTGGCCATTTTGCCGAGGCGATTTCGGCTACCCATGCCGACTGGCAGGCCGAATATCTGGCCATGGAAATTGCCGTGCGGGTGGTAGAGAGTTACGATGATGCCGTTGCCCATATTACCGAGTACGGCTCCGGTCATACCGAAGTGATTGCTACGCAAAACTACACCACGGCCAATGCGTTTATCCGGGATATTAATTCTGCCGTAGTGATGGTGAACGCGTCCTCGCGTTTTTCCGATGGTGGTGAACTGGGACTGGGTGCTGAAATTGGTATCTCAACCAGTAAATTACATGCCTATGGCCCTATGGGGGCGGAATCCCTGACCACCGAAAAGTTTGTGGTGCTCGGACAAGGGCAAACCCGGGCGTAAACGTGGTTTAATCTCAACCATAAATGGCGTAGTGTTATATTTTTCGTGGCGGATGTTGTGTCTTCGTTGCCAGTCAGACAATAAAGGATGAAAGAGTATTATGACGGATATTACCCCGTCCCTCAGCGATTACCCTTACCAGGTTACTTTGCCAACCCGTTGGCAGGATAATGATATCTACGGCAATGTGAATAACGTGGTGTTCTACAGCTTTTTTGATACCGCGGTAAACCGTTTTTTATGTGATGAAGCGGGGATGGATTTTCGTACCAGTCCGGTAGTAGCTCACGTGGTGAGTTCACAGTGTCAGTTTATTTCCCAGGTTGCCTACCCGGAAGACGTAGATGTTGGCGTTCGGGTCGCTAAAATTGGCCGCAGTTCGGTAACCTACGGGGTGTCTATTTACGCCGGTACCAATGAACGCCGGGTAGCCCATGGTCAGTTTGTGCATGTTTTTGTCGACCGCTCTACCGGTCGTGTTGTGCCTGTTCCGGCCCGCACCAAAACGGCCCTTGAACGCATTATCGAGTCGTTATAATGCGGGCGGTTGTGCTCGATGGTGATTCGCTGGGGACGGATCTCTCCCTCCGCGAGTTTGAATCCTTACCGATAACACTTACCCGTTACCCAACCACTTCGCCAGAACAGATCAACGAGCGTATTTGCGATGCTGAAATTGTGCTGGTAAATAAAGTGGTCCTCAATGCCGACGCATTAGGTCAGGCGGAAAAACTGCGTTACGTAGGGGTACTGGCCACCGGTACCAATAATGTGGATACCGAATACTGCCAGCAACATGGTATTAGGGTTAATAATGTCGATGGCTACGGCACCGATTCAGTGGCGCAGCACGCCATGATGCTGTTGCTGAATCTGGCCACCTCGTTTGCGCCTACCACCCAACAAGTTAAGCAGGGAGACTGGTCACGCTCGCCCTATTTTTGTTTGCTGGATAACCCGGTAATAGAGCTGGCTGGTAAACATCTGGTGATCGTGGGTTACGGTACGCTGGGGCAACGCTTTGCAGAGCTGGCCCGGGCGTTTGGGATGAAGGTCTCGGTAGCAGCCCGGCCGGGCACGACCTCTGCTGAGCGCAGGGCGCTGGATGATTTACTTCCTGAAGCGGACGTAGTGAGTTTGCACTGCCAGTTGAGTCAGCAAACAGAAAAGCTAATTAACGCCGAGCGACTGGCTTTAATAAAACCGTCGGCTTTGCTTATTAACACAGCCCGTGGTGGCCTTATTGATGAAACGGCACTGGTCACAGCGCTTAATGAGGGGCAAATTGCTGGCGCCGCGTTGGATACCTTATCCGTTGAGCCGCCGCCGGCAGATCACCCCCTGTTACAGCTCGATTTACCTAACCTGTTGATCACGCCGCATTCTGCGTGGTCTGCTATCGAGGCGCGCCAGCGGTTGGTACAAATCGCCGCCGAGCGCTTACAAGCATTTATCGAGGCTGATTAAACGCCGCAAGAATTTTCGCAACTTCGTTAACGCGTAGATGAAAGCTCGCCTTGCTGGCGCGCTCATTAATAGTATGGTCGCCATCACCAAACGGGCCAAAACCATCCAGGGTCGCAACCCCTGCTCCGGCGGTTACGTTTGCGTCACTCACGCCGCCACGCTTTTCAACGTTCAGCGGATACCCCAGGATTTCTTCTATCTGGCGCAATAACTGCTTTTGTTTGGCACAGGACTGCATAACATCCCGTTGCAGGCCGCCGGTGACGGTAAGGAAGCTGTCAGCGACCGGATTATGTTTTGGAAGATGTTCAAAGGCAGCAAGGATACGCCGTTTTTCATCGTTACCAGTAAAGCGCGCTTCTACCACCAGCTGTGCCTGGGGAGAGATAGTATTGGCGCTCAGGCCGCCTGTTATTTTCCCCACATTAACCGTTGTACCTTTTTCAAGGCAGGTGAGCGAGGTTAGGTAAATAGTCAGGTGGGCGGCAGCCAGATTGGCATTGACACCCTCACTGTAATGATTACCCGCATGCGCGCCCTTCCCAGTGATTTTGATAAAGTAGGTAGCAATGCCTTTGCGGGCAATAACGACTTCATTATTTTTGCCCGCTGCTTCAAACACCAGAGCAATGTCATAATCTGCGGCCAGTTTAGCCGTAAGGGCTTTACTGTCATCGCTGCCGGTTTCTTCATCGCTGACCAGCAGCATGTCAATATTACCTATATCTCCTTGCTGCGCATAAACTTTGCGCAGTGCACATAAGGCCACGTAGTTGCCTCCTTTCATATCGCAAACGCCCGGCCCATAAACCCATTCTTCATCTTCACTAAAGTCGGTAAAGGTACCCGGCGGGAATACAGTATCCAGATGTCCCAGCAGCAATACCCGCGGCCCGTCGCGGCGTGTTGCGCAAAAATGCACATGATTGCCGATGGCTTCACGATGGTAGGTCTTGGTGGCATAGCCCAGAGCTTGCATCCAGCTTCCGAAAATCGCTGCGTTGGCATCGATTCCTGCTTTATTGTGACTGTGAGAGTTGAGATTAATCAGCGTCGCCAGCTCGGTAAAATCAACAGACATAAGGCTTCCTTATAAAATAACTGGCGCAGTTTTAAAGGTCCCAGGTGAATGGGGGATGACACTTTTTTGAACAATTTATGTTGGTTAAAAAAACGTCATCACATTGTCATAAAGGATGCGTTAACTAGGCCCCGCTTACGGAGGTGCCAGAATGAAAACACGACACAAGATGTCTTCGGAGCCATTAAGCAGGTGAAGCTAAGACCTGTTGTTCTTCAAATTTTCAATGCAAAAGGTATCAAGGTGTCGATGTATACAGCCGGAATGTGGATGTACAAAAACGGTGGCGGCGATGTCATTCAGTCGAAAATTATTAATCAGCTGCGGGAACGGGATGTGGCGGTTATTACCGACCTCAACCTGGCAAATGCTTATGCGAAGGCCGGTCATATTATGTGCAATAACGTGGCCATGGATGAGCTGGACGCTTTCTTTTCTTATAACGCTGGGCAGCAATCGCAATATCAGGTGTATTTGTATCAGGTGCTGGATGAAAGCATACCCTGCCTAAATAGCTTCGCTTCCTTTGCTTTGTCTGAAGATAAGTTCCGCACTTCTCAGCGATTAGCCCGTGCCGGGCTGCGCACCCCCGACTACCGGTTGTGCAACCGAAATGAAAAACAAATCCTTAAAAACACTATCCGCGAATGGGGCGGCCGCCTGGTGTACAAGCCTACCGATGGCTGGGGCGGCATGGGTATCGTAAAAATTGAGGATGAGCGTTCACTGGATATGTTGTTGCCATTTCTGGATCAAACCAACATCCAGCATTTTTATATTGAACGGTTTGTGAATTACGACATGACCGATTATCGCATCGATATAGTCGACGGTGAGTACGTTGGCTGTTACGGCCGTCAGGCACCCGCGGATGACTGGAAAACCAATGTCACCAGCGGCGGGAAAGTAATTGTTCGCGAACCCAATGACGAACTGGTCAATATTGCCATTAAAGCAGCCAAAGTGACCGGCCTGGAGATTGCGGGCGTGGATATTATTTACGACCGCGAGCAGGAAGAGTATGTGGTACTGGAGGTGAATGGTATTCCGGCTTTTGCCACGCCAGAGCAGGAAGCCATGGGACTTAACTTTAACGATCTCAAGATTGAAAAAGTAGTTAGCCTTATCGAGAAAAAAGCCAAAGCACATCACCACAACCAGTCAAAACAAACCGTAATCGAATTATTGAGTGCCTAGCCATGACCCCTGCCCAATCTTTGCCTAAAATTGGTTTTTTATATCTTGATCACGTGCTGCGATTTTTTGACAAGTCAAACTTCAAAGGCTGGCCTGATCCCATCGAAAGCGTGACCTATCACTGGGGCAATGATAAAGCCCGCTTTATTCGTGAAGTAAAGCAAAAAGGTATCGAGGTACTGATTGGCAATGTACCGGCAACGGCATACGAAACATTTCGTGACATTGCCCGCGAATTACCGGAGGTACGTTTTGTACCGTCACTGGATGCCCAGTTCGCTAATAAATCCAAAGAAAATGTGACCCATTTTTGTCGCAAACACGATTTACCTATTCCCACCACGCATATCTTTTATGAAAGAGATAAAGCGGTGGATTTTTTACAGTCTACCCGTTACCCGAAGATCATTAAAAAGTCTTATGGGCCGTCTAACTATGGCGGCTATTACGTGCACAAAGTAGATAGCTTTGACGAAGCTAAGGCCCTTATTAGCCAGAAAAAATACTACCCGGTGTATGTGCAGGAATTTGTACCCATGGCGGCGGATATCAGGGTAATGCTGGTGGGGCATAAACCTATTTGTGCATTCTGGCGACGTCCACCGGCCGGGCACTGGTTAACCAACACCAGTCAGGGCGGCTCCATGGATTATCAGGACGTACCGAAAGAAGCGCTGGATATCGCCGTGCGCGCCTCCAGGGCAGCCCAGGCCGAATACTGGGCCTGTGATATTGCCCTGGGTACCGACGGCAAGTTCCGTATCTTAGAGTGTGCCACGGCATTTGCGGCCTTCCCCTACGTGCGTGACTGGATAGGTCAGTACATTATGTGGATGCTCGCCGAAGACACCTTTAAAAAGCCTTATATTCCACTGTTTAACTGGGAAGAGCTCGGCAAAATTCGTTCATCACTGCTACGCACCATGCGTCATATCACCTTTGGTGAATATACGCCAAGTTATGATTGTGCCGACAGTTTAGCCCGGGTGTCCCGAGAGCAATATCCGCTGCTGCCGGTGGAATTACGCGGTGGTGAAGAATGGCCCAGTGAGTACTGGAATTTTCAGGATAACTATACCCCACAAAGGTTAAGCCGCCCTATTGCGGATTTACATCTTCAGCATCAGGAAGTTGGCCTGGAAGACGCACAACAGGATGATGCTGATGTCTTGCAAGCCCCTCAGATAAGCTATAGCAAGGCTCAGCTCGAAGCCTTTCTGGCCGGTATTAAGGGCGTGGGTCCCAAAATGATTACTGATATTTTTACTACGCTGGGAGTGGAAGGCTTATCCCTGGCATTAACTCAGGATCCTGAGCAATTGATGTCGGTGAAAAATCTGCGCGAGAAAAAACGCGACCTTATTGTGTCTCACTGGGGTGAGTTTACCGGCCAGACACAACACTTCGCTTCGGCATAATCAACAGCTGGTGAACGCAGTATGAAAAAGCAATATACGTCTTACCCACAAACCGTTGAATACCTTGAAAAAGTGATGGGAGAGCATCCGCACCTTATTCGTCTGCAGTCGATCGGAACGACCTGGGAAGGCCGGCCAATCATGCTGGTGACCGTATCACTGGATGTGGAATTTGCCGACAACAAACCAGCACTGCTGTACACCGGAACTATTCATGCGCGTGAATGGATTGGTAACGAACTCGGCATAAAGTTGATTGAGCACATTATTGATAATTACCGCAGTGATCCAACGCTGAAGCAAATCCTGACTCGTAATACCTTATATATGGTGCCCTGTTTAAACCCGGACGGGTTTGAGTATTCGCGCACGCATTTTTCGTTCTGGCGCAAAAATCGACGGGATAACGGCGACGGTACCTTTGGGGTCGATCTTAACCGAAACTTTGCGGTGCGCTTTAAGCGCGCTGCAGATACCAGCCTGAATACCTATTCCGGGCCAGAGGCATTTTCGGAGCCGGAAACGGCGGCGATCCGTGATTTTGTGCTGTCACACACCAATATTACCATCGCGCTGGATTACCATTCTCAGGGGAATGTGTTCTTCCCGGCGCATAAGTTTAATCATGAGTCAGAGATCGAAGGCACCGACCTGAACATACTGTGTGCCAATATGAATAAGGAAATTCATAAAGTCACCGGACGTAAATACGGTATTCACCGGGGCAAACCGCCGGCGAATCTGATCCACGGTAGTGGCCGCGAGTACTATTATTCGTTGGGGATCCTCGCCTCGGTAGTGGAAGTCGGAACGCGTAATATTCCGGATTACCTCACTAATATGTCGCAAAGCGTAGACGAGAATATTCCAGCGGTAAAATATGCTCTGTCGGAAGCCATTAATTATTCCCGGTCGGCACCGGCCAGAGTCGATAACTTTACCGTCTCTGAAGTGGACGTATACACGGTTACGCTGAGCTGGGAGTACGCCATTTCAGATGATATCTACTTTGAAATTTACCGCGCAGAGTCGGTGAAAAGCCCCTGTACCGAAGCTAATCTGATTGCCCGCACCCGCCAGCTTACATTTACCGATGTACAACTAAAGAGCGGTCACAAGTATTACTACAATATACGAGCCGTCGATCGCATTTCTGGGATTAAGTCGCCTTTTAGTCCGGAAATTAAACTGCGAACCAAACTCTCTAGTGATGAGTATTTTCGCGGCTTGTTCCCGGCACGGCAGAATGTGGGTTATGTAGGGCAGTACACCATTGAGAAAAACCGCGATCATTTTGGTTATAACTCGCTGTTTGTGGGCGTCAATAAACGCCGCGGTATTTGCTATGGCGTGATTGAGTTTAACCTCGACAGCTTACCGGAGGGTGCGCGAATAAAAGCTGCGCGTTTTTCGCTCTATCCGATGAATCGGGTGAATGCTAAAGTCGAAAACTTTGGCGAGTGGACCGTCTCGGTACTTGATGGTGATGAGATCTCTGACATCACAGATTTTAATCAGATCCATCAGGCCACGCCGGTACAAACCTTTGGTCAGTCAGTAGCGTCTGACAAGCTGACACAGGGGATCTGGTCAGAGTGGGTGTTAAACGTCGCAGAACGGCACATTATCAAGCGTTCCATTAATGGCGGGCGTTTACTGCTACGTATTGAAGGCCCCAAGAAACTGCCGGTTGGTGCCGACTCGCAAATGATGCAGTTTGATATCGGTTACGGCAAATTTGGTGCGGGCATTCATTACCGGCCGAATATGGAACTTATTTATACCCTGCCCACCAATCGCCTGGAACTTAAGCCCAATGCGCTGCATACGATTTATCGTGACCAGGTGATCAACGGTGAGCTGCGCTCAGGCTTTGATGAACAGGGCGATATTGTTTACGGGCAAATGGCCTTCAAGCCGGAAAACCTGCCGCCACCGGATCGTACTGTGATTACCGAAGCCTACCTGGTAATGCAAAGTAAAAGCGCTATGGATACGCATAAAGATATTCGCTTTACCATTGAGCTGGCTGGTCTGGAGGCCCTGGATTACAACAGTGTGAAAGAGCGCCAAAAAATCGAATTTATCGGCTATGAGGTGAGTAACGCGCAGTTAAAAGAACGTAGTACTCATCATTTTATCTTCGACAGTTTCTGTAAAACGCACCTCGAAGCCTTGTATGCCGACAATCAGCCTTTTCATTTTATCGTTCGGGCGACCGCGTCTTCGCCTCAGCATAATGCGCTGGTGGACTGGCATAACGAGCGCAGCAGTTTAGTTTGCCAACTGGTGATCAAGTATATTCAGCGTCGAAAAACTACCTTACCTGCCCCTACAGAGTTTGATGCGACGGTAGAAAACAAACAAGTTAAACTGACCTGGAAGAATCCGGAACACAACGATTTTGTTGGCAGCTTTGTAGTGCGTAACCGCTTCCATCCGCCCAAGTCCCCGCTGGATGGCGTAAAGTTGTACGCCGGGCCGGATAACTATACTTACGACAACTTTGGTAACCCTAACATTGCAAAGTTTTATTCCGTATTCAGCTATGATGACGTGCCAAACTACTCTGCACCGGTGAGCTTAAGTTACAGCAGCAGTGAAGTGATCCCATTGGAAGATTTGGAATACGAAGAGCAGGACGAGGATGAATCCCAGCAGGATTAATATAACTCCGTCATACCGGAAGATGCGAATGCATCTATCCGGTATCTCCCAAAAAGTATTACTCTTTCAATAAGATTGCTACAGTTAGCCAGGCTGTTAAGGAGATCCCGGCTCGGGGCCGGGATGACTAATTAGAGTCGGCCGGGATTACAGCTATTTTCTTTTTACCGGCACAACTTATTCAATTCCTGATTGAGCTCATACGCTGGTTCGGTAACGATTTTCTCCAGTACCGCGATACGCTCTTTTAAGGCCGCAATTTCAGCGTCTTTCTGGGCGCTTGTTGGCGAATTTGCCGGCTGTGCTTTTTTAAACGGATTCACCGGCTTGCCGTAAAACCAGGCGCTTAGCTGCCATTGATATCTGGCATCCAGGTAGTGACAAAATAAGCCCAGGCCAAGCATGGCTGTGACCAATAAAATAATCTCTGTATGTGTCATTGCGATTTCCTCTGTAGGGACTAACCAAATGGTGTTGTTACCGGTATAGTCATCAGCCATTAAAAAAAATTACACAGCAGTGTTATTTTTTTTGCTGAAGGCAGACTAAAGGAAATAAGCAACGTCATTTAACCTTTCATACCAGGATTTTTGTGCACAAGGACTTTAAGCAAATACTCGCTGAACATCAGGCCCTGCTCAGTCGCGTTGCGTCGAGCTACGAGGCCAATGAATCGGTGCGTCAGGAGCTGTTGCAGGAAATAGCGCTGGCGGTATGGCAAGGGTTAGAGCGCTTTAACGGCGACGCCAGTCTGAAAACTTACATCCTGAAAATTGCCCATAACCGGGCGGTGACTCACGTTAGCAAAGAGGTGAAGAATCGCGCTGTGAGTCAGCCTGATGACGACGATATCGTCGGTACAGCAGGGGCAGTTGATGAAGAGCCTGAATATGTGGCGGCCCGCAGCCGGCAGGTGACTTCCCTGCTGGAAGCGATTCGCACCCTGCCGGTCACCATGCGGCAGGTAATGACCCTCACTCTGGAAGGACTTAGCTATCAGGAAATTGCCGAAGTGTGTGGCTTAACCAAAAATCACGTTGGTGTATTACTGCAGCGGGCTAAAACCACGCTGCAGCAGAGGATGAACCATGAATAATGAAAATCCAGAGCAGGACTTAACCGCACTCTGGCAACAGCAGCCGGTGAGCGAAATCGATCTGAGCGATGTGACCCGGCGCCTTAAGCATCAGCAACGCCTGCAGCGCTGGTACATTGTTTCTGATTTCACGGGCTTTCTGATTGGCCTGGGGATGCTCATTTACAGCTGGGAAAAACTGCCTTTATATCTGGCCCTGGTGTTGTGCGGTGTGATGGTTTGTGGCGGCGTATTTACTGGTTTTGTTATCTGGTTGCGCCGGCATGCGGTGCTGGCCTCGTTTGAAGATACCAGCCATTACCGCGAAACGTTAAAAAAGCAGTATCTCAGCAATCAGAGAATTGCGCGGATCACCATGCATTCTGCCTGGAGTAGTGAGTTAATCTTGCTGGTTATCTGGGGAATAGCTGCCGTTGTTGGCGATCTCAGCTGGGAATCCTTTGTGGATAAAGGCGGTGTGACCACCTTTATTATCATCAGTGTGCTGATGGCAGGATTTGGCTACTGGGCGTATAAGCGTGAGCAGAAATTCAAACAGGAATATGCGCGGCTGGTCAGTCAGGAGCAAAACGACCTGTTCTCTTAGGCTCAGGAGCAGAACTGTACGCGCGCTGAAGAATCGGTTTAATTCAGGTTACTCTTGTTTGCTGCCATCTTCATCGGCATTTGCGGGTTTGTTATCCCCCAGTGTGAACTGGTAGTAAAGATCAACGGTGGTATACAGGCTGCGCACTATCTCCAGGTACAGGTTAGACAGGATTTGATAGCGCAAGGCGACTTCCTGGCCGCCGCTGTCTTCGTCAGAAAACATCCCCACGCCGTAGCGAACGGTAAGGTTGGAGGCGATTTTTCCTGAAATAGCCACCTTGGTATCACTGCCCTGGCCGGTGGTACTGAGCGATAAATCCTCAATGCCCAGCGCATTACCCACATTACTGGTGAGTGATTCAGAGCTGGATAAACCAAAACCAATCAGCATGGCAGCATAGGAGTTTTCGTCCATCTGCCCGCCGCCGAGTCCGCCGCTGCCGTTTAACAGGTAGGCCAGGTTTCGGGCCTGATCCATACCTGGCTCAGAAAATAACGACACACTGGGTTGATTGGCCGGGCCTTCAACCCTTACACCTGCGATCACATCATCTTCAGTTAGTTCGGGATCGCGAATGGCTTCTACCAGCAGAATGGGCTGGTCTAATGGGCCATTAAACTGCACCTCGCCGGTACGAATGATCAGGTTTTGACCATAGGCCTCATAGCGCCCGTTAATAATTCGCAGATCGCCGTAACCGGTAAGCGCTGGCTGGGTTTGTACATTCACGCCGCCACTGAGTGTAGCCTTTAAGCCAAAGGCATCGAGGCGTACTTCCTCACGCTCGTCTTCATCGATAGTGACCATAATGTCGGCATTTATATTATCTACCAGCGCTTCGCTTGGCGGCTCACCCCGCAGGTGAACATCCCGCGATGGAGATACCGCACTGGGCGGGAGTTCGTTAATTTTCACCCGGGCATAGGGAATATCAATATCACCTGAAATATCCACGTTTTGTGGGCTCAGGTTAATCTGTAGGTCCGGCGAGACTTTTACCCGGCTGTCATCATAATTCACGGTAAAGGCATCGCCTTTTACCGCCAGATCAACCAGCAGGCTGTCCTGCCAGTCTACCGAACCGTTGAGGGTACCCGGGCCGTCACCCAGCAGAAACTGTCCTTCAAAATCGGCTCTGGCCCCGTTGAGGTTAATGGTTTGCTGCCACTGACTCACCGCTACCGGCAGGTCTTCACTGTTTATCTCACCCTGATTAAGGGTTAACTGACCATTCACCTGGGGCAGACTTAACGGCCCGTCCAGCTTAAGCTCACCGTTAATATTGCCGTTGAGTTCATTCATGCGTGCAATCAGTGGCTTAAATGGTGCGAGCTGCCAGTTGGCAAGGTTAATCCGGGCGTCGATGGAAGGTTGTTCGGTGAACGGAAACACCGTGGCCTGCGACGTAATAGTGCCAATTTGCGGGCTGGTTATATTGCCGCTCAGGGCCACCTGCTGCTCGTCGAACTGGCCGTCAAAGCTTACCTCATCAAGGTCAATGGTGACCGGCTCATTACCTGCCAACTGCCATTTGTCCGGGCTTACGGATATTTGTAACTGGCCGGCGACTTTTTCACTGGCCGGATCGAAGTTGCCCTGAGTTGTGATGTTAAGCGTTGCCTTGTTGCGCTCCACCAGTAAATCAGGCATCAGCTCATCAATCCACAGTCCGATGGGTAACGCACTGGCCTGAACATCCCAGTTGACCTGCTCCGGTGTATAATCCACCGCATTAATACACAGGTTGCCTTTTTCTCTGGCTTCCCAGCAATGCTGACTCACCGTGAAATGCTGCGGGTTGGCTTCATAACGCAGCGCCACATCCGACTGTAATTCCCAGACCGTATTGAGCAATGCCAATTGCGTGTCTGATAACTGCCCCTGCCATTGCTGATTTTGCCACTGACCGTCGAGATTCAAAGTAGTGGTGTGTTCCGGCAATTGCAGGTTGGCGTTGAGGGCGTGCTCGGCCAGTGAGCCGGTAATGGTAATTTCGCCATTAAGCGGGCCCTGATTGGCGGCCGCCTGACTCAGACGTGCACTGGCAAGGATATCGGTGAGTAATAGCTTTGAATCGATCACTGGCGCATCCCAGGGCCCTTTTATCGCCACTGAGCCAGCCAGCTGGCCCGATACTTCGGGATACAGAGCCGCCAGTCGCTGCAAGTCGATGGCTACCAGAGCATCCAGGTACTGTTGATTAAACACCTGCCCGACGGCTGAAAAATGGTTCTCGGCCAAGGCGCCGTTGAGGTTGGCCACCATAATGTCACTGTTCGCCGAATACACCGCATCACCGGTAAGGGTAAACATTTCCTCAAGGTGTTCACCGCTTAAGCGAATATCCGATACCAGTACGTTAGGGCCTTTATCACTCAGGCTTACCTGCGCTTTTACCACCCCGTTAACATTGGTCGGGGCGAATTCTGAGAAGCCTTGTAAATCAACCCCGGTTAAGCGCGATATGCCTTCCCAGCTTAGTGAATCGCTAAAATACAGCACGCCGCTGTTGGTCACTTCGCCTTCAAGTAACTCGCTGTTAAGGGCTGAAACCGCCAGCGAACGTTCGCTTAACAGGGCAGCCAGGCTTACTTTTACCGGTGAAACATCGGGGATGGTGGCACCGCCGTCAAGTTGTATGGCGTATTCGCCCATCTGCCCCTGCACCGACAAAACGCCGCTATCGAGTTCAATAGCAGCCAGCGGGTTTAGCGCTTGAGCAGGCCATCGGCTATGTAATGATACCGGCAGACTGTCACTGAGCAGATTGGCTTTGCCGGTGACTTCTGCACTGACCAGTCCGCTGCTATTGATATTAAGCGCAAGGTCGCTCAAATCCCCTGCGGCTGAGAGTTCTGCATGCTGGGTGGTTTGCTCAACAGGAAGATCTGCAATGAGAGTTAAGTTGAGCGGGTACTGACCGCTCAGGGTCACTTCACCGTCCAGGCTCGCATTAATAACCTGCTCCATGTTCACACTGAGTGCCTGTAAGGCTATCCGGCTATCCTGTATTTGAGTTTGTTGCAAGGCAACATCTAATGCTGCAACTTCCTGTTCACCCTGTATCACCCGGATGTTTGAAATCTGTACGTCATTGGCATGCAGCGTGAGCGGAGTGTGTACTTCGGGCAAGGCCGGCGCCTGATAAGTGATTGCCACTGGCGACGGCGGCTGAGGCTCGCTTTCAGGTAATATCAGGGTGAGGCCGCTGAGTGTCAGGTGATTAATTTGCAGCGAGTCTATCCACTGAGCGGAGCTGGTTAACTGGTTGGCCTGCACAGTAATTGCCGGGCTCTCAAAGCGCGCGTCACTGATTTTTAGCTCATCCAGCGCGATGGCCAGCGGCAGAGTAATTTCGCCGCCGGGTTCAGAGGGCTCTTCATCGGTGCTTTCGGCGCTAGCCAGTTGTTTAATATGGGGTGAGCTAACCTGCAGCAAGGTAATACAGGCTTTGCTGTTTAAAAGGCAGGTCCACTCGTGGGCCAGAGTGACCGAGCTTACCTTTACCTGCCACTGTTCGTTCTGCCAGTTAACTTTCTCCAGTGTCAGCTCACTTAACGGACTTCCAGATACCGAATCAACCGCCAGACCGGGCACATATTTGTTAGCGGCGTAGTTAATCAGCGGTGCGCCCAGCGGCGACAGTACAACCGCTACAATAAGTAGCAGAGTGAGAAGCAGTATTAAGAAACCTTTTGCCAGGCGATTAATACTCATAGCTCAGGCCCCAGCGAAAAGTGGAAGCGCCATTGTGTCTCGAAGTCATTTTTGCCCTGAGCAATATAAAACCGCACCGGGCCAATCAGCGTTAACCAATGGGCGCCAACACCCAGGCCCCGGGATAAGCCATCAGAGAAGTCATTGGTGGCGGTACCCACATCGGCAAACACGGCTGCCCGCCAGTTATCGGCTACCGGATAAGCATACTCAACGCTGGCTGTGGCCAGATAGCGTCCGCCGGTAAGTACCGAATTGCCCTCTTCATCGAGAACCTGTGGCGAGATTTCCTGATAGCGGAAACCCCGGATACTCTGATCGCCACCGGTAAAGAAACGCAACGACGAAGGCACCCGGTCAAAGTCATCGGTACGAATGGCGCCGGCGTCGGCGCGCAGATAAATTCGGTGGGTATCGTTAATGGTGGTAATTACCTTGGCGTTGGCAGTAATTTTGAACAGTGAGATATCACTACCAGCGCTTTCATGGCCGCCCTGCACTGCCACAATATATTGCTGCCCCTGGCTAATGGTCAGTTCCTGATCGGATTTGGTGTAACCCACGGAATAACCCGGCATCAGCAGATTAATGGTTTGCGGATCGCTTATCCCCTGAGTAAACATCTCCCGTTCAAAGGTTAACGATACGCTGCGTTGCCAGGGCGAATCCGCTTCTTTCCAGAAACGATGACCAGAGATACTCAGGGTTTCACTCTTAGTATCACTTATCGAGTTGTCTTCAAATTCATAGCTGGTTTGAATACTGGCGTAGTCATTATTAACGTCTTCCAACGGAATGCGGTAGTCGAGGCTCGCCGCCTGTTCCAGCTTGGAGAAAAACACCTGGCCGGTTACCGAATGTCCGCGGGTATTCACCCACGGCCGCTCCCAACGGGCGCGCACCCGGGGGCCTTTATCAGAGTTGGCGCCACCGCCCACATTAAAAATATCCCGCGGCAGGTGAGTCAGTGTCACTTCGATGGGAACCCGGGCTCCCTCGGCCCGACTTACAATGGGGCGGGCAATCGCGCGGGCAAAATAGCCGGTTTCATTTAGGCGGCGGTTAAATTCGGTCAGCTTGGCGGAGCTGTATTTCTCTCCGGCAGTGAAATTCCGTAGCCGGCCAATAATGGCTTCAGCCCGGTCGTCACCCACCAGTTCCACTTCGCCAAATTCGTACTGACGGCCACTTTGTGCAATAAGCAGAATATTGGCTTCGTTTTCTTCCCGCACCAGGTCGAGCCGGGTTGCCTGCCAGTAGAAATCAAAATAGCCATGAGACAGCGCATAATTGAACATTTCTGACTTAAATTTTTCGTAAGTCGGCTGATGTAATACGTCACCCTGTTTGAGCGGGAAGGCGTTATACCGTTGCCGAAAAGCATCATCGGTGCGCCCGTCGCCGATAATTTCCCGGGTAACGTTACTCACTTTTAGCGGCGTGCCAGGAGTAACGTCGATAACAAGCTCTTCTTCCTCAAAATAGAGAGTGACTTCAGCATTGTAAAAACCGAAGGGCTGCAGGGCAGTATTTACAGAGCGGATTATGCGTTCTTCGGTGGGTTCATCCAGAGTGTTGTTGGTTAGCTCAATCTGCGCCAGATGCAGCTCTATGTTGTCTTCTAAATCTTCCCGGTCCACCCCTTTTAGCTCGTAGTCCAGAGACCATGCAGGATAGCAGGTTAAGAGCAACAGGGAGGTCAGCGCCAGCAAAGCGCGACGAAAAGAGAAAAACATACCAGCAGACATTAACGGACTGTGTGCTCCTTGCACTGCATACAAACAAAAGGGTCAATTCTTAAAGCAGAATCTACGCCAAAAGTGTAACGCCTTAAGCGGTTTCGCTACAGCGTTTTTAGCTAATTTCCCGTTTGTTGCGACAGGTATCCCGATTCGTTTATATTAAGCACAAAATTTTATTATAAATAAACAAGGAACGTTGTATGTCTTGCCTGATAAAACCACTGGCAGTGCTGCTGTTCAGTTGGGTTGTACTGCTGCCTGCTGCTCAGGCCGCAGAACCGCAACCTGTCGAAGTTTTTAGCCGTCTACCGCAGTTTTATAGTGTACAGATGTCCCCTGATGGGGCGCGCTTTGCCATACAACGCAATTCCACAAATGAGGATCTTGCGGCGCTGATGACGCTCGATCTGGCCACAGGTAAGGTGTACTACCTGTTAAAGGCGGATAACCAGAAAGTCAAAATTAACTGGTATCGCTGGGCTAACAATGAAGATTTGTTAGTCAGCGCCCGCTACGAAGTGAGTCGCCACGGTCAAAAGTTTTTCCGCACCCGCCTGTATCTCATGAAGTACGACGAGCAGGGTTCAACGCCTGAGCAGGTTGTAGACTGGCGACATATTCAGCGTTATCAGAATGATGTGGGCTACGTACCACAGTTTCAGGATGAGATAATCGATTACCTGCCGGATGACCCGGATAACATTCTGATGGCTATCGATATCTCCCGACCTTTCGAGAAATCAGTTTTCAAGGTTAATCTTAAAAACCGTAAAATTACTCGCCTGATAAGAGGTAAGAAACGTATTCGAGACTGGGTAACCGATCGCCAGGGTAATGTGCGAATTGGCAGTGCGTTGAATTACGAGACCGGCCACCGGCAAATATTTCTGCGCGACAAAGACGATAATTACGAGGAATTGTACGCTTATAACGTTTCTGAAGATAAGCCGATTTACGTGTCGGGCTTTGCTGCCGATCCGAATATCCTGTATATCCAGAAGTACCTTAATGACCACCTGGCGTTGTATAAACTCGATTTAACCACACGCGAGGAAACGTTGGTCTTAGCGGATGATGAGTATGACGTGGATGGCAGCCTGATCTATTCGCCGGTTACCAATGATGCAATTGGCGTTAAGGGGCCGCGTGGAAGCCACTATTGGGATGATCGTTATGCCCCACTGCGAAAAGGACTGGAAAAATTATTTAAGGACAGCTACTTCTCGTTTAAAGCGTTCAGCCGCAACGAAGACGTTTACCTGCTTTACACACAGAGCGATACGCAGCCCGGACGATACTACATTGGTAATCAGAAAGAGGTGACGATTAACTTTTTATTTGATCAATACCCGGATGTGGATACCGCAGCGCTCAGTGAGCACGAACTTATTACTTTTACGGCTCGCGATAAAACTGAGATTGAAGGCTACCTAACGTTACCAAAAACCGGCGAGGCGCCATACCCCACGGTAATGTTCCCCCATGGCGGACCCAGTGGTCGTGATGGTGGTGGTTTTAATTTCTGGGTTGCTTATTTTACCAGTCGTGGTTATGCGGTGCTGCGCCCCAACTTCCGCGGCTCATCGGGTTACGGATTTTCATTTAAAGCATCACAAATGCAAAACTGGGGCATGGCCATGCAGGATGATGTGGTAGACGGAACCCAATGGATGATTGATCAGGGTTACGCCGATAAAAACAAAATTTGTATTGTAGGCGCCAGCTATGGTGGCTTCGCTGCTCTGGCGGCCACGGTGAAAAGCCCTGAAGTGTATAAGTGTGCGGTGAGCTTCGCTGGTGTGAGCGATTTGGATCGACTGGTACGCAGGGAGCAGGGGTTCCTGGATGGCAAACTTGTTAAAAAGCAGATCGGTGAAGACGGTGATGATCGTGACAGACGCTCACCCATTAACTATGTGGAAAATATCAAAACACCTATTTTGCTGGTCCACGGTGAAGAAGACCGGGTGGTCCACGTGGAGCAGAGTCGCCTGATGGCCGATGAGCTTGATGATGAAGACAAGGAATACCGCTATGTTGAGCTGCCTCTGGGTAACCATCACCTGGAAATCCAGTCGAACAGGATTAAGCTCTTCAAAGAAATGGATAAATTCCTCGCCGAATACCTGTAACTAACAGACGGTAATACAATGTCCGGGTGAGCTGTGTTATGAGCGCCCGGACTGGTGCTGAATTCACCGGTTGATCCAGATCAGCCGAGCTTGGATTAAGCGGGGATTAGCCCCCTTGTTGTGGCTAATCGGCGTACAATAACTCCGTAACGAAGGAGAATTGAACGTGACCGATAGCCAAAAACTTACCGCTGTACCTACCCCAGAAGACGCCCACGAGCATCCGCATTCACTGGCAGAAATGCGCCACGACGAGCAGTATATTGCTGAGTCTTTCCGTTCCGGCGAATACCCTTACAAGCGCAAAGTAACGCGTCAGTTTTACGAACAGCATAAGCATCAGCTGCAAGTGGAGCTGCTCAAGGTCCAGAAATGGGTTAAAGAGAGTGGCGAGCGGGTGGTCATGTTGTTTGAAGGACGCGATGCAGCAGGTAAAGGCGGCACCATCAAGCGCTTTATGGAACATCTGAATCCTCGTGGTGCCAGAGTAGTGGCACTGGAAAAACCGTCGGAAGAAGAAAAAGGTCAATGGTATTTTCAGCGCTACATTAAGCACCTGCCCACCGCAGGCGAAATAGTCTTGTTCGACCGCTCCTGGTACAACCGCGCCGGCGTAGAGCGGGTGATGGGTTTTTGTGAGCCCAATGAATACCTGGAGTTTATGCGCCAGACCCCGGAGCTGGAGCGCATGCTGGTAAACAGTGGAATTCGCGTTTTCAAATTCTGGTTTTCGGTTACTCAGGAAGAGCAAACCCGCCGTTTCCAGAAACGGGAAACCGATCCGCTCAAGCAATGGAAGTTAAGCCCCATTGATAAGCTGGCGCAGGAAAAGTGGGATGACTACACCGAGGCAAAAGAAGCGATGTTCTTCTACACCGACACCAACGACGCGCCCTGGATGGTGATTAAGTCGGACGATAAAAAGCGCGCCAGACTTAATTGTATGCAGTATTTTCTGCATGCCATGCCTTACCCGAACAAAGACCGCCGTATTGCCAAAGCGCCGGATCCACTTATAGTGGGCAGGGCCTCAACCGTTATCGACAGGGATAACCATATTCTGGGTAAATCTCTGCACCCCGACCAACAAAAGGCCTGATTCTTCAGGCTCTGAAAACTGTGTAAAGGTGTCTGTTTGAGCAGACACTTTTACCAGGCCATCCCTCTCTGCTCTTATCCCTCAAATGCTAACTTATTGTTAAATATAGCCATTTAAAAACTGGCAAGGTATTCGCTATACCATGTTGTTAAGCCGCTGAAGCGGTGCAGTATTTAAAAAGGAATGGCTAATGATTATTGTCATCTTACTGGGACTCACCCTACTGGCAACGGTTATCAAATTTCAGGGCGCATCGCGCCTGATGAATCGTCTGGGTAAATTCATCATGATTGCCGGTATTTATGTGGTATTTTTAAGCAAAGTCGTTAAAGCATTATTGTTCAGACATCATTAAAAAAGGGCGCGCAACATGAAAACAACTAAACATATTCTGACTCTGGTTTTTATTGGCTTATTTTCGCTGGTATTAACCGCTTGTAGCGAAGAAAAGAAAGAACAGGCTGAAGACTCTTTAAGTGACTTTAAAAATGCTGCCAGCCAGGCTATGGACGACGCTAAGGATGCCGCCTCTGATGCTGCGGATAAAGCGAAAGACATGGCAGAAGATGCCGCCGACAAGGCTGAAGAAATGGCCGACGATGCAGGTAATGCACTCGAAGATGCCTGCGAAGACGCAAAAGAGAAAATGGATCTGGAAGATAAAGACTGTTAAGCAGATTTTTCTCGTCGTCGATTCTGGTTTATCTTCTCCCAGATGAAGGCGTTATGCCGGATAGCCGTTTTTTGCGCTATCCGGTGTGCAAATCAATAAAACCTCAGGCGCTTTACTGCCCTTGCCAGCGACCCGGCTAAATTTTCTGCGGCATTTTACCGTTAATTCACCCTTATCCGAGCGCAGTTGTCATAATCTTCCGGTATAATCACCGGCTGAATTCATTTTCTTCTCTGAGGCCGGTTTAGCCCGCCTGTAATACCTTTTAACCGGAGTATCCTTTTTTATGACGCAGAAAAGTACTCATGTGAAACCCGCTCTCGGCTTGCCGGAGTTTATTGCTCTGATGGCGTTAATGACGTCGTTAGTGGCGCTGAGTATTGATGCCATGCTGCCCGCGCTGGATGCTATCGGCACGGCAATGGGCGCGAAGGATATTCACGAAAGTCACCTGATTGTGTCTTTGTTTTTTGGTGGCATGGCTGTCGGCCAGTTATTTTTTGGTCCTTACTGCGATACCCGTGGACGACGTGAGGCTATTATTCTGGGGCTGGTTATCTTTGCCGTTGGTACGGTGGTATGTATGCTGGCCGATGATATGCAAACTATGCTTATTGGCCGGGTCATTCAGGCCTTTGGGGTATCAGGGCCGCGCATAGCCTCCACCGCCGTGATCCGCGACCAGTTTGCCGGTGAGGCTATGGCCCGGGTCATGTCGTTTATTATGATGGTGTTTATTCTGGTCCCAATGCTGGCTCCCATGGTGGGTCAGTGGGTGCTGAATATTGCTTCCTGGTTTCATATTTTTACCCTGTTTCTGCTGGTGGCCGTGTTTACCGGTACCTGGTTCTGGATCCGGCAGCCGGAAACCTTACCGGCCAGTCGTCGCAAACCGTTTTCATGGGCGCAGTTTTTCCGCTCGTCGCTGTTTATCGTTACCCATAAGCCCGTGATTGGACCTACGCTGGCCATGGGTTGTGTGTTTGGAGGCTTTCTTGCCTATTTGAGCGCGTCGCAGACTATTTTCCAGGGCTTCTATGGCGTGGGCGAAATGTTCTCCTATATCTTCGCTACCCTGGCATTTTCAATTGGCCTGGCGTCTTTCATCAACAGTAAAATTGTGATGCGGCTGGGGATGTACCGGGTTACTCAGGTGGCATTGATTGGGTCAGTGGTGTTTGCGATTATCTTTCTGGGCATCATCGAAATGTTTGATGGCCTGCCGCCACTGGTGGTGACCATCGGCTCATTGTTTATCGGCTTTTTCTTTGTGGGTTTGTTGTTTGGTAATCTCAATGCCATGGCGATGCACCCGTTAGGCGATATGGCAGGGCTGGGCGCAGCCATTATTGGCTCACTATCGAGTATTATTGCTGTGCTGGTGGCCACCACTGTAGATTCTTACCTCACGGTAGACCTGTTCCCCATTGGCGCCGGCTTTCTGGTGTTCTTCACGCTGGCCTTTATTATTATTCGCCTGAGTCTGCAACGGCCGGACAAACCGGTACAATCGCTTTCTTAGCGAAAGCGATTGCCGTTAACCAACTGAACCACTGCCCGGGGGCGCTGGTTTTCAACGATTTCTACATTCCGTGAATGGCGCTCACCGTTGCGTAATTTGTCGTATTGCAGCTGTTTCATTTCCAGCTGTTTGGCAAATTCGTAAAACGCCATACAGTCTTCCCGACTTAATTCATTGTGCTGGCGGGTGAGCTGCGTATCGATATACATGCTTTCCCCGTTAGCGGTCAGTGTTGCCACTGCATCATAGGGCTCACCGTAATTTTCGACTCGCAGAGCCCTGACCATTTTAACTTCGAAGATCCAGTCGCCAATTTGCGTAAATCTGGAAATGCCTGACTGCATGAAATTCTCCCCTCAGGATAACATTAATTATTATGATTGCTTTTTTCAGATAACCAGTAGTTACTACAAGCATTGTGCCAACTATTATGTAATGGATTATCAATAGCTTAGAGATCTCGAAGCTAATTGGTGCAACGCGATCTGTATGCAGTTGGTAACACATTTTCAAAAGCCAGCCCTGAGCAGTAAAACCAGTAAAGCTGAGGGACTACGTATGACGTGTGCTTTCTTACGGGCATAAAAAAGCCCGACCAAATTGGTCGGGCAAAAGGGCTTGGTTAAGCACCTAACGACAGAAACTGTCTACGCTTCGATGATGGCTTTCATATCCGTCATGTAACCGCGTAATTCTTTACCAATGGCTTCAACGCCAGTGTTGCGAATCGCTTCGTTAACCTCGGTAAGACGCTTGTTGTCTACCTGGTTAGACGTTACGTTCAGACCTTTACCGATAACCGAAGTATCGATGTTAGGCATGAACTTCTCGCGCAGTAATGGTACTGCTGCGTTCGCAAATAAATAGTTACCGTACTCTGCAGTGTCAGAAATAACCACGTTCATTTCGTACAGACGCTTACGCGAAATAGTGTTCGAAATCAGTGGTGTTTCGTGCAGTGATTCGTAGTAAGCCGACTCTGGCAGGATGCCCGCTTCAACCATTACGTCGAAGGCCATCTCTACACCGGCTTTAATCATTGCTACCAGCAGAATACCGTTGTCGAAGAATTCCTGCTCTGAGATTTCGCCGTCGTAAACCGGGGCATTTTCAAAACCAGACTGGCCGGTTTCTTCACGCCATCCTAACAGGTTTGCGTCATTGTTTGCCCAGTCAGCCATCATGGTGCGGGAGAATTCGCCGCTGATGATGTCGTCCTGGTGTTTTTCAAACAGTGGGCGCATCAGAGTCGTCAGTTCTTCTGACAAATCATAAGCTTTTAATTTCGCTGGGTTAGACAGGCGATCCATCATGTTGGTTACGCCGCCGATTTTCAGCGCTTCAGTAATGGCTTCTAAACCATACTGGATTAAGGCTGCTGCATAGCCGGCATCGATGCCGTCAGCAGTCATTTTTTCGTATGCCAGAATCGCAGCAGTTTGTTGCATACCGCACAGAATAGTTTGCTCACCCATCAGGTCAGACTTAACTTCTGCAACAAAAGACGACTCCAGAACACCAGCACGGTCACCACCAGTGGCGCTTGCCAGTGCTTTAGCGATTGGCCAGCCTTCACCTTTCGGATCGTTCTCCGGGTGAACCGCAATCAGGGTTGGAACACCAAAACCACGCTTATATTCTTCACGTACTTCTGTACCCGGGCACTTAGGCGCACACATAACAACAGTGATGTCGCTACGAATTTGCTGACCTTCTTCAACAATGTTGAAGCCGTGTGAGTAACCTAAGGTTGCACCTTCTTTCATTAAAGGCATAACCGCTTCTACTACACTAGCGTGCTGCTTATCAGGCGTCAGGTTGTAAACCACATCCGCAGTTGGGATCAGATCCTGATAAGTACCTACTTTAAAACCGTTGTTAGAGGCGCGTTGGAATGAGTCACGTTTCTCATCAATCGCAGCCTGACGCAGCGCATAAGCAACGTCCAGCCCTGAATCACGCATGTTGAGTCCCTGGTTCAGGCCTTGTGCACCGCAGCCAACGATGACAATCTTTTTACCTTTAAGAAACTCACAACCATCAGCAAATTCGTCGCGATTCATAAAGCGACAACGACCTAACTGGTCCAGTTGCTGGCGTAGAGACAGAGTGTTGAAATAATTAGCCATAAAAAAATAATTCCGAACTTCTTTTGTCGTTATCCCTTTGCTTCACTCAGCTGGGATGACCTCGTCATTGACGACTTATAGCAAAGATACGCTACCTCCTTCGTTTTGAAAAATGATATATTTGCAAAACAGTGTTGCAAAAAGTGAAATCACCATGGATTTTCGCACTCTACAGCTATTTAATCATCTCGCAAAAAGCTTACATTTTGGTGACACGGCCGATGCCATGTTTGTGTCGCCGTCCACATTAAGCCGCGTGATCCAGCGCCTCGAAGAAGAGTGTGGATGCGTGTTATTTAAACGAGATAATCGCTCAGTGGCGCTTACCCATGGTGGTCATAAGTTATTGAATTTTAGTGAACAAGTGCTTGGTGAATGGCAGCAGGTCAGGCAAGAGCTACGCGACGATGGCAAGGCCCTGCAGGGTGAGTTGAGCCTGTATTGCTCTGTCACAGCGAGTCAGAGCCACCTGCCATCTGTACTGTCTCGATTTCGCCAGCGTTACCCCGGCGTAGATATCCGCTTGGTAACCGGCGATCCGGGGCTGGCAATTGAACATGTAAAGCATAAAAAATCGGATGTGGCTATTGCTATTCACTCCCCGGAGTTTCCAACCGACCTGTGTTTTTCCGGATTAGACTTCGTACCGCTGGTATTAATTGCCCCCCGTGAACGGCGTTTAACCCAGTTGGCACAGGTGGACTGGCGGGTTAATCAGGTGATACTGCCCGAACAGGGGCCAAGCCGCCGTATTGTTTACCATTGGTTTGCGGAACACGGCATCAGGCCTAATGTGTATGCCTCGGTAGGTGGGAACGAAGCCATTGTGTCTATGGTGGCGCTAGGCTGCGGGATTGGCTTTGTGCCACAGGTGGTGCTCGACCACTCCAGCATGTCATCCAGCGTTACCCGTATACAGGTCGACGATATCGGCTCCTATGAATTAGGCCTGGCTTGTTTACAGGAACGCCGTCACGAGCCGTTAATCAACGCGCTGTTTCAGCTTGAGTTAAACTGACGAATTAAATTGTCCAGTGCCCGGTAACCTAATGCTTCGCCAATATGGTCGATGTTAATTTGCGACTGGTTCTCCAGGTCTGCGATAGTTCGGGCGACCTTAATAGTGCGATGAAATACCCGCATAGACAGCTTTAATTTGGTGGCAGCGCGCTGCAGAAAATCCTCCGTTTCTGCCGGCATGGCGCAATAGGTACTGAGCTCTGCCACACTCAGTGCAGCATTACTCTTGCCCTGACGCTGCTGCTGAATTTGGTGGGCCGCCATCACCTGTTGCCTGGCCGTTACCGCAGAATCTTCACCCGACACTGGCGGTGCAAATGCGTAGGAGCCCGGCCGACGCACTTCTATTTGAATATCAATACGGTCGAGCAACGGCCCGGAAAGCTTACTTAAATAGCGCTGGATCTGTTGAGTGGTGCTGCGGCCATCATCTATGTCGCCGGTTGGGCTCGGGTTCATTGCTGCTAATAATTGAAATCGGGCAGGATATTTTGCCTGACCAGAAGCGCGGGACAGGCAAATATCACCGGTCTCCAGTGGTTCGCGCAGTACATCGAGCGCCTGGCGGCCAAACTCAGGCAGCTCATCTAAAAACAATACCCCATTATGGGCCAGAGACACTTCGCCTGGTTGCGGGTGCGCACCACCGCCCGTCAGGGCAATGGCTGAGGAGGTATGATGAGGAGACCGAAACGGCGGTGTTAACCAGTCTTCGGTGTCACGCTGTTCACCCTTAACCGAATAGAGCGCGGCAGTAGCCAGCGCCTGCTGATGATCAAGTTGCGGTAACAAACTCACCAGGCGGCTGGCGAGCAGGCTTTTTCCGGTCCCTGCCGGTCCTACCATTAATAGATTATGCGACCCCGCTGCCGCAATACACAGGGCTCGTTTCGCCTGCTGCTGACCGATGATGTCATCCCAACGCGGACTCGGTGGCGCCAGACACACCTCGTTGCTGGTGTGCTTAAGTTGAAGAGGTTGTTGCCGCGTAAAGTGCAGAAAAGTATTCAGCAGTGTGGCTGGCAGCAGATATTCCAGATTATCCACCAATTGAATTTCTGCTTCGTTACCTGCCGGAAGCACCAGGGTATGGTTATCTTCTGCACAGCGCATAGCCACCGGCAGCAAGCCGGGTACCGGCCGGATATCACCGTTTAAACTTAGCTCTCCGGCAACTTCGGTATGATTAACAGGTGACTGCTCTATTAGCCCCATAGCAATCAGGATCCCCAGCGCGATGGCTAAGTCGTAGCGTCCACCGCTTTTGGGAATATCAGCCGGGGCCAGATTTACGGTTATGCGCCGGGCCGGATATTCAAATCCGCTGTTGATTAAAGCGCTGCGAACGCGCTCTTTGGCTTCCTGCACGGCGGTTTCGGCCAGGCCGACTAACTTAAAGGAAGGCAGACCGTTGGATAAGTGCACTTCCACCTTTACTTTTGGTGCGCTGATCCCGGCGGCACCGCGGGTATATACAATTCCCATTCCCATGATGTTCTGCACTGTTCCGGCGTTTTACAGAGCAGTGTAGTGAGGATGGGGACTTAAGAATACTGAGCCTTGGTGCAGATTCGTCGAAAGAAAGGCGGGTTTGGTCGGCCAAAAGGTTAATTTTTATGCCCTGCCCTTGATCAGGCCCCGGGATCCGTGGTATTTCTACGCCCCTGAAAGGACAACGTTACAGCCAGGCGTTAATTATCCTTTCAAAAGCCAGTCAAAAACTTCCGAATCTGTGTCTGTATCTCGTTATTGTCAGCCAATAAACTATTGGCGATAACGGTATTAATTATTCCGTGCACATTGCACTGCGAGTGCCGAAGCGCTTTATCAGCAGCTTATCGCACGAGTTTACACTGTTTATCTGCGAAAAGTGCCGCTGTGCATTGGGTCGCAAGCCCGCGTCATGTATCATTTGACGCGGTATTAATTATGGTGGTCAGTTAGCAACTGGCTACTCTTTACGGGTTATCTGAAACCCGCTTGTTCTTAAGGAAACGTCATGGCTAAGCAACTTGCTGATTATATCTGGTTTAACGGTAACATTATCCCCTGGAAAGAGGCTACCGTTCATGTAATGACTCACGCTATTCACTACGGTTCATCGGTCTTTGAAGGTGTGCGTGCTTACAACACACCGGATCAGGGTACCTGTGTATTCCGTTTACAGGAACACACCCGTCGCTTGTTCGACTCGGCCAAAATCTATCGTATGAACATCCCTTACACTATGGATGAATTGAATCAGGCGCTGATAGATACCATCGTTAAAAACGATCTGAAATCTGCTTACATCCGACCAATTGCTTTCTTCGGTGATATTGGTATGGGCATTAAAGTACCTCTGGATGCTGAAGCAGAAGTATCGATTGCGGCCTTTGAATGGGGCGCTTATTTAGGTGAAGAAGCACTGAAAAACGGCGTAAACGCGGGTATTTCGTCATGGAACCGTCTGGCGGCCAACACTATGCCGACTGGCGCGAAGGCCGGTGGTAATTACCTGTCTTCACAGCTTATCTCAATGGAAGCGCGTCGCCACGGCTACGGCGAAGGTATTGCGCTGGACCGTAACGGTTATATCAGTGAAGGCGCTGGCGAAAACATCTTCGTGATCCGCGATGGCGTTATCAGCACCACACCAAAAACGGCGGCTATTCTGCCGGGTATTACCCGTGACACGGTTATGACCCTGGCCAAAGAGCTGGGCTATGAAATCCGCGAAGAAAACATTCCGCGTGAAGCCATGTATCTGGCCGACGAAATCCTGATGTGCGGTACCGCTGCCGAAGTAACGCCGGTAAACAGCGTTGACGGTATTACCGTTGGTAAGGGCGGTCGCGGCCCAATCACTAAAGAAATTCAAGACATGTTCTTCGGCTTGTTTAACGGCAAAACCGAAGATAAATGGAACTGGTTAACCCCGGTTTATAAATAAGATATACCCTGACGGGACGAGAGTTTTTTATGCCTAAGTTAAGATCTGCAACTACAACACAGGGACGCAACATGGCCGGAGCGCGCGCTTTATGGCGGGCCACCGGTATGAAAGACGGTGATTTTGGTAAGCCTATTATTGCCATTGCCAACTCCTTTACCCAGTTCGTGCCAGGCCACGTTCATTTAAAAGACATGGGCCAACTGGTGGCTCGAAGTGTTGAGGCTGCAGGTGGTGTGGCAAAAGAATTCAATACCATCGCCGTAGATGATGGTATTGCTATGGGTCACAGCGGCATGCTGTACAGCCTGCCGTCCCGTGAGATTATTGCCGACTCAGTTGAGTACATGGTTAACGCGCACTGCGCCGACGCCATTGTATGTATCTCTAACTGTGACAAGATCACCCCGGGAATGCTGATGGCGTCTATGCGTCTGAACATTCCGGTGGTATTTGTTTCCGGTGGCCCGATGGAAGCGGGTAAAACCAAATTATCGGATCAAATCATTAAGCTGGATTTGGTCGATGCCATGGTAGCTGCTGCTGACGATAAAGTGTCGGACGATGACACCAACGAAATTGAGCGCTCTGCCTGCCCGACCTGTGGCTCCTGCTCAGGCATGTTTACCGCCAACTCCATGAACTGCTTAACCGAAGCGTTGGGTTTATCACTGCCGGGTAACGGTTCGATGCTGGCGACTCACGCCGATCGTGAAGGCTTGTTCAAGCGCGCCGGTGAACTGGTGGTTGAACTGTGTGAGCGTTGGTACAAAAACGATGATGCCACGGCTTTGCCGCGTAACATTGCCAATTTTAATGCCTTTGAAAATGCCATGAGTCTGGACATTGCCATGGGCGGTTCTACCAATACCATTCTGCATTTACTGGCTGCGGCAATGGAAGGCGAGGTGCCATTTACCATGGCCGATATCGACCGCTTGTCGCGCAAAGTGCCGCACCTGTGTAAGGTGGCACCCTCTACGCCGCAATACCATATGGAAGATGTCCATCGCGCCGGCGGCGTATTAGGTATCCTCAACGAATTAAATAAAGGCGGCTTGCTGCATGGTGATTGTGCTCACGTGCTGGGCAAACCCATTGAAGACGTCATTGCTGATTGGGATATCACTAACCCTGACAACGCCGATGCTAACACCTTCTACCGGGCAGGCCCTGCTGGTATTCGCACCACTAAAGCGTTTAGCCAGGACTGTCGCTGGGATGAGGCCGACGCTGACCGCAGTAAGGGCTGTATACGCGATCTGGAACACGCCTACAGTCAGGAAGGTGGTCTGGCCGTACTGTTTGGTAATCTGGCAGAGAACGGTTGTATTGTGAAAACCGCCGGGGTGGATGAATCCATCCTGAAATTTACCGGCCGTGCGCGTATTTATGAGAGCCAGGACGAAGCTGTAGCCGCTATCCTTAACGATCAGGTGGTTGCCGGTGATGCTGTCATTATTCGTTACGAAGGCCCGAAAGGCGGTCCGGGCATGCAGGAGATGTTGTATCCAACTTCCTATCTGAAATCTAAAGGCTTAGGTAAAGATTGTGCGCTGATCACTGATGGCCGTTTCTCAGGTGGTACTTCTGGTCTGTCGATTGGCCACTGTTCGCCGGAAGCCGCCAGTGGCGGTGGTATTGGTCTGGTGCAGGAAGGTGATACCATTGAAATCGATATCCCCAACCGGGCGATTAATATCGCCATTACCGATGCAGAATTACAGGCCCGTCGCGCCGCGATGGAAGCCAGCGAACGTCCATGGCGTCCGGTTAGCCGTCAGCGTGAAGTATCGCTGTCGCTGAAAACCTTTGCCATGCTGGCGACCAGTGCCGATAAAGGCGCAGTAAGAGACCCATCCAAACTGGAAGATCTATGACCGTTACCGATCACGAATACCTGAAAAAAATCCTGCTGGCGCCGGTTTATGATGTGGCGGTTAACAGTGATTTGGTATTGTTATCGCGCTTAACCGCTGAGCTGGGCAACGACGTATTCTTAAAGCGTGAAGACCAGCAACCGGTTAAGTCTTTTAAACTGCGCGGTGCCTATAATCGCATCGCCAGTCTGTCGCCCCAGCAGTTAGAGGCTGGCGTAATTGCCGCTTCTGCCGGTAACCACGCCCAGGGCGTGGCTTACAGCGCCAATATGAAAGGCATTAACGCCACTATCGTGATGCCGGAAACTACGCCGGACATTAAAATAGAGGCAGTGCGCCGTTTTGGCGGCCAGCATGCTAACGTTGTGCTGCACGGCACCAACTTCGACACCGCCAGTGCCCACGCCCGGGCGCTAAGTGCGGAGCATGGTTATACCCTGATCCCGCCTTTTGATGATCCGGATGTGATTGCTGGTCAGGGCACCATCGCTCGCGAATTATTAGAGCAGAATCCTAACCTTGATATTCTGTTTATTGCCGTTGGCGGCGGTGGTTTAGCGGCTGGTATTTCGGTATTCCTCAAGCAGTTAAAGCCCGAGATTAAGATTATCGCGGTGGAGTCGGAAGAGTCCGCCTGTTTTGCGGCGGCTAAGCAGGCTGGTGAACCCACCAGCTTAAGCTCAGTGGGCATTTTTGCCGACGGTGTGGCGGTTAAACTGATGGGCAGTGAGACCTTCCGCCTGTGTGATCAGTATGTCGATGAGATCATGACGGTTACCAACGACGAAATCTGTGGTGCCATTAAAGATATTTTCGACGATACCCGTGTGATCGCTGAGCCTGCCGGTGCGATGTCGGTAGCGGCGATCCGCAAATACGTAAAACAAAACAACATTGAGGGCAAAAAACTGGGCGGTATATTGTGTGGCTCAAACACCAATTTCCATACTCTGCGTTATGTGTCTGAACGTTGTGAGCTCGGTGAGCAAAAAGAAGCGGTCTTCGCGGTTAAGATCCCTGAGCGTCAGGGCGCCTTTAAACAGTTTTGCGAATGTCTGGGTGGCCGTACGATCACCGAGTTTAACTACCGTTATGCATCGCAGACCGAAGCGCACATTTTTGTGGGCATTAAACTGCGTGGTGGCAAGGCCGAATTTGAAGCCCTCACTGCAGAGCTGGGCGACAAAGGTTACGAATGCTTCGATCTGTCTGATAACGAATTAGCTAAACTGCACGTGCGCCATATGGTGGGTGGTCGTCCGCCCACTATCCTTAACGAAGTGGTATTCAGCTTTGAATTTCCTGAGTACCCGGGCGCTTTGCTTAACTTCCTGAACACCCTGGGCGAACGCTGGAACATTACCTTGTTCCATTATCGTAACCATGGGGCGGCTGAAGGTCTGGTACTGGCCGGGTTTGATATTCCGCCAGAAAGCCGCGAAGCCTTCGATGAGCACGTTACTGCGCTCAACTATACCTGTCAGGATGTGACCGACAATCCGGCTTACCGGTTCTTTTTATCAGAACCAAAGTAACTCCGAGACAATCTTAAGTACCCGGTATCAGCCGGGTATTTTTTTGTTCGATGAAATAGTTATGGTTAAAAAATAGTCAGGCTGCGCTAACCACTCTATACTAAGGTCAATTAGTGTTCATAAGGAGTGTGACATGTTTAACCCTTTCGCCCTTCCCCCATTTGCCTGGAATATGCCGTTAAGCGGTGACGTAAAAGATATTTCGCCGGTGACGAGCTGGTTTTCACCCCAATACGAATTCAATATCGCCGGAAATGCGGCGCTGGAAAAGCAAGTGATCACGAAAGTGGCCAGCTACGGTAAGCAGTTGGGTAAGCTCACCAATGCCGTACTGGAAATCGCCGACGGCGTACCCGGAGAAGCGGTGGAATCACTCAGAGCAATGGCTAAGGAAATCGAAGAATTAAAAAGTAAAACGCTGGTCGACAGCATAGAGGCCGATCTGTCTAAACTGAAAAGCCAGGATAAAGAGGCCTATCAGGAATTGTTGAAGCGTCTCTCCTGATAATCACAAAAACAAATCAAACTAATCAGTTTTAATTATTTTATATTTTTATGCGGGCAGCCATACTCTGTTTATCGATAAAACGGAGAGGAAAGTCTGATGCAGCAAATTATTAATCACCTGCTAAACCGCAAAACCACCACTAATGCTGAGCAATCTCAACGGGACTGTAATTTTCGCGATAACTATTACGGCGATCAGCTGTGCAAGAGTGTGACAACAGCACAGAATCCTAAGGCATAACAGGAGGCAGCGATGTTACCGTTATTACTCACTGCCACGCTGTGTTGCATTCCACTGTGCTTATCAGTGTCTATGACCAGTAAAACCCGGTCGCAACTTTATCAGGATGCGGCCCGGCGGGGTGACGTTGCCATGCTCAGATACTTTCGCTATACCGGTAATGATATGGCGCTGCAGGCGCACGAAAGAAAGGTCGCATTATCGGCCGCCAAGCAGCACAACCACCAACAGGTGCTGGCGTTTCTTAATCAGTCTGACTGATAGTTGTTAACGATTTAATTGTGTTATCCCAATCCTTGCTTGCCCTTTAAGCTATGGCGGGAAGTTTCCCCCGCCACTTTTTTCTAGTCACCCGACGATCTCCTTTACATTCATAATCTTATATGGGATAAAAAGTATACAGAATAATATTTAGGGCGTAGTAACTACCGCCATGGCGGCGTTACGGCAGCACAGCCACGGGATCTTCATGCACAAAACGCGATTGCCTTCTCTGACCGAAATTCTCATTCTCACCCTTCTGCTGCTGGCCATTATCTTTGTGGCGGTACACCAACTTAGCCTGCCTATTCAACTGGCCTTTATTGGCTGTTGGTTTGTGGTGATGGGCTTTGGCAAGTATCTCGGCTATCACTATCATCATTTGCAAAAAGGAGTGATTGCAGGCGTTACTCAAGGCATGGATGCGATTATGATTTTGATCGCTGTAGGTGCTCTTATCGGTAGCTGGATGGCGGGCGGAATTGTTCCCAATATAATCTACCTGGGTCTTTCGGTTATGGATCCGGCGCTGTTTCTGCCAGCTGCGTTTATTATTTGTGCCATTACCTCACTGGCAACCGGTACCTCGTTCGGTACGGCTGGCACTGCTGGCATAGCCATGATGGGCATTGGTGCCGGCTTTGATTTACCGCCAGCGCTGGTGGCCGGTGCTGCTATTTCGGGGGCTTACGTTGGCGATAAGCTTTCACCGCTTTCTGATACCACGGTGATGACCGCCTCCATGTGTCAGGTAAACCTTATTGCGCACATTAAATCCATGCTGTACGTCAGTGTGCCTGCCTGCATCATTGCCTGTATTGCATTTTTGCTGGTCGGCCTGGGATTTGATCATGATGGTGGTACTGGTACCGCTCAACAGGTAATGGATGCTATTGCCGTTCATTACACTATTGGCTGGTATATGTTGTTACCGGCGCTGATTGTCATTGGTTTATTGATGATGCGCCTGCCCTCATTTCCGGTTATCTGCCTGGGGGCATTGCTTGGTGTGATTTGGGCAATGCTGTTTGAACAGGCTTCTTTGGTAAACGCTTTCGACAGTCTGTATAACGGCAACTTTATTGATACCGATGTAGAGTTCCTGCAGATCCTGCTCAATCGGGGCGGTATTACATCGATGTTATCGGTGATCCTGCTGGTTATTCTGGCGCTGGGGCTGGGTGGACTGATGGAATCTATTGGTGTACTTACGGCGGTATGTAATGCCCTGCAAAATTGGGCCACCACCACCGGCCGTCTGGGGCTTTCCACTATGCTAAGCGGTATTTTAGGTAATGCGCTCGGCGGAGCGGCCTATGTATCGATAATGACCGCCAGCACCATAACATCCCGTAACTATGAACAGATGGGCATTGATAAACGGGTACTTTCGCGCAACGTTGAATCCGGCGGTACGGTAACTACTCCTATGATCCCCTGGACCGACGGCGGTATCTTTATGGCGACTACGCTAGGGGTAAGCACGCTGAATTACCTGCCGTTTTTGTGGTACCACTGGCTTGTACTCGGCATTACCCTGCTATACAGCTACGCAGGCTGGTATCACTTTGCCCCCGTTGAGTATGATGCAGAGGGCACGCCGCAACCGCAGTCGGCAAGCTAGGTCATACTCATTACAAAATTACAACGGCTTCAGAACGCTATATACTGCCTGACGATTACATTTTGCCTGAGGAATTATTGTGTTCACTGCTAACCTGGTTATTGAGAAAGCGTATCAGTTTTCCCGGTTCGATAGTGCAAACCCACTTTCTACGTGTTCGGCACATCCCATTTTTCTGGATGAGCAGAACTGGCTGACCTGCGAACATTATGTTCAGGCCAAAACCTTACGCAGCGCCCGGCATGCCAGTAAAGTGGTTGCGCTGCCGAGCGGTGAGAAAGCCAATGCCTATGGTCAGGCCTGGTTTCGTGGCAAAATCGCGGACTTTAAAGTCACTGCGCCGATCCTGATGAAACGCGCTTTGTACACCAAAGTACAAATGTATGACGAAGTCCGCGAAGCACTGTTTGCAACCGAAGACAGATTGATTATTGAAACCTCACAATATGATTATTTCTGGGGCATTGGTCGCGATCAGCGCGGCCTGAATCATATTGGTAAAGCGTGGATGGACATTCGTCAGAAACTACTCGGCGATTGATCTAACCAAAGCCAGGCTAACAGCGCACTGGAAGGCTGCCGGGATTTGTAAATATGCCCGTCGGCTGTGATGGCCGCTTGTTAGCACCATTGGGCAATTCCTTCGCTATCACTACGCTAAATTCTTCACTTTCACCGGCGGGTACAATCGCTTCCTTTCAATGAGTTTCACATGTGAAACAAACCTGCGGTATTTGGCGCTTTCGCCATGGATTACTTGCTTCAATTCAGGCCTGCCAACCACACTATAGGCTCATTTGCGAACGTTAGCTGACAGGAGAACGGGTATATGACCTCCCCTGATTTTGGATTAACCAACAAGGTTGCTTTAGTAACCGGTGCCAGTCGTGGCATTGGTCAGGCGCTGGCTACAGGGTTTGCGGGTGCCGGTGCGAAAGTCATTTGTGCCAGTAGTCGTGAAGGCGGTTGTGCAGACACCGTCAGCAAAATTACCGATGCAGGTGGTGAGGCCACAGAACTGTTTGCTGATTTGTCAGACGTTACGGCCGTGCAGGCGCTGGCTGAAAAAGCCAAAGGCGTATACGGCGAGGTGAATGTGCTGGTGAACAATGGCGGCACTATTTATCGCAGTCCGGCGGTAGAGTTTCCACTGGAACAGTGGCAGCACTCGTTGCAGGTAAACCTCGATGCCACTTTTATTTTGTGTCAGCAAATCGGAAAAGACATGGTGGCACGTCAGCAGGGCAAAATTATTAATATTGCGTCTATGCTCAGCTACAGCGGTGGCATCACGGTGCCAGCGTATACCGCCAGTAAGCATGCGGTAGCGGGTTTAACCAAGGCTCTTGCCAACGAGTGTGGGCAGCACAATGTGCAGGTCAATGCTATCGCGCCGGGTTATATCCGCACCGACAACACTCAAGCATTGCAGGACGATCCTGAGCGCAGCAGTGAAATTCTCAAACGTATCCCAGCCGCGCGCTGGGGCGAAACCTCAGACTTACAGGGTGCGGCCGTCTTTTTGGCCAGCGCCGCCAGTAACTACATTAATGGGCTTGTACTCGCCGTCGATGGCGGGTTCCTGGCCCGATAGCAACGAATTGATTTAAGGACTTATATGTCTAACAAAACTGAATATGAAGTCAGGTATGCAGTAGGGCAGCGCGAGGTAAAAGGTTACGACACTACCGAGCTGCGCGACACATTTCTGGTCTACAAACTGATGACACCCGGCAAGGTATACTGGGTATACAGTCATTACGAGCGATATATGCTGGGCAGCGCAGTACCCACTGACTCGCCGTTGGTGCTGGAAACGCTGGATGCCCTGAAGGCTGAGCATTTTCTTGATCGCCGTGAGCTGGGCACATTAACATTGGCGGTGGCGTTGCCATTTTGCTAAACAGTATTGACATGGTGCGAGCATCGATGGCCTGCATATCAATCAGCCGCAACGCTTTTACCATGTGTAACGTGGCCTTTTTATACTTTAAAAAATGGGCGGTTTTAAGGTGTGACTCATAAGCCTGCTGACTGGCGTATATCTCCAGGATCCGCACGGCGGTGGGGTTTTGTTCCTGTACCATAGGAAATATAGCGATGACGCCAGGTTCAAGCCGCACCGAAGCCTCGGCTTCTTCGGTTAACAGGGCCAGGTATTCATCCAGGTGCTGCGGGTCAATGTCCAGCTCAGCGATGCGAATGATGCCAGGATAACCGGCCGCGCTGGCCTGAACGTGTGATATCGCTAACATTAGTCCGAGCAGTATTACACTGATCCAGGATTTCATTGCCTTCTCCTCTAACTGGTGTTGCCTCAGCTCAAGGCGTTCCCCGGCCGCAGTGTTTTCATGCCGGACAGAAAAGCCGCCACAGCGTCGTCGCCCTCAGCCGGCGCCCAGTCGGCAAAGTCTTTATCGTCAGTCACTTCGTAGGGGCCTTGTTTTACCTCAACAAAAGTAACCGGCTGATTACACACAGTGGCATGCCAGGTGTTAGGAGGAATTTCCACCCCAAGGCAATCACTGCCCGGACCCAGAGCAAGGCGCTCTGTGAGCACGCCGTGATCATCAAAAAATAACAGCTCCAGGCAACCGTCCACCACCATAAAGAATTCCCATTTGTGCGGCTGGCTGTGGCGATGGGGTCTTACATAAGAGTCGGGCAGCATACAGACAAACAGGCGCTGTACCGGCTGCTGGTAGTCGTCATGCACATTATGGTGTGCGCGGCGGCGCGGGCTGGCTTCCGCCCGAGCTCTTAGTTCACTGAGCAACTCAATATCAAACTTTTTCATCGGCGCCTGCTTCCCTGTCGGCCTGAAGAATATCCTGCTGTAAATGCTGTACTATCTCCGGCCAGACTAACGCCATGATATCTTTACGCAGGGCCGAGGCTTCCTCGGAATACTTCAGACTGCCGTCTTCGCCTGCATCCAGCCAGTGGTTATCCCGTAACGCACTGATAAAACTCGACAGCACATTTTTATCGTAAAACTCCGGCGAGTGCATGCCATACAGTTTGGATAAACGCTCGGCCACGGTTTTACTTTCCCGTTCCAGGGCATTGCGGCTAATCGATTTGTCGCGTTTAAGAATGGTCAGCACTACCGCGTAACGCTGCAGGGTTTCCTGCATGCAGCGACTCAGCAACCAGCTTGAATGGAATTGTTCGCTGTCGGCTTCCGGCAACGCCAGATAACGTCCTTTTTGCTGCAGCATGCCGGTTTGTTTGAAAGCATCAATCAGCTGCGCGGTATAAGCCAGCGCTTCATCCTGCGACAGGTGCAGGAATAGCTCGCGCTGCAGCAGCGGATAAAGCGCCGCAATTAACTGCAGAATGTTGTTTTTCTCCAGTTTGCCATGGGCAAAAATGGCCGTCATAACAAGGCCCGGCAGGGCGAACAGGTGAATAATATTGTTGCGGTAGTAGGTTAAAAACACCGCGTTATCCGGCAGCGGGCTAATCAGTGTGCCGTAATTATCTTCGCTTACCTGTAACCGTTTTAACGATAAAGTGTGATCGAGCAGCGCGTCGGCATCATCTTTGGGCAAAGTGGCATTGGCGCTGTACGGGGCCAGCTCAAACAGGGCGAGATAATCGCGCATCGCCTGGGCCAGCTCTGTTTTACTCATAGTCTGGGTTTTTGACGCCAGCAGGCACAACGCGGTGAGAGCCATACCATTAATGGCGGCCGCACTATTTACCCGGGTCATTAACTCATTGGCCAGGCCGTTAACCGTGGGGGTTAACCAGGCGGGCTTTTTCTCAGGGTTTAAGGTCTGACTTTCACGCCAATCAGGAGCTTTATTGTCGAGAAATTGATTGAGCGGCAGTGGCTCGCCGAAATTCACAAAGCCATGGCCGTAATTCTTGAGTTTTTTAATGGCTGAAAATACCTGCCAGTTGGACTCTTTCTTTTTCGCGCCGCCCTTCAACTCGCTCAGGTAGCTCTTCACTTCCATGACGTTTTCGTAGCCAATGTACACCGGTACCAGACTGATTGGACGGTTGACGCCTTTAACCGCGGCCTGAATGGTCATGGCCAGCATGCCGGTTTTCGGCGGGATCAGGCGTCCGGTGCGACTGCGGCCGCCTTCCGGGTAATACTTAACCGCGTAGCCTTTTTTAAACAGTAATTCCAGATACTCGCGGAATACGGCGGTGTAGAGCTTGTTCCCGGCAAAGCTGCGGCGCAGGAAGAACGCCCCGCCGCGCCGGAAGATACCGCCTACCGGCCAGAAGTTAAGGTTAATACCCGCCGCGATATGCGGTGTGACCAGGCCTTCATGGTAGATCACGTAGGTCAGTAACAGGTAGTCCATATGACTACGATGGCAGGGTACGTAGATGATCTCGTGGCCATTGTTGGCCAGCTCCCGAATACGGTTGGCGTGACCAACACTGATACCGTTATAAATTTTGTTCCAGATACGGGTTAACAGCCGATCACCAAATCGGATCAGCCCTTCCCGATAATCTGCGGCAATTTCAGTCAGGTAGCCTGCAGCGACCTGACGTGCTTCGTCGGCACTGAGCTGTTTAGCGCGCATCTCTTCGCCAATGGCATTGCGAACCATTTCGGAGCCGAGCACCGCATTGTTCAGCTCCTGACGTTCCAGCAGGGTTGGGCCTGTCATGGCCTGGCGTTTACGATGAAAGTGAGTGCTTGCTACACGTGAAAGCTTATGGGCCAGCTTTTCATCGGTACTGTGCTGATCGGCCATTGCCCGTGATGACACCGCCTGACTGTAACTGATAAAGGTGTCGCGACCCAAAAACAACACGATAAAGAATTTGCGTAACCAACTTGGCGCGGCTGACAGGGTGAGTAAATCCGCCAGCCCCGGTTTGCCTTTGCCTGGTGCTCTGCCCCAGGTGATAAATACCGGCACCACCTGAACGTCGAGGTCGCTGTGATCGCGGTGCAAATGAAACAAGTCGGTAAAAACCGGCTCAAAATCAGTGTTTTGATTGCGTTTGCGCAGCAGTGCTTCAGTACGACGCAGGAACAGGCTGCCCGGATAGCTTTTATTTGCCAGCGTCACCGGTTCAACGGGGTCAGGCAGACCCATCTTCTGCGCGGACATTTGCAGTGCCAGCTGATCGGTGACCGAATCGGATGGCAGCAAATAAATAATGGGGCGTGATTTATCGATGCCGAGTTCACTCTCAACATCAGAAGGAATACTGTTGGTTTTCACCAGCCACTTAACCGGTAGACGAAACACGTTAAGCAAAGCCTGACGCATCCAAGTCATGAATTGGGTGTCCTGTTTAATGAAATACCTGCATAGTGTATCACGATTTCAGGCAGTTATAGCGTGACAGACCCTGCTTGCGGCTAATCCTTAAGTTTTATAGCCAGTGCGCCGCTGGTGCTGACTAAGGCGGTAGCGACAGTGCCCCAGGTCCAGTCTATCAGGGTGATGGGTAACGGCCAGTCGGCGACGATGGAATAATTGGTAAGGTTATAGGCACCATAAGCCGTGGCACCCACTACAGCACCATTGAGAAACGCTTTGGCCAGGTTTTGTCTGGCCGGGAGCACCGCCAGATATAAACCCGCCGCGCAATAGCCAATATAAAACACCAGCCAGGGCCAGGTGATAAAAGGGTCGCGCAACAAGCCGGAAAGACTGCCGAAATACCATTGATTTGCCACCACGCCCAGCCACACACCATCGAGCACGCCAAAAACCAGCAGCATCGTGACATAAGCCAGTAACAGGTGAGTAAAACGGGTTTTAGAAGCGTAAGGGGATGTCATAGTATTTCCTTGTATGGTGTTGTTCCGTTACAGATTGATATGACACTAAGCCTGAAACAGATCGCTTTGTGCAGATTGATCTTTTTGTAAATGTAAATTATTCTTATTTGCGTTTTAGGGTCGGGCCTCTGCCTGACAAAATCAAACTGCGTAGAGGCGGTTCATCAGGCGCTAACATGCTGACCGCTGCACCAGCTCAAAATAATAAGTAAAGTTTATGATTTTAGAAAGTTTTCTGGCTTTGGTTGGATCAACCGTAGCTGCCGGTGGTATATACCTTGGCTGGCGCAACAGTTCAGCGGTGTATGCCTGGTTGGGCTGGTTAGCCGTGGCCGGCAGTGTGTATTGCTGGCATTTAGTCCTTGGCGTGGAATATGGCCTGACCATTGGCTTGTGTTTGCCTGCGCTGACTGTGTGGGCGGCTATCGCAGTTGAGGCCAGCCCCCAACGGCAAACACGTGAGCGCGTAAAACCGGCGCATCAATGGCGGGTTGCCCCGCGCCGGATTGCCCGGCAAACCGGGCATATTCTGTATGTCTTACCCGGGCAGATGTTTATCTGTGCGCTCATTATGATCGCTGTGGTGTATCAGCTGCCTGTATCTGAGCCCAAGCAAATGGCCACTGGCGTACTGGTGATGCCGGTATTGTGGGGCCTTTTGGCTTACTGGTATGTGCTGTCATCGCGTAAGTGGCTGCACATTGTTTTATCTTTAGGCGCAGTTGCTGTGGCTGGCTTGTGGTTATTTGGAGGGGCGCATGGCTAAATCGGTTTCTGCTGGCAGTCTGGCAAAACGTTCGCTGCAGTCTCACACCTGGCTGGGACTGCTTGTTAGCGCGGTGATGTTCCTGATTTGTTTATCGGGCACCATTGCCGTATTGCATAAAGAGTTTGAGCGCTGGGAGCAACCCAATATCCCGGAGACAACTGAATACACCGTCGAACAGGTGGAGCGCGCCTATACCAGCTTTACTGAGCAATACAGTGATGACACCCATCACTATTATTTTGTGTTCCCTGGTACTGGCATTCCGCGGCTGGTGATGGAAGATGATCACCGGGCCCATTTTGTGGATGAGCAGGGCACGTTAATTGAGCAGGAAAATGTCACCTGGTCGCGAATGCTGGTGGATTTGCATTTGTACCTGCACCTGCCCCATTCGTTTGGCATGATCCTGGTGAGTGCCTGCGGCGCCTTGTTGTGTGCACTGATTGTATCGGGCCTGATGGCGCATCCCAGAATCATCAAAGACGCTTTTAAGTTTCGGTATGGTGGCGACGGCCTGAAGGAAAACATTGATATGCATAATCGCCTGAGTGTGTGGGGCACGCCGTTTCATCTGATGATAGCAATCACCGGTGCCTATTTTGGCCTGGCCGGGGTGTTTGTAACCCTAATTGCCCAGGCGTTCTACGATGGCGATACCCAGGCCGTTTACGACCGTGCTTTTACGCCCGAGCCCGAGCTGGTGCAGGAGATTGCCCCGCCCGATATCGGTACCGCCATGCGCGATCTGCAGGGGCGGGTAAATACCGAAGGCAACTTGCTGTTCTTTACGGTACACGAACCACATACACCGCAGCAGTTTCTGGAGTTTTTTGTAAAAACCCCTGAGCGCCTGATTTACTCAGAGAACTACCGCTATGATTCGGCCGGCAATTATCTGGGTAAAGCCGGGTATTCTGATGGTGACGGCGGCATGCAAACCCTGTATTCCGTATTTCGAATCCATTTTGGTGACTTTATCGGCATGCCGGTGAAGATACTCTACATTGTGCTGGGCATGATGCTGACTGTGGTGTCTGCCACCGGCATGAATATCTGGCTCAAGAAGCGCCAGACCCGCGACGCACTTAATCTGCTCTGGCCGGCATTTGTGTGGGGCACGCCAGTGGCATTGGTAGTAAGTGCACTGAGCTATTTTGCGGTGGCTGTCTCACCTACCCTGGTATTCTGGGTGGCGCTGGCGGTGCTTGCCGGTCTGGCCTTACGCCTTAATGACGAAGCGCGAATTGTGCCCCTGTATAAGCAACTGCTGGCATCAGTGATTGCCTTATTCTGGCTGGTTTACCTGGTGCGCTTTGGCACTGCTGCATTTTCTGTGGCAGCATTACAGGTTAATGTGCCGTTGCTCGCCGTTGCCGTGTGGGCTATGTGGTCTGCACGTCGCAATAAGCGAAAGATGATGCAGTTCGCAGCATCAAGCGCGGCCTAAACAGGAGAAGCCATGTTTATCGTTATGTTTGAGTTTGTTCCCAAAACAGGTAAAGAAGCCGATTTTCTGTGTGCCTGGCCGAAAGTAACTCAGGGCATTTACCTGTTGCATGGCAGCCTGGGTTCACGCTTACATAAAGATGAAGAAGGGCGCTGGATTGCTTATGCGCAGTGGCCCGACCGCGCAACCTGGGAACAGGCCGCAACTAACAGCATGAGTGAAGACTACGAACAGCAACGCATGCATATGCATGATGCGCTAAATCTTGAGGCTACCCGTATTCTGTATAAAATGGACGTTGCCTGCGATTATTTGCAGCGCCGCCCTTTTGCGGTGGATAACTAAAAGTCGTTAGTGTCTTGTGCTGTAAGCAGTTTGGTTGTGGTTAATGAGGAGTGGTCATGGAGCATACGTTCTGGCATGACAAGTGGGAAAAAGGTGAGATAGGCTTCCATCAGAGCGATATCCATCCGATGTTGTCAGGTATTGGCGATGGGTGCCGCGTATTTGTACCGCTTTGTGGTAAATCCAACGATATGACGTTCATGCTTGAGCGTGGTTGCGAGGTGGTGGGCGTGGAGCTAAGTCAGCTGGCTGTCAGCCAGTACTTTGAGAGTCTGGGCGTTACGCCAGTGATTGAAGAATGCGGCAAATTAATGCGTTATACGGCGCCGGATATTACTTTGTACTGTGGCGACTTTTTTGCGCTTACTCTCGAACAACTGGGCACTATTGATGTTGTTTACGACCGCGCCGCGCTGGTGGCCCTGCCCCAGGATATGCGTAAGCAATACAGTCAGCGCTTGTGCTCACTCACTCCCGGCGCAAAACAGCTGTTGGTGACGTTCGAGTACGATCAGTCTTTAATCGGCGGCCCGCCCTTTGCTATTCCCAGTGAAGAGATCCAGCAAAACTATAGTAAGTACTGCACAATAACGCTTTTGCACAGTGAAGCGCTGGAAGGTGGCTTAAAAGGTAAAGTCCCCGCCGTTGAAAATCTGTGGTCCCTTACCAGTAAGGGCTAACGGTTTACCGTTATAAAGGGTCGGCAAAGTGCCAGAAATTTGCACTTTACCGACCTCGCACAAGTAAACGTTGATCGCTATCAGTAAGGCCCGTCAACTGTTGCGCCTGGTTGCCATAGGGTGTGATAAACTTTATTACCGCGCAGGTAATAAATATGGCCATTGTGCAACACGCTGCGATCTTCATAGCTGCCAATGTAATAGTCGTCCTCGGTTGCCGGTGATATCGAATCAATAAGGCTCAGTGTCCGGTCTGCTTCATTCACCACCAGCGTCTGCAAAGCGTTTTGGGTAAACCAGTAACCGGAGTCGTCGAATCCCCAGGTTTGTGAGGGCAGCGCAAACTGATAGCCGGAGTCTGTCTTCAGCACCGATAGTGAACGGTGGTCGTATTCCACCGGGGTATAGGCCTCCGGCCAGACAAACTCACCCAGTACAACCGGATTGGCCGGGTCGAGAACGTCAAATAAACTGACCTTCATGCCCTCCTCAATGGGGGTTTCCAGCGGGGTACTGCCGCTGACGGGGATCGTATCATTTCTAACCTGTTGGCCAACGCCCAGTAACAGTCCGTTTTCCATGGGATGCAGGTAGCTGGAAAAGCCTGGTATCTCCAGTTCGCCGGCAACCATTGGCGCGTACAGGTCCGTTAAGTCAATCACGTACAAGGGGTCAACCTGTTCAAAGGTGACGATAAAGGCTCTGTCTTCAAAAAAGCGCACTGCATAAATAGCTTCACCCGGCTTGCCAATGGGCGCGGGTTGGGATTCGTTAGGTAAGGTGGCAATTTCTACCAGCTCACTGCCATGTTGCTCGAGGATATGCAGCATATGCTCGGGATCCTGGGACCAGGCACCAACCGTGGTGACAGCCAGTAATTTGCCGTCGCGCTCAGCCAGTCTGAACTGCGCTGAACTTTGCCAGCCCAGAGTGCCTACCACACTGGCTGTTGCCTGATAGCGGATTTCATTGCCCAGCGAGATTTTATGAACAATGGTGCTCTCTTCGCCACGGGCATGTAAGTACAAGTGGTCAGCCGAGGCGAACAGGCCATGGGCTTCGGTCAGCAAGCACAGCGAGGAAAAATTCATCGGGTTATCCAAATCAATTTTAACCACGCTGACCATTTGCGTATGACCATTCTGTTCGGTGGCACGCTGGGGTAACAAGCAGTCAGTTAACTGATAAAGATCACTGGTTTGGCCGTTAATGGTGATTTTGGGAACCAGCTCACTACTGTTTTTCGCCAGAATTGCGTTGTATAGATTGACCAGGCTGCGATTGCTGGTGCCGGCATCCGGTAAGTCTTCCAGGTTGGGCACGAACTGCGTGGCAATAAACAAATGGTTGTCGATGCGTCGTGAGTTAATCAGACCACCATCAATACGAATATTACTCACCGTATTGGGGCTGGCCGGTTCGGCGACGCCGTAAATATCAATGTAAGTATCGTTTTCTGGTTGTTGCCAGGGGCTTGAGTCGAGCAGAATATCGGCCATGGCGTAATACTGGAAAGAGTGACTGACCACGCCAAGGATATCTTTGTAGAGGTACATGCCCGCTACGTTGAGGTTTTCCTGCAATGAGATTGTCGCGGCTTCGGTTAAAGAATAATCGTTCTGGCGCGCCAGAATGCGCACTTTTTTTACCTCTCCGTGACTCGGGGTCCATACCGGTAAATCGGCCACAAACAGATAGTCACCATTGTATTCAATGCGGTCCGCTTCATCTACACCGGCAATCTGGGTGTTGGTGGTCGAATAGCTGGCCGGCGCCGCGGTATCATCGGCGGTGCCCTCCACCGCCGTTGCCTGCGATTTTTTCATCAGGTAAATGCCATTTTTAACATAGCGTTCGGCACTGATCTGTTGCGCGGTAGATAGGGCTGAATCCGTCGCGGTCATGAAACTGAGCGTTGGCGGGCTCTCATTACCATCGTTGCTGCAGGCGGTAATCGTACAGGTTGAAAATATCGCTACGGCCAGGCACTTCCACATCAGGTCGGTTTTTTGCTTCAGGTTCATATCCATGTCCTATTAAGCGGTGAGGTTGACTACTACCCTAGTGCTTGTTTAAGCAATAATCCGATCCAAACTATTTATAAATGTGACAATTTGTAATCGGGTACTGTGCAGGCTCTCAGGGTTTGATAATCTTAAAAATCTGAATAACCTGCCGGAGCTATGGTGTGCGGATCCCTTTGCTGTGCTGTTTATTGCTGTGGCTGTCAGGCCACGGCATTGCGTGGGCCTGTGAGAGTGATGATGCCTGCATAGCACCTAACTCCTGGAAATTAGGCATCGCGGTGGGCATTGGCGCCAGAACCAATCCTCTGGTCGATGGCGATCCTATCCCGCTGGTGGTCTTACCCGATGTGGCCTGGTATGGCGAGAATGCTTATTTCGACAACGGTGAAGCTGGTTATCAGTGGCAGTTGCGCAATGATATAACCACCGAATTGTTCGTAATGGCTAACCGTGAACGGGCCTATTTTAACTTCTGGCACCCGGCGAATATCGTTTTGTCGGTTAACAGCAGCTCGGCAGATGTGATTGGCAGCCCCTTGCAACCCGGTGACAGTGACGGAGAATCACCCGCGCCCCGGGATTCCATTTCTATCAAAGATATCAGCAGCCGAAAATGGACGGCTGATGCCGGTTTAAGAGTCAACTGGAACGGCTCTGACAGCCTTTTTTCTGCAACGGTCGCAGGCGACCTGCTGGGCGTACATCAGGGCTATTATGCGCAACTAAAATACCAGTACCGCTGGCAGTGGGATGACTGGCGGTTTGCCGCGAATGCTTCAGTGACTTATAAGAGCGAGAGGCTGATAGATTACTATTATGGTATCGATAGTGAGGATACGGCTAATAGCAGCCTGTGGTACGCAGCCGACCATGCCCTGCAAACCAGTGTCGGGCTGCTACTCAATAAACCCTTAAACAAGCACTGGCGCTGGGTGGGCCGGGTGCAGTTATCCACCCTGGGCAGCGGTATGACAGATAGCCCGCTGGTGTCTAAAGACTACGTTGCCAGTGGTTTCATTGGCTTCGGCTATCAGTTTTAAGGGGCGTCGGTGCGTTTATTCTGCTTACTTCTGCTGCTCTCAGGTGCATTGTTAATGCCGGCAGAAGCCGAGGACGACGCCTTTTCAGCCACGCCCAGTGAGTGTATCGCTGCGGAAAAAGGCGATGAATGTGTTATGTCAGTCACGTTGCACTATCCACCGCTCCCTGACGACAAATATTGCCTGGCGCTGAACCGCGAGCCGCTGGGGTGCTGGCCTTATAGTGCTATGCCGGGGGCGGTGAAGGTTACGTTAAAAGAGGAGTCAGAACTGAGCCTGGTGAGAGAAAGCAATACCTACCAGGCTTCGGTAATACTCACACTGCGTTATCGCAGCGCCTCGATGCTCAGACGCCGCGTTAAAAATCCCTGGAGTTTATTCTGATGAAGTCGCTTATCCTGGTTGAAGACGATGAAAGACTGGCTGAACTGGTTAGTCAGTACCTGACGGCGAACGGCTTCAGCGTGACCCGGTTTGCCGATGGTGAAGGGCTCATCGAACGGGTGAAAGCCTCACCACCGGATGCCATTATTCTGGACGTCATGCTACCTGGGGATGATGGCTTTATCTTATGCAATCGCTTGCGCCAGTTTTATTCCGGGCCGCTGCTGTTTATGACGGCGAAAAGTGAAAGTTTTGATCAGGTGCTGGGCCTGGAAATTGGCGCTGATGATTACGTGGTTAAGCCGGTGGAACCCCGGGTGTTGTTAGCCAGGGTGAATGCCCTGATGCGTCGAGCCACCTCAACTGAAGCACCGGTGCATAGCGGCTCGGTGGTGACCTTTGGCAAGCTGAGTATTGATAAACTGTCGCGCAGGGTGAATCTGGGCGGCGAGGATATCACCTTAACCAGCCACGAATTCGATCTGCTGTGTTTACTGGCCGATAACGCCTCACAGCTGGTAGAGCGCACTACCCTGTACAAGGAGCTGATTGGCCGGGAATACGACGGCCTCGACCGTTCGGCCGACGTCAGGGTGTCCCGCTTGCGTAAAAAGCTCAAAGACAATCCGCAAAACCCTTACCGGATCAAGACTATCTGGGGCAAGGGCTTCTTTTTCGTGGCCGATGCGTGGAGTGACGAATGACCCGCCTGTTCGTGAGCTTTTACCTGTTTATGGCGGTTTCTCTGGTGCTAATCAGCAGCACGCTTGAGCTGATTTGGCCGGGTGAGGATTACCGCGAGTCGGCCGATATGGTGCTGGCAAAAGCCTTATTGCCGCTGGCATTAGAGGACCAAAACCAGCTGCTGGCAAAACTCCGCCAGGCGGATATCGATTATGAACTGAAAGATAGCGCGGCGATTAACTGGTCCGCCGCCGAAAAAGCCGACCTGGCAGCCGGACTGCCTGTCACCCTGTATACTGATACAGCCAGGTTCATTTACATGCCAGCCAGCGAAAATCGCCTGATTGTGCTTTCGCTGCCTTTTACCGAAGTGTCCAGGCCCTATTTGTTGATCTACCTTTCGGCATTCCTGCTGTTATTGGGCGTTATGCTGGCAATCTGGTTGTGGCCCCTGTGGCGGGATCTGGCTTATCTTACCCGCAAGGTCAATCATCTTGGTCAGGAAAGTGAAAATGTCGCCATCGCGCTTAAAAAGCGCTCTGTTATCCAGCCTATCGCTAACAAGCTCAATATGCTCAGCGAGCGGGTTCACGGTTTACTACGTGACCAACGCGAACTGACCGGTGCTGTGGCTCATGAATTCAGAACGCCCATTGCCAGATTAAAGTTTGCCCTGGAAATGAAACCTGAGCCGGATAGTCAGGCATGGCGTGGCATTCAGGCCGATCTGGATGAGCTTGAGAGGCTGGTGCAGGAGATGCTCGATTACACCCAGTACGATGCCATGACGCCGGAGCTCAACATCGCCGATATTCCGCTAAATACGCTATGCAGTGAAGTGGTGGCCAGATTAGCGCCTACCACTAACAAAACCCTGCTGGTTAGCGGTGATGAACTGACCGTGCGCGGCGATGGTCATTTCATCGAACGAGCCGTAATCAATCTGCTCAATAATGCCATCCGGCATGCTAAGTCACAGGTGATCGTTGAGGTCTATCAAACCGATAATGCGGTTAATATTGCCGTTAATGATGACGGCAGTGGCGTTGAGCCCGCGCTGGCATCACGCATTTTTGACCCCTTTTTCCGGCCTGATAACAGCCGGGTGCGCTATGCTGGTGGCGCGGGCCTGGGGCTGGCAATTGTGCAACGTATCCAGCTCTGGCACCAAGGCTCGGCCTCGGTAACGTCCAGCCGCTCGCTGCGCGGGGCCTGTTTTATCCTTTCTTATCCGCTTTAGCAACTGGCTGTTTAATCAGCCGAAACCGTGATCTGCTTCAACTTCGCTTAAGGTTTGCTTAAGCTTTAACTGCTATACTACCAGTACGTTAATTATCCCGATATCAATCACATGCGTATTCTTTTAGTTGAGGACGATGAGCCGTTGTCGGCAGCCCTGAGCAGTTCGTTGCGGGGGGCAAACTATGTTGTGGACTGTGTTTACCGTGGTAAGGAAGCGCTGGCCATGCTAACGGCTGAGCAAACCGATATAGTGATCCTCGACCTCGGCCTACCGGACATGGACGGTCTTGAGGTGCTGCGGCAAATCCGCCAAAAGGTAAAAGACATGCCGGTGATCATTCTGACCGCCCGGGATAAGGTGACCGATAAAATACTTGGCCTCGACGCCGGCGCCGATGACTACCTGCCCAAACCCTTTGATATGGACGAACTGTTTGCCCGGCTGCGGGTGCTCGAACGTCGCCTGGGCACGGCCAGCACGGCCATGGTAAAAATTGGCAAGGTGGCCTTAAATACGCAAACGCTGGAACTCACAGTAGCCGGTGAAGCGGTTTCCCTGCCCCGCCGGGAGCTGATGTTATTAAAGGTACTGATGGAAAACGGCGGCCGTATTCAGCCCAAACAAAAGCTGGAATCAAGGCTATACGAATGGGGCGACGAGGTATCGAGCAATACTATTGAAGTGCACATTCATCATTTGCGCAAAAAGCTGCCGGAGAACTTTATTAAAACTATCCGTGGCGTTGGCTACAGTATTCCGGTGAACGGAGCCTGACGATTGCATTCAATACGGCGCACTATCACGCTGGTGCTTATCAGCTCTCTGATCCTGGTGATTTTCAGTGCTGCGATCCATGGTTATCGCGCGGCGCTGTCGATGTCGTCACGGTTTATGGATCAGGAGTTAACTACTCTGCTTTACTCGGTAGCCCTGAGCAATGGCCAGCAGGTTGAGGATTTGGGCAGCAGTGAGCTGGTGTACCAGATATGGCGCAACGACAAATTGATCACTGACTCGCCCAATCAACCGGATAAACCCCTTACTCTCGGGGCCGACGGCTTCTCTGAGCAAAACTTTGATGGCCGACGCTGGCGAGTGTATAAACAAACCCTGACCGACGGCACCACAGTGATAGTTGGCCAGCCACTGCAGAGCCGGGTAGGACTTACCGATGCGCTCACGGTATCGGTGATTATGCCGTTTATTTATGCCGTGCCGATCCTAGCGCTGATCGTCTTTATGTCGGTAAGCCTCGGCTTAAAACCCCTTAAGTTGCTGTCATCGAAGCTCTCTAACCGTCAGGGCAAGGATTTGTCGCCGGTGTCTTTACCCCAGGTGCCTACCGAAATGCAGCCGGTGATGGACACCCTGAACACCATGCTCCTGCGCCTTAATGAAGCCTTTGAGCGCGAACAGCAGTTTGCCTCCAATGCCGCCCACGAGCTGCGCACGCCGCTGAGTGTGATGAAAATTAACCTGCACAATCTGGCTAAAGAACGTCGGGATGAAGCGGGCAAACTGCAGGCTATCCAGCAGGATACGGACCGAATGATCCACGTGGTCAATCAGATCTTACTGCTGAGTCGTACCAGCCCGGAAATGTTCCATAACCAGCTTAGTCAGGTGGATGCTTTTGTGGTGGCGCAAAACGTGATTGCCGACCTGTACAGTAAAATAGAAAGTAAACGACAGGAAATCAGCCTTGAGGGCGATAGTGCCTTGCTGATGAGTACCGAATTTACCCTCTACACCCTGCTGCAAAACCTGCTCGCCAATGCCAGTGCCTATTCGCCCCAGGGCGCAGCTATTCAGGTATCGGTGCTGGTTAAGGACCAGCAGGTTTGCCTGGTGGTAGAGGACTCAGGGCCCGGTATTGCACCACACGAGCGTTCGCAGGTACTTAAACGCTTCTACCGCGATCAGAAAGATGAAAAATACAAATCTACCGGCAGCGGCCTGGGCCTGGCCATTGTTGGTCAGATTGTCACGTTGCATCATGGCAGTATTGCACTGGGTGACGCTTCACTGGGCGGCTTAAGCGTGACAGTGAGTTTACCTCTTGAGGTAACGGAGTCATGAGGTTGATGAAGCAAGCCGCGGTGCTGGCACTATTAACTCTTTCGCCTTTGGGCGCTTTGGCGGCGCTGCCGGAGGTGGTTATCGAAATTCGTGACCATCTGTTTATACCGCAAACTGTCCGGATCCCCGAAGGCCGAAAAGTACGCCTGGTGTTTATTAATCACGACCCGTCGCCAGAGGAAATTGACAGCTTCGATCTGAACCGGGAAAAAGTGATTTTCGGCAACAGCAAAGGCACCATTTTTGTAGGGCCGCTACCCAGTGGCAGCTATAAATTTTTTGGTGAGCTGCACCCTAACTCGGCCGTGGGTTACGTTATCGTGACTAACGAGGAGGCAACGGATGCTAATTAATACCGTGATCCTGTTTATTCGCGACACCCTGCCAGTATTCTTATTATTTAGCTTTTTACTGGCTCAGCAGGGCGGCAGTGTTCGCTATCTACTCGGCGGCACGGTGGCGGGATTTCTGTTTGCTGTGGCATTGTATTTCAACCTGTCGGTGGTCTCAGAGTGGTTTGAGGGCGGCGGCCTGGAGCTGATTAAAACCCTGGTGCTGATGTTGATGTTATTAGGACTGGGCGAGTATATCCGCCGCCAGTATCAGGGCGAGGCTGATGCCAGCCAGCGCTTAAGTGCCTTGCTGATGGTGGGGATCACGTTTATTAACGTGATTCACTTTATTATTTACTTGCTTGCCTACTGGTCTGCCCCGGATGCCGATACGTCGCTTTTTCTGGGTAACGTGATTGGTCTGGGCATTAGCCTCAGCGTGGGCGTATTGGTGTATGTGGCAGTGGCTGCCGTACGCATTCGGTTAATTAAGCTGACTGTCCTGACGGTATTTTTTGCCGGTCAGATAGCGGGTATCGCCATGTTACTGGAGCAAATTAATTTGCTGCCAAATCAAAATCGCCTGTGGGATACGTCTGGCTGGGTGGCAGATGACAGCGAGTATGGCCACTTTTTAAATGTATTAATTGGCTACGAAGCCACGCCTACCGGTGCTTACATGCTGGTTTATCTGGCTGCAGTGCTGTTTCCTGTGATGTATTGCTATCTGTATTCGTTACTGGTTGGCAAGCGTCAGCTAACCGGGGAGTTGAAATGAGATTATATCTGGCTATCGCCCTCTTACTGCTTTTGCCGGGCAAAGTACTGGCCGACAATTTTACCGTGGATCGGGTGTATCACCCTTACGTTTTGCCCTTCGAACGGGAAGTGGAATGGCGCCTGACCTCAAGGCAAAGTGAGGAAGATGGCAATATCCTCATGCAACGGATTTCTTTTGGGCATGCTTTATCGGAGTACACCATCCTGGAAGCCTACATTGTTGGCTCCCGCGATGAGTCGGGCGACTTTGGCGTGGCCGGTTACGAGCTGGAACTGCGCTCAATGCTTACTGAGCAGGGCCAGTACTGGGCCGACTGGGGGCTGCTATTTGAACTGGAAAAGCAAAATGCCAGTAACGACTGGGAGTTCAAAGGCGGCGTGCTTACCGAAAAGGAACTGGGGCGCTTCAGTTTAACCACTAACGTAATGTTGGTGTACGAATGGGGCGATACCGTACCTTCAGAATTTGAAAGCGAGTTTAAAATGAAATTTCGCTACCGCTGGATCCCGGAAATTCAGCCTGCGGTTGAGTTTTACGCGGCCGAGGATTTTATTGGCGTGGGCCCGGCCTTTATGGGGATCAAACGCTTTGATAAACAAAAGCAGCTTAAATGGGAGCTGGCTTTTATTGCCGGACTCAACGGTGACAGTAAAGACCATACACTGCGTATGGCCATGGAGTATGAGTTTTAATCTATCTCAACATCTTTAAGGTACTTCGCCGGTACACCGCCCACAATGGTGTTTGGCTGAACGTCTTTGGTGACGACAGCACCCGCAGCAATAATGGCACCATCACCAATGGTGACCCCCGCCAGAATGGTTGCGTTGGCGCCAATCCAGACATTTTCCCCTACCGTAATTTTACCCGGTAACAGATTTCCGCGAGCCTGCGGATCCTGCTCATGATTGAGTGATGCGAACACCACGTTATGACCAACCAACGTGCCTGAGCCAATGTAGATACCGCCCTGATCCTGAAATTTACAGCCGGAGTTAATAAAGATATTCTCGGCGAAGTGCAGGTTTTTACCACAGTCGGTAAATACCGGCGGAAACACGGTTACGGTGGGGCTTACTTCCTGGCCGGTCAGTTCGCAGAGCAAAGCGGTCATTTGTTCAGGCGTGTTGTACTGATTATTGATTTTGGCGGTAACCTTAAACGCATCCTGACTCAGTTTATGCATGTACATATGCACATCGGAGCCGGCCAGAACTTTCTCGCCGCTGTTAAGGGTGGCTAAAAACGTGGGTAAATTCATGTCTGTCCAATTCGTTAAGCGTAACAATCTGGCGCTATAAATACCTAAATAAGCATCAATATGCAATGTGTCGCAGCGCCTCGCCTGCAACAGGTAATGCCGGGTTAGCGTGTAACAAGCCCTTGAGTTATACTGCGGCGTTGTTTTATGCGGCATCAGCTGTTTTGGTAGAGAAGGCACACAGGTTGAGCACAATGCGGTTAATTTCATATTGCATACTCTTACTTCTAAGCAGTGTATTCTCTGCTGGTCGTGCAGTGGCTTTACCGCCCGCGCAAGAGATTATCTTTGCGATTAATTCGCCCGGCTCACCGCCCTATCTGTATTTTGATACGCAAAGCCAGTCCTATCAGGGCGTGGTGGTAGATTTTTTTGCCAGCTTCGCCGAGGAAGCAAACCTGAATGTCACCTACCTCGACTCCAGCCGCGCCCGTAACGAGCTGCTGTTGCGCCAGGGAAAGGCCGATATGTTCCTCTCGGGTGAGGAGTGGCTGGACGACCCCAGTGGCTTTATATTCAGTAAACCTCTTATCCAGCACGACAGTTATCTTTATGCCACCACTGAGTTTGACGGTCCATTTGTCCCTGCTGAGAGTAATGGTGAGGCGGTATGTACCCGTTTCGGCTTTAAATATCCGGTGTTACAGACGGCTTTTGAAGATCAGGAGCATCCGCTATTACGGGTAGATTCGGCAAGTCAGACGCTGATGGCGCTTATGCTCACCAAAGGTCGTTGTGACTATGCCATTATGAGTGAGCAAAACGCGTTGTCGGTGCTTAATAAACGGCAGTTTTGCTACAGCGAGTTTTACCAGTCCCCTAATGTCATCAGCAGCGTCGATTTGGTACTGGTGAGCAGGCCCGCAAAACAAACCTTGCTACCGCTCATTAATCGCTATATGGACAGATTTATCAACAGTGGCCAACTCTCCCGCTCCATTAAGCGCCACTCTGGCGATCATAAATTCCCCAAGCTCACTTGTGACTGAACTGTTGTTTTATCAGCGAAATTAAGCTGTTAAGGGGGCCCGGTCTTTACGATGTAAAACCGGGATGCCAAAAAATTCAGCGTTATGCTTTAGTTGTTTTATAAGAAAAGTCAGCCTGTTCTGGAGGTCCCGGATAACGTAAACGTTTCCGGGATGCCAAAAAAAGTGGGAAGGGATAATTCTAAGGTTTTTATCGGGTAGTCAGTTTGTTAAGGAAGTCCCGGTCTTTACGTTGTAAAACCGGGACACAAAAAAATAATTAGCGTCATATTCTGATTATTTTATCCGAGAAGTCAGCCTGTTATGAAGATCCCGGATAACGTAAACGTTTCCGGGACACAAAAAAATCTGGGGATTTTTTTGTGCTTAAGTTTTCCTTAATGTTGACACTTCATACTTACGCTCAACAGTCACCAATGAGACGAAGTTATGTTGAGTTCCATCCAACCTGTTTCAGAACAATTATCAGCCTTGCGTATCCCGCGCACAGGCTCGACTGTGGTGCCTGTTTGTGGTCAGTTGACCAGCCATTTGGCAGTTCATGTCGCAAACAAGCAGAGCACAAAGAGAAAAACCATTGAAAACCATATTGCCAGGGGCTTTAACCAGGCCTATCAGGCACAGATTACCGAGTTTATGCCGTTGCTGGTGGCTCTGGGGCGCAGCAAAATAGAAGCTGCCCTTGGTGTTCGCACCGGTGAACATAAGCTGTTTGTTGAAACCTATTTTGAGCAGCCTCTGGAACAGGCTATGGCAGAAAAAGGCATTCACTGCCCTCGTCATCGACTGGCTGAAATTGGCAATCTTTACAGCCGGTCCTCCCGCTTCACCATGCCCTTATTACTGCTCACCGCTATGGGCTTATTTCAGCAGCACATTTCGCTACTGGTATTTACCGCCACCAGCCAGCTGCAACGCATGATGGAGCACGGTGGCCTTATTTTGCATCATCTGACAGACGCCGATGAAGCCCGTTTGGGTGAGCCTAAACAAAACTGGGGCTCTTATTATCAGACTGCACCGAAAGTGGTGGCTGCTAGAGTGGCGGATATTATTCAGTTAACCCTGGATAACCCGAAACTGCGAGCTGGTTATGAGCAGTTTGCTCCCCTGGTGCCTGCATTTTCTGCTGAGTTAGGAGCGCAATTATGATGTTACAACACTGGCAGCAATGGCCGCATCGAGTTGCTCTGGAATCTCGTAGCGGTAACCTGACTTACGCTGAGCTGAATGAAAGGGTTAACCAAGTGGCTGATTGGCTAACAACGCAACCAGCCCAGCGGCTGGCTCTGCTAGCCGAAAACAGTGCCGAATGGATTATTTGCGATCTGGCGTGTCAGCGCGCAAACAAATTACTGGTGCCTGTTCCGCCCTATTTTTCGACATCGCAGCGGCAGCACCTGCTGGCCGAAGCCGGTATCGAACTCATCATCACCGATCAACCTGCACTGATTGATGATAGCCATATAACCACTTCGCCGTTTAATCTGCTGTATGCATTATTACGCGATAACTCAGAGATACCGGAGATCCCCACCGGTACAGGAAAAGTCACCTTTACCTCCGGCTCTACCGGTAACCCCAAAGGGGTTTGCCTGAGTAACGCATCGCAGGCCAGGGTTGCCGCAAGCCTCGATGCTGCGCTGGCTATGCCTTATGTGCGCCATCAGTGTTTATTGCCGCTCGCGACCCTGCTTGAGAATATCGCAGGTGTGTACGCGCCTCTGAACTGTGGTGGCACTGTGGTCGTTTGTGGCAGTGAAGAGCTCGGTTTTTCCGGCGCCCGGCTAACCGACCCGGCGGCCATGTTAAGCGCCATCAGTAAAGCGCAGCCTGAGTCGTTGATTTTGGTGCCTGAGCTGTTATTCATGCTGGTTACCGCTTGCAGTAATGGTTGGCAGCCGCCAAAGTCATTGCAGTTTATCGCGGTGGGCGGCGCTCATGTGCCGGCTGGTTTGATAGCCAAAGCACGTGAAGCCGGCTTGCCGGTTTATCAGGGCTATGGCCTGTCTGAATGTGTCTCGGTTAATACCCTGAACCTGCCCGACGCAGACAATCCTGACAGTGTGGGACGTTCTCTTGGTCACAACACCCTTACCATTGAAAACGGCGAACTGGTGGCCAGTGGCACCATTTTCCTCGGCTATCTGAACCAGCCGCAATCCTTTTATCCCACAGTAGTAAAAACCGGCGATTTAGTGAGTGAAGAAGACGGCTATTACTACGTGGCTGGCCGCAGGAAAAACCTCATTATCACCTCATTAGGCCGCAATATTTCCCCAGAGTGGATTGAAAGTCTGTTGCTCGCCGGGGGGCTGTTCAGCCAGGTGCTGGTGGTGGGTGAAGCGCGTCCGCATTGCGCTGCGCTGTTAGTGCCGCGTCATAGGGGCGTAACCGCACAAATGATTGAGCAACACCTTGCGGCAGTTAATCAACAACTGCCCGACTATGCCCGCTTGCAGGCGTGGCAAACCCTGCCTGAAATTGCGGCCGATGCTGGCTTATTTACCGCCAATGGCAAATTAAAACGGCAACAAGCCGTTACGCATTTTCAGACCGTTATCGACACTATGTATACGCCGGCAGTGGCTTAGGCGAGGAGTAATTAGCATGAATTTATATACCCGTTTAGAGCAGGAAACCCAGGCAGAGCGAGCTTACTTAACTGGTTCGCCGATTATTCAACAGGTGTTCAGGGGCGATATTACCCTGGATAATTACACGGCCTTTCTGCGCGAAGCCTACCACCACGTAAAACATACCGTACCCTTACTTATGGCCACCGGTGCAGCGTTACCAGAAAGCAAAGAGTGGTTGCGAGAAGCGGTAGGTGAATATATTGAGGAAGAAATGGGCCATCAGGAATGGATCCTCAATGATTTAGCTACCTGCGGGGTGGATAAAGAAGCCGTGCGACATAGTCAGCCATCGGCGGCCACCGAATTAATGGTAGCTTATGCTTATGACGCTATTCGTCGTAAAAATCCCTTGTGCTTCTTTGGTATGGTGTTTGTGCTGGAAGGTACCAGCATTGCGCTGGCGGATAACGCGGCCGCCATGATTAGAAAAACCCTGGATTTACCCGGTGGCGCGTTCAGTTATCTGCGCTCCCATGGTTCGCTGGATCAGGAGCATATCGTGTTCTTTCGAGACCTGATGAACAAAATTGACGATAAAGCTGAGCAGGATCTGATTATCCATTCAGCCAAAATGTTCTTTCAGCTGTACGCCAATATCTTTCGCACGCTGGCATGCAAGGATACGCTTGGGGAGGCAGCCTGATGAGTATTGACTGGCAACAGCAGGTTTGCCTGATTACCGGCGCTTCAGGCGGAATCGGGGAAGCCATTGCCCGCAAGCTGGCTGGCCTTGGTGCCTCGCTTATCCTTACGGGCCGCAATGGGGCTAAACTTAGCGAACTGCTTGAATCATTGCCCGGGCGTCACACGGTTGCCTGCGCTGATATCACCACGGCCGAAGGTCTGGATAAGGTTGTGGCGGTGTGTCATGAGCACCCGCCCACGATGCTGATAAACAGTGCCGGTATTAATGAAATTGGCAATTTCAGTGCTATTCCAATGGCCCGGATTGAAGCGCTGTTAGCCACTAACTTAACGGCGCCCATCGCCCTGATCCAGCGCTTGTTGCCTGTATTGCAACGTGCAGGCAAAAGTTACGTGGTTAATGTTGGCTCTACCTTTGGCAGCATTGGATTTCCCTGCCATGCGGCCTACTGCGCCTCTAAATTCGGTTTACGGGGATTTACTGAATCCCTGATTCGTGAGTATGCGCACAGTTCGGTTAACTTTTATTACCTGGCTCCCAGGGCCACTCAGACTGCGATTAACTCCGACGCCGTGGTATCGATGAATCAGGCGTTGGGCAATCAGATGGACCCGCCAGAACGCGTCGCTGATGCCTTAGTTGCACAACTTGAAGGCAATAAATCCCGCTGGTTTATTGGTTTTCCGGAGCGACTTTTTGCCCGCATCAATGGGGTGTTTCCCGCCATTGTTGACCGTGCGCTTATTAAAAAACTACCCGTTATTCAACGCTTTTTGACATCCGTCACAAAGGAGAAACTGTCATGAAAACTGTTCGCTATTTGCTAACTTTGCTGGTGGCTGTGTGCCTGCCTCTGACTGCCGCTGAGAGTACCCCGGGACTGGCTGATATTCAGTCTGCCTGGGCCAGAATTAACTACGCTGACATCGACAATAATAAAAAAGCCGATGAATTTAAATCACTGATAAAACAAGCCGAGGCGCTGGTGGCAGCCGAGCCAAAGCAGCCGGAATATTTAATCTGGCTGGGGATTGTACAGTCGAGCACTGCCGGTGCAGAAGGCGGTATAGGCGCGCTGAAATACGCCAAGTCTGCTAAGAAGAGCTTTGAGGATGCGTTGGCTATCGATTCTCATGCGCTGCAGGGATCGGCAATGACCAGCCTTGGTGTGTTGTACCACAAAGTGCCAGGCTGGCCGATTGGCTTTGGCAGCGACAAAAAAGCTGAGCAGCTGTTAAAAAGTGCGCTGCAGGTAAATCCGGATGGCATAGACAGCAACTATTTTTACGCTGAATACCTGTACGACGGTGGCGAATATGAACAGGCGCTGGCTTATCTGGATAAAGCGCTAAATGCCGCGCCACGACCGGCACGACCATTAGCTGACGAAGGTCGTCACAAAGATATCGCGGCCCTGCGCGCCAAAGTAGAGAAAAAGATCCACTAAAAGTTATAGCTGTTTGTTCGAAACGCCTTGGTGGCAGGTTACGTCAATACCATAGTTTGCTTACTAATGGCGATGACCTACCACCGTTTTGTATGACGTCAGCGCTGAAGGTAGGTTTGCATACCTGCCGTTTTCTCCAGCTTGCGTAACACCAGTATGGCCAGCAGAATACCTACTGCATCGGCGCTTAGATCGGCAACGTCAAAGGTACGAGAAGGGATAAAGGCCTGACTGATCTCCTCACCAATCACAAACAGCGTAACCGCGATGGCAGCAAAATACAGCCTGGTGTTATTTAGCGTCCAGCCGGCAAACTGTGATGCCAGCACTGTTAAAAAGGTTAAGGTGCCGAATAAACCTACGTGGCCAAGTTTGTCGCCGTAGGGAATGGCTGCAACAAAGTCAAAAAATACACTGTTGTGCCCGGCGTTGGCCATATAAATAACCCACACAATAAACAGTAAAAAAGCAAGGGCTGCTAAGCGGGTTAAATTAGTCATTGAATGTGTACCAAGCGCTGATTGACTTCGTCCTGCAGACCGCCGTCAGTAACTTCCCGGGTAGCCGCAAATAATCCCGGCTTGTAGGCGAGGGTTTTGGTAAAAATTCTGACTTCCATGTGTTGCCTTTCAAAATAGCCAGTACAGTGTGACTATAATCCACCGGATGCGTCGATAAAGCTACCTGTTACAAAGGATGATTTATTAGTTGCCAGCCAGACGATGGCTTCAGCAACTTCTTGTACAGTGCCCGGTCGCTGTAGAGGGATCTTTGTCTGTAAGCGTTTGACTCTATCCGGCTCGCCACCTGAGGCATGCATCTCAGTATCTATCAGGGCCGGTCGCACAGCATTTACCCGAATCCCTTCGTCAGCCAGTTCCAGTGCTGCGCCGCGGGTAAAGCTATCCATAGCACCCTTTGATGCGGCGTAATCTGTGTATTCATTGGGGGCTCCGGATTTGGCCGCCGTGGAGGAAACATTTACGATAGTGCCGCCGCAGCCGCCCTCTTTTGTCGACATTCTTGTTGCCGCTGCCTTGGTACACAAGAAGCAGGACAGTACGTTTACATTCAGGATATGACGAAACCGCTCCGCCGAAATGCCGCGCAGGCCGGTTTGTTGCGCCAGGATGCCGGCGTTGTTAACCAGCACTGCAAGGGGGCCCAAAGCGTCGGCCTGTGAAAACAAGGCTTCAACCTGATCTTCCTCAGACACATCTGCCTGTACCGCGATGCACGGCACACCCATAGCGCTAATTTCTTGCTTTAATGCTTCAGCCGGTCCGGCAGAGTTCTGATAATTAAGCACTATCGAATAGCCTTTTGCTGCCATCAGCCGCGCTGTTGCTGCGCCTATTCCTCTGCTGCTGCCGGTAATGACTGCGACCTGATTTAGCATGGGATGTGCCTCTTATTGTTCAGTTTACGAAAGCGTTTAGCGACGAACGAAAGTAATGCATTTCTTTGTTATTGTCGACATTAATATTCATAAAAACCGTAATAAATATGTATTTCTAATGTTGTACATTAATATTGTCGACAATATATGTGTGGAAAGGATAAGATTTTGACTTTATATAATTTACTCGGGGCCCTTAATACCCTATTCATTATGGTAAGCGTACTGGGTGTTTACTCACAACTGGGCACCATCTGGCGCCGCAAGCAAATGGTGAGTAAAACCGAGCGCCCGACTGCTTTATTGTCACTGAATCAGTTCACCGTGAGCTTTTTTGCTTACCTGTCTTTTTTTATTTATGGCTACTCCATTGAGCCATTCAATCATTATATTGTGTGGCCCCGGTTACTCGCGGCGATGCTGGTGATGGGTATTTTGTTTGAAATCTGGCAGGACCGCAAATCAAGAGCGGCCCGGGTGAGCGTTGTGCTGGCAGGAGCGTGCCTGATACTGGCGGGGGCAGGGCTGGTGTTGGGCAAAACCATCGCCGATCAGAGCCGGTATATTGCGACCCTGCTTATTGTGCTGGTATCGGTGTTTATTGCTCAGGGCTACTATCATCAAATCCGCTTGATCCTGAAAGCAGGGCAAACCGGTGCGGTGGATCTTAAAATGAGTCAGTTTATTTTGCTGATGGATATTTCCACTATTGCCTTTGCGCTGAGTATGGGGGTAAAGGAAGGCTGGCCACTGCTTACTTTAGCGATAACCAGTGCGATAACAAAGTTGATAATTATGTATTTATTCCGCTGGGTGAATGTGAGCAATGTGGCGGCCCGGCGTCGGCAACAATATACCTCAGCCTGAGTGGGGGATAGTACCCCCGCAAGCGCGGCATGTACTGACGCAAACGGGAGTACCAGGGAGCTGTGTTTTATTTGGCTTTGGCTACGTTGATTTTTTCAATATCTGGATTGTTTGCCGCATTTTCATCGTCGTCGGTTGCCAGTTTAAAGTCCAGTTGCACTAAAATGCCGGTTTGTCTTTGTGCCTTACCGCTTTGAACTCGTGGCTTATACTGCCACTGCTCCATTGCTTTCACTGCACTTGAGTCAAATACCCCAGCCGGTGACGACTTCACTACTTTAATGTTGTCGGTAGCGCCGGTTTCAGTGATATCAAACTGGAGAGTGACAAATCCCTCCTGATTTGCCAGGGCTGCGCTGTCTGGATAAACCGGCGGCACACGTTTTACCGGCGTAGCCAGATTGACTTTGTCGGCCTGAATATCATTGGCAGGCAGGTTTGCCAGTGCTGTGTGAGTGGTAAGAATAGCGGCGATAGCCAGTGCCGTTACGCCAGCCACTGTACTTGCCGAATTTGGCTTATTGATCAGATTGAGTCGTTTTAACATGGTGCTTTTTTCTCCAAAGGTCGGGTAGGTTGTAAGGTAGGAGGAGTTTTGTTCTGCGCAGGCCACGAGGGCTTTTGCATAGAGCAATTTTTCCTGTGGGCTTTTCTGGCGCAATACCTGGTTATCGCACGCCAGCTCCTGATTAATTCTGAATGAGCGCAGGGCCAGCCAGACCAGAGGGTTAAACCAGAAGGCGGTCACTATTATCAGCGCCAGCGCATTCCATAAGTGATCGCCGTGCCTACGGTGTGTGTTCTCGTGTTCGAGCACTAATTGCTGCTGCACGGGGCAAAACAGCCGGGTAAAGCTCGCCGGGAGCAATATTCTGGGCGCAAACAGGCCAAACAGCATTGGCGTGGTGGCCCGCCGGGCAAACCAGGTGTTCTTAATGCCAGTCATAGGTTTATCTATGGAGCGGGCAAGCTGTGAATACTGCGTTATCAGGTAAAGCGCGATGCAAGAGGCACCCGCTGCCCATAAGCCCAGCCATACTGTGTTTTGTGAAACGTTTACCGCTACCGAGCCGCTTACTACATAGCGGGTAAAACTATTGGCAGGCAATGAAATGCCTGGGATGGGCAGATTAGCCATCAACAGCACAACCGGTACCATCCACCACAGTTTATACATCAGCCGGATGCCAATTCTGGCGGTGAAAAAGTGCTCCATAACCATCAGGGTGACAAGCACTAAACATAATGGGCCTTGTTGTTGAATAAGCTGCTGAATGAGCCACTCAGTCATTGTTTTGCTCCCACTGTTTAATCAGCGCCTTAAGCTCATCCACGTCCTGTTGAGACAGGGAATTCTGGTTGGCAAACCCGGCTACCAGAGGCGCTACCTTGCCTTTAAATATTCGGCTCACAAAGCTGGTGGCTTCTTTTTTGGTGTAGTCTTCTCTGGCAATCAGCGGGCGGTATAGGTACTGACGCTGGGCCTTGTCAAAGTCCACTACGCCCTTCTTAACTAATCGGCTGAGCAGGGTTTTCACGGTTTTATCGTGCCACGGCTTTTTTTGATTTAAGCGCTTTACAATATCGCTGGATGTGGCGGGATAGTCATCCCACAGTACATCAAGCACTTCAAATTCGGCGTTGGAGATATCCGCTTTTGGATTGTCGTTACTCATCGATCACCTCCTCTCAATTTCAATGAAATGATTACATTTGTAGTCGATCTATTTTTAAGATTACACGTGTAATCTGATCTGGCAAGTGATTTTTTGAAAAAGATAAAATTGCGGAAAGGCAGAGTTGGCAGAAAACTAGTTAGCAGGCTATTCCTGATAGCGTTTTACGATACAGGAATAGCCGGTTTTCTTATGAGTAGGGTTTGCGGCTATCGGTTTAGTTGCGAAAGGCAGTCAATTACTTTGTCTTCAGTGGCCTTGAAGCGCTCTTCATAAGGAGGCAGTGCGTCATCACCCTTTGCCTCCTCATTCATGATTTTATTACGAATATATTCGAATCAGTGCTGTGATGGTGTATTGAGAGCTTCGCCGTTATCCCTTTGCGATTTATCTGCTGGTGTTCTTAGCATCAGATTTATGGGCTTCAGATATCTCTTTATATTCTCCTTTGACCCTGATTTTTCTATTCTCACTAAGGGCAACCAGGAAAACTAATCCAGCACGTACTTGTGCCTTCTCTATACTCAGATAGGTAAGTGTATTTTGACTCATCAGGTAGATTTCAGTCAGCGTTTTCTTTTCGTCATTGATAATTAACTTATACGGATAATTAAACGTGCGCCAAAGCTCGAAAATACAATACATGACAATTATCGGCGTGCCATAAAGGCCAAGTTCATACTTAGCTAGCGTTTCTGGGTCGATGCTTGCTGGATCCCTAACAACATATTGGTATAACCAGAGTCCTATAAGAAATATGACAATATAAATTCGAGCTAAAACATTATTTCTCTTAAAAATACTTTCACGATGGCTGGACACAATCGCAATATCCTTTTTGATTATTTCATCCTGTTATCGGCTGAATAAATCGTACTATGGATTAGTTGAGCCTTAAATTGGATCCAGCAAAAATCGTTGTGTTTTAAGTTTTAGTCGTTATACTGCTAACAACTGTATGGAATAACAGGCTGTTTATGCGTCCACTAACCCCCCGACAACAAGAAGTACTCGATCTGATCAAATCCACTATGCTGGATACTGGTATGCCGCCCACGCGTGCTGAGATTGCCCGTCAGTTAGGCTTTCGCTCTGCTAATGCTGCAGAAGAGCATTTAAAGGCGTTGGCGAAAAAAGGCGTGATTGAAATACTTCCGGGTACTTCGCGGGGGATTAAGCTTAATATTCCGCTGGATGACGAAGTGGAAGAAGAAGGCTTACCGCTGATTGGCCGGGTTGCGGCTGGCGAGCCGATTCTGGCTCAGGAACATGTGGAAATGCACTATAAAGTGGATCCGGCGTTATTCCATCCAAAAGCCGATTTCCTGCTGCGTGTAAACGGTATGAGTATGAAAGACATAGGCATACTGGACGGCGATTTGTTAGCAGTGCACCGCACCAGCGATGTCCACAATGGACAGGTAGTGGTGGCCCGTGTAGATGAAGACGTTACCGTAAAGCGCTTGGAAAAGCGCGGGCGTGAAGTACTGCTGCATGCAGAAAATGAAGAATTCTCACCCATTAAGGTCGACCTGGCTAATCAGCCGTTTAATATCGAAGGTATCGCTGTAGGCGTTATCCGTAATGCCGACTGGATGTAAGCACCCCAGGCATTATTTTTTAAATCTATGAATTTGAAAACCGGCATTCGCCGGTTTTCTTGCGTTTAGGGTTTTATTTTCTTTAAGCCACGCTTTCCCGGTACTTTTTGCCTGTTCAGGTCTACTTATTAAGTTAGTAAAAGCTCACTAACAAAATTCACGCCGATTACCCTCCTCGCACAAAAAATAACCATTTATCCGAATTTTAGACAAAAATAGCTGGACGTTATAGTCACAATGAGTAATTCTTATACAGTGCTTAACAATAAAATAACAAAGTAAGCACAAAATATTAAAAAGGCAGTTCAAATAACAACCAATACAGACCAGTCAGGCTTTTTCGCATTGGGGCGTTTCGCGAGTGGCTACCGGTCTAACGGAGGTGTCGAGTGAAACAACTCGGGATATGTGTACTGAAAGCCTGGACAGCACTCGTTCTGTTGGTAGCTGGCGCGACAGCGGTAGCAGCAGGAAGCGGCGAAGTGTCGGCACTAAATCTGCGGCGTGGCGCGACAGAGATCAGTGGCCAGGTTTACGATCTACACATGCTGATGTTCTCCATTTGTGTGGGGATCGCAGTAGTAGTGTTTGGGATCATGTTTGTTTCTATGTATTTGCATCGCAAATCACGGGGTGCAAAACCAGCTAACTTTCACGAGAGTGTGAAAGTCGAAATAGCCTGGACCGTTTTACCCTTCTTAATTCTTATCTTTATGGCTGTACCAGCCGCCAAAACACTGCTTGCAATGGAAGATACTACCGAACCGGATATGACCGTTCTGGTAACCGGTTCGCAGTGGAAATGGCATTACAAGTATATGGATCGCGACGTGGAGTTTTATTCACTGCTGGCGACTCAGCGTGAACAAATCGATAACCGTTACGCCAAGGGCGAAAACTATCTGCTGGAAGTCGACCGCCCGTTGGTGATCCCAACCGGCCAGAAAGTACGCTTCCTGATCACCTCTGACGATGTGATCCACTCATGGTGGGTGCCTGATTTCGCAGTGAAGAAAGATGCTAACCCGGGTTTCATCAATGAAGCCTGGACACGGGTCGATGAGCCCGGGATTTATCGTGGTCAGTGCGCTGAACTGTGCGGTAAAGACCATGGGTTTATGCCGGTAGTGGTGATTGCCAAAGAGCCGGCTGCTTATGAAGCCTGGGTCAGTGAGCAGGAGTCCATTCGTCAGCAAGCCCGCGAGGAAGAACAGCGCTTACTGGCGATGAATATGTCGATGGAAGAGCTGATGACCGAGGGCGAGCGCGTGTACAACGCTACCTGCGCAGCCTGCCACATGCCTAACGGCGAAGGTTTACCGGGCGTATTCCCAGCCCTGAAAGGCAGCCCCATGGCACTTAACGACATGCAAGGGCATATCGACATTGTATTAAACGGTAAAACCGGCACCGCCATGCAGGCGTTTGGCAAAATGCTGAGCCTTAAAGAACTGGCTGCGGTGATTACCTATGAGCGTAACGCCTGGGGCAATAACACCGGTGATATGGTGCAGGCCAAAGATGTTAACGCTGTGGCCAGCGGGGAATAGGAGCAGAACATGAGCAAAGCAACTGAGATTATCAGCCCCGCCCACGGGGACGCAGGTGCCCACGATGACCATCATGAGCATCATATTCCCAAAGGCTTAATGCGCTGGGTACTGACTACCAACCATAAAGACATCGGCACACTGTACCTGTGGTTTGCCTTCATTATGTTTTTAGTGGGCGGCGCCATGGCTATGGTGATCCGGGCCGAACTGTTTCAGCCCGGGTTACAAATTGTAGAACCTAATTTCTTTAACCAGATGACCACCGTGCATGGTCTTATCATGGTGTTCGGGGCAGTTATGCCGGCCTTTACCGGTTTGGCTAACTGGCTGATCCCCATGATGATCGGTGCGCCGGATATGGCGTTGCCGCGGATGAACAACTGGAGTTTCTGGATCCTGCCGTTCGCCTTTACTATTTTACTGGCCTCACTGTTTGTTGAGGGCGGTGGCCCGGCTTTTGGCTGGACGTTCTACGCACCGCTGTCTACTACCTATAGTGGCGACAGTACGGCATTGTTCGTGTTCTCGGTGCACATCATGGGTATCTCATCCATTATGGGCGCGATAAACGTGATTGTGACCATCTTTAACATGCGGGCGCCGGGCATGACCTGGATGAAAATGCCGCTGTTTGTGTGGACCTGGCTGATCACTGCATTCCTGCTGATTGCCGTTATGCCGGTACTGGCTGGCGCGGTGACCATGGTGCTTACCGATAAGTTCTTTGGTACCAGCTTCTTTGATGCTGCCGGTGGTGGCGATCCGGTGATGTTCCAGCATATCTTCTGGTTCTTCGGTCACCCCGAAGTGTACATCATGATTTTACCGGCCTTCGGTATTATCTCGCAGATTATTCCTACCTTTGCCCGTAAACGTTTATTTGGTTACGCCTCCATGGTTTATGCCACGGCCTCCATTGCGCTGTTGAGCTTTATTGTGTGGGCTCACCATATGTTTACCACGGGGATGCCGGTGGCGGCAGAGATGTTCTTTATGTTTGCCACCATGCTGATATCGGTACCAACCGGGGTGAAAGTATTTAACTGGGTGGCCACCATGTGGCGTGGGTCCATGACCTTCGAAATCCCTATGATGTTTGCTATTGCCTTTATTGTGCTGTTTACCATTGGCGGTTTATCCGGCCTGATGCTGGCGATTACGCCAGTGGACTTCCAATACCATGATACCTACTTTGTGGTGGCGCACTTCCACTATGTGCTGGTCACCGGCGCGGTGTTCTCGATTATGGCGGCGGTGTATTACTGGATCCCGAAATGGACCGGCCGCATGTTCGATATCACCCTGGCTAAATGGCATTTCTGGTGCTCACTGATTTCCGTCAACGTGCTGTTTTTCCCTATGCACTTTGTAGGGCTGGCGGGTATGCCGCGACGGATCCCGGACTACGCCCTGCAGTTTGCAGACTTCAACAAATGGATTAGCCTGGGCGGTTTTGCCTTTGGTCTCTCGCAGCTCATCTTCCTGGCGGTGATGATTAAAGCCTGTCGTAAACAGGGTGAGCCGGTGTCTGATCAGGTTTGGGACGGTGCGGAAGGTCTGGAGTGGGAAATCCCCTCACCAGCGCCTTATCACACTTTTGAAACGCCACCGGTTGTGAAGTAAGGGCACAACCATGGCCAATTCCAATTCGGCACTGGTAACCAAATTACTGCTGATTGTAGTGGGTATGTTCGGCTTTGGTTTTGCTCTGGTCCCGTTGTATGACGTGTTTTGCGACATCACCGGTATCAACGGCAAAACCAACGAAACAGCCGCGGTTTACTACGATGGGCAGGTGGATGAGTCGCGCACCATTACGGTGGAGTTTATTACCCGCACTCATACCGGCATGCCGTGGGAATTCAGAGCACAAACCAAAAAGGTAAAAGTGCATCCTGGTGAAATGAACATGGTGGAATTTTATGTGCGCAACCCGGCTAACAAGTCGATGGTTGCGCAGGCCATTCCATCGGTTACACCGGGTCAGGCGGCGTTGTACCTGAACAAAACCGAATGCTTTTGTTTTAACAGTCAGCCACTGGCAGCCGGCGGCGAGTCGCTTATGCCCATGCGGTTTTATGTGGATCCGCAGCTGCCCGAAGACATTCACTTTTTTACCGTGCAATACACCCTTTTTGACGTCACCGGTAATGGTACCGATGACAAACAACTTAATAACCCTTTCCTGACTTCATTTAGCGATAACTGAGTCTAAGGAGAAAGTAATGCAACAAGAGTATCAGAAATACTATGTTCCGGCACAGAGCTACTGGCCTATTGTGGGTGCCATTGCACTGTTTTTAATTGCGGTAGGGGCCGGTAACTTTGTTATAGAAGCCACTCGTGGCGAGAGCGGCTGGGGCGATAACGTACTGGGCGCAGGCATCGTTATGCTACTGGTGATGCTGTTTGGCTGGTTTAAGGATCAAATTAACGAGTCCATGAGCGGCTTGTACAGCGATCAGTTAGGTCGTTCTTACCGACAGGGAATGAGCTGGTTTATTTTCTCTGAAGTGATGTTTTTTGCGGCTTTCTTTGGCGCGCTGTTTTATGCCCGCATGATTGCAGTGCCATGGCTTGGCGGCTCGTCAAATAACGCCATGACCAACGAAGTGTTGTGGCCGGGTTTTCAGGCAATGTGGCCGCTGGTGGAAACACCGGGAGGCATTAATACCACGCCAATGAGCTGGGCGGGCCTGCCCACCATCAACACCATTATTCTATTGATATCGTCGGTTACCCTGCACTTTGCTCACGTGGGCCTGGAACAGGGTAAACGCAAACAACTCACCACTATGCTGGGTGCCACCATTTTGCTGGGTTGCGTGTTCCTGTTTCTGCAGGTGGAAGAATACATCCATGCCTATCAGGAGCTGGGTCTTACCCTGCAGTCCGGCGTGTATGGCAATACTTTCTTCCTGTTAACTGGCTTTCACGGCATGCACGTTACCCTGGGCACCATCATTTTAATGGTGTTATTCCTGCGCGTAATCAAAGGTCATTTCACACCCGACAATCATTTTGCCTTCCAGGCAGGCAGTTGGTACTGGCACTTTGTAGACGTAGTGTGGGTAATGCTGTTTGTGTTTGTTTACGTGTTGTAAGGCTAATAAGGACTCGGATTGGGCGTGATCAGCCCGGTGGCCATGGCAACCAGGATGATCACCACAATCAGGGCCGACGACATAACCCGCCGGCCAATATATTTACTCATCGGGGCTTTACCTGAGTTGTTACCCAGCATCGCTTTCATCGCTAAAAACAGGTTAATGATCATAAAAATCAGTAAACCAACAATAATCACTTTGATGACCATGAGTAAAACTCCTCAGTACTCCGTGGCGAATGGCTCCGGCCCTAATAAATGGCCGGTACTGGCAAGCTGCTTAACGCTGATGGCGGTTGTCATTATGGTGTTTTTGGGTATCTGGCAGCTTGATCGCATGGAGCAAAAACAACAGCGTCTCGACAGCATAGCGCAAAAATACACCACTGCGCCAATGCATCCCTTCGACGTTGACGAGCAATGGCAGGATGTGCGTGATGTACCGGTACAGTTTCGTGGAGAGTTGCAGGCAACACAGCTGATTTTTCTTGATAACCAGATCACCAATGGTGCCAGCGGTTATGACGTGCTGGTGCCGGTGATTACCCGCGGTCGTCCGCTATTGGTTAACCTTGGCTGGGTAGCGGCCTCCGCTTCCCGGGCTGAGTTACCAACGGTTGAGCTGCCCATCGGGCAGGTGGCAATCAAAGGGGTAATAACCCAGCCCGGGCTTAATCCACTCATTAAAGAAACCCAGCAACAGTTCAACGCTTTTCCGCTGCGGGTGCAGCAAATAGATATTCCTCTGTTTAATCAGCAATGGGCATCGCAACTGCCAGACATGGTGGTTGAGCGGTTGTCGTCGCAACCTCAGATGAGCCGGTTTGTCACTAACTGGCAACCGGTTGTGATGTCGCCGCAAAAACACCTCGGCTATGCCATTCAATGGTTTGGGCTGGCCATTGCTGCAGTAGTTATTTTCATTATCGTGCTCATCAGGAGAACCAAATAATATGGCGACCGCAATTAATCCTCAGGCTAAACCCAAACGCTCGCTGCTGATTTTAATGGCGGCATTTATTATTCCGGTGGTGCTGGCTAAGCTGGCCCTCGACTTTAACTGGTTTGAGCAAGGCGCTACCAACAAGGGAGAGCTGCTACAACCGGTAGAGAACCTGCAGCCATTACTTAGCGAGCAGTCGCCGAAGTGGCGGGTTATGTATATCGTTCCGGCGCAGTGCGGTAACGAATGTGAAAATGCGATTTACGCCATCCAGCAAGTCTGGCTGGCACTGGGGAAAGAGTCCGACCGGGCCCAGCCTGCGGTATTTTTAACCGCGACCAGCGACAGCAAAGCCATGAATATCCTGCATGATTACGAACATATCAATGCGGTTACGCTCAATCAGTCGCAAATGCAGCAACTGGAAGCCAGCCAGGTTAATGAGCATATTTTTCTGGTCGATACCCAGGGCAACGCGATGTTGCGTTACCCCCTTTATCAGCTTCGTCAGGATGCCGTAATGGGCAGCCGCGACGTACTGTCTGATCTACGTAAATTACTTAAACTGTCACGTATTGGTTGAGGCGACACTATGCGGAAGTTGGTTGGTTTTAGTATTCTCCTGGCCGTCGTAGTGATTGTGCTGGGTGCTTACACCCGTTTAACCGATGCCGGGCTGGGCTGTCCGGACTGGCCAGGCTGCTATGGACACCTTACGGTGCCGGAATCTGACATGCATATTGAGGCGGCTAATGCTGCTTATCCTGAACGGCCGGTAGAAACCCAAAAAGCCTGGAACGAGATGATTCACCGCTATTTTGCCGGCACCCTGGGCCTGTGTATTTTAGCTATCGCCGTTTGGGCAGTGAGCAAACGATCTGCTGAGGTCCCCATAAAACTGCCGCTTATTTTGCTGGCGCTGGTGTCTTTTCAGGCCCTGCTCGGTATGTGGACAGTCACGCTTAATCTGCTTCCGGTAGTGGTGATGGGGCATCTACTGGGTGGTTTTAGTGTACTGACCTGCCTGTTCTTACTGTATTTACGCTTATCCCGTTACCGGATTGGTTTTGTGGATATGCGGATTAAACGCTATGCCACGTATGCTGCGTTGGGCATTGTGGTGCTGGTTGGCCAAATCGCCCTGGGCGGCTGGACCTCAGCTAACTATGCTGCGCTGGCCTGTACCGAATTTCCGGTTTGCGAAGGCGACTGGCTTAATCGCATTGATATGGCCGGCGCGTACAGTGTGCCCGAGGCCGCTAATTACGAATATGGTGCTCATGATTACGCCGAACGTATGACTATGCATATCGTTCATCGTTTGGGCGCGGTGATTACTTTTCTGTATCTGGGGTGGCTGGCTATCAGCCTGTATCGTCGCTCCGCTTCTCAGCATCTGCGCAACGCGTCGGTGGTATTGGCTCTGGTATTGCTGGCTCAGGTTGGTCTGGGTATCAGCAATGTAGTATTCAGCTTACCTCTGCAGGTTGCCGTTTTACACAATGCCGTAGCGGCATGTTTATTACTGGTGCTCGTTCTTATTACTTACACACTGTATCGAAAAGTGTAGGAGATCCTCATGGCAAAATCGCAACCGATTAATGCACCGCTGTCAGCCTCTAAAAGCCGTCAGTTAAGCGGCTGGCGGGCAAACTGGCGCTACTACTACGAAATGACCAAGCCTCGGGTGGTGATGCTATTACTGCTCACTGCCCTGGTGGGAATGTGTCTGGCCACGCCGGGCTGGGTTCCCGCCGATCGCTTAATTGCCGGGTTACTGGGCATTGGTCTGCTGGCCAGTGCGGCAGCCGTTCTTAATCATATAGTGGACCACAAAATAGACAGCCAGATGGCACGTACCTTCAATCGCCCGGTGGTGAAAGGCAAGGTGAGTATTCAACAGGCGCTGATATTTTCCTTTGTGCTGGCGGTAGTCGGTTATGCGTTGCTTGAAATCTGGGTGAATCGCTTAACTGCCATGCTCACGTTAGCCAGCCTGGTGGGCTATGCGGTGGTTTACACCATGTTTCTTAAACGTGCCACACCACAAAATATAGTGATTGGTGGTTTAGCCGGTGCTGCGCCGCCTTTACTGGGCTGGACGGCAGTCACCGGAGAAGTTCACGCCTACGCATTGCTGTTGGTGCTGATTGTATTTACCTGGACACCACCGCATTTCTGGGCGCTGGCCATCCATCGCGAGAAAGACTACGCCAAAGCCAAGGTACCTATGCTGCCGGTGACTCACGGCATTGCTTTTACCAAAACCTGCGTTCTGCTATACACCATTTTACTGTGCCTGGTGTGCCTGCTGCCTTACCTGATTGGTAAAGCGCACCTTATTTATCTGGTGGGTTCGTCACTACTCAATGCCGGCTTTTTATACTACGCGATAAAACTAAAATATGCGGCCGATGAGCAAACCGCCATGACCACCTTTAAATACTCTATTGTCCATCTGATGGTATTATTTGTTGTATTGTTGGTTGATCACTATGTTCCGATGGCTTTATGAATCAAAAATTGTTGTTAACCCTGGTGGCAGCGCTGGCCCTGGTGGCCGGCGTGGGTATGGCGTGGTGGTTCACCACGCAAAGCACCGAAAACGACACGCCCAAGTATCTGCAAACCTTTCCTGAGCCTCGCCAGCTGGCCGAGGTAACGCTGGTTAATCAACACGGTGAAACGGTCACTAACGAACTGTTTAAAGGGCATTGGAGCATGTTATTCTTAGGCTATACCTTTTGCCCGGATGTGTGCCCTACCACCATGGCGGCATTAGGAAAAATTTATCCAGAACTAAAAAATATTTCCACCGACTCGCCGATTCAGGTAGTGTTTGTCTCCGTAGATCCAAAGCGGGATACACCTGAAAGGCTCGCCTCTTACGTTGAATACTTCAACCCGGAGTTTGTTGCTTTAACGGGTGAGCATAAGATGTTGTTCCCGTTTGCCAGATCGCTGGGGCTGATGTATGCCATTGCTGAAAGTACCGATAACCCCAATTATCTTGTTGACCACAGTGCTTCTGTGGTTGTGGTCGATCCGAATGGTTTAGCCATCGGAAGGTTTAAGCCTAAGTATAATCCTGGTGAACTTGCAGTAAGTGACAGTGTTCAAATACTTACTGATATGCCTGTTATTACCAAAGAACAATAAATGCCATGTTGTAGTATTATCCGAAATGCCAAAAAGGATGATGGTAGTATAGCTGTTCCCCTGCTGTTTAACGCTGGTAAGCACTTGCTTACCGAGGTATTTGGCCAAGGTGATCAAAAAGTCGCCCTGGACTACCTGTTATCAGCCTGGAAGAAAGGTGGTGGACAGTACGGTTTTGAAAATCATTGGGTTGCCGAGTATAACGGCGAAGTGACCGGCCTGGTTAGTTGCTGGCACGATCGCTTGCCTGAAAACTTCGACAGAGAAACCCTGTCTTCTATCGTCGAGCACTATGGTATCGATGACGCGCTTGAGATCGTCATGCGCTCTCAGCAATACCTGGCCGTGTTAGAGGCGCCTTTATTTACCGAATTCGGTATTGGCCACCTGGCCGTATCGCCTGACGCTCGTCGACAGGGTACGGGCTCTGCCCTTATCGAGTTTATGGAAGCAAAAGCCCGTGCGATGAAGAAAAATGCGCTCGTTTTAAACTGTGAAATTGCTAATGAAGGCGCGATTGCTTTTTATCAGCGATTAGGGTTTGGTGAACACCGGACCAACGATAAGTTTGTCCAAATGATCAAAGCGCTGCATATCGAAACGCTATAACCAGTGGGCTATTGCCAGCCGCGATGTACTCGCGTCAGCAATAGCCGCTGTTTCGCTTAATCAGGATACTGACCCTTCTCATTGGCCACAAAAAACGGCATCGAATACCAGTAAAAACGACCGCCAGCCGACTCTGATGGCGCAGTACAATTCACCCGTGAACGTCCAATTGGTAACTTTGCATCCAGGCTAAAATTAAACTCACTGGCCGTGTTTACTACGTCAAGTGTACCGCCCTGATAGTAACAGGCCAGCTGCGATAATCTCACGTCTTTAGCGGCGCTCTCGTCCAGAGTAATGGTAACCGTGTCATCAAGCTGACGGCTGGCCATTTGCGGGTCGGCCAGCGAAGCGTTTACCACCGGCATCGCCAGGCTCGCCATTTTGGTCTTCAGAGTGCTCAGCTTGGCATAAGGCCCGGCAGCAGGAAAGCGCGGGATCGCCGTCATATCGGTAAATTTACCGAAGGCGCCGGAGTGCTGTCCAAACCCGGTATAACCATGCTCGGCCAGACGCTTAGCCAGCGTGTGATTGTATTCGCCGAAGGGGTAGGCAAGGTACTTGAGCGATTCACCGGTATGTTGCTGAATGATTGTTTCGGCACTGGTGATGTTCTGCCAAACACGCTTAAGCCAGGCCTGTTCACTTTCTCCGGGCTGTTTTTCCAGCAGGTGCAAATGGTCCATGGTGTGATTGGCGAAGGTCACTCCCTGTTTTTGCATTTGCTTAACTTGTTCCCAGCTAAGCTGATTGCCCTGCTTGCCAATAACTTCAGGGTTAATAAAAATGGTGTAAGGGAAGTCATGCTTGCGCAGTAACGGATGCCCATTGGTGAGTATATTCTCGTAGCCATCATCAAAGGTAATGGCCAGCGCGTTATCCGGCACGCTGCCCTTGCCTTTCGCGGCTTCAACCAGCTGCTTTAAGGGCACTACCGTATAGTTTTCTGCAATGTAGTCGAGGTGTTGGGCAAACTCTTCGGGGGTTACTGAGGTGCTGCGCGGGGTATCTTCCGCCACGTGGTGATACAGTAAGATCACGCCGCTGGAATGGGCTGGCCCTGCCTGGGCCTGACTTGCCGTGCCGTGCAAAAATAACAGGCTCAGTAACAGCGGGATAAATCGGCGTGTCATGATAAACTGCATGCATTCTCCTTGAAATTAATACAAAACTCGCAAAGGTTCCGGTGACAACCCTATCCTATCAGTTACGTGGCAGTGCTGCCCACATTCAGTTATTAAAGCTGGCTCTGCCGATGATCCTGGCGAATATCACCACGCCATTACTCGGACTGGTTGATACGGCGGTAATGGGGCATATGGATTCATCGGCGCAACTCGCCGGCGCATCCATTGGCGCGTTGATTCTTACCCAAATTTACTGGGTGTGCGGTTTTATTCGTATGTCGGCCACCGGTATGAGTGCACAGGCCAGGGGCGAGGGCGATCTCAGCGTGATGGCCAAATCATTTTATCAAACCGCGGTAATTGCCATCACGATTGGCCTGCTTATCTGGCTAACCCAACAGGCTATTCTGCAAGCCGGTTTATGGCTGGCGGCCCCGGCTGCAGATGTGGCGGTTTATAGTCGTGAATACTTTACTATCCGGGTGTGGGGCGCACCGGCCGCTTTGCTCAATCTGGCTTTGATTGGCTGGCTGGTGGGGCAGCAAAAAACCACCAGTGTGTTACTGGTGCAGATTGTCGGTAACCTGCTTAATGCCGGCCTCGATATCCTGCTGGTCTGGTGGTGGGACTGGGGCGTAAGCGGCGTGGCGCTGGCCAGTGTGGTCGCCGAATACACTATGATGATCATGGCGATGCTGATTGCCCTAAAACATATTCAATGGCAGCCGCCGGCGCTGGAATGGTTTAATAAAACGGCGCGTAAATTTTTAATGAAGCTAAACGGTGACATGCTGCTGCGTAATCTGGCGTTGCAGGCTTGTCTGGCTTTTTTAACCATTCAGGGCGCTCGGTATGGCCAGACTGCTACGGCCGTAAATGCCATCCTGATGCAGTTCTTTGTGTTGATTGCGCTGGGGCTCGATGGCATTGCCTATGCTGTGGAGGCCACCGTTGGTGAGGCAGCAGGCGCTAGAAGTAGCAAAGGGGTTATGCGCCAGACGCAGCGAGGATTACTGTGGTCAGGGCTGTTTGCCGTTGGCTATGCGGTGATATTCTGGTTTTTCGGGCCGCAAATTATTCGCTTACTCACGGATATCGAGTCTTTGCAGCAGGCAGCATATGCCTACCTCGGCATGATGACCGTGTTGCCATTAGTGGCTCACTGGTGCTTTTTATATGATGGGGTGTTTGTTGGTCTTACTCAGGCCAAAGCCATGCGAGATACCATGATCATCAGCGCATTACTGGTGTATTTTCCGGTGTGGTATGTGACTCAATCTGAGGGTAACCCGGCCCTATGGTGGGCGTTGCTGGCCTTTTTACTCGCCCGTGGAGTCACGCTGGGTGCGGTGTTTTACTGGCGCAGGGATAAACTCATTGTTAGCACCTGAGTTTACTTGTGCCGGTTTGGATTAATCGACTTTGTGAGGCGATGCCAGAGCAGGCCGAGATAACCAGACATTGCCCAGCCAAAGCCGCTGAGCAACACTACTAACCCCATATAATAAAGCGGTTCTAACCACCAGGCGCCCGCCACCATAACGCAAAGGCCTACGGCAAAAACGCTGAGGCCCTGAATAAAGCGTTGCCAGTGGCTAAAAGGCAGCATAGCGCCATGTTCCGGCTGTGAGCTTAGTAGTAAGAGTGCTCACCCGACTGATGCTCTGTGGCATCGCGAACGCCTTTGATTTCGCCGGCGAATTCTTCGAGCATTTGCTTTTCGATACCTTCTTTAAGCGTCACATCGACCATAGAGCAACCGTTACAACCACCGCCAAACTGCAGCACGGCGTAACCGTCATCAGTAATTTCCAGCAGTACAACCTGGCCGCCGTGGTTGGCCAGTTGCGGGTTAATTTCAGACTCAATCATATAGTTCAGACGTTCTACTATTGGCGCATCGTCTGCCACTTTACGAGCCTTGGCATTTGGCGCTTTCAGCGTTAGCTGTGAACCCATCTGATCGGTGACATAATCGATTTCGGCTTCTTCGAGATAAGGCGCGCTCTCTTCGTCAACCACGGCATCAAAGCCGTCGAAGGGTAAACGGGTGTCGGAAGGCTCCACCGCATCGGGTGGACAATAAGAAACACCGCATTCAGCACTTGAGGTTCCCGGATTCACCACGAAAACACGAATGTTTGTGCCTTCTTCCTGTTTAGCCAGTAACTTAACAAAGTGTCCCTGGGCCTCTTTTGATATTGAGATCATTGTAGAGTCCTGCATAATCAATAACTATCGCATATGATAACAAATTAACCTGAGTAAAACAGTCAGGTATTGAAAATATATTATGCCGAAGTCACAGGTTTCAAGACCATCAAATAAAACTAATTATGGTGTCCGTAAAATGCTATCAGCGCCAATAACGACAAATTCCACCCCTTTACGCTCATGTCTTGCCAAGCTATATACTGTTCTGATTGTTGCGTTATCGCTTTGCTTCAGCGCTATGGCTACTGCCGGGGGCAAGCCGGCCAGAGCCTACTTACCTGACAATGTTGAGCTTGATCCCGCTATACCCACTCCCGAATCGGTGCTTGGATATAATGTTGGCGACTGGCACGTACGCCATGATTTGCTGGTCACTTATATGCGCAGCCTCGCGGCGGCTTCTGATCGGATAACCCTGGAAGTTACCGGCTATACCCATGAGCAACGCCCGCTGCTGCTGTTAACTATCACGGCACCTCAAAATCGCAGTAAGCTGGAAGACTGGCGTACCGCGCATATGGCTCAGGTTCAACAAGGTAAGAAAACACCGGCGGATGCGCCACTGTTATTTTACATGGGCTACAGCGTGCACGGTAATGAGCCTTCCGGTGCTAATGCATCGCTGCTAGTGGCTTATTATCTTGCCGCGGCCCAGGACGAAAGGGTAACTCGTTTGCTGCAGGATAACGTGGTTCTGCTGGACCCCTCCTACAACCCGGATGGGCTATCGCGGTTTGCGCACTGGGCGAATATGCACAAGGGCAAGGTACTCAATGCCGACCCGGCGCATCGGGAGCACCAGGAAGGCTGGCCCAACGGGCGCACCAACCATTACTGGTTTGATCTTAACCGGGACTGGTTAATGATGGTGCACCCTGAGTCTCAGGCGCGTATCAGCAAGTTTCAGCACTGGCGCCCCCACGTGTTAACAGACTTCCACGAAATGGGTACCAATAGTTCTTACTTTTTCCAGCCGGGTGTGCCGAGTCGCAAAAACCCATTTACGCCGGAAGGTAACGTACGCCTGACCAACGCGCTGGCAGAATATTATGTCAGCGCCTTCGACAGTCAGAAACAACTGTATTTCAGTCAGGAAGGCTTTGATGACTTTTACTATGGTAAAGGCTCGTCCTATCCGGATGCCCAGGGCAGTATTGGTGTGTTGTTCGAGCAGGCCAGTAGTCGTGGCCACCTGCAGGATTCTATTAATGGCCCGCTGGCGTTCCCACAAACTATCCAGAACCAGTTCACCATGTCAGTGGCGGTATTTGATGGCGCCATGGCAAACAAAGCGGCGCTGCTCGACTATCAGCATAACTTTTATAAAGAAACCGCAGAGCTTGCCAGTCAGGATGACAATGCAGCCTATTTAATTCATGAGCCGCAGGACAGCTGGCGCCTGGAAAAAGCGCGCTGGGTGCTCACCCAGCACAATATCCGTTATCAGCAACCGCGCGAAGATATTGAAGTTAACGACACCGTGTATAAAGCAAACAGCACGCTGGTAGTGCCGCTGGCGCAACCACAGTACCGCTTAATCAAGTCGTTATTCTCCACTCAGCAGGATTTTGCGGATAACACCTTTTACGACGTATCTAACTTTAACCTGCCACTGGCATTTGATTTAACCTTTGCTCCCATGAGCAGCCGTGAGTTGCGCCGTGCCAAATTCACCGACAACAGCCCGTCACCCGCTCCGATAGTGCCGGTTGACAGCGACGCTTATGCCTATGCGTTTGAGTGGCATCACTACAAAGCACCGGCATTGTTACAGGAACTGCTAGATAAAGGCGTGGCAGCGCGTATTGCCACCCAGCCTTTTACCGCAGCCACTACACAGGGCAACCTATCGCTGGCGGCGGGTACCATCGTGATCCCGCGGGGCGTGCCTCAGCCACAGGCGCTTATTGAGCTGGTTAATGCGGCGGCGGTTGATGTCGGTGTGCAGGTGTTATCCCTCAGCAGCGGCTTTACCCGTACCGGTATCGACATTGGCAGCCGCAGTATGGTGCCGGTAAAAGCGCCCAAAGCTTTGCTGGTAGGTGGCGAGGGCGTCAGTCCGTATCAGGCCGGTGAAGTGTGGCATTACCTGGATACACAGGTAGGCATGCCGGTCACTCTGGTGGAACAACGTCATCTCGATAACGTTTCTCTGCATGATTACACTCACGTTGTATTTGTTGGTGGCCGCTATGACTTACCTGAAGGCGTTGATGAAACGCTAACCGACTGGGTTCGTGCCGGCGGGACCCTGGTAGGCCAGACCTCGGCATTGCGATTATTTGCCCGGCACAACTGGCTGGATATCAAACTGAGCTCAAGGCAGGACGTCGCCGACCTGTTTAGCGACAAGACGCTGACCTTTGCCGATCGTTCCGCGCATAATGCGCAGCAACTGGTGGCCGGGGCGGTTTATCAGGCCGACATCGATATTTCTCACCCGCTGTTTTACGGCTATGACGCGCCGCAGTTAAACCTGTTTAAAACCAGTAATATGATGGTGTTCAGTAATGCCTCGCCAACAGTGGTTCCGGCCCGCTACACCGACTCACCCCTGGTCGCTGGGTTCAGTGCCGACCCGGTGGCAAACGAAATAGCCGGTTCGGTAGCGGTAGTAGCCGAAGCCATGGGACGCGGCCGGGTGATTGGCTTTACCGACGATCCGCAATTTCGCGGGTTCTGGTATGGCACCAATAAGCTGATGAGCAATGCACTGTTTATGGCTGAAGCGATCAATTAAGCCTGGCGGTTGCTAAGGATTTGACGACCAGGCAGCAGTAACGCCTGGTCGGCCTTATTGGGTGTAACAGCCAGCGCCCAAACCATGATTTCCGTGTGCGGCGCTACCTGATGGATGAGCCTGCTCAGAGTGGCGATAGTGGCACCGGTTGTTACCACGTCGTCAATCAGGGCTACCCGGGCGGGAAAGTTGCCGCTTCCCAGCTCATAAGCCTGTTTAAGGTTGCGCAGTCGCTCGCGCCTGCCAAGGGATTGCTGACTGCGTTGCCAGCCTCTTCTGTGAGCCCATTTTGGCATCACCGGGATATCCAGGTGCTTTCCAAGATAGTCGGCTAACAGCAGGGTCTGATGATACTGTCGCTTAGCGAAACGCCAGGGACTAATCGGTACGGGCAGCAGGCAGTCGGGTAGCTGGCCGGATGAGGCCGCAGAATACCGCAAGAACCATTGTGCCAATGGCTCCGCCAGCAGCGGATGGCCGTATTTAAAGCGGCGAATCAAATGATCCAGCGGCCACTGAAAGTAACTTAGCGCACACATTTTCTGGTAGGGGCCGGGTGTAAGGCCCTGCTTAATGTTGGGCCAGTTTAACAGGTTGCCGGCTACCTTCTGGTGATTGAAGAATAAACAGTCTTGTTCGCAAACCTCGCACACAGCGGCCTTGCAGTGTTGCTGACATAAATAACATAACCCTGCAGGACGGAATTTCGTCGCGCCTTTGAGACGTTCCACGCATTTCGCTATTGGGGTTTTTAAAATGCTCATGTAAACTTTTGTTACGTTCTGTCAGGAAGTGATTACGTGGGTGACAATAACACTAATACAGCATTAAAAAGCCTGTCTCAGGGATCGGGAAGGACGTTGGTTTTGCTCCATGGCTGGGGCATGAACAGCGCCGTTTTTAGTGAGTTTTTACCGTTTCTGACCGCCGATCTTGAAGTGATACGCATTTGTCTGCCCGGCTTTGGCCTGAATAGCGACAAACTGCCGGAAGACTACTCACTTGATACCATTACGGCATTGGTTAATGAATCCGTTCCCGAGGGCTCTGTGGTAGCAGGGTGGTCGCTGGGTGGTTTGGTAGCACAACAGCTGGCGCTGTCTTTCCCCGATAAGATTGCCGGATTAATTACCCTGGCCTCCAGTCCCTGCTTTGTCTCCAACGGCTGCTGGAAAGGCATTGAGCCAGAAGTGCTGAACGGTTTTCAACGCCAACTGGCGCGAGATTACGAGAAAACCCTGGATCGTTTTTTAGCTATTCAGGCTATGGGGAGTGCATCAGCCAGGCAGGATGTTAAAACTATACGCCAGCAACTGGGCGCTTTGCCCTCACCTGCCGAAGTCGCCCTCGCAGCCGGCCTTTCCTTGCTGGAAACAGTGGATCTGCGAAATATGATTGGGCGGATAAATCAACCTACGCTGCGTTTGTATGGTCGCCTGGATAGCCTGGTTCCTACCAGTAGCATCGACCGTATTCACGAACTGCATCCAGGTGCGGATACCGTGGTAATGCCCCATGCTGCCCATGCACCGTTTATTTCTCATCCGCAACAGACCGCCGATATCCTGTTGAATTTCATCAATAACCTGACCCGCATTGACCGTTATTACAGCTAGCCTGTGATGCCGTACCGCAAAGTACTGCACCTGAGTGGAGCTGCTTTGCGGTAAATAAATGGCTGACTTGATCAATGCCTCATACGCAAAATCGCCCGCCATGACTGGCTTGTGTAACGATTTAATACCACGCCTGCGACTAACTCAGACTTTATTTTTTAACCGTTTTGGTTAATAATTGAACATGAGAGTGTAGAGGTAGTGTATGGTGATAAGCAACAACGTAAATTCTGCGATAGTTGCTGGCCAGTTCGGTTTGCAACAGTCGTTTGAGGGTATGACACAGTCAGCGATGAACATTGCACAGCGGACGGCCCAGCAGGACGTGGCGCAAAATGGTACCGGCAATTTTCTGGCCGATGCTTCGTTGCGCAGTTTGTCCACCACATCTGATTTGCTGCCATCCGGCGGTGATAGCATGACATCTGATTTACTGTCGATGCAGATGTATACCAATAACGCCCTGGCGTCGGCCAAGGTTATAGATGTTGCTAACGATACGGTTGGCCGCATCATCGACACGATTGCCTGATCGCAGGTAACCCGTTATGAATATTGTCACGCCCATCCCAACGTCTTTTGCCATTCCAACTGCTAATCTCAGCGTGGAAGCGGCCCGGCGTGATAATCTTGCCCGTGAGTCCATTCCCCAGCCATCAGATGCCAAACAAGGCAGTGCTGAGCAGGGCCTGGGCTCCGAATCAGACAAATTAAAATCTTCGGTTAAAGGCAATCAGCCGCTCACCTATGAACGACCACAGTCGAATCAGGGCAGCGCGGCGCAGGTAACCGGCGACAGTCAACAACAATTCAACGATGCCAGCGAAGAAAGTGCCGGCAAAGAAGACGCCCGGGAGCGCCAGCAGGAGCAGGCCGAACAGCGTCAGCTTGAATCAATGAAAGAGCGCGACCAGGAAGTGCGCACCCACGAACAGGCTCACGCCACTATTGGTGGTCAGTACGCCGGTTCGCCTCAGTATGATTTTCAACGCGGTCCGGACGGCCAGCGTTACGCTATTGACGGAGAGGTGTCTATTGATGTCTCTACCGAAAATACACCGCAACAAACTATTCGCAAAATGCAGCAGGTTCGTGCTGCTGCGCTGGCGCCTGCTGAGCCATCACCGCAGGATTTACAGGTTGCCGCAGAAGCTTCCCGCATAGCATTTGAAGCACGCAGTAAACTGGCCGAAGAGCGCAAAGAAGCGTCGGCAGTGAGGCCGGAAGAAGGCGATTCTCCCTCGCGAGTAGCATCTGAAGTCCCTACGCTGGAAGAAATTGTTGAGAACAATCAGCCACAGATTCCAACCCGTAAACTCGACGAGCTGGCCGCCGACGAAGACAGGTACAGTCAGCAAAGCAGTGGCCGTCGCTCGCTGCAAATAGACAGCGAGCAAATGCAGCAGCGAAATACCGTGATTGCCTCATTTTATAAAAATGTCGCAGTGCCTGTTGAAGGGGGGTTCAGCGCCTCAGCGTAAACGAGCAGATATACAAAAAAGCCCCGTCTCTTGCGAGCGGGGCTTTTTTAGTTTGCTGAGCTGTTTAATCAGTTTTTCTTTGCTTTGGCAAAAGCATCGGCGAACGCATTACCCATTGCTGCATTAGCAGGTGCACTCTGGCGTCCTTGCTGGCCTTTCTGATTGCGGTTACTGCCGCCTTTGTTTTGCGGCTTGCCACTCCCCTTCGGCCCTTTACTTTGCGGAGCCGGGGTGTCATCCAAACGCATGGTAAACGAGATGCGTTTGCGATCTACATCGACTTCCAGCACTTTTACCTTAACGATATCACCGGCTTTCACCACCTCACGTGGATCAGAGATAAACTTATTGGTCAGTGCTGAAATGTGCACCAGACCGTCCTGATGAACACCTACATCCACAAAGGCACCAAAGTTGGCTACGTTACTGACAACGCCTTCGAGGATCATACCTGGCTTAAGATCTGCCATGGTTTCCACGCCTTCTTTAAAAGCGGCGGTTTTAAATTCCGGGCGCGGATCCCGGCCAGGTTTATCCAGTTCTTTAAGAATGTCTTTAACGGTTGGAATACCAAAGTTGTCACTGACAAAATCTTCCGGATTAAGCTTACGCAGTAAGTCGGTATTACCAATCAGGTCATTTACCGCCACATCGGTGCGACTCACAATGCTATCTATTACCGGGTAGGCTTCGGGGTGCACTGCTGAGCTGTCCAGCGGGTTAGTACCGTTTACGATGCGCAGGAATCCGGCGGCCTGTTCGAAGGCTTTGGGCCCCAAACGTTCTACAGATTTTAAATCCTGACGACGGGCAAAGGCACCATGGGTATCACGGTAGCTAACAATGTTGTGCGCAAGGGTTTTGTTTAATCCTGATACATAACTGAGCAAGGCCGGTGAAGCGGTATTTAAATCAACGCCAACGGCGTTAACACAGTCTTCGATAACCTGATCCAGCGACTTGCCCAGTAAACTCTGGCTGACATCATGCTGATACTGACCCACACCAATGGCTTTAGGCTCAATTTTTACCAGCTCCGCCAGTGGATCCTGCAAACGACGGGCAATAGACACTGCGCCGCGTAATGATACATCCAGACCCGGCAGCTCTTTTGAGGCAAGCTCTGAAGCAGAATAAACCGATGCGCCGGCTTCGCTGACCATAATTTTCTGGGCCTGCAGTTCGCTGTTGGCTTTGAGCATTTCACCTACCAGCTTGTCGGTTTCCCGCGAGCCGGTGCCGTTACCGATGCTGATCAGTTCTACCTTGTGCTGTTTGCACAGATTCGCCAGGGTGCGTTGGGATTTATCCCACTGATTTTGTGGTGCGTGAGGGAAGATGGTAGTGGTACCTACCACCTTACCGGTTTTATCTACAATGGCGACCTTAACCCCGGTACGCAGACCCGGATCCAGGCCCATGGTGACTTTCGCACCGGCAGGGGCAGCCATCAGCAGATCGTTGAGGTTTTTAGCAAACACATTGATGGCTTCTTCTTCGGCTTTTTCGCGAAGCTGACCAAACAGTTCGGTTTCCATGTGCAGGCCAATTTTGATTTTCCAGGTCCAGGTGACTACCTGAGCCAGCCATGCATCGGCAGGTCGACCCTGATTGCGCAGTTCAAAATGCTCTGCAATAATTTGCTCGCAGTAGGAGGCATGGGCCGGCGAGTCTTCCTGACCAGGATCGGCGACCATCTGAATGTGCAGCATATTTTCGTTACGGCCACGGAACATTGCCAGGGCACGGTGCGAAGGCACAGAGGCAAGTTTTTCTGAGTGGTCGAAGTAATCACTGTACTTCACCGCTGCTTTTTCCTGGCCTTCCACAACGCGACTGCGAATGTGGGCATTTTCGTTGAGATAACGACGAATCTTCGCCAGTAAGCCGGCGTCTTCGGCAAACCGCTCCATCAGGATATAACGCGCGCCTTCAAGTGCTGCCTTGGTATCTGCCACGCCGTTTTCAGCACTGATATATTCTGCAGCCACGGTTTCCGGAGTCAGAGTTGGATCAGCAAACAGCGCATCGGCCAGCGGCTCTAGGCCAGCTTCAATCGCAATTTGCCCCTTGGTACGACGACGCGGTTTATAGGGCAGATATAAGTCTTCCAGCGTGGTCTTATTATCGGCAGCAAGAATTTGTTGCTGTAGTTCAGGCGTGAGTTTTTCCTGCTCACTGATAGATTTTAAAATCACCTGGCGGCGGTCTTCTAATTCACGTAAATAACCTAACCGCTGTTCCAGGTTACGTAACTGGGTATCATCCAGTCCCTGGGTGACTTCTTTACGGTAACGAGCGATAAAAGGTACGGTTGAACCTTCGTCGAGCAGTTTTACAGCCGCTTCGACCTGAGCAGGTTTAACGGCGAGTTCGTTGGCAATGGTATTAATTATCATCATGTATGAGATTCAGGCGGTAGTGAATTTAATGATTGGAAGTGTCCCTTCCTACCTACTATTGATTTGCAATCGGTAAGCGTTACCCACGCTTTTATTGGGTCCAGAGTATAGCACCTCTACCCGCCGTGTCATATGGGTTTGCTAACCTCATTTTGGGCTGCAAACCGGTGGCAGATATAATCCCTGGCTGGCATAGTTAATTGCCGATACAATTTACTTTTAGCATCAATTTTAAAAGGGTCTGGCAAATTGCGTACAAACCTGGTGACCCGGGAAGGGTATGACAAACTGCGTAACGAACTGAATTATCTGTGGCGTGAGTATCGGCCGGAAATTACGGCCAAGGTTACCTGGGCTGCCAGCCTGGGCGATCGGTCAGAAAACGCCGATTATAAGGAAAACAAGCGTTTGTTGCGTAAAATCGATTCCCGGATCCGGTTTTTAAGAAAGCGCCTGGAAATTCTCAAAGTGGTGGACTTTGCGCCGGAGCAGGCCGGTCGGGTGTTCTTTGGTGCCTGGGTAGAAATTGAAAATGACGATGGTGACACCAAGACCTTTCGTATTGTCGGGCCAGATGAGATTTACGACCGTAAAGACTATATCTCCATCGATTCACCGATGGCACGAGCGCTGCTAAAAAAAGAAGAGGATGATCAGGTAGATGTAAAAACACCCGAAGGCATCAGAGTCTGGTATATCAACCGGATAAGCTACGCCGAAGATAACCAGGAAGGATGAGATGATGTTACGACTCATGTGGTGTGTTGCTTTTTTAGTGTTTAGTCAGAGTGCGAGCGCTTACGACTTTGGCTCAGGGGATATTAAGGTTCCCGAAGGTTTTGAGGGGCCGGTAATGAAAGCGCCCAGCGAGGCCTTCTCGGCCGTTGGGTTTACCCGCCGTCACGACGATAGTGACAAGAGCACGCTGCTACAACTGACGTTGTTTACGCCGCCAAATGGTATACCTGAACTCAATCAGGCCAGGCAAATCGCTTTTTCCAAACAATACCTGATGCAGTTTTTAGAGGGTGTGAAGCGTCGCCGGGATAATTTTTCTACCTCTACCATAGAAACAGTATCGATTGATGGAATACCTGCCGTGCGGATCCGCTGGACCGGGCGCAGTACCGAGAACAATGTTGAGCTGTATGGCGAGATGTACTGCATGATATATCAGCAGCAATTACTCAGTTTTCATGTTCAGGATTTTACCGATTTAGACGCTGGCGGATATGAAGCTGCGCGTAGTGCTGTTATGGCGATTGCCTTTGATTAGCGCGTTGCCGAATATATTGAATAGACTCAGCTTATAGCCAGCAGCAATAAATAAAATCATATTTTTATACAAAATGCCGATAAACTGTGTAGCAGATTAGCGACAAACCTTGAGTTTATGTCTATAATCTATGCGATTAATGATTGTTATCTGTACTAAAGATCCCTATCCGTAGCCTCGGTCCTCAGGTATTGTAATCAAAATGTAAATATATTGAACGAATTCGTCATACAAGTGACTAAACTTTGCAGTCACTTTTTTAAATGACATCGTTTACATTAAATGAATTGAGATTATGAATCGATACTCACCAACAGAACGAACTGAGCAACACCAAGAGCGAGCTGACAAGCCGGCAACCGCCAGCGCCCTCGGCTTATGTTTAATGGGCTTCCTGCTGTTGTTAAGCGGCGTTTTAATGTTTATCCTTACCACGGTGAATGCTTTTAGTAGTAACGAAGGCACAAAAACCATGGTGTCGGTACTGATCTGCCTTGCTATGTACCGGGCCGGAAAGTTTTTGCTACAACAGGTTAGCAAATTCAAAATGCCGCCTAATCGCCGCCGCAGCGTTATCTCTTAATTTTCCAAATCAGTAGTTATCAAATCAACACTGGGCACACAGTAACAAGTGTGCCCTCTGATCTGTTAAGTTCAGATTGGAATAAAACCCACGCCTTCTAGCTCGAAATATTTTTTAAAAAGTAGCGGTTCGCCGTGCAAACCGGTAAATCTAAACTAAGCTTACAGAGCAAACAAAACTTTACCCGAATGAGTATTTGGGCGCATAGCGTTGCTATCGTTTTGATTGGCATGAGTATGCAGACAGTATGGACTTACTGATGAGCAAGGACAGGTGCTGAATAAAAAGCCGACAATAAATGTCGGCTTTTTCTTTTTGGGTCTATTGAATATCTGGGTCGATGGAATATCAGGGCGGTGCATGAGACACCGCGCGCAGAGATTATTCTGCGGCTTCTTCTGCCGGTTTAACCACTTCCAGTAACTCAACTTCAAAGATCAGTGTTGAGTTAGGTGTGATATTACCTGTAGCACGTTCGCCATAGGCTAACTCAGAAGGAATGAAAAAACGGGTTTTACCGCCTTCTTTCATGGTTTGAACGCCTTCAGTCCAGCCTGGGATAACGCGGTTCAGTGGGAATACCGCTGGTTCGCCACGAGAGTAAGAAGAGTCAAACTCGGTGCCATCCAGTAAGGTTCCTTTGTAGTGAACCTTAACTGTGTCGGTGGCAACCGGGCTGGCGCCTTCACCTTCTGCCATTACTTCGTACTGCAGACCTGACTCAGTAGTAATTACACCTTCTTTCTGACCGTTTTCAGCCAGGAAAGCTTCGCCTTTGGCGATATTTTCTTCCGCCATTTTGCTGGCCAGTTCCTGTTGCTTGGCTTGCATTGCCTGCTCGCCAGCTTGCGCCAGTTGCTGAATTTCAGCTGTTTCAAACATCAGGGTGTTACCCATGCCGTCTTTAATACCCTGCATCAGGGCGTCTTTATCGATGCTTTCACCAAACTGTTGCATTTGCTTGTCGCGGGTAAACACGAACATGCCCATGCTGGCACCCATGGCATACGCTTGCTTTTGCGCGTCGGTCATTTCTTCTTTTGTCAGCTTTGGGTCCTGAGCGGGTTCGGTAGTGGTGCCCTGTTGAGGCTGACATGCTGCCAGACCCAGTGTAGCCATAATAGTTAGGGCAACGAGCGACTTTTGCATAAACTTCTCCGTTAGTTGGTATCTTGTAGCAGCGCTAATAGTGCTGCGACAAATCAAATTCTATAAATGTAAACCAGGTTATTAACGCTTTACTGTAACACGCCTGATACGATAATCACGAATATCGGCTTCACATTGCGCCCAATCCCCAGGATAAGCGACGCATATTACGATTTCGTGCTATGTTAATGCGAGCATTCGCAATAAGAAAGGCCTATGACAACACCATCACTGAAAACGTTCACTTCTCGACTGATTGTTACGCTTCTGGCCGGATTTGGTTTAGCCGGGTGTATTGTTCCGGATACCACGCCGGACAATCAATGGCGCATTGTTGAAGATGGCGCTTACGCGGCAGACGTGTCGGTGGATGGCCAGTTAAGCGTGGTGTCTGGTATCAATAATGGCATCCATGTGTGGCGCTTTGGTGAAGCGCAACCGTTATTTCAGTGGAGCCACCAAAGCGTAGACGGCGATCAGAGCAATAATTTAGTGGCCAATGTGCATATCAGTGCTGACAGCCAGTTTGCGGTAACATCAGACCGTGAGGCTTTTGCTATCTGGAGCTTATCTTCCGGTGAGCCGGTGGGCTTCTGGCGTATTGACGAGTCAACCATCCGCGATGTGGCGCTGGCTAACGGCGGTCGCGGCGTGTTGGTGGGACGTTCCAGTGGCAAGGTGATGTTTTTTGAACCGGAAAGTGGCCGTCGAATTGAGTTTCTTGGTCATCAGGAGCGTATCAATAGTGTGGATATTACGCCGAATGGCCGTTACGCCCTGACCGGTGGAAACGACTACGTGGCTTACCTCTGGAGTACCGATAGCGGGCAGGTAATTCATACGTTTACCCATCCCAGCCGCGTTACCCTGGTGGCACTGGATGATGAGGGGCGCTATGCCTTTACCGCCGACAGTCAGCAAAAATCGCAGATCTGGAATGTACAAACAGGTGAACCGATTAGCCAATTGCAGTATATTGCGCGCCAGAAGATATTTACCGATGCCGTGTTTTCTAAAGATGGTAAGTACTTGCTTACCGGAGCCCCTTCACGAAGGTTGTATTTGTGGGAAGTTGCAACGGGTGAACAGGTGGGAGAATGGAAAGTTGCCCCACGGGAAAACATGTCACCGCCCTCTGCCGTAGTTTACGGTGTGGGCTTTCTCGATGACGAACACGTGTTATCGGTAAGTAGTAGCGGATTAGCTGAGCTGTGGAGTATGCCCTGAATGACAACGAACAACGACAAGCTGGCTAACGAGTTAGCCAAAGCCGAAGAAGCTATTGCCGAGCTGGAAACCAAGGTGGCTTTTCAGGAGCACACTATTGATGCACTCAATGAAGCTTTGGCCCATCAGCAAATACAAATCGATAAGATGCAGTTTCAGTTACGTCATGTTATCGATAAGGTCAAAGGCATGGAGCCTTCCAATATTGCCAAAATGTCAGAAGAGACCCCGCCGCCCCATTATTAAGTGTTGCGCTAGAGCCTACCGGCCAGTACCGGTAGCTTACCTACCTGTTCCCTGATAAGCGTGGCAGTGTTATCGAGCTCTGATTTCAGACTGTCGAGCTCTTCGCTAAGTCGGTTAAGGAATGACTTCATCAACGCAAGCCCATAATACCGGTTAACAATGCCTGACCACTGGGGGTTAACAGGTAACCCAGTGCGGTAAGGTTGATTACCACAGTAAACCAGAACATGGCTTTAAAGTCCCGCTTTGCGGATTTATGCCGCAGCCACTGCTGAGCTAAATAAGCGCCGGGCCAGCCGCCAACCAGTGCTATCAGGTGTAAATGGCTTTCCGGAGTACGCCAGCGGTTAGCGCGCGCTGCGGATTTGTCTATGGCATACATGACAAATGCAATCAGGCTGGCAACGCCATAAACGTAAAGCACTTCAATGGGAATGCGTTGAAACCAGATAAGGCCACCAAGCAAGGCGAAAAAGGGTAGCAGCAGCGGAACCCGCCTTTTAGATGGTCGGGATGGTGGTTTCGGTGCTTTCTTCGGCGGAGGCTTATTGCCCGTTGGATGGTCGTTAACCAGGTTAACCTCAATGGCCCGAAGTTTACCTTTGCGGTCCTGACTGGTTTGGTACTGGATCATATCGCCGCTCTGAGGGCGGCGGGAATAAAAACTAAACGCCTTAATGTGAACAAAGGCACGCTGGCCGCCACCTTTGGGCTCAACAAAGCCGAAGCCCCGGTTATCGTCCCAGTTGAGCAGCTTGCCCTGTAGCTTCATGGGTTCAGGCCTGGCAAGCTGCTACCGGCGCCTGGGGCGCGGTAGCAAGGCAGGTAAAAAGGATTAACTGTTGGGCTTGTCATCTTCTGCCGGCGCTTCACCTTGAGCGGATTTAGCAGACCCGGATTGCGGCTTTTTCGCTTTGGTAGTCACCAGGTCGCCGTCAATCACAGCACTGCCCTGGATCAGATCTTCCAGTGTGCCATCTTCAGCATCCACTAATCCCACTTCACGCAGTAATGAGTCAACTAACGGCGCATTGGCGCGGTAGTTAAGTGCCGCGCTGGTAACCTGATCCGCCAGGCCTGCGCCACCGCTCTCACCACTGCCGCCAGCACCACCAAGACTGTTGCCATAGCCTTGTAAGATTTTAATGCCGTCGATGTTTTCCAGTGGTTTAACCGCATTGGCAATAATGTCTGGCAGGATCTTAAGGATGGCCAGTGAGCGTTGCAGATCAATTTGCTCGTCTTTAAGGGTGTTTTCGGCTTCGTACATGGCTTTCTTACCGGCTGCTTCCACGGCAAACACTTTCTCGTCAGCTTCTGCCTGCAGTTTCTTGGCATCAGCGCTGGCCCGGGCTTCGGTAAGGATCGCTTCTGACGTATTGATCGCCGCTTCACGCTTCGCTTCGGCTTCTACGGTAATGTTCACCGCTTCACGCTCTGCTTCTTTACGGGCGTCGATAACTTCAATTTCCATGCGTCGATTAGCTTCGGCCACCTGGCGGGTAGTAATAACCGCTTCTTCTTTTTCAACCTTGAGCTTTTCGGCTTCAGCCGCTTTGGCGCGGGCAGCGGATTCTTCTTCAGACTTATTGGCAATAGCAATTTGTTTATTCTGCTCGGCAACTTCAATTTGCTGCAGTTGCAGAATGCGTGCTTCGTCGATAGCTTTACGCTTTTCTATCTCGCGGGCTTCAATGGTTTGCGCTTTTTCGATTTCCGATGCAGAAATGGCTTTTTCTTTAGCAATTTCAGCCTGGCGTTCTTCCTGCTCTTTTTGTTCGCGTTGCTTGGCAATCTCGGCTTTTTGTTCCTGCCGTTTAAAGGCCAGTGACTGTTCCTGCTGAATGCGGGCTTCTTCTTCATCACGCTTGATGTTTAACGACAGTTTTTCTGCTTCCAGGTTACGCTGTTCAATCTGGATGCGGTTTTCCTGTTGAATATCGTTGGTTTCTTTGCGTTTTTCTTCGATGATTTTGGCTAAGCGGGCACGACCTTCGGCATCGAACGCGTTGTTTTCATTAAAGAATTGAAGATCGGTCTGATCGAAGCCGGTTAAGCTGACGGACTCCAGCTCAAGGCCGTTCTTTTCCAGATCGTTAGCCACACTTTGCTGTACTTTTTGCACAAAGTCGGCGCGTTGCTCGTGCATTTCGGTCATGGTCATCTCGGCCGCCACCGCACGCAGTACGTCAACGAACTTGGATTCCATGAGCTTCTTCACCTCTTCGGCACGGGTGGTCCGTGTGCCTAAGGTTTGCGCCGCCATGGAAATACCGGCTGCATTAGGCGCTACACGCAGGTAGAAGTCGGCTTTTACGTCCACGCGCATGCGGTCTTTGGTGATCAGCGCATCCTTGGAGGTTTTTTCTACCTCAATGCGCAGGGTATTCATATTAACCGGGATAATTTCATGCACCACCGGTAAAACCACGGCCCCTCCGTCTTTAATGACTTTTTCGCCGCCAAGGCCGGTACGAACGAACGCAGTTTCTTTGGTGGCTCGGGTATATAAACGTGCAAAGATAAAACCAATAACGAGCAGGCCGATGACTGCTGCGCCGATCATGATCAGCATGAAAGGTAAGTTACCTAATCCTGAATTTTCCATATTGACTACTTCTATCGTAAAGGGTTAAAGGTCGGAATAACGACTTGCTAACCAGCGGTAATCCCGCTTTTGTATTAATAATATTTTTTCGCCCTGGCTGAATTGCTCATCAGGCTCGAGAGGCTCTACCAACAGGTAGTGAGGCTGGCCATGGGCATCAATAAATTTACCTTCCGCCGGACTGTTCTGACGGGCTACACCAACGGTAATGTGACCTACCGTGCCAACCAGTTCATCGGCTGTGGTGGCTGATGATTCCTGTTTGGGGAGCAGGCGGGCAATAAAGGTGCCGAACCGGGTCGTAAAAAACAGGCCAGCTATAACAGCCAGAAGCGTTATCAGCCAACGGGCAAAATAGGTGTCCAGCAGCGTGAGAGAAAGAAAGTTAAATGTCAGACCGGCAGAGCCAAAAGTGGTAAGCAGTAATACCAGCCAAACCAGCAGGGGGACTCTGTCGAGCGCCAGCCAGCTACCAAACTCGGTAAAACCTGAAGAAGTATCAGTGTCGGCATCCAGTGCCGCCTGATCGTCGACTAGCCCTAGCAGACTAACCCCAAAAAACATCCCTGCCATTTCCAGAATGAAAAGCGCTATAACAATGCCCAGCGCACAGCTAAACCAGAAATTGGCATCATCTAATAAGAATGACAACATGCCACCGTCCCTGATGGTGAATCCATAAGCAAGAAAATAAGTTTAATGCCAAAGTATTAGGTTGGCAAAACATTTAGAAAAAGCCGGCATAACTTGCTTAAATCGGGGATATCGTTAATCTACTCTGAACAGATTATAATCAGTAGTTAAAGACAGCTTTCAGCTTCGAAACGCTGTAAACAAGACAACGGAAGTTCGCATGGAAGGTTCTATCCAATATACCTTTGCCGGTTTTTCGCTGGAAAGCGGGACTCACCGGTTGTACTACAACGGTGAGGTACGGCAAACCACGGGAAAAGTGGCGGACTTTTTGTTATTGCTGGTGGCCAATCCGGGCGAGGTAGTCACCAAGGAGCAGATCCTCGATACGCTATGGCCTGATCAATTTGTCAGCGAGGCCTCTATTTCGCGATTGGTGTCTGACACCCGGCAGCTTCTCAATACCGATGAACCTGATAATGAATTTATTCAAACCGTTCGCGGTAAAGGGTTCCGCTTTGTCGCCCCGGTTGTCATAGAAGAAAATATCGTTACTCAGCCGTCACCGCCGGCTGGTGGCACGCATCGCTGGAAACTGTATGGCGGAGTAGTTTTCCTGGCAGCGCTGGTCATCGTTGCCGTGTTAGCCGTAAGCAAATGGTGGAAATCACCAGGGAGTTATGTGGTGGAGGCTGGCCAACGGGTTGTTGTGCTGCCGGTATGGGTACAAACCGGTGATATTCAGGACAGTTGGGCGGAATTTGGCATTATGTCTATGCTCACCCAACAGCTAAGAGAATATCCGGATGTTCAGATTGCCGATGTCGACTCGGTATTAAGCGGGCTCAATGCCCTGCCTTATAACGCCAGTACAGGCCCGGACGACAAGTTTGAGCTGATATGTGGCGCGTTGGGCTGCCAGGCATTGGTGATCCCAGAGCTTAAAGTTCTCAGCGGTAAGCCGGTGCTTACTTATCGTATTGTCCAGACTACCATGCAGTCTCCGGAGTATATCTTTAATCATGCCAGCGTGATGGAGTCCGCCCGGCAAATGCTCAATCATGCAGTGGGCCAGTTGGTACCCGTGATGCAGGAACGTCTGGAGCTCAAGCCGCTGTATAGTGACAATCAACGGGCCAATATGCAGTTTGCTATGGGCGTGAGTGCGCTGTATCACGGTGATTATGTTTCAGCGGAACAGTCATTGCGTCTTGCTATACAGCAGCAAAACGACTTTTTCTGGGCGCGGGCCTATCTGGCCGATGTGTTATACCGAACCGGCAATTATCAGGGCGCAGAGTTGGCGGTAACTGCCTTAACTCCTCAAGCTTCATCAGCCCGGGCCGAGCTGTTTTTAGGTAACCTTGCGGCCAATATTTTGTATGCTAAGGGGCAGTTAAAAGACTCCATCGATGCATCCGATCCATTAATTGTTGCCGCTTCTACCGCCAGTGAATATGAACTTCAGGGCAACCTGCTAATGAACAACGGCTCCAGCTTTACAGCATTGGGTGAGACCGCCGAAGCAATTGATTATCTACAGCAGGCGATCACGGTGTATAGCCAGCACGAGCTCACTCTGCGAGAAGGGCAGGCCCGTCTGAATCTGGGCAATGCCTTGTTTTTAAGTGAGCCCAATTCGGCCGAATCCACCCAGCAATACGAGCGTGCTGCGGCGATTTTTCGTCAGTTTCAGGCTAAGGCCTATTTAGCTTATGCCTTATCTGCGCTGGCTCAGCAAAAGCGTCATCTAGGCAGGTTAAAAGAAGCCAGTGCGCTGATTAGCGAAGTAGCCAACTTATACGAGCAGGCGGGGGATGAGGAAGGCTTGCTATTTGTTAAAATCGAGCAGGCCGATATTGCGGTGTTACAGGGTGATCTGGCTGGTGCGCTGGCACTGGCCACAGAAGCCTTTGAGCAGGCGGGCAGCCAGTATACTTATGTGCGTTCCTATTCGTCTGCCATGATGGCACTTATCTATCTTGCACAGGATAATCCACAGCCAGTGCCAGCGCTGCTTGCCGAGCAGGACAAGTATGAATGGTTTGATCCCCGCGCTAATTTCAGTTTGCTAAAAGCCAGCTATGCACACTGCACGGGTGAACTAAAACAAGCGTTAGCGGAAGCGCAGGCAGTAAAGGCTGAGCTGGGCGAGCAGTGGTCAGATGCGCATCAGGCATATCTGGATATATTCCAACAGGATGCGGAAACGGGTGATAAACGGGCCGTGGATTATAGCCAGGGTCGCCTTTTATAGCGTAATTCAGAAACTATCAGACTTCTCTTCTCCGCTTTTCAGGTTTATCAGTGTTAATGCTGTCAGCATTCAGGCTGACTCAATATGCCGGAGACCCTTATGTTTAAACTTGCTGAACATCCTTATCGCCTGTGTTTTCTGATTGTTGCCATCACCTTAATTATTGTTAGTGCAACACAATCGCGAACCAGTGTGATGAATACCTTCATAAGCGAGACCGATAAGTTTTATACCTGTCCGGACAGCTTTACCTTTGAATCCCGTCATCAGGCGGCGCGCTGCATTCGCTATCCGCAGGAAAGTTTTGTCGCGCCCGAGCCTTGTAACGCCCCTTTTTCAAGTTACCGCGTGGACTATCAGCATCATCAGGATAGCTGCCTCAGCGCCGCCTCCCAATCAGCCGAATTAACCTGCCCTGATGGATCAGACATTTATGTTCAACCCGGAAATGATCTTTGTGTAAAGCGTTTGGAGGGCGCCATCAGTGCACCAATGGTGTTAACAAAACGGTAAGTTAACATATTGAAATTAATGGCTTTCAGAAAGTTTCAGACTAGATTCAGGCAACTCAGAAACACAAAGCGCAAAGTGACATGGTCAGGTTCAACAGGAGAAGACCATGGACATAACTCAATACCCGATAGTTACCCGCGTAACCACCTTAAGCCTGCTGCTCGGCACACTGAGTGGCTGTGATTTATTTAATAAGGACGATGAAGCCGAAGCGCCTGAGGCCGGCTTTTCAGTGAATAAAACCAGTGGCACCGCGCCGGTAACGGTTGCATTTACCGATACTTCTGAGGACGGCAGCGAGGATATTTATCAGTGGTTGTGGGAGTTTGGTGACGGTAACACCAGCAGTTTGCAAAACCCTCAGCATGACTACCCCATCCCGGGCACCTATACCGTGAGCTTAACGGTGACCTCGGAAGATGGCGCTGATACCGAAACCCGTACCGACTTAATCAGTGTTGAAGCCTTGCCTCCGGTTGCTGCGTTTAGCGTAAGTAGCACCGCCGGTGATGCGCCGCTAACCGTTACCTTTAGCGATGACTCAACCCAGGGCACTGGCACCATCAACCAGTGGGCGTGGGATTTCGGTGATGGCAATTCCAGTACCGAGTCATCGCCGGTACACACTTACACCGCGTCTGGAGAGTATACAGTCAGCTTAACGGTGAGTGATGAATACAGTTCCCACTCCATTACTGCGGAAGAGCCAATTGTTGTGATGGCGGTACCGCCTGAAGCCGCAATGGAAGTATCGGCAATCTCAGGCGATATGCCATTTACAGTGACCTTTACCGATACCTCTTCTGCCGGCAGCGGTGAAATTACACAATGGTTGTGGGATTTTGGTGACGGCACTACAAGTGAAGAGGCAAATCCGTCGCATACTTATACGGAACCGGGTAATTACACAGTAAGCCTTACAGTAACAGCAGATGGTACAGATACTGTGACGCAGGATAGCTGGATAGAGGTTAATGATCCGTATGTCACAGTAACATTGAATGTTCAGACCACCGACCGGGAACTCATTGAAGGGTTGACAGTTTCCTCCGAAACCTTTGAGTTTGATTCAATAAGTCAGAATGAATTCGATCAACTATTGATTCGCATGTTACCGGTGGAAAATAGCGGTGTTATTCGTATTCAAAAAACCGGGTTCGTCGATGCTTTGGTCTACCTGGACAGTGTTGCTGTTGATTCCAGTCGTGATGTAACGATGAATCCGCGAGGCAACCCATTTATATTTAGTGGTGCAACAGGTGGTGAGTTCTCAACTAATGAAGGCGCCAAACTCACCGTTGCACCTTATTCATTGGCAGATAGCCAAGGCAACATAGTCACCACGGATATTGAGCTCTATATTACGACTGTTGATGTGAATGACTCTGTGAAGCGCAATGCATTCCCTGGCGCCTTTCTGGGAGTGAGGGAAGATTATCCCGACGAAAACACAAAGATTGCCAGTTATGGTTCGGCAGAAATGACCTTCTATGCTGGCGATGAAGAGCTTCAACTGGTTGATGGCGCAACGGCCGAATTGGAAATTCCTCTGTTTGTAAACAAACATATCGATGGCTCGCCAGTTATTGGTGGGGATATGATCCCGTTTTGGATACTTAATGAAACCTCAGGTATTTGGGAGCAACAAGGCTGGGGGGAAGTGGTGTTATCCGACCGCAGCCCGACAGGCTTTGCGCACCGTGCGACTACCAATCACTTTACCTGGTTCAATACAGATGCCTGGAGTCCACTCAACCCATCGGCTGGCCGGTGTCGTATTGAGGTTATCATTAACGGTGCTACTCAAAACGAAAAGCTCGAAGTAACCTTGTCGAGAATAACGCCATTCATGCCCGTAAGTAATTTAAGTCAAAGCGTGATTTATGATGGGGTAAGTGTTAATGCCAATGTATGGGAAGGCAGTAGATATCGGTTTACTTTTACTAACTCCGATAATGATTTCGCGGAATTGTTCGCATCATGCGAGGGCCAGGACCTAATTACTGATGTTGACTTACCAGGTGATGGTAGCCCGATTTATACAGATTGGGGCATCACGGTTATTCCTGTATTCGAGTGGCTATCCGGACAAAGTACAGTTACGCGAAATCGAATTGTTTTCGGTGGTCGATTTGAAAACGATGCGGATAATACAGTCGAAGTTTATGGTGCGTTTATCCCTAATGGTGGTATTTGGTTACCCAATGGCGCTAAACAAGCTGTAGAAGTTGAAGGTGAAAATGGCAGCGTGTTTTCACTCTATGCTCTACTGGAAAACGAAGTGAGTGAAAATCGCTTAGACAGAGATATTTACTATGTATCAGAGCACGAGCCAGTAATTTCGGCTTTCAATGTTAATGGTTCCGATCTGGACTATACGATTCAATGGGAAGAATCGGGAACTGACGATATATCATGTATCTATCAGGGATTATCCCAATCTATTGCCTTTTCGCCAGTGCTGGGAGCGGACCACTACAACATTGATTTTGAAAGCTATGGTTTTACGGCCGTTGATGGCAATTTAATGTGCCGTTTTTCAAATCAGTATGGCGATAACGATATTTACTATACGTTTTACTCAGCATGTGCCACCGACTTGTGTTTGCCGCAATAATATAATGACTGTCAGGAAGCATCGCTTCCTGACATCTTTAATTTCCCCAGCCGGTATAACCGCCATATCGTAAAACAGTTCACCATCAACAGCGTCATTTCCAGCAGCGTTCCACCAATTGAGCCCACCAGAATATTATTGGTTAACCAACAGATTGCGCCGCAAATAAATGCCAGTCGCATTTTAATGCCTGCCAGGCAAAACAGGGCATAAGTGCCTATGCAGGTGCCCAGAATGGGGAATAAGTCGTACCACACATCGGCCAGATAAATACCCAGCGTCAGCGTGTTTTTATGGATAAGCCGGTTCTGACCACCGATAACAACGCACTTAAACAGGCGGTAGTGGCGCTAAGTAGCGCGAAATGCAGGGCGTGATTTAGGTTCATCAATACCATCATAATGCGCAGATGCTGATCGTCTTTCTGATAGAAACACAAAATGCCGAGCACAAAGCTCAGCATGCCAAACGCCTGGGCGAGATTAAATTCGGGTAAGTCGGGTAGCAAAATAAACGGTTTGGTGATTATTCAGGTTTAAACACGCCAATCACGTTGGCGTTTTTGCTGGCGGTTTTAACTTCTTCCTGGGGTTGCGATTCGGCATAGCCGCACTCTACACAGGTGAGCTTTTCAATGTTGTTTTCGAAAAATAACATAATGGTGTCGGTGGCCTTGCATTTGGGGCAGGTGGCACCGGCAATAAAGCGTTTTCGTTGGCGTTGACTCATAGGGTGAACCGTTGTGAATAATTAAGGTTATTACGCACTGCGCGCAAATGCAGATCGCTTGCAGCGCTTCTGGTAAACTACGCAGCCAGACTATGTTATCACAGGTATTCGCAGTTTTATGATCCAGTTATCCGACGTCACCTTGTTGCGCGGCAGTAAAGTACTGCTGGATGGCGCATCGGCACAGGTTTTTCCCGGCCATAAGGTTGCCCTGATTGGCAGCAACGGCTGTGGTAAGTCGAGCCTGTTTGCTTTATTACGTGGTGAGCTTAGCGTGGATGCCGGTGACTGCGCAGTGCCTGCCGACTGGCGCATTGTGAGCGTGGCGCAGGAAACGCCGGCGGTAGAGCGAAGCGCCATTGATTATGTCATCGACGGCGACAATTATTTACGCGGCCTGCAGCAAAAACTCAGTGAGGCAGAAGCGGCGAGTAACGGCGAAGAGATGGGTAAGTATCATGATTTACTCGCTCAGGCAGGCGCCTATGATGTGGAAGCCAGAGCCGCCACCATTCTGGCCGGCTTGGGGTTTGCTCAAAGTCAGCTTACCGCGCCGGTAACCGATTTCTCGGGGGGCTGGCGGATGCGGTTGAACCTGGCCCAGGCGCTGCTATGCCCTTCAGACTTACTGTTGCTCGATGAACCCACCAACCACCTTGATTTGGATGCCGTAATCTGGCTGGAGCGCTGGTTACAGCGTTATCAGGGCACACTGCTGCTGATTTCCCACGATAAGGCGTTTATCGATAACACCGTGGCGCAGATCATCAGCGTTGAACAGCAGCAACTTATTGCCTACACCGGCAACTACTCAAGCTACGAAACCCAGCGTGCCGAACGACTGCGCTTACAGGACATTGAATACCGCAAGCAGCAGGACAAAATCGCTCATTTAGAATCCTTCATTACCCGCTTTAAGGCCAAGGCCAGTAAAGCCAAGCAGGCACAAAGCCGCATTAAGCAGTTAGAGCGCATGGAAACGCTGCTGCCGGCCCATCATGCCAGCCAGTTTAGTTTTGAATTTAAAGCCCCCATAGCATTGCCTAACCCGCTCATCCAGATGGAAAAGGTCATGCTGGGATATGGCGATCACATTGTGCTGGAGCAGGTAAAGCTCAATCTGGTACCGGGCAGCCGCATTGGCTTGCTGGGCCGTAACGGCCAGGGTAAATCAACGCTGATCAAACTCCTCGCTGGAGTACACGAGCCGAAAACCGGTGTATTTACCACGGCTAAAGGGTTAAACGTAGGGTATTTTGCCCAGCATCAATTGGAATATCTGGATCCTCAGGCCTCGGCATTACTGCATTTGCAGCGTCTCGACAGCAAAGCCACCGAACAGCAGCACCGCGACTTCCTTGGCGGCTTTGGCTTTCACGGCGACGAAGCTACCGGCCCGGTAGCCCCAATGTCTGGCGGTGAAAAAGCGCGTTTAGTGCTGGCGCTTATTGTGTATCAGAAGCCGAATTTGTTGCTGCTCGATGAGCCAACTAACCACCTCGATTTAGAAATGCGTCATGCGCTGAATATGGCCTTGCAGGGCTTTGAAGGGGCTATGGTGCTGGTATCGCACGACCGTTTTTTATTAACCGCAGTGTGTGAGGAGTTTTATTTGGTCGACAGTGGCGAAGTGGCGCCATTCAGTGGCGACCTGGATGATTATCGCGACTGGATCCTTGCGCAGCAAAACGTCGATAAAGCGGCAAATGCTGAACCGGTGGAAGACAAACCCAAGGTTGATCGTAAAGCAGAAAAACGCCGCGAAGCTGAGTTTCGTCAGTCTACCGCGCATCTGCGTAAGCAAATTCAACAGTCTGAAAAGGCAATGGAAAAGCTCAATGCCTCGCTGGCCAAAGTGGAGGAGGAGCTGGGGCGCAGCGAACTCTACGAGGCCGATAACAAGCCTGAGTTAATGAAATTCTTAGATCAGCAGGCAACTCTCAAATCTCAACTAGAGGATGAGGAGATGCAGTGGCTGGATGCACAGGAACAACTGGAAGCTGCTAAAGACGCCTATGACATCAGCGCCTGAGTTAACACCTGAACTGTTCTGGCAGCATAGCCTGCAGCATTATACACAGCCTGGTGTGGCGGAAGCCTGCCTGGCATTACAGGATCACTATCAGGTAAACGTTAACCTGCTGTTGTTTTATCATTGGTGCTTTACGATAAACCAACCGGTCTCCCAGGCTTTACGTGAAGCCCTGGAAGAAGCCGTCGCCACCACCGATCCGGCCATACGAAATCACCGTATCAGGCGCCGTGCAGCGAAAGGCAGCAAAGTTTACAAGGCGCTTAAGCAGCAGGAACTTGAACTGGAAGCTGCACAGCAGGCAGAGCTGGTAGCCGCCTACCAAAAAATAATGGGGTCAAAAATCAAGGGGTCAGAGTCGTTGAATAGCGTATTCAACGACTCTGACCCCTTGATTGCCTTGCTTAACTGGTTAGGTTTGCCAAATCATTCGAAAACCCAGAATTTAATCACAACAGTGTTACAGGTATGACCATACGGACCAATCAATCACACGGAAGCATTGTTAAGAGCAGTTTTATTGCGCCGCGCTGGGCACGTAACCGGCATATTCAAACTATCTGGCCGCGCTTTATTCAGCGCCGTTTACCACTGAAATTCACTATGGAGCGCATTAAGCTCGACGACGGTGATTTCCTCGATCTGGCCTGGGGGCCAGCGCCGCAGGCGCTGACCGGGTTGGTGGTGATGTTCCATGGCCTGGAAGGCTCCATGCATTCCCATTATGCCAACGATATGATGGCCACGTTGAGCCAGGGCGGCTGGCAGGTGGTGATGATGCACTTTCGTGGTTGTAGTGGCGAAGCCAATTTAACCCCCAGGGCTTATCACTCTGGTGAAACCGGCGATCCGGCTTTTATAATCAATTTTTTGCAGCAGCGTTATCCTGATACCCCCAAAGCCGCTATTGGCTTTTCTCTGGGGGGCAATATGCTGCTTAAACTATTGGGTGAACACCCGGACAGCCTGGGGTTAAAGGCGGCGGTAGCAGTGTCGGCGCCGTTGAAGCTCGATGAGTGTGCTACCAGCGTAAATCAGGGCTTTTCCAAGGTGTATCAGAAGTACCTGCTTGGCAGCATGAAGAAAAACCTGTTAAAGAAAATGCAGCGCATTGATTATCGCGATATTTTGCAAATCAGCGAAGCCGATGTAGAAGGCATACAAACCTTCTGGCAGTTTGATAATCTGGTCACCGCCCCGCTGCATGGTTATGCTGATGCTAAAGACTACTACGAGAAGTGCAGCGCGTATTACTTTTTAAAAGCCATTCATTGCCCTACGCTTATTCTGCATGCACTGGACGACCCTTTTATGAATCATCTGGTCATCCCGCAAGAGCTGGAACTGGCGCACAGCGTAACCGTAGAACTGAGTGAAACCGGCGGTCATGTTGGTTTTATGCAGGGCACACCAACCGCACCAGAGGTGTGGATGCACCAGCGCGTGTTGCGATATTTCCGCGACTATTTACCCACAACCACGGAGTCTGCATGATTATTCCTATCGACGAACTAGCGCCGGATACCCTTAACAATATTGCCCGGGAATTCGTGCTGCGTGAGGGCACCGATTACGGCGAAATTGAGGCGGCGTTTGCAGATAAGGTTGAGCAGGTCATTGCCAAACTTAAAAGCGGTGAGGCAATTTTAGTGTATTCCGAACTGCACGAAACCGTGGATATCCGCCCTGCCGATAGCTACCAGGCCGATGGCGAAGAATAGGCCATGAGTGTTAGCAGGCTTTAAAAGCCAAAAATCTTTTCAAAGTATTTCAGAGTGTTGACCAATCTTTAAACAGCGCGCATGCTGGGATTAACATAATACAAACTCTGCGCCGCTTAACGGCGCCGGGTTTATCTAACGATCCTTACTCTAACGACACAAGAGAACATTATGAGAACACTCTCTGTTATTGCAGCGGGCGTGATGTCTGTCTGGCTGGTTGGCTGCGGTCAACCTGCGCAGACCGATGCACAGTCCGATAGTGCGGCAGCCATGCCAGATGCCAAAACCATCGCCGATGCCGCCAGCGGCGTAGACATGAACGTGGATTACAATGTCCCGGTAGAATACTTCAAGCTCGACAATGGCCTTAAAGTGGTTTTATCCAAAGACGAGACCGCGCCTACGGTTACCGTTGCGGTGTACTACAACATCGGGTTTCGGAATGAGCCAAAAGACCGTACCGGCTTTGCTCATTTGTTTGAGCATATGATGTTTCAGGGCTCCGAAAACCTTGGCAAGATGGAGTTCATTAAATTGGTAAATGATAACGGCGGCGTACTAAATGGCTCGACCCGTTTTGACTTCACCAATTATTTTGAGATTGTCCCGGCGCACAAACTGGAAACCTTTTTATGGGCTGAAGCCGATCGAATGAAAGGTCTGGCCATCACTCAGGAAAACCTGACTAACCAGCAGGGCGTGGTGAAAAACGAGGTAAAAGTAAATGTGCTAAACCAGCCCTATGGCGGATTCCCATGGCTGGACATGCCTCAGTATGCCTTTAATAACTGGTATAACGCGCACAATTTTTACGGTGATTTGGCCGACCTGGACGCGGCCAATCTTGAAGATGTGGCGGGATTTTTTGACATGTACTATGCGCCGAATAATGCTGCGCTCGCTGTGGTAGGCGATATTGATGTGGCCGAAGCAAAAGCCATGATCGAGAAGTACTTTGGTGATATTCCGGCGGCTGAGATCGCGCCGCAGCCGGATTTATCTGAGCTACGCCAGGAAAAAGAAAAGGTCTTTAATAAATACGATAAGCTGGCGCCTAAACCAGCCTATGCCTTTGCCTATAAAATGCCGCCAAGGGATACCCCTGAATACTATGCCATGGGCATCATCGACCAGATCCTGGTGCAGGGTGAAGACAGCCTGTTGTATCAGGAACTGGTAAAAAATAAACAAATTACCGGCAGTGTGGGTGGCGGGATTAACTACCTGCTTGGCAATATGTTTAACTACAACGGCCCCATGTTATGGATGAGCTCCTTTACCCACGACGACACCGTGAGCCAGGAAACTATTACCTCTGCTATTGATTCTGTGGTTAATCAGTTAGCTGAAAAACCTCTCAGCGAAGAAGAGATGTCACGAGCGATCGTGAAGATCCGTTCCAGTCTGTTCGATTCCATCGACGGTTTCTACGGTTTCGGCCGCGCCGATCTGCTGGCCAGTTTTGCGTTGTTTGACGATAAACCGCAAAAGATCAATGAACTGGAAGCCAACTTTAAGCAGGTAACCCCGGAGCTTATTATGCAAACGGTGAAAGACTACCTGCGCCCCACCAATCGCACCATTCTTACCGTTACGCCCGGAGAAGCGCCGGCCGACGAATCACAGGCACAGGGAGAATAACCATGAAATTAGTCAAAACACTTCTGGCTTCTTCGCTTTTAACGGTGCTGACATTGTCGGTGAGCGCTAAGGAAATGCCACCGGCTGGTGGTACGCCAGGCGATTTTACCGTACCTGCTACACAGGAAATGACACTGGACAATGGCCTGAAGGTAACCTTTATTCCTTATGGCAGTACCCCTAAAGCCACTATCAGGCTGGTTACCAATACAGGTAATATTGATGATGGTGAAAAGGTCTGGCTAGCCGACCTGAGCTTCGATATGTTGCGTCAGGGCACAGACACCCAGTCTGCCAAGGCCCTCGCAGAAGCGGTTGCCAGTATGGGCGGTGAGATTGCAACCAGCGTGGGCATGGACTCCAGCTTTATAGGCATGGATGTACTTGGCGAATTTACCCCGGACGCGGTGGACGTACTGGCTGATATGGTGATGAACGCCAGCTTTGCTGAAGCCGACCTGGCGCGGCTTAAAACTGATAGCCAGCGTAACCTCGCAGTGCAAAAATCCAGTCCTTCCGGGATTGCTACCGAGGCTTTTTACCAGTCAATTTATGGTAATCATCCCTATGGCCGATTGTATCCCACCACTGAAAGCCTGGCGGCATTAACGGTAGATGATACGAAAACTTTTATTTCGTCTAACCTTGTGCCGAATCGGAGCCATTTATATGTGTCTGGCGTCTTTGATCAGACGGCCGTTAGTAAAGCCGTTAAAGCGGCATTTGCCGACTGGCAGGCAGGCGAGGCGCGGGCGGCAAAAACGGTGCTTACCAAACCGGGCCCTACCCTTGAGTTGATTGAGCGAGAAGGCGCACCACAGTCAACGTTGCGGCTGGGGCTGGCCACGGTAGATGCTACCCATCCGGACTATACCAAACTCAGCGTAATGAACACCCTGCTGGGTGGCGCATTCTCCAGCCGCATTACTACCAACATTCGTGAAGATAAAGGCTACACCTATTCGCCGCGTTCTGCTGTGGTCGACCGGGTTGGCAGTGCGGTATGGTATGAAGGGGCAGATGTGACTGCCGAAGTCACCGGCGCATCCCTGGTCGAAATTTTTAAAGAGATTGAATTGCTGGCCAGCGAAGCCCCCACGGCTGAGGAGCTTAAAGGCGTGCAAAACTACATGGCGGGTATTTTTGTACTGCGCAATTCTTCGCGAAGCGCGATTATTTCGCAGTTAGCGTTTTTAGAGCTGCATGGTCTGGATAAAACATACCTTACTGACTATGTGCAGAATGTGCATGGTGTGACACCCGAGGAAGTGAGTAATATTGCGAGAAAATACCTGGACAGTGCCAGTATGCACCTGACCATTGTGGGCGATACGGCTACGGTCACACCACAGCTAAAAGAGGTTAAAGCATTAGAAGCCTACCAGTAGGCGTGAGCCAATGTTTTGCTAAACAAAAAAATGCCGGACCCACATCCGGCATTTTACTTCTGAGGGATTGAGGAATAAAAAGCCCCGCCTCGTCCTTGTATGCAGAGCGTAAACTGCTAATTAAAACGCGTACCGGGCAGAAAGCTGAAATACATCCGCGTCGTCCATAAATTCATAATTGGCACCTATCGCAAATTGCGGATTGAAATAATAATAGGCACCGGCTTTAAGGGTGATGTCACCGTCGTCCAGATCCAGGTAGCCCAGCTCACCATTCACTTCCAGCTCAGGCGTTAACATGCTGCGTACCCCTGCATTCAGGCTGTAGCCATTATCATCGTAAAAATCCGCATCAATGCGTTCGAAATTCGCGCCAACATAGGCATCGGTCGTGCTATTTAAAGCTAAGCGATAACCACCACCAAGAGTCAGAGTGGTGAAATCAATGTTGCCGGTCTCTGCCCAGCCAAACTCGCCGTTCACGTAAAAGTTGGGATCGAGTAAATACTTCCCATTAACCTGTAAACCGTCCGGATCGAAGCCACCATCGCCGTCATAGCTCAGGTAACCGCCTTCTACATAGCGCCAGTCGGGCGTATCAGCAGCAGCTGATAGCGAAAACATGGAAGCCGACAACGTGGTGATGGCGATAATTGAAGATGCTTTCATCGTGGTACTCCTTAAGAAAAAACATAAAGCGTTTTGCTGTCAGGACTATCGCAAGCATTGGGCCAAGGTGTAAAAATAAGTTAAGTGAAAGCAAATTAATGCTTACTAAACAGGTGTTTATATATTTTTAAGAACGTTTTTCGGAAAGGTTGAAGTGGTGTTTAGGTTGATTTTTAAACAAGTGTTTTGTCAAAAGTGTTGCTAAATACCTACACCTGATTAGCCTAAAGTATAATTTTCACGGTGTGTTTTTTGAACAGAAAGACTCATCATGAATTAATTTAGCCTCTAACCTACTAATAAATAATGTTTTTATTTTAATTTGTGTGCAAAGTAACAAGGTTGGATCGGCATTTGCTCTAGTCACTGTAGTTTTTCTGGCTGCTTTGAATCAAATGGAGATAGCAATGCCACCAACCAAACCTCATTATCTTGCTGCATTATCAGCCAGCGGTCCCGTTTTCAGTGACCGCACAATCGTTTATTCAGTACGTGCGTTCGCATGTGTCATTCTTATGCTATGCGGCGCGGCAGTGACTCAGGCCGAAGAAGTGTCAGCGCAAAACCTGCCACCCGAATCAGCGCCTATTTTAAACAGCGTAATTGAAGAAGCTCGTCAGTCGGCTACCCAGGCCTACGAAACAGACGATCATGAACTGTCTGACGCGCTAAAAGAAATGAACTACCAAACTTACCGAGCAATCCGTTTTAAAGCCGACAAGAGCTTATGGCGCGGTGAGAATCCTTATGAAGTACAGTTTTTTCACCCTGGCTTTTTGTATCAGCAGCCGGTCACTGTATACACTATCGGCGCAGACAATCAGCCCAAGCGTTTACCTTTCGAGCGTGAAGCGTTCCGCTATGATGGCGATGCCGCTCCGCTGGCAAAGGAAACCGACGATGACAATGGCTATGCCGGTTTTCGTGTTCACTTCCCGATTAAAAATCAACAATACAAAGACGAATTTGCCGTATTCCTGGGCGCTTCCTATTTCCGCCTGATTGGTAAAGAGCACGTCTACGGTATTTCAGCGCGAGGCCTGGCTATCGATACTGGCCTGCCTGAAGGGGAAGAGTTTCCGCATTTCACCAAGTTCTGGTTAATTGAGCCGGGTCAGGGTCAACCCATGATGATTTATGCCCGCCTGGAGAGTCCTTCGGTAAGCGGCGCCTATAAATTTATTATTACTCCGGGTGACGAGACCAACGTAAAAGTACAAAGCTGGTTATTTGCTCGCGAAGACGTTGCCAAGCTTGGCGTTGCCCCTTTCACCAGTATGTTTTTATACGGTGAAAATACGGCTGTAGTGCCCGACGATTATCGTCCTGAAGTGCACGACAGTGATGGTGTGAACATGATCACCGAGAGCGGCGAACAAATCTGGCGTGTACTGACTAACCCTGCACAACTGCAAATCACGTCGATGAGTGACAGTGCGCCAAAAGGGTTTGGTGTCATGCAACGCGACACCGACTTTGCCAGCTACCTTGATGGCGAAGCGAATTATCACCAGCGCCCGGGTTTATGGGTAACACCACAGGCCGGTTTTGAAAAAGGCCGTCTGGAAGTGGTGGAAATCCCCACTAAATCTGAAACCCACGACAACATTGTGGCTTACTGGGTACCTGAGGCACCTTTTGTGGCCGGTGAAAGCCGCTACTTCGCTTACCAGCTTGAAACGGTAACCGGTGCCCGCGACAGCGACTTAGCTACGGTTGTGCGCACTCGTCAGGGCGCTACCGTATTACCGGGCGAAGAACCTCAGGAGTCGCAAACCCGCCGTTTTTCTATCGATTTTAAGGTGCCTGAAGGCATGAGCATTGCTCCTGAAATGCTAAACCTTACAGCTACCACCAACCAGGGACAGATTCAGCAGGCGCGCGTGTTCCCGGTTAACAGCGGTAAATTATTGCGCGCAACTTTTCTGCTAACTCCGCAGGCCGGTCAGCCAGCGGATATGCGTCTTTACATTCATCAAGAAAACCAACGTGTCAGTGAGGTATGGAACTATGTCTATCATGCAGAATAATACTCACTCGGACTCTGAAGACAGTACTCCAAAGGCAACGCCTGTATTACGGGCGTGGGGATCAGGTGTGCGATTATCCATAATGGCGATTCTGGCCATTCCCACCGCAGCATTAGCCGGATGGAGCCTGTATGAAATTTTTGCACCCAACCGTTTAACCGAAATGGAAATTGCCCAGCTGGCATTAAGTATGATGCTGTTTCTGTGGCTGGCCATGTCGTTCTGGACTGCGGTGATCGGCTTCGTATTAAAGCTGTTTAATATCGATCCGCTCAGTATGCGTAAAGCACAACCCGCACCGCGCACCGATGCACCGCTCACTAAGCGCCACGCCGTGGTAATGCCGGTGTATAACGAAGATACCCGGCGTATTATGGTGGGCTTTGAGGCCTGCGTACGTGAATTGCTGGATACCGACAACGGCAAGCAATACGACTTTTATATGCTCAGTGACACCACCAAGCCGGAGATGGCCGAGGCCGAACTGGCCGCCTGGGAAGCGTTAACCGCGCGCCTGGGCGACAAAAGCAACCAGGTATTCTATCGTCGTCGCGAGAAAAACACCGGCCGTAAGGTGGGTAATCTGGCGGATTTCTGTCAGCGCTGGGGTAATCGATACGAAGCCATGATTGTACTGGATGCCGACAGTATTATGTCTGGCGAGCGCATGAACGATCTGGCTTACCGCATTGAGCAAAACCCGGATACTGCGCTTATACAGACCATTCCTATGCCGGTACGTCAGCATACGTTCTTTGCGCGATTTGTGCAGTTTGCTGCGCACCTGTACAGCCCGATGCTGGCCACCGGTTTATCATTCTGGCAAACCGACAGTGCCAACTACTGGGGCCACAACGCGATTATCCGTGTGGAACCCTTTATGCAGCATTGCGGTTTACCCACTCTGGAAGGAAAAGAACCTTTTGGTGGCGATATTTTAAGTCATGATTTTGTCGAAGCAGCTCTATTACGCCGTGCTGGCTGGCAATGTTTCCTGTTAACCGATACTACCGGCAGTTATGAGGAAGTCCCCTCTAACATGATTGAATATGCTACCCGCGACCGCCGTTGGGTACAGGGTAATATTCAGCATTTAGGCTTGCTGGGTGTTAAAGGTTTAAAAGCGACCAGCCGTCTGCATTTTGTGTTTGGCGCTTTCGCCTATATTTCTTCATTGTTACTGCTGTTGGTACTGGCGTTTGGTACCGCCGATGCACTCTACCGTGCCTTAACACCGGTAGAATTTTTTACTGCTGAGTATCAGTTATTCCCGGACTGGCAGATTGCCCGACAGGGGTTAATGGTGGCCACCATGTGGGGAACGGCAGCACTGTTATTTATGCCTAAAGTGCTGGGCCTTATCCTGGCGTTGATCCAGCGTCGCGATGAGTTTGGTGGTGCATGGCGCTTAATTAAAGGCGGCGTGATGGAGCTGGCCATGGCGATTCTTATTGCACCGCTGATGATGTTTTACCACAGCTACTTTGTGATCAGCGTATTTGCCGGTATTTCAGTGAAATGGGAAGCCCAGGCCCGTGAAGGCAGTATGGTGCCGTGGATGGATTCACTTAAACGCTCAAAGGTTGCGACCATAGTCGCTTTAGCCTGGGGCGCAGCTACGTTCATCTACACACCGGCTCTGTTTATCTGGCTGTTACCAGTATTAATCGGACTCGTTCTGGCAGCGCCGCTGATCCGCATCACCTCCAGCCTTGGCCTTGGCCGGGCGGCCATGCGTGGCGGTATCTTCGTGATCCAGGACGAAATCAACGAATGCCGCGCACTAAAACGGGTTCGTATTGGGATGGCAAACATTGAACACAGTGAAGCTGGCAATGTGAAAGCCCCGGTACCGGCATTGCCTGAAAGTAGCTGGCAGCCTATGGTGATTCAGGATTTCAGTGCTTACCCTGAACCGCGAACGCCACTGGCGCCCGAAGCAGCGTAATAGCCTGATAACTACCATTAAAAGCCGTCGTATGACGGCTTTTTGGGTTAAGGCCGTTATGTTTCTTATTGGTGGTGGTCGTAGTCTTTTCCGATCTATACGGCGCGACGCCGCGTAGCTAACTGCATACTTAAGCACAAATTACCAGTTTAAATAACCAGTGTCCCCAGCTTAAATTGTACCCGGAGGTTCACTTAGCTCGCCCGCTTTAAAATGAATGGAGGCAGTATGGAACAGAAGCAGCCTGTTACGCCAACGCTATTGCTCGCACTAACGCCTGTGGTGTTAACGCTGATTATTCTGGGCACACAGATATTCTACTTCGGTGTATTTGAGCCTCATATTCCCCTGGCGATTGGCATTGCGTTGGCCAGCTTTGTGGGCATTTACTTAGGGCTTAGCTGGGAAGAGATTCGAGCCGGTATCTTTAAAGTGATTCATGTGGCCTTGCCTTCGGTAAGCGTACTGATTGTGGTGGGCATGATCATCGGCATATGGATTGCCAGCGGTACCGTGCCAACCATCATCTATTACGGTTTAAAAACACTGTCCCCTGAGATCTTTCTGGCAGCGGGCATGGTGATCTGTGCTGTGGTAGCCGTTTCCCTTGGTACCAGTTGGGGAAGTGTGGGAACGGTAGGCCTGGCACTGATGGGCATCGGCGATGGGTTTGATATCCCTGTTTACTGGACCGCCGGTGCGGTAGTCTCGGGAGCATTCTTCGGTGATAAGGTCTCGCCCCTTTCAGACACTACCAATCTCGCACCTGCCGTCACTGGCACCGATGTGTTTTCTCACATACAAAATATGATGGCGACCACTATTCCCGCCATGGTTATTGCCTTTCTTATTTATATTGGAGTCGGGTATTTTGTTATTGATACCCAAAGTGTTTCGTTTGAGAAAATCGAAGGAATTACGGCAGCGTTAGAAGACAATTTTTATATTTCAGCCTGGGCTTTACTTCCTGCTTTAGTGGTCATGCTGCTGGCGCTGAAGAAATTCCCGCCACTGCCTTCATTATTTGCAGGGGTAATTGTGGGTGGCGCGTTTGCAATGGTGACTCAGGGGCAAAGCCTGCAGTCGGTCTTTGATTACGCGAATAACGGCTATAGCATTCAAACCAATATCAGTGAGATAGATAACCTGCTCAATCGTGGTGGTATTCAATCCATGATGTGGACCATATCGCTGGTACTGATTGCCTTAAGCTTTGGCGGTGCACTGGAAACCACGGGCTGCCTGCGAAGTATTATTAATTCCATTAAGAGCAAGGTTAAAACCTTTGCCGGTACTCAGGTGGCTTCGGTAGGAACCGCGTTTGCGACCAATCTGGTGGCAGGCGATCCATATTTATCGGTAGCATTACCAGGCCGGATGTTTTCGCCTGTCTACCGCGGCATGGGGTATTCAACGTTAAACCTATCGCGAAGCGTTGAGGAAGGGGGAACATTAATGTCGCCTCTGATCCCCTGGAATGCCGGTGGCGCTTTTGTTATCTCGGCCCTCGGTCTTGGCATTGCTGGCGATAGTTTAGAAAACTTACTGTACATCCCTCTGGCCTTTGCCTGCTGGACAGCGCCTTTGATCGGGATATTTTATGCCTACCTTGGTTGGTTCTCACCCAAAGCCTCAGACGAGGAACGCGAAGAATGGGAATCATCAGGCGCTGACATCGCAAAGTTTAATGATGACGGAACGCCCGTGGCGAATTAGGTTAAGCAAAGCAAGCCGCTGAATGCGGGTTATATTCCTGTAATCGCGAAGTCTATTGCGTCTATAAGCAAATCTCTGTGTTGCTCCAGAGAACCAATGCGATCACGTAACACCTCCTCGGGTATAGCGCTCAATTGCTGAGCAAGGAATAAATAAGTTTCTCCTTGGTACTCTATCTCCGGCGTCAACTTTTTCATATACAGGCTGCTTTTGGTACTCCTTTTGATTAATGGTACCGTTAGCCGTGTTGCTAATTGATCGATAACAGAATTCTGGACATCAACAAGCAGGGGATAGACCTTACTCGTTTTCTTGCTTGGATTTCTGTAAACATCAAACTGAGCCATTAAAAATGCCTGTATTCATCACTTATACAACCATTTTCGCTTACAAACTCGTTATATGCCGATATCGCAGCCTTATTTTCCTGTTTCCATTTCTCCGCTTCAACACTCTTGAGCTTGTCTTTAAGTGCTTGCTCCAAAGTCGCGGATAAATTCACTTTTAAGCTCCGTGCTTTCTGCAGTAAATCGCTGTTTAGGCTTAAGTTTGTTGCTTTTTTTGGGGCATTGATGTCATATAAATCTTGCATTTCATCACTCCAATAAAATTCAAAATTTAGTATACGCATACACATGCGCATTGAAAAGCGTGATTAGAATACAACCAATCAAGGCGCTCGACTCGCCCGCTGGACGCTTACACCCGGGCAGCGTTACTTCGATGCTTACTTTAAGCTGCAATTCAGAGCTAACCGTCACTGAAAGTATCCAGGTACAGTGCTTCTACCTTATCCCTGGCCCACTGTGTTTTGCGCAAAAACTTTAGCGACGATTTAATCGACGGATCGTTATTAAAGCAATTGACTCTGATTTGCTGATACAAACCCTCCCAACCATAGTGTTGCTGCAGGCGGGTAAGGATCTTTTCCAGCGTCAGGCCGTGTAACGGATTGTTGGGCTGTTGGTTCAAGGTGAGCGCTCTGTCGCGATTATTGTGTGGGTATTATCGCGTGTTGCCGCTGGCCTGAAAAGCTCTTATTGACCGGGTAGGGGTAATAGCCGGGTTAGTACGCTTTTGAATGACTTGCCCACTTTAAGTCGCATCTGATTGTCCAGTAACACTGAGTCACTGTCTTTTCCTATGACTGCGTTGTTGCGTACTACAAAGGATTTATGGATTTGGCTAAAGTCCTGTGCGGGCAGTTCTGCCAGTAGCTTCTTTAACGTGCTGTTGGCCAGTAGCATGCTATCGCCCTGCCACACCTTGACGTAGTTGCCATAGGCTTCCAGATAGCTGATGTCTCGCAGGCTTACTTTTCGTAGTTCGCGGTCTACTTTAATCACAATCTCTTTGGGTGTTTGTGCTGGTTTGTTAGCCGCGCTTCGCTGACGAACCTTATCCAGGGCTGAAGTAAGGCGGGCTTCACTCACCGGCTTCAACAGGTAATCGGTCACATCCAGTTCGAAGCCCTGCAGGGCGAATTCCTCGTAGGCGCTGACGATAATCACCTGGGGTCGGTTAGCCATGACCTTGAGCATATCCATGCCGTTTAGCTGCGGCATATTAATATCGAGGAAGATCAAATCAGCGCGGTTAGAGGCTAACCAGGCCAGTGCCTCGGCGGCGTTATAGCATTGTTTTACCACCTTTACGTCCCGGTGACTGGCCAGGTGATGCAAAATGACTTTATGGGCTAACGGCTCATCATCCACAATCAATGCGTTTAGCATGGCGCGAGCTCCATCTGCAATCGGGTGTACCAGTGATTACCGCGCTGTTCGCTAATCAGCTCGTGGCAATTAGCGTACTGCAGGTTTAAGCGGCGCCGCAGGTTTTCCAGCCCCAGCCCGCTGTTGTCTTCATCAACTGGCGTTTGTGCGCTCTGGCCTATGGGGTTTTTACATTCAAATACCAGGCGATTATTATCCAGTGTGAGCGCTAACTTAAGCTCGCAGGGCTTGCTGGCTTTTTCGATGCCATGTTTAAAGGCATTTTCCAACACTATGATCAGTAACAGCGGTGACAGCTGCCAGCGTTCAGCCTGGGTTGGCCAGGTGCACTGAAAGTGACAGTCATCGGTATAGCGCATAGACTGCAGTGCCAGGTAGTCCTGCAAATAACGCACGTCATCAACCAGGGATACTTGTTCTTTCTGGCCCTGATAAACGGTGTAGCGTAACAGCCCTGCGAGTTTTTCTACCATGTCCGGCGCCTGTGGTGAACGCTCCAGACACAGCGCATACAAATTATTCAGGGTATTAAACAAAAAGTGCGGATTCACCTGTTGCTGCAGCATTTGCAATTCGGTGCGGGTTTGCCGGCGGGCTATATCCGCTACTCTGGCATCCTGAGACTTGCGCTCAAACGCCAGAATAATAGGGGTGCTGAACATCAACAGCCAAAAGGTCATCTGACTGTTAAAGGGGTCAAATGGGTTATGGTTTTCCGACGGAAGTAAGGTGAAATCTGTCACATTATTCAACGGCATCAATAACAGCAGCGCGCTTATCGGTGTGCTGAACAGCAGAATAAAGATGAGTCCACCGGCCAGAAACGGTATTAAACCATGCATCGCTAATAAGCGGCGGATCAGCACATAACGGTTAAACCAGTATACGCCGAATAGCACCAGCGCCATCAGACTGAATTGCCAGAAATACTGCATAAACAGCGGCAACTGCTCTACGATCAGGTTAAAGTCGATGATCATCTGTAATGGCTGATTAACCATGGGGTTATCGGTATAGAGAAAAACGCCTGCCATGGTAAAGGTCCATAAAAACAAGCTTAGCGCCACCATGAAGTCCAATGATAACAGGTGCGCAATCCAGCTTCGGGGGCCCTGCTTAACCCGCCCGTAGAAGTGGTGAATAAACCACAGCATACTGGCTATTAAGGCAAACAGGATCCCTTGTATTTCCAGCAATAGCCACTGCCCGTAGGCGGGGATGGTATGAGCCAGAATATTGCTTAACAGCGGATAACCTATAAACCCGCCTAACCAGATGAGCAGCGCCGGCCTGCCGGAGCGTGTTGAGGCCAGATAATGGCACACAAAAAACGGCAGCATCTCTATCAACAGTTGGCCGTGTACCGCCAGATAAGTGGTGGCATCGGGTTGTTGGTAAGAAAGAAAGCGAATCGAGGCTTCCAGCAACAGGGCGGCAAAAATCGGTAGCAGTACCAAACTGTTTTTGCGCAAATTAACCACCATGTTGCTGAACCCTTGAATAAATAATGCTGCCAAAGCCTGCCTGAAAGGCGCGGCCTGCACACGTTGTGAATGATGAACCTACGCAATTTAATGATGAAAGTAAAACCTGTTGCCGCCGGCGTAACGCTCTGGCACTTATCACCCCGGTAAATTCAAAGGCTGCAATCCGGCCCGGCGCTTAATAAAATCACACTATTGCCGTTTGTCATCGCAAACTCATGCTTTGTCATCCCTTGCTGTTTAGCCGTTAATCAGCCTGGTAGGTTAAGGCCATGCTCGTTTCCCATTCCGGATGATAACCACATGCTTACCATGACCGACGTGTCTAAAACCTATTCAGACGGCACCAAAGCGCTGAGTGACATTTCCTTAACCTTGCCGGCTGGCATGGTAGGCCTTTTAGGCCCCAATGGTGCAGGCAAATCCAGCTTGATGCGCACTCTGGCTTGTTTACAGGCACCAGACAGCGGGCATATTTGCTTTAACAATACGGATATTCAGCAATCACCGCAGCGTTTGCGTGAACAGCTTGGCTACTTACCCCAGTCTTTCGGGGTGTATCCACACATGAGTTGCTTGGCGCTACTTGAGCACATTGCGGCACTTAAAAACATTCCGCGTAAACAGGCTAAACAGCAAATAGAGGAATTACTAACGCTAACCAATCTGACGGCATTTGCCGGTAAGCGCGTAAGCACCTTTTCTGGCGGCATGCGACAACGATTTGGCATTGCCCAGGCGCTGTTGGGCGACCCAAAGTTATTGATCATGGATGAGCCCACGGCAGGGCTTGACCCGCAGGAGCGTCAGCGATTGCACAGCGTGCTCATCCGCTTAAGCCAGAATAAGCTGGTATTGCTTTCTACTCACATCGTGGAAGACATCGAGCACCTGTGTCCTCATGCCGCCATTATGATGCAGGGCGCCATCGTCGACAGTGGCGCTATTCCCGCGCTCATTGCGCCAATGCAAAACAACGTGTGGGAAGCGTCAGCAAAACCCGCAGAAGGCATATTGTTGGGTGAGCGTTATCACTTCGGCCAGCCGGTATGGCGGGTGTACCATCATGAACCGCCTGGTGCTGATGCCGTGGCCTGCAGGGCAACTTTGCAGGACCGCTACTTTCTTGAACTGGCCAGGCGGGAGACGAACTGATGCTTCTCGCTAATGAATGGCGTTTATATGTGCGCCAGCCTCTGGTGTGGTTATGTGCACTGGGTCTCCCCGGATTGTCAGTATTGTTGGTGCAGGGCCTGACCGTTGCCGATTTACAGTTGGCAAAACGCCTTACCATGCTAAACATTACGGTGGTCATGCTGGCGCTGCCTGTGGTGGTGGCTGCGTTAACGCCTCCATTACTGCAGCGTGACAGGCTCTACAATATGCAGGAGCTCGTTGGTGCGGCCAGTACGAGCCAGTTTACCCGACGGCTCAACCGGTTTGTGGCTTTTTTGAGTCTGGCGGCGGTGATCTGTTTATGCGGCTCGGTGCTGCAGCTATTGATGCTCAGTCAGCATCCGCTATTCGATGCCGGTATTATTCACACAGCGCTGAAAAACGGTTTTTTTATAGTAGCCCCGGCGTGCTTTTTGTATTGCGCAGCCGCGTTACTGATTGCTCAGCGGGTCAATAGTGCGCTGCCAGTGTATGCCTTTTTTGCGCTGGTATGGATAGGTTATGTGATGCTGGCGTCCGTGACCGGCTCGCCTGTGCTGGCTGGTAGCAGCATTATCCACCCATCGCTTTACGAGGCAATGCTGGTGGCTGACCCTTTGGGTTTTACGGCGATTTTTGCCCAGCTCACGGGTGATCAGACAGACTGGTCAGCCAACCCAAGCATTAGTCTTAATCGTCTGGCCTGGTTGGCGCTTAGCGTAGTACTGGTGTGGTTAGCGTTGACCGCCCGAAGTGTGTTACATGAAAACTCTAAACGCGCATCATGGTGGCGTTTGAGAAAAGCTGCACCGCTGCCTGATAGCCAGATTAAAATGCCTGCGGCCATTACTTATCATCCCTTTGCCGCCTTGCTCGTGAGCGCGATCAAAGTGTTACTGGTTAACCGGGTAATGCTGTTAGTCATAGCGCTTTACGCTGGCGCGATCTTCTCTGAGGTGTTGGCCGCCATTGATTATGCAGAACCCCATTCAGTTGTCAGGCCGCTGAGTATTGATGCACTCAATCGCGTTGTGTGGGATATGTTACCCTTTGCCGGGTGCGTACTCATGGCGCTCTGGAGCTGGCAACTGGGCTGGCAAAATCAGCGTAACGGTGCCGCAGAAATGATCGCCGCCACGCCAGCAACTAACGTTCAGTTGGTCACGGCGCAGGCCGGTGCGTTGTTCTTCGCCGGTCTTGTGTTGTTGGGTATAACAGCTATTGCCGTTGCGGTTGCCCAGCTACTGGCGGGCAGCCAGATAGAAGTGGGTACCTATGCCCGTATGCTTACAATGACCGGCCTGCCTGTATTACTGTTTGGCTGGCTTTGCCTGGCACTTCATCATGTTATGCGTAGTGCGTTGATGGCAGGCGGGCTTTGCCTGCTGTTGCTGATTGTTAAGTTTACACCACTCCTTTCCCTGGCGGGCATTTCCCACCCGTTACTGGATATCGCCGGTACGCCGTTACAGCCTGCCGACTATTTAATCGGCTTCTCCCGCAGTGAACATACGTTTTGGCCTTACCTTCTATTATGGTCTGCAGTAGCAGTTTGCGCGCTGGTACTGGCGATAAACAAAACCCATCGCGGGGCAGGATTTACGCTGCGAACCTGGCGGACCATGTCTCGATCTGGCTGGTTTGCTATTGGCGTGGCTGTAGTGATGCTTGTGGGCTTTCATCTGGCTCTGCAGCAGGAACGCCCTTATATGACGCCCGACGCCCGATATGCCCTGCGCGCCGACTACGAAAAGCAATATAGCCACTGGGAAGCGCGGGTTCAGCCAGTCGTTACGCACATTGATGCGCTGGTGGATTTTTTTCCGGAGAAGCGCCAGGCTTCGCTTAAACTTACACTGCACCTGAAAAACCTCAGTGGTGAGGCGATTAATGAGGTGTTAGTGGGCAGTTACCCCGGCTTTAAACCCGAAGTGCTAACCCTCAGCGGTGGACAACTAACGTCTCATAACGAGCGGTTACAGCAGTTTGTGTATCAACTGGACTCGCCATTACTGCCCGGTCAGATTCTGACCCTACAGGCAGCAATGGTGGTAACCGGCGCGCGCAGATGGTTACCTTCAGGACATCAAATTCTGTTACCTGAATTCAGTTATTTACGCGGTATTCCATTGCTACCCAATATTGGTTTTAACCGGCAGTACACGCTACGTGATGAAGTGCTCAGGGAAGAACTTGGCCTGGCGGCGCTGGATATGCCGTTGCCTAGTACCTTTGTGGATAAAGCCCCGGTCACAACATTACAATCGACCCCGGCTACCCTTCGCAGCGTTGTCTCTTCGCCGGTCTCGCATACCGTGCACGCTCAGGGGCAAGTAGTTAACCAATGGCTGGCTGCTGGTCGTCGCTACATGGAATTTGCCACTGCTGAACCTGTTCGAAATATTCCGGTCTGGCTGGCTACAATGCAAACGAGTACCACCCATAGCGTGACGGCGGGTGAGGACTCTGTGGATATCAGTTTAACCGGCTTAACCCGCGACCTCACGAGTGGCTCAGAGATCAGCGCACAGCAGGTTCATATCCAGGCAGTTACCGACACCCTTGAATGGTTTTCGGCTCAACTTACCCCCTACCCTTACAAGCAGTTATCCTTACTGTTTACGCCAGAATTCGGTCCCAGTGGTTATGCGCTGCCACAGGTTATTTTAATGTCTCATCGCCTGGCGGTTCGGGCGCGCCCTGCGACAGATGCTGGGTTTGACCAGCGTTATCGGCGAACGGCGCATGAAGTGGCCCATCAGTGGTTCGGGCATCAGATTGGCTATGGTGTGGAGGCTGATGGTTCTTTTTTAATAGAATCACTGGCGAAATATGCCGAGTTGGTGCTGATTGAGCAGCGCTACGGTAAAGAGGCCATGCAATCGCTGGTGGACTATGAACTGCAGCGTTATCAGCACGCTTTGCGGGGCCGGTTAACAGCCACCAGAGCCATCATTGATGCCACCAGTTCGCCTGATGTGTATGCCAGAGCTACGTTGGTGTTTGCCAGGCTGCGTGAGCTGGTAGGCGACGAGCCTATTATCAGCGTATTGAAACAGCTACTGGGGCAAAACGCGCCGGGCCGAGAAAGCGTAACCTCGATGGATTTTGTTACCCGACTACTGGCGTCAACCGACGAACAATATCACGACGAAATAAAGCAACTGCTGCTAGAGCGAGAGGTAAAGGGGTTGTTGTAGAAACAAAAAAGGAGCAGTTAGCTGCTCCTTTTATTGGGTTAAGCCAAAGGCTTATTCCATTTCAAAGGTCACAGAAAAGGTTACGGGTGACGTTTGAGTAATACTCTTTAAGCCTGCAATGTTTTGCAGCATGTCGAGACCAGCTGTTAAACCAAAGGTTTCTGCGCCAATCAGGGTGGGCGATACTGTGCTTACTACCATGGTATCGGCAGACACTTTGCTAACGCTAACGTTAAAGCTAACCGGCGCTTCCACACCGTGCAGCGACAGGGTGCCATCCACTTTTGCCGTAGTGCTGCTGCCTGCTTTCAGTTTCATTAAGTCAGCGGGTACATCGGCGGTAAAGGTAGCGGCCGGAAACTTCGCCACGTTAAACAGTTTTTCCTGCATGCGCGTATTGCGGATAGGAATGTTGGTATTGACTGAGCTAAGTGGTACCTCAATCATCAGTTTACCGCTGTCTGACACTGAGCCGGAAAGCTCCTCAAAGGCATGCACCTCGGTTACCTGGGCGTTTTTGGTCGACATAAAGTGCAGGCTGGATTGCTCTGGTGCAACTGTCCAGTCGGCAAACGCCGGTGCTACCAGTAAACTGCTGAGAAGAACTAATGATTGCTTAAGCATAAAAACACTTACTCCCTAATATTGAATAATGTCCCGCCACGGTACATTTTGATCGCCCAGCACAATAAAATCCGGGTTCTCTAGCGTATTACGCTGATTGTAGCTAAGTGGCTCAAAATCAGCGGCATAGATGGCACCGCCTGCTTCCGAAACAATGCACTGAGATGCGCCGGTGTCCCACTCGCCGGTGACACCCAGACGCATAAAGGCGTCGGCTTTACCCTCGGCAATAAAGCAGGATTTCAACGAGCAACTGCCTAAAGGCAGGGTCTGATATACCCGCTTGGCACATAATTTAGAGATCACCCGTTCCCGCGGTTGACGACGGCTAATGGCCAGGATCACCACACTGTTGTGTGGGTCGTCCAGCTTACGTACGCTAATGGGGCCACTGGCTTCAGGCGAGTCTTTAAAAGCGCCATGTCCGGTCAGAGCGTAATACAGGCTTTGTCCGGGCGGCCAGAAAATCACCCCTATCTTAGGCTTGTTGTCTTCAATGAGCGCGATATTCACGGCAAAGTCGCCGCTGCGTGCGATAAATTCCTGCGTGCCGTCAATCGGGTCGATTAACCAGTAACGCTTCCAGGTTTTTCGTTCTTCCAGGCTGGCGTGTTTGGTTTCTTCCGAAAGGATCGGAATATCCGGTGACATTCGGGTGAGTATGTCGGTGATAATTTCGTTGGCTTTGTAATCAGCGCTGGTAACCGGAGATTCGTCGGCTTTCTGGTAACTTTCGAAATCCCCAACGTCATACAACCGCATAATGGCTTCGCCAGCCGCCAGAGCGGCGTCTTTGGCTATCTGTAGCAAATCATGATCAGTATTATCAGGCATAGTCCGGATGCTCCTTTAACCACTTTTGAGCAAGAAACAGTGCAGCGATACAGCGCGCTTCAATAAAGTCTTCGCGAGCCAGCAGCTCGTCGGCCTGGTCAATCGGCCAGCGCACCAGCTCAAGCGGTTCAGGCTCGTCGCCAGGCAGCGTTTCGGGATAGAGATCGTGAGCGATAACGATATTCATCTGGGCGTTAAAGAACGTTGGCGCCATATTCACTTTATGGATGACCTCCAGCTCTCTGGCGCCAAAGCCAGCCTCTTCTTTTAGCTCACGGTTGGCCGCTTCTAAAATACTTTCACCCTGATCGATAAGGCCTTTAGGGAACCCAAGTTCGTATGTGTGGGTACCGGCTGCATACTCTCTGACCAACAGAAAGTCGCCATCCTGTATCGCAACGATCATTACGGCTCCGCGACTGTAGCCTGCCATACGCTCAAACTGACGGGTTGCGCCATTAGTAAATTCGAGGTCCACACGCTCAACCCTGAAAAAGCGACTCTCGGCCACAATTTCGCGCTGGTGGATCTGCGGAAGCGTTTTGTCCTTATCGATATTGCTCATGTTGTTTGGGTCAGTCTTTCGTTATCATATTATCAAACTTAAGGTTAACGTATTTAGAGGAAAAGCGCTTGCCATTTCTGCCCTGGAACGAAATCAATACCGTCTTACTGGATATGGACGGCACCTTACTGGACCTGCACTTCGATAATCAGTTCTGGTTGGAGCACTTGCCTAAAAAGCTGGCCGAGAAAAGTGGCCGTTCGCTGGCAGAGTGCCGCGAAGAAATGCATGAGCACTATTCGCGGGTTAGTGGCCGCATTGAGTGGTATTGCCTGGACTACTGGGCTAAGCATCTGGATATGGATATTGTGGCTGCCAAGCGCGAAATTGAACACCTCATTGCTATACGTGACGATACGCTGCCATTTTTGGATGCCCTGCATAACAGTGGCCGTGAGGTGGTATTGGTGACCAATGCCCATCCGGGGAGTCTTTCATTAAAGGTGGAGCACACCAAACTGGACTCACATATCGATACCCTCATTTCCACCCATGAATTTGGCGTCACCAAAGAGTCGCAGGATTTGTGGCGTGCATTGCAGGCACGTTTGGGTTTCGACCCGGCCACCACGTTATTTGTTGATGACAGTCTCAATATCCTTGAGGCAGCAAAAACCTTTGGCATTAAGCATGTACTGGCAGTGAAAAATCCCGACAGCAAGCAACCCCATCGGGAAATCGAGGACTATCCGGCGATCAGCGATTATCGCACCCTCATTGATGATATTACTAATCACCCTTTTGAAAACGCATAAACGGAAATGGTGTAATGAAAGTAGTTGTTGGCTCTAAAAATCCGGTCAAGGTAAATGCTACCCGCGTAGCCCTGCAACAGGTCTTAGCGGCGGAGGATGATTTTGAGGTAGTTGGTGTCGATGCGCCAAGTCTGGTGGCCGATCAACCCATGACGGAAGCAGAAACGCGGTTAGGCGCGGTTAATCGGGTAAAGGCCTGTATGGCTGAACATCAGGCCAACTGGTACGTGGCCATTGAGGGCGGTGTGGGTAAGTTTACCGACGGCCCCGCTACTTTTGCCTACGTAGCCATTTGTAATGGTGAGCAGTGGTCTGTGGGCCGCAGCGCTAACCTGCCTCTGCCTGAGGCGGTTTATGCGTCTCTGACTGTCGGCGAAGAACTTGGCGATGTAATGGATAAACTGTTTGATACTCACAATATCAAACAAAAAGGTGGCGCTATTGGTTTATTAACCAATCACCTGGCCACCCGTCAGAGTGTTTATGAGCTGGCTATTATTCTGACCATGGCCAAATTTAACTTTTTGCCGCTGTATACAGATTAAAGCTCAAGCTGGGATTAAAGTTCAAACTGGGTGTAGCCATTGGCATCCGGGCGACCAAAAAATAGCGCTGCCTCGTGTACTTCCTGCGGCAGTGATGGGTCAGGTTTGAACTGCCCTTTTACCGATAAACCGGAAAAATCCTGACGGGCTGAGGCTTGCATGCTCAGTCCGAAGGCGTTGGGCTCTTCTACATTAATTACAATTTGCTCGTCCTGACAACGAATTTGCGCCGAAAAGGTGCCTAGTTCGATGGGCCCCTGCGTACCGGCAACGCGAGCGTTTAACCAGTCGCCATAGGCCATCATCTGGTCGCACCCCTGAGCAGAATAGGTCAGGTTTTCGATATTAACCCGAAACCGGCCACCGGCATTTACCGGCAGCGGTAACTGCACTTCAGACAGCACCCGATCAACCGGCAGGTACAGTAAAAAGTCCTCGGCAGACACCGCCTGAAAATCAAACAGGCTCACGCTAACCGGCCCGTTAAAGGCGATTGAAGCGGCGTCACGCATGTTACCGGCATCGAGCTCCACAGCCAGCTGTCCGGTGAATAAAGCCCAGGGGGATACGTCCCAGCTTAACTGATTAACCGGGATATTATTAACGATAACCCTGTCAACTTCGCCCTGCCATAGCGTACCCTGCACGTTGCCAACCTTAACGTTGTCTGGCAGGCTGATTCGGCTAACCACCTGCGACGCTGGCAGGTAAGCAACGAGTAAACAAAAATAAAGAAAAAGGCCGGCTAACAGCCAGCGCCAGTTAATGCCCATCATTTTGTAAGTACCAACCGTCTGACTTTTATTATGCCTGGCGCATTGGCTTCGGCAACATCGAGTTGCTCAATCACAATGCCTCGCGTTTCTAATTCATTCAGCCAGCCCACCAGGCTGTTGAAAGGCGCTTCGTCTATCCACACCTGAATCTCATCACCTTGCGGCTGCATGCGTGATATAGATAGTGAGTGCTTACCACTAGTGTTGGTGACCAGTTGTGGTAGTGAACCCGAAACACGTTTGGGGCTTGATTGGGTACGACGAAGCTGAGCCGCTTTGTGACTTTGTTCTTCTACCCAGGTAACCAGCTTTTTATTACTTTCCAGCAATTGGTTCTGCTGACTGATACTCTGATTAAGCGGAGACCACAGCCCCCAGTAAAAAATACCCAGTAATATGACCAGCCCTGATAGCACCACCAGGCGCTGTTCACGTTCTGTGAGAGCGGTAAATTTTTGTTTTAACGCGTTCATGAGGCTCCCCGGATATTCATTGTGCCAATCACAGCGTCGTCGCGATTGTTAATGGCGCCCTGCTCTACAGTAAAGCCGGCGGCTTCGGCACTGCGCTTAAACGTATCCAGCGCGTTAAAATCTTTCCCCTGAGCCTGCATGCGGATCTCGGTGCGGTTAGCATCAAAGCGCAATGTTTGTGGCGTGATATTCGACGCGGCGAATGCGGTATTTAATTGTGAAAGCATCACCAGCAGCGAACTGCCGTCGCCGGACTGCTCCAGGCGTTGCATCTCCTGTTGCACTTTCAGGCGTACATTGCGGTAGGTTCCGATATCCGGAAAACCTTGCTTCACCAGAGCGTCGATTTGCGCGGTCAGGTCGGCATTTTGTTGTTGCAGTTGATTGAGCCTGAGCGTTTTATCGCCAATGGTTAAAACGATCACCAGAGCGAGCAAAATAAGCGGCACGCGCCAGACCTGCCACACCTGATTGTGCTGCTTTTTAGGCTTGTATTGCCCCTGGAGTAAATTGAACGATGCTTTACCAACGTGTTTGGCCAGTACGCCAATGGCTGGCACGTCGTCGGTATGTGCTTCCTGATGAATATTAGGTACCGCGTGAAGGTCGATGTCGGTGAGGGCGCTTAAGTTAACCGGCTCCGGCTGGGCTTTGGCCTGTAAGGCAAGTACCCCGGTAAGAAACGCCTGTTCTCCCTGCATGCCCTGCCATGGCCCCTGACGAACAATTAGCTGTTCGCCGACTGTTAGCGCTACCCATTGGCTATCTTCCTGTTGAGGAAGCGCCAGGATATCAGGCAGGATCACATCAGCTGTAACGCCGGCATCTTGCAGCCAGCCCAGCCACTTTGCCATCTGGCGGTGGCTGACGATGGCCACGGATTGTTCCGTACCCCGGGAAGGGCCCATAGCAAAAAACAGTTCGCCGATATCTTCAGCCAGTTCATCTTCCAGCATAAACGGAATCGCATTTTGTAGTTTGCGATTGACCTTGCCAGGCAGGGTAACATTGCACAGCCGCACATCCGCGCCGGGAACCAGCACGATTGCTCTGCGCAAACTGGTGCGCTCGCCGAGGCTAATCAGTGCATCGGCACTGGCTAACTCGCCGCTGGCGATAACGTCCTGGCTTTGGGCAGACCAGACTACCCAATGCACGGGATCGTGCAGGTTAGTACCCAGCCTAACAACTAACTGTTCCATTACTTTATGACTCCAAATTCGCGGCGCAACACCGCTATTTTGCCTGATGAAGCGGCATTTAACACGGTTGTCATGGCAAACGTTGCTTCATTGTAACGGCTCTTGGTATGTAAAATAAAATACTCTGTGGTCACACTAAACCACTGAGTTTGTTCCGGCTGCAAATTTAACGCTGCAATATCCGGTTCGGCTAAAAAGGTGTTAACGTCATCCCAGCCGTCCAGTGGGCGAGCAGCGATAATCGAGGACGCCTGTGACAGGCTCAACCCGGTTAAGGCAGCCAGAACCGGCGCGCGCTCCTCACTCAGCGTGTTTACATTAATCACTAACTGATCATTATCGGGAATAACACAAACCTGCGGCAGTAATTCTTCCAGCCACTCGGCTTCCACGCCGTTGATCAGGCGTAACTCAGACTGACTGCTCATCTGCCCGTTGGCAGCCAGGTAAGGGAATGCACGTGAGGCATATTCGCTGTCTTCAGCACCATAAATGCGCATGCGGTCGTCACTGTCGAGCCAGTCTGCCAGCGAATCCCGTACCGTATCTACCGTAAAGCTGGGTATTTCTTCGTTGGTCAGCTGCAACAAGCGGGCAAATGCATTCATGGCTTCTGTGGGTTGCTGGCCGTTTACATTGGTCTGATTGGCGTTGGGCAGTGCGTTAATATTGAAGCAACTTTGCATATCTTCCAGGTTTACGCGGATACCGCCTTCTTCCATGGGATATTCGAATTCCTGCGCCCAGGGCTGGTTCAGGGTAATTTTATCGCCGGTTTCTTCCATCAGCGTTACCAGCGACATGCGGGCATATTCCTCGGCGCTTTTGGCATACCAGTAGGCCTGGTTGCTGCTTTTTATATTACTGGCCCGCTGTACCTGAAGTTGCAGTCTGGCACCCATCTCTGAGGCGAGTATAGCCACCAGGGCTACTACCATCAGCACAATTAATAGGGCTGCACCACGCTGTTTACCAAACCTCATGACGCTTGCTCCGTAAGCGCAAAAACACGCTGGATTTCGCCCAGGTCGGCAAGCGTAATGGTAATCCGAATCCCCCGTGGCAGGGTTTCGCCAATGTAATTGTCATGCCAGGCCGCTTCGCCGGTTTCACTGCCGCCGGTATTAAACTCAACGGTAAAGTTTGTGACGTTGTCGAGGATTTCCCTGACTTTGGGCTCAGTGCCCAACACACTGTCGACATACACGGTATTGAGGCGTTCGAGTCTATTTTCCCGCAGGCGATATGCTACGCCTTGCAAAGTGCTGCGCGGCAGAGCGAGTTTAGGGTTGTGCCAGCCACCGCGTACAAAAGCCAGCCCGCCCGCGTCACTATCGTCGGTTTCTTCACCGCCACGCATTACTACGCTGTTGTCCTGGCCTTCCATACGGACTGCCCGTGGCATTGCCTGCTGTACGTCCCGCTCGAGAATAAGCATAAAGCGTTGGAGCTGTTGTAATCGGGCAAACTTCTCACTAGAAATTTCGTCGCTGTCGATCACCGTAGAGAGCAGCGCCGTGGACGCCAAACCCAGCATGGCGAAAATCGCCATGGCGATTAAAATTTCGATCAGGGTAAAGCCGCGGGTACGCATTAGCCGTTCTCCGCTGGTTTGGCAAAATAGGTGATCACTGTGGTGATGGTGTCATTGAAGTTTGAATCGAGACTGACACTGACTTCTACCGCTTTAAAGTCGCTGTCGCCGGTATCCCTGACGACCTGTTTCCAGTACCAGGTGCGTTCGGCCATTTCAGCCTGGCCCTTAAGGTTATTTTTCAGCGGCCATGGGCGCTCTAACTGAATTTCATTTAGCTGGTTGTTAGCCACCCAGGTGGCAATGGTAATTTCTTCGATCTGCCCTACGCCGTTAAGGTGTTCTGACGCGGCTTTCATAATGGCGCCGCCGGTCATGGCAAAGATAAACAGAGCTACCATCACCTCGAGCAGGGTCATGCCTCGTTGGCTGCATATCAGTCCCATTCTGGTCGCTCCAAGGGGCCGAGTAACTCCAGCGGTGGCAAATCCTGGCAGTTTAATACGTAATAGGCGGGCAAATCGTTGGTAAACTCTGGCTCATAATGAAATACCAGGCTAAAAGGGGTGATTTCACCGCTCGACATGATGAGAATTTGTGGCGGGGGCGGCGGCGCCTCTTCCTCGCCAATTTCAATATCCTGTTCATTAACACTCAGTGAGCTGTCGAACATTTCCCGGTCAAACAGCCGGTCTTCGGTTTGCCAGGGCAGGTCATCCAGATTGAGGGTAAAAAAGAACGGTTCGGTGAGCGTCACCGGCTCATACAGCGTATTGCCTTCTATGAATTGCCACTCATCCTCATCGCTGAGCTGCATAAAACTATAAGTACGGTTTTCCTGATCAATGTAGATACCCAGTTGCTGCTGATTGAGTACCGCATAATCACTGGCCATGTCTATCACTACCTGCAGGCGCCGGGCTTCCCGCTCGAGTTGCTCGGATGGATCGGTGGAAAAGGCATTAAAGATGACATAGCCGGCAGCCAGACCCATTAGCAGTAACACCAGCATGACTTCGAGCAGCGTAAAGCCGCGCTGGCGGCTGGCCGCCAACGATGCTAAAGCGAAGCTGTACCGGTGACGGCCTGGTGCACGCATAAACAGCGTAATGCCTTAATTCAGGTAGTCGTTGATGTTCCAGTTACCAATATCGTCATCAGTGCCGGGTTCACCATCCGGGCCGTTAGAAAAGATATCAATGGTGCCCATTTCTCCCGGGCTGATAAGCACGTAAGGATTACCCCATGGATCGTCCGGTAAACGCTTGATGTAACCATCTGCAGGATAATTACGCGGAATAGGGTCCAGAGTCGGCGCACTTACCAGGGCATCAAGCCCTTGTTCGGTGGTAGGAAAACGGTTGCTTTTAAGCTTGTACATTTCCAGCGCACTTTCCAGTTGCTGAATATCTACGGCGGCCTTTTTAAGTTGCGCTTCTTCCTGATTACCCAGGATTTGCGGGGCGACCATTGAAGCGAGGATACCAATGATCAGCAGCACTACCATGATTTCGATTAAGCTGAATCCCGAGTGTCGTTTAAGCATTTTCATTACACATTCACCATATTATTTAATGCCAGAATTGGTTGGATGATGGCCATGACGATAAATAACACCACGCCGGCCATTGTTACAATGAGCAAAGGTTCAAACACCTTTAGTGAGACACTGATTAGCGACTCAAATTCCCTGTCCTGATTATCGGCAGCCCTGCCAAGCATTTGTTGTAACTCACCCGAGCGCTCACCCGAGGCAATCATATGCATCATCATCGGCGGAAAAATCCGGGTATTATCCAGTGCGGCTCGCAGGCTGGACCCTTCTTTTACATGCACTGCCGCTTCGGCAATGCGTTCTTTAATGTAGAGGTTTTGCAGCACATCCGTAGAGATCCGCATAGACTCAAGCAGCGGCACGGCACTGGCGGTAAGAATACTCAGGGTTCGCGCAAAGCGAGCGGTATTGAGTCCTCTTGATACTTTACCAATCATGGGCACTTTAAGCAGAGCCCGATGATAGCGCAGGCGAATCGCGGGCTGCTGGATCAGGCGCTGGAACACCACAATCAGCAGCATGATGGCAACCAGCAGGTATAGCCCGTAATTCTGCATCCATTCACTAATAGCGATGAGCACCGTGGTAATGGTGGGCAGGTCCTGACCCATGTGATCAAACTGGCCGACGATTTTGGGGACCACGACAGTAAGTAACACCACCACAATCATCATGGCGAAAAACATCATGATGGAAGGGTAAATTAAGGCCTGAATCACCTGGCTGCGGGTTTGCTGGCGACGTTCGGTGTAGTCGGCCAGGCGGTTTAATACGGTATCCAGATGCCCTGACTTTTCACCGGCGGCGACCATGGCGCGATATAAATCATCGAATACGCTGGGGAATTCGCTGAGTGCGTCGGCCAGGGTGTAACCTTCAACCACGCGGCTGCGAACCGCCATCATCATATTTTTATGGCGCGGCTTTTCACTTTGCTCGGCAACGGCGAGTAGTGCTTCCTCAATGGGTAACGCTGATTCAACCAGAGTCGCAAGCTGACGGGTAAGCAATGATAAATCACTGGCGGAGATACGCGGGCGAAACAGCTGAAATCCTGAAGATGACTGCTTAGCGCTTTTTTCGGCGACCTGTTCCACTTCCAGCGGTACCATGCCTTTTTCGCGCAGCTGCTGGCGGATTTGCCGGGCGTTATCGCCTTCCAGAACACCACTTTTATTGCGCCCGTTGGCGGCAATGGCTTTGTATGCAAAAGCGGCCATTAATCCTCCCGGGTAACCCGCAGCACTTCTTCCAGCGACGTTTGTCCGCTGAGTACTTTATGGCAACCGTCTTCACGAATGCTCGGCGTGGTCTGGCGAATATATTTTTCGATGGCCTGCTCACCCTTGCCTTCATGCATCATGGTGCGGACCGCTTCATCAACAATCAGCAGTTCATGAATGCCGGTACGGCCGCGATAGCCGGTTTGGTTACAGGCTGCGCACCCTTTAGGTGAATAGATCACTACATCAGTGGCATCGCTCAAGCCCAGTATCTGTGCTTCCTGCTCGCCTGGTGAGTGAGGAGTTTTACATTCCGGACACAGCGTACGTACCAGGCGCTGTGACAGCACGGCCAGTAAGCTGGATGACAGCAGGAAGGGCTCTATTCCCATGTCTTCGAGACGGGTAATGGCACCTGCCGCGGTATTGGTGTGCAGGGTCGATAATACCAGGTGACCGGTTAAACTGGCCTGCACGGCAATCTGGCCGGTTTCGATATCACGGATTTCCCCCACCATGACCACATCCGGATCCTGACGAAGAATGGCTCGCAAACCCCGGGCAAAGGTCATTTCTACCCGCGGATTTACCTGGGTCTGACCAATGCCCTGCAAATCAAATTCGATGGGGTCTTCCACCGTCATGATGTTGCGATCTTTGGAGTTAATCTCGGTCAGGCCCGCGTAGAGCGTGGTACTTTTACCAGAGCCGGTTGGCCCGGTGACCAGAATAATACCGTGTGGTTTACGGATCAGGGTAGAGAAGTGGTCGCGGTTAACCTGGGTCATGCCCAGATCCGCTAAATTCAGCCGCGCATTATTTTTGTCGAGTAAACGCAGTACTACCCGCTCGCCATGGCTGGACGGCAGGGTAGATACCCGTACGTCAACGGCACGGCCGGCAATACGCAGAGTGATACGGCCATCCTGGGGCACGCGTTTTTCGGCGATATCCAGTTTCGCCATAACCTTAATCCGTGAGACCAGCATCGACGACAGTTTGCGGTTTGGTCGCAGAATTTCACGCAGCACGCCATCCACCCGGAATCGCACTACCAACTGATTTTCAAAGGTCTCAATGTGGATATCCGACGCGCCTTCTTTGATGGCTTCGCCGAGCATGGCATTAATGAGTTTGATGATGGGCGCGTCGTCTTCGCTGTCGAGCAGATCTTCGGTATCCGGCAGTTCTTCAGCCAGAGAGAATAAGTCACTTTCGTTACCCAGATCTTCCATTAACTGCTTGGCTGCCGATGAATCTCGCTGATACGCCTGGGTTAGCAGGGGCTCAAACTGATCTTGCGGGAGCTCCTTAAGCACCAGTGCGCCGGCATGATAACGACGGACTTCGCTGAAGATTTCCAGCGGTGTGTCGCTGGTGTGATAGAGCAACGCCGGCTCCTGATTGAGCTCCAGCAATACCTTGTGCCGCTTGGCAAAACCAAAGGGCAACTGTTGATCGTCTACCGCTTCTTCCGGTAACAGCTCTTCTGCCGATTCAGCAGCCACACTGGCTACTGATTCGGTAAGTTCGGGCTGCCTGGTTTCGGTGCTCATTCGTTGCCATCCTGGGCTTTTTGCTGAGCTTCTTCCTCTTCGCGACGCTTCAGGTAATCTTCATAGGTAGGCGGCAGCGCCAGGCTGTCGTCCCACTTTGGCAATACCGGTGTTTCGGTACGAGGCATTAACGCCACGCCACGCGACTGACGCTCAAGCTGCTCAGCACGAATATAATTGTACTTACGCTTGCTGATTTCATTCATGGTGACGCCGTCACGAATGATTTTGGGGCGTAAAAATACCATCAGGTTGGTTTTGCGCTTGCTGCTGCTGGTAGATTTAAACAGATGGCCAAGAATCGGAATGTCACCCAGTAACGGTACTTTGGACTCACTTTCCTGAATATCTTCGTCAATCAGACCACCCAGCACGATGGTGCCGCCGTCATCCACGATAACCGTGGTTTTGATTTGACGTTTGTTAATTGAAATATCCACCGAGGTGGCACCGGATACGCTGGACACCTCTTGCTCGATGGTTAGCTGAATGGCGTTACCTTCGTTGATTTGCGGGGTAACCTGCAGCTTAATACCGACTTCCTGACGATCGACGGTCTGGAACGGGTTAGAGTTGTTGGCGCCGGTAGTCTGGCCGGTGATCACCGGTACTTCCTGACCGACAATAAAGAATGCCTCTTCGTTATCCATGGTGGTTAAATGCGGGGTTGCCAGTACGTTTGAGTTGGTATCGTTACTAACGGCCTGCACCACTGCACCCCAGCCATTTTCCACAATCCCGGCGATCAAACCGTTAGCACCGCCAAGCAGGTTGGCGAGGGTGGTGAAATCGCCCTGGGTGGTATCCTGAGTTGTTACTACCTCACCGTTTGCGGTGACATAGGTTGACTGAGTTGTCTGATCTTCTGCCTGACGCAAGGCAACGCCCAGCGCGCCTACCGGTACCACGCCGTTATTAAACTGTGTACCGCCACCGGCTTCCGACACAAACTGCATGCCCAGAGTCGTACCGTCGCCTTCATACATTTCAACAATAATGGCTTCAACCTGAACCTGAGCGCGGCGGATATCCAGCTGCCTGATGACTTCTTCCAGCGAACGCATCATGTCTGGCTCAGCGGTGATCACCAGAGCATTGGAGTCTTCGTGTGAATCGATACTGACATTACGGTTAGAAGAGGTACGACGGGCGTTGCCAGCGCCGGAGGTTTCTTCGGCCTGAATACTGTCACTCACGCCCTGTAGCACTTTTACCAGATCTTCGGCTTTGGCGTAGTTGAGGAAAATAACCCGGGTATTACCGTTGGTTTCGAGTTCCTGGTCCATGCGCTGTACCAGGTTGATCAGGCGTTTGCGGGCTTTGGAGTCACCGCTTACGATAACGCTGTTGGTGCGGTCATCGGCTACTACGCGAGGTTCACTTTTACCGCCCGCAGCTTGCTTACCCTGGGATTTGTTGATGCTTTCAATGATGCGCACCATTTCTGAGGCTGAGGCAAATTGCAGCTTCACGATGTCGACTTCTTCGTCACCGGCGCGGTCAACCCGCTCAATGATTTCTACCAGGCGGTTTACTACGGCTGCGCGGCCGGTCAGCATCATTACATTCGACGGGTCGTGGCTCACTACATTACCACCGCCGGCCTGGTCGTTAAGCTGGCGTAAAATCGGCGCCAGTTCACGTACCGGCACGTTATAGACGGGAATAACCCGGGTGATCATTTCGTCACCGTCGAGGTTTGCGTTTTCTACCACCGGAATATTAGAGGTTTTGGCGTCTTTAGAACGGACTACCTTTAAAATGCCGTTGGGCATTTCTACCACCGCAAAATCGTAGACCTGCAGCACGTTTAAGAAGAACTGATAATACTGTTCCTCATTCAGCATGTCGTAGCTGATAACGCTGATCTTACCCCTTACGTTGGGGTCTACAATGATGGTTTTTTGCAGATTTTTACCAACAATCGTAATAAATTCGTTGATATCCGTATCCTGAAATTTGGGCATACGATCGATTGCCGCTGCCTGCACACATAACAGTGTGGTGCAGATTGCTACGCTCATTCGGGTCAACCAGGTTCGACCAACTCGCCTCATGTTTTATTCCTGTTTAGTATTTTACTTGCTTAAATTATTGCTCTGGCATGTCCAGATACAGTGTAATGTACTCGCCTTCGCGGGTCACCGTCAGCTCGATGGACTGCGCTGTTCTTAATTCGCCCATGGCCTCTCTGGCCTGAGCCGGATCGGTTAAGTCCAACCCGTTTATCTGAATAACAATGTCGCCGTTTTGTAATCCAACCGACTCAAACAAGCTGGGGTTCTTACCCGGTTTTACTTTATATCCGGCCATCTGGCCGCCTTCGAGTGCCGGAGTAACGGTAATAAAATCAATAAAGCTGGACGGGCTCTCGCGCAGCGCCTCGGTGGCTGCTACGGCTTCGTCACTTAACTCGCGAGCTGGCTGCGGACTGTTATCAACTCTGCCCATGCTCGCACTATTCTGATTATTGCCACGGGTAATTCTGCCGGTAGCCGGTGATTGTTGTGCAGCGTGACGCTTGGTAAAATCCAGACCATCGAGCATCAGAGTTTCGTGGCGGCCGCCATTTTTAATAATAACGCGGTCGGTATGGACCTGAGAAAGCGTGGCATTGGTACCTTCAATCTTCTCGCCAATGGCGTAGGTTGCCTGTTTGCCGCGATTTTCAATGATGGCTGTGCCCTGATCTTCAGCGCTGGTAGATACTACGCCGGAGAGCACCAGATTAAGCTGGGTTTCCGGTGCATCGGTAATGGTTTCCTGTACCGGCGGTGGTGCCGCTTTATTTACTTCGCCAAATAAATTCAGGCGTTGTATTTGGCTAATGTCGACCCCACGTTGGGAGTTTGATGATGACCCGGCGGAACGGGTTCCAGAGGCGTTGAGCCCGGCGAGGCTGGCATTGCTGTTTGGCTCGGGAATGAGTTTCCAGGTGATTTCAGCAGCGAAAGCGATGAGATACAGGCACAATAACACCACCACCGCGAGTCGAAGTCGGGGTTGGTGGGCGCTAAATAAGGCCGGTAAATTTTGTAAGCTGGATTGATTTAATATCATCTGAAAACAACTAATTGGTGAACAAATAACCGCGAAAAACGTTCCCATCATAGCCTAGTCTGCGCGGGGGCAACAACATTAATCCGATCAGGTTAAAATTATATTACAGTTTAGTAATTAAACGCATGAGAAACACCGATGGCTAATGATGCAACCAATGAACTAAAGGTCCGGCTGGACAAATGGCTCTGGGCAGCGAGGTTAACTAAAACCCGTGCACTGGCAAGAGACCTGATTCAGGCCGGAAAAGTTCACTACAACGGGCAAAAAAGCAAGCCGGGTAAAATTGTTGAGCCCGGCGCGGCCATTCGGGTGCCTGCCGGCTGGGATGTAAAAGAGCTCATAATTCAGGATGTTTCTGAAAAACGCCTGCCGGCGAAAGACGCTCAGCTATTATATGAAGAGACGCCTCAGAGCATCGCTAAAAGGGAAGAGAATCAAGCCGCCCGAAAATCGCAAAGCTTCCATAATCCGCGACCGGAAAGCCGCCCCGACAAAAAGCAGCGTCGCGAACTTATTAAATTTAAACATCAGTGATAACACTGATGAAAGACAGGAAAAACCATGAATCAGTTTGATCAGTTACATCGTTATTTATTCACTGATGCCAGCGTGCGCGGTGAATTGGTTAGATTGCAGGACACTTTAAATCCAATCGTACATAGCACCGACTACCCGTTGGCCATTCAGCAATTGCTGGCCGAGATGGCCGCAGCTGCCAGTTTGTTAACCGCTACCCTCAAATTTGAGGGGGAAGTAGGGCTTCAAATTCAAAGTCAGGGTAAAGTGCGTTATGCCGTGGTCAATGCCACCCACGAACAGAACTTACGGGGCGTTGCCCGCTGGGATGAGGAAGCCGATTTATCGACTGCCAGCTTTGCCGATCTGGTGGCTAACGCTGTGCTGGTTATTACCATTACGCCTACCGAAGGAGAGCGTTATCAGGGCGTTGTAGCACTCGATAAAGGCTCGCTGGCTGGCTGTATTGAGGATTACTTCGAACGCTCAGAGCAATTGGCAACCCGTGTGTTTATCCACACTGACTTAGCAGACAAAGATGCGCCTAAAGTGGCCGGGATGTTTTTGCAGGTAGTGCCAACCAGCAGTGAAGCCACTAACGTGACCGCTGACAGTGAATTTGAGCACCTCTGCACCTTAACTGAAACCATGACACCCGAAGAGTTGTTTGCTTTGCCTGCACAGGATGTATTGCACCGTTTGTACCATGAACAAACCGTTGAAGTATATGCGCCGGAAGCGGTGACCTTTGCCTGTACCTGCTCACGTGAACGTAGCGCCGAAGCACTTCGTAACATCGACAAAGCCGAACTGCTGGCGATTATCAAAGAAGAAGGTTCAATTAACATGAACTGTCAGTACTGCCATACAGAGTATCGCTTTGATGAAATTGACGTGGAAGCGTTAAAGAGCGGCTATAACAGTGCACCAGAAGCCTCACAGTAAGCGGTTTATTGATGGCTGATTTTCACATTAAAGCGCTTGAGTTGGCCAGAGCCGGTGACTGGGATGGCTCTCACGATTTGGTTCAGGACTATAACGATGAGTTTTCCTGCCTGATCCACGGCTATCTGCACCGGGTTGAGCGTGATGAGTTTAATGCGCGGTACTGGTATACCCGGGCTGGCACTACAATGCCGGTGAATTCACTGGAACAAGAGTTGGCGCGGCTGGAAAGCCTGGTGCGCGGCAACGGCTAGCCGAGCGTAGTTAACTCTTTTCTCATACTTTCTTTTGCATGCGGGGGTTATTACCAGATTTGTTAAGTACGTTAACGAAATCACTCGCTGCATACGAATTCTTATTGATGTGCCCACAGGTTCGATGCTATTGCTAGCGTAGCCGACTCTCATCTGAGAGCCGGACTGATACGTCTTACGGAGAACTAATGAATCGAACCCTGGCTACTACCGTAATATTCAGCGGCTTTTTTCTGCTCGGCATTCTGTTGCTGATGTGGGGGATCTTGCTGCCTCGAATGGCGGCAGAGCTGACTATGAGCAGTTTTGTTAGCGGTGCATTGTTTACGTTGTTTTCACTGGGCATGATGATGGGTGCGATTATTGGTGGCAAATATGCGTCGCGATTTGAGTTCTTGCCGTTGTTTGCCAGTTTGTCGCTGGTGAATGCCCTGTTCATTGTTATTGCTGGCTTAATGCCAAACTGGCCGGGATTGCTGGTGATTGTGTTTATTGTTGGCGTATTGAGCTCCTGTAAAATTACCATTGGCCATACGATAATCGCCCAGCTCTATGTAGAAAAGCGCTTTGCCATGATGGGCACTATGGATTTTATGTTTAGCCTTGGCACGCTGGTGGCGTCTTTCTACGTGTCGCTTATCTTCTTGTGGCAGGCTAACTGGCGCTTGCCGCTGCACTTTCTGGCTGGTTTGTGGGTTATTCTGGCGCTGTTTACTTTTCTTAGTGTGCGCAATGCCAATGCAAAATTACCGGTTGAGAAACAGCAGGAATCGGCGCCTAAGCAAACTCTGGCGTTTGCCACCATCGTGCGTCAGCCGGTGTTTTTATTATTGGCCGTCGCCAGTTTTGGCTATGGAGCGGTGGAATTTGGTACGGTTAACTGGTTTGTGAGTTACGCACAGCAGGGCCTGGGTTTCGACGGGGATGCAGCCCGCTTGCTGCTAGCTGGTTTTACCGGTGGAATGGCGTTGAGTCGTTTGACCTTTGCGTATTTTCTGCGCTGGTTTAGCGTGCACCGGTTAATGGTGGTGCTGGTCACTATGCTGCTGGCCGGGGCCATTATTGCCAAGCTGGGCGATACCTTTGTGCCGATAATGCTGGGTAACTTCCTGTTAGGTCTGGGGCTTGGCGGCCTCTTCCCATTAATCCTCTCTGCCGCCATGAATATCGACAGCGAAAAAGGCCCGTTGTTATCAGGAATAACCATTCTTGGGAATGCCATGGGGGTGCAACTGGTGTCGCTTGGTACCGGTGCCTGGGCCGGGATAGCTTCTATTGAAGTGGCTTACTGGGCTGTGCCGATGGCGGCGGTGCTACTCTGGAGTGCCACCTGGTTTTACAGCCGCATTATTAAGCGAGGGTAGGTGTATTACAGCCCCTCGCTAGGCAGCCAGAACTCAGCAATCAGGCCTTCTTTGGGGTGATTGCGCAGGTTAATCTGCCCGCCATGCATCTCGATAATCCGCTTGGTGATGGCCAGTCCAAGTCCTGAGCCGCCGGAATTGCGCGCTGAGTCGCCCTGAGAGAATGGGCGGAAGACGTTTTCCAGACTTTCCTCAGGAATGCCCTGACCAAAATCACGAACTTTACAGACCACCCGGTTTTGCTTTTTGTCAAAATAGGTGGTGATTTCTATATGGTTACTGCCGTAGCGGAAGGCGTTTTCAATCAGATTATCCAGCACCCGTTTGAGGGCGACTTTACGCAATGGAATATTCGGCAGTGGATTGAGCTCCAGGTGAATGGACTGACGGTCTTCCGCGGAAGGATTAAACTGCTGATTGGTATTACGGGCATCGGTTAATTCGGTAATTAACGGGTTCAGGTTGGCAATGGTCTGGCGTTCCTGTTGTTCCTGCCGGGCATACTCGATGAACTGATCAATAATCGCATTCATGTCTTCGATATCGCTGACGATGCCTTCTTTCACCCAATCCTGATCCTCGGGCAGCATTTCGGTGGCCAGGCGAATACGGGTAAGTGGGGTGCGCAGGTCGTGGGAAATCCCCGCCGTCATTACCATGCGATCATGCTCTAACTGCTTTATCCCCTGGTTCATGCGGTTAAACGCTTTGGTTACCTCAATCATTTCGCTGGTGCCATCTTCTTTCAGCGGCGGCGGAAACTGCCCCCGGCCCACTTTGATTGCGGCGCGCTGCAGTGCGCTCAATGGCCGGTTAAGGCGAAATACAAACAGCCAGCCGCCACCCACACTTAAAATACCAATCAGCAACAGATACAAGGTTAACGGGAAGATATTGGCTTCACTTAAGCCGTACACTGGCACGCGGATCCAATTGTCTGGCAGACTGGCGATTTTGATCCAGACGTAATAGGGCGTGGATTGCTGATCAAGCTGGGGCGCACTGATGCGTACTTCGGCTTTTTCGTCCAACTGCTCGGTAACCTGGGCAGACATAAACTGATAAAAGGTAGCCTGCCCCAGCCTGGCGGCCTTTGCTTCGGTATCAGTAAAGATGCGAATGCCGGTTTGTGCTTTTAAGGTACGCAGGTATTCCGGGTCGTCGAGTTCGTCCACGTGGGTTTTGAGTGTGGCGGCCTGAGTGGCAATCAGACTGTTAATTTGCTCGTAACTGGGGCGGATAAAATACATGGTGACCGACAGGTAAGAGACTACCTGGTTGATCAACAACAAAACGCCAATCAGCAGTATGGTTTGGCCAAAGGCGCTTTTAGGGAGTAATCGCACTGGTTAAGTTACTGGGCAACCGCGCCATCCGGCACGAATACATAACCTAAACCCCATACTGTCTGGATGTAACGTGGATTGGCCGGATCTTCTTCCAGCATGCGGCGTAGGCGTGATACCTGAACGTCGATGCTGCGTTCCAGGGCACTATAATCCCGGCCTCTGGCCAGATTCATCAGTTTGTCGCGGGACAACGGCTCACGGGGGTGAGTAACCAGTGATTTTAAGACCGCAAATTCGCCGCTGGTGAGCGACAAGGACTTGCCGTCGTCGGTCATCTCGCGGGTAGCCAGGTTTAACCGGTAAGTGCCAAACTCGACAATTTGTTCTTCCATGGATGGCGCGCCGGGGGCCTCGTGTGTCTGACGACGTAGCACGGCTTTCGCGCGGGCAAGCAACTCCCGCGGATTAAATGGTTTTGGCAGGTAGTCATCGGCACCCATTTCCAGCCCGATAATACGGTCAACCTCATCGCCTTTGGCGGTTAACATAATAATAGGCATCTTGCTTTCTGCCTGACGCATACGACGGCAAATAGACAGGCCATCCTCACCAGGTAGCATCAGATCAAGGACCATCAAATGAAAGTTTTCACGTTCTAACAGGCGGTCCATCTGCTCGGCATTCGCCGCGCTTCTTACCTGAAAGCCCTGCTCTACCAGGTAGCGCTCAAGCAAGCTACGTAACCGCATATCGTCATCGACGACTAATATTTTTGATGTTTCCTGACCCATTTCTGCCTCACTGACAACCGCGTTCCGGTATCACTATAACCCTAAGTGATACCGGACAAAAGTGCTCAGATGTTTCGAACCGGCACGGATTGTTACAAAGCGTGTCAGGCGGGTTATTCAGGCAACGCCGGGCATGATATACGTGGCCACTCCATAAACCAGCACATAGCCCACTGAATAAGCAATAAGCAACAGCAAAAAGTACTTGCCGTACCGGGCGAAACTCAGGCCCTTAACCTTACTCATGGTGACAATGCCGGCTGCCGAGCCGATGATGAGCAACGAACCGCCTACGCCTACAGCATAAGTCAGTAACATCCATTCACTCACCGACATGCCGATATTGGCCTTAAGCAGCGCCGCCGTTAGCGGTACGTTATCGATTAAGGCCGAGGTTGCGCCCATCACATAATTTGCAATCAGCGGCGGGAAGACCTGATACAGGTAAAGAAGCGAGTGTAAGGCTTCGATATGTTCCAGCATACCCACTAACAGCAGTACACCCAGGAAGAACAGCAGGGTATCAAACTCTATGTAGCGGATGTAATCCATAATCGGGTCCTGATCGTCATCTTCGCCCATGTGGTTGGCTACCAGAAACATAATTGCCATACCCGCGAGAAAAGTCAGCATGGGCGGAATGGCATACAACACGTTAAGGATCAGCGTTGAGATAATGGTGGTTAAGAAAATACCGGCGATTACATAATCGATAGTATTGGTGGCATAGGTCGTTTTACGAATTTTTACCTTGCCGGTCATGCCGATGCTTAATAATCCGGTGAGTACCATTACGGCCAGGAACGAAGGCACCAGCAGCCAGAATAACTGGGTAATAGTGACTTTCTTTTGCATAAAGATCATCAAAGTGGTGACATCACCGGTAATCAGCGATACGCCACCGGAATTGACTGCGAAAACTACCAGTACCGCAAAGCGCATGGTTTGATTAAACGGCAGTCCCAGTGATAGCACCATGGCGATAGACACCAGCGTAGCGGTGATGTTATCTGCCAGCGAGGAGAAGCAAAAACTGAACAGTGCGGTTATCAACATCAGCTTTTTGAGTGAAATATTGGTTGGCATCACCAGGTTCAGCATATTGGCAATGAGTCCCTTACGGTTGAGGTAAGCCACAAAGGTCATGGCGGCCACCAGGAATAACCACAGGGTGGAGATCTCGGTAATGTTATGCAGTAAGCCTTCGTTAACCGCGTCGGTGGAGGCCGGGCTGTCGGCAGAGATAAACAGGATAATCCAGGCCAGCGTGCCAAAAAATAGGGTGATCTTTGCCTTGTTGATATGCAGGACTTCTTCGAACATCACGCCAAGCAGGGCCAGGGCGGCCAGGGTAATAAGAATGGTATCTATCATGAGGGGGGATTCCGCAATTTCAGTGGCCGTATTTTACGGCGAAGCCCTCGCCAGTAAAGGACTAAGCGGTGAATGAGCGGTGTCAGGCGTTAATAGTTAGTATTCATTTTGGTTATAAAATACTTTGGTCTTACAACTAAAGCGTTGTTTATTTGATTTTAAACAGGACAATAATTAGTTTGCCTGTTAGTCTGAAGTAAGAAATCACAGTTAAATGGAATTGGCTGATGGGTAGCTCAGGCGGTAACAGGTATAAATGGCTTATTGAACTCCTTGCTTATTGGCAAGGGCAAATAAATAGTCAAGATTTATGCTTGGCCTACGGAATTAGCGTTACACAATCTAAAAAGTACTTAGTTGAGTACAATGAGATACACCCTCAAAACCTCAAATATAATCGCAGTGCAAAAGCCCATTTAGCACAGGAACTATTTACCTTTAATTATATAAATGGCGACGTCGCAGAATATCTGGATTGGCTAAACTCTCAGGTCAATTTGGCAGACGTGCCAAAAAGTAACAGCATCACCCACGCTGAACTAAGACTCCCACCCAGAGCAATTTCACCGCAGATAATGCGTGGACTGGTTAATGCCGTTAAACAAAAGCGCAGAATCGACGTTGAATATTTGTCTTTAAGCAAAACGACGGCAGAAGGCCGAGTGATTCAGCCTCATACATTTGTAAAAACTGGGTTGCGTTGGCATTTACGAGGGTATTGTGAGTATCGCGGCGACTTTAGAGACTTTGTTTTGAGCCGATTTCGGGGGGTACCTGAAATCATGGGCCCAGCGACACACCTTCGCGAACAAGATTCGAGTTGGAATACTACTGTTAAACTACGGTTTCAACCTGATCCACGTTTCACACCAGAGCAAAAGGCAATCATTGAACAAGATTACCAAATGCAAAATGGTGAATTAGTCATTTCTACAAAAGCAGCTCTTGCTCAATATTTAATACAAGAAATGCAGGTGCGAACAGACTCGTTAGCAAAAACTCCACAACAACAGCAATTGGTATTGGTAAACGAAGAAGACTTAAAACCTTGGTTATTTACCGGTTAAATCGGGCAAAAGAGAAAGATCAAGCAAGTTTGTTTACTGGTTAAATGTCAGGGATTGTTTAATTAATCAAACAATAAATAATGAGTCTTGACTGTAAAAATCGATAGGGAAAATCTGATTAGAAGCAAGCTATTATTTTTATATGTGCAAGAGAGCGAGTAGAGCAATAGGTTGATAATTTAGCCAAAATATGATGTTTCTCAATTACTATTTTTTCGCTGGATTCTCTAAATTGACAATTAGCACTCGTTGGAGTTTGGGCGAGTATCAACTTGGGCCAAGTATATGGATATTTTAAAGTGCGTGCCGAAAAAACGTTAAACATTGCTCATGTAAGAGCAAAAGACGGACAGCATCAATTGTTATCTACTCACCTGTCAGAAGTGGGTGAGCTTGCCTCAGTGTTTGCTAAGAAGGTTGGGGTTGAAAATGTTGGAAGGTTACTGGGACTGCTGCATGATTTCGGAAAATATAGCAGTGAATTTCAGGCTTATCTAAAATCTGCAACAGGTGTGACTAATCCCGATGAAGATGAATATGTTAATTCTAAATATCTGAAAGGGAAGATTGACCACTCTACTGCAGGGGCAAAGCTCATTTGGCAAGAGTTACAAAAAATAGGTAATGGATCTGGAGCACTCTGTGGGCAGATTTTAGCGCTTTGTATTGCATCCCATCACAGTGGCTTAATAGATTGTATTGGGTGGGATGATACGCATTATGTTTTTGCCAATAGAATGGATAAGGATGATGCAAAAGTACATCTTAATGAATGCAAGCAATCATCAGATCCAGAAATTCTGTTATCAATAAAGAAGCTTACCGGGCCTGAAGTGGTCAAAGAAATGATAGGACGGTTGCAGCAGTTTATTGATTTTAAGAGCCCATCGACAATTAATTGCTTCAAGCTTGGTTTTTTTACCCGATTTTTGTTTAGTTGCTTGATTGATGCAGACAGGCTAAACAGTGCTGAGTTTGAAGCCCCAGCACGACGAATAGAACGCCTAAGCAGGCCATCATCAGTTCCATGGTCAGTTGCAATTGACCGCTTGGAAGACAAATTATCCAAATTGCCCATTCGAAATAACATTGATGAATTGCGTAGAGAAATCTCAGAGAACTGCAAGAATAATGCGGCTAAACCACAAGGTATTTATACACTAACAGTACCAACCGGTGGGGGCAAAACTTATGCGAGCTTACGTTATGCCCTCAATCATGCACAGAAACACAACCTTGAACGAGTTATATACGTCATTCCCTACACATCGATTATTGAGCAAAACGCAGGTGTTATCCGTGAGGCAATAGAGCCTGATAATGAGCTTGGTACTTGGGTGCTGGAACACCATTCTAACTTAGAACCTGATCAACAAACCTGGCGAACCAAATTGGTGGCGGAGAACTGGGATGCACCGATTGTATTAACCACTATGGTTCAACTATTAGAAACATTGTTTTCTGGTGGCACTAAAAGTGTTAGGCGATTACATCAACTAGCCAACAGTGTGCTCATTTTTGATGAAATCCAGACCTTGCCGATAAATTGCGTTCATATTTTTTGTAATGCTATTAATTTTCTCACAGAGCAGTGCAAAACAACGGTAGTGCTATGTACCGCTACTCAGCCATTATTGAATGATCTGCATAAACCTGAGCTAGGACAATTGGATATTCCCGAAGGGAATGAACTCGCGGGTGATTTTGAAGAGCATTTTCGCCAGCTCTCTCGAGTTGAGATTATTAATCAGGTAAAAGCTAGTGGTTGGAGCGCTGAGGAAATTGCCAATCTGGCTTTTGAGCAATACGCAGAGCTTGGCAGTTGTTTGGTTATTGTTAATACCAAAGACTGGGCGCAGAAACTGTATCAACTCTGTGCAGAGCGTTTGGGTACAGAATCCTTGTTTCACTTAAGTACCAATCAATGTCCCTCACATCGCAAAATCTTACTGGATGAAATCAGGGCCAGGCTAGATCAAGGTAAATCCGTGTTATGTGTGTCGACCCAATTGATAGAAGCTGGAGTGGATGTCGACTTCGCCTCTGTGGTGCGTTTTTTAGCTGGGCTAGATTCAATCGCTCAAGCTGCCGGGCGTTGTAACCGAAATGGCAGGCTAAAAGACGACCAGGGCAATTCGGTCAAAGGCAGGGTCTTTGTTGTTAATCCCTATGTGGAAAATACAGGCATGTTGAAGGATATCCAAGTAGGTAAGGAAAAGGCACAAAGGGTATTGAGAGAGCAACATCAGGACTTGTTGTCTCCATCCGCCATTCAACAATACTTCCGATATTATTTTTTTGATCGTAAGAAAGAGATGGTTTACCTCCTCAGCAGCCTGACGCACCGTAACGATAGTATCCTCAATTTATTGGCTGATAGAAAAGGCGCAAACACATTCAAATGGCCGTTGTTAAGCCAAGCATTTATGGAGGCCGGTAAGCAGTTTAAAGCTATTGATGCCCCCACTCAGGCGGTCATTGTTCAATTTGGAGAAGGTAAAAAACTGGTAGCTGAACTTTGTGCAGTGGCCAAGGAATTTGATTCGCAGCGCTATTATCAACTATTGCGACAAGCACAAAAGTTCAGTGTGAATGTGTTTCCTAATGTTTGGGCCCGACTGATCAGTGAAAATGCAGTGCTGGAAATCCAAGAGGGTCACGGAATCTATTATTTGAAGGCAGAATATTACAGTGATGAATTCGGATTAAATTCTGAACCTATAGTCGATTTGGGATTTTTGGGGATTTAAGGAGGAAACAATGCAAAACAGTATCAGTTTTAGGTTATGGGGGCGGTACGCATTGTTTACCGATCCTATAACCAAGATTGGCGGAGAAAAGTGCTCGTACCATGTACCCACTTATGAGGCGATAAAGGGGGTGCTCAAGTCTATTTACTGGAAGCCGACTCTAGTTTGGCATGTTGATAAAGTGAGGGTGGTCAACCCTATCCGCACTCAAACAAAAGGCACTAAGCCTTTGGTTTGGGGGGGAGGAAACAGCTTGGCGATCTACACCTTTTTGCATGAAGTAGAATATCAAGTACAGGCGCATTTTGAATGGAACACTCACAGACCAGAACTCGCGAAGGATCGTATAGGCGGCAAGCATTTTTCTATTGCAAAACGCATGTTGGATAAAGGTGGTCGTCAGGATATTTTTCTTGGTGTTCGTGATTGTCAGGGATATGTCGAGCCTTGTGAATTTGGTGACGGGGTTGGAGCCTATGATGAAATAGACGAATTGTCTTTCGGTTTTATGTTTCATGGGTTTGATTATCCTGATGAAACCGGAATCAACGAGCTACACAGCCGTTTTTGGCGCGCCACCATGAAAAACGGTGTATTGGAATATCCTCGCCCTGAAAAGTGCGATAACAGGCGATTTGTCCGCAAAATGGAAGCCAAGGATTTTGACCTAGATGAAAATCTTCTGGGTGTTGGTTCAGAGGAGGCTTCGCTGTGAGTTGGATGAAAAAACTAGCTGATACATATCCGCATATTCTCGAACAAAGGGATAATAATCCTTGGCCTTTGGCTCATGTTAAAAAAACTGCTCATGTTGAAGTATCGATTTCAGCAAAAGGTAATTTTATTAAAGCAAAAGTATTAAATGGCGACGACGCCATAACTTTGATTCCAGTCACAGAAAAATCTGGTTCAAGGACCGGAAACGTTGAACCTCACCCTCTTTGCGAAGAATTAAGTTACTGTGCTCTTGATTTAGTGGAAGGAGTGAAGAAAAAAAATGAGCGAAACACATCATTCCTAGCTTTGTTAGATAGCTGGACTGACTCTGAATTCTCACACCGTAAATTAGAAGCTGTAAGGACATATGTTAAAAAAGAAACCTTGTGGAGGGACGTATCATGCTCTGTCGATTTTCCATTGGTTTTTAAAGCGAAAAGTACTCAAAAAATTGCACCAGAAAAATGCTTCATTAGATGGAGTGTTGAAGAAGATGGGGAAGTTACAACTGGCACTTGGGAGGACCAATCTTTAATTAATAAATGGATTCTTTTTGAGAGCACGCTTAATCCAAAACTTGGTTTTTGTTACGTAATTGGAGAGGAGGCTAGGCTTGCTAAATATCATCCTAAATTCATTCGGCACGCTGCTGATGGTGCTAGGTTTATCACGCAAAATGATTGGGATAGTTATACATTCATGGGGCGTTTTACTGACTCAAAAAAACAAGTAACTGAAAATAATTTTCCTAGCCAAGTAAGCGAAGTTTCATTTGAAGTCACTCAAAAGGCCCATAATGCTCTTCGTTGGCTCATAGCCAACAGAGGAAAGAAAAATGGAGACCAGGTTGTGGTGACCTGGGCTGTATCGGGTCAAAACGTGCCTGAACCAATTGCCGAAACTAAAGACTTTTTCGATTTTGATGTGGTGGAAGGAGTGAGTCAGGATTGGTTGGCTGTAACGCCAAATATAGCGAGCGATCTAGGTGAGAATTTTGCCAAAGGACTCAACCGTTATATGGCTGGTTATTTTGACGGTCGTGTTGCCAAGCTGAAAGAGCAGGAAAGCATCGTCGTGATGGGACTGGATTCAGCAACACCGGGACGTATGGCGATTACTTATTACCGAGACTTTTTGGCGAAAGATTATATTCAGACTATTGAAAAATGGTATTTGCATATGGCTTGGCCCCAACGCTTTAGCATCGAGAATGCCAATGGTAGTAAAAAAGTGAAAAAGCAGGTGTTTTGGCTCATAGGAGCTCCTTCTCCTTGGAATATTCTGCAGGCCGCCTATGGTGATGTGGTAAAGAGCAATGAGGAGCTCAAAAAGTCACTCTATGAACGCCTGTTGCCGTGTATTGTCGAGGGGCGCCCGTTACCGATAGATATTGTCAATTTAGCGGTGGCCCGTGCCAGTAATAGAAACAATTGTGAACTATGGGAGTGGGAGCGCAATGTTGGTGTTGCGTGTGCGCTTTTCCGAGGATTTCATCATCCAGAACGCCAGCCTGATTCAAGTAAAAGGAGAAACTATGCCATGTCGTTAGATACAGAATGTACTTCAAGAGATTATTTGTTTGGTCGCCTTTTGGCTGTGGCTGAACGCATAGAGGAAATGGCGATGTGGGCAGCGAGCGAGCCGAGTCGTTCGACTCACGCCAGCCGCTTGATGCAACGCTTTTCCGACAGGCCTGCGTCGACCTGGTTGAATATTCGCAATAGCCTGGTGCCTTACCAGCAGCGTTTAAAAGTAAAACTTCCTCCTCTAGGAGAAGCTTACAACAGATTGCTTGACGACATCAGCGATGCCTTTACCAATTCCGACTTTATTTCGGACAGGCGATTATCCGGTGAGTACCTACTGGGCTTCCATTGTCAGCGGAAGTGGTTACGGGAACACAAGATTGAAAAAGGCCAATGGGTGGTCAAAAAAGCAGATGAAATTGCAACAACAGTATCAGAAGGAAATGAAGCATGAACTCTTTAAATAGTAAAATTGATTTTGCTGTGATTTTTAGTGTTAAAAACGCTAACCCCAATGGTGATCCACTTAATGGCAATAGACCCAGAACTGATTACGATGGATATGGCGAAATTTCTGATGTATGTCTGAAACGCAAAATTCGTGACCGCTTACAAGACAGAGGCGAAACTATTTTTGTTCAATCGGATGAGAAAAAAACAGATGGCATGAGTAGTCTGAAGAATCGTGCTGAATCAGAAGATTTTGGGCTTGGAAAAGATGCGTTCAATATTAAGAAGACCACACCTGAACAAACCGCCAAACTGGCCTGTGAAAAGTGGTTGGATGTGCGCTCTTTTGGACAGCTGTATGCGTTTAAAAATGAAAGTAAAGATGGAGTGTCTATACCAATTCGTGGTCCGGTAACTATTCAGTCAGCCTTTAGCTTTGAGCCTGTGAGCATTACCAGTACCCAAATCACTAAGAGTGTCAGTGGTGAAGGGGACGGTGCTAAGAAAAGCTCGGATACTATGGGTATGAAGCACCGTGTCGATAGTGCGACTTATGTGGCTTTTGGCGCTATGTCACCGCAGTTGGCAGAACGCACAGGCTTTAGTGACCAGGACGCTTTAACAATCAAAAAAGTGTTACCAAGACTGTTTGAAGGTGATGCATCTTCTGCCAGACCGGAGGGCAGTATGGCTGTGGAAAAAGTCATCTGGTGGCAACACGACAGTAAATCCGGTCAATATTCATCGGCTAAAGTGCATCGCTCCCTGCAAACATATATTGATGCAGGGGGGGAACTAGATGCTGATGCGCTTGAGAAAGCTCTGGATTCTGCATTACCGGGTTTGAAACCTGAAATTATCGATGGATTCTAATTGGTAGTTCAAAGAATCTGATTATCATGGACGATCTAAAACTCGTTCCACTATCCGCCTTACAACACTTTGCCTTTTGCCCACGTCAATGTGCGTTAATTCATAACGAGCAGGTGTGGGCCGACAACTGGCATACGGCCAAAGGCAATTTGTTGCATAAAAGGGTGGATAGTGGCGATCCCGAAAGTCGCAATGGTGTGCGTTTTGAGCGTGCTGTGCAGGTTTGTGCAGAACAGCTGGGAGTAACTGGAAAGCTGGACCTGGTGGAGAAGAACCTCTCTACCGGGCAGTTGACACCGGTTGAATATAAAAAAGGCAAAGCCAAACCTGGCAATTGGGACAAGGTGCAACTTTGTGCACAGGCGTTGTGTTTGGAAGAAATGACAGAGCAGCCAATAAATATGGGTTATTTATGGTACTGGCAAACTCGTCGTCGCGAGCCTGTTGAGTTTACTGCTGCACTTAGGCAGCAAACGTTGGGCATTATCGACAATGTGCGGCATTTGATAAATTCTGACCTCTTGCCCAAGCCGGTATATGAAAAAAAGTGCCAGGCATGTTCGTTGATCGATATTTGTAATCCTCAACATGTCGCAAAGGACAATAGTGCGGATTACATCGCAGCATTGTTTGCTATGGACAGGGACATTGAATGAAGAAACTGCAAAATAGCCTGTATTTAACCAGAGACAACTTGTATGCCCATAAAGAGCGTGAGGCTATTGTCGTTAAACAAGAAAATGAAACTCTTTTAAAACTACCGATTCATTCCATCAGCAACATTTATTGTTTTGGGCAGACCCGGGTATCCCCCGGATTGATGGCACACTGTGCTGAAAACGATGTCAATTTGGCGTACTTCGATCTTTTTGGAAGATATCAGGCCCGCATGGTGGGGCGTAAATCTGGTAACGTTTTACTGCGCCGGGCTCAATATAGAGCCAGTGACAATGCACCATTAGAGGTTGCCCGCAATATTATTGCCGCCAAAATCCAGAACTGCCGGGGCTTGCTGCAGCGACAGTTAAGAAATCACGGGCAGAATGTGGCTATCGATCAAGTAGTAACTAAGCTCAAGTTTTCAGTAGAACAAACCAAACAGGCCAATTCGCTAGATAAACTTCGTGGCGTTGAAGGGGATGCGGCGGCGCAATACTTTTCAGTGTTTCAGCAGCTAATTAAATCTGGGTTACGTGAAAGTTTTGTTTTTTCGGGACGAAAACGCAGACCTCCCAGAGATGCCGTGAATGCGATGCTGTCTTTAGTTTACAGTGTCATAGGTCAGGATGTTAGCGGTGCCTTACATGCGGTTGGACTCGATCCGCAAGTGGGTTTTCTGCATGCAGACCGGCCTGGTCGAGACAGTTTGGCTCAGGATATTTTGGAAGAATTCCGTGCTTATTTGGCCGACAGACTGGTCCTTAGTTTGATAAATCGGCAACAGATAAAAATCACCGATTTTGAAAACGAAGTGAGTGGTGCTGTGAAGATGAAAGATGATGCTCGGAAAGTTCTGTTTGCAGCTCTACAGCAGCGTAAGCAAGAAAGTATTGTTCATCCGTTTCTTAATGAAAAAGTTGAAATAGGCTTGCTGCCTCACATACAAGCAATGTTGCTTGCAAGACATTTACGTGGTGACTTGCAACACTATCCGCCCTTCTTGGCTAAGTGAGGACAGGATATGTTGGTTCTGGTAACTTACGATGTGTCATTCGAAAGCGAAGGTGGTAAAAGGCGATTGAGGCGGATTGCAAAAGTGTGCCAGGACTATGGTATTCGTGTGCAGTACTCAGTATTCGAGTGCGATGTTGTCCCAGCTCAATGGGTGCAGTTTAAGCAGCAATTATTTGATATTTTTGATGCAGAAGTGGATAGTTTGAGATTCTACAAGCTTGGTAAAAACGGTCAGCAGAAGATCGAACATTACGGAGCCAAGCCTTCTTTCGATATATTTAAAACTCCCATTATTTTATAGCTTCCGCTAACCCATAGTGCTCTTTAAAAATCTGGATAGTTAGCGATTACATTAACCATCTGAAAACAATGAACTTGTGACTTGTTGAATGGCAATGTAGTGTAGACAACGGTAATTTTGTTAACACATTAGCGGAATTGCTTGGTTTATCTTTTTGGTTTTGGGACCTGAAAGATGGGCTGTCGCCCCTCACGCAGGGGCGTGGATTGAAACAACAACGAAGAATGCTGGATATATCAGGGTGATGGGTCGCCCCTCACGCAGGGGCGTGGATTGAAACTTTAAAAGGAAACACTTTATGCAATCCAAAAAAGTCGCCCCTCACGCAGGGGCGTGGATTGAAACAATAAGGCCTGAGAACGTGTTAAACCAGTCAAAGTCGCCCCTCACGCAGGGGCGTGGATTGAAACTTTGAGTTGCATGTATTTAGCCATCCTGCTCACCGTCGCCCCTCACGCAGGGGCGTGGATTGAAACGAAACCTAGATTGTTCAGACTATTTCACTGAGCGGTCGCCCCTCACGCAGGGGCGTGGATTGAAACCGTTAATAACGGGCAAAACACTGTTACCGGCAAGTCGCCCCTCACGCAGGGGCGTGGATTGAAACCGATACAGACGCTTTAAGGCCGCGCATGAATATGGTCGCCCCTCACGCAGGGGCGTGGATTGAAACCTTGCCAAATAACTTTGCAACCCCTTGGTGTCCAGTCGCCCCTCACGCAGGGGCGTGGATTGAAACTGCACCCACCAGGCGATAGCTGGCCGTATCGAGGTCGCCCCTCACGCAGGGGCGTGGATTGAAACAATAAAATCTCGCGCTTTATCGTCTTTAGGGAAGTCGCCCCTCACGCAGGGGCGTGGATTGAAACATCATCCAGGGCGTGCATGACGCCCCAAAAATAGTCGCCCCTCACGCAGGGGCGTGGATTGAAACACCCTCATGCCGCTTAAGTTGTGCAATGAGTGGGTCGCCCCTCACGCAGGGGCGTGGATTGAAACTTCAAACGCCTCAGCCTCTGGCATTTTTGAGCGCGTCGCCCCTCACGCAGGGGCGTGGATTGAAACAGGGGTATTGGCGTGATGTGTTTGACGCCTCGTTGTCGCCCCTCACGCAGGGGCGTGGATTGAAACTATCGCACTCACCGTTTCCCGGGTAATTTTAATGGTCGCCCCTCACGCAGGGGCGTGGATTGAAACGTTTACCGTGCGGTTCTGCGTGCTCACAAATAGGTCGCCCCTCACGCAGGGGCGTGGATTGAAACACGTTCCATGAGCGCCGCGTTACTGCATTTGTGGTCGCCCCTCACGCAGGGGCGTGGATTGAAACATTGTAAAACGTGGTCTTGCGAATTTTGTTTAACGTCGCCCCTCACGCAGGGGCGTGGATTGAAACACGATCCGAAAGGAAACGAGCTGGACCAAAACACGTCGCCCCTCACGCAGGGGCGTGGATTGAAACCGGCCAAAGCATGGGTACCGAATACCGGTTATTAGTCGCCCCTCACGCAGGGGCGTGGATTGAAACACCGCATCGTTTTACCTGCACGCGCTGTCATTGCGTCGCCCCTCACGCAGGGGCGTGGATTGAAACATGGCTTTGCGCTTGGTCTAGGTTTTTGCACGGTCGCCCCTCACGCAGGGGCGTGGATTGAAACTGATTCGTTATATGCAAAATCAGAATCTAACGCGTCGCCCCTCACGCAGGGGCGTGGATTGAAACTTCGTATAAGTCGCGCAGGTTTCGCGCTGTTGAGTCGCCCCTCACGCAGGGGCGTGGATTGAAACCATCATCCTCAACCCTGACACCCTCTGTGCTATGTCGCCCCTCACGCAGGGGCGTGGATTGAAACTTTGCAGGATGATGCGATTCGCAATAATCAATAAGTCGCCCCTCACGCAGGGGCGTGGATTGAAACCGATATGGACTGGATTGACAACCTACTGGCCAAGTCGCCCCTCACGCAGGGGCGTGGATTGAAACAACATATACACTATTGACGGGTATTGTTAGTTGCGTCGCCCCTCACGCAGGGGCGTGGATTGAAACGACATACCCCTCGACAAGCTGCTCAAACTCCTCCGTCGCCCCTCACGCAGGGGCGTGGATTGAAACTTTTTCAACGGCTATTTCGATATCCGGGCGCGGCGTCGCCCCTCACGCAGGGGCGTGGATTGAAACGTCAACTCTGCAATGCGCTCCTGTAATCCTTCACGTCGCCCCTCACGCAGGGGCGTGGATTGAAACCTCGATATTAGTAGCGTAAACAGATCCTGCAACAGTCGCCCCTCACGCAGGGGCGTGGATTGAAACGTGGCAGCCGCTGACTGTTCAACTTCAAGAGAGTCGCCCCTCACGCAGGGGCGTGGATTGAAACATAATCAGAAAGCTCTACATAATTACCATCGTCGGTCGCCCCTCACGCAGGGGCGTGGATTGAAACAAGGTAAACCGTCACCAGAGCAAGTTAATCGCTTGTCGCCCCTCACGCAGGGGCGTGGATTGAAACTCTTTTAGCCAGTCGCCTACGCTATCCCATTTCAGTCGCCCCTCACGCAGGGGCGTGGATTGAAACCTCGCTAAGCTCTATGGTTTCAGTCATTATTGAGTCGCCCCTCACGCAGGGGCGTGGATTGAAACTACGAATGTGGCAAAGTCCAAAATCACTCTCCAAGTCGCCCCTCACGCAGGGGCGTGGATTGAAACCTTTAGATATCGGCGAACCTTTGTAGAAAGGAGGTCGCCCCTCACGCAGGGGCGTGGATTGAAACATTGCCTTTTCGATTTCTTGAGCAGTGCTTAAAGTCGCCCCTCACGCAGGGGCGTGGATTGAAACATAAATAGGTAACCGACCGTCAGGGAATACAAAGTCGCCCCTCACGCAGGGGCGTGGATTGAAACTTGTTACTGTTTAAGCAGGGATTGCATTGAAAAGTCGCCCCTCACGCAGGGGCGTGGATTGAAACTCAGAAGAACTGGCACTCCGGGCTGACGATTATGGTCGCCCCTCACGCAGGGGCGTGGATTGAAACTATTTAATGCCTGAGTGGTGGCTATTGGTATTGGTCGCCCCTCACGCAGGGGCGTGGATTGAAACAGAGCCAGAAGAGATTGTTGATGCTCCGGAGTTGTCGCCCCTCACGCAGGGGCGTGGATTGAAACTCTTTTAATATAGGCCGCGAGCACGGCAGAGATGTCGCCCCTCACGCAGGGGCGTGGATTGAAACACTCAAGAGCTTGTGTCATTTCTCGCGTATTTTGTCGCCCCTCACGCAGGGGCGTGGATTGAAACTGTGTTAGCTTGTTGGAATTGGTGGCGGGCATCAGTCGCCCCTCACGCAGGGGCGTGGATTGAAACTTAGACAAAAGGATAATTATCAGGGTGTTATAAGTCGCCCCTCACGCAGGGGCGTGGATTGAAACAAGCTTTCACCATATGAAAACCACTTATCCATTGTCGCCCCTCACGCAGGGGCGTGGATTGAAACACAATAGGTGCAGACGTTAGCTGCCACTTTTTGGTCGCCCCTCACGCAGGGGCGTGGATTGAAACTCGTCGAGCAGTGCGCCTTTACCGTGGTTTAGGGTCGCCCCTCACGCAGGGGCGTGGATTGAAACCCAGCCAATGGGGTGGCTGGTACCACTTACGCTGGTCGCCCCTCACGCAGGGGCGTGGATTGAAACTACACCATCGTGATAGCGATACTGAGCGCAGCGGTCGCCCCTCACGCAGGGGCGTGGATTGAAACTTATCTGGAAACCTGCAGAGCTAAGCAGTTTGTTGACGCCCCTCACGCAGGGGCGTGGATTGAAACATAGAAAAGTTTTCCCAGGAAGACGCCGACCGCGTCGCCCCTCACGCAGGGGCGTGGATTGAAACATCTTAGCCACGGTCATCTTTTGCACCCTCCAAGTCGCCCCTCACGCAGGGGCGTGGATTGAAACTCCTGAATTGAGGTTTTGTAGCCGCGAGCACCCGTCGCCCCTCACGCAGGGGCGTGGATTGAAACTCTGCCGCATAGCGATGCCACCTATGAATGGAAAGTCGCCCCTCACGCAGGGGCGTGGATTGAAACAGAGCAGCTACCCGCTGCCAGGCCTACGCCTTGGTCGCCCCTCACGCAGGGGCGTGGATTGAAACAGAATCTTCTACGATTTCCGCGAAGTAACGCATAGTCGCCCCTCACGCAGGGGCGTGGATTGAAACGATGGTATCACCGGGAAACATGACTTCATCGGTGCGTCGCCCCTCACGCAGGGGCGTGGATTGAAACATCAATATCTAACGGTGGTCTAACAGTGGCGATGGTCGCCCCTCACGCAGGGGCGTGGATTGAAACACTGATCGGGAAGTGTGTATAACCTGCGCCGGGGTCGCCCCTCACGCAGGGGCGTGGATTGAAACCAGTTTGGCTTTGATGGGTTGGATTGTGTAACCAGTCGCCCCTCACGCAGGGGCGTGGATTGAAACTTTTCAAACTCACGCAGACTGGCACCGCGCGCGGTCGCCCCTCACGCAGGGGCGTGGATTGAAACCAGATAGTTTGAATGGTGTAAGGGTCGGTGTAGTGTCGCCCCTCACGCAGGGGCGTGGATTGAAACAAGCATGGCAGCTGCAACCTGAGCTAAATCGCCCGTCGCCCCTCACGCAGGGGCGTGGATTGAAATTTTTTCCTGAGTCGTTAACTCGGTTGCTTCATCGTCGCCTATTGAGAAGAAATTAAGGGCGTATTTGCATTACAGATATTGCCCAATTCAAACATGAAAATCGAATCGGCGTAATAATCAGTAACAAGTAACTAAATACCATTGAATTTCTGAGTATTTGTGAGCAGCTAATTAATTCTAATTTTAAATTAAAGTCATCGAATACGATGACTTTAGAATGAAGCGGGTTTGACTAGCTTGGCGTTTGTACCAAACTAATGGATAAAACAACGCCATTGGTCTTGTCGCCACAGTGGGTCTCAATGGCGGCACCAGGCTCCCAAAGAGATGTAAACTCAATTGTAGTTATTTGGCATCGATTACTGACTCTGGTTCATTTACAGAATTATCGACCCAGTATTCTTTAACCAAGAACGCTTTAACAAAATGTGCGCCTGGGCTATGGTGAATTTAGTACAAAAAATTTATAGGTTGAATGCAAGCTATGTCAATGTTACCGCCGCCTTGTTGGATACGTTTGGATAACAAAAATGGCGCTAATGCCGCCGATTGCTCCCCAGTGGAGGTGTCTCAGCAGTACCCGGATGGACTGGTGTGTACTACGCCAGCTTATATTCAAATTGGCACTATTACGGAAGAACCCAGTCGGATAACTGGGCTTCTATTAAAAATTAAAACGTGCATGGCACGGGGGCGAAAACTACTGCCGCGCAGCGACTAATTTACTGCACCCAGTCCATCTGATAACCGCGGCTTTTCTTGCGCTTCATCAGATCTTCAATTAGTGGCGTTAAGATTAACTCCATGGCCAGGCCCATCTTACCGCCCGGCACCACCAGTGTGTTGATGCGTGACATAAAGGAGCCGTCGATCATTTGCAGCAGATAAGGAAAGTCGACATTTTTCATTTCCCGGCGGAAACGCACCACCACGAAGCTTTCATCCTGAGTGGGTATTTCACGGGCGCTGAACGGGTTTGAGGTATCTACCGTGGGCACACGCTGAAAGTTAATGTGGGTGCGGGAAAATTGTGGCGTAATATAATGGAAGTAATCGTCCAGACCACGCACAATGCTGCTCATGACCGCTTCCCGGGAATGGCCCCGGTCGGTGGTATCGCGCACAATCTTCTGGATCCACTCCAGGTTAACAATGGGCACCATGCCTACCAGTAAATCCACATACTGAGACACATCGATGTCTTCGGTTTTTACGCCGCCATGTAAGCCTTCGTAAAATAATAAATCCGTATCGCTAGGTAATTCCTGCCAGGGCGTAAAGGTACCGGGCATCTGATTAAACGGCACGGCATCGTCAAAGGTATGCAAATACTGACGAAACCGGCCTGTACCATCTTCTGCATACTGGCTGAATAAGGTTTCGAGCAACGAGAAATCATTGGCTTTCGGCCCGAAGTAGCTGATGTGGCGCCCCTGCTCCTGTGCTTTTCGTATTTCTACTTCCATTTCCGGACGGGTAAAACGGTGAAAGCTGTCACCGCCAACATACGCCGCATCGATTTTGAGATTACGAAAGATATGCCGAATCGCATTGGTGGTGGTTGTGGTGCCAGAACCAGATGAACCGGTAATAGCAATAATGGGATGTTTTACCGACATGCGCACTCTTTTTGGGCTGAAGGAGATCCGAAATATCAGACTCTTAGTTGGTCTGTGTCAGATACTCAATAAGATAATCCCTATTTATAAGCTTGTGAGCGCCAATAATCAACCCTGATGCAAATCGGTGGGCTGCCCGGAAGGGAGTGATTTTCCGCAGTGAGGGCAGTACTGATAGGGGCTTGCGTGTTGATTTTGCTGATTATATTCCTGTGCAATGTCGATCAATAAATTGGCCTGATCGTCGTCGAGCCCAAGGGTTTCCCGCAACTGATTCAAACGCGATAATTCATGTGGCGACAGGCTGCCATCGGCGATGACCTCCATTACATGCTTACGAAAGGTATCGCGCCGTAAGCGTAATTGCTCGGACAAACGGGAAGCCAGAATACCTGCTGGTAAAGCAAATATCCCAACCCCTAAAATAGTTATCGCACCGCTGAATATCTTACCCAGTGGCGTAATGGGCGTTACGTCGCCGTAGCCTACAGTGGTCAGCGTATTGATTGCCCACCAGAGTGCGGCCGGAATGCTGCCAAAGGCTTCTGGTTGGGCGCGTTGTTCTATGTAATACATACCGGTGGCGGCGAGCACCATTACGATAACCAAAACCGATACCGCGGCTGCCAGCACGCGGAGCTCTTTACGAATCACGGTGTACAACAGATTAACTGAACGGGAGTAACGACCAAGTTTTATCAGCCGGGTAAGCCGTAATAACCGTAAAATACGCAAATCAAAGGCGATGAACATACTCAGGTAAAAGGGCACTATAGCGGCTAGATCCACCAGAGCCATGGGTGTAAACATGTAGCGTAAACGCTGCTGCCAGGATTTGCGGTATGGCGCCTGGCGATAGCTAACGGTTTGCGGAGCACTGGTGGCGCTCCATACCCGGGCTAAATACTCCAGGGTAAACACCACAACCGAAAAGATCTCAAATGCATACAGTTGAGGGTGCCATTGCCGGTGCAGTGACTCTACCGTTGACGCCATAACCGCCACAGTATTGAGCAGGATAAGGACAATCAGGAACAAGTCGAATGCCCGACTAAGGTGATCGCCTTTACGATGGGGCTCAAGAATATGATAGATACGGTTGCGAATTGGCTGGTAGCTCATGGATACTCCTCAGTACTCCTGTTTTACTCTACCCGCTAGCAATTATATTGAGCAAGTCTGGCCGTGGAGAAGGCTTGAGCTATCACAATTTTTTGGTATTTAGCGAAACGGTGTAATTTTTCTGCGCTACGGAAGACTACCTGTATAACCCTCTCACTTACAGGATATATGATATGGAATTTTTAACGCAGCTTTTCGACAATACTTCACCCGCCCAGTTTGCTGTTGTGGGTGCATCGGTACTATTTGTGTGGTTTTTACCGGCCATGGTGGCAATGATGTTTAACCGTAAACAGGTAAAGTTAATTGCCCTGGCGTGTATACCTGCCGGATTTTCTCTGATCGCCTGGGGCGGCGTAATGGTATGGGCATTCACAGGTAACATGGTTAACCGGTTTAATAAGAAGCCGGCAACCCAGGAGTAATAGTGGTGTTTCAGGTAGAAAAAAGCCGCTCTGGTGAGCGGCTTGTTATTTTCTTACTCTATTTGGCTAGTCCAGCCTGTTCCCGTGCCATCGCCCGGTAGGCAATATCATTGCGGAAGTAAACATCTTTCCAGTCAATGGCTTTGACCAGCTGATAAGCTTGTTGCTGAGCTTCGGTAACACTGTTACCCAGTGCCGTGGCACAAAGCACGCGGCCACCGCTGGTGACGACCGCACCGTCTTTCAGCGCAGTCCCTGCATGAAATACTTTACCTTCCAGTTTTGCTGCTTCGTCTAAGCCTGAGATTGCATCGCCTTTGGCATAATCGGCAGGATAGCCACCGGCAGCCAGCACTACACCAACGGCAGCGCGGGAGTCGAAGTCAATCTCAATACCTTCCAGCTCACCGTCGCAGGCTTTCAGGCAGAGCGCTACCAGATCTGACTGTAAACGCAGCATGATAGGCTGGGTTTCCGGATCGCCGAAACGGCAGTTATACTCAATCACCTTAGGCGTGCCGTCGGCCATAATCATCAGGCCGGCATATAAAAAGCCGGTGTACGGATACCCTTCTTCTGCCATGCCATTAACGGTGGGATAAATCACTTCGTCCATAATTCGCTGGTGGATGTCTGGCGTTACAACCGGTGCCGGTGAGTAAGCGCCCATACCGCCAGTGTTAGGGCCGGTATCACCGTCACCCATACGCTTGTGATCCTGGCTGGTGGCAAACGCCGAAACGTTTTTGCCATCGACCATGACAATGAAAGACGCTTCTTCACCGTCGAGGAATTCCTCGATAACCACACGGCTACCGGCTTCACCAAAGGCGTTACCAGCCAACATGTCTTCAATGGCGTCTTCGGCTTCTTCCAGGGTCATGGCAACAATAACACCTTTACCCGCAGCAAGGCCGTCGGCCTTCACTACGATAGGCGCGCCTTTTTCACGAACGTAAGCCAGCGCTGGCTCAATCTCGGTGAAGTTCTGGTAATCGGCGGTTGGGATCTTGTGGCGGGCCAGGAAATCCTTGGTAAAGGCTTTAGAGCCTTCCAGCTGTGCAGCGCCTTTGCTTGGCCCGAAGATTTTAAGACCTTCAGCCTCAAACGCATCTACCACACCTATTACCAATGGCGCTTCCGGACCAACTATGGTGAGTCCGATAGCGTTTTCTTTGGCAAATGCCACCAATGCTTCTACGTCAGTCGCTGAAATATCAACATTAGTTAAGCCCGCTTCGGTGGCTGTGCCGGCATTACCCGGTGCAACAAAAACGTCGGTTACGCCAATGGATTGTGACGCTTTCCAGGCCAGCGCGTGTTCGCGGCCACCACCGCCAATTACAAGTACCTTCATTAAGAGTGTTCCGTAAAGTTATTCAGGTTTCATAAATTTTAGGGTCATTCGGTCACTTTCACCAATGGCCAGATAGTGAGCGCGTTTTTCGTCGCCCAGGCGCAGGCTTGGTGGCAGTGTCCAGACACCCCGTGGATGATCTGCAGTATCCATTGCGTTTGCGTTAATCTCGCTGCTTGCGACTAGTTTAAAGCCGGCTTTTTCTGCCATCTCAATCACATAGGATTGCTTCATGTAGCCGGAAGATTCCATTTTAGCGTCGGCATCAGACTCCGGTAAACGGTGATCAACAACACCCAGAATACCGCCTGGTTTCAGCGCTTTAAAAAAGGTCTTCATGGCATTTGCCACGCCGTCCTGTTTATCGGCCATATACCAGTTATGTACATTGCGGAATGTCAGTACGCGATCGGCACTGCCGGCTTTGGCAACATCAAGTTGCTCAAGCGGATCAAAAGCGGTTAGCTCTACTGCGTTAAACGGCCCATCACTGGCCATTTTCTCTTTAAAGTTGGCTAACAGGCGGTTGTAGTAACTGGGTGAGTCTGCTTTCACATTAAAGTGCGCAGCAACCAGTTTACCGTCTTCTGCCAGTAATGGCGCAAGGATGTTTGAGTACCAGCCACCGCCTGGCAGAATTTCCACCACGGTCATGTCAGGCTGAACATCAAAAAAGCGCAGGGTTTGCTGAGGGTGACGGTATTCGTCACGCAAACGCTCCTGGCTTGAACGTGTATCGCTGGCTACTGCATCAGCAATGGCATCGGCATTGGCTGTAAAAGCCGGTGTCGCCAGTAAGCTGGCAAGTAAAAGAACCGCAGATTTACGCATTTGGTATTTCCCTTCTGTCATTAACAACGTGTTGTTTATACTGCATTACTCATCAGATCGTTTAATGAGCAATGACTATTGCGCTAGCCTAACACAAAATTTTTACATTCGTGATGTCAGGCCAACGCAAAAACACGTTACGCAGCGTATGCTGAATTAGTGACGGAAGTGACGCATGCCGGTAAACACCATGGCAATGCCGTGCTCGTCTGCCGCGGCGATAACTTCATCGTCACGCATAGAGCCACCTGGTTGGATAACGGCTTTAATGCCAGCCGCTGCGGCAGCATCAATGCCGTCGCGGAACGGGAAGAACGCGTCAGAGGCCATAACTGATCCAGCCACTTCCAGATCTTCATCGGCCGCTTTAATGCCGGCAATCTTGGCTGAATACACACGGCTCATCTGGCCAGCGCCCACACCAATGGTCATGCTGTCTTTGCAGTAAACAATGGCGTTGGATTTAACGTACTTGGCCACTTTCCAGCAGAACATCAGGTCACGCAGTTGTGCTTCGGTGGGTTGTACTTTAGACACCACTTTCAGGTCTTCCATATCAACCATGCCAAAGTCACGTTCCTGGATCAGCAGGCCGCCGTTAACCCGTTTAAAGTCGTAACCTTCAGTTAACTGGCCAGCCCAGTCACCGCAAACCAGCAGGCGTACGTTTTTCTTGGTGGCTACAATGTCGGTCGCGGCTTGCGATACCGATGGCGCGATGATCACTTCAACAAACTGACGGTCGATAATAGCCTGTGCGGTGGTAGCATCCAGCTCGCGGTTAAACGCGATAATGCCGCCAAACGCAGAGGTTGGGTCGGTTTTAAAAGCGCGGTCGTAGGCTTCCAGAATATTTTCACCCAGTGCCACACCACAAGGGTTCGCGTGCTTAACGATAACGCAGGCGGGTTCGTCGAACTCTTTCACACATTCTAAAGCGGCGTCGGTATCGGCGATGTTGTTGAACGACAGCTCTTTACCATTTAATTGCGTAGCGGTAGCAACCGAGGCTTCCTGAATATTGTTTTCAACATAAAAGGCCGCAGACTGGTGGCTGTTTTCGCCGTAGCGCAGATCCTGCTTTTTGCTGACCTGAATATTGTAGGTCCGCGGGAATTCGCTGTGCTCGTGCTCGCAGTCGTCAGCACAGTCGGTAGAATCCAGACGTGCGCCGAAGTAGTTAGCAATCATACCGTCGTATTCGGCCGTGTGCTCGAATGCCTTGATGGCTAAATCGAAGCGGGTGTTGTAGGTCAGTGATCCTTCGTTGCCCTGCATTTCGCTAAGTACGCGTGGGTAATCAGCCGCATTCACCACGATAGTGACATCTTTGTGGTTTTTCGCTGCAGCACGCACCATAGTTGGTCCGCCGATATCGATATTTTCGATAGCGTCTTCTAAGGTGCAGTCTTCTTTTGCCACAGTGGCCGCAAACGGATACAGGTTAACCGCCACTAAATCGATAGGGCCAATGTTATTTTCTGCCATCACCGCTTCGTCGGTACCACGACGGGCTAAGATGCCACCATGAATTTTAGGGTGTAAGGTTTTCACCCGGCCGTCCATAATCTCTGGGTGTCCTGTGTAGTTTGACACTTCAATAACGGGCAGCCCCTTGTCAGCGAGTAGCTTGGCGGTGCCACCTGTCGACAGCAGCTCAACGCCTGCTTCGTGTAGTGCAGCCGCGAACTCAACAATGCCGGTTTTGTCTGAAACGCTTAACAGGGCTCGTTTGATAGGTTTTGGTGTTTCCATAGTGGTATTTTGCTTCGATGAGGTTAATAACAATGGTGTGGGTGTCCGGAGTGTCTTTATTCTATCCGCCGTTGCCTCCGGAACCAGACAAGGCGGTTAAAACAAAAAGAGCACCGAAAGGTGCTCTTATGTGGGCCAGGCCCGCAGGGCTTAGTTCATGCCATACTGCTTTAATTTTTTGCGCAGTGTGCCACGGTTGATGCCCATCATGATCGCTGCGCGGGTTTGGTTGCCGCGAGTGAAAGTCATAACTTCTTCCAGTAAAGGCGCTTCAACTTCGGCCAGTACCATTTCGTACAGGTTATCGATGTTGGTGTTGTCCAGTTGTTTCAGGTACTTGTTGACTGCTTGCTTAACAGAGTCACGCAGTGGTTTTTGTGCCTGAGTTTGTGACGGAGTAGTTACAGTAGTTGTAAAAGGAGAAGTTACATTTTGATCGAACATAATACTTTCTTGCTCTTTTGTTAATCAGTCTTAAGCTGCCGGAGAGATCTGTCGGGCCTCACCATCAGGCAGCACGTTGTTAAAGTAGTGGTCAATGGCCTGCAGCTGCTCTTCGGCAGACTCCAGCGCATTAAACACTTTACGGAACTGACGGTCCTTATCATGCTCCATCAAATACCAACCCACATGTTTGCGGGCAATACGAACACCGTTTTCCGCGCCATAAAAGGCATGAACCGCTGTTACGTGTTCTTTAAGCACCGAATGTTGTTCCATTAATGATGGTGGGGCCAGCCGTTCGCCGGTATTCAGAAAGTGGGATACTTCTCTGAATATCCACGGATTGCCCTGGGCACCGCGGCCAATCATTAATGCATCAGCTTCAGTATACTCAAGCACTTCCCTGGCTTTTTCTGGTGAGGTTATATCACCATTGGCAACTACCGGAATCGACACCGCCTGCTTAATACTGCGGATAGTGTCGTACTCGGCAAAACCTTTGTACATACAGGCACGGGTTCGACCATGAACGGCCAGTGACTGGATGCCATTTTCCTGTGCAATGCGGGCAATCTCCACCCCATTGCGGTTGTCCGTGTCCCACCCTGTACGGATCTTCAGGGTGACGGGAACTGACACAGCGTCTACTACCGACCGAACAATGGATTCCACTAAATCCGGATATTGCAGTAGTGCTGAACCTGCCAGCTTTTTATTTACTTTCTTGGCAGGGCAACCCATATTGATATCAATAATCTGGGCGCCGTTGGCAACATTAAATTTTGCTGCTTCTGCCATTAAGTCGGGGTCGGCTCCGGCAATTTGCACAGAACGAATTCCTGACTCCCCGCTGTGATCCATGCGTTGCATGGATTTCGCTGTATTCCATACCCTTGGATTACTGCTCAGCATTTCCGACACAACCAAACCTGCTCCCAGACGACGACAGAGCTGTCTGAAGGGCCTGTCTGTTACACCTGCCATAGGTGCTAACATTAGGTTGTTATCAAGTGTGTAAGTTCCAATTCGCATAAAAAACAACCTAACTTTGCGTAGAAAATAACCACCTGTCTGAAACGGGGCGCTAAGTGTACGCGTTTTCTGCAATCTTGAAAAGGCTAAAAATTACACAAAATTTGCGTGTTCACTATTGACAAAGAGATTTCGTTTTTATGTCAAAGTAGTGTCATTGACATTTAAGACAGGTCAACCAGTATCGTCGATAATTAACCGTGCCGACGGCCCGAAACTCGTGCCCATTCCTGATCGATTGCGCTGATATCGAGGGTTATATCCCGGGCGTATGCCTGCTCGATTCGTTCTACCTGCTCGGCGAGAATACCGGAAAGCACCAGCAAGCCATCCGCTTTACAATAGCCGGTAATCACATCCTGCAGTTCCAGTAACGGACCAGACAAAATATTTGCCATCACGATATCGGCTTGCAGTGTGGGTTGGTCTGCCGGCAAAAACACCTTTAAGCGGTCGGCTACCTGATTGCGCTGGGCATTGTCCATGGATGCCTGCAATGCCTGCGGATCGATATCGATACCAATGACTTCTTTAGCGCCTAGCTTTAAGGCTGCAATAGCCAGGATCCCCGAGCCACAACCAAAGTCGACCACGGTTTTACCGGCTACCTCTATGCCGTCCAGCCAGCGTAAACACAGGGCGGTGGTGGGATGCGTGCCGGTACCAAATGCCAGACCCGGATCGAGCATTACATTCACTGCATCGGGCTCCGGCACATCGCGCCAGCTCGGGCATATCCATAAGCGCTCGCCAAACTTCATCGGGTGGAAGTTATCCATCCATTCCCGCTCCCAGTCTTTGTCTTCCAGCGGTTCCAGGCGGTATTTAAAATCCTTACCAAGCACTCTGGCTTTTTCCAGGCGTTTAATGATCGCTGGCATGTCGTCTGTGGCATCAAATAATCCGACTACCTGGGTATCCGGCCATAACATCACCTCTCCTGGCTTGGGTTCGTACATCGGGGTGTCTTTAGCATCCACAAAGGTAACAGCCTGAGCGCCATTGGCACTCATCATGCCGCCTACTTGTTCAGCTAACTCGGCAGATGTATCGATTCGTAATTGTAACCAGGGCATGGGATCCTCAGCGGTAGTGCAGAAAAGCGCAATTTTAACAGGGATGCTAAGAATTGGTATCGGCGATTGCACAGCATAGCGATCGTTGCGCTTTTCATTTATGGTAAATAAAAACGTCGTATTAATAATAACAAGGCGGAACAGTCCGCCCGGAGAGAAAATATGAAACAAAGACTGCTTAGCATTCTGCTCGTCTGTTTCGTTGTATCCTGTGCCACGCAAACCCAGCCCGTGGTCGACAATAAATGGCTGGATGCACCGGTGGCTCAGCAGGTAGCAGCGATGAAGCGCGGTGAGTTAACTGCCGAAGCGCTGGTGGCTGGCTATCTGGCTCGTATAGAATCCATCGATAAGAGCGGCCCGACGATAAACAGTATTTTACTGGTAAACCCGAACGCAATGGCAGAAGCCAAAGCAAAAGATGCGGCGCTCGCCAGCGGTGAGGCAACAGGCCCGCTGCACGGTATCCCGGTATTACTCAAAGATAATATTGAAACCCGGGATATGCCCACCACAGCAGGTTCACTGGCCTTACTTAATAATGATACCCGGCGTGACTCGCCGTTGGTGGCCAGTTTGCGTGCTGCCGGGGCGATTATTCTGGGCAAAACCAACTTATCGGAATGGGCTAACTTTCGTTCGGAAGGGTCTATCAGCGGCTGGAGTGCAGTAGGCGGTCTGACTCGCAATCCTCACGTTCTTTCCCGCACAGCTTGTGGTTCTTCTTCAGGCTCCGGTGCGGCTGTAGCGGCAGGACTGGCATCCCTTGCAGTCGGTACCGAAACTAACGGCTCAATTATTTGCCCGTCTTCAATGAACGGTATTGTAGGGTTTAAACCCACGGTGGGCCTTATCCCACGTACGCATATTGTGCCCATTTCCGTGACCCAGGATACGGCCGGCCCCATGGCTCGCTCAGTAGCAGACGCCGCGCTGATGGCCTCAGTCATGGCCGGGCAGGATGAACAGGACGATGCTACTAAGGCAGAAGCTCGACCAGAAGCCAGTGCGCTTGCTGCGGTTAACGGTAATATTCAGGGGCTGAAGATTGGCGTTATGCGTTATCGGCAGGGCAATAATCCGGCTATTATTGAAGCGGTTGACGAGGCCGTAGAAAAGCTAACTGCCCTGGGGGCACAGGTAGTGGAAATCGACAACCTTGAACAGCCGGAGGATTTTTGGGCTAAATCTTATCTGGTCTTGCTTGCTGAATTTAAAACCACGCTGAATGACTATCTGTTGTCATCACCTGCTGATTTACCGGTGGCCAATCTTGACGAGCTGATTGGTTTTAATCGCACCTCTAAACGGGAAATGCAGTTATTTGATCAGTCAATCTTTGAGAAATCCGCCGCCACCGAAGGCATGGCTGGTGAAGACTACCAACAGGCACTGGCACTTGTGCGCAGCGCTACCCGCGAGCAGGGGATCGACAAGTTATTAAACGAATACGATGTGGACGTGCTGGTTGGGCCGTCTAACAATCCGGCTTTTTTAATCGACGCCGTATACGGCGATAATGCGCCGGAAGGTTATGTTGGAGTTGGCTACCTGGCAGCCATTGCCGGTTACCCGCATATTACGGTACCGCTAACAACAGTGAAGGAGTTACCGGTGGGATTAAGTGTGATTGGCGGACAGTGGCAGGATGCACAGGTGCTTAACACTGGTCTGGCATTTGAACGAGCCAATCAGTTTATTGCGACACCGGCGTTTTTACCTAACCGGTTGCAGGCTGAATCGGTTAACGGCATTCAGTCTCCTTACCAGAAACCGGCTCAATAATGAAAAAGGCGACGTCACCATGGGTAACGTCGCCTTCTTAAAACTTTTGTTCTGCGTTTAGCCAGGCTTTTTCACCCACGCACTACACCAGCCTTTGCTGTTAACCAGTTTGCCGGGGAAGATCGCGCAAGGGCGCCATTCCTGACCCGCTTCGCCCTGGATGTACATACAATTTGAGCAACTTGAGCCTTCTGTCGTAGATTTGTGTACGTACTTAAGTGCTTTAGCGGTTGCGTCGTCTTCGCTTAGTTGTTCCTGAGCATTCGCACGCAGGGCTACACCGCCTAATGTCATGCCAATTAGCGTGGTTCCGGAAAGTTTCAGAAAATCACGACGATTGACTGATTTCATAATATTACTCCAAAAAAGTTAACGAGAATGATTCTTTTTTAACTTGGTCCCAAAATGCAAAAACCTGCCGAAGCAGGTTTTTTGGAATCGCACATATTTATTAGTTTCTACTTATACAGGTTAAAAATGGATCTACCAACTGTAATTACCCATTCTATTGATCTGCATTAAAAAGCTGTAATGGTGTTGGCGGATTATCCGCTTTGGCATAAGCCATTTTGGCTATCGGGCTGGCCTGATGATAGGTATCCAGCCCGGTAATGGCAGCCAGGTCGAGCGAAGCTATCTCCACAGTGCCGTCCTCAGTAATAACAGCTGGGTCAACCTGCACCAGCTCGATTCGGCCAATGACCAACTCGGTATTGTTAGCCTGAATCGGCAGGATGTCTTCCAGTCTCAGGGCAATACGCAATGGACTCTCGGCTACAAACGGGGCAGCAAAATCGTTTTCCCAGAGCGGAGTAAAGCCTGCTTCGTCAAATTCGCTGATCTCCGGGGCGTAGCGCGCTGAGGTTTGATGGCCATTAGCATAGTGGCTAACCGGCAACGCATTGATAGTGAACAAACCCGTTTGTTTAATGTTGCCCAGGGTGTCGCGGGTGACCGTGTGCGGACGCATAATCATGCCCATTAGCGGCGGGTTAGCACCAATATGAACCACCGAGCTGATGATTGCCAGGTTGGTTTGCTGCTGCTCGTTACAGGTGCCAACCAGATTGGCGCTTTTGTAACCTGACAGGCTATTTATAAAATTAGCGCGGTAACGCTGAGCCATGGCATCAATGCAGGCTGCATCAATGGTTTCCATACTTATTCGTTCTCCATTTCAGCGCGGATATCGAGTTCGCCATTGCTATCGTATATGGATACCAGAATAGGCTGACAACAAATCTGGCAATCCACCACCTGGCTCTGTCCGATATCGTTAATTTCGTCAACTTCGATATCGTTGATGGTCATGCAGTAGGGGCACTCAAAGGTGCTGGCCTTGGTTAAACTCATAGTGCTTTGCCTTGGTCGTTGTTCTTTCTTGTTAGGCTATACGTATAACCGGCAAAGCTGGATTGAACAGGAGAGCAGATAGTTGGCCAAGCGCATAAACAATGGGCGCTGTTGTTGTTGCGGGAGAGTCCATTGGCTGACCTTTCATCATTTGATTCCGCGTAAAATGCATCGGCGCAACTACTTTAAAAAGCGCTACAGCAAAACTGAGCTGGCACAAGGCATTATGGTGTGTCGCCAGTGTCATAATGGTATTCATCGCTTTTATGACGAAATGACCCTGGGTAAAACCTTTTCAACGCTGGAGAGTCTTAAAGCCGATCCCCGGTTAAGCGAGTATTTTGCCTGGGTGGCGCGGCAAAAAATTAAACCTGGCGGATTGGTATGAGGTAGTAATTCCTATTAAATGCTGTATATTTATACATGTTATAGGTTCAGGATCTGCAATGCGAAAAACTCTCCCAGAACGGTACTACCTCGATCATTTTTATGAATTTTTGCAATTCTTCGAGGGGGCTAACCGACCATTAGTTGATACCAAAACCGCGGCTTTTATTGAGGCTTTTCATGCACTGGATAAAGACGATCAGTGTTTGATAGTGCGTGCCGCTAACCGCAAGTATCCGGTAGTGGTTAGCAAAACTTTTGACTACGCAGAAATTAACGAGCCATTAGAGCGGTTAACCCGGTTGCGTGAGGCGGGCTGGTTTACCAGTATCAGCCAGGGCGACAGTTATTCGCTGGGCCAGGCGATGACAAAATCCGATCTACTGATGCTACTCAAAGACAATGGCTGTCAGGCAAGTTCAACCTTAGCAAAACAGGCGTTAATTGATGAACTGGCAGGTGTCATGGCCCGTCAGCCGCTGGCGGTAATGGATGAGCTTAATGAGCAGTATTTGCTGCGCGCTTATGATGCGCCGCTCAGTTATTTATTGTTTTTGTACTTTGGTCATACCCGGGGCCGCCTCAATCAATTTTCCATGCGTGATCTTGGCGTCATGCGTACGCGGCAGGATGTCAGCCAACAGCTGGCAAGATTTGAAGGGCAGGATGCTGCGCGTGGTGCATTTTATTACGCGCGCCAGTTAACCGCTTTTAAGCAACTGAACGAAGAAGAAAAAGCGCATTTTAGTCTGGATACTGATGTAACCGTGCATTGCCCAATTGGCCAGGATTACCGCGATCGGGTGTTATTCCAGGTGGGAAGTTACTGGCTGGCTAAAGACGCCCCAAAAGCCCTGGCGTATTTGCAGCAGGCCGGCAGCGACCAGGCTCAGGAAAAGTGGTTGCGGGAGAGCTATAAACTTGGTCACAAAGACGCGGTACAACAAGCGCTCGAAGCCATTATTGATGACCCTGCCTCGGATACGTTACTGGCCTTCGCAGAAGACTTTTATGCCCGTAAGTTTGATCGTAAAAGAACCTCTACTCTCACTGATATGCTGCGTGATGCTACCCATGTAGTGCAACTGGATGACATTCATAACCAATCGGTAGAACAGGGGGTTATCAGCTACTACCGTCGTCAGGGGCTAGCCGCTTACCGCGCTGAAAATCAGCCATGGCGGATGCTGTTCGGCTTATTGTTCTGGGACTGGCTGTATGGTGAATGGGGGCTGGTGAGTGAGTTCGACCGGCGCCCGCAGGTACTTCGCTACAATGATTTTTACGACCGCTTTGGCAGCGATATTGAACAACATCTCAATAAGTATTGCGTAAGTGCCGATACGCTGCACTGTTATCTGCTTAAACAAGCCAGTGCTCACTATAGTAAAGTAAACAGTATTTTTATGTGGCGGCAGGGCTTACCGGAGAGCCTTAAAATACTGCTTGAGTACACGTGCATGGATAACCTGCGCCAGTTTCTGGTGCTTATGTGTAAAGACTACGCCAGCCTGCGTGATGGCTTTCCGGATATTCTGGTAGTTGATAATAACACCCTGCGGTTTGAGGAAATAAAAGCGCCGGGCGATCAGTTGCGACGCAATCAGCTGATCACCATACAACGTTTACGGCAATGCGGGTTTGAAGTGGGGATCACCCAGGTAAACTGGTATCACGACCCACTGCAACCTTACGTTGTGGTGGATATCGAAACAACGGGCGGACAATCTGCCTATCATCGGATAACCGAAGTGGGCATGGTCAAGCTGATTGGCGGTGAAGAAGTGGCCCGTTGGCAGAGTCTGATTAATCCGCAGCGCCATATTCCCTCCAGAATTACCCAGTTAACCGGTATCAGCGACGACATGGTGGCCGGGGCGCCAGTATTCGCCGAAGTAGCTGAAGACATCGAGGCTTTTACTAAAGACAGCGTGTTTGTTGCCCACAACGTCAATTTTGACTATGGCTTTATCAAACAAGAGTTTGCGCGTCTCGATCTGGACTTTAAACGGCCGAAATTTTGTACCTGTGCACGAATGCGAAAAGCCTTTCCGGGACTTAAGTCCTATGGGCTGGGAGCACTGTCTGCCCACTTCGATATCCACCTGGAAAACCACCACCGGGCGTTGGATGATGCGCAGGCTGCAGCTGAACTTTTACGTTTAATTCAAAGTAAAAACGATATGAACAATTAAGTCACGGAGAATAGGTTAAAATAAATATACTAAAGGCTTACATAAATTTTAGTAAAATTTTTGATCTGTTTTTAAACAAAGCCCATACTAGTAATTACACTTTCTAAGTGTGTATGCGTTCTTGCTGTTTAGCCCACTTTTTGTGGGCTTTTTTTTATGCTCGTACCACTAACTCACCTCTTTCAATTCACTCTTGTATTCACCATGCTAAATTTTGGTCAAATTAACCAAAATGTAGTTTTAGCTTTTTGTTTAAAAATGACCAAGCGCAGGGTTTTTGTTTAAGTTGTTGATAATAAATGAAATAAAAAGTTGGCATCGTCGTTGCTCTACCTTAAGCAACTCTCTCCCGTTAATGGTAAAAAGGAAATAACGATGAAAACTTTCACTAAAATAGTAATGGTTGCAGGCTTAACTTTCGGTGCAATGGCTACAGCTCAGGCAAATTCTCAATTTGTTGCTGCAGACGATGCGATTACCTCTGAAATCTGTGTAATAGCCGCAAAAGGTAACAAAATGAAGTTACACAAAGCGATTAAGGAAGCAGGCTTAACCCGCGGTTTCGTAGAAGACAATGTTACCTGTAACGAACTGCCAATTGTTGACTTTGTTGAGCAGTATGGTGATAACGTAGCGAAAATTAACCGTTACATCACCGCTGGTGATTACACTGGTACGCTGATCAGCCGCGCAAACTAATATGGTTTGTTGGCAAAAAAGCCCCTCGATAAATCGCGGGGCTTTTGTTTTTATCTCAGACAGGTTTATCTGACCTCACTGGCAGGCACGCCGCCAATCCCCCAGTTTGCCTTGGGAACTTCTGTGATGATCACTCTTACCCTTTCTTTTGGGGCATCGATAGAACGTGAGATCGCATCCGTCACTTCGCTTATCAGTTTTGCTCGCTGCTCTGCAGTGCGGCCTTCCAGGATTTCAAGATGGGCAATAGGCATAGTGCTCCCTTAAACAAACTTCGCTGAGACTGAACCCAGATCCTGATAACGAACCGTGATGTTATCGCCTTTTTTAACGGCCACGGCTGCGGTGATACCGCCGGTCATGATAAACGTACCTGCAGGGATCTCTTCGCCGCGCTCGCCCAGCATATTCGCCAGCATGGCAACGCTTGAGGCCGGATGGCCAAGCACGGCTGCACCGGCGCCGAGTTCAACCACCTCGCCGTTAATTTCCATTACCACGCCAAGGGTTTTAAGATCCACATCCTCTACCTTTGCCATGCGACCACCGGTAATAAACCGGGTGGATGAGGCGTTATCGGCTACCACGCTGATAAGATCAAACTTAAAATTCTCGTAGCGCGAGTCAATCACCTCTACTGCCGGAATAATAAAGTCAGTGGCCGCCAGCACATCACCAATGTGACAACCGGGTCCTTTAAGCGGTGCTTTGGTTACAAAAGCCACTTCCGCCTCAATTTTTGGGTGAATAAGTTCTGAAGTATCAATGTCACCGCCATCTGGCACCGAGAAATAGTCGGCTAAAAAGCCATAAACCGGCGTTTCCACGCCCATCTGGGCCATCTTAGCCCAGGAAGTGAGGCCCATTTTCATGCCAACCACTTTATTGCCGCGGGCTTCTTTGCGACGGCGAATTTCCCACTGAATATCGTAGGCGTCGTCGAAAGTCATGTCGGGAAAGTCGTTGGTGACCTTGGTGATGTCATGAACGTTTAATTCGGCATTTTCAATGTGCTCTGCCAGAGAAAGCATCTGATCTTTTGTTAATGTGCGAGTGCTCACTTAGCACCTCCTTCCTGTTGTGCCAGCAAATCCAGGGCAACGTCTACAATCATATCTTCCTGGCCACCCACCATGCGGCGGCGACCAAGCTCAACTAAAATATCCACGGTTTTAAGGCCGTATTTTTGCGCTGCCACTTCTGAGTGACGTAAGAAACTTGAATACACACCGGCATAACCGAGTGCCAGGGTTTCCCTGTCTACTCGTACCGGGCGGTCCTGCAGGGGGCGAACGATATCGTCGGCCGCATCCATCAGCGCGTATAGGTCGGTTCCGTGTTCCTAGCCCAGCTTGTCGGCGTTAGCAATAAACACTTCAAGGGGTGCGTTGCCCGCGCCTGCTCCCATGCCTGCCAGGCTGGCATCGATGCGGTCGCAGCCTTCTTCCACGGCTACTATAGAGTTGGCAACGCCTAAACTGAGATTGTGATGGGCGTGAATGCCGGTTTCGGTAGCCGGGTCCAGCACATCCTTAACTGCGCGGAAACGGTCGCGAATATCCTGCATGCCCATGGCACCGCCTGAATCCACCACATAAATACAGGTTGCCCCGTAAGACTCCATCAGCTTCGCCTGCTCAGCCAATCCTCCGGGCGTTTGCATATGGCTCATCATCAAAAAGCCCACGGTATCCATACCCAGTTTGCGGGCATGTTCAATATGCTGTTTAGACACATCGGCTTCGGTGCAGTGGGTTGCCACCCGTACAATCCGTGCGCCAGCGGCATAAGCGTCGTCGAGATCCTCAATAGTGCCTATGCCGGGCAAGAGTAACGTGGCAATCTGAGTATGGGTAAGGACATCGGCAGCCGCTTCTATCCATGCCAGATCGGTATGAGCGCCAAAACCATAGTTAAAGCTGGAGCCTTGCAGCCCGTCGCCATGGGCGACTTCAATACTGTCAACCCTGGCCGCGTCCAGTGCACGAGCGATATCCTGCACGTTTTGAATGGAATACTGATGGCGAATGGCATGACTGCCGTCGCGTAAGGTCACATCAGAGATATACAGTTTTTTACCAGGATTAAAGCTCATATTATGCGCCTCCTGTGAGCATTGATTTGGCCATGCGTTCGGCCGTTGCCATGGCCGCTGAGGTCATAATGTCGAGATTACCGGCATAGGCCGGCAGATAATGCGCGGCGCCTTCCACTTCCAGAAATACAGACGTCTTCAGACCGCTGAAATTACCCAGCCCCGGTATATGCAGCGGCGCGTTGGCAGGAATATCGTCAAACTGTACTTTTTGCTTTAGCCGGTAACCTGGCACATAGCTTTGTACCGCTTTAGCCATTTCTTCTACCGACGCGGCGACTTTGGCTTTGTCGACCTGTTCAGAAAGCACATACACCGTATCGCGCATGATCATGGGCGGCTCGGCCGGATTAAGAATAATGATGGCTTTGCCCTTTTCTGCACCGCCCACTTGCTCAATAGCGCGGGCGGTGGTTTGGGTAAATTCATCAATATTCGCCCGGGTGCCAGGGCCGGCGGATTTGCTTGATACGCTGGCCACAATTTCGGCGTAATGTACTTTGGCAACCTGTTTCACCGCGGCCACCATAGGAATGGTTGCCTGGCCACCGCAGGTCACCATATTCACGTTGGGCTGCTCGATATGATCTTCGAGGTTAACCACTGGCACGCAGTAGGGGCCAATGGCTGCCGGGGTGAGATCCACTAAACGAATACCTGGTTTGGCGGTTTTTAACTTTTTATCGTTGATAAGGTGAGCACCAGCAGACGTGGCATCAAACACAATGCCGATATCCTCAAACTCCGGCATATTGATCAGTCCATCAACACCTTCATGGGTGGTGGCAACACCCATCCGCTGCGCGCGGGCCAGACCGTCTGACTGCGGGTCTATACCTACCATCACGCTCATCTTCAGATTGCTGGAAGTACGTAGCACCTTAATCATTAAATCGGTACCGATATTACCGGAGCCGATAATTGCCACATTCAGTTTATTGCTCATAGCGGTTGCTCCTGTCAGGTGAAATACACACTGGCTGAGCCAATGCCGCCAATTTCAACGCGCATAAAGTCTCCGGCTTTAACCGGCTCAAGCGGCACCAGCGAGCCCGATAAAATCACTTCACCGGCTTTCAGCCCAATGCCGAATTCGCCCAGCGTATTGGCCAGCCAGGTGACGCAATTCACCGGTGAGCCGAGCGCTGCAGCACCGGCACCGGTAGAAAGGATTTTGCCGTTCTTTTCAACCACCATGCCGCAAGTCACCAGATCCACCTTATGAGGAGAAACGGCTTTATCGCCGAGCACAAACAGGCCGCAGGAGGCGTTATCGGCAATGGTGTCTTCAATAGCGATTTGCCAGTTTTCAATACGGGAGTCGACCACTTCAAAACATGGGATCACGCACTCGGTTGCGGCCAGCACATCGGCATTGGAAATGCCCGGCCCCATCAGATCTTTTTTGAGAATAAACGCAATTTCCCCTTCCGCTTTGGGCGCGATAAGCCGTTCGCTGATGGGCATCACCTCACCCTGGTTGAACACCATATCGTCGGTGAGATAGCCAAAGTCCGGCTGGTGAACATTGAGCATGCTTTGCACGGCTTTGCTGGTTACGCCGATTTTTTTGCCTATCACTTGCGCGCCGGCGTCGATACGCCGGTTCAGTATTTGCAGTGAAATGTGATAAGCATCTTCAATGCTGATATCACTTTCCCGGGCCGTCAGCGGCGCGACGGCCTGTTTGCTTTGCATGGCGTGGTAAAGTTCATCGCCATACTGTTTGATTAACTTTGCGTCCATAAATCAGGTTCCGGTTTGGGAAGCGATATTCGCCTCATTAAGAAAATTAGTGACCAGTTGCACAAAGCGGTCAGCCTGTTCAATTTGGGTCCAGTGACCGCATTTGTTGAACACGTGCAACTGAGCGTCAGGTAGTAGTTCCAGTAGAGTTTGTGAGGCAGCCAATGGGATCACCTGGTCGTCGCGGCCATGCACCAGCAGGGTTTGGTGAGGCAGACTGGCCAGCGCGCTCAGGGGGCTTGCCAGCATTTCGATCCAGCGTTGGCGCGGGGCCGGAAACATGGCGGCAAAGGCCTCCTGAAAGCCGGGTTGGATACTCGCTTCATAGCGCAGTTGCGCCAGCTCATCAGTGACCCTTGAGCGATCAAAAGCAAAGATGTTGAGCAGTTTGCGCATGTTGTCCAGCGAGGGCTCGTAGCCCCACACGGCATCCAGACCAGGTGTTAGCGGGAAACTTGCGCCAGCACTGCCCATCAGCACGATGCGGCGCACCCGCTTGGGATGCGCGATAGCCAGTGCTAAAGCCAGCCCGCCACCAAATGAATTGCCAATGATGTCGGCCTGCTCAACGTCCAGCGCGTCGAGCACACCAATAGCATGCTCTACCCAGCGGCTTTTGTGGTACTGCCCATCGGCCGGGCGCTCACTGTAACCAAAGCCGAGCATATCCGGTGCGATCACCCGGCGCTGTTTGGCAAGCTCAGGGATAGTCAGACGCCAGTTTGCCCAGGCGGTGACGCCGGGGCCGGAGCCATGGATAAGCATGACCGGAAACCCCTCGCCCACATCGTGAAGATTGGTTTGCCAGCCGGCGGCCTGAATAGTCTGGCCTAGTTCCGCTCTGGTGTTACTGTCGGGTGCTGTCATCTTTGCTCCTACAACTTCAGGCAGATGTTTTTGAGTTCGGTGTAAAACTCCAGTGAGTGCTCACCACCCTCACGGCCGATGCCTGATTGCTTACTGCCACCAAAGGCGGTGCGTAAGTCTCGCAGGAACCAGCTGTTAACCCAGACGATGCCGGCTTCTACCTGTCCGGCCACCCGCGCCGCCCGGCTCAGGTTTTCAGTCCAGATGGCGCTGGCCAGGCCATAGGGTAAACGGTTGGCCTGTTCTATGGCTTCTTCTTCGCTATCGAAGGGCTGAATATGGCAGCAGGGACCAAAGATCTCTTCGTTGATAACAGCGGAGTCGTCATTTAAACCGGTCCAGATAGTCGGCTGGATCCAGCTGCCATTTTTCAACGCATCAGGCATATCCGGAATGCCACCACCGGTAACAATCGTCGCACCATCGTTAACTGCTTGTTGGTAGTAAGACAGCACTTTGTCGCGCTGTTTCTGGCTGATCAGCGGGCCAAGGTTAGCAGTTGCGTCATCCGGCGGGCCGATGACCAGTTTTTCCGCCTCGGTTTTTAACCGACTAACAAACTCATCGAAAATTGAGCGCTCGACATATACCCGCTCAGTGCCAAGACAGACCTGGCCACAGTTAGCAAATGCTGAGCGCATGGTGCCTTCAATCGCTTTGTCCATGTCGCAATCGGCAAAGACGATACCGGCGTTTTTACCGCCCAGTTCCAGTGAAATGTCGCGCACGCCTTTGGCGGCATTCTGCATAATCAGTTCGCCGGTGCGGGTTTCGCCGGTAAAGGTGTAGCCATCCACATCCGGGTGAGCGGTAAGGAAAGCGCCGGCGGAGTCGCCGCCATAACCCTGCACTACGTTAAAAACGCCATCGGGTACACCCGCTTCTTTCATTACTTCGCCAAGTAGTGCAGTGGTGGTGGGCGTTTCTTCGGATGGCTTTACTACAACGGTGTTGCCGCAAGCCAGTGCCGGGCCCACCTTCCAGGTCATCAGCAGCAGCGGAAGATTCCACGGGCTGATAACCCCAATGACGCCTTTGGGGCGACGCACAGCATAATTGAGCGCGCCGGTGCCGTCGGGCGTGGCCATTTCAAATGCCTCGGTAGCGACGTTTTTCACCATATCGGCAAACACCTTAAAGTTGGCCGCGCCACGAGGAATATCAATGTGACTGGCCAACGATTTGGGTTTGCCGGTATCGGCACATTCCGCTTCTAAAAACTCATCGAAACGGGCGTTTATGCCATCGGCCACGGCGTGCAGAATTTTACTGCGCTCGTCGAGGGTCATTTTGCTCCAGGGGCCTTTTAAGGCGGCGCGGGCGGCTTGCACCGCCGCGTCAACTTCGGCTTCCCCGGCTTCATGCACCCGGCTTATCACCTCACCCGTTGCCGGGTTGATGTTATCGAACATCCTGCCACTGGCAGAGCCAACATACTGGCCGTTGATATAATGTTTAACTTCTTTCACAGCGAGTCCTGTATTGATGAGTTAAGTTAAAACCGTAAGAAAACGCTCGTTGAGCACACGGTCGTGATAGAAAATAGCTTTGCCCAAATCCTCGGCCTTCCAGGTGATGGGGTTATGGTCGGGGTACATATAATCGCCGCCAGCAAAGACTTCGTTGCGGTTACCCGATGGATCGAAGAAATAGATGGTTTTACCGTGGGTAATCCCGTGCCGCGTAGGGCCAATATCCAGAGAGGTATTGGTCATGCTGATAAGGTCAGCGGCGCGGAGTATGTCTTCCCAGGTTTCAAGATAGAACGACGCATGGTGAAACTTGGCTTTTTCTTCATGCTGAATAAACGCAATGTCATGGGCCTTCATCGACAGCGTCAGGAACTGAGCAATCCGGTTGCCGTCAGGGTCGAGCACCTGTTCGGCCAGATAAAAGCCCAGTACGTCCACAAACAGATCATAAGTTTTGGCCAGTTCATCGCCATACAGCAGGCAGTGATCAAAGCGCACCGCTTTCATACCGCGAAGTGCTCTGGGCCAGGCTTCAGGATTGGTTTCTTCAACCCCCCATTTGCCGGTGTAGGCTTTTTCTGCATACAACTCAAATACGTGGCCGGAAGGCGCGGTAAACTGAATGCGGCGGCCGCAGTCCTTTAAGTCACCGGCGGCTTTGTGAGTGACTTTAAGACCAAAGACTTCAATGTCTGCAGTCAGGCTTTCAAGGGTGGCATCATCGACAACCTTAAAAGCCATAAAATCCATGCCGGGTTCGTCAGCTTCACGCAAAACCAATGAAAACTTATCGACTTCGCTCCAGGCTTTTAAATATACCCGGCCTTGTTCGTCACGGTCGGTTTCGTGTAAGCCTAACAACTCAACGTAATGTTCGACTGATGCCTCAAGATCCAGTACGCGCAACTGAATGTGCCCTGGACGTAATACGCCTTTTCTCATTTTATTACCTCGGTGTGTTTTGGTTTTGCCGTGGCTACGCTGGTGATGCCTTTGATAGCCAGTGGGGAGGGGCTGCATTCAATGAGCAAATTGCGGGTGGGTTTAAGCCGACAAGCCAATGCGTACCCCTGTTGTTGTTGTTCTGTGGAAACCTGCGCTTTGCTCATGCGTCCGCATTCGTAGCTGCCTGAAATCACTTTGACCCGGCATACACCACAGCCGCCGCCCCGACAACCTACTGCTATGGCTCGAAGCCCGTGGTTCTCCATGGCTTTGAGCACAAACTCATCCTGCTTACAGGTAAAGCTTTGTTGGCTGTGTTGCTCGGTGATCACATAGTCAGGCATGCACTGGCACTCCGTGTTAAATGCTTAAGTCTCCGGCACCAAAGAAAAAATTTTTTGATGCAGTGCAGTGACCAGAGCAACGGCTGTGCCAGAGGTTAATAAAATGTTTAAATATGTTGTTAACTTGTTGATAGAAGGGTAGTTTATATAAAGCATTCGGGCCCCGAAAGCTTGCACAATCACTCCCAGACACCTCTATTAACCAATAAAATTTAATCAAATGATTAAATAACTTCTAATTTTTAATCATTTGATTAAGCCTGGAATGCTTGCGGCATTTGAAAATATGATCATTTAGTTGATTTCTTGCCATTTAAGGTTTTACATATGGTTTACATCTGACCAGGCTGTTGGTGTTCGACAGCTGTTTGCAGGGGAAAACCATGACCATTGAATTCGAACCAAAGCTTAATCATGTGGATATTCAGGATCTCACATCACTGATTCAGTTTGAGAGCGCCGAAGGCAAGATCTGGTTTGGTGAACAGCGGATTTTGTTTATGCAGCTCCCTGCTCTGGCAGCCTTTCGGCGCGAATTGGTCAATAGTATTGGCGTTGAAAGAGCCAAAGGGTTCTTTATGCGCCTGGGTTATCAGGGCGGTTTGCGAGATGCGGAGCTGGCCAGGCGTTTACGCCCGGATAGCGACGATATGGCGCTGTTCTGGACTGGTCCACAACTACATTCACTACGTGGAATGGTGAAAAACCGTCCGATCAAAATAGAAATCGATAAAGAAAGCGGCCATTTTTATGGCGAGCTGGAGTGGATGGACTCCTGGGAAGTGGAGATTGTGCAAACCGAGCTTGGCCAAATCGACGAACCGGCGTGCTGGTCGTTGCTGGGTTATGCCTGCGCTTATACTTCGTCCATTATGGGCCTGGAAATTATCTTTCGTGAAGTAAGCTGCCGTGGCTGTGGTGATGAACGTTGCCTGATAGTGGGCAAACCGGCCAGTGAATGGGACGACGCGGCCGAATTCTCCAGGTATTTTACCGCCGAGCCCATTATTGAAGAGCTTTATAGCCTGCAATCCCAGGTGAAGTCACTACGTAGCAGCCTGGCCCGTCATCAGGGGCAATATTACGGCATAGGCGATTCGCCGGACTATAAAAATGCCTGCGAAAAAATCGATAAAGCTGCGCAGAGTAAAGTGTCGGTGCTGTTATTAGGGGAAACCGGCGTAGGCAAGGAAGTGATCGCACGTAGCGTCCATTTACGCAGCGACCGCGCCGAAAAAGCGTTTGTTGCCGTTAACTGTGCGGCCATTCCTCAGGAGCTTATTGAAGCCGAGCTATTTGGGGTAGAAAAAGGCGCATTCACCGGCGCTAATCAGTCTCGTGCCGGGCGCTTTGAGCGCGCTGACGGCGGTACGATTTTCCTCGATGAAGTTGTGGAGCTAACACCACGGGCACAAGCCTCGTTGCTCCGCGTACTACAGGAAAGTGAGGTTGAGCGGGTAGGTGGTGTGAATACCCGTAAAGTGAATGTACGGGTGATTGCCGCGACCAATGAAAGCCTGGAGCAGGCGGTGAAAGACGGTAAATTCCGGGCCGATTTGTTTTACCGGTTAAACGTGTTTCCTGTACAGATCCCGCCGCTACGCGATCGACTGGATGACCTGCCGTTGCTGGTGGAACACTTCCTGGCTAAGTTTCACAACGATTACTCTAAACGCACGCTGGGCCTATCGGATAAGTCCTGGCGGTTTATTAAAAACTATTCCTGGCCGGGCAATATCCGCGAGCTTGAGAACGTGATTGAGCGCGGCGTTATCCTGACTGATAATCACGAAACCATTTCGCTGGAATCGCTGTTTGCCAGTGTTGGCCCCGAAGCGGTCAATGCCGACGATACCCATGTGTATTCAGACGGCCAGGTGGTGAAGCCGAGCAATATAAAAACTACGGAAGGTTGGGTGGATACGTTGATTGATCAGCAAATCGGCCTGGATTCTATTGAAGAGCAACTGATAAACCGGGCCATGGCTATGACCAACGATAATGTGTCGGCGGCGGCCCGGCTACTTAACATTACTCGCCCGGCACTGGCCTACCGGCTTAAAAAGCTCAATGAGAATGACTCGACAAATCTGAAGTGATCAAATGATCAAACCTGCCAATTCTGGCAGTTAACCTGCATAGAGCCGGGCAATAGTGAGTGCTGAATTTTATTTTTTAAGTTACTGAAAATATGGGGTAAATCATAATTCATCGTGCTTTTATGAGAGTCGGTACTATTTATGCTGCGGTGACAGATAGTGTGAGTCGTTTTATGTTATCCGAGGTGCCTTTTGAATACCCCATCCCAACAGCCCGTTACCGTAATTGTGTCCAGACGGGTAAAACCCGAAGCTGTTACCGCGTTTGAATCCTTAAGTGATGAAATGTCGCGCCGGGCGAGTGAGTTCGACGGTTATATGGGCGCTACCCTGTTTCGTCCGGTGAGCCCTGAAGATCCGGAATACCGGATGATTTTTAAATTTGCCGATGAAGCCAGTCTGGCGGTATGGGAAAACTCAGCCGAACGGGCCGAGATACTGGAAAAGCTCGAAACACTGCTGATTTCGCCGACCGAACGGGAAAAGGTTTCCGGCCTGGTGACCTGGTTTAGTTTACCCTCACAAAATCCGGTTAAGCCGCCACCAAGATATAAAATGACTATAGTTAGCTGGCTGGCGCTCTACCCGGCCGCTACCCTGATTTTCTGGCTGTTCGGGCCATGGCTTGCGGCAATACCGCTGCTGCTGCGCACCCTGCTGGTTACGGCGGCGCTAATGATATTGATGTCTTATGTACTGATGCCGTTTATGACGAAACGTTTTGCTTTCTGGCTATTTGGCAGGCAACGTTCCTGAGTCATCAGAAGGAACGTTTAATACCAAGCAGCATCCGCCGGGTGCTATCCACCATGTCGATTCTGTAAAACCAGTCGAGCTGCGCTACCGGTAAGGCACCTGAGACTTCTACCGAACCACCGTGGCCGGTACCCAGATAGTCTTCGGTCAGCTCGGCGCGCTGGCCGAAGTCAGCACTGACATAGGCATAATAGGCATACACCTCAACAGGGTACTGACCGAGGGAAAATTCACTGTCGAGGCCGAGCACCAGTTTGTTCTCTGCGTCGTCAACACGCCTGACAAATTCAGCAAACCACACTCGAGCAGGCTGGTGAAAACGTACTTCACTGCGCAGGTAATTACCTTCAATAATGCGCTCGACACCAAACTCCATACTGAATTGTTCATTGACGGTAGCGCTGTACTCAAACTCAAAGAGGTTAAAATCATCGGCAAGAGATAGCGCCTTATTCGGATCGGTACTGTTAATAGCGCCCGCTACTAACTCCAGCTTGTGGCCCGGCTTCGCCTCGTAGACATGACGAAGCCCCTGAAACCAGCCGTCTTTCGACATCCCGGTGGCCGAGATACGGCCTTTGTAGGTAGGAATAACGCCAAACTCGGTTTTACCCAGCGCATGAGTGCGGCGCAAATAAAGACGCCTGACTGCAATCTGGTCACTGTCTTCATCGCCAAAGGTGTTGTGACTGGAACTAAAATCATCGCCTGTTACGACAAAACTGTGCAGGCTCCATTGCTCACTGAGATTCAACTGAGGATAAAAACGCAGCCGAAACTGTGAGCGATTACTTCGGTCTGAGCGATTGTCATAGCGAACCTGTACGTCGAGTTTTTGCTGATAAAAGCCAGCCGGTTCACCGACCGGTTCACCAATTGGTTCACCAACCGGTTCGGTTGCTTTACCAGGCGGTGTGAAAAAGAGGGTTAGACATCCGATAAAGCAGGTCAGCCCGGTGCTCAGATATGCCATTGGATAGATAAAAACTCACAGCTAAAAAACGCAGTGTAGCGCAAGTATAGCTTTTGCAACCAGTAAATATTGGTGCTATCAGCAAGGGGTAAAAAAGAAAAAAGCCGGCAAGGTGCCGGCTAACAAGTGGAGAAGTACCTTTAACAAAGGTCACCAACAACTACGATGGGTCAATACCATAACAGTCGGCGTAAATTAAACTAAAGTCTAATCTAAAAATAAATATAAATGGAGTCGGTGAATATTAGTAATCAAAAAAAACGATTCAGTTAATCGACAAAATAGAACAACCAATAAAAAAGGCACTCCGAAGAATGCCTTTTGTCTGATTTTGCGCTGAGCGAAAACAGCTTAGCTCAGGCCTAATTTTTTCTCGAGGTAGTGGATGTTAGTACCACCTGCGTAGAAGTTCTCATCGGCCATAATGCGTTGCTGCAATGGAATGTTGGTTTTAATGCCGTCAACCACCAGTTCGTCCAGCGCGTGACGCATGCGGGCAATCGCTTCATCCCGGCTTTCACCGTAAGTGATAAGCTTGCCAATCATTGAGTCGTAGTAAGGCGGAACGGTATAACCGGCATAAATATGCGAATCCCAGCGAACCCCTAAGCCACCTGGAGGGTGGAACATCTCAATTTTGCCCGGGCTTGGGATAAATGAGTTAGGATCTTCGGCGTTAATCCGACATTCGATAGCATGGCCACGGATTTGGATTTGCGACTGGTCGATAGACAGCGGTTGGCCTGCTGCAATGCGCAGTTGCTCTTTCACCAAATCTACGCCTGTGATCATCTCTGATACCGGGTGTTCTACCTGAATACGGGTATTCATTTCAATGAAATAGAACTCGCCGTTTTCGTACAGAAACTCAAAGGTACCGGCACCGCGATAGCCAATTTCGATACAGGCTTTGCGGCAACGATCGCCGATTTTATTGCGCATTTGCTCAGAAATACCCGGTGCCGGCGCTTCTTCTACTACTTTCTGGTGACGACGCTGCATCGAGCAGTCACGTTCACCCAGGTGGATAGCATTGCCCTGGCCATCTGCCAGTACCTGAATTTCTACGTGGCGTGGGTTTTCGAGGAATTTTTCCATATAAACAACGCTATTACCAAAAGCGGCGCCCGCTTCTGCCTGCGTAGTTTCGATGGACTTAATCAGTTCGGCTTCGCTGCGTACCACTCGCATACCACGACCACCACCGCCACCGGCAGCTTTAACAATGATCGGATAGCCAATGCGCTTTGCGATGGCTTTATTGCGCTCTGCGTCGTCGGTTAACGGGCCGTCAGAACCGGGCACGCAAGGTACACCGGCTTTTTTCATGGCATTAATCGCAGACACTTTGTCGCCCATCAGGTTGATGGTGTCTGCTTTCGGACCGATAAAAATAAAGCCGCTTTTTTCTACCGCATCCGCAAAATCCGCGTTTTCGGCTAAGAAGCCGTAACCCGGGTGAATGGCGATTGAGTTAGTGACTTCTGCCGCCGCAATAATGCGCGGAATGTTCAGATAACTTTCAGTAGCGGATGCATTACCGATACAAATTGATTCGTCTGCAAGCAATACATGTTTAAGATTACGGTCGGCAGTGGAGTGCACCGCTACCGTTTTAATCCCAAGCTCTTTGCACGCTCGCAGGATCCGCAGTGCAATTTCACCGCGGTTAGCTATGAGTACTTTATCCATGAGATTACCGTTTATTCGATGATGAACAGAGGCTGGTCGAATTCTACCGCTTCCTGATTTTCTACCAGAATAGCTTTAACAACGCCGGCTTTATCAGACTCGATTTGGTTCATCATCTTCATGGCTTCTACGATACACAGGGTATCGCCAACATTAACGCTCTGACCTACTTCAACGAATTCTTTGGCTGTAGGCGAAGACGCGCGGTAGAAAGTACCTACCATCGGAGATTTAACAGTATGGCCTGCAGGCGCTTCTGGCTCAGCCGGCGCGGCAGCAGGTGCGGCTGGCGCTGGTGCTGCCGGTGCAGCGATTGGCGCCGGAGCGGCGTAATGAACAGGTGCTGCAGCTTGTGAACTGCCACGGTGAATACGTACAGATTCTTCACCTTCGGTGATTTCTAATTCGGCAATGCCTGATTCTTCGACCAGCTCAATCAGTTTTTTTATCTTTCTAATATCCATAATCTGTCTCTGTTTGTCTTATCAATTAGTGGGTAAAAATATCTGCTGCTGCGTCCAGGGCGAGCGAGTAGCCTCTTGCGCCAAAGCCTACTATCACGCCAGCAGCGATATCGGAAAAATAGGAATGATGTCGAAATGCTTCACGGGCGTGAACGTTCGACAAATGCACTTCGATAAACGGGATGGATACACTCAACAGCGCATCCCGCAACGCCACGCTGGTATGCGTAAAGGCGGCGGGGTTGATGATAATGCCATCAACGTTACCCATGGCAGCATGGATACGATCGATAAGCACCGCTTCCGAGTTGGACTGCAAGTGTTCTAACTCTATAGCCATGCCTTCGGCCTGTTTTGACAGACCTTCGACGATGTCATTGAGTGTAGCGTGACCATATTTTTCTGGCTCACGTTTGCCTAACATATTCAGGTTAGGGCCGTTCAGTAGAAGTATTTTCATTAATCTTGTAGCTATCTTGCGGCTAAGTTCGGTATAAACACCAGTTATACATAAATTGATGAATATTTAACACAAAAACCACGTTGAATTAATACTAAAATAAGCTTAATCAACGATTATAGTTAATAATTAAGATATCGCAGCAAAATACTGGTCTTATCAGGGGATTTAGCCGCAACTTCTCGATATTGAGATAGGCTCAAATAAATATTGCGGCTGCAGGAGGGTGAGGTTACAGGCGGTTGCCCCTGGCTTTATTGCGAATGGCTTCCGTTAGCTGTTTGGCAATCTCCGGGATTGGCAGAGATTTGTCTACGCCACCGTGTTTAACCGCTTCTTTGGGCATACCATACACAACGCAGGTGGCTTTATCCTGCGCAAACGTTGTGGCGCCTTTATCATGCATTGCGCGCATCCCCTGGGCGCCATCCCGGCCCATCCCGGTGAGGATTACGCCAAAAGCATTGTGGCCAACGTGTTCTGCTAGGCTATTAAACAAGACGTCTACTGAGGGTTTATGGCCGCTAACCCGGCCCTCGTCACTGAGTTGGGTGCGGTAATCCGCGCCGTATTTTATGACGCTTAAATGCTGATCGCCCGGCGCCAGGTAAACATGACCCGGCAACAGGCGTTCATTATGCTGTGCCTCTTTAACGGTCAATGCGCACTGACCGTTAAGGCGTTTGGCGAATGACGTGGTAAAGCCCGGTGGCATATGTTGGGTCATCACCACGGCCGGAAAGGATGCTGGTAGCCTGACCAACAAATCTTTTATGGCTTCGGTACCGCCGGTGCTGGCACCGATACCCACAATCAGTTCAGTGCCGGAATAAGATAACTGGGTTTTGGTCACCGTTTCATTGGCGATCCGTTTTTTGACCCGGGCCCCGGCAGCCGCAATGATTTTGTCGGTAACCAGTTGCTGAAAAGCCAGGAACTTGGCCTGAACATCAATTTTTGGCTTCGGAATAAAATCTACCGCCCCCAGTTCCAGCGCCAGTATGGTGGCATCTGCGCCTTTTTCGGTCAGGGTTGAAATCATCACTACCGGGGTCGGCTTAGCTTTCATCAGACGATCTAAAAAAGTCAGACCGTCGACCTTGGGCATTTCAATATCCAGCGTGATAACGTCGGGGCTGAAACGCTTTACCATGTCTTTTGCGACATAAGCATCCGGTGCCGTGCCCACCAGATTGAGGTCGGGATGATTGGCAATAATTTGCGTCATCAATGAGCGGATCAAAGCCGAATCATCGACAACCAATACAGAAATGGACATTAATAAACTCTAATCAAATAAATCGATATCACCGGATACGGGGGCTTCTTTAATCCGCATACGGTACTCGCTCTCACGATCAAGGATGGTGGTATTATGCATGGTTTTAATTTTGCGTACTTTTACTTCACCGGTTTCAACAAAAAAGTAAACCTTTCGAGGGTAAGGACCGAGCAAGTCACGGGCGAGCACCGGGATGCGTTCAAGTTGAAAATAATCCAGCACAAACTCTGAGTTTCGTTCACCCACATTGTGTACAGTCAGCCCCTGCAGAACATTACCACCGCCAAACACCTTTGCTTCCAGTCGGTTTCTGGCTGCGCCCATTTTTAATAGCTCATTGATCAGAAGCTCCATAGCATATGTGCCATAGCGTGCCGAACTGTTCATTTCTCCGCTCGTCACGAATTCGTCATTGGGCAGTAAAAAGTGGTTCATTCCGCCGATTTTTGTAATCGGATCGCGCAAACAAACCGAGACACACGACCCTAGCACGGTGACGATCACTGTGTTGTCGCGGGTTGCGTAGTATTCTCCGGGCAAAATCTTAACCGCATCGCGATTAAAGTGGCGGTCAAAATACCGGTTGGGTGCACTGTTATCCAATACGGCACTCATATCTGCTTCTCGTTTATCTGGTAGATGGTTCTGCCCCGGGCTCTCATAATGGCAGTTAAGTGATTAAAGTTTTCAGAATGTCCGGCTACGTACCAACCGTTCGGCTTAATGAGTTTCACGATTCGATTAAGGATGATTTCCTGGGTTGGTTTATCAAAATAAATCATTACATTGCGACAGAAAACGATATCAAGGCCGGGCTCCAGGCTATATTGAGGAGCCAGTAGATTTTGCTGAAAAAAATAAATCGAATTTCGTAACTCGTCTGCGACCCGTGCTTTACCAGCATTGCTGCCTGTGCCCCGGTGGAAAAAACGTTTGCGTCTAGCCAGGCTAAGTTTCTCGACCTGGTCAATGGGGTAAATACCTGCTTTAGCTCGTTCCAGCATTCGGCTATCGATATCAGAGGCATAAATCTTTACATTAGTATTCAGCGATCCCCTCGCTTCTGCGCAGGTCATGGCGATGGAATAGGGCTCCTCACCGCTACTGCTTGCTGTACACCATATTCGTAATGGTTCCGGGTGGACGTGTAAGTACTCGGCAAGTTGCTCAAAATGGTGTGCTTCACGAAAAAACGACGTCAAATTTGTGGTCAGCGAATTAATAAAGTGTTCCGTTTCGCCCTGATGATTATCCAGATAATCCAGATAAGCCTGAAAGGTAGTCAACTTTAACGCTCTCAACCGCCTGGAGAGGCGGCTGTAAACCATGTTGTCCTTACTGTCCGCCAGATTGATACCGGTAAGCGAACGAATTTTCTGACGAACAGCATTAAACTCCCGGTTGCTAAATGCGAATGGCTTTTCCATTCAATTCGCCTTACTAAAAACTTTCCCATTCATCATCATCATTTGGTGCTGCGGCACTAAATTGTTGAGCTCGAGGGGCAATTGATTTTGCTGGAACCCTGGGTTTGGACTTTGCAGTTGGTACCTGGGCTGCTACAGGCGCAGGTGCATGCTCGCTACTGTCGCCAATATCGAAGAAGTTAACCCTTGATATAAGTTGTGACGCCTGCGAGCTCATACTCTCGGCTGCTGCGGCTGCTTCTTCAACCAGGGCGGCATTTTGCTGTGTCATCTCGTCCATCTGTACCACGGCTTTATTGATTTCGTCGATACCGCTGGCTTGTTCGGCGGAGGCCGAGGCAATCTCTGACATAATGTCGTTAACGCGCTGGATTGCGGTGACGATTTCACTCATGGTTGCACCAGACTGATTAACCAGTTCATTACCGCTTTCCACTTTCGTTACTGAGTCAGAGATAAGACCTTTAATATCCTTCGCTGCATTAGCCGAGCGCTGCGCCAGCGTGCGAACTTCTGAGGCCACTACGGCAAAGCCTCGACCCTGTTCGCCAGCACGTGCTGCTTCTACTGCTGCGTTAAGCGCTAATATGTTGGTCTGGAAGGCAATACCATCGATAACACCAATGATGTCTTCAATTTTCTTCGCAGACTGGTTGATGTCCGCCATGGTGTCAACCACCTGCTCAATCAGTTTGCCGCCGTCAATGGCAACACGTGAAGCCTCAGATGCCAGGCCGTTGGCCTGCTTGGCATTGTCGGCATTAAGCTGCACCGTACTGGTAATTTCTTCCATGCTGGAGGCCGTTTCTTCCAGGCTGGATGCCTGTTGCTCGGTACGGGAAGACAGGTCAGCATTCCCTTTGGCAATTTCGGCCGAGGCGTTATTAATGGTCTCAGAGCCTGAGCGAATCTCATGAATAATGCTCGACAGATTGGCGACAAAATCGTTAACCGACTGCGCCAGCTGTTCAAATTCACCTTCATATTCCCGTTCAAGGCGGCTGGTGAGACTACCCTTGGAAAGCGCGAGCATAACTTCACAGATATCATTAACAGCCATTTTTCTGCCAGTGATGTCTGTGGCGTATTTGACTACCCTGAAGACTTTACCGTTGTCATCAATGATGGGGCTGTAAGTGGCCTGGATCCAAACGTCCTTTCCGCCATTGCCAATGCGGTGGTATTCACCAGTTTGGAACTGACCATCTGCCAGCTGTTCCCAGAACAAGCGGTACTCGTTACTGGAACGAAGCGAAGGATCAACAAACATGCTGTGATGCTTGCCTTGTATTTCGCCCAGGGTGTAACCCATTGTGTTGAGGAAGTTGTCGTTGGCTTCGAGGATTTTACCGGTTGGATCGAATTCAATAACCGCCTGGGACTGATTAATCGCTTTAATCTGGCCAGAGAAATAGGCGTTTTTGCGTTTTTCTTCGGTAATATCAGTGGCGTATTTAATAACACGGGTAACCTTTCCATTGCTGGTTACCACCGGGTTATATGACCCTTGTATCCAGACTTCTTCACCGCGGCTGTCGTAACGCAAGAATTCCCCTGACTCATATTCGCCACGGTTTAATTTTGCCCACAGCTCTTTGTATTCGGAAGAGTTGGCATATTCTTTATCAACGAAAATCCGATGGTGCTTACCAACGATTTCGCGCTCGTCGTAACCCATCAGGTTCAGGAAATTCTCGTTAGCTGTAAGAATTTCGCCGTTGGGACGAAATTCGATAACTCCCTGACTTCTGTCCAGTGCGCCGAGCTTATTTGATGTGAGGTTATATTCGGTTTTATCTACCCACTCCACCATCGCCCCGTTGGGGTTACCCTGAGCGTCGAGCAGTGGCGTAAGCTTTAGATCAAAGTTGACATCGCCGACCACAATCGATGAAGACATCGGTGCCCGTAAGTCAGCCAGGATGCGGCGTTGATGGCCGGGATCTTTGTGGAACTGGTCAATGTTCTGACCCACTAAGTTGTCAGCAGAGAAGTGCGGCAGCACGGTGCGAATGTCAGCTTCATACTTTTTGAGCAGGTTATAAACCGCCGGGTTCGCATAAATAATATTTCGATCTTTATCGGCCACCATGACGCCTGATGAAATGGCATTGAGCGCAATTTCATAATATGCCGGCGTTTGTGGTTCTGGCTGGCCCCCAAAAAGGTTACGCAAGTTCATACTGAGCCCTCGTTTTGCTGATTCATGCTGTCAAAAATGCCGATTTCCCTGCTGGTAATCAGTCGTTCGATGTTGACCAGAATGACAAGTCCGTCATCTACGCTGGCCAGGCCGTCCAGGTATCGGCTGTCGAAAGCGACGCCGAACTCTGGGGGCGGGTGAATTTCGTTTTCAGTGACATTGATAACGTCTGACACGCTGTCTACCACAATCCCCACAATGCGGTCCTGTACGTTAAGCATAATGACAATGGTAAATTCGTTATAAGTGGCTTCACTGACATTAAACTTCACGCGGAGATCGATGATTGGCACAATATCGCCGCGCAGGTTTATAACGCCTTTGATAAAGTCCGGAGCATTGGCAATTTTCGTCACCGGTTCGTAGCCACGAATTTCCTTAACCTGAATAATGGCCAGGCCGTATTGCTCTGCACCTAATATGAATGTCAGATATTCCTTGCTTTCACCACCAGTTGCTGCGATGGCAGCGTCCTGAGATGACACAGTATTCATCAGGCTAACCCCACTTGATTGATTGGTTCATTTTTCATCAGGTTGTCAACATCGATAATCATGGCCACTCTGCCGTCGCCCATGATGGTTGCACCAGATAGGCCGTCTACTTTCTTGTAATGGCGTTCCAGGCTCTTAATGACCACCTGTTGCTTGCCTAGTAGTTGATCAACAATAATGCCGTAACGCTTTTTGCCGATTTCGACCAGTACAATAATTGAGTTCTCAATTGACTTGCCCGGTTCGTCTATTTGCATTTGCTCACGCAGTGAAATGAGCGGCCAGTACTGATCCCGGCTCCATAACATGGTGTCGTTAGCCAGGGTTTTAATTTGTTCTGGCTTGGGTTGCAGCGACTCAATGATATTTAGCAGTGGGATGATGTACGTTTCACTGCCTACTGAAACACACATGCCGTCAATAATCGCCAGCGTGAGCGGTAATCTTATGGTGAAGGTAGAGCCTTGACCGCCAACCGATACAATGTCGATACCGCCTTGAATAGCTTCAAGATTTTTACGTACTACATCCATCCCAACGCCACGTCCTGACACGTCGGTGACCGCTTCAGCAGTGGAAAAGCCTGGCGCAAAAATTAATTGCCAGATATCTTCATCTGGCATCTTAGGATCTACATCCAAACCGTTAGACAAGGCTTTTTCCAGAATTTTATCGCGATTCAGGCCGCCACCATCATCCTGAATGCTAATCAGGATATTACCGCCGCGTTGCTCTGCTTTAAGTACTACAGTGCCGGTTTCTGGTTTACCCGCTGCCAGGCGTTTCTCCAGCGGCTCTATGCCGTGATCCAGACTATTGCGTACCAAATGGGTGAGCGGGTCAGCGAGTTTCTCGATCATACTTTTATCGACCTCGGTTTCGCCGCCTTCAATAATCAGGTCAATTTTTTTATCCAGGGTTTTGGCTAAATCCCGAACCAATCTCGGAAAGCGGTTAAACACAAACGACACCGGGATCATTCGCATCGACATGACTGCTTCCTGAATTTCGCGTATGTTGCGCGACAATTCGTCAATGGCCCCACTCAGTTTTTCGCCGGTATTGCCTTCAACATCGTCGCCAATCATCGATAAAATGGATTGGGTAATCACCATTTCGCCGACCAGGTTGACCACCGTATCTATTTTTGTGGTTTCAACCCTGATGGAGCTGGCATCGTTCTTTGTGGCCGTTTTGGCTGGTTTTTTTGCTGGTGGTTTAGCGGCTCTGGCTGGCGGTTTATTCGTTGGCGTTGTCGCTGAGGATTTCTCCTGGTCGAAAAAGCCGTAGGCGTCTTCGTCTTTAATCGGTTGAGCAGGTTTAGGCTCGGTGAAAAATCCAAAGCTGCCGTCATTTTCGTCATGCTTGGTTTCTGACGCGGTTGTGTCTGCTTGCGATTGGCCAGGCGCATCATCAAAAAAGCCGAAACCGTCGTCTTCCTCACTACTGTTTGTAGCTTGTTGAGGCTGGCCGGGTGCGTCGTCAAAGAAGCCAAAGCTGTCGTCATCTTGTGTAACGATTTCGGCTTCAGGCTGGCCGGGTGCATCATCAAAGAAACCAAAGCTGTCATCTTGTTCTATGATGTCGGCTGCTGGTGGCAGTTCTGCGCTTGCGCTTTCACCGTCTTCTGCAGACAAAATGCTTTCAAGCGCTGCTTTACTCTCTTCTATCTGCAGCCAGTTAATTTCACTCTCGTCCTGGTATGCCTGCAGAATATCGCCGAGGGTATCGGTAGTGGCGAGCAACACATCTACAATGTCGGTGGTTAATTCCAACTCATTGTTACGGGCCCTATCCAGAATGGTTTCCATCACATGGGTGAGGCCGGTTAAGGCGTCGAAGCCAAATATACCGCTGCCACCCTTAATAGAGTGTGCGGCACGGAATATGCTATTGAGATCTTCCGCGTCGGGGGCGTCTGTAGAAATGTTTAACAGCAATTCCTCCATGGTCTGAAGATGCTCCTGGCTTTCTTCAAAAAACACGGTATGGAATTGGTTCATATCGACAGACATGTGCGACTACCCAAGCAGTTTTTTAGCAATGGCCAGTAATTTTGACGGGTCAAATGGTTTAACCATCCATCCCGTGGCGCCAGCTGCCTTGCCCTGGCTTTTCAGTGTATCACCAGCTTCCGTAGTCAGCACCACAATAGGTACCGTGCGATAGCTCATCATGCCTCGCAGGGACTTAATCAGGGTAATACCATCCATGCGCGGCATATTCTGATCGGTTAGAACGAAGTCGTAGCGGGTGGTTTGACACTTATCCAGTGCGGCCTGACCGTCTTCGGCTGAATCTACATTGTAGCCGGCTCCTCGCAGGGTAACCTCTACCATTTGACGGATTGACATAGAGTCGTCAACGATTAGTATTTTCTTGCTCATATTTGTATTAATTCCTTGCTATGGAAATAGTAGTTCGATTGCCTTTGGCATTCCGCTCGACTGTCTGACTGATCGCTTCGACAAGCCCGAGGCCACGCCCGCTAAGGCCTTGCTGATCGGCAGAGTTATCAGCCAGCGCAAAACCCGAACCGGAGTCTTCCACTGATATCTTTATAAACGTAGTCGAATTTGTGTAAATTTGTATGGTTAACTGATCATTGTTTGTCAGGTTGCTCAAGCGCTCTTCACGTAATGCCAGGTAGGTAGCAAATCCTTCAAAGTCATTTTTGAGGTCAGAGTCTAAATGGAGTATACCATGGTCAAGGGCGTTATTGATGAGTTCAGCTAGCACGGTAAACGCTTTTTGGCACAGATCTCTGGGCAACCCTGAATTTTGCATGATATTCATGGCCTGATTAAGTACATCAAGACTGGCGATAACTTTCCCGCGAATACAAAACTGATAATCTATTTCGCCAAAACTTACCGGCTCCTCTTCGGTGCGTGTTTGCAACTGGCCATGTAGCGCTTTGCCATTAATCACGCACAGGGTAATGTCGTCTTCAATAGCATTACCGTCAGCAAACTGCATGCAATCATCCATAATGTGGATCAGACTTTCGTCATTCTTTGCCAGTTGCTCGGCTTGTGAGACTAATCTGGCGGATGAATAGGCTTCACCGGCCGGATTGGTTTGTTCGATAACGCCGTCGGTGTAAAGTGCCAGTTGTTTAATTTTATCCAATGGGATTTGCTCAGGTTGAATACTGAACTCGCTGGGCTCCATTATACCCAAAGGCATGGCTTTCGAGCGGAATCGCTTTACCTCTCCTTGCTTACAACAGCACAAAACCTCCGGCAGGCCGGCGTTAACGATAGTGACTGTGGACGAGTAAGGGCAAATCTCGATACCTAGCAGCGCAACGAAGCGGTCGTCCGGGATCTCAGTATACAGTTTGCGATTGATTTCGTGAAAAATCTCATCGATAGTTTTGCCTTTATTCGCCATGGCTTTGGCGGTTGTGACGATAGGGATAATACAAATCGCCGCAGCCAGGCCATGCCCCATGGCATCTGCCAGAATCACCTGGATCTTGCCGGAGGGGTTGGGTGGCGAAAAAATGGTGTCACCACTGAAGTTCGTCATTGGCCGGCTACGCACCGCAAGGAAATCCGGCAATTCATACTGACTGTTAGCCATATTCTGATAAACGTGTTGAGCCAGGCTTTCTTCCTGCGCTTTTTCACTGAGTAACTGCTGTAACAGCTGATACTTATTGGCCAGATCCAGGCTGTTACGTTTAAACGTCAGCAGGTTACGGATCTTTTCCCATAACAATTCGATGCTAACAGGCTTAATAATGTAGTCGTGAACGCCGTGACTGAAGCTGTCACTGATACTATTAAGCTGGTCGTCGATGGATACCATGATCACATAGGGGGGCGGTTCCATTTGTTGCAAAGCGGGTAACAAGTCTGTGCCCTGACCATCTGGTAAGTGATTATCCAGAATCACCAAATCAAAATGGTGCTTTTTAAGCACCTCCCTGGCATCCTCAAGTGCAAAAGCTGAGATAACCTTTACGCCTTTGAGCCTTAAATCGGAAACCAATAACTCACAAAATATCGGGTCATCGTCGATAACCAGCACCGATTCTGTTGGTTTGAGTATTTCTTGTGAGCTCATGCCGGCGCTTACCCTTAGCGGATGGTAACCATTTTATCGAAGTTGGCGATTTCGAGTACTTCCAGAGCGGTGCCTTTAGCGTTGACGATTTCGACATCGCAACCATTGGCTTTAGCGCGCTTCTTAAGCAATACCACCATGCCAAGTGCCGCACTATCCAGATAGAGTACTTTGCAAAAGTCCAGAGTAATCAGACTGCCTTTGTTGTTTTCCAGAATCTGGTTGTATTGCTCGGTAAACGTCTTATGAAAACTAAAGTCAAAGCGTTCCGGGACTGAAATGGTAGAATTCATTAATGCTCCGTTAAAACAATTCAATCTCACCTGCTTCCACAGAAGAAGATGATACAGGGTTATGCAGTGCTGCCCACTCTGATTTTACTTTTTGCTGGAATTGTTCCGGGTCATTTAAAAACGCCTGGCGGTGAGCATCGTCCATCAGATCGGCAAGGTTCATATTTAGCAGGGTAACGGTGCCAATGGTGTATTCAATACACTGACGATTAATGTCGCCAAATTGCAGACTGCGGGTGGCATTGTCTATCGCCGAGTTTAACTGAATCGACAGATCATGGAGGCCAGACGTGATATTTTGATCATGTTCGGCCTTAACAATTATCCGCTCCAACGCCTGGTTAATATCTTTCTTGGCTTCAATAACATAACTCACATCATAGGCAGACAGTACGCCGATTCGTTCGCTCAGCGAGTAAATTTTGTCATTGATACGGTTAATCTGGGTCTGAATCGATTCGCTAAACTGAGCGGAGCGATTGGATAAGCTGCGTACTTCATCTGCCACCACCGCAAAACCGCGGCCATGTTCGCCTGCTCGTGCGGCTTCAATGGCGGCATTCAGCGCCAGCAAGTTGGTTTGTGCGGCAATACTGTCGATGTCTTTCAGCGCCTGAATTACCGATGGTACGGTGTCGTTTATT